>Ga0302157_10000024_pt1 | contig 183670 bp, 171 predicted proteins | sample I_Bog_N3_3_FD_193502 | JGI IMG/M metagenome (GOLD analysis project Ga0302157, IMG submission 193502) | Peat permafrost microbial communities from Stordalen Mire near Abisko, Sweden - I_Bog_N3_3 | ecosystem: Environmental > Terrestrial > Soil > Wetlands > Peat | place: Sweden: Abisko... | reverse complement strand
CGCCTTGCGCAGCCGGTCGATGGCGATGGTCTCGCGGATCCAGGCGTTGGCGTCGGTGGAATCGGAGAGCACGACTATTTCAAAGGCGGCATTGGCAAAGGCGGCATTGGCGGAGCCGGAATCGGCGGAGCCGGAATCGGCCAGGACCGGGTCGGCGACATCGAGCCGTGCCAGTCCCTCGGCCATGGCCTGTAGCGCCGCCGTCGTGCGCAGCGGATCCTCGTTGTAGATGGGCATCACGATGGCGGTGAGGGCCTTGCCCGCGTCGGGCCGCGCGACCGGACGCAGCGAGTAGGACTCGCGCCGCTTGGAGGCGCCGGCAATGACCGAGCCGGCGGCAAAGGCGATCCAACCGAGCGACACGGCAAAGAAAAAGATCATCAGACCCTGCAGCAGGGTTGCGCTGGCGAAGCGCACCACCTGCAGCATCTGATACGTGCCGTAGGCGGTCACGCCGAGGGTGACGGTCAGCAGGATGAAGCGCGCATACAGCACGGCGGGATCGAGCCAGAAGCGGCGTTGCGGCGGCGGCCGACGTTCCAGATCCTGAGGCAGCATGACGAGCGGCGATTCCGGCGGCATGGCGCCGGACACCATTCGCGATTCGAATTCGACTGCAAAATTCAGCTGGCGGTCCATCGATAAAGCCAGGTTTCCGTGATGGGTTTATTGCCGCGCATGACTCGCAGCCGCATTTCGATCAAATCCGCGCCATTCGGATCGATCTCGAAACTCGCGCGCACGCCGTGCAGCGCGGCATTCGACAGCAGGGCAACATTGGACAGCTTACCGGCGGACGCCGACAGATCCAATCGCAAACCGTCGACATTGTCGCCGGCACCGACGAAGTCGACCAGAAACACACGCCGTCTGCCGTCGAGGCTGGCGCCCGACCGCGTGGCCATCGTCGTGCCCATGCCCTTGAGCGGCTTCGGCAATGCGTTCCAGGTGATGCGATAGGCGAAGTGTGCCCCATGTCCCGGCTGCAGGGGCGCCGCGGGCCGCCAAAACGCCACGATGTTGTCGTTGGTTTCACGGCCCGAGGGGATCTCCACCAGCTCCACCGAACCCGGGCCCCATTCTCCCGCCGGCTCCACCCAGGCGCTCGGCCGCCGCTCGTACATGTTCTCGAAATCCTGGTAGTCGCTCTGCTGCCGTGAGCGCTGCACCAGGCCGAAACCCTGCGGCGGGGCGGTGGTGAAGGTGGAAATCTGCAGCTTGGCCGGATTGGCGAGGGGCCGCCAAATCTGCTCGCCGGATCGCGAGTTGACCTGCAGACCGTCGGAGTCGTGCACCTCGGGACGGTAATCGTCCAGCCGTCCGCGGTTGGTTTCATCAAACAGAAACATGGAGGTCAAAGGTGCGATGCCGACCACTTTCAATTCCACGCGCGGAAACAGGGTGGCGTCGACGTCCATGGCGGTCTCGACGCCCGGCTGCACGGTGAAGCGAAACGCGCCGGTGGCGGACTTGCTCTCCAGCAGCGCATAGATGACGAGTTGCGCGGCCCGCGGCGCGGGCTGTTCGACCCAGAAGTGGGTGAACGACGGAAACTCCTCGCCGGAAGGCTCGGCCGTGTCGATCGCCAGGCCGCGCGCGGACAGGCCGTACAGCAGATGCTGGGCGACGGCCCTGAAGTAGCTCGCACCCTGGAAGACCAGAAACTCGTCCCACACCTTGTTCGAGTTGATGTGGCTGAGCACACGAAAGCCCGACAATGGCAGTGACACCAGGCCGAGCTTCGCCGGCACGCTCGGAGCCATGTCGAACATGGCGGGCGTCGCGACCAGATCCCGCGCCATGCCGGCATCGACGGTGGAGACGGTCACATTGGTTTGAAAATTGAAGCCGACCGGCAGCAGCTCCAGGCGAAACGGCAGCTCTTCGGCGCGCCAGATGCCCATCTCGGGATTGAAACGGATGCTGCGGTATTGCTCGGGGCTGAGCTTGCCGAGTGCGGCCGGCACGGTGTTGCGCTGAGGCGCGAATAGTGTTGCAGCGCCGCGTTTGGCTTCGGCGAGCAGCACCTCCATCGAAAACGGATACGCGGCGGCCGTGTCCGCGGCACGCAGCTGTGCGCATGGCGCATAGGCGGCAACCAGCAGGGCGAGCGCCCACCACGATCTGGCCATTGAAACCGGCAAGGCATACCCCGTTCATCCCCCAATTCCCTACCTTGATGAAACTGGCCTGCTGTGTCAACGGGCATCGCTGCGCGCGCCTGGCTGATACCTGATATCGAGTATAGTTCGACGCCATGCCCAGCCCGGAACCGCAGAGCGCCGCTGCCGTGCTCATGGTGCGGCCCGCCAATTTCGGATTCAATCCGCAGACCGCCGACACCAACCGGTTTCAGCGCGCCCGCGGGATCGAGGCCGCGCAGCGTGCCGCGCTGCGCGAGTTCGACGGACTGGCCGACGCGCTGCGCCGCGCCGGTGTGCAGGTGATCGTGGCCTGCGACACGCCGGAGCCGGTCAAGCCGGATGCGCTGTTTCCGAACAACTGGGTGAGCTTCCACCGCGACGGCACCGTGGTGCTGTATCCGATGCTGGCCGCGAATCGGCGCCCGGAGCGGCGCACCGACATCATCGAAACGGTGATTCGCGAGGGCGGGTTTCGCGTCACGCGCACGGTGGACCTCCGCCATCGCGAAGCCGATGGAAAATTTCTCGAAGGCACCGGCAGCCTGGTGCTCGACCGCGGCGCACGGGTGGCGTACGCCGGGCTCTCGCCGCGCACCGACCTCGATGTGCTCGGCGAATTCGCGCAGCAGCTCGACTATGAGCTGGTGACTTTCGAAGCGCATGCGGACCGCCGGCCCATCTACCACACGAATGTGCTGATGGCGATCGGCGCGCATTTCGCGGTGGTTTGCGGTGAGGCGATCGTGGACGCACAGCGCGCGGCGGTGTTCTCACGGCTGCGCGCGGGCGGCCGCGACGTCGTGGACATCGCGCCCGGGCAGATGCGGGGGTTCGCCGGCAATCTGCTGGAGCTGTCCGGCGAACAGGGCACGGTGATCGCGATGTCGAACGGCGCGTGGCGCGCCCTGGATGCAGGGCAACGCCGTGTCATCGAGTCGCATGGCGGCGTCGTGGCGGTCGACATACCTACCATCGAAACTCTGGGCGGCGGCGGCGTGCGCTGCATGCTGGCGGAAATTCATTTGCCCGTCCGCGGACCTGCGCCGATGTCATAATGACGGCATGTTCGAACTGGCGGTCAAGACGCTCCTGGCGTATCTGCTCGGCTCGCTGCTCGGCAGCCTGCTGCTGGGGCGCCTGCGCGGCGTCGACATCCGCGCCCTGGGCAGCGGCAACGCCGGCGCCACCAACGCTGCGCGCACGCTGGGAAGGACATTCGGTCTCGCGGTGCTGATCGTCGACATCGGCAAGGGCATGCTGGCGGTGTGGTGGCTGCCGCATGCGGCGCTGCCGGGCGTCGGCATCGATCCGCAATTGTCGCGTGTCTGGCTCACCATCGCCGTCGGCGCTTCCGTGGTCGTCGGGCATGTCTACCCGGTGTGGTACGGGTTTCGCGGCGGCAAGGGGGCGGCCACCGTGGTGGGTGTGATCGCCGCCATGGAGCCGCGGCTGCTCGGGCCGCTGCTCGTGAGCTGGATGGCCGTGCTGCTGCTGACGGGCTACGTCGGTCTCGCCACCATGCTGGCCGGCGTGGCGCTGCTGATCGCGGTGTACGTGCTCGAGCCCGCCAATCTGCCGATGCTCGGCTTCTGCGCAGGCCTCGCGGCGTTCATCGTGTTCACCCATCGCAGCAACATCACCCGCATGGTCGCCGGCACGGAAAATCGTGTGAAACGGCTGTGGCTGTTCAGGCCTCGCGCGGCGTGACCCAGCCGCAGATCCTCGCGCTGCTCGCCGACGGGCGGCTGCATTCCGGCCAGCAGCTGGCCGCGGATCTCGGCGTGAGCCGGGCGGCGGTCTGGAAGGGCATCGAGCGGCTGCGGCAGTCGGGCATCGACATCCAGGCGCTGGCGCGCCGCGGCTACTCGCTGGCGCAGCCCGTCGAATTGCTTGACCTGCGGCGCATCCGGGGCGAATTGCGCGCCGGCCGGGCGAAGCGGCTGCGCGAGTTGGCGCTGTTGTTCGAGGTGGACTCCACCAACACGCGTCTGCTGGAGGCGCCGCCGCCGCCGCCGGGCAGCGCCCACGCCGCGCTCACCGAGCTGCAAAGTGCCGGACGCGGCCGCCGCGGCCGCCGCTGGATTGCGCCCTTCGGCGGAATCGCGCTGTCGCTGGCTTGGTCGTTTCCCGAGACCGGGCGCGATCTGCCTTCCTTGAGCCTGGCGGTGGGCGTGGCCGTCGCGCGCGCCCTGGCGCGCGTCGGTGCGCGCGGCATCCGGCTCAAATGGCCCAACGACTTGTGGTTCGAGGATCGCAAGCTCGGGGGTGTGCTGATCGAATTGCGCGCGGAGGCGGCCGGCCCGGCGCATGTGGTGATCGGCGTCGGACTGAACCTGGCGCTGACCGCAGCCATGCGCCGGTCGATCGAGGCAAGCGGGGTGCGCGCGGCTGCCGTGGCGGACGCGTGCAAACCGCCGCCGGCACGCAATCGCGTTGCGGGCGCCATTTTGGACGAGCTATTGAGTATGCTTGAACAATTCGAACGGGATGGATTCGGGCCGTTTCGGGCCGAATGGACCGCTCTCGACGCGCTGTACGGCCGGTCCGCGCGGGTGCTCCTCGCCGGACACGCCATTGCCGGCACGGCTCTCGGGGTGGATGCGGATGGCGCTTTGCGACTCGAGACCGGCGGCACCGTGCAGCGGTTCGTTTCCGGCGAGGTGAGTTTGCGTTTGGAAGGGCAGGACGCGTGACGTTTTTAAAGAGCTTGGTGCTGTTGCTGGCGCTCGCCAATGTCGGCTATTTTCTGTGGGCGCACGGCATCGCGAGTCCGCCCGCGCCCATCGGGGAGCCGGTGCAGGCATCCACGTTGAAGCTTGCTTCGGAAGCGCCCGCCGCATCGGCAGCGATGCGCTCCGGATCCGCGGATGCCCAGGGCGCCGGCCCGGATGGCCATGCCGCCGCAACCGACGTCCCGGCCGGCGCTCCCTCCGCATCGCCGCAGGATGCCGCGCCGGGTTTGCTCAGCAACGTCAAGCGCTGCGTCAGCATCGGGCCTTTCCGCGACGTCGCCGAGGCCGCGCGGTCCGCCGCCACCCTGCGGGGCGGCGGCTACGAACCGCGGCAGCGGGTGGCCGAGGGCGAGGTATGGGCCGGAGTCTGGGTGTATCTGCCGGTGCCGTCGACGCGTGCGGCCGGCGATCAGGTGCTCGCCAAGCTGCGCGCCGGCGGCATCGATGACGCCCTGGAGATGCCGGGTCCGAACGACAGGCCGGTGATTTCACTCGGACTGTTCAGCGAACCGCGGCGCGCCGAGGCGCGGGTGGCGCAGGCGCAATCCCTCGGCCTGAACCCGGGCATTGCCGATCGCAAGCGGACCGGCGATGTGTATTGGATCGACGTCGATCTGAAGCCCACCGACAGCTTGATCAATCCGGCGGATCTGCAAGGCGACTCGCGCCACATCCTGCGGCTGCAGGTCGCCGGCTGTCCGGCGGTCGCGCCGTCGTGAACACGCGCGCGCAGCTGATGCGGGTGTGCGGCGGCATCGTCGCGTACGGCGGCCTGGCGGCCTTCCTGTGGCTGATCGGTGCGCAGATCTACCACTGGTTTCGGGACGGCGAATGGACCCACATCGGCGTGAGCGACGGCCTGCGCATGGGATTGCTGCGCTGCTGCATCAAGGACGGCGACGCCGGTGTCCTCGCCCGCTTCGAGCACTGGCTGGAGGCGCCCACCGACTGGCTGGGGCTGCACCAGGTGCTGGACGTGGTGCCGGCGTCGATCGCCCTGTTCCTGCTCAGCGTGCTCGGCAATTTCATCTTCATCTACGGCGGCGACCTGCTGAGCGGTACGCACCGGGACGGCTCACCCCCGCTTTAATGCGCGGGCTTGCGGAATTCGAGCACGAAATTGTCGGCCTCGCCGATGGCGACATAGCGGGCGCGGTCCTTGTCACCCTGGGACAGCGTGGGCGGCAGCGTCCATACGCCATCCACCCAATTCTTGGAATCGCGCGGGTTGGCGTCGATTTCGGATGAGCCGACGAATTCGAAGCCAGCCTTCCGGGCCATTGCGATCATGAAGTCCTGACGCACGTAGCCTCCCTTGGCCTTCGGATCCTGCGGCTGGTCGTTGCGTCCACGGTGATCCTCGATTCCGAGCAGCCCACCCGGTTTGAGCGCCTTGAAGCAGGCCGCCAGCGCCTGTTCCGCATAGCCGTCGCCCAGCCAATTGTGAAAATTGCGGAAGGTCAGGATCAGATCGGCGGAGCCCGGCGGCGCGATATCGTAGTGGCCCACACCGAGGGTGGTCTCGTGAACGATGCCGAACCGGCCGCCCTGGGCGGCCACGCGCTCATGCCAGCGCGCGAGGCCCGCGTCCTCTTCGCCGCCCGGCACCGGCAATGCGGCGTAGTACCGGCCGCGGTCGGTGAGATAGGGGGCGAGTATCTCCGTCCAATAGCCCCCACCCGGCCACAGTTCCACCACCGTCATGTCGGATTTCAGCCCGAAGAAGGTTAGTTCCTCGAGCGGATGGCGGGCGACATCGCGGGCAACGAAAGCGGGCGTTCTTGCCGGACTCGCCACGGCCCGTTCAAGCGCCGGGTCCACCCGTGTCGGAGCCGCCGCGCAACCGGCGCAGCAGATCGTGGTTATGACAAGCAATGCGCGGATCGGCTGCGGTGCGTTCATGGGACCTCGCCTCTGTGTGATGCACTACTATACCGGCGCCTGCGCACGTCGGTTGGGCTGCGATACACTGGGGCGTCGCCCCGTCACAACCGCGAGCCCCCCATGATAAGGAATCCTCGCATTCTTGCCGTGGCCCTTGCCGTCGTCGTGTCCGCGGCCGCGATGGCCGCCGGTGCCGCTGATGATGCACCCGCCGGCGCGAATTCCACGCCCGCGACGGGGTTCGGCGCCTCCTTCAAGCAAAAGGCACTGGCCGTCGGTGCCGCCGTGAAGGAGGGCGCGCAAAAGGTGGGTGCGGCGGCGGCCGAGATGGGACAGAAGGTCGCCGAATCCACCAAGGAGGGCGCACAGAAGGTGGGTGCAGCCGCCAAGAGCAGCGCAACAAAGATCAAGGCGGCTGCCAAGACCGACAAGGCCGGGGCGAGCGGCACGACGCGCAGCCAGAGCGCCTCAAACCCGTCAAAGGCTCCAACCGTCAGTGCGGCAACCGCGCCCGCCACGCCCGTCTCCAACGATCCAGGGGCTCTCATCAACATGCCCTCCGGCAGCAGCCCCGATCCCGGTAGCGCCAAGCAGTAGGCGATTCCTCGAGAGTCGGCGATGCCCCGGATGGTGTGGCGTCAATTCCCGGGACTATACTAGGCGTCGCTGCAAGTCAGCGCCGCTGCGCGCCGGGGCGGAAATAAGAACGAATCCGAATCGATCATGAGGAGTTGCCCATGAAAATATTGGTTGCCATGCTGGCACTAGCACCCGTCATCACCTTTGCCGCCGCCACCATGACGCCCTTCGACGGCACGTGGAAGGCGAAGCTGGACGCCACCCATTTCTCGAAGAAGCCGGATGTCTTCGACGTCACCAACGGCAAGTACACTTGCTCGAGTTGCGTGCCCGCGATCGCAATCAAGGCAAACGGCACCGACCAGGCGGTGACCGGCCACGACTACTACGACACCGTCTCGGTCAAGGTGTTGAACAAGAACTCGCTGCGGATCGTGAGGAAAAAGGCGGGCAAGGTGATCTATGAAGGCACCAACACCGTGTCCGCGGACGGCAATACCCTGGATCACAAGTTCTCGGATTTGTCGGGGCCGCAGGAGGCGACCGGGGAGTTCACGTTCAAGCGCATTGCACCAGGACCGGCCGGTTCGCACGCCGCCTCGGGCTCCTGGCAGTACGACAAGATCCTGGCGATGTCGGACAGCGGCGCCACCTTCAAGTTCGTCTCTTTCTCCAACGGCCTGAAGATGACGTCCATGACCGGGCAGAGCTACAACGCGAGGTTCGACGGCAAGGATGTGCCGCTGGAGGGCGACCCGGCTCAGACCACGGTGTCCCTGCAGAAGATCGGCCCGCGCGACGTCGAGGAAACCGACAAGCGCGGCGGCAAGACGATTGATGTCTATGACATCAATATCTCGGCGGACGGCAAGACCATGACCTACACGGATCACGACATGGTGCATCAGCGCACCGATGTGCTGACGTACGAGAAGCAGCCGTAGGCGGGAAACCGTAAGAGCCCGAATTCTGGTACCGTTGGCGGGTGAAAAGCCATCGGTTGAAGGTATCCGCGTTCGGCATGATCGCGGCGCTGTGGTGCTGTGGTGCCTGGGCACAGGCGCCGAACGCCGCCACGAAACTCGGACTACCGCCGGATGCGGCGGCCGCGATGCAGGGCATCGACGCGCAGCGCATCCGTGCGCATGTGAGGTTTCTCGCGGACGACCTGCTCGAGGGACGCGGCACCGGCACGCGCGGCGGCGACATCGCCGCGCAGTACATCGCCGCGCAATTCGCTCTCGACGGCCTGCAGCCGGCCGGCGATGACGGCACTTTTCTCCAGAAGGTCGAATTCACCGGCGTGCACACGCTGCCCGGCACGACGGTGCTGCTGCAGTCGCACGGCGGCAAAGCGCTGGAATTGCGGCTCTCGGACGACTATGTGGTCGGCAACCAGCGGCAGACCGACAGCGCGGACATCGACGCGCCGATCGTGTTCGTCGGCTACGGCATCGACGCGCCGGAATATCGCTGGAATGACTACAAGGGCGTGGACGTCAAGGGCAAGGTGGTCCTGGTAATCGTCAACGAGCCGCCCTCCAAGGACCCGAAATTCTTCAACGGCGAGGCGCTCACGTATTACGGCCGCTGGATGTACAAGTTCGAAGAGGCGGCGCGCCAGGGAGCCGTCGGCGCGCTGATCATTCACCGTACCGACCTGGCGAGCTATGGCTGGGACGTGGTGCGCAATTCCTGGGGCGGCGAGACGGTGTACCTGAGCGGTGAGCGGGAGCCGAAGCTGGAGGCGGCGGCCTGGATCCGCACCACGGTGGCCGAGCAATTGTTCGCCGCCGCCGGCCTGAAACTCGACGATATGATCGCGGCGGCCGGCCGCCGCAAATTCAAGGCGCGTGAGCTGCCGATCCGATTCAAGGCGCACATCGCGAGCCAGGTGCGCAAGTTCGATTCATACAACGTGATCGGAATCCTCCCGGGGACCGATCCGGGACCGGCCCGTCAGGCACTGATCTATACGGCGCATTACGATCATCTCGGCGTCGATCCGTCGATGCCGGGGCACAACATCTACAACGGCGCCGTGGACAATGGCACGGGCTGCGGCATCCTGCTGGAACTGGCGCGCGCCTACACCGCCTCGGCATTGCGCCCTCCGCACCCGGTGCTGTTCGCCGCGGTGACCGCGGAAGAGAAGGGATTGCTCGGTTCGAATTACCTCGGCAAGCATCTGCCGATCCCGGCCGCGCGGGTCGCATTGGATTTGAACTACGATGCGGTGCCGCCGATCGGAGAGCCGGAGTCGGTCAACGTCGAAGGCGCGGAGCGCACCAGTTTTTATCCCACCGTGGAGAAGACCGCACGGGCCTTCGGCTTCGAGATCCAGCCCGACGCCGAACCGGGCGCCGGCCATTATTACCGGTCCGATCATTTCAGCCTCGCGCGCGCCGGTATTCCCGCCTTCTCCATCAACAGCGCGCTGAAGTTTGCGGGCCACCCGCCCGAATGGGGCCGGGCGCAGCGCGAGGACTACACCGCGAATCGCTACCACCGGCCCGCCGACCAATATCGGCCGGAGATGGACTTCTCCAGCAATGCGACACTGGCCAAGTTTGGGTTCGCCCTGGGCTGGCAGGCCCTGGCGGCCGCGGACACGGTGCATTGGCTGCCGGGGGACGAATTCGAAGCGGCACGTTTGCGCAGTTCGGCGGCTCCTTAAGACCCATACGACATGGCGGTCACGGATGGCATCGCCGCTTCGGTCCGGCGCTCATTGGAGCGATTGGCGGAGCCGGCGCTCGCGCCCTTCCTCGCCGAGTGGCCGCAGAACGTCGCGGCGCGCGCGGTGGTACCGCACTCCCTGTCCGTACTGCGCTGGCTGCCCGAAGTCGCAGCCGCGGCGCCGCGCTTCGATGCCGAATTGGTCGGCGAATTGTGCGACGTCGCTCCCCTGCTCGCGTGGCGTCAGACCTATTCGGTCGGAGAAGTGGGTCCGCAATTTCTGGACAACTACGGTTGGAGCGAACTCATCGGCCATCGCGGGCCGCTGCCCAGCGAGCGTGTCGCCTGCGGATTTCTGCTGCTTGGGCCTGCCACGTCCTATCCGCGTCACCACCACCAGGCCGAGGAGTTGTATCTGCCGCTCGCCGGCCTGGCGGCCTGGCAGCAGGGCGATGATGCCTGGTGCGAACGGCCGCCGGGAACGCTTATCCATCATCGCAGCGACGAGCCGCATGCCATGAAGACATCTGCGCAGCCGCTGCTCGCGCTTTACCTGTGGCGCGGCGAGGGCTTGTCCGGCAACGCGCGCCTCGATCAATGACTGCGTCGCGGGCCGTGCTAGACTCGCGCGCCATGAAAGCCGGCCTTCTCATCGCCGCAGGTTTGCTGTGCATCGTCATGTGCACCGGTGCCTGGGCGCGTCACCGCAGCCATTCGAGCGGCACACCCGGCGAATTCGACTATTATCTGCTGTCGTTGTCCTGGTCGCCGGCGTATTGCCTGGACGCTCCCGGCGCCGCCGAGTGCAACGGTCCGCGGCGCTATGGATTCATCGTGCACGGGCTGTGGCCGCAATACGAGCGCGGCGCCCCGGAGCATTGCAACGTGCATCGCGAGGTGCCCGAGGACGTGGTGCGCGGGGTCGCCGACTTCATGCCGGCGCGCAATCTGGTCTATCACGAGTGGTCCGCCCACGGCACCTGCAGCGGATTGGAACCCGCCGACTATTTCTCGCTGGTGCGGCGTGCTTATGCCAGCGTGGTGATGCCGCCGCAGCTGACGGCGCCCGGCGCCCCGGTGCAGATGCCCACCACCGCGATCGCCGAATCCTTCCTGCGCTCGAATCCGCGCCTGCCGGCGCAAGCCATGCTGGTGACCTGCTCCAGCCAGGGAGCGCCGCGGCTGCGCGAAGTGAGGGTGTGCTTCGATCGGGCCCTGGCGCCGCGGCCGTGCTCCGCGGATGTCGTGCGGGGCGCCTGCCGCGCACCCGAGTTGATCGTCCCGCCGATCCGCTGATGGGTCACGGCTCCGCGGTCAACGTGCGTCCATAATCGCTCAGCAGAATCTGGATTCCGGCATAGCCCATGATTTCGGGCTGTCCCTGGGAGGAGCCGTTGAGGCTGCGGCCGACCATGAACAGCGCGATAAAGCCCCTGGCGAGCCTGTAGCGGCCGCCGAGATCCAGGGTCGTGGCATGCGGCGCGCCAACGTCGGCACGATCGTCGTAAACTTCCGCGTCGAGTTCCAGCCGCTGCGTCACCGGCCGGCCGGCAACCAGTCCGAGAATGCGCTCACCCGGTCCATGACCGGCGAGGTACCACCCGGCCTCGAAGTCGACGTTCAGCGGACCCAACTTCCTGGTGATTTCGATGGGCAGCAGATAGCGGGGACCCGCGACGGCGATGTCCTTCTGCCGCTCGAGCGAGGAGGTGCCCGCCTCGGCCTGTGGGAAGATCGATGCCTGCCAGCCATCCTCTCCCTGATCCAAAAAGCGCCACTTGAATCCGGGATAGGCATTGCTCCAACCGCTCTGCGATCGGCCGCCGCTCGTCTGCAGCACATAGGGGATCTCGTAGGTCAGTTGCACGCGGTCGCCAACGCCGAAATTCAAATCGATCTGCGGCACCTGGTAGGACGACACGCCGCGGGCGATGGCCGGCATCGCACCGATGTTGATCTCAAAATTCGCGTTGCCGGGCGTGCCGGGATCGTTGGTCAGGAACGGCGGCCCGGCTTGCGCCTGAACTGCACGTGGAATGTGCAAACACACAATGAGTGCAAGGAGCGACGGCAGACCGTATTTCGCCCGCGATACTGCCATGGGTTCGTACATCCTCGATAGTGAGACAGAGGTCCTGCGCTTCTGAATCATCCATGGCACTATCGGCCTCACGCCTGACACCCGGACGCCTCGCCAGTGGTGATCATGAGCGCCGCAATATCATCGCGCGAACGTGGGTATATCGACCACGGATTCTCCACAGGCAGCCATCGCTATGAAGAGCGTTTTGCTCATTGACGACGACAACGTCTTTCTCCTCACCATCGGCGTGCGCCTGAAGAGCATGGGGTACACCGTGTTTGCCGCCAAGGATGCCGTAACCGCGATATCCGCGGTCCGAAAGAACAATCCCGACGTCATCGTCCTGGACGTGTCGCTACCTGCCGGCGACGGTTTCTTGGTCGCCAAACGCCTCAAGAATCTCATTTCCACCGCCGCGACGCCCATCATTTTCGTCACCGCGAGCGAGGAGCAAGGACTGCGCGAGCGCGCGATGAAGTTAGGGGCCGCGAATTTCCTCAACAAGCCTTTTGATGCCACAACACTGGCTGATGCGATCGAATCGGCTCTCTCCCCAGGCGATTCCTGGCGGCCGCTAGCCAGCGCAGTCTAGCGCTCCCGATCAGGCATGGAAGCCCAGGAACAATTCAGCATTCTTCTGGTCGACGACGACCTCACGATAGTTCGCGTTTTGAACAGCATCTTGAGTAATTTCTCACCCGTCCGATTCGCGGATTCAGGCCGCCTGGCGCTCAAATTGGCGCGTGATAGCACTCCTGATTTGGTGCTGCTGGATGTGGATATGCCGGAACTCAACGGCTTCGAGGTTTGCAAGGCGTTCAAAGCCGATCCGGCGCTGCGTGAAGTGCCAATCATCTTCATCACCGGTCACGAGAACGCGCAGCTGGAGGCGAAAGGCATCGAACTCGGCGCATCCGATTTCATCAGCAAGCCGCTCCATGCACCGCTGGTGCTCGCCCGGGTACGCACCTACCAACGACTGAAAACGCTGTCCGAAACCATGCGCGGCGCCGTCAAGATCGACTTCCTCACCGGCGCCTTGACCCGCCGTGAGCTGGAGAAGGCCCTGACGCAGGAATGGCTGCGATCAAAGCGCAGCGCAGCACCGCTATCGTTGCTGTTGGCCGATATCCAGAGTTTCGCCGCCTACAACACCGCGCATGGTGATGGTAAGGGCGATGATTGCTTGAGATCGGTGGCCGCGGCTCTGCGTTCGGTGGCCCGACGGCCCGCCGACGCATTGGGTCGCTACGCCGGCGGCCAATTTGCGCTGCTCTTGCCGAATACCAATGCGAAGAACGCGAGCCATGTCGCTCAGCGCGCCATCGATGTGGTCGGCGAACTGCGATTGCCGGACGCAGAACCGACAGGACACGACCGCGTCGCGCTGTCCGTGGCCGGCGCCTGCTTTACGTCAACACGCGCGCCCGGCACAGATGCCGATGCCACGTCCGTTCCAACTGATTTGATTTCGGCCGCCGAGAGTGCGCTCATAGGCGCCAAACGGGCCGCCGGACGGCCGGTCAATGTGATCGACATTGGCGGCAAAGACCGCCGTTTACTCCGGGCCAACCGGACCTGATTTCATGACGACCATCTCCCTGAACGGCGACGGCAGTTCCACCAGCCGCGCATTGCTCGAGGCTGAAGCACTGCAGCGAGCCATCTTCAACAGCGCCAACTTTTCCATGATTGCCACCGACGCAAGGGGCGTCATACAGATCTTCAACGTCGGCGCCGAGCGCATGCTCGGCTACACCGCCAAGGACGTGGTCAACAAGATCACCCCGGCCGATATCTCGGATCCACGGGAGATCGTGGCGCGTGCCCACGCCTTGAGCGCCGAACTGCACACCTCGATCGCGCCGGGATTTGAGGCGCTGGTGTTCAAGGCATCCCGCGGCATCGAGGACATCTACGAGCTGACCTACATCCGCAAAGACGGCAGCCGCTTCCCCGCGGTGGTTTCGGTCACGGCACTGCGCGATGCACAGGACGCCATCATCGGTTACCTTCTGATCGGTACCGACAACACGGCCCGCAAGCGCGCGGAAGAAGCGCTGCTCAAGGTGGGCGCTCTGCAGAGCGCCATATTCAACAGTGCAAATTTTTCCAGCATTGCCACCGACGCGAATGGCGTCATACAGATCTTCAACGTCGGTGCCGAGCGGATGCTCGGCTACACCGCCGCGGATGTAGTGAACAAGATCACGCCGGCCGACATTTCAGATCCGTTGGAAATCATAGCCCGCGCCGAGACACTGAGCGGTGAGTTGCAAACGGCAATCGCACCCGGGTTCGAAGCGCTGGTGTTCAAGGCCTCCCGTGCCATCGAGGATATCTACGAGCTGACTTACATCCGCAAGGACGGCAGCCGCTTTCCTGCGGTCGTTTCGGTCACCGCACTGCGCGACTCGAACGATGCCATCATCGGTTACCTTCTGATTGGCACCGACAACACGGCCCGCAAGCGAGCAGAAGAGGCGCTGGTCAAGGCGGGCGCCTTGCAGAACGCGATCTTCAACAGTGCAAATTTCTCCAGCATTGCCACCGATGCGAAAGGCGTCATACAGATATTCAACGTCGGTGCGGAACGCATGCTCGGCTACACCGCCGAAGACGTGGTGAACAAGATCACTCCCGCCGACATTTCCGACCCCCAGGAAATCATCGCCCGTGCCGAAACGCTGAGCGATGAATTGCAAACTCCAATCGCTCCGGGGTTCGAGGCCCTGGTTTTCAAGGCGTTCCGCGGCATCGAAGACATCTATGAGCTGACGTACATCCGCAAGGACGGCAGCCGCTTCCCAGCCGTTGTTTCGGTCACCGCGCTGCGCGATGCGGACGGCTTGATCATCGGCTATCTTCTCATCGGCACCGACAACACGGCTCGCAAGCAGATCGAAGCGGAGCAGACACAGCTGGCCCAACGCCTTAGAGACCACCAGTTCTATACCCGATCCCTGTTCGAATCGAACATCGACGCGTTGATGACGACGGACGCGCCCGGCATCATTACCGACGTCAACAAACAAATGGAGGCGCTCACCGGCTGCACGCGCGATGAACTGATCGGTGCGCCGTGCAAGACCTTCTTCACGGATCCCGATCGTGCCGAAGCGGGCATAAAATTGGCGCTAAGCAAGAGAAAGGTCACGGATTACGAGCTGACCGCCCGCGATAGAGACGGCAAGGAGACCGTCGTGTCCTATAACGCGACCACCTTCTATGATCGTGATAGAAAATTGCAGGGCGTGATTGCCGCGGTACGTGAAATCACCGAGCGCAAGCAATACGAGCGATCGCTTCGAGAGGCGACGCATCGGGCCGAACATGCGAACAACGCGAAGAGCGAGTTTCTGGCGAATATGAGCCACGAGATCCGCACCCCCCTGAACGCCATCATCGGACTGGGCTATCTGCTCGAACACACGACCTTGAGCGAGGATCAGCGCCAGCTTCTGGCCAAAATTCAGTTCGGCGGACGGGCACTCCTGGGCGTCATCAACAATGTGCTCGACCTGTCCAAGATCGAAGCCGGGGAGATGGCGCTCGAGGACGAACCCTTCGATCTGCCACAGCTGGTGCGAGACCTCGGCCAGTTGCTCACGCCGCAGGCGGTGTCGAAGGGAATCGATTTGATCGTCCAGTGCGCACCCGGGTTGCCACGCATCGTCAAGGGCGATGCGTCGCGTCTGCGGCAGATTCTTACCAATCTGATGGGCAATTCGATCAAGTTCACCGAAGCGGGCAGCGTGGAATTGCAGGTCACCTGTACGGAGCAGAGTTCCGATCGTTGCCGATTACGTTGCACGGTTCGAGATACCGGCGTGGGCATAGAGGCCGGCGCTCTGAAGCGTCTTTTCACGCCTTTCACCCAGGCTGATGCGTCCACGACGCGGCGCTTTGGCGGTACCGGGCTCGGTCTGTCGATTGCACGCCGGTTTGCCGAACTCATGGGCGGGGAAATCGGCGTCACCAGCAACGTCGCCAAGGGCAGCACTTTCTGGATCGAACTGCCCCTGCGAATCGTTCACGACTTGGACGGTACGGCCGGCGCGCGCGGCTTGAAAATCCTCGTTGCCGACTCCCATGGCGACGCACCCGAACGCCTGGTCGCCATGGCTCGCGCATTGGGCTGGAACCCCCAGGTCGCCGAAACGGGTGAGCAGCTGATCGGAATCATGAACAACTCGAGAGGCGCGTGGCCCGATGTATTGATCCTGGATCTGCATCTTCATGATATGGACGCCCGCCAGCTGATTGCACGCCTCGAAAAAGAATGCGGCCCAGACACGTTGCCGCCGATCGTGGTCGTTGCCGAATCAACGCAGTCTTATGCAGAGCAGGAGCAACTGGCTGGCGCATCGGATGTGCTGCTCATGCGACCGCTGACCAGTTCGGCGCTGTTCAACGCCGTCAACGCCACCGTGTCAAAGGGCCCCGACACTCTCGAACGCGTGTTGCAGTCCACGAATTTCGACGAGTTCCACGCGCAATGGCTTCACGGCGTGAGCGTCTTGGTGGTGGATGACAGCGACATCAATTTGGAGGTGGCGCAGCGCATTTTGGAGCGACAGGGCGCCCAGGTAACCACCTGCTCGGATGGCATGGCTGCGCTGGAGCACGTGCGGCTACATCCGCGGACGCTTGATATCGTACTCATGGATGTGCAGATGCCCATTCTTGACGGAAACGCCGCCACGCGACGCATCAGAACGGAGCTGAAACTCGCGACGTTGCCCATCGTTGCGCTGACCGCAGGCGCATTGGTCGCGGAGCGGCAGCGCGCCCTCGAGGCCGGAATGAATGATTTCATCAGCAAACCGTTCGATCCGCAGGCGCTCATCCGCAAGGTCCGCCGATTGGTTGAAGAGGCGCGGGGTCAATCCATACCGATGGTCATTCTCGACCCTGAACCAGCCCGCCGCGACGGCAACACCTTGTTCATGTCGTCCATTGATCCGGCGGTAGTGCAGCAGATGTTCGGAGATGATTTGACGCTCTTCAAGTCCTTGCTGGGTCGAATACTGCGTGACTATGCAGATCTATCCTCGCCAAGCAGCGCGTCATTGGATGACGAGGCGACGCGCAGCCGGCTGGCGGCGCGCACGCACAAATTAAAAGGCAGCGCCGGAATGATCGGCGCAAATCGCGTCATGCGGCTTGCAGGTGCGGCGGAGACGGCGCTTCTGAAGGATCGTTCGCTCGATGCCATGGGGAAAATCCTGCAACAACTGGCGGCGTCGCTCACCACCTTGCGCGAAGAGGCGGAACCTTATTTGGAATGCCGACCCGCCATTGAAGCGAATGCACGGGATGTCGTGGGAAATCCTCACCAGATCAACACGATCGAGATTGACGAGCTGTGCACACTTCTGGATGCCCGCGATCTTTCGGCAATCGATAAGTTCAGCGGACTATCTCAATCATTGCGCAGCAATCTTCATTCGGCGCGCTTCGATCGTCTTTCCGAGGCGATCGACAATCTGGACTTCACGCAGGCGGCGGAGATTTTGCGGGAAGCGCGCCCGGCGATTCGCGGGCTGTCCCCGATCACCATTGCGGAAATTCCTTTGGGAGTTGGTGCCGACTGAGGGATTCGAACCCCCGACCTACGGTTTACAAAACCGTTGCACTACCGCTGTGCTAAGTCGGCACAGTAACTTGCCTCAATCCAACGCCACGCAACTCAGCGCCTCAGCCAGCTGGGTGGATGGCGCGGCGCGGTGGACCGGGCGATCATATTATCGCGCTCCAGGCGCGGCTGGCGAGTAAGGGCCTCACTTTGCGACGGGGAGAGCCGCCAGAATAAGACTATTGATTTTATTCGATGATTAGCTAATCATCGCACTATGAGTCAGGTATTCAGAGCCCTTTCCGATCCCACCCGACGGCGCGTGCTGCAGCTCCTGCGTAAGGGGCCGATGAGCGCCGGCGAACTCAGCAGCCAGTTCAACGTCTCCAAGCCGACGATGTCGGCACACTTTTCCGTGCTGAAGGCGGCTGACCTGGTGCATGCCGAGAAGGCCGGGAAGTCAGTTATCTATCACTTGAAGCTCTCTGTGCTCGAAGACGCGCTGCTGGGCTTCGTCCAGTCGTTTGACCTCGGCGTGAATGCGAAGAAGCCCAGGAAGGAGATAGTGCGATGAATAAGGATCTGATCGAAGGCCTCGCGTGGGGCGGCAGCATCGTTGCTCTGGCGATCGGCGCGACCCTGGCGCACAAGTTCGGCTATGTCGAGGCCGACACCGTGCACAGGGTGATCTTTGGCAGCATCGGTCTGATGGTCGCCGGGTTCGGGAACCGGATTCCCAAGGCCTTCGTTGCTAGCGCCCAAGCGCGACGTGCCAAGCGGGTCGCGGGCTGGTCCATGGTCCTCAGCGGGCTCGTTTACGCGGGACTGTGGGTTTTCGCCCCCATGCCAGTGGCAACATGGGGTGGGTTCGGCGCCATACTGGCGGGGATCGCGGTGACCATGGGCTACTGCCTTTCACTGCGGTCGAAGGCGAGAGCCGCCTGATTGGCGCTGTCGTTGCGCCTTGCGGCCACATCCGAGGCCATCAGCGTCGACCGTGTCATTCCCTATCGAGCACAAAAGAATCAAAAAGAGACGAACCGTGCTAGCAAGTGGAGTGTGCGACGGTGGCATTGCGCTATCGCTGGCATTGCGCTGCCGGTGGCAGCGCTACCGGTGATCCCGCGGGCCGCCATGCGGAATGGAAGGCATGGCATGACCGGCGGGCGCGCCTCGATAGGCGTGGGCTCCGGGCCGATAGCCGGGCAGGCGGCGATCGCCGCCGCGCGGCGGACCCACGAGATAACCCGGGCCTTCGTAGCCATAGTTGTCGAAGGGTTCATAGAAATTTACGCCGTAGCCGACGCCGACATCGCCGTAGCCGGCGTCGCCGGGCACCACGCAGCCGGCGGCGCACAGCGCCAGGATCATGGCCGAGGCGGCCGCCCATTTCACGCTGAGCCTGCTCATTTCGCCGCCTCCCCAGAGTCGTTTTCAGTCCATTCCATCACCCCGAAGCGTGCGCCCGCCGGATCGGCAAGGATGGCGATACGCCCGCCGTGACGATCGAGATGCGGTTCCGAGAGCACCTGACCGCCGAGCGAGACGGCTTTGGCTGCGGTTGCGGCGGCGTCCGCGACGCGCACGAAATTCAGCCAATGCGGATGGCCGAGCCGGCCGGCAGGAAAGCTGTTGGCGCTGCCGCGCGCGTATTCGCCGGACGACAGTACGAGATGTTGGGCGGCGGGGGTCCCGGGGGCGTTATCGGCCGGCAGGTCATAAACCTCGTAACCGAAGACCCGCTGATAGAAGGCCGCATCGGTGTCCGGGTCAACGGTCATCAGCGAACTCCAGATCCACTCTCCGGGCGCCGCCAGAACATCCGGCGGGTCGCCGGCACTGGAGGCGAGCACCGCAAAAACCGCTCCCTGCGGATCGGCGAACACGGCCTGGCGGCCGCGCTGCGGATAATTGTGCTCGACGGCGAGTTCCTTGCCTCCGCGGGCCTGGATGATCTGCGCCGCCTGAGCGACGTCGCGCACGGCAAGGAAGGGCAGCCAGGCGGGCCGGCGCTGTTCTCCCTTCGGCAGTTCGCGGCGGATCATCCCGGCGACCGGGCGGTCGTTCACGAAGGCAATGACGAAATCCTTCTGGCCGCTGATATCGCGGTAGGTCCAGCCGAACAACGCCGCATAAAAGGTCTTGGCTGCGTCCACGTCCGTGGTGACGAGGTCGGCCCAGACGAGCTTGCCGACGTGATGTTCGGTGGAGGCCGGCGAGACCAGGGGTGGCAATTCGAAGGCGGCGCTCGCGGCGAGCGCGGGCGCGGGGGTGAGGACAGTGAGCGCGGTCAGTGCGGTCAGTGCGGTCAGTGCGGTCAGCGCCGCGCGGCTGGTGAGCACGGGGCGGCGGGTGAGCGCAGCGCGGCGGGTGAGCGCGGCGCGGCGGGCGACGCGCGCGAGGGATGCCGATGAGGGCCGCAATTTCCGGTCAATCTGCATGGCAATCTCCGATGAAATATTCTTGTTCCGTCACCCTGCCACAAATCGCGGCGGCGCGCAGTCGGCGCGCAACCCCAAGTCCTGTAGGCGCTACGCCGACCGTGGGTATGGCATCATGCCGATTTGACCTCGAGGCGAACGATTGAGCAAAGATACACCCGCGCCGATCGGGGCACCGCGCATTCTTTTCGCGAGCATGGTCGGCACGACCATCGAGTTCTTCGACTTCTACATCTACGCCACGGCGGCGGTGCTGGTATTTCCCAGGCTGTTCTTTCCGAGGCAGGATCCGACCACGGCGACGTTGCAGTCGCTGGCGACCTTTGCCCTGGCCTTCTTCGCGCGTCCCGTCGGTTCGGCGTTGTTCGGCCACTTCGGCGACCGCATCGGCCGCAAGGCGACCCTGGTGTCGGCATTGCTCACCATGGGGTTGTCGACGGTGTTCATCGGACTCTTGCCGACCTATGCGTCGATCGGCGTGGCCGCCGCACTGCTGCTGGCGGTATGCCGCTTCGGGCAGGGTTTGGGTCTGGGCGGGGAGTGGGGCGGGGCGGTGTTGCTGGCGACCGAGAATGCGCCGCCCGGCAAGCGGGCGTGGTATGGCAGCTTCCCGCAGCTCGGCGCACCAGTCGGCTTCCTGTGCTCCACCGGCGTGTTTCTGGTGCTGACGCAGCGCTTGAGCGATGCGCAGCTGTTCAACTGGGGCTGGCGGATTCCGTTCCTGGCGAGCGCGCTGTTGGTGCTGACGGGATTGTACGTGCGGCTCAAATTGACCGAGACGCCGGAGTTTCGCCGCACCGTCGACCGCGGCGAGCGCGTGCGGCTGCCGCTGTTCGCGGTGTGTGCGCAGCACCCGCGTGAACTGATCCTCGGCACCTTGGCGACGACGGTGACCTTCGTGATCTTCTATCTCATGACGGTGTTTGCGCTGAGCTGGGCGACGACCGCACTGAAATTCGGTCGCGAGCAATTCCTGATCCTGCAGATGGTGGGCGTGCTGTTCTTCGGCCTGACCATACCCTTCTCGGCCGTGCTGGCGGACCGGATCGGGCACCGGGTCATGCTGATCGCGGTGACCATCGGCATCATCGCATTCGGCTTCGCCTTTGCACCGCTGTTCGGTGCCGGGACCACGGGGGGCGTACTGGCCTTCCTGATCCTGGGATTTTCCCTGACGGGATTGACGTACGGACCGCTCGGCAGTGCGCTGGCGTCGCTTTTCCCGACGCCGGTGAGATACACCGGCACGTCGCTGTCCTTCAACTTCGCCGGCATCCTGGGGGCCTCGCTGGCGCCCTATATCGCGACGGATCTGGCATCGCATCACGGACTCTCCTGGGTGGGCGGGTATCTGTCGGCTGCGGGGCTTGTGAGCCTGGGGGCGTGGGCTTCGATCAAGGGCGATTGACGTGCAAATAACTTCTGCGCATTTTCAAGTATAAAAAAAGCACTTCACAAGGCATGATGCGTCGCCAAACATGCGCCCTCCAAGGCCGCTGTCGGCGCCCAATCAGGAGTCTGGGAATGCGTTTACGGGTCGTCGCGGCCGCGATCGCGACGGGTGGATTGATGTTGCAATCGGCGCTGCATGCGGAACCGGCCGCCACGGATGCGGGCGTGGATGGTGCGCTCGAGCCGATCGTGGTCACGGTACAGCGCCGCGAGGAGTCCGCGCAGAGCGTGGGCATCGCGCTCACGGTGCTGCCGGGATCGGTGCTGGCGGACAAGGCGATCACCCGGGTCAACGATTTGCAAAACGCGGTGCCGAGCCTGCAGATCGAGCCGGCCTTCGGCAGCGACCAGCCGCAGTATCGATTGCGCGGCGTCGGCTTCATCGACTACACCTCGAACAACACCTCGCCCGTGGGCGTGAGCGTCGATGGCGTGGCGTTCGCATTCCCCATCCAGACCGAGGGGCAGCTGTTCGACTTGAGCCGTGTCGAGGTGCTGAGCGGCCCGCAGGGCACCCTGTATGGCCGCAACACCACGGGCGGGGTGATCAACTTCATCACCAACCAGCCGACCGAGGAGACCCATGCCGGCGTCACCGCTGCCTATGGCTCGCACGACCAATTCGATGCCGAGGGCTATGTGTCGGGCACGCTCGCCGACGGACTGACGGGGCGCCTGTCGGCGGCCGGCGAGACCGGGGGAGCCTGGCAGCGGGATCGCGACACCGGCAGGATGCTGGGCAACAAGGACAAGTTCGCGCTGCGCGGGCAGCTGCTATGGCATCCGGTGGAGAGTGTGAACGTGCACGTCGGGGTGCATGTGGCCGAGGACAAATCCGACGAAACGGGACTGCAGCTGATCGCCCCGTACACACCCACCAACGGCGGCGCCGGCGGCCCGGTGATTCCGGCGGACACCTCGCCGTACGTGACGGGCTGGAGCCTCAATCCGGCGTTTGCGAAAATCATCGGCATAGCCCCGGATTCCAAGCTCGGCCTGGACAATTCCAACGACGGCGCCGACCTGACCGCCGAGATCGATTTCGGCGGCGCGAAGCTGACCAGCCTATCGGCCTACAACAAGCTGATCCGGCGCGAATTCAGCGACTGGGACTCGACCCGATACTACGACTCGGATGAATACCTGCGCAGCGACGCGGGCGTGTTCTCCGAGGAGCTGCACCTGGCCTCCACCGGCACGGGCGCGCTGGGCTGGGTGGGCGGCGCGTATTACTCGAAGGAGAATTTCGACGAGCGCTTCTATTCGGATTTCACCGACCGCCTGGGGGGCATCGCCCTGACGTCCTACGGCCAGGACTCGAAGTCACTCGGCGTTTTCGGCCAGGCAAACTACCGCTTCACGGACGATCTGAAAGGAATATTCGGCGTGCGCGAGGAGCATGAATCGCGGGATCTGATCGATCTGTCCACGGGGTTTCTGACGCCGGCGGTCATCCCGTTCACCGCCAACCTCAACCGCTCGATCACCTCGAATCTGCCGTCCGGAAAGATCGGTCTGGACTATCAGTTCTCGCCCGACACGCTGCTGTATGCGAGCATCAGCCGCGGGGTGAAGTCCGGCGGATTCACGGCCCACAACACGGTGGCGGCCGCGCAGGTGGATCCGTTCGAACCGGAGAAGCTCACGGCGTACGAAATCGGCATCAAGTCGGATGTGACGCCGTCATTGCGTATCAACGGGGCCGTGTACCATTACCAGTACAAGGATCAGCAGATTCTGACGACGGTGTTCGACACGGTCTCGCAATCCTACATCGGCATATTCACGAACTCGAATTCGCGGATCGACGGCGCGGAACTCGAACTCGCCTGGCGGCCGGTCGCGGGACTGACGCTCTCGCAATACGCGGGCTTCGTCGAGGGCTATTATCAAAGTCCCCTGACCAGCATCGATCAGGCGGGCGCGACCGGCCCGGTGGACTTCGACGGCCGGCCGCTGTCCTTTCCCAAGTGGAGCTACGGCGGCGATCTGGCTTTTGCCTGGAGCCTCGGGGGCTACCGGCTCACCGCGGAATCCAACTACAGCTTTCACGACACGTACAGCCAGTTCTTCCTGTTGGGCAGCTCCGAGTTCACCATCCCCAACTATTGGCTGGCGAATGCCAACCTGTCGCTCTCGCCGGCGTCCGGCGCGCCCTGGACGGTCACGCTGTGGGGCCGCAACATCTTCGACAAGGCCTATGACACGACGCGCAATTTCTTCCTGCCGGGAACCGACGTGGGGCAGGCGGGCGAGCCCACCACGGTGGGGATCCGCGTGAGCTACCGTTACTGATGAAAGTGGCGGGCATCATCCTGGTGATCGTCGTGGTGCTGGCGGCCGCGGCGTGGCTCAAGCTGCGCGGCCCCGATATTCCCTACGAGACCCTGGAGGCAAAGTACGCGGATGGCGCGTCGTACTTCGTGGATCTGGCCGGCGGATTCCGCGTCCATTATCAAGACACGGCCGTCGCGGGGGACAAGGCCGGCGGCAGCGACGGCAAGCCGGCCGATTCGAAGCTGCCGGTCCTGTTGCTGCTGCACGGCTTCGGCGATTCGTACACCACCTGGGAGGGCTGGGTGCACGACCTCGCGCCGAAATTCCGGGTCATCAGCCTGGATTTCCCGGGCCATGGCCTGACGCGCGCACCGCCGGGGTATCGCCTGAGCGGCGACGCACTCGTCGAGTTCGTCGATGCCTTTGCGGCGCGGATTGCGCTGCCGAAGTTCGCGGTGGCGGGCAATTCCATGGGCGGCGGGGTGGCGTGGGGGCTGGCGCTACGCCACCCGGAGCGCATCAACGCGCTGATCCTGGTGGATGCGGCCGGCTTTGCGAATGAAAAGCCGCCGGCGGCGCTGCCGCTCGCCTTCAAGATTCTGCAATACCCGATCGGCCGCGCCCTCCTGCGCAACATCGACAACCGCCCGCTGATCGATGAGGGATTGAAGATCGACGTGTTCGACAAATCCCTAATCACCCCGGCGCTGGTGGATCGCTGGGCTGAACTGCAGCGCGCGCCCGGGCATCGCGCCATCCTGATGTCGGTCGATCCGCGCGCCCAGCATGGCGCGACGGCGCAGGAGCTCGGCCGCATCAGGGTGCCCACCCTGGTGCTGAACGGCGCGAACGACGTGCTGGTGGAGCCGGCGAGCGCGCACAAGTTCGCGGACGCCATTCCCGGCGCCAAGCTCATCATCTACCCCGACGTCGGGCATCTGCCGCAGATCGAAATCCCGGCGCGCTCGGCCGCGGATGTGGCCGCCTTCCTGACCAGGCCGCCGTAGGAGCATCCGGCGTGCCGCGCCGGTATCATCGGCGCCATGAACCTGGATCCTCTGGGCAATGCCGTGTCCGCCGAATCCTCGGCCACGCTGCGGGCGATCGACGACTTCGCCGAGGGCCTGCTGGCATACGAGACCCGGGCGGAGAACGTGCTCGGCGCGGCGGATGCGGACCCCGGCTGCTGCCTGGTGAACGCCTACGCGGGCATGCTGTGGATGCTGCTCGAGTCGCCGCAGGCGCCGCGCCGCGCCGCGCCGTATCTGGCCGCCGCGGAACGGGCGGCCGCGCACGCCAGCCGGCGCGAGGCCATGAACACGGCGATGCTGCGCGCCTGGGTGGACGATGACCTCGCCCGCTGCCTCGGGTTGTGCGCGCAGATCTCGGACGAATTCCCGGGCGACCTCACCATCGTCAAGCTGCATCAGTATCTGGAGTTCAATCGCGGCAATTTCGCGCAGATGCTCGGCGCCGTGCTCAAGGTGCAGGAGCACAACGCCGGCGTGCCCTACGTACACGGCATGGCCGCCTTCGCCTACGAGCAGATGCATCGGCTGGAGGAAGCCGGGGAGGCGGCGCGGTGTTCGCTCGCCATGCGGCGCAAGGAGCCGTGGGCGCAGCATGCGCTGGCGCATGTGATGCTCACCCGCGGGCTCATCGACGAAGGCGCGCAATTCCTGGAGGGCATGGCCGACACCTGGACCGGGCTGAACTCGTTCATGCTCACCCATCTGTGGTGGCACCTGGCGCTCTTTTATCTGAGCCAGAGCCGCGACGCGCAGGTGATCGAATTGTACGACCGGCATTGCTGGGGCGTGGCGAAGAGCTATTCGCAGGACCAGGTGGGTGCGGTGTCGCTGCTGGCGCGCATGGAGGCCGCGGGCCTGGACGTCGGCGGCCGCTGGCAGGAACTCGGCGAGCATCTGGCGGCGCGCCACGACGACACCGTGCAGCCGTTTCTCACCCTGCAGTACCTGTACGGCCTGGCGCGGGCCGGGCGGCCGGAAGCGGCGCTGCTGCTCGAGGCGGTGCGTCGGCGCGCGCACAGCGCGCCCGAATTCAGCCGCGAGGTGTGGCGGGAGGTGGCGCTGCCGGCTTGCGAGGGCCTGTACGCGCACGCGCGCGGCGATCACGACACGGCCTGGCGGCGTCTCGGCGCGGCCCTGCCGCGGCTCATCGAAGTCGGCGGCAGCCACGCGCAGCGCGATCTGTTCGAACTGTTGCTGATCGATGCCGCGCAGAAGAGCGGACGCCTGAACGCCGCGCAGCAGTTGCAGGAGGCGCGGGCCAAGGCCCGGGCGGCCGCGCGGCGCGCGAGCCCGGCGCTGCGCGCGAGCCCGGCGCCGCCGCGCTGATGACGCCCCCCGCGGCCGTGCTCAAGGGTGTGGCTGCACTGTCAGGTGTGACGGCGCTGGCCGGTGCGGTGGCGCTGGCCGGTGCGGTGGCGCTGCTGCCGGCGGCCACGGCGCAGGCGCGCGATGCGGTGATCATCGGCGTGCAACTCGAGCCGCCCATCCTCGACCCCACCTCGAGTCCGGCGGCGGCCATCACGGAAATCGAGTACGGCAACGTGTTCGAGGGGCTGGTGCAATTCGCCGCCGATGGCTCGCCCCGGCCGGCGCTGGCCAAGTCCTGGGAGATCGCCGCCGACGGCCTGTCCTACACCTTTCATCTGCGCGCCAACGTGCGCTTTCACGACGGCACGCCGTTCGACTCGGCAACCGCGAAATTCTCGCTCGATCGGGCGATGGCGCCGGATTCGGTCAATCCGCAAAAATCGCGCCTCGACGCCATTCGCGCGGTGCTGGCGCCGGATCGGCTCACCCTGCGCCTGACGCTCAAGCGCCGCTCGGGCGGCCTCTTGCAGTCGCTCGCCTGGGGGGCGTTCGCGATGGTGGCGCCGCGCTCGGCGGCGGCCAACGCCGTCGATCCGGTGGGCACCGGGCCGTTCAAGTTCCTGGCGTGGCGCCGCGGCGATTCGCTCACGCTCACCCGCAATGCGGATTACTGGGGTGTACCGGCGCGCCTGCAGCGCGCCACCTTCCAGTTCATCGCGGATCCGTCGGCCGCGTATGCCGCGCTGATGGCGGGCGACATCGACGCGTTCTCCAACTATCCGGCGCCGGAGAGCATCGCGCAGTTCCAGGCGGACAAGCGCTTCGTGGTGTTCGTCGGCTCCACGGAGGGCGAGACGCTGCTCGCGCTCAACAACCGCAGGCCGCCGTTCGACGACATCCGGGTGCGGCGCGCCATCTCCTACGCGCTCGACCGGCGCTCCATCATCGAGGGCGCCATGTACGGATTCGGCGTGCCGATCGGCAGCCACTTTCCGCCGCAAAACCCCGCCTACGTGGACCTCACCGGGCGCTATGCGCACGATCCCAAGAAGGCGCGCGAACTCTTGCGGGAGGCCGGCCGCGAGGGGTTCGCGGCGGTGCTGAAGCTGCCGCCGCCGAGCTATGCGCGGCGCAGCGGGGAGATCGTGGCGGCGCAGCTCGCCGCGGCCGGCATCCGGGTGAGGATCGAGAATCTCGAATGGGCGCAGTGGCTCGACGAAGTGTTCACGCGCCATGACTTCGACATGAGCATCGTGTCGCACGCCGAGCCCATGGATTACGACATCTACGCCCGCGATGACTATTACTTCGGCTATCGGGATGCGGATTTCAAGGCGCTGATCGCCGCGCTCGACGACGCCATCGACGATGGCCGGCGCCGCGAGCTGCTCGGGCTCATCCAGCGCAAGCTGGCCGACGATGCGGTCAACGGATTCCTGTTCCAGTATCCGGCGCTCGACGTGTGCGACGCGCATCTGCACGGCATCGGCTTCGGCGGGGTGCTGAATGTCATCGAGCTGGACAAGGCCGCGTTCGACGATGCGAGTCCCACGCCGGGCGCCGCCGCCGCGCGCCCCAGCATTGCGGCCGCCGCCGTGCTGCTCGCGGTGTGTGGCGGCGCGCTGCTGCTGTTCGCGGCGCGGCGCTTCGGGCCGTGGTTCGTGGCGCAGCGCCTGGCCGTGCTCGCCGCCACGCTCGCGGCCGCGAGCGCCATCGTGTTCGTGATCGTGCAGATCGTGCCGGGCGATCCGGCGCGCTTCATGATGGGTCTTTCGGCCGAGCCGGGCGCGGTGGCGACGCTGCGGCATCAGCTCGGCCTGGATGCGGCGCCGTGGCTGCGCTACCTCGACTGGCTGCGCGGCCTGGCGCACGCGGATTTCGGCATGAGCTATACCTATCGCATACCGGTGGGCGCGCTGATCGCACAGCGGCTGCAGGTCTCCTTGCCGCTCACCGCCTATGCGCTGGCGCTGTCGACGCTGTGCGCGCTGCCGCTCGGGCTGCTGGCGGCCGCGCGCCGCGGGCGGCCCGCCGACCTGCTCGTGACCGGCGTGACGCAGCTCGGGCTGGCGGTGCCGAACTTCTGGCTGGGCATGATCCTCGCCTGGGTGTTCGCGGTGACGCTGCACTGGGTGTCGGCGGGCGGCTTCCCCGGCTGGCAGGCCGGCTGGTGGGCGGCATTCAAGGCCCTGACGCTGCCTGCGGTGGCGCTCGCCATGCCGCAGGCGGCGATTCTGGCGCGGGTGCTGCGCGGCAGCCTGCTCGATACCCTGAACGAGGACTACGTACGCACGGCGCGCGCCAAGGGCGCGGGCGACTGGCGCATTCTGTGGCGCCATGCCCTGCCGAACGCACTCATCCCCGTCATGACCATTCTCGGCATGCAGTTCTCCTTCCTGTTGGCGGGCGGGGTGATCATCGAGAACGTGTTCTTCCTGCCGGGGCTGGGGCGGCTGGTGTTCCAGGCCATCGTGCAGCGCGATCTGATCGTGGTGCAAAGCGTGGTGGTGATGCTGGTGTTCGCGGTGGTCTCGGTGTCCTTCGTGGTGGACCTGTCGCATGCGCTGATCGATCCGCGGCTGCGTACGTCCGGCAGCGCATGAGCCTGCCCACCCGCAATCTGAGTTTCGCGATCGGCGTCGTCATCACGGCGGTGTTCATCGGCGCGGCGGCGCTGTCGCTGGTGTGGACGCCCTACGATCCGGCCGGCATCGACATCCTCTCGAAGCTGCGCCCGCCGAGCGCGCAGCATTGGTTCGGCACGGATCAGCTGGGGCGCGACGTGCTGTCGATGATCATGGCGGGCGGTCGCAACTCGGTGGGCGTGGCGCTGCTCTCGGTGGTCATCGGCCTGGGCGCAGGCGTGCCGCTCGGGCTGGCGGCGGCGGCGCGCGGCGGCGGCGTGGACGAGTTTCTGATGCGCGGCAACGACGTGCTGTTCGCCTTTCCGGCACTGCTGCTCGCCATTCTCATCACGGCAGTGTTCGGCCCGGGCGCGATCAATGCCATCATCGCCATCGGCATCTTCAACATTCCGGTGTTCGCGCGCGTGACCCGCGGCAGCGCGCGTGTACTGTGGACGCGGGACTATTGCCTGGCGGCGCAGGTGGCGGGCAAAGGGCGCCTGCGCATCTCCGCCGAGCACATCCTGCCGAATCTGGCGGCGCTGCTGGCGGTCCAGGGGACGATCCAGTTCTCCCTCGGCATCATCGCCGAGGCCGGGCTGTCCTATGTCGGGCTGGGTGCGCAGCCGCCCACCCCGAGCTGGGGGCGCATGTTGAACGAGGCGCAGACGCTCACCGCCAGCGCGCCCTCGCTCGCCTGGTTTCCGGGCCTCGCCATCGTGCTGTTCGTGCTGGGCGTGAATCTGTTGGGCGATGCGGCGCATGGCGCGGTCCATGAACCCTGAAACAAACGCTGGAATAAACCCTGGGTCCCCGGGAATGAACTCCGGCGTCCCGGGCGCGGCGCTGCTCGAGGTGCGCGACCTGTGCGTGTCGCTCGGCGGCGCGGCGCTGATTCGCGGCGTGTCTTTCGCCGTGAACGCCGGCGAAGTGCTGGGCCTGGTGGGCGCATCGGGAAGCGGGAAATCCCTGACGGCGCTGTCGTTGCTGCGCCTGCTGCCCGCGGGCGCCAGCGCCACCGGTCAGATCCTGTTGCGCGGCGAGGATCTCGCGGCGCAGAGCCCCGCGCGGCTGCGCGCGGTGCGCGGACGGGAAATTGGCATGGTCTTTCAGGAGCCGATGAGCGCCCTGAATCCGCTCATGACCATCGGCGAGCAAGTGGCGGAGACCGTGCAGGTGCATCGCGCCGCCGCACCGGCCGAGGCGCGGCGCCTGGCGCGCGCAGCGCTCGACCGGGTGTGGTTGCGCGGCGACGCGGGCGATCCGGATCGCTATCCGCACGAGCTGTCCGGCGGCCAGCGCCAGCGCGTGGCCATCGCCATCGCCGTGGTGCTGTCGCCCGCGCTGCTCATTGCCGACGAGCCCACCACGGCCCTGGATGCCCACACCCGCGAGCAGGTGCTCGCCGTGCTGTTCGATCTGGTGCGCAGTGCCGGCATGGGCCTGCTCCTCATCACCCACGACATGTCGCTGATCGCCCGCACCGACCGGGTTGCTGTATTGCATCGGGGCCGCATCGTCGAGCAGGCGGCGACGGCCCAGCTGCCCGATGCGCTGCGCCAACCCCAGGCCCGCGCGCTCATCCAGGCGGCGCAGCTCGAGCCGCGGCGCACCGCGGGGGCCGCGGCCGGAATGGGCGCGGCGGCCGCGGCGCCGGCCGCGCCTGACAGGGCCGCCGCGCCGGTCTTGGAGCTGCGCGACATCGTGCTCGACTACCCGCGGCGGCGGCGCTCGCTGCTGCAGGCGCCGCCCGCGCTGCGCGCCGTGGACGGCGTGTCGCTGACGGTTCGCGCCGGCGAGACGGTGGGTCTGGTGGGGGAATCCGGCGCCGGCAAGTCGAGTCTGCTGCGGGTGGTGCTGGCCCTGGCGCGGCCGCAGGCCGGCGAGGTGCGCCTGCTCGGCGAGCCCTTCGCTGCGCATGCCGGCAACTCGAGGCGACTGCGACGCGCGATCCAGATCGTGTTCCAGGATCCCTACGGCAGTTTCGATCCGCTGTGGAGCGTGGAGCGGCTGGTGGCCGAGCCGTTCGCGCTGCTCGCCGCGCCGCCGGAGGCGGCCGAGCGCCGCCGGCGGGTGGCGGCCATGCTGGAATTGGTGGGCCTGCGCGCGGCCGACATGCGCCGCCGCGCGCGCGAGTTCTCCGGCGGCCAGCGCCAGCGCATCGCCATCGCGCGCGCGCTGATCATCGAGCCGCGGCTGATCGTGTTCGACGAGGCGGTGTCGGCGCTCGACGTGCTGCTGCGCGCGCAGATCCTCGCTCTGCTGGCGGAGCTGTCCGCGCGGCTCGATCTCGCGTATCTGTTCGTCTCGCACGATCCCGCGGTGGTGCGCGCCATTGCCGATCGCGTCTATGTGATGCAGGCGGGACGGATCGTCGAGGAGCGGCTTCAGCGCGCGTGATGCACGGCGCGGGCGATGGCGCGCGCCACGCAATCGGCGCCGGCCGAACCCAAGCGCGCGATGAGGGCGGGCCGCTGCTGCCGGCCGCTGCCGCCGACCGCGGCGCTCGCCAGCGCAAACACCGTGTCGCCGTCGAAGGGCGTGTGCGCCGGCCGTACGGCGCGCGCGATGCCGTCGTGCGCCATCATGGCCACGCGCTTGCATTCGACGGTGGCGAGATCCGCCGTGCAGGCCACCACCGCGAGGGTGGTGTTGGCGCCTGCCTGCAGGCGCCCGAGCTGCTGCAGGCGGGATTGCGCGGGCGCCGGGTCGCTCGCATCGACGGGTTCGCGCGGCGCTCCCGCGCCGCCGAACTCCGCCTGCAGCTCGAAGGGCCAGGCCCAGTAGGTCCTGCCGTCCGGCATGAACACGGAGCCGACCGCATTGACGGCGACCAGCGCGCCCACCACGAGCCCGTCGCCCAGATCGAGCGAGGCCGAACCGATGCCGCCCTTGGAGAGGCCCGCCATGGCGCCGTAGCCGGCGCCGGCGCAACCCTGCGCGAAGTCCGCGCCGGCGGCCCGCAGGGCGCTCACGCCGAGCTCGCGATAGGGCGGCGCCGCGCCCCAGGCCTTGTCGCCGCCGTTCGACAGATCATGCAGCACGGCGGCCGGCACGATGGGAATGGCGTGCGTCCCGGGGCGCAGGTTGAGGCCGATGCCCTCGGCCGAGAGCGCCGCCGCGACGCCGTCGGCCGCCGCCAGTCCGAACACCGAGCCGCCGGCGAGCACCAGCGCGTGCACGCGGCCGACCAGATTCTCGGGCGCGAGCACCTCAGTCTCGCGCAGGCCCGGGGCGCCGCCGCGCACATCGACCGCCGCGTTCCAGGCCGCGGCGCACCTCAGCACGGTCACGCCGGTCTTGGCCGCGGCGGCGTCGGCGTGGCCGACGCCGAGGCCGGCGACATCGGTGATGAGGTTCTTAGGTCCCGGGCGGAACATGGGGCCTGGCGCAGGGCCTAGCGCGGCTGCGCCGCGATCACGGCCAATCCCTGCAGCACGAGGTCCGGCACGATCTCGCCGCGCGAGCGCATGCTGCCGGTGATCATGCCGGCATCGCCGCCGGTGATGAACATCTTGGGCTTGACGCCGGTGCTGTGTTCGACCACCTCGGCGGCGCGATCCGCCATGCCGGCGAGCGCGAACACGGCGCCGCGCGACACCGCGCCGATGGTGTTGTTGGCCAGCACGCCGGCCATCGAGGGCGTGCTGTGCTCCACCGCGCGGGCGATGTCGCTGGTCTTGTTGAGCAGCGCCTCGCGCATCATGTGGATGCCGGGAACGATCAGTCCGCCGAGATGCTGGCCGCCGGCATCGACGCTGTCCACCTTCACCGCGGTGCCGACGTCGACCACGCACAGCACCGAGCGGTGGAGCGTCCAGGCGCCGATGACCCCGAGCCAGCGGTCCGCCCCGAGCAGCGTCGGATCCAGATAGCCGTTGGTGAGCTCGTGAAAATTGCGGGTGGCGGTGATGAATTCCACATTGAGCTTGAACACCCTGCGGGCCAGACGCGTCAGCGTCTTGGCCATGGCGAGCCCTGCGACATTGGACACCAGCACCCGGTCGGGCCGCTGCGCGGTGTCGAACAGCGCGGCGGTCCACAGGGCCGATTTGGCATCGCGGTGGACCACGGCCTGCTGGTCGGAGAGTCCGGTGCTGGTGAGCCATGCCCACTTCAAGCGGGTGTTGCCGACGTCGATGACCAAGATCATGCGTGATTGCCCATTGCGCCGCCGGCCGCGATAAAGTGCGCAAGGATAGCATTTTGTGTTTCGCCACCGAGGGAGTCAGGATATGTCAGCTGAGTCCGCCCGCTGCGATCGCCCGCTCGTGGTCCGTTGCGGCGCGTTCGGCGACATGGTGCTGCTGACCGCGATGATCCGCGAATTGCACGCGCGCTTCCGGCGCCCGGTGGATCTCGTGACCTCCGGATCCTGGAGCGAGCCGCTGCTCGCCGGCCAGCCCGGAGTCGGGGAAATCTTCTGTGTGCGCAGCCGCAAGACGCCGTATCTGCTCTCCGTGGGCCAGCGCCGCGTGGTGCGGGGGCTGCGACGGCGCGGCATCGGACCTACGTGGTATTGCGACGGCACGCATGCCGCCATGGCGATGCTGGTGCGCGCCGGCATCCCCCGGGATCTCATCGTCGATGTGGCGCAGCACCCCTTGCTGGCGGGCGAGCATGCCACGGAACAGTGGCATCGCCTGGCGCAGATCATGCCGGAGGGGTTGGAGACGCCGCCGCCGCCGGGCCGGCCGCTCGCCGGCGGCTGCCAACTGGCGGTGAGCGCCGCCCAGCTCTTGGATCTCAAAGGCTGGCTGCAGAAGCGGGGCATCGGCACGCCCTTGGTGGTGGTGCAGGCGGGCAACAAGCGCACCATGCGGCGCGGCCCGCGGCGCCTCGCCGTCAATCACAAGTACTGGCCGGCCGCGCGCTGGGCGGAGGTGATCCGGCATCTGCGCGGCGATCTGCCGCAGCATGCCATCGTGCTGCTGGGAACCGGTCCGGAATTCGCGCTCAACCGGGAAATCGCCGCACTGGCCGGCGTCTCCGGTGTGTACAACGCCGCCGACGATCTGCCCATTGCGCGGCTGGTCGCGCTGCTGGCGCGCGCCAGCGCGCTCATCGGCGTGGACTCCGGCCCGGCGCATGCCGCGGCCGCGGTCGGCTGTCCGCAGGTGGTGCTGTTCGGCCGCGCCTCACCCACGTTGTACCGGCCGCGGGGCACCGCGGGCGCGGAGGTGCGGCTGCTGACGGGCGAGGTAAACGGCCAGCCGAACATGCTCGGCATCGCAGCCAAGGCGGTGATCGAGGCGTGGGACGGCCTGACCCTGCGGCTGCCGCAGGGAGCTTGAGCGGACAGGCTGGGCGGGTTACATCAGCGCGCGCAGCATGTCCGGGGTTACCAGCACCACGCCGCGCTTGGTGACGAAGAAGCGCTTCGCATCGAGCACCGCGTCCATGCCGATCTGCATGCCGTCCGGGATGACGCAGTTCTCGTCGAGGATGCAGCGCTTGATGGCGCAGCGGCGGCCGATGGTGACCCCGGGCAGCAGCACCGAGCTGTCGATGCGGGTGCCGTCCTCGATGCGCACGTCGTTCGACAGCAGCGATTGGACCACCGCGGCGCCGGAGATGATGCAGCCGCCGGCCACCATGGAATTGACCGCCATGCCGCGCCGGCCTTCCTCGTCGAGCACGAATTTCGCGGGCGGCTGCTGCGCCTGATAGGTCCAGATCGGCCATTGATGGTCGTAGATGTTGAGCTCCGGATTGAGTGAAACGAGCTCCATGTTGGCCTCATACAGCGCGTCGACGTTGCCGACGTCGCGCCAGTAATTCTGCGCGCGGGTTTCGATGTCCTGGAAAGGATAGGCGAAGACGCGCATGCGGCCGATGGACGGCGGGATGATGTTCTTGCCGAAATCGTGGTTGCTGTCCGGGTTGACGGAATCGTCGGTGAGCAGCTTCTCGAGGCGTTCGCGCGCGATCACATAGATGCCCATGGAGGCGCGTGCGAAATTCTCGTGGCCGTCGATCGGATCGGGCTTGTTGGGTTTCTCGGCGAACTTGACCACCCGGTTGGTATCGTCGGTGGTCATGATGCCGAATTCGTGCGCGCGTTCGATGGGCACGTCGACCACGCCCACGGTGATGTCGGCCTCGCAGGATTCGTGGTAGGCGATCATGGGGCCGTAATCCATCTTGTAGATGTGATCCCCGGCCAGGATCAGCACATGGGTGGGGTGGTGCGAGCGGATGAAATCGAGATTCTGGAACACGGAGTCGGCGGTGCCGCGGTACCAATGCGCGCCGGTCTGCTGCTGGGCCGGGATCAGCTCGACGAATTCCCCCATTTCGCCGCGCAGATAGCTCCAGCCGCGCTGGATGTGCTGGATCAGGGACTGCGACTTGTACTGGGTGAGCACCGCGATCTGGCGGATGCCGGAATTGACGCAATTCGACAGCACGAAATCGATGATGCGGAATTTGCCGCCGAAGGGCGTGGCCGGCTTGCAGCGGTGCTGGGTTAGGCCTTTCAAACGCTCGCCGCGGCCGCCCGCCATGACCACCGCCAGGGTGCCGCTGGTCAGGCGGCTGACATAGCGCCCGGTGGTGTTGCGCGCCGCGTGCCGCATGCCTACGATGGTGTCGGTGAAATAGTTCATGGATGAGTTCGCCCCCCGAACCTTACTCAGCGTGCCACAGTCGCGATTTTCCCGCACGCGCTTTTGCGCACAGAATCCCGTCAAAAGCGTTGGTAGACTGTGCGGATGGCCGCACTAAAGCTGTGCATCTTGAGTTCGGAGATCATGCCTTACGCAAAGACCGGCGGTCTTGCGGACGTGACGGGCGCCCTGGTGCACGAGCTTGCCCTGCTGGGCCACGAGGTGCGGCCGTTCATGCCGCTGTACGCCTCGGTGCGCCGGCTGCCGGATATGAGCCGGGTGGCCGGCGCCGAAGCGGTGCCGCTCGACATCGGCGGCGTCACCTATGAATTCTCGCTGTGGTCGGCGCGCGGCCCGGACGGCGACCCGCCGATGTATTTCGTGGATTGTCCGCCGATGTTCGACCGCAGTGCCTTCTACACCACCGATCCGGACGAGCACCGCCGGTTCCTGCTGTTCACGCGCGCGGTCATCGAATCCTGCCAGCGCCTCAAGTTCGCGCCGGACGTGTTTCATTGCCATGACTGGCACACCGCCTTCCTGCCGCTGTACCTGAAAACGACCTATGCCTGGGACCGCCTGTTCGCAGGCTCGCGCTCGGTGCTGACAATCCACAACATCGGCTATCAGGGCATCATGCCGGCGGACGCGCTGCCGGACCTCGAGCTCGGTACGGAGGAATCGCGCCTGGACCAGAGGGATCTGCGTTTCGGGCTGATCAACTCCCTGAAGCACGGCATCATATACGCCGATGCGGTCACCACGGTCAGCCCCACTTATGCGCGCGAAATCTGCGAAACCTCGCTGGGCATGCAGATGCAGGGCGTGCTGCGGGCGCGGGCCGGCGGCATCCTCGGGATACTGAACGGGGTCGAGTACCAGGATTGGGATCCGCGCGTCGACAGGTATCTCGCAGCGCGCTTCGGACCCGAGGATCTCGGCGGCAAGCTCGTGAACAAGCAGCTGCTGGCGCAAGGCTGCGGCCTCGATCTACCGGCATCGGCGCCGCTGATCGGCATGGTGACCCGGCTCGCCGAACAGAAGGGGATCGACATCCTGTTCGATTCGCTGCCGCGCGTGCTCGAGTCGCGCTCCGCCGGATTGGTGGTGCTCGGCAGCGGCGATGCCCGCTATGCGGAGTTCTTCGCGGGTCTGGCGGTGCGTTTCCCCGGGCGGGTGGCGTTCCGTTCGGGCTACGACGAGGCGCTCGCGCACCTGATCGAGGCCGGCAGCGACATGTTCCTGATGCCCTCGCGCTACGAGCCGTGCGGCCTGAACCAGATGTACAGCCTGCGCTACGGCACCATCCCCATCGTGCACCGGACCGGCGGGTTGGCCGACTCGGTGCAGCACTTCGACGCGGCGCAGGGCAGCGGCACCGGCTGCGTGTTCGAGCATTACGACGCCCCGGCGGTGCACTGGGCCCTCAACACCACCCTCGACTGGTTCCAGGATCGGCCCGCCTGGCTGCGGCTGATGCAGAACGCCATGGCGGCGGATTTCTCCTGGAGCCGCCAGGTTCGCGAGTACGAGTCGGTTTACGGCCGCGTGCTTTCGAGCAGCGCATAGCGGCGCCCGTGCGGCAGCGCATAGCGCGCCGCGACTTGCAGCCCTGCGGCGCCGAGCCAATCCGGGTCGCCCGCATCCGCCAGGCGTACCAGCAGCCGGCTCCGAGGCGGCATCGCGGCCGCATCCGCCGGCCGGTCGATGCGCGCCACCGAGGTGCGGGCATACAGATCGATCATGGCGCGGGTGGTCTCGTCGGGGGCGAGCAGGTAGAGCGGCCGGCCGGCGGAGTCGCGCTGCACGGCGCGGGCGATGGCCGCCAGATCCTGCCAGCGGTCCACCTGGCCGTAGAGCAGCGGCGCCGGGCCGAGCAGCAGCGCGAGGTAGGCCGCCAGCAGGGCGAGCTGCGCGCCGGCCATGGCGCCGCGGCGCAGCCGGGTCCAGGCTTGCGCCGCGCCGGCCACGGCGGTGGCCAGACCGAGCGCGGCCCACGCCAGGCCGGCGCCTGAATACGCCGCGGACGCGCTGTCGCGATGCACCAGCAGCAGGGCGGCGGCCATGACCGCGGCCGCCATCAGCATCAGCACCGCGGTGGCAAACATCGCGCGCAAGTCCCAGCCGTCGTGCTGCGCGGCGCTGCCCTGCACCCACCAGCCGAGCAACAGCGCCGCGCCGGGCAGCGCCGGCGCCAGATAGATGTTGCGCGCGGTGGCCGCCAACGACAGCACGGCGAGCGCCGGCAGGCATGCCGCGAGCGCAAAGCGCACCGCGCGGCGCGAGTCGCCGCCCAGATGGCGCTGCCGCCAGGCGCGGCGTGCCGCCGCCAGCATCAGCAGCGTCCAGGGCCACAGGTACATGGGCAGCTCGAGCAGATACTTGCCGGGCGAATTGCGATGCCCGGTGGCGTATTGCAGCTCCGGCGGCGCATCGACGCCGACAAAGCGGCCGACCAGATTGTTCCAGAAGAACACCCGCAGATGCGCCGGGCCGTCGGGGCCCGCATACACGAACCCGACCCAGACCAGGATCACCGCGGCCTGCAGCAGCAGGCCGGCATACAGCTCGAAGCGCAGCAGCTCGCGCCAGCGCCGCTCCCAGATCACCAGGGTTACGAGCGCGAGCGCGGGCACCAGCCACGCCGCGGCACTCTTGGCGAGGAACCCCAGGGCCAGGGCGGCGTGCATGAGCAGATAGCCGCGCAGGCGTTCACGGGTAGCCGCGGCATGGAAGCCGGTGTACAGGCCGGCGAGGGCGACCGCGGTCGCGGCGAGCAGCGGGGCATCGGTGGCGAGCCAGATGTCCACCTGATAGGCGAGCAGGAAGGTGCTGATGGCGGCGGCGGCGGCCACGCCCGCGAGGGCGCCCGCGGCACGGCGGGCGAGCAAACCGGTGCCAAGCGCGGTGATCAGGGCGTACAGCAGATTCGGCAGCCGCGCGGCCCACGCGCCCATGCCGAACAGCTTCATGGATGCGCCGGCCAGCCAATAGGTGAGCGGCGGCTTTTCGCAGAACGGCTCGCCGGCGAGCAGCGGCACGGCCTTGTCCGTCTGCCAGCTCATGCGCCAGGAGATGTCGGCCTCACGCGGCTCGTCCGGCGTCCAGTAGCCGCGCGCGAACAGCCCCGCGCCCACAGCCGCGATGAGCGCCGCGAACAGCGCCGCGGCGACCAGGCCAGGCGTCCCACTCCTCATCCGGGGGAGTATACCGGGCGAGGCCCGAGGGTCAGTCCACGCCGCGCTGCTTCAGGAACTCACCGAGGATGCGTGCGGTGTGGCCACGGGGACGTCGCACCACGGACTCCGGCGGCCCCTGCGCCACGATGCGCCCGCCGGCCGCACCGCCCTCGGGTCCCAGATCGATGATCCAATCCGCTTCGGCCATCACGTCGAGGTTGTGTTCGATCACGACCACCGTGTTGCCGGCGTCGACCAGCCGGTGCAGCACGCGCAAGAGCTTCTCGACGTCGGCCATGTGCAGGCCGACGGTCGGTTCGTCGAGCACGTACAGGGTGTGCTGGCCCTCGCGCCGCGCCAGGTCCCGACCGAGCGCATCGGTGCGCACCTTGGCGAGTTCGGCCACGAGCTTGATGCGCTGGCTCTCGCCGCCGGACAGCGTCGGGCTCGGCTGGCCCAGACTGAGGTAGCCCAAGCCGACGTCGGCGAGCAGGCCCACCGCATGGCGCACGAGGCGCTGCGCCGCGAAGAACTCGAGCGCCTCATCGACGCTCATGGCGAGCACCGCGCCGATGCTGCAGCCCTTGAACAGGATGCCGAGGGTCTCCGTGTTGAAGCGGCGCCCGCCGCACACATCGCACAGCACCTGGACGTCAGGCAGGAAATTCATCTCGATGCGCTGCATGCCCTGGCCCTCGCAGGCCTCGCAGCGGCCGCCGGCCGAGTTGAACGAAAAGCGGCTGGCCGTGAAGCCGCGCATGCGCGCTTCGGTCGACTCCGCATAGAGCTTGCGGATCGCATCCCAGAAGCCGACGTAGGTCGCGGGGCAGGAGCGCGGCGTCTTGCCGATGGGGGTCTGGTCGACCTCGAGCACGCGGCTGACGCCCTGCCAGCCGCGAAGCGCCGTGCAGCCGGCGAGCGGCGGCGCGGCGCCGCGCCGCGCGGCGTGCGACAGCAGGGTGCGCAGATTGCCGAGCAGCACGTCGCGGGCGAGCGAGGACTTGCCGGAGCCGGACACGCCGGTGACCACGGTCAGGCGGCCGAGCGGGATGCGCGCGTCGATGCCGCGCAGATTGTGCATCACCGCGCCGGCCACCTCGATCGCGGCGCCGTCGCGGCCGACCGCCCGGCGCCGCGAGCGCGAGTGCTCAAGCGGCGCCCGCAGGCAGCGCCCGGTCACCGACGCGGCCATGCCGGTGAGCTCGGCGGCCGTGCCCTGCGCCACCACCTGCCCGCCGCGCGTGCCCGCGCCCGGCCCGAGGTCGATCACCTGATCGGCGCGGCGGATCGTGTCCTCATCGTGTTCGACCACCACCAGCGTGTTGCCCTTGGCACGCAGCCCCTCGAGCGTGGCGAGCAGGTTGGCGTTGTCGCGCGGATGCAGGCCGATGGTCGGCTCATCGAGCACGTAGCACACGCCCCTGAGGTTCGAACCGAGCTGCGCCGCCAGGCGGATGCGCTGCGCCTCGCCGCCGGAGAGGCTCGGCGCGGCGCGATCCAACTGCAGGTAGCCAAGACCGACGTCGCAGAGGAATGCGGTGCGTGCGGCGAGTTCGGGCAACAGGTCGCGGGCGATGTCGTGCTCGCGGCCGGCGAGCTTGAATCTGCCGAGTGCCCGCGAGAATTCCGCGACGGGCAGGGCGGTGAGCGCGGCGATCGAGCGGCCGCGGAACAGCACGCGACGCGCCACCGGATTGAGCCGCTCGCCGGCGCACTGCGGGCAGGTCTGCGCCGCCGCGCCGGCCTCGCGCCACACCGATTCCTCGCCGCTCTGCTCGGCGTCGAATTGCGGCAGCTGCACTCCCGTGCCGAAGCAATGGGTGCACCAGCCATGGCGCGAGTTGAAGCTGAACAACCGCGGGTCGAGTTCGGGAAAACCCGTGCCGCAGGTGGGACAGGCGCGCTTGGTCGAGAACACGCGCACGGCGCCGGAATCGCCGGCCGCGTGCACCACGCCGCGCCCATGCGCCAGCGCGGTCGCGAGCGCTTCGCGCAACTGCGCCTCGCCGCGTGCGCCCGGCGTGAGGCTCGCCACCGGCAACTCGATGTCGTGCTCGACGAAACGGTCGAGCCGCGGCCACTTGGCGGTGGGCACCAGGGCGCCGTCCACCCGCAGATGCGTGAATCCCTTGCCCCGCGCCCAGCGGGCGAGGGTGGTGTACAGCCCCTTGCGGGCGGTCACGAGGGGCGCCGACAGCGTGAGGGGGCGGCCGCGATGCTCGCGCAGCAGGCGCGCGGCAATCGCGTCCGCGGACTGTGGTTCGATCGGAACGTCGCAGGCCGGACAGTATTGCGTGCCGAGCTTGACGTACAACAGCCGCAGGAAGTGGTAGATCTCGGTGAGCGTCGCCACCGTGCTCTTGCGGCCGCCACGGCTGGTGCGCTGTTCGATCGCCACCGTCGGCGGAATGCCGAAGATCGCGTCCACGTCGGGCCGCGAGGCCGGCTGCACGAACTGCCGCGCGTAGGCGTTGAGGGATTCGAGATAGCGCCGCTGGCCCTCGGCGAACAGGATGTCGAAGGCGAGCGTGCTCTTGCCGCTGCCCGACACGCCGGTGATCACCGTGAAGCGGTTGTGCTCGATATTCACGTGGATGTTCTGCAGATTGTGCTCGCGTGCGCCGTGGATCTCGATGGCCGCGTGACCCGCGGCGGCGTACGGCAGCCCTGCCTGGTCGTGCACCGCGGCGCCGAACGCGGGCGCCTCGAGGGCGGCCTTGAGTGCGCGGCCGGTGTGGGACTTCGGATCGAGCATCACCGCTTCCGGGGAGCCGGCGCACACCACTTCGCCGCCGGCTTCGCCGCCCTCCGGGCCGAGATCCACGATCCAGTCCGCGGCGCCGATGACGTCCAGATTGTGCTCGATCACCAGCAGCGAGTGGCCGGCCTCGGTGAGGCGCCGGAACGCGCGCAGCAATTTGGCGATGTCGTCGAAATGCAGGCCGGTGGTGGGCTCGTCGAACAAGAACAGCGAGCCGCGCCTGCCGGCGCCGGCGCGCTCGCGCACCGCATAGTCGGCCAGATGCGCCGCCAGCTTGAGGCGCTGCGCCTCGCCGCCGGAAAGCGTGGGCACGGGCTGTCCCAGACGCAGATAGTCGAGACCGACCTCCGCCAGCGGCGCCAGTCGCGTGCACACCTCGGCGTCCGCGGCGAACACGCCGAGCGCCTGCGAGACGGTCAGATCGAGCACATCGGCAATGCTCATGGGCGCAGAGCCGGCGCGCCGCAGCTTGACCTCCAGCACCGCGGCGCGGAAACGCCGCCCATCGCAATCCGGACAGCGCAGGTACACGTCCGAGAGGAATTGCATCTCGACGTGCTCGAAGCCGTTGCCGCCGCAGGCGGGACAGCGTCCGGTGCCGGCATTGAAGCTGAAAGTGCCGGCCGTGTACTTGCGCGCGCGCGCTTCCGGGTCGCGGGCGAACAGATTGCGGATCGCGTCGAAAGCGCCGACGTAGCTCGCGGGATTCGAGCGTGTGGTGCGGCCGATGCGGCTCTGATCCACCATGATGACCTCGTCGATGAGTTCGGCGCCGAGCAGCCGGCGGTGCGCGCCGGGTGCTTCGGTGGGGCGCCCCTTGGCGCGCAGCAGCGCCGCGTACAGGACATCATGGATGAGCGAGGATTTGCCCGAGCCGCTGACGCCGGTCACGCACACCAGGCGGTGCAGCGGGAACTCAGCATCGATGTTCTTGAGATTGTGCAGGGCGGCGCCCTCGATGCGCAGTGCGCCGTTCGCCCGGGGTTCAACGGCCGCCGCGCCGGCAGCCGCGGCGGCCGGCCCGCGCGGGGCCGCGATGCGCCGGCGGCGAAACAGGTAGTCGGCGGTGAGCGAGTTTTTGGCCTGCGCCAGTTCGCCGGCGCGCCCGTAGAATACGATCTCGCCGCCGTGCTCGCCCGGGCCCGGGCCGATATCGAGCAGCCGATCCGCGGCCAGCATGACCTTCGGGTCGTGTTCGACCACGACCAGGGTGTTGCCGGCATCGCGCAGCCGGCGCATCACCTCGACGACCCGGTCGACGTCGCGCGGATGCAGTCCGATCGACGGCTCGTCGAGCACGAACAGGGCGTTGACCAGCGAGGTGCCGAGGGCGGTCGTGAGGTTGATCCGCTGCACTTCGCCGCCCGAGAGCGTGCGCGACTGGCGGTCGAGGTTCAGGTAACCCAACCCGACATCCGTCAGATATTTCAGGCGGGTGCGGATCTCGCGCAGCAGCACGCCGGCGCCCTCGTCGAGCGGCGCCGGCAGTTCAAGCGTATCGAAGAAGCCGCGGGCGCGCCCGATCGGCATGAGCATCAATTCGCGGATGTTGACGGCGGGCGTGCCGAGGCGCCACAGCAGCGCGTCGGGCTTGAGGCGCGCGCCGCGGCAGGCGGTGCATTCGCTATAGGAGCGGTAGCGCGACAGCAGCACGCGGATGTGCATCTTGTAGGCCTTGGTCTCGAGCCACGCGAAGAAGCGGCGCACGCCATACCAGACGTTCTTGGTCCATTCGCCCTCGCCGTCGATCACCCACGCGCGCTCACGCTCGGAGAGCTCGAGCCAGGGGGTGTCGATCCGAATGCCTCGCTTGCGCGCGAACCGCAGCAGGTCGCTCTGGCATTCCTCATAGGATTTTGTCTGCCACGGCTTGACGGCGCCCGAGCGCAGGCTCAGCGCGGCATCCGGCACGACCAGGCCGTAATCGACGCCGATGCTGCGGCCGAAGCCGCGGCAGGTCTCGCAGGCCCCGACCGGTGAATTGAAGCTGAAGGTGCTCGGGCTCGCGTCCTTGTAGGTGATGTCGCAGTCCGGACAGTGCAGATCGGTGGAAAAGCGCCAGGGCGGGGCGTCCGCGGCAGCGAATTGGCCCTCGGACTGGCCCTCGGGCAGGGGATACACGTCGAGCCGCCCCTGTCCGACCTTGAGCGCCGCTTCGATGGCGTCACCGGCACGCGCCGCGTCGGCCGCCGACCAGCGAAAGCGGTCCTGCACCACCTGCAGTACGTCGCCGCCGCGCGGGTGAAAGCGGGTGTAGCCCTGCCTCTGCAGCAGGGATTTGATCTCGGCGGCGGTGAAATTCGCCGGTACCGGCACCGGGAAGCTGAACAGCAGACGCGGATCGCCGGCTGCCCGCGCGCGCGCCTCGAGGGCGTCGCGGATGCTCTCGGGGGTGTCGCGGCGCACCGGCCGGCCACAGCCCCGGCAATGCAGCACCGCGGCGCGCGCGAACAGCAGCTTCAAATGGTCGTTGAGCTCGGTCATGGTGCCGACCGTGGAACGCGAGCTTTTGACGGGATTGTTCTGATCGATGGCGATCGCCGGGGGAATGCCCTCGATACGGTCGACAGCCGGCCGATCCATGCGATCCAGGAACTGGCGCGCGTAGGGCGAGAAGGTCTCGAAGTAGCGGCGCTGTCCCTCGGCGTACAGGGTGTCGAACACCAGCGATGACTTGCCGGAGCCGCTGACGCCGGTGACGACGATCAGCTCGCCCTGCGGCAGATCGAGGTCGAGATTCTTGAGATTATTCTGACGGGCGCCGCGGATGCGGATCGCCGCGATCGAATCAGCGTCCGCCGTATTGCTCCATCATCAGTCCGGTGCCGCCGCGCGTGACGTGCGCCACGATGGCGGTGCGGCGGTGGATCTTGGTCACCAATCCCAGATCGATGGCGAAGGCGAGCTGCACCTGTTGTCCCTTGCGCAGACCGAGATTTTCGGTCTCGACGAACACGCCGTTCGCACTCAAGTTCTTCGCCTTGCAAATGCGGCTCTTGCGTCCCGACATCACCACGTAAACCGTGGTTCGTGCGCGGTGGCGAGTGTGCAGTCGACGCTCCATCAGGTCATCCGTTGTTTCGATTTTGCCCAATCGGCAGCGCCATTATGCACACTGAACGGCGTTTAGCGAAGGCCTTGCAGCCGTTTGGAGATGGGCTTCGAAGGAGTCCGACAGTTATGTGCAATCGCGGCGCGGGAAGCGCTGCGGTGCGGATTTCAGCCGATGTCCTTGCGGCGAATCGCGAGTTGTTCGGGGGCCTCGATGCCCATTTTGACGCGCCGGCCGGTGCCCCCGAGCAGGGTGATCAGAATCGGGCCGTTGGCGAACAATTCGGCCAGCGTCATGCTGGCATCCGCGCCCTCGGCGGGCTGGATCACGATCGATTCGTCGGCGCGGCGGCTGAGGACGAGCATGGTCAGGCTCGCGCCAGCGCGCGCAGCGCCCGGGCGAAGGTCTTGCCGTGGGGGCCGTAGGTATCGGACGGGCCACCGCGGATTATGTCGATGAGCTGGCGGATCTGGCCCTGGCGCAGATGAATGATCTGGCCGTTGACCTGGTTCGCATTGCGGCAGCCCGCGATCAATTCCATCAAGGAGCGCCAGCGCTGCGCCACGACCGCGCCGGCGTCGAATCCGGGTCCGGGTTTGCCAACGCCGCTCAGCGCACGCCGTTCGGCCTCGAGCTTCTCGAGGGTCTCGAACAGCTGCAGCTTGTGCGCGGCCTTTTGCGCCACCCGTTCGGTGGAATCGCCCGTCAGGGCGCTGCGCTCCTCGGCCAGGGTCGCCGCCAGCGAGCGGGCAACCTCGATCTCGCGATCCAACAGATCCTCGAGGTCGCGGCGGGCGGCGCTGTTCATGGGTCAGTTAACCCAGGTCGCTTTCGTACGACAATATCTTGGTGGCGACCCGGGCGGAATCGATGCGGTAGGTGCCGCTCTGCACGGACTGCTTGACGGCAGCTACCTTGGCCGAATCCACGACGGGGGCCGCGGCGATCGCCTCGCCGATCTTCTGCAGCGAGCGCGCCGATGCCGTCAGGGTGAGCTGGTCCGCGGCCGGCGCAGCCGCCGTGGCGGGCGTCTCGGTCTGGGACTTGTCGACGGACTGGCTGTTGCCGACCGAACCCTTGACGGGTGCGAGCGGCTCGTTCGCCGTATAGCCACTGATTTTGTTAGGCACCTGCAATCTCCTCAAAGGCGCTCAATCTGAGCTGCCATGCAATGTTATCGTCTGCACCGCTATGAACTTTAACGGGGAAGTCAACTTCCGCATTCCCGAAAAGTGTTATCGACGGTGAGCCCCTGCCACTGAAGGCTCATTGAAAGATAATTTCCACCACTTGTTCGGAGCGGGCAATCCCCTCGACGATCTTGCCTGACGATAGATTTTCGACCCTAACCCGTTGATTGACCAGGCCATCGTTCATGGCGCGGCCGGCCATGCGCACGCTGACGCCGCCGCCGGAGGCGATCAGGGTGACGGTTTGGCCGCGCTGCACCACCTTCGATCCGAGCAGCAGCTGGTTGGTGAGGACGGCACCGCCGGCGATAGCGCGGGCCACGGTCAGGCCGACGGCGATGCCGGCGTCGTCGAGATAACCCGGCGGCAGCCGGGCCAGATCCTGCTGCTCGATGCGCACGTCCGTGGCGGTCAGCACGCTGCCGGCGATGAGGGCGTGCGCCGCGACCGCCACCGGCGAGGTGCCGATGACCCTGACGGGTACATAGAGGTGCCAAAGAGGAGGGCCGGCGCCGGAGCTGCAGCGCAGTTGCACGAGCACGCGGTTGCGATCGTGGGCACCGGGCGCGGGCGCGGAGGAGATGTTTGCACACGGCGCGAGCTGCAGCCGCGGCGGAATGGGGCCGACCGCAAGGCGCTGCTGCCCGGTGAGCGGCGGCAGCGTGCGCAGCGCCTCGGAGCGCGCCAGGGCTTCGAGCTGCGGGATGTCCTGAGCGGACGGCGGGAGCGCCTGAGCGGCGGCGCCGGCCGCGGCCATGGCCATGGCCGCGAGATTCAGGCAAAGCGCCCAGCGACAAACTATTGACGGAATCGTTGGCATACGGGAGAAGAAGCAAGCGCCGTGCCAGGCGGCCCTCATCCGGCGGCCGGCGCAACGGCGCCAACCGCCATCCGGCGCCGGCCGGAGCCTTGCCGCCCCCCGCCGCCGGCGGCAATTCCTTGCCGCAGTGCCGTGGCAGGCGCCGTGAGCGGCGTTAAAAAAGCGCCCCGGTGCCGCTCCGGCAGGCCGTTGGTGCGCCGCTTCGCACTTGGCACAGCTCTTGCTTGAGTCCGTACCGAGGAGCCATCACCGACATGTTCGACAATATCTTCGGCATTCACGAATCGGCGCTGCTGCTGCAGGGCGAGAGGCTCGGTGTGCTCACCGCCAACCTCGCCAACGCGGACACGCCGGGCTACAAGGCGCGCGACATCGACTTCGCCGCCGTGCTCGGCCAGGCCGCCGACGAGCAGGCGCCGCTGCCGCTTCGCGTCACGCAGGCGGCGCACATCGTTACGCAGTCCGCGGACATGCCGGCGGCCGAACTGAAATACCGCAATCCCTATCAGGCATCGCTCGACGGCAACACCGTGGAGATGCCGGTGGAGCAGGCCGCATTCTCGGAGGACAACGTGCGCTCCCAGGCGAGCCTGATGTTCATCAACGACACGATCGCCGACTTGTCGCTCGCGATCATGGGCTCATGACCGCCATGACGGCCGTCATGGGCGTCCGGGAGGAATAGATGTCGCTCTTCGACATTTTCAACGTGGCCGGCAGCGCGCTCAATGCGCAGACCATCCGCCTGAACACCACGGCCAGCAATCTCGCCAACTCGGAGAGCACCGCCGGCGATGCCAGCAAGGTCTACCGCGCCCGGCATCCGGTGTTCGAGGCCATGATGGACGACACCGCGACCGACGACCAGCAGGCCGCGATCGGCGTGCGCGTGCTCGGCGTGGTGGAGAGCACCACGCCGCCTGCCATGCGCTATGAGCCGCAGAATCCGTCGGCCAACAGCAACGGCTACGTCTACATGTCGAACGTCAACCCGATCGAGGAGATGGCCAACATGATATCCGCCAACCGCTCGTTCGCCTCCGACATCGATGCGATCAACACGGCGCGCGATCTTTTGCTCAAAATCATCTCGATGGGCCACTAATCTCGATGGGCCACCAGGAGCTACCATGCTGATCAACGGAACAGCCGCCACCAACGGCACAGGCACGACGGGCACCGGCACCGGTACCACCGCGGGAACCGGCGCCACCGGCGGTGCCGCTGCCGCGGGCAGCTCCGCGGCCTCCGGCGCCACCGGCGGCATCAATCTCGGCGGCACGGACTTTTTGACCCTGATGCTGGCGCAGCTGCAGAACCAGGATCCGACCAGCCCGCTCGACAGCAATGAGTTCCTGACGCAGCTGGCACAGCTCAGCGAAGTGCAGGGCATCAGCAACCTTAATACCGCGTTTTCCACCCTGTCGAATTCGCTGACCTCGAGCCAGGCGCTGCAGGCCTCCTCGCTGCTCGGCCACACCGTGCTGGTCACCAGCTCGACCGCCACCGTGGCCGCAGCCGGCACGGTCACGGGCGCCCTGCAGGTTCCGCAAAACAGCGCGCAGGTCTACGTCGATGTCACCGATGCCAACGGCAATCTGGTGCAGCAGGTCAATCTGGGTGCGCAATCCACCGGTCTCGCCAATTTCACCTGGAACGGCACCGAGTCCAATGGCAGCCAGGCGCCGCCGGGCACCTACACCTTTACCGGGCAGGTCGCGGGTGTGACGTCGTCAACGGCCATACCCATGTACATCAACGGCGTCGTGCAAAGTGTGTCGATGGGCGGTACCGCCGGCAGCACATCGTCCAGCAGCTCGAGCAGCGGCACCGCCAGCACCGGACTTACCTTGAACGTCGCCGGCCAGGGCAGTGTGCCCCTGAGCAGCGTTCTTCAGATTTCGAATTAACAGGCCAGGAGTGACCCCATGCCGAGTTTCAGCATAGCCCTATCGGGATTGACCGCCGCGAGTTCAGACCTTGACGTCACGGCGAACAACGTGGCAAACGCCGACACCACCGGCTTCAAGGCCTCGCGCGCCGAATTCGCCGACGTGTACGCGGCGGGCGCCGTGAATCTGAACACCTCGGTGGTGGGCGAGGGGGTGCGCCTGGCGAACACTGCGCAGCAGTTCACCCAGGGCAACATCACCACCACCTCCTCGAACCTGGATCTGGCGATCAGCGGCGACGGCTTCTTCACGATGAAAAATGCCAGCGGCTACGTGTATACGCGCAACGGCGAGTTCGGCCAGGACTCCAACGGCAACGTGGTCAGTTCCACGGGCCAGTTCCTGCAGGTGTACCCGCCGCTGACCACCGGCGGCTTCAACACCGGTGCGCTGCAGGATCTGAACCTCGAGACGGCGCAGAGTGCGCCGCTGGCGACCACGGGCGGCTCGGCGATCCTGAATCTGCCGGCCAATTCAGCCGCACCGGCGGTGGCGGTGTTCGACCCGGCCAACCCGCAGAGCTACAACGAATCAACCTCCACCACGGTGTACGACTCGCTCGGCAACGCCTATCCGGCGACGTTCTTCTTCGCGCAGACGGCCGCCGCGGGCACCTGGGATGTGTACATGACGGTCAACGGCGCGCAGGTGGGCGGGGCGCAGACCCTGGCGTTCACCACGGCCGGCGCGGTCGAGGGCGCGAACGCCGGCGATCTGGCCTTCGATGGCTTCGATCCGCCGGGCGGCGCCACCCAGGGGCAGGATTTCACCTTCGATTTCAGCAAGTCCACCCAGTACGGCGGCGGCTTCGGCGTGACCTCGATCGCCCAGAACGGCTATGCCACCGGCCAGCTGTCGACCGTGTCGATCGACACCACGGGCATCGTCTCGGCCGTGTACACCAACGGCCGTTCGACCCAGCTCGGCCAGCTCGCGCTGGCGAATTTTCCCAATCCGCAGGGCCTGACTCAGCTCGGCGACACCAATTGGTCGCAGACCTACGCCTCCGGCTCGGCGGTGCAGGGCGTGGCCGGCTCCTCCGGCTTCGGCAGCATCCAGTCCGGCGCCCTGGAGAGCTCCAATGTGGATCTGACCTCGGAGCTGGTGAACATGATCACTGCGCAACGCGCCTTCGACGCCAACGCGCAGGTCATCACCACCGCCAATCAGGAATCCCAGACCGTCATCGCCATCAACCATTAACGCCGGAGCTTCAAGTAATGGACAGAGGATTGTACGTGTCGATGACCGGCGCCAAGCAGATCATGGAGGCGCAGGCCGCCAACAATCACAACATCGCGAACGTCAACACCGTCGGCTTTCGCGCCGATTCGGTGGCCTTCGTCAGCGATCCGATCTATGGGCCGGGGTACCCGTCGCGGGTGAACGCGGTCGCGGGCGACTCGGGCGTGGATTTCTCCACCGGTGTGCTGCAAAGCACCGGCAACGCGATGGACGTGGCGATCAACGGCAAGGGCTTCATCACGGTGATGGCGCCGGACGGCACGGAGGCCTACACCCGCGAAGGCGACCTGCAGGTGACGGCCGACGGCGCGGTCATCACCGCCAACGGACTGCCGGTGATGTCGGAACAGGGGCTGGTGAACGTGCCCGCGGCGACCTCGGTGACCATCGGCAGCGACGGCACCGTCTCGGTGGTGCCCCTCGGCCTGACTCCGGTGGCGCAGTCGCAGGTCGACCGCATCAAGCTGGTCAATCCGAACACCGCCGACCTGAAAAAGGGCCCGGACGGGCTGTTCCGGCTCAAGTCCGGCGGCAAATCCCCCACCGACGAAACCGTCACACTGCAGTCGGGCATGCTCGAGATGAGCAACGTCAACGCCGCCAATTCGCTGGTCAACATGATCGAACTGCAGCGCCTGTACGAATTTCAGATCAAGAGCATGAATTCCACCGATCAAAACGAGCAGACCGCCGAGCGCCTCATGATGAGCACGTCATGACGGCCGGAGAACAAACCCGATGAATCTCGCACTATGGGCCGCAAAAACCGGCCTCGACGCGCAGAACACGCAGATGGCGGTGATTTCCAACAATCTCGCCAACAGCAACACCACCGGATTCAAGTCCGACCGCGCGGCGTTCCAGGACCTCATGTACCAGAACGTGCAACAGGTCGGCGCGCAGAGCACCCAGAACACCCAGTACCCCACCGGCCTGTCGCTCGGCACCGGCGTGCGCATCTCGGCGACCGTGAAGAACTACATCCAGGGCAGCGTGCTGCAGACCGGCGGCAGCCTGGATTTGTCGATCAATGGCCTGGGTCTGTTCCAGATCCTGCTGCCTGACGGCACCACGGCGTACACCCGCGACGGCGCATTCTCGCTCGACAACCAGGGCAATGTGGTGACCGCGAGCGGCAATCCGCTGCAGCCCGCCATCACCATTCCCATCGCCGCGCAGTCGGTCACGGTGGGCACCGACGGCACCGTCTCGGTCGCGATCGCCGGGCAGGTCAAGCCGACCACGGTCGGCCAGGTCCAGCTGGCCCAGTTCATCAACCCGCAGGGCCTGCAGGCCACCGGCAACAATCTGGTGATCGAAACCGCCGCCAGCGGGGCGCCGCAGGTCGGCACCGCCGGCACCAACGGCCTCGGCAGCCTGGCGCAGGGCACGCTCGAAACCTCGAACGTCAACACCGTCACGGAGCTCGTCAACATGATCGAATGCCAGCGCGCCTATGAGATGAACTCCAAGGCCATCACCACCGTGGATCAGATGCTGCAGTATCTGACCACGAATCTGTCATGACGCGCGCGCCCGGCTCCCACGGCGCGCGCATCGCGCTCGCCGCCGCCGGCCTGGCCCTTTTTCCCCTGGCGGGCTGCGGCATGCTGTCCATGTTCAAATCCAAACCCGAGCCGCCCCCGCCGGTCGCCCGCACGCTGCCGCCGCCCGTGCCGCGCACCGACGGTGCGATCTATCAGGCCGGCCAGCAGATGGAGCTGTTCGCGGATCTGAAGGCCCGCCGCGTGGGCGACGTGCTCACCATCGTGCTGAACGAAACCACCAACGCCAGCAAGAGTGCGGTCACCAAGACCGCCAAGACCACCTCCACCGTGAACACCGGGCCGACGCTGTTTGGCAGGACGCCCACCGTCAAGGGCGTGCCCATACTCGACGCCTCGTTGTCGGGCGCCGACAGCTTCGACGGCGAGGGCTCGAGCACCCAGAGCAACAGCCTGGCGGGCAGCCTGACCGTGACGGTGATCCAGGTGCAGTCGAACGGCAATCTCATCGTGCAGGGCGACAAGTCGCTCAAGCTCAACCAGGGCGACGAGTTCGTGCACATCTCCGGGGTGATCCGGCCGGCGGACATCGCCGGCAACAACACGGTTACCTCGGACAAGCTCGCCGACGCGCGCATCAGCTATTCCGGCAAGGGCGTGGTCGACAGCTCGAACCGCATGGGCTGGCTGGCGCGATTCTTCAATTCGCCGTTCTCGCCATTCTAGGGACCGGCACGCCATGCGCCTGAAGGTCCTTGCAGTCGTCCTGCTGGCGCTCGTGGCCACCGCGCCGGGGCGCGCCGAGCGCATCAAGGACATGGCGCAGGTCCAGGGCGTGCGCACCAATCAGCTGGTGGGGTACGGGCTGGTGGTGGGCTTGTACGGCACCGGCGACCAGACCAGCCAGGCGCCGTTCACGGTGCAATCCCTGACCAACATGCTGGCGCAGCTCGGCGTCACGGTGCCGAGCAACGTCACGCCGCAGCTGAAGAACGTCGCGGCGGTATCGGTGCATGCGGTGCTGCCGGCATTCGTGAAGCCCGGCCAGACCATCGACGTCACCGTCAATTCGATCGCCAATGCCAAGAGCCTGCGCGGCGGCTCGCTGTTGGTCACCGCCCTGCACGGACTCGACGGCCAGATCTACGCCATCGCCCAGGGCAACTTGATCGTCAGCGGCTTCGGCGTGGATGCCAACGATGGCTCCAAGCTCACGGTCAACGTGCCGAGTTCGGGCCGGATTCCCAACGGCGCCACGGTTGAGCGCGCCGTGCCCTCGCAGCTGGCGCAGGGGGATGCCGTGATTCTCAATCTCAACAGCCCGGATTTCACCACCGCCACGCGTCTGATGGAGAGCGTGAACCGGGGGGTGGGCGCCGGCGCCGCCAGCATCATCGACGGCGCCTCGATCCGCGTGCACGCGCCCGAGGACCTCACCGAGCGCGTCGCCTTCCTGTCGAAGGTGGAGAATCTGCAGGTCGATCCGGCGAGCGCGCCGGCGCGCGTCATCATCAATTCGCGCACCGGCACCGTGGTGATCAGCAGCAACGTCACCGTGAGCCCGGCCGCGGTCTCGCACGGCTCGCTGTCGGTGACCATCAAAGAGGAGCAAGCCGTCAGCCAGCCGCTGCCGTTCTCGGGCGGCCAGACCACGGTGACCACCAATTCGCAGATCAAGGTCGACACCGGCCCGAGTCACATGTTCCTGTTCAAGCCCGGCGTCGATCTGGAGCAGATCGTGCGCGCCGTCAACGAGGTCGGTGCGGCGCCCGGCGATCTGGTGGCCATTCTCGAGGCGCTGCGCGAGGCCGGTGCCCTGCAGGCCGAGCTGATCGTCATCTGATGGCCACCACGCCCATCACGCCTCAATCCCTGCCGCCCGCGGCCGCCACCGCGGCGAACAATTACAGCGATATCAATGCGCTGTCGGCGCTGAAGGCCAATCCCTCCTCGCCGCAGGCGATCCACGCCGTGGCGCAGCAGGTGGAGGCGCTGTTCTTGCAAATGATGCTGAAGAGCATGCGCGACGCGAGCGCCGAACTGGGCGAGGGCGACAGCAACGAAATGGGCATGTACCAGGACATGTTCGACAAGCAGATTTCGCTGTCGCTGTCGCAGCGCCAGGATCTGGGCCTGAGCGCGCTGCTCGCCCGCCAGCTGTCCAACGCCGCCGCCGCGGACGGCGGCGGCCGCACCGCGGCCACCCCGGCCGGCTCGGCCGCGGCCGGCGGCGCGGCCGGCGGCGCGGCCGAGGACATGGCGCAAAGCCCGGGCGATTTCGTGAAATTGGTGCTGCCGGCGATCAACAGCGCCGCCCAGGCGCTGGGGGTCAGTCCCTTGGGGGTGCTGGCGCAGGCGGCCTTGGAGACCGGCTGGGGCAAGCGCATGGCGCGCAATCCCGACGGCTCGCCCAGCCTGAACCTGTTCGGCATCAAGGCCGATGATGGCTGGGATGGCGCGCGCGTCGCCGCCGATAGCGTCGAGTACAGCGGCGGGGTGGCGACGCCGCGGCGTGCGGCGTTTCGCGCCTATGGCTCCGTGGCCGAGTCGGTGGGCGATTTCGCCCAGCTGCTGCAGAACTCGCCCCGCTATCGGGAAGTGGTCGCCAACGGCGCCAATGCCCAGGCATACGTGGAGCAGATCGGCAAATCCGGCTATGCGACGGATCCTCAATACGGGAATAAGTTAAATAATCTATTGCATAGCAGCACGTTCCGCGCTGCGGTGCTATCGAGCACCCTGGCCCTCTAGTGTGGCCCTAGACTGACCCTCCAGAATGGTGCCGCCGTGCCGATATCCACCTAGTCCCAGGTACGTACAGGGGTAAGGCATTTGTCGGACGTTTTTGGAATCAGCTTATCGGCGCTGCAAGCCTTCCAACAGGCCTTGGCGGTGACGAGCAACAACATTGCCAATGCCAACACGCCGGGCTACGACGTGGAAACCGCCAATCTGACTGCTGCGGTGCCGCAGTCCTATGGCCAGGCCGCCATCGGCAACGGCGTCGATGTCGCCTCGGTGTCGCGCGCCTTCAGCCAGACCGCGGAAAACCAGCTGTACTCCTCGCAGAGCAGCTTGGGACAGCTCAATGCACTGCAAACCTACAGCAGCCAGATCGACGACATCGTGGGCAGCACCGGCGGTGGGCTGACCACGGCCCTGCGAAGCTACTACGGCGCCTGGTCGACCCTGGCGAGCGATCCCTCCTCCACCGCCTCGCGCCAGGCGGTGCTGAGCGCGGCGCAGGGCCTGGCGCAGAGCTTCCAAAGCACCGGTTCCCAGCTGCAGAACCTGAGCAACAACATCAACACCGGCATCGCGGCCGACGTGAACCAGATCAATTCCATCGCCAGTTCCATCACCAGCCTGAACCAGCAGATCGTGGTGGGCACCGCGCAGGCGGGCGGCCAGGCCCCGAATACCCTGCTCGATCAGCGCGATCAGCTGGTCTCGAACCTCTCGCAGCTGGTCGGCGTGACCACCACCACCGACGCCGACGGCGCCATGAACGTGTTCGTCGGCAACGGCCAGCCCCTGGTGCTCGACGGCTACACCACCCAGCTGACCACCGTCGCCAATCCATACAATGCGACGCAGCTCGAGGTCTCCACCTCCACCGACGGCACCAACACCATCAGCGGCTCCATCACCACGGGCGATCTCGGCGGCCTGCTGGCCGCGCGCAGCCAGGTGGTCAACCCAGCCATCAATCAAGTGGGCCAGATCGCTCTGGCGCTGCAGCAGAACGCCAACTCGCTGCAGAACTCCGGCCTGGACGCGAACGGCAATTTCGGCGCGAACCTGTTCTCCGCCACCGGCCCGACGGTCAGCGCGTCGAGCAACAACACCGATGCGGCCACCGCCGCCGCCACCATCACCAACGTCGGTGCGCTGACGGCGGACAATTACGTGCTGTCCTACAAGGCCGGCGCCTATTCCCTGACCGACGCCACCAGCGGCGCCACGGTGGCGCTCACCGGCGCCGGCACCGCGGCCAATCCGCTGCTGGCCGCCTCCGTGGGCTTGGCGATCGTGGTGACGCCGGCGGTGCCGGCCGCCGGCGACAGTTTTCTGATCTCACCCACGTCGCAGGCGGCGGGCAGCTTCGCGGTGGCCTTGACCAGCACCTCGCAGCTGGCGGCGGCCGGCGCCATCGTCACCGCCGCCGCCGACGCCAACACCGGCACCGCGACCATCAGCGCCGGCACCGTCACCAACGCGGCGAATCCGAATCTGCTCGCCGCGGCAACCATCGCGTTCACCAGTCCGACCACCTACACCATCAACGGCGGCGCGGCCAATGCCTACACCTCGGGCGGCAACATCGCGGCCGACGGTTGGCAAGTACAGATCAGCGGCACGCCGGCCACGGGCGATGTGTTCACCGTGCAGGGTAATGTCGGGGGCACCGGCGACAATCGCAACGCGCTGGCCGCCGCCGCCGCGCAGTCGCAGGGCGTGCTCTCCAACGGCACGATTTCCGTCAACGCCGCGGTGAGCGGCCTGATCACCGGCGTCGGCAGCCAAGCGCAGCAGATCAATACCTCGCAAACCGCGCAGACCGCCGTCAACACCCAGGCGCAGTCCGCGGTGCAGTCGGTTTCAGGGGTCAATCTCGATACCGAGGCCGCCAACCTGCTGCAGTGGCAGCAGGCCTACCAGGCCGCGGCACAGGTCATCAGCACCGGCAACTCGCTGTTCACCTATCTGCTCGATTCGATCAACGGCACCTATACCTAGGACGATCCATGCGCGTCACCGACTTGTCGAGTCAAACCCAGTTCCTCGCCGCCGTCCAGGCGCTTCAGACGAACGTCTCGGTGACGCAGAACCAGCTGTCCAGCGGCCTGGCGTTCACCGATCCCTCGCAGGACCCGGTGGCCGCCGGCGAAGTGAACAACTTGAACACGGCGTTGTCCCAGAGCCAGCAATACCAGACCAACGCGAATGCCGCACAGAGCAGTCTCGGCACCGAGGACAACACCCTGTCGCAGGTGGAGACCCAGCTGCAGAACCTGCGGGATCTGGTGCTGCAGGCCAACTCGGGCACCAACACGGCGCAGAATCTCAGTTCGCTCGCCAGCCAGGCGGTGCAGATCCAAAGCGGCCTGCTGGCGCTGGCCAACACCCAGGACGGCAACGGCCAGTACATCTTCGCCGGCTATGCGACCCAGACCCAGCCGTTCGACCAGACGGCGACCGGGGCGACCTACGCCGGCAATCAGGGCCAGCAAATGGTGCAGATCGCCGCCGGGCAGACGGTGGCCGTCGGCGACAGCGGCGACGCGGTGTTCAACCAGATCAAGACCGGCAATGGCACCTTCACGGTCACCGCAGCGGCAGCCAACACCGGCACGGGCGTGGTGGGCGCGACCACGGTGGCCGATCCGGCCGCCTACAATGGAGGCACCTATGCCGTCACCTTCGGCGCGGGGGGCACGTATAACGTCACCAACGCGGCCAACGCGGTGGTGTCGACGGGTACCTACACCGACGGCGCGACGATTGCCTTCGACGGGCTGCAGGTGACCTTGAGCGGCACGCCGGCCGCGGGCGACGCGTTCACGGTGGCGCCCTCGACCAATCAGAGCTTGTTCACCTCGGTGCAGGACATCGTCAATGCGCTGCAGTCGCCGACCGGAACCGCGACTCAAAGCACGCAACTCGGCAATTCACTCAGCGCCGGGCTCAACAACCTCGACCAGGCGCTCTCCCAGATCGAGAATGTGCGCGCCGGCGTCGGCGGGCGGGTGGACACGGTTACCACGGCGCTCTCGGTCGCGGGCAGCCAGCAGACCCAGCTGCAATCCTCGATCGCGTCGCTGCAGGGTGTCGACTACGCCACCGCGATCACCAATCTCGATTCAGAGAACACCGCCTTGACCGCCGCATTGCAGGCCTACACGGTCACCCAGGGCCTGACGCTGTTCAAGTATCTGTAAATCGGCCCAGGGCTGCCGGCGCAGGGCTCCCTAGTGGTGATGGCCGCCGGCGCCGTGCACGTGGCCGTGCTCGAGCTCCTCGCTGGTGGCCTCGCGCACCTCGACCACCTTGACCTCGAAATGCAGCCTCTGGTCGGCGAGCGGATGATTGCCGTCCAGGGTCACCATGTCGCCGGCCAGCGCGGTCACGGTGAACAGCCGCACACCCTGCTCGGTCTGAGCCTGGAATTGCATGCCTTTCTTGATCTCGCCGGAGCCCTGCAGCGCTCGCTTCGGCAGCCGCTTGATCAGCGCCTCGTCGCGCCGGCCGTAGCCGTCGGCCGGCTCGATCACCACAGCCAGGGTATCGCCGTCCCGTTTTCCCTCGAGCGCCTTCTCCAGACCCACCACGAGATTGCCGTGGCCCTGGATGTAGGCCAGGGGCTCGCCGCCGTCGGAGCTGTCGATCACCACGCCGCCGTCGTTCTTCAGGGTGTAGTGGATGGTCACCACCCGATCCGCCGTAATTTCCACCGTCCGTCCTCCTTCAATTGTCCAAGACCGCCTCGAGATCGTAGGCGCCGGAGCCGGTGATACGCACCTGCGCAAAGCTGCCGACCGCCGGCAGGGCCGCGCCGCCGATGCGCACCACCCCGTCGATCTCCGGCGCGTCGCCCGCCGAACGGGCCACGGCGCCGCCGTCGTCGATGCGGTCGATGAGCACCTGCATGCGGCGGCCGACCTTCTCGGCGAGCCGCGCGGCGCTCAGCTCCGCGGCCAGCTCCATGAATCGCGCGCGGCGCTCGGACTTGACCTGCGGGGGCACCGGCGGCAGGCCCAGCGCGTTGGCGGCGGCGCCTTCGACCGGCGAATATTCGAAGCAGCCCACGCGGTCGAGACGTGCCGCGCGCAGCCAGTCGAGCAATTCGGCGAATTCCGCCTCGGTTTCCCCCGGGAAGCCGACGATGAAGGTGCTGCGGATGGTGATGTCCGGGACGACGGTGCGCCAGGCACCTATCCGCTCAAGCGTGTTTTCGGCGGCGGCCGGCCGCTTCATCAGCTTCAAGATGCGGGCGCTGGCATGCTGGAAGGGGATGTCGAGGTAGGGCAGCACCCGCCCCTCGGCCATCAGCCCGATCACCCGGTCGACATGCGGATAGGGGTAAACGTAGTGCAGCCGGATCCAGGCGCCGAGCTCGCCGAGTGCCGCCGCCAGGTCATAGAAGCGGGCGCTGCGCGCGCTGCCGCGCCAGTCTCCGGCCGCGTACTTGAGATCCGTGCCGTAGGCGCTGGTGTCCTGTGAGATGACCAGAATCTCCTTGACGCCGGCGCGCACCAGCTGTTCCGCCTCGCGCAGCACCTCGGCCACCGGACGGCTGACCAGGCGCCCGCGCATCGAGGGAATGATGCAGAAGGTGCAGTGATGATTGCAGCCCTCGGAGATCTTGAGGTACGCGTAGTGGCGCGGCGTCAGGCGCACGCCCTGCGCGGGGATCAAATCCACGAAGGGCTCATGCTGCGGCGGCAGATGCCGGTGCACCGCGTCGACCACCTCCTCGTAGCGCTGCGGTCCGGTGACCTTGAGCACCGTGGGATGCCGGTCGAGGATCTTTTGCGGCTGGGCACCCAGGCAGCCGGTCACGATCACCCGGCCGTTTTCGGCGAGCGCCTCGCCGATGGCCTGCAAGGATTCGTCCACCGCGGCGTCGATGAAGCCGCAGGTATTGACGATGACCAGGTCCGCGGCCCGATAGCTCGGTGCCACCGCATAGCCTTCGGCGCGCAGGCGCGTGAGGATGCGCTCCGAATCCACCAATGCCTTCGGGCATCCCAAGCTGACGAAGCCCACGGTCGGGATCTTGCGGGGGACGGTTTTCACGGCTCGGTCGGACGGTCGGGTGGGTCTGCGCAAAGGACGCGGATTCTACTCTAAAAGCGCCATTTCCCGCCGATAACCCGCGATGGGGCCGCGCGCGGCCGGTAATTGTCAAATCCCATTGTCAAATGCCCGTCAAATGGATTCTGCCGAATTCGTGACGCGCGACAACCAACCAGGGCCCCATACACCCTTTTGCGGCTCAAGATCTGTCAGGCAAATCCGATAAACATCCTGAACGTGAACATCGCATCGGCAACGGCAGATGCGGCGCAACACGAGGCGTTTCAACCAGGAGTTACTACAATGGCTTTGTCCCTTAATACCAACGTCGATTCGCTCAATGCGCAGCGCAATCTGAACACTTCACAGGCATCCTTGTCGACCTCGCTGGAGCGCCTGTCCTCGGGCTTGCGCATCAACAGCGCGGCGGACGATCCGGCCGGTCTCGCGATCGCGTCGAATTTCACCACCCAGATCAACGGCACCAATCAGGCCATCAGCAACGCGAACTTCGCGGTGTCCGAGGCCCAGACGGCCGGCGGCGCGCTGTCGACCATCACCAACAATCTGCAGAGCATCCGCACCCTCGCGGTCGAGGCGGCCAACGGCTCGAACAGCGCGTCGGATCGCGCGGCGCTCAACCAGCAGGTTCAGCAGCAGATCCAGGAAATCACCCAGATCGCCTCGCAGACCTCGTTCAACGGCGTGAACGTGCTCGACGGCAGCAGCGGCGTGACCACCTACCAGGTGGGCGCGAACGTGGGCAACACGGTGTCGATCGATCTGGCACAGGGCGTGCGCGCCAACCAGATCGGCCAGTTCGCGACTCAGACGGGTGCGGCGGTCACCGGTACGGCTGCGCTCACCAGCACGGCCACCTTGTCGATCAGCAACGGCACCCAGTCGGTGACCGTGGGTCCGTCGGCTTCCTATGCCGGCACCTCGGCCTATCAGTCCGCCACTTCGGCCTACGCCAAGGCCGCCGCCATCAACGGCGCGGGCTTGCAGGGCCTGACGGCGAGCGCCGTCACCACGGCAACCGGTGCGTTTTCGGGCATTACCGCGGTCAGCACGGCCGCCACCTATGACCTGACCATCAACGGCACGGCGATCTACTCGGGCACGGGCAACGTGGCAGTCGCCAGTCCGCTCACGGCGGCCGCTGTGGCGACCCAGGTGAACCTGAACTCCCAGACCACGGGCGTCACAGCCTCGGTCAATGCCGGCAACATCACCTTCACGGCAGCCGACGGCAGCGACATCCAGATCACCCAGACGGTGGCTGCGGGCACGGTAGGCGGCAGCACAGTGACGGGCACGGGCATCGCAGCGGCGATCTCCGGCGGCGTCGGCGGTACGGCGACCACCACCTCGGGCCAGATCACGTTGACCGATTCGAAGGCACTCACGCTGACGGATGCCGGCGGCGGTGTCGCGGCCATCGGTTACACGGGCTTGTCGGTGCCGCTTGGCACCACCACGCTCGCCAACCAGGACGTGCTCACGGTGCCGGATGCGAATAACACCATCGCGGCGGTGGATTCGGCTCTGCAGACGGTCAGCAACTTCCAGTCCCAGCTCGGCGCCATTCAGAATCGCTTCACCTCGGCGGTGAGCAATCTGACGTCCGAGGCGCAGAACCTGACCCAGTCACGAGGCACGATCCAGGATGCGAACTTCGCCTCCGAAACGGCCAATCTGACCCAGGCCCAGGTGCTGCAGCAGGCGGGTATCTCGGTGCTGGCGCAGGCCAACCAGGAGCCGCAGGTGATCTTAAAGCTTCTGCAATAACGGTCGATACTCTTAAAGTGGTCTTGAGTAAACCCGAAGCCCGGACGCGCAAGCGCCCGGGCTTCGCCTCCAAGGAGGGAGTGGCAGCGGGGTTTGGCACGGTTTCATCGATAAATTAAAGCAGGTGTAATCATGGCGATCGGCGGAAATTCCGTGGGATTGTCGGTGACGCTCCCTGTGCATGGAAGTCAGGCGCCGCAACCGGCGAACATTTTACCGAGCGGCAAGAGTTTGCCGCCGAACGGCCAGGCCTCGGCCGGCGCGAACCTCGCGGCAGCAGCCGCGACAGCGACGGCGGCAGCGGCGACAGCCGCCACCGTAACAGCAAACGCTGTGGCGGCAGCAGCCCCGGCCACAGCCGCAACTGCGGCGCTGACGGCCCAACAGGCCGCTACAGCCCCCGCCCAGGCGGCAGCGGCCCAGACGCCGGGGAGCTCGAGCGCAGATCCGGCCGGCCTGGTCTCCAGCTTGAACAAATATCTCAACGATTCGGGCCGACCGGACCAGTTTCGCCTGGCGCCCGAACCGAACAGCACCTTGATCCAGCAGATCAATCCGGCCAGCGGCGCGGTCATCGCCGAATACTCGGCCGCGGAGTTTCCGGTGCTGGCGCGCAGCACGGGCGCGACCGCGACCGGCACCGTGTTCGACGGCACCGCCTGAGAGCCGGTGCGCCGGTGCGGCCGCCGGCGGCGCGGCCGGCGACGCGGTGGCCAGCGCGGTGCATCCGGGTGCGCGACAGGCTCAAGTCTTGGGCCATGTTGCCGAAATAATGACCTTGAGCGGCAGCCGAATCGGACGGGCCGCAACGGAACCGAGGAAGCCATGAGTTCAGTCGCATCATCCACCACCACGCCGGCGAGCACGAGCACCTCCACCGCGTCGGCCGGCAGCGCCCTGATCACCTCGACCGGCATCGGCTCGGGCCTCAACATCAGTGCCATCGTGTCCAGCCTGACGACGGCCTATGGCGCGGGCCAGCAATCCCAGATCACCACCCAACAGACTGCGCTGCAAGCCCAGGTGTCGGCTTACGGCACCTTCAGCAGCGCCGTCTCCACACTGCAGACCACGCTGTCGGCGCTCGAGACGCCGAGCGCCCTGGCCGGATACTCGGCCAGCGTGGCCGACAAGACCATCGCCTCGGCGACCGCCACATCGGCTGCGGTCGCGGGGACCTATTCGCTGGCGGTGCAGAATCTCGCGACGCCGCAGACCCTCACCTCGGCGGCGCCGGTGGCGAGCGCGGATTCGGCCGTGGGCTTCGGCACCCTGAGCATTTCGGTGGGCAACAACACCTCGAACATCGTCATCGATTCGAGCAGCGATACCCTGTCGAACATCGTCTCGGCCATCAACGGCGCCGTCGACAATCCCGGCGTCACCGCCAGCATCATCACCACCGCGGATGGCGCGCGCCTGGTGTTGTCCGGCACCGCCACCGGCAGCGCCAATACCATCACGGTCTCCGCGTCGGGCGGCGACGGCGGCCTGGCCGCGCTCACCTACAGCCCCACCGGCACCGCCAACGGCCTGAACCAGACCCAGGCCGCCCAGAATGCGAATTTCACGCTGAACGGCTATGCCGCCACCAGCACCAGCAACGTGGTCACCGGCGCCATCACCGGCGTCACCGTCGATCTGTCGGGGGCGTCGGCTGAAATCACTCCCGCCACCACACCGCCGACCTATACGCCGACCACGCTGACGGTGGCTCCGGATACCAGCGGCGCACAGACCTCGATCGGCACCTTCATCACGGCGCTGAACGGTGTGCTGACCAGCATCCAAAGCCTCACCAGCTACAATGCCACCACGCAGACGGCCGGTCCGCTGCTCGGCAACGCGACGCTGGAAGCCTTCCAGAACCAGCTGGAAAGCATTCTCGATGCCGTGACCACCAGCCCCGGCACCAACGGCGCCAACTCGCTGGCATCAATCGGCATCGCGGCCAACACCCAGGGCACCTTCGACAGCAACTCGACCACGCTGGGCAATGCGCTCACCACGAATCTGGCGGCGGTGGGCAAGCTGCTCGGCGGCACCAACGGCATCGCCACCCAGATCAACACCCTCGTGACCCAGTACATCGAGCCGGGCGGACTGTTGTCCACGGTGACCAACGGCCTGCAGTCAGGCCTCACCAATCTCACCACCGAACAGACCGCCCTGAATGCGAACCTCGCGACCTATGCGGCCACGCTCACCACGCAATACAACGCCATGGATTCGGCGGTGGCGCTGCTCAAGCAAACCCAGACCTATTTGACGGCGGAATTCGATCCGAACGCCAGCACCAGCAGCTCCGCCTCCACCGCGAGTAGCCTGGGCACGGGCACCTTGAGCACGGGTTGACAGGAGCGCATCCATGAATCCCCGCAATGCCGCCGCCCAGTACAACGCCGTGCGAAATCACGGCCTGGTGGCCGACGCCAGTCCCACGCGCCTGGTGCAGATCATGTTCGAGCACATCCTCTCGCATCTCGCGATGGCGCAAAAATGCATGGAACGCATCAAGGACAATCAGCCGGTGAGCGATGTGGTGGCCAAGGGGACCGCCATCGGCAAGGCGAGCCGTCTGATCGGCCAGCTGAACGGCACCCTCGATATGGAGCGCGGCGGCCAGATCGCCGAGAATCTGCGCGCCCTGTACGTGTACATGCTGAGCAGGTTGTTGGCCGCCAATCTGACCAACGACACCCAGATCGTCGGTGAGGTCGTCAAATTGATCCGCGAGATCAAGACCGGCTGGGACCAGATCGTCACCGACTCGCGATGAACCCCGGTGAACCGGCCGCAGCGCTGCAGCGCGCGCTCGCGCTGTCGCAGCAATTGCTGATCGCGGCCGACAGCGGCGATGTCGCAACGGTGGCGGAACTCGACGCCGAACGACGGCGGCTGCTAGTATCGGTGCGCCATGAAGTGCAGCATCTGGATGCAGACCAGCGGTTGGTATTGCGGGAAATCGCCGCCTTGAACGATCAGGCCCTCGGCCGGATGGAGCACCGATTGCGGGCCAAAGCTCGTGATCTGGACATGGCGTGCGCCGGCCGCCGTGCCCTGCACGCCTACGCCGCAACCCGGTTGCAGCGCTAGCCGCCAACCCCCCAACGCCATGCCCGCATTCCATGGCGATGGTCTGATTTTCGAGGAAACCCTGCCGGTGGCCTGGAGCGCGGCGCCGCTGCCCGCAGCGGCGGAGATGGTGCGCCTCAACGCCGACAATCAGCAGCTGCTCGGCGCCGAATCCACCCTCGATGACGGGCGCATGCCAGAAGCGCTCAAGGATGAATCGCCCGCGCTGGTGCACGAGCTGCAGCGGCTGGAATACAAGCTGAACATCGTGCTGCGGCTGATCGCGGATTTGCATCTGCGCGAACACGGCCTGCCGCCGCGCCGCCCGATACGGCTGTCATCCGTGGGCCTGGAGTGGTTCGGCGGCGATGCGCCGTCGGGCAGCGGCCTGCTCAAGGTGTACCTGAACGATTCGCTGCCGCATGCGCTCAAGATTCCGTCCGTGGTCGCCGGCACGCGCCGCCAGGGCGATACCGAGGTGACTCAGCTGCGTTTTTCCGGCATGAGCGAGGCGGTCGTGGCGCTGCTCGACAAGTTCATTTTCAGGCACCATCGCCGCATGGTCGCCGGCGCGAAACTCGCCGCGCCTTGATTGCTGCAGCGATTCGCTGCACCCCGTTTGCGAAATTCCCCTACACGCGTTACGGGTGTTTGCCAGGTCCTTGTTCCGGGAGCGGGTGCGTTAGACTGCATCGCACCGCGACATTGAATGAACAATGTCAAGGGCTTAGAGATGATGCTTAAGACGGGACCAGAGATTTGACCACCCGAATTAGCTAATGCACTGGGAAGGAGCCCCATTTTGCTCAACGTGAAAGGTCCCGAATTGGGACCCGAGGACAGGCTCTCGCACCTTCCGCCGGACGCCGGCGCCAACCCGTCCGCCGAGCCTGCCGCGCCGTGCGCCTCCCCGCCCAAAGAGCCTCCCGCAGCCGGCGCCGTGCCGCAGGCGGGGCATCGATTTCGTCCCAGCGGCAAGTCGGCCGCCATGCGCACCGCCCAGCGGCTCATCCGGCTGGTCGCGCCCTTCGACGCCAGCGTGCTCATCCTCGGCGAATCCGGCACGGGCAAGGAAATGGTGGCGCGCCACATCCACGAATTGTCGGGGCGCACGGCCCATCCGTTCGTGCCGGTGAATTGCGGCGCGATTCCGGCCGAACTGCTGGAGAGCGAATTGTTCGGCCACGAGAAGGGGGCATTCACGGGCGCCCTGTCGACGCGCGTGGGCCGCTTCGAGTTCGCAGAGGGCGGCACGCTGTTTCTCGACGAGATCGGCGACATGTCCCTGCAGATGCAGGTGAAGCTGCTGCGGGTGCTGCAGGAGCGCAGCTTCGAACGCGTCGGCAGCAACCGCACCCTCCACTGCAACGTGCGCATCATCGCCGCGACGCATCGCAATCTGGAGGCTGCGATCAGCGAGGGATGCTTTCGCGAGGACTTGTATTACCGGCTGAACGTGTTCCCGCTGCAGCTGCCGCCGCTGCGCGAGCGGCTCGAGGATCTGCCCACGCTCATCGAGCATCTGGTCGGGCGGCTGGCCCGCGTCGGCGCGGCGCGCATCCGCTTCGAAAATGACGCGCTGCAATGCCTGGCGCGCTGTGCGTGGCCGGGCAACGTGCGCGAACTTGCCAATCTGCTCGAGCGGCTGGCCATCCTGTATCCCGGACGGTCGATCGGCGCCGCCGATCTGCCGGATCGTTACCGTCACGCACCGCCCGGTGCGGCGGCGCCGGCCGCTTGCAGCGCGGGCCGCGGCATCGATGCCCTGCCACAGGGCGGCATCGACTTGAAGGATCACCTCTCGGCCATCGAGGTCGGATTGATCCGCCAAGCACTCGAGGAGGCGGACGGCACCGTGGCGGAAGCGGCGCGGCTGCTCAAGATCCGGCGCACCACCCTGGTCGAAAAGCTGCGCAAGTACCGCTTGAGCGCCTGACAAAATACTGACGCCTGGCAACGCAGTTCATTGACGCGGCGCGCACCGGCGGCCGGCTTGAAAATCCAAGTCACTGATTCAAAAAGAAAAGACGCGCAAGGCACGGAAGTTGCTGACGCTCTGGGCATGCCCACGAACCTCAGCGTAATCGATGATCGGCGCGCGGAGCTGCAGGCGGCGTTCCTGGCCTTCGGTTCCGTGTCGGAGCAGCTGGCCGCCGCCTTCGACTCGCTGCGCAACCAGGTCGCGCAATTGCGCCAGGACCTGTCGGCGGCCCGCGAGGACCGGGAGCATCTGGCCGCGCGCCTGTCGGCGCTGGTCGAGGGCCTGCCAGGCGGGGTGCTGGTGCTCGACGCCGACGGACGGATACGGGAGTTCAATCCGGCCGCGCTCGAGCTGCTCGGCGAACCGTTGTCCACGGAGAGCTTCACTGCGGTGCTGGCGCGCGCCGTACGCGACGCGGGCGGCGGCGACGATCGCATCGAGCTCTCGAGCGGCCGCTTTCTCAACGTCTCGCGCCGCAACCTGGCGGGCGGCGGCGAGGTGGTGCTGCTCACCGACGTCACCGAATCGCATCTGATGCAGGTGTTGCTGGCGCGCCAGCAGCGCCTGCTGACGCTGGGGGAGCTCGCCGCGGGCCTCGCGCATCAGATCCGCACGCCGCTGTCCGCCGCCATGCTGTACGCCTCGCAGCTCACCCTGCCGGACCGCAGCGCACGGGACACGGCGCACTGCGCCGCGAAGACCGCCGAGAGCCTCAGGCAGCTCGACAAGCTGGTCACCGAAATGCTGGCGTTCGCGCACGGCGGCGCCGCCCGCGAGACGGTGAGCGTGAACGCACTGCTCGAACAGGTGGCGCAGTGGCTGCGGCCCGTGCTCGGCAGGCGCACCCGGCTCACCATCCGTACCGAGGCGGTGAACCTCAAGGTGCGCGCCAACGCCTCGGCGCTGGTCTCGGCGGTCTTGAATCTCGCGACCAACGCACTGCAGGCCGCGCGCGGCGACCTGGCTTTGGAGCTGCTGGCGCGCCGCGCCGGCGACCGCGCGCAGATCGTGGTGAGCGACGATGGCCCGGGCGTGCCCGCGCCGTTGCGCGAGCGGATATTCGAACCGTTCTTCACCACCCGTGCGCGCGGCAACGGCATTGGTCTGGCCATCGTCAAATCGGTGGTCGAGGCGCACGCGGGCAGCGTGCGCCTGGCCGAGTCGGCGCGCGGCGCCAGTTTCATCATCGATTTGCCCGCCGAGGAGAATGCATGAATGATCCGGTCCTGATCGTCGAGGACGACGCGCGGCTGCGGGAGGCCCTGGTCGACACTCTGCGCGCCGCCGATATGCCGGCGCTCGCGGCGGCCGATGCCGAAGCGGCGCTCGCGCTGCTGGAGACCAACGACGTCGCCCTGGTCATATCGGACGTGCAGATGCCGGGAATCGACGGGCGTCAGCTGCTGTCGCTGATCAAGCGCCGGCGTCCGGATCTGCCGGTGGTTCTGATCACCGCCTACGGCACGGTGGCGCACGCCGTCGCCGCCATGCGCGAGGGCGCCACCGATTACATCGTCAAGCCGTTCGACGCGCCGGCACTGATCGAAACGGTGCGGCGCCAGCTGGCGCTGCGCGTGCTGCCGAACGAACTGGTCGCGGCCGATGCGGAATCGAAGCGGCTGGTGTCGCTGGCCCGCCGCTACGCGGAGAACGACGCCACGGTGCTGATCACCGGGGAAAGCGGCACCGGCAAGGAGGTGTATGCGCGCTTCATCCGCGACGCCTCGCCGCGCCGCGACCAGCCGTTCGTCGCCATCAACTGCGCGGCAATCCCGGAGAACATGCTGGAGGCCACGCTGTTCGGCTACGAGAAGGGCGCCTTCACCGGCGCGCTGTGCGCGCATGCCGGGAAATTCGAGCAGGCGCAGGGCGGCACGCTGCTGCTCGACGAGATCTCCGAGATGGACCTGAACCTGCAGGCGAAGATCCTGCGCGTGCTGCAGGAGCGCGAGGTCGAACGCCTCGGCGGCACGCGCACCGTGACTCTGGACGTGCGCGTGCTCGCCACCTCGAACCGCGATCTGGCGGCCGAGGTGCAGGCCGGCCGCTTCCGCGGGGACCTGTATTACCGGCTGAACGTGCTGTCCATCCGGCTGCCGCCGCTGCGCGAGCGCCGCGGCGACATCATGCCGCTGGCGCGGCGCGCGCTCGCGGCCTGCGCGCGCGGCGACCGCGCCGTGCCGGTGTTCTCGGCCGAGGCCGAGGCCAAGCTCATGCGCCACGACTGGCCGGGCAACGCGCGCGAGCTCGCCAACATCGTGCAGCGTGCGGCCTGGCTCGCCGCCGGCGCCGTGATCGAAGCCGCGGCGCTCGACATCGGCACGGCGCCGGGTGCCACCGCCGACCAGCCACCGTCCGCGGGATCCGCGGCGACGCCCGTGACGGCAACCTTGGCAGCACCCACGGCGGCCGAAGGCGCCGGCGCCGCGCCCGACGGCGGCCTCGGCCACGATTTGCGCGAGCGCGAACGCGAACTGATCCTCAAGACCCTGGCGCAGACCTCGGGCAGCCGCAAGCTGGCGGCCGAGCGGCTCGGGATCAGCCCGCGCACCCTGCGCCACAAGCTGCAGCAGCTCAAGGCCGCGGGCGTGCAGCTGCCCCGGTCCAACGAATCCTCGCTGCTCGGGGCCTAACACCATGAGCAACATGCAAATCTCCCAGGTGCTGGCGGAAATGCGCGCGCTGCAGGCGCGCGCCGAGGGCGCCCCGCCCGAGGCGCCGCCGGGCGCGCAGCCCTCGGATTTCGCCAATCTGCTGAAGAACACCGTCGATCACATCGCGAGCATGCAGAACCAGGCAAGCGCGATGTCCGACGCCTACGAGGCCGGCGACAAGAGCGTCGACCTTACCAAGGTGATGATCGAGGTGCAGAAGGCGAGCCTGGCGTTTCGCGCCATGACCGAAGTGCGCAACAAACTCATCGACGCCTACACGCAAGTCATGGGCATGTCGGTGTGAACCGGTGTCCGAACCTCTGGGGATGAAACATGGCTGAATTGAGCCCCGGTGTCGCGCGCGGCGTGGTCAACGCCGTCGCCGGTCTGAAACAGGTCGGAATGCTCGCGGCGGTGGCGGCCGCGGTCGCTGCGGCCATCTGGCTGGTGATCTGGTCGCAGGGCCAGAACTACACCGTGCTGTACGGTCAGTTGTCGGAGCGTGAGGGCGGCCAGGTGATGGACGCGCTCAACGCCGCAGGCATCGAATTCAAGCTGGGTCCCACCGGCGCGGTGTCCGTGCCCGAGTCCAAGGTGCAGGAGGCGCGCCTCCGGCTGGCCAGCCAGGGTCTGCCGCAAAGCGATTCGATGGGCATCGAGATGATCCAGAAGGAGTCGGCGCTCGGCACCAGCTCACTGATGGAAACTGCGCGCTATCAGTCGATGCTCGAGACCGAGCTGGCGCGCACCATCGTCAAGGTGCAGGGCGTGCAGGGCGCGCGCGTGCACCTGGCGCTGCCCAAGCCGTCGGTGTTCATCAGCGACCCGCGCAAGGCCACCGCCTCGGTGATGCTGCAGCTGTATCCGGGGCGCAAGCTCGAACCGGGACAGGTGGCCGCCATCGTGCACCTGGTCGCCTCCAGCGTGCCGGAGCTCGCGGCCGGCGATGTGACGCTCGTGGACCAGGCCGGGACGCTGCTCAATGCCCCGGATGAGACCGCGGAGGCGGCCGTGAGCACGCGGCAGCTCGAGTACACCCGCAAGCTGGAGGACGGCTACCAGCGGCGCATCATCGAGATGCTCGAGCCCATGGTCGGCCCCGGCCGGGTGCGCGCCACGGTGACCGCGGACGTGGATTTCACCATCACCGAGGAAACCCACGAGAATTACGATCCGCAGAAAACCGCGGTGCGCAGCGAGCAGACCAGCAGCGAAAACCGCAAGGGCGGCGAGGGCAACGGCGGCATCCCGGGCGCGCTCAGCAACCAGCCGCCGGGCACCTCCGGGTCGCCGCCCAATGTGGGCGGACCGGCCTCGGTGCCACCTACCGCAGCCGCAACGGCGGCGACGGCGGCCGCCATCACCGCCGCCGAACCCACCTCCACCGCGCAGCGCAGCACGCGCAATTTCGAGGTGGATCGAACGCTGCAGTACGTCAAGCAGCCGGTGGGCACGCTCAAGCGGTTGTCGGTCGGGGTGGTGCTCGATGACTGGAAGAAGGTCGGCGCCGACGGCGCGGTCACCACCGCGCCCATGAGCGATACCGACATCAAGCGCTTCACGCAGCTGGTGAGCGAATCGATCGGCCTGAAGACCGAGCGCGGCGACAAGCTCGACGTGCTGAACCAGGCATTCAAGACCGACGCGCCGCCGGTGCCGGTCGAATCCGCACCGCTGCTCGAGCAGCCGTGGATCAAGCAGCTGGGCAAGCAGATCATCGGCGCCGCGCTGGTGCTGCTGGTTGCCTTCGTGGTGCTGCGGCCGCTGATGAAATCCCTGACCGCCGCCGCGGCGCGCTTCGGCGGCGCCGCCGCCGATGAGGTCGGCGCCGACCGGGTGAGCCTGTCCGCGAAGGCCGACAATCCCATCAAACTATCGCCGAGTTTCGAGCAGCAGCTCGCGGCGGCGCGCACGCTGGTCGGGCAGGATCCGAAACGCGCCGCGCAGGTGGTGAAGGATTGGGTGGCAACGGATGGCTAAACCCGATGAAATATCGGGCAAGCAACGCGCCGCGATCCTGCTCATGAGCCTGGGAGAGGCGGATGCCGCCAGCCTGCTCAAGCAGCTCGATGCCGGCGACGTGCAGAAGCTCGGCCTGGCGATGGCCGATCTCAAGGAGGTGTCGCGCGACCAGATGAGTGCCGTGCTCGACAAGTTCATTGGCGTGGTCGACGCCAAGGCCGGCGTCGCCACCGCCTCCAAGGACTATGTGCGGCGGGTGCTCACCCAAGCCGTAGGCAAGCAGAAAGCGGACTCCCTGCTCGACCGCGTGTCCACGGCAACGGCCGCCGGCCAGGGCATCGAGGCGCTCAAGTGGATGGAGGCGAAGGCCGTCGCGCAAATCGTCGCCGGCGAACATCCGCAGATCGCGGCGCTGGTGCTGTCATACCTCGATCCCGCCCAGGCCGCCGCCATCCTGCCGCTGTTGCCCGAGGCCATGCGCACCGACGTGCTGCTGCGCATCGCCTCGCTCAACGAGGTGCCGCAATCGGCGATCAATGAACTCGATCAGCTGGTGGAGAAGCAGGCGAGCGCCGCGCCGGTGACGGTGCTGCGCCGGGTCGGGGGCACCAAGGCCGTGGCCGACATCCTCAAATCCATGGAGGGCGATGAGAGCGGCGCGGAACTCGGCAAGATCGAGGCCGCCGACGTCGAGATGCACCGCCAGATCAAGGATCTCCTGTTCGTGTTCGACGACCTGATGAACGTCGATGACCGCGGCATCCAGGCACTGCTTCGCGAGGTTGGATCCGACTCCCTGGCGGTGGCGCTGCGCGGTGCTGAGCCGGATGTGCAGGACAAGATCCTGCGCAACATGTCGAAGCGCGCCGCCGAGATCCTCAAGGACGACATGGAGGCGCGCGGACCGGTCAAGCTCGCCGACGTGGAGGCGGCGCAGAAGGAAATCGTCGTGATCGCGGCGCGGCTGGCCGAAGAAGGCACCATCACCCTGGGCGGCAAGGGCGGAGGCGAATTTGTCTAAGGCCTACACCAAGGACGCCTCGGCCGGCGCGCGCCCGTGGACGGCGCCGGACATGGGCGCGGCCGCACCGACGCCGATGACCACGGTGGGCGGGCTCGCCGACCTGCAGTCCGAGGCCTACAAGGAGGCCTTCGAGCAGGGGCTCGCCGAAGGCCGCGAGGCGGGCCGCGTCGAAGTACGCGCGCAGGTCGAGCGGCTGGCCGGCATGTTCTACGACCTCGCCAGGCCCTTCGAGCAGCTCGACAAGGAGGTCGAAACCGAATTGCTCACCCTGGCGCTGGCGCTCGCCCGGCAGATCGTGCGCCGCGAGCTCAAGACCGATCCGACGCAGATCATCGGCATCATCCGCGAGGCCATCGCCGCGCTGCCGGTGGCGGCGCGCGACGTGCGCGTGCACCTGCATCCGGAGGATGCGGCCATCGTGCGTGCGAATCTTGCGCCCACGGAAAATCAGACGGCGTGGGGCATCGTGGAGGATCCCGTGATGGCGCGCGGCGGCTGCCAGATCACCACGGCCACGTCGCGCATCGATGCGCGTCTGGAGACCCGTCTCGGCGCCATCCTGAGCGAATTGCTCGGCACCGAGCGCCAGCCGGCGGGCACCCGCGGCGGCGGCGCATGACGCCCGCGGCCGAGCGCCCCCGGCCGAAGCTCTGGGCGCAGAATCTGGCCGCCGCGCGCGAACGCATGGCGAGCGTGGTCGAGATCGTGGTCGAGGGCACGCTCAGCCGCATGGTGGGCATGACCCTCGAGGCGGTGGGCTGCGAAGCCGCGGTGGGCGGACGCTGCCTGGTGGACACGGCCGAGGGCAAGCAGATCGAGGCGGAGGTGGTGGGGTTCTCCGGGGACAAATTGTTCCTCATGCCCACCGGCGACATCCGCGGATTGATGCCGGGCGCGCGGGTCATCCCCACGCACAGCGTCTCGGAAGTGGCGGTGGGCGATGCGCTGCTCGGCCGGGTGCTCGACGGCGCCGGCCGGCCCATCGACGGCGGCGGCGAATTGTCGTGCACCGACCGGGTGTCGCTCACCGGCCATCATTTGAATCCCCTGATGCGACGTGCCATCCGCGATCCCCTGGACGTGGGCGTGCGCTCGATCAACGCGCTGCTCACGGTCGGCGGCGGACAGCGCATCGGCCTGTTCGCCGGCTCGGGCGTGGGAAAATCGGTGCTGCTCGGCATGATGACGCGCTATACCAAGGCCGACGTGACGATCGTCGGCCTGATCGGCGAGCGCGGCCGCGAGGTGCAGGAGTTCGTCGGCAACACCCTGGGCCCGGATGGCATGCGCCGGGCCGTGGTGGTGGCGACGCCGGCGGACACGCCGCCGCTCATGCGATTGCACGGCGCCTGGCTCGCCACCGCCATCGCCGAATATTTCCGCGACCGCGGCCTGAAGGTGCTGCTGCTGCTCGATTCGCTGACGCGCTTCGCGCAGGCGCAGCGTGAAATCGCGCTGGCGATCGGCGAACCCCCCGCCACCAAGGGCTACCCGCCGTCGGTGTTCGCGCGCCTGCCGCAGTTGGTCGAGCGCGCCGGCAACAGCGATCGCGGCGTCGGCTCCATCACGGCGTTCTACACGGTGCTGGCGGAGGGCGACGATCAGAACGATCCGATCGCCGATGCGGCGCGCGCCATCCTCGACGGCCACTTCGTGCTGTCGCGCCGCCTGGCGGAGAGCGGTCTATATCCGGCCATCGACATCGAGGCGTCGATCAGCCGTGCCATGCATCAGATCGCAACGCGCGAACAGCTCGACCTGGCCACGCGCTTCAAGCAGATGTATTCGACCTATCAGCAGAACCGCGATCTGATCACCGTGGGCGCGTACCGGCGCGGCAGCGATCCACGCGTCGATCAGGCGGTGGAACAATGGCCGAAGCTGCTCGATTTCCTGCGTCAGGACATGTACGAACCGGTGGGAATCGAGCGCAGCCTCGCGGATCTGCGGCAACTCGTGACGCAGTTCTCGGCAACCAGCCCGGCAACCGGCCGATAGTGCCCACCTCATGTCGAGATCCAAACGCTTCGAACCGATTCGCGAGATCGCCACGAATTCAGCCAAGGCGCTGACCGGCCCGATGAGCGAGGCCGCGCGCCGTGTCGCGGAGATCGAGCGCAAGATCGATCAGCTCAAGACCTATCGCGACGAATATGCGCGCAAGCCCGGAGAGGCTGCCGGCACCATGGATGCCGTGCGCTTCCAGAATTACCGGGTGTTCATCGACCGGCTGGGCGAGGCGCTGCGCATCCAAGCGGTCGCGCTGGAGGCGGCGCGCGCGGAATTCGAGAAGCGGCGCTCGCTGTGGAGCGAGAAGCGGGTGGAGGCCGAAACCCTCGGGCGGGCGGTGGATCGCTTCCGCCAGGAAGAGCGGCGCGATGAGGACCGGCGCGAGCAACACGAGGGTGATGAAGCCGCCGCGCGCCTGGCGCAGGCCTCCCGGCGGGTGGTTGGCACGTAGGTTGCAGCTTCCGGCGGCATGACCGCCCTGCCAATACCCCGCCTCGCCAGTTCGTCGACACCCTTGCCGCCAGCCGGCGGCACACCGGTTAGCGCTGCACAGAGCCCCGCAGACGCCACGGCACCCGGCGCGGCCACCGGCCCGGCCACGCCTTTTGCATCGGCCCTGCAGGATGCGAATACGCAGGTCGCCCCCAAGGCGCCGAAGACCGCCAAGCCCGGCACGCCGTTGCCGGCGGCCGGCAATTCACCGCCGCCGGCGGCCGGCGCGCCGCCGACCAGCGCGCCGCCGGTCGCAGCCGCCGCTGCCACGGCCGCAGCTGCTGCTGCTGCCGCCACCAGCGCCGGCACCGCCGCGAGCACGGCCGCCGGCCCCGCGGGCAACGTCTCGGCGGTTGCTGCCGCGCTGGCCGTGGCGATCGCCGCCCGGGGGGGCGCCCCTCACGGCGATCTGCCCGGCGCGACGGCGCCAGGCGGCACGGCAGCGCCAGGCGACACGGCGGCGCCAGGTTCGGGGGCACCGGCCGCCACCGACGCGCCCGGCGCGTCAGACGGCTCCGGCGCAGAAGCCATTGCGGCCGGTGCGGCGGCGGCAGCCAGCGCCGCCGGCGCGGCGAGTGCCGCAAATGCGGCGCCTGCAGCGGCCGCCACCGCGGCAACCGCGAGCGCTTCGGCATCGCAGCTGCCGGGCGCGCCGTCGCGGGCCGCACCGCGCGCAGCGGTGGGCAGCCCGGCCAATTCGAGCGCATCCGCCAGCGGTCCGGCCGGCGGCAGCACCACGGCCGTGACCGCTCCCGCGGCGCCTGCCGACGCGACGCTGCTCGCGGCGTCGGCCGCCACCGGCGCCGCCAACGGTACGACCCCGGACGCAGCGGCCGCGATGGCAGCCGGTCCGGTGGCGGCTGCGCTGGCGGCCTCCCTGTCCGGCAAACCCGGCGTCGCGGCGCCGCCCGTCTCCGGCGTGGAGTCCGACGTTGCGTCCGCGGTGTCCGCCGCCGCGTCCGCGGCCCCCGCCGTCATCCCCGCGATGAGCGCCGACCCGCAGGACAAGCCTGCGCACGGCGGCACGGGTAATGGCAACAGCCCGGCGGACGGCGGCGTCGCGGCCGCGCAGAGCGCCGTGAATTCGACCACCACCGGCGCCGCTCTGCCGCCCTCACTGCAGAAGCTCGACGCACCCGTGGGCAGCGCGGAATTCTCGCAGGGCCTGGCCGAGCGGGTGTCCTATCTGGTCAACAACAACCTGGGCAGCGCCACCTTGCAGGTCAGCCCGCCGCAGCTCGGGCCGATCGACATTCGCATCGCCATCCAGGGCGGACACGCACAGGTCTGGATGAGCGCCACCAGCGCCGTGACTCGCGATGCGCTGTCGTCGAGTTCGACGCAGCTGCGCGAAATGCTGGGCAATCAGGGCTTCGGACAGGTGAGCGTGGACATCTCGCAGCGCTCGTTCCAGGAGCGCACGTCCTACGCACAGAATTACGACTGGCAGCCGTCCGCGGACCCGGGCAGCACCACGGCCGCCGCCGCCGCCACGCCCCGCGCCGCACAGGGCGCGCTCGATGCCTATGCCTGAGCGCCGCGCGGCACGCCTGCGGCCAGACCCTCCAGCAGATTGCAGGCACGCTGCAGCGCGCCCGCGGCATCCATGCGCGCCGCGATGTCGCGGGCCCGCTGGCGCAGCGCCGGGTCGTGCAGGATCGTCCCGATGTTCTTCGCCGCACGACCGGCCGTGAATTGCGTCCGCGGGATGCTGCGCCCGAGACCCAGCCGCGCGATCCGCCAGGCATTGTCGAATTGATCGTGGCCGCTCGGCACCACGAGTTGCGGGATGCCGGCCGCGATGGCCTGGGCGAGGGTACCGATGCCGCCGTGATAAACGAGCAGCGAGGCGCGCGGCAGCACGTCGCTGAAGGGCAGGTAGCCGAAGGCCTGGATGCCGGCGGGCAACCTGCGGGGCAACTGCTGCGGGAAATTGGTCACCAGCATGGCCCGCAGCCTGAGCCGCCGTACGGCCTCCATCGCCTCGGAAAAGTAGCGCTCCATGGTCGAGGCGGCCGAACCCGGGGTGATGATCACCGGGGGTTCTCCGGCATCGAGGAAGCGTCGGGCCTGCTCGGACATCGGCTCTGATCCGGTATCCCACAGCGGAAAGCCGACGAGATGGACGTGCGGCGGCCAATCGCGCTGCGGCGCTGCGAACCAGGCCGGGAAAAAGCCGATCACGCATTGCGGAGAGTGGATCCAGCGGTGCAGCACGCGGTGCACGGGCGGCCGTCCATGCGCTGCCCGCAGGTCGTTGAGCGGCTGCGCCAGATGGTGGTCGATCACCGCCCAGTCGACCAGGTTGAAAAAGGCGCGCTTGAACCACATCGGCTGCGCTGACGATATGCGCAGTTGGCCGGCCATGCCCTGATCGATCAGACTGCGGATGATCGCCGGCTGGACGTGCACCGTGGCGGTGGGAATGCCCAGGATTTCCTGCGCGATGCGCGCGCCGAACGCGATGCTGGAGGCGGCGACCACCGTGCCGGGCGCCGCCAGCCGTTCGATCAGCCGATACACCGGCGCCATCGCCGGGATGATCACGCGGCGTGCCACCACGCCGAAGCCGCGGCGCGGATGCCACAGATCCGGGTCGGCCATCGCCGACTCGGCATCCTCGATCGTGCCCACCGGCAGGAATTCCAGGCCGTGGGCGGTGATCAGCGCTTCGAACCACGGATTGGTGATGAGGGTGGCCCGGTGGCCGCGGGCGCGCAGTGCGAGGCCGAGGGCGATGAACGGATGCACGTCGCCCGCGCTGCCGAGCGTGGGCAGCAGCACGTGGAGCGAGGTGGGGCGCTCCGTCATCAGGCCATGCCGCCGTTGACCGAAATGATCTGGCCGGTGATGTACGCGGCATCGTCGGAGGCCAGAAACGCGACCAGTCCCGCCACCTCCTGCGCCGTGCCGGCGCGCTTCATGGGCACGAGCGCGGCAATCACCGCCGGGTCGAACCCGCCGCCCATGCCGGCCTCGATGATGCCGGGCGCCACGGCGTTGACGGTGATGCCGCGGCTCGCCACCTCCAGGCTCAAGGCCCTGGCGGCCGAGTTGAGCGCGCCCTTGGCGGCCGCATAATTCACCTGGCCGCGATTGCCCATGATGGCGCTGACCGAGGAGATGTTGACGATCCGTCCCCAGCGGGTGCGGATCATGGGCATCAGCAGCGGTTGGGTCACGTGGTAGAAGCCGTGGACCGCCACGTCGATGACGCTGCGCCACCGGGCCTCGCTCATGCTCGGGAACACCACATCGTCGTGGATGCCGGCATTGTTCACGAGCACCTGTATGGGACCCGCCTCGAGCGCCGCCTCGAGCGCCGCGCGCGCCGCCGCGCCATCGGTGACGTCGAAGCAGATCGTCTCGGCGCTGCCGCCGGCGGCGACGATATCCGCGACCACGGCGGCTGCAGCCGCGGCGCCGCGATGCGCGTGCACGTAGACGTGGTGGCCGCCCCGGCCCAGGCGCCGGCAGATGGCGGCGCCGATGCCGCCGCTGCCACCGGTGACCAAGGCTCGCCGGGCGCCGGCGCCCGCACCGCCGCCGGTGCTCATGGCGCGAGCCGCGCGGCGGCACCCTGCACGATGCTGGCGCGGCCGCTGAGCAGCGGTGTGTGCGCGCCGCGCACCGTGAATTCGTACAGCACGGTGCTGCGATCCCCCGCGATGCGCGTGGCCTCGCAATACAGGTCACCCGCCACATCGTCGAGCCGCGACACCTCGAAGCGCACGTCGCGCACGCTCGCCAGCAGGCCGCCGCGCACGCCGGGTGCGTCGGGTGCGCCGGGTGCGTCGGGTGCGCCGGCGGCGATCAGCGCACCGTGCACGGCCATGGCCTGCGCGGCGTATTCGATGCCGCAGGCGACACCGAGACGGCCGTGCGTGCGCAGCGGATGATCGGCGGCGCGGTGGCTGGCACTGCGGCAGCAGATGCGCTGCAGATCCCAATGCACCACCTCGTCGAGCAGGCACATGCGCCCCTGATGCGGCAGGCGGCTGCTGATCCACCCGTGGTCCAGGCGAACGTCGGGGTCTAGGCGCACGGCTCGACCTCGACCAGGGTTCGCGAGCCGTCCAGATACTCGATGCTGGCCGGGCCGGCCTCGGCGCGCGCCAGACGCGAGAGCAGCGGCAGCGAGCGGGCCGCCGGAATCGACGTGCGCAGCGCCTCGAGCGACCCGTCGGCGAGACGGTCGCAGGCCGCAGCGCCGAGCCGCGCCTCGATGCGCGCCAACGAGGCGGGCGACCGCTGCGCCGTGAGCGCCAGCGCCATGCCGAAGGCGTCGGGAATGGGCCGCTTGGCGCGCAGCGGTTCGGGATAATCGGTGTCGTAGGCAACCAGCAGCAACGCCCCGCCGTCGGCGGCGATCTGTGCCAGGGCCTCGAGCAGGCCGGCGGCGAAACTCGCGTCATAGGCGCACAGCACGGTCGAGGCGCCCACGGCGCCGGTGGCGATGCTCCAGTAGCCGGCCGCGGCGTTGTGCACCGAATTGGAAAAGCGCGTGGGCGATATCTCGCGCCCGGGTGCGGCGAGTGCCGCGCACAATTCGTGGCAGTTGTTGCCGTCGCCGCCCGAGGAGGAGAACACGCAGGCCAGCGACTTCGGCTCGGCGCCGGCGCGTCCGGCCGCCTCCAGGGCGACCGCCAGCGCCAGTTTCACCACCCGGCCGGTACGGCGGCGTTCCGCGGGCGGCAGGATGGCGGGCGGCGGTAGTACGGTGGCGGCGGGCACATAGGCGGTCTCGCCGCGCAGCACGGCGCGCGCCGCGGGCCAGTCGGGCAGGCCCGGGCCGAGCACACCGATGCCCGCGACGTAGGCGCACAGGCTCATGCGGCGCGGCCGAAGAGCAGACTGCAATTGGTGCCGCCAAAGCCGAAGGAATTCGACAGCACGCGGTTCGGCGGCGTGCGCCGGTTGTCCTTGAGGTAGCCGGCGCCGAGTTCCGGATCGACGCGGGTCGCAGGCACCCCGCCCGGCATGAAGCCGTGTTGCAGGGCGAGCGCGCTGATCACGGCTTCGAGCGCGCCGGCGGCGCCGAGGGTGTGGCCGGTGGCGCCCTTGGTGGAACTGCACGGGGTGGTGCCGCCGAACAACGCGGTGACCGCGAGGCTCTCGGCGCGGTCGTTGCTCGGCGTGCCGGTGCCGTGCAGATTGATGTAATCGACGGCCTCGGGCGGCAGCGCGGCGGCGGCGAGCGCCGCCTGCATGGCGAGGCGTGCGCCCAGGCCCTGCGGATGCGGTGCCGACATGTGGTGTGCGTCGCACGATTCGCCGATGCCCAGCAGCACAACGGCGCCGCCGTCCAGGCTCGTCGGACAGCGCTCCAGCCAGGCAAATGCCGCCGCCTCGCCGATGGAGATGCCGTCGCGAGCCACATCGAACGGCCGGCAGGGGCCCGGGGAGCAGAGCTGCAGGGAATGAAATCCGTACAAGGTGGTCAGGCAAAGGGAGTCGACGCCACCTACCAGCGCGGCATCGATGAGTCCGGCCTCGAGCATGCGGCGTGCGCTGGCGAACACCTTGGCGCTGGACGCACAGGCGCAGGACACCACCACGGCAGGCCCGCACAAGTCCAGACGCCGGCGCACGAAGTCGGCCACGGAAAAGGTGTTGTGGGCGGCGGCATATTGAAAATCATCGGGCAGCGGGCCGCCGGCCACGCGCCGCCGATAGGCGATCTCGGTCTCGAGGATGCCGGCGGTGCTGGTGCCGATGAACACGCCGACGCGCCGGGGTCCGTACGCGGCGGCGGCGGCACGCACCGCGTCCGCAAAGCCATCCTGCGACAAACCGAGCTCGGCGAGGCGGTTGTTGCGGCAGTCGTATGCCCGCAATGCCGCCGGAATCCTCACGGCATCGACGCCCGGCACCTCGCCCACGTGAGTGTGCAGGTCCACGGTCTCGAAGCGGCAGGGCGCCAGGCCGCTGCGCTGCTGCTGCAAAGCCTCGAGGATCTGCGCCAGGCCCCGCCCGATGCAGCTGACCGCGGTGAAATGTTTGAGCAGCACGGGTTTCACGCGCCCGCCGCCTGGCGCAGGGTGACGGGCGTGAGGCCCGCGGCATCCACGGCGCCGAGCAGCCGCGGCAGCACGTCGAGAATCACGGCCTCGCCGCCGCGGTTGCGCGCCGCGTTGCCGTCGTGAAGCAGCAGGATGTCGCCGCCGCGCAGCGGCCGCACCAGCCGGCCGAACACCGCATCGGCGTCGCCGCTGACGGTGTCGAAGCCGCGCCGTGTCCAGCTGGCGAGATGCAATTGCAGCCGCCCCAGCACCGGTTCGAGAAAGGGGTTGCGCAGCCCGGCGGGCGCGCGGAAGAAACCCGGCCGGGTGCCGGTGATCTCGGCAATGCTGTCCTGCGCGGCACAGATCTCGGCGGCGATCGCGGCCGGTCCGAGCAGCGAGAAGTAGCGCAGATGACGCTGGCTGTGGTTCTCGATGGAGTGGCCGCGCGCGATGATCTCGCGGGCGAGGGTCGCATGCCGCCGGACGCGCTCGCCGATGCAGAAGAAGGTGGCCCGCGCGCGGTGCCGCTCGAGCACCGCCAGCACGCGCGGCGTCACCTGCGCGTCCGGACCGTCGTCGATGGTGATGGCCACGCCGCCCTGCGCCGCGCTCGCCGCCGGCAGCCGCGTCCAGTTCGGGCCGAGCAGACGGCTGCGCGGCCACAGCCCGGCGGCGGCGAGCAGCAGGTGATCGGCCAGTACGGCGGACAAGGCCCAGGGCCAGATCCGCGGGCGCGCGATGAGCGCCGCGGCCGCCGCCAGATGCAGGGCGACCGATGCAGATATGAGCGGGGCGTGCGCCATGGGCCTCATGCTTTTAGTATGACCGAATTCACCCGGCTACTGGCGCAACCCGCCGCGCGGGCCGCCACAGCAGCGCCGCAAACAGCAGCGCGAGAAAGGCACCGGGCGCCACCGTCTCGCCGAGCGCGGACAGCACCGGCACCCGCGAGAACGCCAGCACGCCGAAGCCGATCACCGTGGCGGCGTTCGCGATCAGCAGCGAGGCGAGGGTGAGCGGCAGGGCATCGCCTTCGCCCTCGTCCGTGCGCCGATCGAAGAACAGCGCGTAGTTCGAGCCGACCGCGACGATCAGCAGCATGCCGATCAGGTGCAAAATCGTCAGCTGGCGGCCCGTCAGCGCGAGCGCGGCCGCCACCGTCAGCACCGCCAGCACCAGCGGCGCGAGCACCTTAAGCACCCGCGACGGTGAACGCAGCGCGATCAGCAGCAACACCACGATGGCCGCGAATCCGGCCAACGACAGCCGGGTGGCCTCGGCCAGATAGCCTGCGTACAGCGCGTCGGATTCACCCTTCAGATTCAGGATGGCGGCCCCGCCGGCAGCGGCGGCGTCGAGCGCACGCCGTACGCGCGCCATGTCCGGGGGGACGGCGCCGGCCGCATGCAGCGGCAGCAGAGCGTCCCAGCGGTTCGGCTGTTGCAACACCAGCGCGCCGAAGCCGGCGGCCAGCGAGGTGCCTTGCAGATCGCGTGCAGTCAACAGGGGTGCGTGGCGCGCCGCCTCGACGTCGGCGAGAAAGGGCGCCAGCAATCCGTCGCGCAGCGGCAGCGAGGCGGTGGCGAGCGCCAGGCGCGCGCGCAGCTCGGCCGGCGGCGGCAGGCTCGCGCGCCTAGCCTCCTGCGCCGCGAGGCTGGGCAGGTAATTCGCCGGACTGTCGAAGCCACCGATCACCCCGGCATCGAGCAGGCGTGACAGCGCTGCGCCGGCGCGCTCCGCTCCCTGGAGCGCACCTTCCAGATCCGCCGCGGTCACGACCACCAGATCGCTCACGTCGGCGGTGCCCAATTCGGCGCGCAATTCGCCGTCGAATGCCTGCTCGGCGGCCGGCACCGGACTCAAGGCCGACAGGTCGCGGTTCCAGAGGGTGGCACGATGCTCGATGAGCACGCCGGCGGCGCCCGCCAGCACCAGCGTGGCGGCGAGCGGACCGAAGGTTGCCGATCGCGCCAGCCGGGCGGCGGCGGCACCGAGTCGCGCCGCATCGCGCACGACGAAGCCGCGCGGCAGCAGTTCCGGCAGCACGAAGCGGGTGACCAGGGCGGCCGTGACCAATCCGGTGATGGAGTACAGACCGAGCTGTGCCAGACCGGGAAATCCCGACGGCAGCAAGGAGGCGAAGCCGCATACCGAGGTCAGCACGCCGAGCCGGATGGTCGGCCACAGCAGCCGGCGCCAGGCCGCGGTGCCGTCCGGGTCCGCACCGCGCGCGCCGCGGATCCGGGACTGAATGAACAAGTAGATGGAATAATCGACCGACTCGCCGATCAGGGTGATGCCGAAACCCAGCGTGATGCCGTGCACGGCGCCGAAGCACAGGGCGACGGCGGCGATGCCGGTGAGCGCACCGGATACCACCGGCAGCAGCCCGAGCAGCAGCGCCGGCACGGAACGGTACACCGCCAGCAGCAACAGCACGATGAGAGCGCTGCTCTGCAGCGACAGGCGCAGCGCCTCGCCCTTGATGGTGGCGCGCGCTGCCACGGCGAACACCCCGGGGCCGCTCATTCGCAGGCGCAGGCCCGCCGACGCGCCCGGCTGCCCGTCGACGGCCGCGGCGAAGGCCCGTCGGACCGCGGCGAGCGCCTGTTCCTGGCCGTCGGTGTCCGAGCCCGCGGCACGGGTCTGCGCCAACAGCAGCGCGCGGCTGCCGTCGGGGGACACCCAGACCCCGTCCGCCGTGCGCGGCCCCGGCGTGCGCTCAAGCTGCCCGATGATCTCGAGCATCTCGCCGGTGGGGTCGCGCGGCAGCAGCGACTTCATCAGCAATCCGGCGGGGGAGGACAAATCCTCGAGCGTCGCGCCGATGGCCCGTCCGAGACCGGCGGCGGTGAAGCGCTCCGCGTCCACCGCCGCGCTCAGCAGGTAGCGGTGGCGGAACAGGAACTCGCGATCATTCGCCGCGGCGGCCGGATCGCCGTCGTTGACCGCCGTGAATCGGGCGTCGACGCGCAGACGCCCGGCGGTCGCCCGCGCCGCGGCTGCGCGCGCCGCGGCGTCGCCGCCCTCGACCGCCATCAGTATCAGTCTCGAGGCCGGTCCCTCGCGCAGCTGGTCGACCAGCAGGCGCTGCATGGCGGTCGGCGAGTTCGGCAGAAACGCGGACAGATCGGCCATGTAGTGGGCGCGCGCCGCGATGAGGATGGTGAGGGCGAGCAGCCCCAGCCACAGTGTGACGCCGAGCGCGCCGCGCCGGCTCATGGGGATCCGTGCGGCCGGATGGTCATGAGCGAGTGATCGCCGTCGGGCTGGCGGAAGTCGACGGTGCGCAGCCCGGCCCCCGCACCGTCGATGCGGATGCCCGCGACGGTCTTTGCCAGGGCCGCGTCCAGGGGTTCGAGCAGCAGGGACCAGCGCTGCGGATCACCGCGGAATTCGACACGGAACACGCGCTCGAGCGCGGTCCGGTCGCCGGCCAGCGTGGCGCGGATGCTCGCGACGACGGGCAGAATTTGCGGATAGCTGCGCAGGTCGATGACCTGGCTGCGACCGCCGCGGCGCAGGGTGAGCACGTCGCCGGCGAGCAGCAGGGTCTCCGGGCGCGGCTGCAGCGTGCGCTTCTCCAGGTGATCGGGCGCGTCGTACACCAGCTCGCCCCAGGACTCCAGCGGCCGCTTGAGCATGCCGAGAAACTGCTGCTCGACGAAACTCGCCTCGGCGTGCCGGCGCGCGGCGAGCAGACCCATCACCGCGCCGAACTCGTCGGCGGCGGGCGTGGCGGGCACGGCGGGCACGGCGGGCGTGGTGGGCACGTTGGGCGTGGTGGGCACGTTGGGCGTGGCGCACACGGCGGGCGTGGCGCACACGGCGGCGGCGCACTGCAGGGTCAGCAGGACGGCGAGGCCGCGCCGCATCATCGGCCGCCGGGCTCGCGCCAGAAGTCGAAAAAATTGAACCAGTTGTACGGATCGCTGCGGCAGTGGCGCTCGAGCAGCAGCGCGTAATGCGCGATCGCATCGCGTACCGCGGCGTCGCGATCGCGCGGCGCAACGCCCGAGAAATCCGCAAGCGGAGCGAACACCACCTGATAGCGGTTGCCGCCGCGGTACAGGCCGACCATGAAAATCACCGGACGGCGCAGGATGGCCGCCAGGCGCAGCGGTCCGGTCGGCAGATGCGCGGTGGCGCCGAGCACGTTGACCGGCTGCAGGGGCTCATCGCCCAGGGTGCGATCGCCGAGCATGCCGACGCAGCAGCCGGCGTCGAGGCGTTCGGAGATCTTGAGCATGGCGTCCATGTGCCCCAGGGGGATGATGCCGCTGACCGCCGCCGGGTTGACGGCCGCGAGCATGGAATTGAACATGCGCGCGTTCTCCTCGTACATGGCCATCACGATCTGCAGTCCGGCCGCGCGCCGGCCGACGCTGCGCAGCACTTCGAAGCTGCCGAGGTGCGCGCCCAGGAGGAATGCGCCGCGGCCGCCGCTCACCACCGTGCGCATCAGCTCCGCGCCCTCGACGCGCACGTCGAACAGATCGTCGCGATGGTTGGCGAGATAGAGGCGATCGTGGATGGTGGTCGCGAAGGTGAGGATCTGGCGGAAGCGGTCGACCGCCGTCGGCGGCCGGCCGAGTGCGAGGCGCAGATAACGGCGCGAATGACGCCGCGCCCGCGGCGCGAACAGGAAGAAATACAGCGCGATGCAATAGACGAACGGGCGGCTGAAGGTGCGGCCGAACTTCAGCGAGCAGAACGTCATCCCGCGCAGCAGGGTGAGGTTGCCGCGCTCGCGGTTCGTGGTCCACTCGGCGGCGGTGCCGGATCGCATCAGGAGCCTAGATGCGCGCCGCTGGCAGCAGCACACCCGTCGCGACCGCGCGGCCCGCGCTGCTCACGGTGAAGCGTATCGAGCCATTGTCGAGCGCTTCATGCGTGAGCTCGAGCGCCTCGCCGGGCCGCACCACGCCGAGAAACTTGGCGGAGCCGATGCGGTAGCGCGGCACATCGGCACCGCGCGCGGCTGCGATGGCGTGCAGCGCCTCATCGAGCAGCACGACACCGGGCAGGATGGGCATGCCCGGAAAATGGCCGGGGAAGGCCGGATGCGCGGCCGGGATCTCGATCAGCGCGTGTTCGATCATACGCCGCCAGGCGGCGGGTCCTGGCGCTCGAGGTCCTGGCGCTCGAGGTCCTGGCGCTCGAGGTTGTGCCGGTCGAGCACGGCCAGCAGCGAATCGCGCGGCAGCTTGCCGGTGGCGTTGCGCGGCAGCGCGTCGACCAGCAGCAATGGCCTCGGCAGGAACACCGGATCGATGCGCAGACGCAGTTCGGCGGTGATGGCCGCGGCGCTCAATGCGGGCGCCACCGCCACGGCGGCGAGGCGCGTGACGGCGCCGTCGGGCGGCGCGGCCTCGGGCTGGAAGAATGCGCCGTCGGAAACGCCGTCGATGGCGTTCAGCTGATGATTCAGGAAGCCGAAGGAGCTGCGCTTGCCGGCGATGTTCACCAGATCGGCGGTGCGCCCATGCAGACGGAAGGTATCCGGGCCGGTGATCTCGATCACGTCGGCGAGCGCGGTGGGGCGTCCGACATGACCGCCTGCGGCGAAGGTGTCCCCGGCGCGGCAGACCAGCTGCACCCCGGGCCAGAGCGTCCAGACGTCGGTGTCGCGCGTGCGGCGCGTGGCGATCTGGCCGGTCTCGGTGGAACCATAGATCTCCAGCAGCGGGGCCGCGAAGCGCGCCTCGACATCGCGTGCGAGCTCGCGGCTGAGCGGTGCGGTCGCCGAGACGATCAGATCGGTGGGCAGATCGAGGCCGGCGGCCAGCAGTGTGCGCAGGTGGACGGGCGTGGTCACCAGCACGCGCGGCCGCGGGGCGGCGGCGAGGGCGGCGCACACGTCGGCCGGATAAAAGGGCCGCTCGGCCGCGAATGAGCCGCCGTTCAGCAGCGGCAGAAGCACGGTCGATTCGAAGCCGTACATGTGCTGCGCAGGCACCGTGCCGACGATGGCGAACGGCGCTCCGCCGGCCAGCCCGAGCAGCGCGGCGCCGCTCTGCACGCAGTGCACCAGGCTGCCCCAGGTCTTGGCGTGCGGCACCGGCGCTCCGGTCGAGCCCGAGGTGTAGAGGATGGCGGCGGTCTGCGCAGGATCGAGACGCGGCATGCTCCAAGTCGCTGCCGACGCCGGCCCGCGCCGGTAGTGCACGCGCTCAAGATCGATGTCGCATCGTTCATCGTCGGTCAGGCAGAGGGCATCGGGGGTGGAGGCGGCGAGCTGCCGGATTGCCTCGGGCGTGCGGGTGCCGGGCATGAGGCTGATTTTCCGCGACACCAGACAGGCGGCCAGGCCGACCGCGAAGTGATACCGGTCGGCGCAGACGTTGAGCACGTGGGTGCCGGACGGCAGTCGCGCGGCCAGGTGGCGCACATCGGCGAGAAATTGCCGCGCGCTCACCGGCTCCCCCGCACAGTGGGCGATCACCGCGGCCGGTGAGTGATGCGAAAACAGCGGGACCGTTGCGGATGCGCCTGACGCCCGCTCACTTGGTTCTGTGTTGGGCAACGTAGGTGCCTAGCTGGCTGAGCGAGCGGAAGATCTGCTGGTTTTCCGGGCTGTCGGCGCGCAGTTGGATGCCGTATTGTTTCGACAGCAGCAGGGCAACTTCGAGGATGTCGATCGAGTCCAGACCGAGGCCCTCGCCGTACAGCGGCGCATCGGGATCGATGTCGCCGGCGGCCACCTCGAGATTCAGGGCCTGCACCAGCAGTTCGGCGATTTCGCGTTGCAGACCCGCATCGGCCGGCGACGCCGCCGGCTTCATGAGCGACGCATTGTCGGGCATATCGATATTTCGACCGGTTGATTGCGAGGGCCGCATTATAAACATTATTACAGATTGCGCAGGCGGCGCTTCGCCAACAGCGGCAGCCGCGGCAAAAACCCGGCAAACAGCCGCACGTACATCCAGGTCAGCAGGATGTTGTCGCGCACGTAGTTGAAGTGCGACACGCCGCCCTCCTCCGGCCGGAAGTAGCGCACCGCCGCCGGCAGATTGGCGGGCAAGACGCCCTGCCAGCACAGCCGCACAGCCGCCTCGGCATCGAAGTCGAAGTGCCGCATCCACGGCTGCCCGCGCATCACCTCGACCAGCGCGTCGATCGGATAGACGCGAAAGCCGAACAGCGAATCGCCGATGCCGGCCCACAGCGTGAAGAGGTTGGCCCACCAGTTGGAAATCTTGCGGCCCTGGACGCGGATGTTCGGCGCGCTGCCGTCGAAGACCGGCAGCCCCAGCACCATGGCTCCGGGCTGCGCCGCCGAAGCACGCATGAACTCCGGGATGCGTTCCGCGGGATGCTGGCCGTCGGCGTCCATGGTCAGGGCGTGCGTGTAGCCTTGGGCGAGCGCAGCGCGCAACCCGTCGAGCACCGCTGCACCCTTGCCGCGATTCTCGGCATTGACGATGACGTGCAGGCCGGGCTCGTTCGCGGCCAGCGCCGTGAGCGTGCGGTCCGAGCCGTCCGTGCTGCCGTCCACGACCACCCATACCGGGTTCCACTGGCTCAGGGCGTCGCGCACGGTTCCGAGCAGCTTCGAACCCGGGTTGTAGCTTGGGATCAGCACGATATGGGTGTTCGATGGGGTGGCCATTTCAGGGCGCGTCCCGCCCGGATCGCCCGAGCATCCACACGATTGCGACGCCTGAGGACCAGTAACGGTCGCGCAGCACCAGCGGACTTGGGTCGAAGACCGCGCCGGCGAGGGTGTCGAAGCGCACGTACGCGCCCACCCAATAGGCGGGGAAGCGCTTCGACAGCGCGGCCAGCGCCTGCGTGCCCGCATAACCGCCCGGCGCCTGATACGCCGGCCGGCCCGGCAGGGCATAGCGCGGCGCAACGGAATAAAAATAATCATCGTAGCGGCGATCTTGGAACAACGGACCGCCGAGCAGCCCGAGCTTCAAGCCGGGCACGCCGAATGCGTCCGCCAGGTCCACGGCGGCGCGCGGCTCGAAGTCCCAGCCGATGTCGTGCGGCGACGCCTCGACGGTGTAGGCGATGCGCAGCGGCAGACGCAGATCGATTTTCACGCGGCCATCCTCGGTGCGCAGCAAGGTCAGATCCAGCGACGGTCCGATTTCGACCGTGGATCGCAGATCGGGCATGCCGCCGCGGGCGCTGTTGTTGCGCACCGGGGTGGTGGCATTGGCGCTCAGGCTCAGATCCACCCGGTCCTGATCGAACAACTGGCCGCGCACGCCGTCGCGATCGGCCTTGAGGAATTCGCCGTTGTAGAGCAGATAGGGCACCGGCAGGGGATATACGTGCGACGTGTCGGCGCCGCGATAGTCGGCGAAGCCGATGGCGCCCACGCCCAGGCCGTATTCCCACAGCGGTTCGGCAATGCCCGGGCGCGGCGCCGCGAGGGCGCCGATCATCGCGGCGGCGAGACCGGCGCCGCGCCGCCGCGCCGCCGCGCGGGCGGGCGTCGAGAGCGTGTCGGGCGCCATACATTTGGCCTCGTCGGGTCCTTCGTAGGTAAGATACTACGCCATGCGTATATTGATCGTCGAAGATGACGAAGTCGCCCGCGACTACCTCGCCAAGGCCCTGCGCGAGGTCGGGCACACGGTGGACGTCGCCACCAACGGCCTGGACGGACTGCAGATGGCCTCCTCGGTCGCCGTCGACCTCGCCATCGTGGACCGGATGCTGCCCCAGCTCGACGGACTGGCACTGGTGCAGTCGCTGCGCGCCACCGGCCGCAAGATGCCGGTGCTGATCCTGAGCGCGCTCGGTGAGGTCGATGACCGCATCACGGGCCTGCGCGCCGGCGGCGACGATTACCTGACCAAGCCGTATCACATGTCCGAGCTGCTGGCGCGCATCGACGCGCTCGCCCGGCGCGGGGAGTCGGGCATTCACGACAGCACCAAGCTGAAACTGGCCGACCTCGAACTCGACCGCATGACCCGGCGCGTGACGCGCAACGGCAAGAAGATCGAGCTCACGGCACGCGAATTCCAGCTGCTGGAATTCATGATGCGCCACAGCGGGCAGGTGGTCACGCGCACCATGCTGCTAGAGGGCGTGTGGGATTATCACTTCGATCCGCAGACCAACGTGATCGACGTGCACATCAGCCGCCTGCGCCAGGCCATCGACAAGGACTTCGACAAGCCGCTGCTGCACACCGTGCGCGGTGCGGGCTACAGTCTGCGCGAAGACGAATAGTGAGCGCCGATCAGCGATTCATCGGGGTCATCAACAGCTCGCCGTTCCGCATCTCGATGCTGTATTCGACCGCCTTTGCCTGCGGCGCGGCCATTCTGCTCGGCGCGGTGTATTTCGCCGTCACCCAGGTGGTGGATGGCGGCACCGACAATCTGATCGAGGCCGAGGTTCAGGGATTGCGCGAACAGGTGCTGGTGCTGTCGCGCAGCGACTTCATCGAGCTGATCGAGCAGCGCTCGCAGGAGCAGGACGTGCGCGGCGCGGTTTACCTGATGGTCGACCCGCAGCTGCGGCCGGTGGCCGGCAACGTTCCGGCCTGGCCGAAGATCGCCGCCAACGAGGGCAAGTGGATCCAGTTCAAGGTGTCGGTGCCCTACGGCGACGAGACGCGCGAGCACGAAATGCGCGCGCAGCGCTTCCCGCTGCCCGGCGGCTACCGCATGCTGGTCGGACACGACGTGCAGGAGCGGCAGAACGTCAAGAATCTGATGATGCGCGGCCTGGTGGCGGCGGTGGTGGCCACCCTGATGCTCGGCCTGGGCGGCGGATATTGGATGGGGCGGCGTATCCTCGCGCAGGCCGGCGCCATCTCCGCGGTGGCGACCCAGATCATGCGCGGCGATCTGTCGCAGCGGCTGCCGGTGCGCGATGCGGACGATGAGATCAACACCCTGGCGCTGGAAATCAACAGCATGCTCGACAAGATCGAACAGCTCACCCTCGGCATGCGCACGGTGCTCGACAGCGCGGCGCATGATCTGCGCACGCCGCTCAACCGCCTGCAGTCGAGCGCCGAGGCGGCGATGAGCCAGCTCGCGCCGTCGGCGCCCGAGCGGCGCGTGCTCGAGCGGGTGACCACCGAGGTGGATCGGATGCGCGGCACGCTGGATGCGCTGCTGCGCATCGCGCTGGCCGAGACCGGCACCGTGGCGCGCGAGTCGGTGGATCTGTCCGAATTGGTGGCGAGCATGGTGGAGCTGTACGAGCCGGTGAGCGAGGAGCGCGGCATCGTGCTGGAGAGCGCCGTGGCCGCCGGCGCGCACGTGCAGGGCAGCCGCCAGCTGCTGGCGCAGGCGCTCGCCAATCTGCTGGATAATGCCATCAAGTTCACTCCGGGCGGCGGCCACATCCGGGTGCAGCTGCAAAGCGCCGCCGGCGGACCGGAGGTGGTGGTCGAGGACGACGGGCCCGGCATACCGGCCGACAAACGCGAGATCGTGCTCGGGCGGCGGGTGCGGCTGGACGAGGCCCGCAAGTTTCCCGGCTCCGGCCTGGGGCTGTCGCTGGTGGCCGCGGTCACCAAGCTGCATGGCGCACGGCTGGTGCTCGATGATGCCGCCCCTGGACTGCGCGTCTCGTTGAAGTTCTAATCGGGACTCTCGTTTAATGCCACCCCCTCCTGAGGACAAACCCTTCATGCGTCAATTAGGTACCGCCGCGGTTCTGATCGCCCTTGCCGCCTGCTCCAAGCCGCCGGCGCCACCACCGCCCGCGCCGCCCGCGCCGCCCCCCGTGGTGCTGCTGTCCGGCGTCGACACCCGGTACGTCGACGTGTCGGTGCGTCCGCAGGACGACATCTACCGGCATTTGAACGGCAAATGGCTGGACACCTTCAAGATCCCGCCGGACCGCGGCGTGTACGTGTCGTTCACCGAGGTGAGCGACCGCACCGACGATCAGCTGCGCACCCTGGTCGAGGGGCTGGCCGCGGCGGCGACGCCTGCGCCGGGCGCGGACACGGCCGGCACCGGCGCAGTCGCGGGGACCGGCACCGGCGCAGTCGCGGGGACCGGCACCGGCGCAGTCGCGGGGACCGCCACCGCCACCGGCGCCGATCCGGCCGCGCAAGCCGACGCGCGCAAAATAGCCGATCTGTATGCGAGCTTCATGGACGAGCCGAGGCTCGAGTCGCTCGGCCTGCAGCCGCTCATGCCGGAATTCGCCGCGATCGACGCGCTCAAGGACAAGCGGGAGATTCCGGCGCTGATCGCGCATCTGAACCAAAGCGGTGCCGACGCACCCTATGATTTCGATGTCGAACAGGATGCGCGCGATTCGACCAAGTATGCGGTGAACATCGGCCAGAGCGGATTGGGCATGCCCGATCGCGACTATTATCTCAAGCCGGATGCGAAGCTCGCCGCGGTGCGAACCCAGTATCTCGCGCACGTTCAGACGATGCTCGCCATGGCCGGCGCGAAGAATGCGGCCGTGCAGGCGGCCGCCATCTTCAAGCTGGAAAAGTCCTTGGCCGAGATCCAATGGACCAAGGTCGAGAATCGCGATCCGGTCAAGACCTACAACAAGACGCCGCTCGCGGATCTCGGCAAGCTCACGCCGGGCTACGACTGGCAGGCCTATCTGACCGGCACGGGCATCGCGGGCAAGGTCGATTACGTGATCATCAACCAGCCGAGCTACTTCACCGGGCTCGCCCGCATCGTGAAGTCGACGCCGCTGCCGGTGTGGAGGGAGTATTTCAAATGGCGCGTGCTGTCCGCCGACGCCCCGTATCTGTCGAAAACGTTCGCCGACGAGCGCTTCGCGTTCAGCGGCACGGCGCTGCGCGGCATACCGGAGAACCGGCCGCGCTGGAAGCGCGGCGTGATGCTGGTGGACGGCGCCATCGGCGAGGCGCTCGGCAGACTGTACGTGGCGAAATATTTCCCGCCGGAGAACAAGGCGCGCATCGAGGCGCTGGTGCACAACCTGATCGAAGCCTACCGCCTCGACATCGACACGCTCGATTGGATGGGTCCGCAGACCCGCAAAGGCGCCCAGGAGAAGCTCAACAAGCTGGTGACCAAGATCGGCTATCCGAGCAAGTGGCGCGATTACAGCAACCTTAAAATCAGCCGCGACGACCTCCTGGGCAACGTGCAGCGCGCCACGGTGTTCGAATTCCTGCGCAACCTCGACAAGCTCGGCAAGCCGATCGACCGCGAGGAATGGGAGATGACGCCGCAGACCGTCAACGCCTATTACCAGCCGCTGATGAATGAAATCGTATTTCCGGCCGCCATCCTGCAACCGCCGTTCTTCGACGTGAAGGCCGACGACGCGGTCAATTTTGGCGCGATCGGCGGGGTGATCGGCCATGAGATCAGCCACGGCTTCGACGATCAAGGCAGCCAGTTCGACGCCGACGGCAATCTGCACGACTGGTTCACCAAGGAGGACCACGAGAAGTTCGCCGCCAGGACCAAGGCGCTGGCGGCACAGTACGACGCCTACGAGCCGGTACCGGGATTCCACGTCAATGGCGAACTCACCCTCGGGGAGAACATCGCCGACAATTCCGGGCTCGCCATCGCCGACAAGGCCTACAAGCTCTCGCTCGGCGGCAAGGAGGCCCCCGTCATCGACGGCTTCAGCGGCGAGCAGCGCCTGTTCTACGGCTGGGTGCAGGGCTGGCGGGGCAAGTCGCGCGAGAACGAGGCCATCGTGCGCATCAAGACCGATCCGCATTCACCGCCGTCGGTGCGGGGCACGGCGCCGGTGCGCAACCAGGCGGGCTTCTATGCCGCCTTCGGAGTCAAACCGGGCGACAAGATGTATCTGGCGCCGGAACAGCGGGTCACCATCTGGTAGCGCGCCGGCCGCACGCGCTGCCGGCGTGCGTGCGGCCAAAGCGTCAATAACCCGACGCCGGCGGCCGCGAAGATCCGCTCCGCGGGAGCGGCCGACGCGGCTAAGTCGCTGAAGCGTTTGGTCAATCGGCGTCTCGCGAGGCCTGGCACAGAACTTGCTCGATTCCTTCTGCGGCAATCCAGCTGCAGGAGGAAACGCCCATGGCCGAAGCCGCCGAAGATGCTCAAGTCGCAGCGCCGAAAAAGAAGTCCGGCATGGTCGGCATGCTGGTCAACGGCCTCGGCATTTTCGCCCTGACGCTCGGTGCCGTCGTGGCGGGCGGTTTCATCAATGCCGGCCTGCATCCCATGCCGGATCTGAAGCTGGACAAGGACGGCAAGATCACCGCGGTCAAGCCGGTGGTTGCGGGCGCCGCTGCGCACGGCGGGGAAGGCGGGACGCAGGCGCCCGCCATCTACTACGCCATCGATCCGCCGCTGGTGGTGAATTTCGAGGACGGATCCGCGGTGCGCTTCCTGCAAATCAGCATGGAGGTGATGGCGCGCGACCAAAAGGCCATCGACGCCGTCCAGAAGAACGCGCCCCTGATCCGCAACAATCTGCTGCTGCTCATGAGCAACCGCAACTACCAGTCGCTCATGTCGCGCGAGGGCAAGGAGAAGCTGCGCCAGGAGGCGCTCGCCGAGATCCGCGCCGTGGAGAAGAAGGAAGGCGGTCCGGACATCGAAGATCTGCTGTTCACCAGCTTCGTGGTGCAGTAATGGCCGAGGAGGCCCCCGCGCGCGCCGACATCTCCAGCGAAGAGGTTGCAGCCCTGTTGGAAAAGGAAACGCCGGATGGCGTGCGTCCGTTCGATTTCAACGCGCATCGAATCAGCCTCACCCAGCTGCCGATGCTCGAGACGGCATGCAAAGCCTTCGCCGGCCGGGCGGGAGCCTCACTGACGGCGCTGCTCGGCCGCGACGCCAGCCTGCAATTCGATTCGCTGCACACGGCCAAGGCGGGGGAATTGCAGGTGTCGCTGCCGAATCCGGCGAGCCTCGTCGTGGTGCGCATCAAGCCGCTGCCCGGCTTCGCGTTCATCAGCGTCGATCCGGGGATCCTGCTGACCCTGCTCGACGGCTTCTTCGGCGGCAGCGGCCGTGCGACCAGCGATCCGCAGGCGGCGATCGCCCCCGCGGCGCAGCGCTTCCTCGCGCTCATGATCCGCAGTTTCACGGCCGACTTCAGCGCCGCATGGGCGCCGGTGGCACCGGTGGAAATGGAGCTGGTCAAGCAGGAAACCAATCCGCAATTCGTGCATCTCGGCGAACCGCTCGATCCGGTGATCTCCGCCCGCTTCAAGCTGATCTACGGCGAGCACACCGGCGGCTTCGATCTGCTGCTGCCGGAGAGCCTGCTCGCGCCGGTCCGCGAGGCGCTCGCCTCGGACGGCACCCCGCGCGCGGTGCGCCCCAAGGTGGACTGGGCGCCGTCGCTCAAATCGGCGCTGCAGACCGCGGAGATCGAGGTGCGCGCGATCCTCACCGAGGCCGAGATCAGCCTGCGCGATCTCGTGAGCCTGGTGCCGGGGGACGTGATTCCCATCGAGACACCGCAAACGGCGACGTTGCTCGCCGGCGAGGTGCGCCTGTACCGCGGCCGCTTCGGCGTATCGCAGGGACACAACGCCATCAAGATTCTTCCAGGAGGCATTCAATGAGTTCAACGGTGCAAAAGGGCGCCGCCGCGACGCCGGCGCAGTTCAGCGATCTCGGGCCGGATGCGGGGGTGGGCGGCGGCCAGGAGATGAGCCTGAATCTCATCCTGGACGTCGCGGTCTCGCTGTCGCTCGAGGTGGGACGCGCCAAAATGCCGGTGCGCGCCCTGCTGCAGCTGGCACCCGGCGCCATCGTCGAACTCGATCGAAAAGCCGGCGAGCCGCTCGACGTGCTGGTCAACGGCGTGCGCATCGCGCGCGGCGAACTGGTGGTGGTGGACGAGAAATTCGGCATCCGGCTCACCGACGTGGTGAGCGCGAGCGAACGCATGGAGCAGGTCCGCTGATGGGGATCGGCCCCGCAGCGCCGGTATCGGTGGGCAGCGTCGGCCAGCTCTCGTTGAGCCTGGTGCTGGTCGTCGGACTGATCTTTGCCGTTGCCTGGGTCCTGAAGCGCTTCAGGATCGCGGGTCCGCGCAGCCGCGGCGGCATCGCCGTCATCGATGAACTCGCACTCGGCCCGCGCGAACGCATCGCGCTGATCCGGGTCGGCGAATCACAAGTCCTCGTGGGCATCGGTGCGAGCGGCGTGGTGTCCCTCACGCCGCTCGCGGCGCCGATCGACCTCGGCACCGCGAGCGCGCCGCCGCCGTTCGCCGACCGGCTGCGCGAGTTCATGCGCCGGCCGGGGAGCACATCGTGACCGGCGCAGTCTCGCAGCTGGCGATGCCGGCGGTGGCAATCGCAACCGCGGCCGACGGCGCCCAGAGCTATTCGCTCACGTTCCAGGTGCTGATCCTGATGACGTTGCTGAGCCTGCTGCCGGCGATACTGCTGGTGATGACGGCCTTCACGCGCATCATCATCGTGCTGTCCATCCTGCGGCAGGCGCTCGGCATGGCGACCACGCCCTCGAACCAGGTGCTGACGGGTCTGGCCCTGTTCATGACGTTCTTCGTCATGGGCTCGACGCTAGATCAATCGTATGCGGCCGGCATCAAGCCGTACCTGGACGGACAGCTCGCGGGCGAGATCGCGATCGACCGCACGCTGCAGCCGCTCAAGAAATTCATGCTGGCGCAAACCCGCGAAAGCGACCTGCAGCTGTTCACCAAGCTGTCGGGCAAAGGGCCGTTCGCCACCCGCGACGACGTGCCACTCAGCGTCGTCATCCCGACGTTCATCACCAGCGAGCTGAAGACCGCCTTCCAGATCGGCTTCATGATATTCATCCCCTTTCTGGTCATCGACCTGGTGGTCGCCAGCGTCCTCATGTCCATGGGCATGATGATGCTTTCGCCCATGCTGGTGTCGCTGCCGTTCAAGATCATGCTGTTCGTGCTGGTCGACGGCTGGACTCTGCTGCTCGGCTCCCTGGCGGCGAGTTTCCACCGATGACTCCCGAATCCGTCATCGACCTGGGCCACAGCGCGCTGCTGGTCACCGCCATGCTCGCCGCGCCGCTGCTGCTGACGGCGCTGATCGCGGGCCTGATCATGGGCATGCTGCAGGCGGCCACGCAGATCAACGAGGCAACCTTGAGCTTCATCCCGAAGCTGCTGATGTTGGTGCTGGCGCTGTTCGTGGCGGGGCCGTGGATGCTGCGCCTGCTGGTGCAGTTCACCCACGATCTGTACGCCAACATCCCGGCCGCAATCGGCTAGCGCGATGGCACCGCAACCCATGGTCCTGCATACGGCCGACATCGCCGCCTGGGTGGCGCGGATGTGGTGGCCGGTGCTGCGCATCGGCGGCTTCGTGCTGACCGCGCCGATCGCCAGTGAAGCCACGGTGCCGACAACCGTGAAGATCGTCCTGACGCTCGCCCTCGCCCTGCTGGCGGCGCCCTGGGCGCAGGCGCCGGCCGATCTGTCGATATTCTCGGCCGCCGGCGGGGTTGCGGCGCTGCAGGAGCTGTTGATCGGCATCGCGATCGGTACGGTGGTGCAGCTGTCCTTCGACGCCGTGGAACTGGCCGGGCAGAGCATCTCCATGACCATGGGCTTGGGGTTCGCCACCCTGGTCGATCCCGTGCGCGGCGCCAACTCGACGGTGCTCAGCCAACTGCTGGTGATGCTGGCGACCCTCGCCTACCTGGCCGTCAACGGCCATCTGGTGCTGATCGGCGCGCTGGCCAAGAGTTTCCACGCCCTGCCGATCGGTGCGTCCCACATCGACGGTGATTTCTTCCGGGCGGTGGCCATCTGGGGGACGCAGGTGTTCGAGTCGGGCATCTTGATCGCCCTGCCGGCCGTGATCGCGCTGGTCATCGTCAATCTGGCGCTTGGCGTGGTCACGCGCGCCGCGCCGCAGCTGAACCTGTTCGGCATCGGCTTTCCGATCACCATGCTGGCGGGCTTCTTCGCGCTGATCGCCGGACTCGACGGCATCATGGTGGGCATCTCGAGCCTGATCAACAACGCCCTGATGGCGGCCATCGATCTGGTCTCGACGCCGGCGGGAGCGTACTGATGGCCGAGAGCGAAAGCGGCGCCGAACGCACCGAAGAACCGTCTGCCAGGCGGCTGCAGGAGGCGCGCGAGCGCGGCCAGGTGCCGCGCTCGCGCGAGCTGACGAACTTCGCCACCATGATCGGCGGCAGCGCGGTTCTGATCGCAGTCGGCAAATCGCTCGCGCTGCAGCTTGCGACCATCATGCGCAACGGACTCGCCATCGACGTCCGCAGGATCGACAACGCCTCCTCGATGTCCGCGGCGCTCAGCGATGCCATCATCGGCGCCGTGGGCATGCTGCTGCCCGTGTTCGGTGCCCTGATCGCTTTGGTGCTGCTCGCGGCGGTGGCGCTCGGCGGCTGGAATTTCAGCATGCAGGCGATGATCCCGGATTTCGCGCGCATGAGCCCGCTGTCCGGCATTAAGCGCATCTTCGGCCTGCACGGGGTCTCCGAACTCGGCAAGGCGCTCCTGAAGGTGGTGATGGTCGGGGGCGTGTGCGCGGCAGTGGTCAACCGGCTGTTCAAGGACGTGCTCGCGCTCGGCCACATGGCGCCGCGCACCGCTATCGGCGAGGGCGCGTCCCTGCTCAGCTCGGCATTCGTGTGGCTGTGCGCCTCGCTCGCACTGGTGGCCGCGGTCGACGTGCCCCTGCAGATCCTGCAGTACAAGCGCTCGCTGCGCATGACCCGCCAGGAGCAGCGCGACGAGGCCAAGGAATCCGACGGCCGGCCGGAGGTCAAGCAGCGCATCCGCCAGCTGCAGCAGCAGATGGCGCGGCGCAGGATGATGCACAAGGTGCCCGCCGCCGATGTCGTGGTCGTCAATCCGACGCACTTCGCGGTGGCCCTCAAGTACGACGCCAAACGCATGCGCGCCCCGCGCGTGGTCGCCAAGGGCGTCGATCTGGTGGCGCAGAACATCCTGCGCATCGCGCGCGAGCATCGCGTGCCGGTGTTCGAATCCCCGAAGCTGGCGCGCGCCCTGTACCGCTCAACCGACCTGAACCGCGAGATCCCCGCCGGCCTGTATGTGGCCGTGGCGCAGGTGCTCTCGTACGTGTTCCGCATCCGCACCATGAACCCGACGCTTGCCGCACGGCTCGCCCGTCCGGAGCCGCAGCTCGGCAATGAGTACGAGAACGCATGAGCACGCCCAACGCCGGCCTCACCCTTCTCGAGCGGACGCGCAGCGGTCTCGGCGTGCCGATTCTCGTGATGGCGGTGCTCGCCATGTTCGTGCTGCCGCTGCCGCCGTTCCTGCTCGACATCTTCTTCACCTTCAACATCTCGCTGTCGCTCGTCATCCTGCTGGCGGTGATCTACATCCGGCGGGCGCTCGAATTCGGCAGCTTTCCGACGGTGCTACTCGGTGCCACGCTGCTGCGGCTGGGGCTCAACGTCGCCTCCACCCGCATCGTGCTGATCAACGGGCACACCGGCGCGAATGCCGCCGGCCATGTGATCGCGGCCTTCGGCGCGTTCGTGGTGGGAGGCAATTACGCCGTCGGCATGGTGGTGTTCATCGTGCTGGTGATCATCAATTTCGTCGTGATCACCAAGGGTGCCGGGCGCATCTCGGAGGTCAGCGCGCGCTTCACCCTGGATGCCATGCCCGGCAGGCAGATGGCGATCGACGCCGACCTGAATGCCGGCATCATCACCCAACCGGAGGCCATCCAGCGCCGCCAGGAGATCCGCGAGGAGGCGGATTTCTACGGCTCCATGGACGGCGCCAGCAAATTCGTGCGCGGCGACGCGGTGGCCGGCATCCTGGTCGTGTTCATCAACCTGTTCGGCGGCATCATCATCGGCGCGGCACAGCACGGCATGTCGCTCGCCGACGCCGGCAGGACCTACGCGCTGCTGACGATCGGCGACGGACTGGTGGCGCAGATCCCCGCGCTGCTGTTGTCGGTGGCCGTCGCCATCCTGGTGACGCGGGTCTCGCGGCCGCAGGACATGAGCCAGCAGATCGTGTCGCAGCTTCTCGGCCAACCGCGCGCGCTCGCGGTCACGAGCGGCATTCTGGGGCTGCTCGGGATCGTTCCGGGAATGCCGAACCTGGTGTTCCTGAGCATGGCCGCCTTGTGCGGCATCGGGGCCTACCTGCTCGGCAAGCAGCGCGGCGCGGCGCGGACCCAGGCGCTGGCGCCGCCGGCGCCCCCGGTGGTGAACGCGGAGCAGCGCGAATTGTCATGGGACGACGTCGAGGCGGTGGATCTGATCGGACTCGAGGTCGGCTACCGCCTGATTCCGCTGGTCGATCGCAACCAGGGCGGCGAGCTGATGGGGCGCATCAAGGGTGTGCGCAAGAAATTGTCGGAGGAGCTGGGGTTTCTGGTGCAGGCCGTGCACATCCGCGACAATCTCGAGCTGGCGCCCAACGCCTACCGCATAACGATCCTCGGGGCGCTCGTCGGCGAATCGGAGGTGTTCCCGGATCGCGAACTCGCCATCAATCCGGGACAGGTGTCCGGCTCCATCCAGGGATCGGCGACCAAGGACCCCGCCTTCGGGCTCGATGCGGTCTGGATCGACAAGTCGCGGCACGACCAGGCGCAGGCACTGGGCTACACCGTGGTCGACGCGAGCAGCGTGATCGCAACGCACCTGAGCCACCTGTTGCAGAACCATGCGCAGGAGCTGCTCGGCCACGAGGAGGTGCAGCAGCTGCTCAACCGCCTGGGCAAGACCGCGCCGAAATTGGTGGAGGATCTGGTTCCCAAGCTCCTGCCCATGAGCGTGGTGGTCAAGGTGCTGCAGAGCCTGCTGCTCGAACGGGTCCCGATCCGCAATCTGCGCACGATATGCGAGACGCTCGCCGAACTCGCACCAAAGACCCAGGACCCGGCGGCGCTGGTCGCAGGCGTGCGCATCGCACTCGGACGCAGCATCGTGCAGGGCATCGGCGGTCTGCGCCAGGAGCTGCCGGTGATCACCCTCGACCCGGCGCTCGAACAGGTGCTGCAGGATTCGATGTCGGGTGGCGCCGATCCCGGGGCCGGATTCGAGCCCGGGCTCGCGGACCGGATCCAGCAGTCCCTCGCCGACAGCACGCGCCGCCAGGAGGCGGCCGGTGAGCCCGCGGTGCTGCTGGTCGCGCCGAAGATCCGCCCTTGGGTCGCGCGGCTGATGCGCTACTCGACGCCGTCGCTGTCGGTGCTCGCCTACAACGAGATACCCGAGAACCGGCGCATTCGCGTGGTTGCGGCCGTGGGACGTTGAGGCATGACTCGGACGTAAGAGGTCACGATGAAGATAAAACGCTACACCGCAGCCAGCATGCGCGCCGCTCTCGATCAGGCGCGCGCCGAACAGGGTCCCGACGCCGTCATCCTGTCGAGCCGACGCACCGAGGAGGGCGTCGAAGTCATCGCCGCAATCGATTACGACGAGGCGCTGATCGTCGATGCCGGCAGACAGCGCAGTCCGCCGACGCCGCCGAGCGCGGCACCGGCCGCGCCGCCGGCATCGCCGGCCGCCAAGCCGCCGCAAACGGGCAACGCGGGCAGCGCTGGCACGGCCGCACCGGCGCCCAGGGGCGGTGCAGCTGCCCGCGCAGCCGATGCCGCCCGCCCGCATGCCGCCGGCGAGCACGCCGGCGAGCACGCCGGCGGCACCGAATACGGCGCCGTGCAGCGCGAGTTGAAGGACCTGCGCCAGCTGCTCGAGAGCGAGCTGGCGACCCTGACCTGGAACGACAAACGCCTGCGCGAACCTCTGAAGGCGCGGGTGCTCGAGCAGCTGTCGATGCTCGACATTTCGCCGGACGTCGCGGCGGCGCTGGTGGCGCGGATGCCGCGGCATGCCAGCTTCCAAAATCCGGCGCACATACCGTTGGCGCTGCTGGTCAAACATCTGCCCGTGGTCAACGATCTGACCTGCGTCAACGGCGGCGTGATGGCGGTAGTCGGCCCGACCGGCGTCGGCAAGACCACCACCATCGCCAAGCTCGCGGCGCGCTGGTGTCTGCGCCACGGCAGCCAGGATCTCGCGCTGGTGAGTACCGACGGCTATCGCATCGGCGCACGCGAGCAGCTGCTGACCTACGCCCGCATTCTCGGCGCGCCGTTGCATTCGGCGAGCAGTGCCGCCGAGCTGGCGCAGGTTCTCGAGCGGCTCAGGTCGAAGCAGCTGGTGCTGATCGACACCGCCGGCATCGGGCCGCGCGACATCCGATTGACCGAGCAGCTGGCGGCGCTGCAACTCGGCGCCGCGCGTGCGCGCGTGCTGCTCGCCCTGCCGGCGCAGGGCGAGGCGCGTGCCCTGGAGGACATCATGCAAGCCTTCGCCAAGGTGGCGCCGGCGGCCTGCATCCTGACCAAACTGGACGAGGCGGCGAGCCTGGGAGGCGTCATTTCCACCGCACTGCGCCACCGATTGCCGATCGCCTATCTTTGCAACGGACAGCGCGTCCCAGAGGACCTGCACACCGCCCACCAGCGGCGGGTGTGGTTGCTGCGCACCGCCCTGAAACTCACCGAACGTGCGCCGATGCACCGCGACGACCGCTACCTGGCGCGCAACTTCGGCCGGAGCTCCGCCCATGGCTAACATGAATCTCTCCCCCGACCGGGTCGCCGAACTGGCCATGCTGAACGCTTCCCGGCCGGTCAAGGTGATCGCCGTGACCAGCGGCAAAGGTGGCGTCGGCAAGACCACGGTGGCCGCCAATCTGGCGGTTTCGATGGCGGCGCTCGGGCGCGACGTGATGCTGCTCGATGCGGATCTGGGTCTGGCCAACGTCGACGTGGTTCTCGGGCTGCATTCGCGCTTTCACCTCGGGCACGTGATCAAGGGCGAATGCAATCTGGAGGACGTGATCGTGACCGGTCCGCGCGGCCTGCAGATCATTCCAGCCGCCTCGGGCATCAAACACATGGCCAATCTGTCGCCGGCCGAGCACGCCGGCCTCATCCGCGCGTTCAGCGACCTGTATCACCGGATCGACGTGCTGGTGGTCGACACCGCCGCCGGCATCCATGAGAGCGTGGTGACGTTCTCGCAGACCGCGCATCACGTCCTGGTCGTGGTATGCGACGAGCCGGCCTCCATCACCGACGCCTATGGGCTGATCAAGGTCCTGAGCCGTGACCACGGGGTGCAGCGCTTTCAGGTGCTCGCCAACCAGACGCGCCGCTCGGGCGAGGGGGCGGCCCTATTCCAAAAGATTCAGCGGGTATGTGACCGGTTTCTCAATGTGACACTGGAGTTTGCGGGCTCGGTGCCGTCGGATGACTACCTGCGGCGTGCCGTGCAGCGGCAAACCGCCGTCGTGGAGGCCTACCCCGCGTCAATTTCGTCCGCTGCCCTCAAGAATCTGGCCATCAAGGCCGATAAATGGTCCGTGCCGCAAGCGGCACGAGGTCACCTGGAGTTCTTCGTGGAACGCATGGTGGGGGCCCGGATCGGTCCTGCAGCGGAATTGCAATGAGAGCAAGCACACAATACACCAACACGCAGAAACGCAATCCAAAGCAAGTTGCGGATGACGGCATTCCCGTCGACCAGATGCCGCAGCACGACCTGGTGATCAAACATGCCGATCTGGTCAAGCGCATCGCCTATCACCTGGTCAGCCGCATGCCCCCCAACGTCGAAGTGGACGATCTCATACAGGCCGGAATGATCGGACTGCTGGACGCGGCCAAGCATTACTCAGCGACCAAGGGCGCGAATTTCGAGACCTATGCGGGCATCCGCATCCGCGGCGCAATGCTCGACGAGGTGCGCAAGTCCGACTGGACGCCGCGCTCGGTGCACAGAAACATGCGCGAAATGGCGGACGTGGTCCGCAAGATCGAGAACGAGAAGGGCCACGACGCAAGCGCCACCGACATCGCCGAAGGCCTCGGCGTGTCGATTGACGAGTATCACAAGCTGGTGCAGGACGCGGCCAGCTGCCGGCTGTTCAGCTTCGACCAGATGGGCTCGACCGACGATGAATCGAGCCCCGCCGATCATGCGCGCGACGAGCGGCCGGGACCGTTCGAGCACATCGAGGACGCCGGCTTTCGCGACGCGATGGCGGCCGCCATCGATACCCTGCCCGAGCGCGAAAAGCTGGTGCTCTCGCTCTACTACGACGAGGACATGAATTTGCGCGAGATCGGCGAGGTTCTCGAGGTCTCCGAATCGCGGGTTTGCCAGATACACGGACAGGCGCTGGTGCGCCTGCGGTCACGCCTGTCCGAATGGCTGAAACCGGACTGAGCCGATGGATATTCTAAGCATCCTGGGAATCGTACTCGGTCTGGTCGCCATCATCGGCGGCGCCATCCTCAAGGGCAGCAGCGCCGGTGCGCTGGTCGGCAGCGCCGCGTTCGTCATCGTGGTGGTGGGCACCCTGGCGGCGAGCCTGATGGAGACGCCGCTGGCGACGTTCATCCGCGCCATGAAAATCGTCGGCTGGGTGTTCAAACCGCCGGCCGACAATCCGGATGCGATGATCGAAAAAATCGTCGGCTGGAGCAACATCGCCCGCAAACAGGGGCTGCTGGGGCTCGAATCGGCGGTCGAGGAGGAAAAGGACAACTTTCTGAAGAAGGGACTTCAATCCCTGGTGGACGGCGGCGAGCCCGACGCGATTCGCTCCAGCATGGAGGTCGAACTCGACACGCTCGAGCACTTCGACACCCAGGCCGCCAAGGTGTTCGAAGGCATGGGAGTCTATTCGCCGACGCTGGGCATCATCGGCGCGGTCATGGGCTTGATGGCGGTCATGCAGAACCTTGCCGATCCGTCCAAGCTCGGCCACGGCATCGCGGCGGCCTTCATCGCCACCATCTACGGCATCGCCTTCGCCAACCTGCTGTTTCTGCCGATGAGCAAGAAGCTCAAGTCGGTCATCCACGGCCAGTCGCAGGTCCGCACCATGGTGATCGAGGGCATCATCGCCATCGCCCAGGGCGAGAATCCGCGCAACATCGAGTCCAAACTGAAGGGCTATTTTCATCACTGACATGAGCACCATCGACGATCATGGCGCGTAAGAAAAAGCACGAGGAGCACGTAAACGCCGAAGCCTGGGCGATTCCCTACGGCGATCTGGTGACGCTGCTGTTCGCCCTGTTCACGGTCATGTATGCCATGTCATCCGTGAACGAAGGCAAGTTCCGCGTGTTGTCCGATTCGCTGATAGCCGCGTTCCACGGCGCGCCGAAGTCCGTGCGGCCGATCAACATCGGCGACAAGGAGTCGGGCAAGGGCGGCGACAAGCAGCTCACCGGCGTCACGCCCACGGTACTCATGAAGATCGAACAGCGCCGGGAGGGGGCCGGCTCGATCGCCAGCGCGATGCCCCAGTCGGATGCCGCCAAGGCGGATGCCGCCAAGCCGGCCGGCGGCAGTGCGCCGGGATCGCTGGTGCGCATGGAGCGCGAGGTGCAGGACGCCATGCAGGCGCTGATCGACGCCCACCTGGTGACGGTGCGCCGCGATAATCTGTGGCTGGAAGTGGAAATCAACACGGACATCCTGTTTCCGAGCGGCTCGGGCGGCTTCGCCTCCACGGCCGCTCCGGTGCTCGACAAATTGGCGCAGGTGCTCAAACCCTTCCCCAACCCGATCCGCGTCGAAGGCCACACCGATGACCGTCCGATCCGCACCTCGGCATTCCCGTCGAATTGGGAGCTGTCGGCGGCGCGCGCCGCGAGCGTGGTGCACGAATTCACCAAGTCGGGCATCGACCCGTTGCGGCTCGAGATCGTGGGCTTCGGGGAGTACCATCCGCGTCAGCCGAACGACTCGGTGGCGGGGCGCAATGCGAACCGGCGCGTCGCCATCCTGATCCTCGACGCGACCGCCGCCGGCGGTGCGAAGAACGCGGCAGCGGATCTGGCCGCCCGGGCCAATGATCTGACCCAGAAGCTCGCCGCCCCGGACCCCGCGGCAGCGGGCGAGGGCACGGGGGCGCCGGCGGGAACGGCGGGTGCTGTCGGGTCGGCGGGTGCTGCCGGGTCGGCGGGTGCTGCCGGGTCGGCCGGCACGGCGCAGCCGACCGCGTCGGATTCGGCCGGTGCCGAGAACCGTCTGGTGGTGGGTGCGTCGCCCGCCGCACTCGGACGGACACTACTAGTCAAACCAGAGGGGAAGCCCTGATGAACGAAGTGGACCGCTTGAGCAACTCCGGCCTGTACCCCATCTTGCCCATCGGGGACAAGCGCAACCCAAAGGGCGAAGCCGGCCATAAGCCAACCGGTGATCCAAAAGAAAAAATAAGAACAAAAGACGAGACGAAGGCAAAAGACAACGAACCCCCCTCCGATGATTCCTCCGGTCCGCCGAAGTCACTGATCGACGAGTACGCCTAATGACCACGCTTCACATGAACCTGTATCTCGATCTCGACACCGTGCTCGAGATGGTTTGCATCGTCCTCGCATTGCTCGGCGTGGCAATCGGCGCCGTCGCATGGCAGGCCAGCCGCCGGCTGCGCACGCGCTGCGGCGCGCTGGAATCCAGCCTGGCAGCGATGCGGCACGAACTGGAGCTGGCCGCCGCGATCAGCGTACGTGCCGGACGCAGCGTCAAACGCCTGGAACAGGAGCACGCGAGCGTCGCCGACCGGCTCGGTCTGCTCGAATTACGCTGTGAAGCGCGGCCCTACGACCAGGCCATCGACTCTGCGCGCCGCGGGGCCGATCCGCTCAAGCTGACGGCTCAATTCGGATTGAGCCGCGGCGAGGCGGATCTGGTCAGCCGGCTGCACGGGCGCCGCAAGAGCGCCTGACCGCCGGCGCATCGCGGCACCCGCCCGGCCATTTCCTCGGGCACATGGTTGCCAATGGCAACCATGTGGGCGCATCGGGTTGGCGCGGTCGCCGGGTATAGTTCCGGTATGAATCACGCCGCATTGCCAGCCGCATTGCCCGCTGCGATGCACGCCGTGCTGCTCACCGGCCACGGCGGGACCGAGCGCCTCGAGTACCGCGATGACGTGCCGTTGCCGGTGGCCGGCGCCGGCGAGGTGCTGATCCGGGTGGGCGCGGCCGGCATCAACAACACCGACATCAACACCCGCACCGGCTGGTACTCGAAGATGCCCGCGAATCCCGGGTCGCTGACCGGTTGGAGCGGCGAGCCCTGCGAATTTCCGCGAATTCAGGGCGCGGACGTCTGCGGCACCGTGGTTGCGGTGGGACCGGGCATCGGCGCGGCACTGATCGGCGAGCGGGTATTGGTGGAGCCTGCCTTCGATGGCCGTGCCGCGGGGGGTCGCCTGGCGTACCTGGGCTCGGAGTGCGACGGCGCCTTCGCGCAATTCGTGAAAGTGCCGGCGCCATTTGCGCACCGCATCACGAGTGACCTCAGTGACGCCGAACTGGCGTCATTCCCGGTGTCCTATTCAGCGGCGGAAAACATGCTGTCGCGCGCCGGCGTGGTGGCGGGAGAACGGGTGTTGGTGACCGGCGCCTCGGGCGGCGTGGGCTCGGCGGCGGTGCAATTGGCGAAATGCCGGGGTGCCCGGGTGGTGGCAATCGCCGGCGAGGCCAAGGCCGCAATGGTCGCCGCACTGGGTGCGGACCGCGTCCTCGGCCGCTCCGCGGATCTGCTCGCAACCGTGGGGCCTGATAGCGTCGATGTGGTGCTGGATGTAACGGGCGGACCGGGCTTCGCGCAGCTGCTCGGGGTGCTGGTGTGCGGCGGCCGCTATGCCGTCGCGGGGGCCATTGCCGGAGCCCAGGTGGAACTCGACCTGCGAACCTTGTACCTCAAAGATCTGCGGCTGCTGGGCTGCACGGCCTTGGATGCCGGGGTGTTCGCGCGGCTGGTGGGCCTGATCGAGCGCGGCGCGATCCGGCCGCTGGTGGCGAGGAGCTTCCCGCTGCGCGACATCGTGCTCGCGCAGCAGGAATTCCTCGAGAAGCGGCACGTCGGCAAGCTCGTGCTCATACCGCCGGCGGTGGCCGAGGACGACACTCAACCCCGCGCTTAACCGGGCGGCTTGCCGAGAATGTCGGCGGTGGCGCGCTTCAGGACCAGGGCGATGCGCTGCTGTTCCTCGCGGGGTGCGTCCGCCTTGTCGCGCAGGGCGGCCCGCAGATCGCGCCGCGCCTCGAGCAATTCTTCGCTGCCGCGGGCTTCGTCGCCGACGGCCTCCACGGCGCGGCGCACCCGCTCCATCTTCTCGCCGACGCGCTCGAACTGGGCGAACATGGCATCGGCGGTGGCGCGATTCGCCTCCAGGTGGCGGCGCCCTTCGTCCGAAATGTGGTACCGCTTGCGCGTACCGTCTTGCTCGACAGTGGCGTGGCCGATCTCCTCCAGATAGGTGAGGGCCGGATACACCATGCCGGGGCTGGGGGTGTAGAAGCCCTTGGTGCGCTCTTCCAGGGCCTTGATGATTTCGTAACCGTGGTAGGGTTTCTCGCCGAGCAGGCCGAGGATCAGCAGCTGCAGGTCGACCGAGGCGAGCTTGCGGCCCCGGCCGAAGGCGCGGCCACCGAGGCCATCGCCGTCGAACCCCTCGGTGAAGCCGCGGCCGAATCGGCCGATGCCGCCGCCCCGGTGACGGCCAAAGAACATAGGCATATGATGACGCATTAATATCTCCAAACATGTTTTAAAAGCAGTCTTACGATATATCTGCTGAGCGTAGATGTCAAGGGGGTCAGTCCGGTCGGGTTATCATTGACAGCGTGTGACCCGAGCCGCAAAATGCGCGGCTCATTTTGAGGAGGGGTACCCAAGCGGCCAACGGGGGCAGACTGTAAATCTGCTGGCTTATGCCTTCGTAGGTTCGAATCCTACCCCCTCCACCAGCTGGGTGAGGGTTCGGTGCCATTGACCTTTAGGTTCGGGCTTTAAGTGCGGGTGTAGTTCAATGGTAGAACGTCAGCCTTCCAAGCTGATCACGTGGGTTCGATTCCCATCACCCGCTCCAAGCGGATGCGGCCCACGTAGCTCAGTTGGTAGAGCACGTCCTTGGTAAGGACGAGGTCAGCGGTTCAATCCCGCTCGTGGGCTCCAGTTTTTCTCATATTATAGAGGTACTTGCCGTGTCGAAGGGGAAGTTTGAACGAACGAAGCCGCACGTGAACGTGGGGACGATTGGGCATGTGGATCATGGCAAGACGACCTTGACGGCGGCGCTGACGAAGGTGATGGCGGAGAAGTTTGGCGGGGAGTTCAAGGCCTACGACCAGATCGACAAGGCGCCGGAGGAGCGCGCGCGCGGCATCACGATTGCCACGGCGCACGTGGAGTATCAGAGCGAGAAGCGCCACTACGCGCACGTGGACTGTCCGGGGCATGCGGACTACGTGAAGAACATGATCACGGGCGCGGCGCAGATGGACGGGGCGATTCTGGTGGTCTCGGCGGCCGACGGGCCGATGCCGCAGACGCGCGAGCACATTTTGCTGGCGCGCCAGGTGGGCGTGCCGTACATCGTGGTGTTTTTGAACAAGGCGGACATGGTCGATGATGCGGAGCTTTTGGAGCTGGTGGAGCTTGAGGTGCGCGACCTGTTGACGCTGTACAAGTTTCCCGGGGACAAGACCCCGATCATCACCGGCTCGGCGCTCAAGGCGCTCGAGGGGGACACGAGCGATATCGGGGTGCCCTCGGTGATCAAGCTGGTGGCGGCGCTGGATGAGTACATTCCGGTGCCCAAGCGGGCGGTGGAAGGGGCGTTTTTGATGCCGGTGGAGGATGTGTTCTCGATTGCCGGTCGCGGCACGGTGGTCACGGGGCGCATCGAGCGCGGCGTGGTGAAGGTCAACGATGAGGTGGAGATCGTGGGGATCCGCACGACCACCAAGACCACCTGCACGGGGGTGGAGATGTTCCGCAAGCTGCTCGATGAGGGCCAGGCGGGGGACAACGTCGGGGTGCTGCTGCGCGGCACGAAGCGCGAGGAAGTGGAGCGCGGCCAGGTGCTGTGCAAGCCGGGCAGCATCAACCCGCACACCAAGTTCGAGGCCGAGGTGTACGTGCTGACGAAGGAGGAAGGCGGGCGGCATACGCCGTTCTTCAAGGGCTATCGGCCGCAGTTCTACTTTCGCACCACGGATGTGACCGGGGCGGTGGAGCTGCCGGAGGGCACGGAGATGGTGATGCCCGGGGACAACATCAAGATCGTGGTGGAGCTGATCGCGCCGATCGCGATGGAGCAGGGTCTGCGCTTCGCGATCCGCGAGGGCGGAAAGACCGTCGGCGCAGGAGTTGTGGCCAAGGTGATCGCGTAAATGTCGGAGATGATTTTGGCTTTGGAGCCCGCCAGGCGGGCCCCATCGGACGGGGTCGCATCGACCCCGTAACAGTTGCGCGAAGCGCATTTATTAGGGCAGTAGCTCAATTGGCAGAGCGGCGGTCTCCAAAACCGCAGGTTGGGGGTTCGATTCCCTCCTGCCCTGCCAGATGAGCGGGTCTTCAGGGTTAGCGTAAACATGGCAGAAGTTCAAACATCGTCCGGCGCGTCATCGAAGGATTCGGCGCTGCTGACACTGTCGATCCTTCTGCTGCTCGGCGGTATCGTCGCCTTTTATTGGTTCGACGACCAGTCGCTGGCGCTGCGCATCGGGATGGTGGTCGCCGGCCTGGGATTGGGCGTGGCGCTGGCGTGGTTCAGCTCGTACGGCCGCGAGTTCTGGCAATTCGCGCAGGTTTCGCGCATCGAATTGCGCAAGGTGGTGTGGCCGACGCGCGACGAGACGATCAAGACGACCTATGTCGTGTTCGCCTTCGCCATCGTGATGGGATTGTTCTTTTGGGGACTCGACTGGGTTCTCACCTGGCTGACCCGGTTCCTGACCGGCCAGTCGGCCTGACGAACTCGGAGCATCGTATGTCCTTGCGTTGGTATGTGGTTCACGCCTATTCGAACTTCGAGCACAAGGTGTCCGAGTCGCTGAAGGAGCGGGTCAAGCGCGCCGGCCTGGAAAGCAAGTTCGGCGAGATTCTGGTGCCGACGGAGGAAGTGGTCGAAATGCGCGACGGCCAGAAGCGCAAGTCCGACCGCAAGTTCTTCCCGGGCTATGTGCTGGTGCAGATGGAAATGGACGAGGACACCTGGCATCTGGTCAAGGAGGTTCCGAAGGTGCTCGGCTTCATCGGCGGCACCAGCGACAAGCCGGCGGCCATCACCGACAAGGAGGCCAATTCGATATTGCGCCGCGTCGAAGAGGGCGTCGACAAGCCGAAGCCCAAGGTGCTGTTCGAGCCGGGCGAGGTGGTGCGGGTGACCGACGGGCCGTTCAACGACTTCAACGGCGTGGTCGAGTCGGTGAATTACGAAAAGAACCGGCTGCAGGTGGCGGTGCAGATCCTCGGGCGCTCGACGCCGGTGGAATTGGATTTCTCGCAGGTCGAGAAAGGTTGATGCCCACGAGCGGTTGGAATCATGGCGCGCAAGCGCCGGCACACGGGGAGTTGCCTTCGGGCGACGTTGGTACCCACAGGAGTCTAGACGATGGCTAAGAAGGTCACTGGCTACATCAAGCTGCAGATACCTGCAGGCCAGGCGAATCCCAGCCCGCCGGTGGGTCCGGCGCTGGGCCAGCAGGGCGTGAACATCATGGAGTTCTGCAAGGCCTTCAATGCGCAGACCCAGGCATTGGAGAAGGGCCTGCCGACCCCGGTGGTGATCACGGTGTACAGCGACCGCAGCTTCACCTTCATCATGAAGACGCCGCCCGCGTCGGTGCTGATCCGCAAGGCGATCAACATCCCCAAGGGCAGCGCCACGCCGAACACGGCCAAGGTTGGCAAAGTTTCACGCCAGCAGCTCGAGGACATCGCCAAGCTGAAGATGCCGGATCTGACGGCGAGCGATCTGGACGCGGCGGTGCGCACCATCGCCGGCAGCGCCCGCAGCATGGGTGTCGACGTGGAGGGGCTCTAAGATGCGTATCGTGAAGCGAACGAAGGCCTGGAAGGAGAAGCTGCCTCCGGGCAAGAGCTATCCGATAGACGATGCGCTTAAGCTCGTCAAGGAATTTGCCACCGCGAAGTTCAACGAGTCGGTGGACGTGTCGGTGAATCTCGGCGTGGACGCGACCAAGTCGGATCAACAGGTGCGCGGATCGACCGTCATGCCGCACGGCACCGGCAAGACCGTGCGCGTGGCCGTGTTCACCCAGGGCAAGAATGTCGATGCCGCCAAGGCGGCCGGCGCCGACATCGTCGGCTTCGAGGATCTGGCCGAGAAGGTCAAGGCCGGACAGATCGATTTCGACGTGGTCATCGCCAGCCCCGACGCCATGCGCATCGTGGGCCAGCTCGGCCAGATTCTGGGTCCGCGCGGACTGATGCCGAACCCCAAGGTGGGCACGGTGACGCCGGATGTCGCGGGTGCGGTGAAGAACGCCAAATCCGGGCAGGTCCGCTATCGCACCGACAAGGCGGGCATCGTGCACGCGCAGATCGGACGCGCGAACTTCGAGCCTTCGGCGTTGAAGGAGAACCTCCTGGCGCTGGTGGCGGATCTGCAGAAGATCAAGCCGGCCACCTCGAAGGGCATCTACCTCAAGAAGCTGACCGTCTCCTCGACCATGGGTCCGGGAGTCGCGGTCGACCAGGCCAGTCTCGGCCTTTGATTTTATAGATGGATGGTTGCGCGGGGGATGACCCCCGAGCACCCGCCATCGAAGACCGCAGGCGAGCACCGCCCCTACAACAGGGGCGGGGACTCTTAAATGGCAGGCCTGCGCAGATGGTGGGACCCGAATCAGGACAACCTGGTGAAGGTCGCACCGAGGGTGGATCGGGCGCAGGCCCGATCCGATGTGTGACGCTTCTGACCGGGAGGACCGGATGGCACTCAAGTTGGAAGAGAAGAAAGTGGTGGTGGCGGAGGTCAACGCGGTGGCGGCCAAGGCCCTCTCCGTGGTGGGCGCCGAGAACCGTGGCCTGACGGTGACGCAGATGACCGATCTTCGCGCGAAGGCGCGCAAGGAAGGCGTGTATCTGCGCATCGTCAAGAACACGCTCGCGCGCAAGGCCGTCGCCGGCACCGCTTTCGAGTGCATCGCACCGGCGCTGAGGGGACCCATTGTCCTCGCGTTCTCCAACGACGACCCGGGCGCGGCCGCCCGCATCGTCAAGGCGTTCGCGAAGGACAACGACAAATTGGTGACGACGCTTATCTCCTTGGGCGGGCAATTGCTCAAGCCCCAGGATATCGACCGCGTGGCTTCATTGCCCACGCGTGCGCAGGCGGTGTCGCTGTTGTTGGGTGTGATCAAGGCGCCGATCGCGAAGTTCGTAGGTACGTTGGCAGCCCCCAACTCGAAACTGGTGCGCACGTTGGCCGCTATTGTCGAACTCAAGAGGGTCGAGGCACAGAAAGGCGCGGCGGGGCAGTCCGCAGGTTGAAACCGATTCGGGTCGATGAGACTCATTTAGCTTTGGAGAGAGAAAATGGCTGTTACTAAAGACGAGATCCTCGATGCGATTTCCAAGATGTCCGTCATGGAAGTGGTCGAGCTGATCTCCGACATGGAGAAGAAGTTCAACGTCACTGCGGCCGCCCCGGTGGCGGCGGTTGCCGCGGCGGGCGGTGGTGCGGCGGCTCCGGCTGCGGAAGCGCAGACCGAGTTCACCGTGACCCTGACCGAGTTCGGCGCCAACAAGGTGGGCGTGATCAAGGTCATCCGCGAGATCACCGGTCTCGGCTTGAAGGAGGCGAAGGATCTGGTCGAAGGCGCGCCTTCGACCGTCAAGGACAGCATACCGAAGGCGGATGCCGAGACGATCAAGAAGAAGCTCGAAGATGCCGGCGCCAAGGCTGCCATCAAGTAGTGATCATTGCCGATAAGTGCGGGCCGGCAACCGTCGCGAATTTCGCGACGGTTGCCGCCTGCGCGTCCGTTTTTCGTTCCCGCGCGTAGCGCTTGTTGAGACTGGAGACCGCCCATGGCTTATTCGTTCACCGAAAAGAAGCGCATCCGCAAGAACTTTGGCAAGCGGCCGAGCATCCTCGGTACGCCCTATCTGCTGGCCATCCAGCTCGATTCGTACCGCCGGTTCCTGCAGGCTGACGTCGCGGAATCCAAACGCGATGAGATCGGCCTGCATGCCGCATTCGACAGCGTGTTCCCGATTTCCAGCTATTCGGGCAATGCGACGCTCGAGTACGTGAGCTACCGGCTAGGCGATCCGGTGTTCGACGTCAAGGAATGCCAGCTGCGCGGCCTGACGTATGCCGCGCCGCTGCGCGTCAAGGTGCGCCTGGTGGTCCTCGACAAGGAGGCGAGCGGCGCCAAGAAGCCGGTCAAGGACGTGCGCGAACAGGAGGTCTACCTGGGCGAATTGCCGCTCATGACCGAGAACGGCACCTTCATCATCAACGGCACCGAGCGGGTGATCGTCTCGCAGTTGCACCGCAGCCCGGGCGTGTTCTTCGACCACGACCGCGGCAAGACCCATTCCTCGGGCAAGCTGCTGTTCTCCGCGCGGATCATCCCCTACCGCGGCTCATGGCTGGACTTCGAATTCGATCCGAAGGACTGCGTGTTCGCGCGCATCGACCGGCGCCGCAAGCTGCCGGTGACCATCATCCTGCGGGCGCTCGGCCTGACCGAGGAGCAGGTGCTCGACATGTTCTTCGAGAAGAACGTGTTCCATCTGTCGAAGAAGGAAATCGAGTTCGAGATCATCCCGCAGCGCCTGCGCGGCGAGACGGCGTCCTTCGAGATCCGCGTCGGCAAGAAGGTCATCGTCGAGGAGGGCCGGCGCATCACGGCGCGGCACGTGCGTGACCTGGAGGAGGCCGGCGTCAAGCGCCTGCCGGTGCCGATCGAATATCTGCAGGGCAAGATCCTGGCGCACGACATCGTCAACACCGAGACCGGCGAGATCCTGGCCAAGGCCAACGAGATCCTCACCGTGCCCACGGTGGGCAAGCTGATCGAGAACGGCGTGACGGAAATCCGCACGCTTTTCGTCAACGATCTTGACCGCGGCCCGTACATATCCGACACCCTGCGGATCGATCCGACCAAGACGCGGCTCGAGGCGCTGGTGGAGATCTACCGCATGATGCGTCCCGGCGAGCCGCCCACCAAGGACGCCGCCGAGAACCTGTTCCAGAACCTGTTCTTCAACGGCGAACGCTACGACCTGTCGCCGGTCGGCCGCATGAAGTTCAACCGCCGCGTGGGCCGCGAGGAAATCACCGGTTCGGGCGTCCTCAGCAAGGAGGACATCATCGAGGTGATGAAGACGCTGATCGACATCCGCAACGGCAACGGCCACGTGGACGACATCGACCATCTGGGCAACCGGCGCGTACGCAGCGTCGGCGAGATGGCGGAGAACGCCTTCCGCATCGGCCTGGTGCGCGTCGAGCGCGCCGTCAAGGAGCGCCTGACCATCGCCGAGAGCGAGCCGATCATGCCGCAGGAGATGATCAATGCGAAGCCGGTGGCCGCCGCGGTCAAGGAATTCTTCGGCTCCTCGCAGCTGTCGCAGTTCATGGACCAGAACAATCCGCTGTCCGAGGTCACGCACAAGCGGCGTGTCTCGGCGTTGGGCCCGGGCGGCCTGACGCGCGAGCGGGCGGGATTCGAGGTGCGCGACGTGCATCCGACGCATTACGGGCGCGTATGCCCGATCGAGACGCCTGAAGGTCCGAACATCGGCCTGATCAATTCGCTGGCAGTGTATGCGCGCACCAACGACTATGGCTTCCTCGAGACCCCGTATCGGCGCGTCTCCAAGGGCAAGGTCACCGACCAGATCGACTACCTGTCGGCGATCGAGGAGGGCCAGTACGTGATCGCGCAGGCGAACGCGACGCTGAACGAGAAGGGCGAGTTCACCGACGACCTGATCTCCTGCCGGACGCAGAACGAATTCACGCTGTCGTCGCCGGACAAGATCGACTTCATGGACGTGAGTCCGAAGCAGATCGTCTCGGTGGCGGCCTCGCTGATCCCGTTCCTCGAGCACGACGACGCAAACCGCGCCCTCATGGGATCGAACATGCAGCGCCAAGCGGTGCCGACGCTGCGCTCCGAGACTCCGCTGGTGGGCACGGGCATGGAGCGCGCGGTGGCCATAGACTCCGGTGTCACCGTGGTGGCGCGGCGCGGCGGCAGCGTCGACTCGGTCGACGCATCGCGCATCGTGGTGCGGGTGAACGATGACGAGACCACCGCCGGCGAGCCGGGCGTGGACATCTATTCGCTCACCAAGTACACGCGTTCGAACCAGAACACCTGCATCAACCAGCGTCCGCTGGTCAATGCCGGTGATTTGATCAAGCGCGGCGACGTGCTGGCGGACGGCCCGTCCACCGATCTGGGCGAGCTCGCACTCGGCCAGAACCTGCTGGTCGCCTTCATGCCTTGGAACGGCTACAACTTCGAGGATTCGATTCTGATATCCGAGCGCGTGGTCGAGGAGGACCGCTTCACGACCATTCACATCGAGGAGCTGACCTGCGTCGCGCGCGACACCAAGCTCGGACCCGAGGAGATCACCGCCGACATCCCCAACGTGGGCGACTCGGCGCTCGCCAAGCTGGACGAGGCGGGCATCGCCTTCATCGGCGCAGAGGTGCGTGCCGGCGACATCCTGGTCGGAAAGGTCACGCCGAAGGGCGAGACCCAGCTGACCCCGGAGGAGAAGCTGCTGCGGGCGATCTTCGGTGAGAAGGCATCGGACGTGAAGGACACCTCGCTGCGTGTGCCGCCGGGCATGGACGGCACCGTGATCGACGTGCGGGTGTTCACGCGCGACGGCGTCGAGAAGGACTCGCGCGCGCTGTCGATCGAGAAGGCCGAGCTCGAGCGCGTGCGCAAGGACCTCGCCGACCAGCAGCGCATACTCGAGGACGACTTGTTCCAGCGCGTGCGCGGCATGATCGAGGGCAAGGAGGCGGATGCGGGCCCGAAAAAGCTCAAGGCCGGCTCCGCGATCGATGCGGCCTATCTTGCGGATCTGCCGCGGGAGCAGTGGTTCGAGATCCGCCTGAAGGACGAGGAGACCAATGCGCAGCTGGAGACGGTCTCCGAGCGCCTCAAGGGCCAGCGCAAGGCCTTCGAGAAGCGCTTCGAGGAGAAGAAGGCGAAGATCACCGCGGGCGACGATCTTGCTCCGGGTGTTCTCAAGATGGTCAAGGTGTACCTCGCGGTCAAGCGCCGCGTGCAGCCGGGCGACAAGATGGCGGGACGGCACGGCAACAAGGGCGTGATCTCCTCCATCGTGCCGGTTGAGGACATGCCCTACATGGCCGACGGAACGCCGGTGGACATCGTGCTCAATCCGCTGGGCGTGCCGTCGCGCATGAACATCGGCCAGATCCTGGAGACCCATTTGGGCTGGGCCGCCAAGGGCCTGGGGGCCAAGATCGGCAAGATGCTCGAGGCGCAGCAGGCGGCGGGGGAAATCCGCAAATTCCTGGGCCAGGTCTACAACGATACCGGCGGACAGAAGGAGGACCTCAAGTCGCTGACCGACGCCGAGGTGTTCGAACTGGCCAAGAACCTCAAGCATGGCGTGCCCATGGCGACCCCGGTGTTCGACGGCGCGAGCGAGGAGGAGATCAAGAATCTCCTGGCGCTCGCCGACCTGCCGGGCTCGGGCCAGACGGTGCTGCACGACGGCCGCACGGGCGAGCAGTTCGAGCGGCCGGTGACCGTGGGCTACATGTACATGTTGAAGCTCAACCATCTGGTCGACGACAAGATGCACGCGCGCTCTACCGGGCCTTACAGCCTGGTCACGCAACAGCCGCTGGGCGGCAAGGCGCAATTCGGCGGACAACGCTTCGGCGAGATGGAAGTGTGGGCGCTCGAGGCCTACGGCGCGGCGTACACCCTGCAGGAAATGCTCACGGTCAAGTCCGACGACGTAAACGGCCGTACGCAGATGTACAAGGCGATCGTCGACGGCAACCATGAAATGAAAGCCGGAATGCCGGAATCGTTCAATGTGCTGGTCAAGGAGATCCGCTCGCTTGCCATCAACATCGAACTCGAGAGCGAGGCTTAAAGATATGAAAGACTTACTCAAGTTGTTCAAGCAGCAGGTTCCGGTCGAGAATTTCGACTCGATCAAGATCGGACTTGCCTCACCTGACATGATCCGGTCCTGGTCCTACGGCGAGGTGAAGAAGCCGGAGACGATCAACTACCGCACCTTCAAGCCGGAGCGCGACGGACTGTTCTGCGCGAAGATCTTCGGACCCGTGAAGGACTACGAGTGCCTGTGCGGCAAGTACAAGCGCCTGAAGCATCGCGGCGTGGTGTGCGAGAAGTGCGGCGTGGAAGTCACCCAGTCGAAGGTGCGCCGCGAGCGCATGGGACACATCGAACTGGCGAGCCCGACGGCGCACATCTGGTTCCTGAAGTCGCTGCCGTCGCGCATCGGGCTGATGCTCGATATGACCCTGCGCGAGATCGAGAGGGTGCTGTACTTCGAGGCCTTCGTGGTGGTCGATCCGGGCATGACCTCGCTGCAGCGCGGCCAGCTGCTGACCGACGAGATGTACCTCGAATCCATCGAGGAGCACGGCGATGAGTTCGACGCGCGCATGGGCGCCGAAGCGGTGCACGAGCTGCTGAAGTCGATGGACCTGCAGGCCGAGGTGGTCAAGGTCCGCGAGGACATGGCGAACACCAACTCGGAGACCAAGAACAAGCGGCTCTCGAAGCGCCTGAAGCTGATCGAGGCGTTCATCGAGTCCGGCAACAAGCCCGAATGGATGGTGCTGACGGTGCTGCCGGTGCTGCCGCCCGACCTGCGGCCGCTGGTGCCGCTCGACGGCGGCCGGTTCGCGACCTCGGATCTGAACGATCTGTACCGCCGCGTCATCAACCGCAACAATCGCCTGCGCCGGCTGCTCGAGCTGAACGCTCCGGACATCATCGTGCGCAACGAGAAGCGCATGCTGCAGGAAGCCGTGGACGCTCTGCTCGACAACGGCCGCCGCGGCCGTGCGATAACGGGCACCAACAAGCGTCCGCTGAAGTCGCTGGCCGACATGATCAAGGGCAAGCAGGGGCGCTTCCGCCAGAACCTGCTCGGCAAGCGCGTGGACTACTCCGGCCGTTCGGTCATCGTGGTCGGTCCGACTCTGCGCCTGCATCAGTGCGGATTGCCGAAGAAGATGGCGCTCGAACTGTTCAAGCCATTCATCTTCTCCAAGCTGCAGTTGCGCGGCGAAGCCTCGACCATCAAGGCGGCGAAGCGGCTGGTGGAGCGCGAGGGACCGGAGGTTTGGGACATCCTCGAAGAGGTGATCCGCGAACATCCGGTGCTGCTGAACCGCGCCCCGACCCTGCACCGCCTGGGGATACAGGCGTTCGAGCCGGTGCTTATCGAGGGCAAGGCCATCCAGCTGCATCCACTGGTTTGCACAGCCTTCAACGCCGACTTCGACGGCGACCAGATGGCCGTGCACGTACCGCTGTCCATCGAGGCACAGCTCGAGGCGCGCGCACTGATGATGTCCTCCAACAACATCCTCTCGCCCGCCAACGGCGACCCGATCATCGTGCCCTCGCAGGATGTGGTGCTCGGGCTCTATTACATGACGCGTGAGCGGGTCGGCGCCAAGGGCGAAGGCATGGCGTTCAGCGACGTGGCAGAGGTGCATCGCGCCTACGAGAGCCGCAACATCGGCCTGCAGGCCAAGATCAAGGTGCGTCTGTCGGAATTCCTGCGCGAAGCGAAGGGGGCGCCGCTGGTCGAGAAGGTGCGGGTGGTGTCCACCACCGTCGGCCGGGCTCTGCTGTCGGAGATTTTGCCGAAGGGCCTGTCATTCGACGCCATCAACCAAGACATGACGAAGAAGACGATCTCCGCGACCATCAACGCGTGCTACCGCACCGTCGGCCTGAAGGAAACCGTCGTGTTCGCCGACCAGCTGATGTACACGGGCTTCCACTACGCGACGCGCGCGGGCGTGTCGATCGGCGTGGACGACATGGTGGTCCCGCAGCAGAAGACCAAGATCCTGGCCACCGCCGAGCACGAGGTGAAGGAGATCCAGGAGCAGTATGCGTCCGGTCTGGTTACCAACGGCGAACGCTACAACAAGGTGGTCGACATCTGGTCGCGCACCAACGATCAGGTCGCCAAGGCCATGATGGAGAAGCTCGGCACGGATGAGGTGAGCGATGCCAAGGGCAACAAGGTCCGCCAGAAGTCGTTCAATTCCATCTTCATGATGGCCGACTCGGGCGCGCGCGGTTCCGCCGCGCAGATCCGCCAGCTCGCCGGCATGCGCGGCCTGATGGCCAAGCCCGACGGTTCCATCATCGAGACACCGATCACGGCGAATTTCCGCGAAGGCCTGAACGTGCTGCAGTACTTCATCTCGACGCACGGCGCACGAAAGGGCCTCGCCGATACCGCCTTGAAGACCGCCAACTCGGGCTATCTGACCCGCCGGCTCGTCGACGTGGCACAGGACCTCGTGGTCACCGAGATCGATTGCGGTACCACCAACGGCCTGTCGATCACCCCGATCGTCGAAGGCGGCGACGTGGTGGAAGGCCTGGGCGAGCGCGTGCTCGGCCGGGTGGTCTCGACGGACGTGGTGGCGGCGGCCACAGGCGAGGTGTTGGTCAAGGCCGGCGTGCTCATCGATGAGAAGCTGGTGAAGCTGCTCGAGAAAATGGGCATCGACCAGGTGATGGTGCGTTCGCCCATCACCTGCGAGACCCGCTACGGCGTGTGCGCGCAATGCTACGGCCGCGATCTCGGCCGCGGGCATCGGATCAACATCGGCGAGGCGGTGGGCGTCATCGCCGCGCAGTCGATCGGCGAGCCGGGCACACAGCTCACGATGCGCACCTTCCACGTGGGCGGCGCGGCTTCGCGGGCGGCGGCTGCCAACGGCGTCGAGGTCAAGTCCAAGGGGACCATCCGACTGCATAACATCAAGACCGTGCGCCATGAGAAGGGACATCTGGTGGCGGTGTCGCGCTCCGGCGAACTGGGCGTCGTGGACGAGTTCGGCCGCGAGCGCGAGCGCTACAAGATCCCGTACGGCGCCACCATCACGGTGAACGACGCCGACACGGTCACGGCCGGACAGTCGGTCGCCAACTGGGATCCGCACACCCATCCGGTGGTGACGGAAGTGGCCGGCATGATCAAGTTCCAGGATTTCGTCGACGGCATCACCGTCACGAGCCAGGTGGACGAGGTCACGGGCCTGACCAGCACCGTGGTGCTGGATCCCAAGCAGCGCGGCTCGGGCGGCAAGGATTTGCGCCCGGTGGTGCGGCTGACCAACGCCAAGGGCAAGGAAGTCACCTTCGCGAATACCGACATTCCGGCGGTGTACGCGCTGCCGGCAGGCGCCATCGTGAGCCTGGAGGACGGTTCGAAGGTGTCGGTGGGCGACGTCATCGCGCGTATCCCGCAGGAATCCTCCAAGACCCGCGACATCACCGGCGGTCTGCCGCGTGTCGCCGATCTGTTCGAGGCGCGCAAGCCGAAGGATTCCGCCATTCTGGCGGAGAAGAGCGGTACGGTGAGCTTCGGCAAGGAGACCAAGGGCAAGCGCCGTCTGATCATCACCAACGAGGCCACGGACAAGTACGAGGAGTTGATTCCGAAGTGGCGGCACCTCAACGTGTTCGAGGGCGAACAGGTCGAGAAGGGCGAGGTCATCGCGGACGGCGAGCCGAACCCGCACGATATCCTCCGGCTTCAGGGCGTGGAGGCGCTGGCGAACTATCTGGTGCGCGAGATCCAGGACGTGTACCGGCTGCAGGGCGTGAAAATCAACGACAAGCACATCGAAGTGATCGTGCGGCAGATGCTGCGCAAGATCGAGGTGCTCGACACGGGCGATTCGGCGCTGCTGCGGGGCGAACAGATGGATCGGGGGCGCCTGCTCGACGTCATCGCCAGGCAGAAGACCGAGGGCAAGCACCAGTCGACCTGGGAGCCGCTGCTGCTCGGAATCACCAAGGCGTCGCTCGCCACCGAATCCTTCATCTCGGCGGCCTCCTTCCAGGAGACCACCCGGGTGCTGACCGAGGCGGCGGTGCGGGGCTTGAAGGACGACCTGCGGGGCTTGAAGGAAAACGTGATCGTCGGACGCCTGATTCCCGCGGGCACCGGCTTCGCGTATCATGCGCGCCGGCGTAGGGCTTCCGACGATACCCGGCGCCGCAGCTTCATGGACGTGAGCGGCGGCATGGGGGATTCAGACGATGCAGTGCCGGCGGGGGATACCGAAGCGGCTGAGTAACTAAAGCCGACCGGACCGAAAAATGACCCTGGGCTCGAAAGAGTCCGGGGTTTTCTTTTGATGCGCCCGGCAGGGAGTCATCGCAGGGGTTGGCAGCGGTCGCGTTCTGACTTACCGTAAGACCACGTCGACATAAAAAACGGGATAGGGATGCGCTGGTGGATCTTCAGCCTGCTGCTGCTGATGAGCGGCGTGCCCGGCGCAGCCGAATGCGCCGAACGCCGGGTGGCGCTCATCGTCGGCAACGACGCTTATGTCAAAATCAGTCCGTTGCACAACGCCGGCAATGATGCCCGCCGGATGGCGCAGGCGCTGAAGACCGCCGGCTTCGAGACGACGGTCAAGATCGACACAAAGCGGCGCGCGCTGTATGCGGCGATCGACGACTTCGCGGCGCAAATCGCGTCCTCGACCGAAACGGTGGGACTTTTCTATTACGCCGGCCACGGCATCCAGGCGAACGGCAACAACTATCTCATTCCGGTGGATGCGGACATCGACAGCGAGTCGGATCTGGAGGCCGAGGCGGTGGATGCCGGCAAGGTGCTGCGCGCCATGGGCGAAGCGCACAACCGGCTGAACATCTTGGTGCTGGATGCCTGCCGCGACAATCCACTGCCAAAGAAGAGCCGCTCGGCCTCCCGCGGCCTGGCCAGGATGGACGCGCCCACCGGCACCTTCATCGCCTATGCCGCCGGTCCCGGCCAGACCGCCGAGGATGGCAGCGCCGGCGGCAATGGCCTGTTCACCGGAGAACTGGTCAAGGCGATGGCCGTGCCCGGGCTGCCGATCGAACAGGTGTTCAAGACGGCTGCGGCCGGCGTTCGCAGCCAGACCGCCAACAAACAGGTGCCATGGACCGAAGAATCGCTGCAGGGTGATTTTTATTTTCAGAACGCGGCGGTGACCAAGGTGGCCGCCGCGGCGCCGACCGCTGCATCAGCCGCGCCGGCACCGGCGCCTGCGCCTGCGGGCACCGATCCGGGCGCCTTCGAACTGGCGTTCTGGAACTCGGTGAAGGACTCGAAGAATCCCGCCGAGATCAAGTCCTATCTGGACAAATACCCGAAGGGGAATTTCGCCGAACTTGCCAAGGTGAAGTATAAAGAATTGCGGCCCGCGGCCACACCCAAGCCGCCCAGTGAAGCGCCCACTCACGTCGCCATTGCCAACCCGCCGGTAGCGTCCGCCGCGCCATCGCCGCCCGCGGCGGCGGCCCCAACTGCCTCGAGTCCGGGGACGCATGGGTATCTGCAGTTGGAATTGCAATGGTCGCAGGAGGAATCGGCGCCGGTTGTCAGGAACGTGGTCGAAGGCGGAGCCGCCGCGAGGGCGGGGATTCAGACCGGCGATGTGATCGTCGCGTTCGACGGCCACAAGATCGAGTCGCAGGGCGATCTGCAGCGATTCCAGGCGAAAGCCTCGCCCGGCCAATCGGTCGACATCGGCATCCGGCGCCATGGCATCGCCTCCACGGTATTTAATCTGGTCCTCGGCAGCGGTCCGCCGCCAGAGGCCGCCCAGCGCAGCGCGGCCGAACCGGCGAGCATGTTGGCGCAGGACCGCCCCGCGGCCGGCCTGCCGCCGGGTCCGCCGGACGGCTTCGGCGGCGAACGGAAGGATTTCGACGTCAGGCCGCAAACGACGCTGCAGTATAACGTCGGCACGCACACGCCGACCTCCCTACCCGGCGCGCATGTCATCAACACGGAAGCGCTGGCACGCATCAAAAACGGGATGCTGCTGATCGATGCATGGAACGACCGCAGCCATGCCACCCTTCCCGGCGCGATCCGGATGCCGGCCGCCGGCGCAGCGGGCAGCTTCGACGACGCGACCCAGGCTGCGCTCAGGACGGCGCTCGCGATACGCACGGATCACAATATGATGAAGCCGCTGGTGTTCTTCTGCGCCGGCGTGAATTGCTGGGAATCCTACAATGCCGCCCTGCGGGCCCTTAATCTCGGCTACCGCGAGGTCTTCTGGTATCGCGGGGGCGTCGCCGCCTGGCGGGCGGCCGGCCTGACGCTGGTCCCGCCGTAGATCATCCGCGGCGACCCGATCAATTGGTGCCGTTGCGAATCCGGTCCGCCTGCTCTTGGGCCGCCTCTTCCCGCGCCATCTGACCCGACATCGCTGCGGCCTTCAGATAATCCTGGGCGATACGCTGCTGCTGCAGATCGTACTGGCGGTCCCACTCCTTCCATTGTTGGGGCGTCCAGGTGATGTGCTGCGAGGCGAGGATCTGCGCCTGGTGCTGCTTGCTCAGCAGATAGTCGTGCTGCAGCTTGGCCTGCCGCGCCTGGCGCATCTTGGCGAAACCCTGGTTCGTGTTGTTGATGATCTCCTGGCGATGCAGCTTCTGCAGTTCACCGGGATTCGGCATGGGCTCGCTCGGGTGCTGCTGCCGCCATTCCTGCTGCCAGCGCAGCGTCTGCTGAACCTGCGGAGAAAGGCCATGCTCTTTCTGATACTTCTCGAGCTGTTCCCTCTGGTCCCTCTCAAAGGGGGATTCGGCGTGCGCCGCGCCCGCCCGCAGCATGACGGCCGCCAGCAGCAAACATACACCGGGTATCGATTTGTTCACGTTGAATCTCCCGTCGTTGCGTCAAAGCGCGCTTTAGTCGCCGCCGCCCAGCAGGTTGCCGAGAATGCCGCCCACCACCGCGGCGCCGGCCACCTTGCCGGCCGTGCCACTGCCGTCGCCGCCCGCCCCGGGCAGATAGCGGCTGACCTCCTCGGCGAGATTCATGATGGGCATGCTCTGCAGCCAGACATGACCCGGTCCCACCAGGGTGGCGAGGAACAGTCCTTCGCCGCCGAACAGGATGTTGCGGAAGCCGCGGATCATCTGGATGGAGAATTGCACCGTCGGTTCCTGAATGCCGACGTGCCCGGCGTGCACCAGCAGTCGCTCGCCGGCCGCCAGATCGCGCTCCACGAGCTCGCCCGACAGATCCAGCCAGACCACGCCGGGTCCGGTCACCCGCTGCAGGATGAAGCCCTCGCCGCCGAAGAATCCGGCGCCGATGCGCTGTTGCCAGGCGATCTCCAGGGCCACGGATTTCTCGGCGGCGAGGAAGGTCTCCTTGCGGCAGATCAGCGACTCGTTCGGCGCCAGCCTCTTGGCGACGATGGTGCCGGGAAAGCGCGGCGCGAAGGCGATGTGGCCCGGCCCTTGGGCGATGAAATCGGTGATGAACAGGCTGCCGCCGCTCAGCGAACGCTTGATGCCGGCGAACAGGCCGCCGCCGGTGTGGGTGTTCATTTGGATGTTGTCGGACATCCAGGCCATGCAATTGGTCTGGCTGTAGAGGGTCTCGCCCGCCGCCAGGTCGACGGCGACGGTCTGCATGGTGGTGCCGGATATTTCGTAGCGCACTAGGTCCCCCAAGGAATCGAGAATGCCGCCGGATTGGACTTCAGGATAGCATGCAGCAGCGAATCAAGAGACGATAGCGACACGAGACGACATGATCATCGGCATTGATCTCGGAACCACCAACAGCCTGGCGGCAACCTGGCGAAATGGCGAGTCCATGCTCATCCCGAATGCCATTGGGCAGGTGCTGACGCCGTCGGTGGTGAGCCTGGACGAACGCGGTGACCTATTGGTGGGACAGGCTGCGCGGGAGCGCCTGTCCACCCATCCGCAACGTACGGCGTCGGTGTTCAAGCGCTACATGGGCACCAACCGGGCGTTGACGCTGGGTGAGAGGGACTTTCGGCCCGAGGAATTATCGGCCCTGGTACTGCGTTCGCTCAAGGCCGATGCCGAGGCGATGCTGGACGAGCCCGTCACCGAGGCCGTGATCACGGTGCCGGCGTATTTCAACGACCTGCAGCGCAAGGCCACGCAGAATGCCGGCAAGCTGGCGGGATTCGAGGTGCGCCGATTGCTGACCGAGCCCACGGCTGCGGCATTGGCCTATAGCATCGGCCTGGGCGCCGACGAGCACTACGTCATGGTGGTCGATCTGGGCGGCGGTACCTTCGATGTGTCGCTGTTGCATTGCTTCGAGGGAGTCATGGAAGTGCGTGCCACGGCAGGCGACACCTTCCTGGGGGGCGAGAATTTCGACGACGTCATCATTGCGGCGTTCATGGAAGAGGCCGGTTCGGCGGCGGGCATCCCGCCCATCGGGCAATGGGCACCGGTGCATGGGGCGCTACGGCGGCAGGCGGAGCTCGCGAAACGGCGATTGAGCGATGCCGATGTGGCCGAACTCGCCCTGGTGTACCAGGACCGGCCACTGACCTGGAGCATGAGCCGGGAGAAATTCGAGCACTTGTCCGAACCGGTACTGGCCCGGGTGCGCCTGCCCATCGAGCGCGCGCTGCACGACGCGAAGATCGATCCGGCCACGCTCTCGCAGGTGATTCTCGCCGGCGGCGCCACGCGCATGCCGATGATGCGCCGGATGATCGGCCGGCTGTTCCGTCGCATGCCGATGTCCCACATCAATCCCGACGAGGTGGTCGCACGGGGGGCCGCCGTCAGCGCGGGCTTGATCGCGCGCAGCGCCGGCCTCGAAGAAGTCGTCATGACCGACGTGGCGCCGTTCACCCTGGGAATCAGCGTCAGCCACAAGGGTGAGGATGGGGTCCGGACCTCGGGACTGTTCATGCCCATCATCGAACGCAACACCGTCATTCCTGCGAGCCGCGTCAAGGTGGTGACCACCATCGAAGACAACCAGACCAGCCTGAATCTCGAGGTGTTTCAGGGCGAGGCCCCCTTGGTCAAGGACAACATCAAGCTCGGCACGATGAAGCTGCGTCTGCCGCCGGCGCGGGAGGGCGAGGTTGGGGTCGGCGTGCGCTTCACCTACGACCCCAGCGGGTTACTCGAGGTCGAGGCCACGGTTGATAAAACCGGCGTGACCCAGCGCGTGGTGATCGAGGGCAATCCCGGTGCGTTGTCGCCGCAAGAGGTCGCCGAGCGGCTGGAAAAGCTCTCGGCTTTGAAGCTCAATCCCCGGGACGATGCGGGCAACGCCGCCCTGCTGTCGCGTGCGCAACGGCTGTTCGAACAGCGCCTGGGCCGCACACGAGTGTTGATCGGAGCCGCGTTGGCGGAATTCCTGTCGGCAATCGATGGGCAGGCACCGGCTCAGATCCGTGTCGCCGCAGAGCATCTGCGCAAAGTGCTCGATTCACATGACGACGAATCCTCTTTCTGACATCTGGGAGACCCTGGGCATCACCCGGACGGGCGACAAGACTGTCATCCGCCGCGCCTATGTGCGCCGCCTGCGGGCCATCGACGTGGAGGCGGACCCGGCGGCGTTCATGGCGCTGCGTGCCGCCTATGAGGCGGCACTCGAGCAGGCAGAGGAGGAGACATTGACCGTTGATTCCGGTGCGCAATCGGAGGGAACAGCGGATGCCCACCGGGAATCCGAGCCACGGCCGGAACCGCCAGCGCCGACCGAAGCGCAGCAGCTGCAAGCCGAATTACGCCGCCTGGACTTCGCGCTTACCGAACGTCTCGACGACCTCGAATCTACCCGTCAGCGTGACGGGCTCATCGCCGCCTGGCAAAGCTTCAACCGCGCCACTGCGCGCGGTGAGATTCCGCTGGATCAGCAGCCGTGGTTTTGCATGTACCTGTTGCGGGAGGCGGTCGACGAGAGGGAAATCACCCCGGCCGACTTCATGAAAATGGTCGAGGAATTGGGGCCGCTGGATGCACCGTGGCGTTACGATGGATTTTCGGTGCTGCACGACAACGTCAAGCGAAGGGTCGAGGCATGTCATTGGTTGACGTCATTGCAACAGACCGCAAAGCAGCCTGCGGCAGGCAAAGACAAATTCTCCGTGCGCGCCGCGCAATTGTTTTTGAAGCAACGGCGCAAGCTGGGTAACCGTCAGGAAGACCGGCAGGCGCTGGAGGCGCTCTTGAAGAACCACCAGGCCCATGCGTCCGTCCTGAAAGGCTGGCTCGATGCCGACTGGCTGCAGGCGCTGCAGGTTCGAGTGGAGCGGCGCGCCAGGGGGCTGGCAGCCTTGGCCAGCATGCTGTCGGGTCTCAATACATTATTTGGCCGCTACACAGGAATTTTCGACCGTATCAACCATTGGGCCATGAGGGCAACAGTCTCGGATTTCCTGGGCGCCATCCTGCTCGGCGTCTTCGTGTTGTGTTTCACCGTCCTCGTGTTGGCCAATACCGTCGAAATACTGGATCACGTTTTGGGCATTGAAGGGGCGGCCGCGAACGGCGCGCCGGCCGCTCAACACCGATGATGTCGGCTATGGGGCCCGGCAGCTGACGACTGCCGGCTGCCATTGATCGGAAGTGCAAATGACCGGAGAATGCGGGTGATACGGGTTTACAGGGACGAGAATCACGTGAACGCCATTCTCCGCGTGAATTTGCGAGCCGCCCTGGCACCCTTGGCATGCGCATTGATTGCGGCGCCGGCCGGGGCGAGAACACTGCAGCTGGCTTGCGAAAGCAAGCTCTACACGCCGGTTTCCTTCGTGATCGATTACGAACAAAGAACGGTCACCGAGGTTCTGTTCGGCACGCTCTATACCGTCGCGGCGGTCTTCACCGACCAGACCATCAGCTGGTCGAACGCCGTGCCAAAAACCGCGGATCATCCCGCGTTCGCCCATACCTGGACGCTGAACCGGGTGACTGGCTGGCTCAGGGTGGACGAGCCGGCGCACGCGGCGTGGACCTGTCACGAGGCCAGCAAGAAATTTTGACACCCCGCGGATTCACCGCCTCATCGACCAGCGCGACCATCTGGGGCGTCCCGCGATTTGTCGCTCGGGCCGTGGCGGCATCGCAGCAGGCTGCTGCCGAGTTGGGAAACGCGCCAGGTGCAAGCCGCTGCGGTTATGGATACCATATTCCATTCGCAAGGGAGCAGGGCATTGCGTCACACCTTCATGGTTCTCGTCGCGGGAATGGGCACGCTCGGCGTCGCGTTTGCGGCCGATTTCTCGACCCCCGCCGCCGCGCTGAAATCGCTGGAGGCCGCGTACGCAGCCAAGGACCTCGACGCGGCGGTCGCGTCCCGGGATTTCGATGCGGAGGCGCACGAGATCATGCATGCCATGGAACTCGAGAATCCGAATTTCCAGGCCGACCCGGACATGACTCGACGGCTGCACCGCGAGATCGAGGCGGGCTTTCGCGGCGAGATCGCCGCGAAGGGATTTCCGGACCGCTCCAAGCTGAAGTGCGATTTCACGGAGCAGGCGCCCAAGCGCCCGGGTCTGGTGCCGGTGCTGGAGAGCTGCGTGGCGGCCGACGGCACCAAGACCGAGGAGACGGATTACGCCGTGAAGACCGATGCGGGGTGGAAGATCATCAATCTGCCGAACACCGGCGGGTAGGAGTCTCCTGGCGGCGGTTCAGGCGTCTCTGCGGCAAACCATCAGGATTTCATCGACCGCGTCGGTGGGGATGAGGCCGGGTGCGAGATGCAGCTTCTTCTGCCGGGCCAGGCCGATGGGCATGAAGGCACGGTTGTACCACCACAGGGCGCGCTCGCGGTGATGCGTGAGCCACCACATCCCGATGTCGAGCAGCCGCGATGAGCGCGGCTGCATGCCGAAGGCGGCGCTCGACTGCAGGGAAAGCCCATGCTGTGCGAGCTTCGACAGCAGCCGCGCCGGCTCATAGCGCCGCTTGTGGCCGACGAAATCGTCGAAGGCGTTCCAGCGCGAGGTATGCAGCGGCGTGGAGATGAGCAGCGTGCCGCCGGGTGACGTCACCCGCGCGAGCTCGGACAGGGCGCCGTCTTCGTCCTCGACGTGCTCGACGATGTCGAGCGCACATACCAGATCGAAGGAGGCATCGGCGAAAGGCTGCGAGGTCACCAGGCCCTGCACGGCATTCGCACCGTGAGCGGCGAGCTGCGCCAGCGCCGGCCGGCTGATGTCCAGACAATGGGTGGCCGCGATGGGCAGGCGCGGCCGCAGGCCGGGCGCCACTTCCAGTCGCCGCCCCGAGATCGGCAGCAGTGAACTGACCAGTGGCCAGGTGTTGAAGCGTTCGGGGGCAATGAGCCGCGCGCCGGACCACAGCGAATCATAGAAGCGGCGATTGGCCTCGAGCAGCGTGGTGTTTGCGGCCAGTCGACCTCTCCCGTTTCACGCCCGGCCGCTACAGTCTCACGCCCGGGCGCTGGCGCTGTGCGATGGCGAATCTTAACATGGCCGCATGCAGATACTGCGCAAGTCCTCCTTCAGGGCCACGCCCTGGAAGAACGGCGGCGGCATCACGCACGAGGCGCTGCGCGTGCCGGCGAGCGGCGAGCCATTTCGTTGGCGCCTGAGCGTGGCGCAGATCGACGCATCGGGGCCGTTCTCCGACTTTGCGGGCTATCGGCGCCACATGGTGCTGCTGCGCGGCGCGGGGGTGCGACTTTGTTTCGCCGACGGCACGCAGGCGCTGCTGCGCGAGGCGGGCGACAGCGCCGAGTTCGACGGCGCGCTGGCGACCCGGTGCGAGCTGCTCGGCGGCAGCTGCGTGGATCTGAATCTGATGGTATCGGTTGCGATGCCGGACGTGAGGGCGCGCGTCGAAAGGCTGCGGGCACCACTGGTGCTGCAGACCGAATCCGGCACGCAGTTGGTCCTGTTTTGCGTGGCGGGTTCGGCGCTGCTCGGCAACGAGGCGGGCGAGCACGCGCTGCTCGAGACGGGGGACCTTGCGCTGCTGGCGAAGGCCGGCGAACAGGTCACCTGCCGCGGGCGCAACTCATCGCCCCTGATGTTCGTGGCGCGGCTCACCGACGGCTGACGGCCGCGCGCAACACGCGATGCGCAGGGCTCAGGATCGATCTTGGTCGGGGCCGGGCAATCGCCGGCGCGGGGCGGTGGAACGACCGGACAGCGCAATTTCCAACGCTGTTTCCAGGCGGATGACGCGCGCCGTCAGATCTTCGATCTTCGCCTGCTGGGCAACCGCGGTTGACGCCAAACCCATCACTTTGTCGTTCATTTTGATGACGGTGGAGAAGGCATCCCACAGCTTGTCCGTCATGCCCATTCACTTCTTCCTATGCGCCGCTTCCATCTCCGCAATGCGACGATTCGACTCGGCACAGGTCTTCACCGCCGCGTCCAGCGCGGCGGTTGCCTCACGCGTGGTCTGCTTGACCTGGGCCACCAGCCGCAACAGGGGCTCTTCATCGTCGCTCGGGTCATAGATCTCGGCGGCGCGCCGTACGAACTCGTTGACCGTCAGCTTGGACGCCTTGGCCTTCTTGGTGAACAGCGTTTTTTGCGCCGGCGTCACCAGCAGCGGAATTCGTTCAGTTGCCGCCATCAGCCATGTCTCCTTGTATGAGTATGCACATCACATGTGCATAATACGCCAAGTGCCGTGCCGGCGTCAAAGATCCGATACCGGATCGATGTCGACCGGGACGTCGCGCACCTTCTCGAGGGCCTTGGCCACCTGTGGGGGCAGCGTGCCGTACTTCGCGAACCAGGCCTCGACGCGGGCGCGATCGCCGCTGGCTTCCTGGACCAGGAGTTCCTTGGCGAGCGCCGCCACCGCCGCGGGCATGGCGGCGAAGTCCATGGCGTAGCGTCCCGTGGCGGCGTCATAGGTGATGGCGCCGCGCTCGACGTAAAAATTGAATTCCATGATTTCGGCGCGGCCATGGGCCTCGGCGACGCCGAAGCGCACGGTGCGGAAGATGCCGGCGAGATCCGAGGCATAGCATTCGGGTAATTTAGCCGCGGGATAGTGGCCGTGATCGACCAGCCACTTCAGGCCGTACAGGCCGACGACGTCCGCCTTGGCTTCCTCCAGACCGGAGAACTGCGGGCCGATGGCGGCGCGGATATCCGTCTTGCCGGCGGCGGTGCGCGCAAAGGCGGGTCCCAGTCCGTGCGAGATCTCGTGCATGAGCGTGTCGGTGAGATAGCCGTCCGCGCTCGCGAGCGCGGCCTGATCCTCCTTGAGCAGCTGTTTGGCGATGGGCAGGATGACGTACTCGACGCGGGCGTCCATGTAGTTCTTGAAGAAAATCTTCTTCGAGCCCTTTTGCTCGTGCACCCGCGGATCATTCGGCAGGTTATCCGCGACGGCCTGGTAGCCGTGGCGCAGGTCGCCGCCGCGCAGCGGCGAATCCATGACCTCCATGGGGGAGAGCAGGCCCTTCTTCGAGGGGCGATCGGGTTTGTCGAGCGGCAGCGCGTCCTGGATGTCGGCGACGTATTTCTGGAACACATCGAGCTTGCGGCTCTCGACGTCGTTGCGCACCAGCACGGCAGCGCCGTAGGAGGCCTTCACCCCGAGAAAGTCGTCGAGGTAGGTTTCATAGGGCGCGAAGATCACGTCGACCGGCGGATTGCGCAGGTCCAGCCACGCAAGATCGCTCTGAAAAAAATCGTCGGTCATCAGCGCATCGGCCCGCAGTCGCAGAAATTTCGCAAACGCCGGATCATCGGACAGATCGGCGGCTTCGCGCAGCGCCTTGCTCATGGGTTCGAGCCATTTCTGGTAGGCGACGTGATAGGGGATGGCGATGAGCGCGTGGCCCTCGCGGCGCACCACCGTGTAAGGATCGTAGAGCGCGGCCTTCTGGCCGGGATGCTTGGCCACATAGGCGTCGAATTCGGCGCGCGTCAGATCCGTGGGATAGAGATTGGCGCCGGGCGGACGGGGGCCGGCCCCGGCGAAGGGCGCGTTTTCGCGGATGAGGTCATAGCGGCCGCCGTTGATGACCAGCAGCCGGCGCAGCTGACGGTCCGCCGGGGCCTTGCTGGATCCAAGCTTGCGATACAGCCGGTAGCCGTCCGGATCGCTTTGTTCCCAGAACAAATCATCGAGCTCATGGGTGGCCTCGGCCAGCTTGCCGACGAGCTGGCGCTGCCGCGGGGTGAGCGAGGAGCTGTCGAACCACATGTGCACCGCGTGGAACTTGGCGAGCTGCGCCGCGATGTCGGCTTCGGCGGCGGCCGGCGTCGCCGACGGTGCGGCCAATGCGGTGCCGATGAGGCCGGCCGCGACGAGCAGATGATATCGACGGGGTGTGGGGATGCGCATGACGCAGCATAAACCGGGCGGGCGACGCCCGCCAATCCCAACCCCCGTGACCGTCCGAGTCCGGCGCGCCCGCCGGCCTAGGCGGCCAGCAGCATCAGCCCGGAGGCGGTGTTGGAGATGGGGATGTGGTAGTTCGAATGCAGCTTGCGTGCGCTGCGGGGCAGCGCGCCGCGTGCCACCAGCCAATTGAGCAGCTCGATTCCCTGGGTGCCGGCGCGCTCAATGAGCTCGGCGGTTGAATACTGCGTGGCCCAGGTCGGATCGCGCGTCATGCTGTCCATGAACTCGAGGTCGAATGGCTTGTTGATGAAGCCGGCGCGGGTGCCGTCGAGCTGGTGCGAGAGGCCGCCGGTGCCCACGATCAGCACCTTGTCGTCGCTGTGCCAGGAGGCGACCGCGCGGCCGATGGCCTGCCCGAGGCGATAGCAGCGCTTCGCCGAGGGCAGCGGCGATTGTACCGTGTTGATGCACACGGGCACGGTGCGCACCGGCCAGCGGTGATCGGGCCAGCACAGCGCCAGCGGCAGGGTGAAGGCGTGGTCGACCAGCATCTCCTGGCAGGTGGTCAGGTCGAAATCGTCGGCGATCAATGACTCGATCAGATGCCAGGAGAGCGCCGGATCGCCGCGGAACGCGGGCACGGTGGGAATGCCCCAGCCCTCATCGGCATTGCGATACTCGGACGCCGCGCCCACCGCAAAGGTGGGCATCTTGTCCAGGAAGAAATTCAGGCCGTGATCGTTGTAGATGACGATGGCGACGTCCGGAAGGACCTCGGCGAGCCAATCGCGCACCGGTGGAAAGCCGTCGAAGAAGGGCTTCCAGTAGGCGTCCTGTTCGAGGCCCTTGGCCATGGCGCGGCCGATGGCGGGCACGTGCGAGGTGGTGATGGCTCCGACGATCTGGGCCACGGGCTTATCCTGCGGCGTCCTGCAGTCGGGCCTGGAATTCGGCCTTGGTCACACCGGTCTGCTGCGCGCCGATGTCCTGCATGTCGAGCCCGAAGATGCCGGCGAGCTTCGCCAGATAATAGACATTTCCGCCGGCCGCAATGAGTGCGAGCACGTCGCGCTTGCGCACCGCCTCGCGCTGCTCCGGGTCGAGCCCGAATTTCGCGCAGTACGCGTCCTCGTCGGCGAGAAAGGCCTGGCGGTTGACGGCGTCGTTGAAGGAAAACGTCATCTTGTTGAGCGCATAGCCGCGCTGCGCCTGCTCGCCGTCGAAAATGGTGGTGCCCGGCACCGGCTGACGATTGACGCCGCAGATCATGCCGCAACCTCCAGGCGCAGGGGACTGCGAAAGGTCGAGGAGGGCATCCAATGCATCGGCCCGCCGGTGCGCCGGTAGTCGGGCACGGCCTTGTGCAATTCCTCGAAGGCGATCCTCGTCGAGAGGCGCGCCACCGCCGTGCCGAGGCAGGCATGCACGCCGCCGCCGAAGCCCAGGTGATGGCGCGGCTTGCGCCCCACGTCATAGCGGTCGGCATCCGGGAATTGCCGCTCGTCGCGGTTGCCCGAGCCGTAGGCGAGGCAGACGAAGTCGCCGGCGTGCATGTTCTGGCCGTGCAGGGTCACGTCCTTCTGCAGGCAGCGGCGGAAGCGCTGGGCGGAGGTGTTGAAGCGCAGCGATTCCTCGATGGCATCGCCGATCAGAGCGGGGTCGGCGACCACGGCGCGGCGCGCGGCCTCGAATTCGGCGAGGTTCAATCCGAACATGGCCATGAAGCCGCCGAGGGATTCGACGCCGGCCATGATCAGCGTGGTCGTGGTGAGCAGCACCTCGCGCTCATCGAGACGGTCGCCGTCGATGCAGGCGGTGCTGAGCAGGGAGATCAGGTCGTTTTGCGGATGCGCGCGCCGCTCGGCGATCACCTTGGAGGCGTAGTCCTGCATCCAGGCGTAGGCGGCGATGTGCTGCGGCCCCTTGGCGCGCGTCTGCGGGTCGCTCTGCACCATGAGCACGGCCTTCTCGCGCACGCTGTCCTCGTCCCCGGGCGGCAAGCCGAGCGCGGCGATGAGCACGCGCACCGTGAACTTGGAGGAGAAATCGGCAATCAAGTCGAAGCGCGGCCGGCCGCGCAGGCTCTGCGCCAGGTCGCGGGCGATGTCGCGGATCGCATCGGACAGGCCCTCGAGATTGCGCTTCATGAAGGCGTGCTGAATCAGCCCCCGCAGCCGGTCGTGGCGCGGCGGATCGGTGGTGCCGAGGGTGGCGCCGGCGCGGTTCGGCAATTCGGTCATGAGGTTGCCCTTGGCCGAGGAATAGGTCTTCCAATCCAGGCCGGCGGCGAGAATATCCGCGTAGCGCGACAGGGTCCAGGTTTGGGCCTGCTCGCTCCAGAAACAGGGGTATTCGTCGCGCAGCGTCTTGTACAGCGGGAACGGATCAGCGTCCACCAGCGGCGAATAAGGATCGAACCTGAACACGCGAAGCCCCCCCCGTTGTCTCGAGTCGCCGATGCTCGAGCGCCGATCAGGGCCATAAATTGCGCCTTTTTCGCAAGAGCGGGCATCGTGGGAAATGCTTACCTATACTTCACCCATGTCCGCCCCGAACGTTGACGCCGCCGGAGCCCACGAATTGGACGCGTTGCGAGGCGCGGTGCGCGAGCACGGCAGTTCCTCCGAGGAGGCGGCGGTGGCGCGGCTGCTCGGCGCGCTCGAGCTGACGGGCGGCGCGCGGCATCGCGCGGTGGCGGTGGCGCGCTCGCTGGTCGAGGGCGCGCGGGCACGGCGCGACGAGCGGCCGTTCCTGGACGCCTTCCTGCAGGAATTCGGCCTGTCGAACCAGGAGGGTATCGCGCTCATGTGCATCGCCGAGGCGCTGCTGCGCATACCCGACGATGCGACCGCAGACCGGCTGATCGCCGAGCAACTGGCGGGCGGAGACTGGTCCGCGCACGCGGGCCGCTCGGAGTCGCTGTTCGTGAACGCCTCCACCTGGGGCTTGATGCTCACGGGCCGCATGCTCGAACTCGATCCGACCATCCGCCAAGATGCCACCGGCTGGGTGCGCCGCCTGACGCGCAAGGCGGGCGAGCCGGCGGTACGATTGGCGGTGCGCCGGGCGATGCGCATCATCGGTGGGGAATTCGTGGTGGGCCGCAGCATCGAGGAGGCGCTCGCGCGCAGCGCGGCCGAGCCGTCGCTGGCGCTGTGCTCCTTCGACATGTTGGGCGAAGGGGCGCGCACGGCGCGCGATGCGGCGCGCTATCTCGCCTCCTATGAACACGCCATCGGCGCAATCGGCGCCGCCGGCGGCGGAAGGCGTACGGCCCATCAGATCTCGGGCATCTCGATCAAGCTGTCGGCCCTGGAGCCGCGCTATGCGCTCACGCAGCGTGCGCTGGTGATGCGCCGCCTGGTGCCGCGGACACTCGATCTGGCGCGGCGCGCGGCCGCTGTGGGCATCCAGCTCACCGTCGATGCCGAGGAGGCGGATCGGCTGGACCTGTCGCTGGACGTGGTCGAGGCGCTGGCGGCGGATGCGGCCACGCGTGCCTGGCCCGGACTGGGCATGGCGGTCCAGGCCTACGGCAAACGCGCGCTCGACGTCATCGACTGGGCGGCGGCGCTTGCGCGCCGGCACGGGCGGCGCATGACGGTGCGGCTGGTGAAGGGCGCGTATTGGGACAGCGAAATCAAGCGCGGCCAGGAGCGCGGCTTGGACGGCTACCCCGTGTATACCCGCAAGGTAACCACCGATGTGTCCTATCTCGCCTGCGCGGGCCGGCTGTTCACGCACGCGGATGCCCTGTATCCGCAATTCGCCACCCACAACGCGCACAGCATCGCCGCGGTGCTGGAGATGGCGCGCCCGGGCGCCGATTACGAGTTTCAGCGCCTGCACGGCATGGGCGGGCTGCTGTACGCCGAGGCGCAGCGGCGGGTGGCGGACTTCCCGCGGGTGCGGGTGTACGCACCGGTGGGCGAGCACAAGGATCTGCTCGCCTATCTGGTGCGCCGGCTGCTCGAGAACGGCGCCAACACCTCGTTCATCAACCGCTTCATGGACGAGCAGGTGGCGGTTGCAGACATCGTGCGCGATCCGGTGGCGGAGCTCGAGCGCGCCGAAGGCGTGGCCAATCCGCGCATCGCGCTGCCGGCCGATTTGTTCGCGGATCGACGCAATTCGCGCGGCGTGGATGCCGGTGATCCGCGCGCGCTCGCTGCGCTCGCAGCCGCGCTGGCCGCGCCAACGTCCGGGGCCGCGCCGCTGCGTGCCGATCCGATCATCGACGGAGTCGAGCAGCGCGGCGATCCGGGCCGGGCGGTCACCAATCCGGCCGACCGGCGCGAGGTGCTCGGGCACTCGCGCGATGCCACCCCGGCGGAGATCGCGCGCGCCTTCGAGTCAGGCGCCCGGGCGCAGGGCGGCTGGAACCGCGCCGGCGGCGCCGCACGCGCCGCCTGTCTCGAGCGCGCCGCCGGCCTGCTCGAGGCGCGTGCCGCGGATTTTTACCGGCTGCTGGTGCACGAAGCGGGAAAAACCCTGCCGGATGCCATCGCCGAATTGCGCGAGGCCGTGGATTACTGCCGCTATTACGCCTGGCAGGCGCGCGAGAATTTCACGGCACCGGCGCGGCTCCCGGGTCCCACCGGGGAGTCGAACGAGCTGTTGCTCGAGGGGCGCGGGGTATTCGCGTGCATCAGCCCGTGGAATTTTCCGCTGGCGATATTCGCAGGCCAGGTGACCGCAGCCCTGGCGGCGGGCAATGCGGTGGTGGCGAAGCCGGCGGAGCCGACGCCTTTGGTCGCCGCGCGCTGCGTCGCGCTGCTGCACGAGGCGGGCGTGCCGCCGGCGGTGCTGCAGTTCGTGCCCGCGCAGGGCCGGCCGTTCGGCGAGGTGGCCTTCGCGCAGGCGGCCCTGGCAGGCGTGGCCTTGACCGGCTCCACGGCCACCGCGCAGACCGTCAATCGCGCGCTCGCGGCACGCAGCGGTGCGCTGCTGCCGCTGATCGCCGAGACCGGCGGCCTGAACGCGATGATCGTCGACTCGACCGCACTGCCGGAGCAGGTCACCGACGATGTGGTGAACTCGGCTTTCGCGAGTGCCGGGCAGCGCTGTTCGGCGCTGCGGCTGCTGTTCCTGCAGGAGGACATCGCCGAGCCGGTGCTCGAGATGATCGCCGGCGCCATGGATGAGCTGGTCATCGGCGATCCGGCACAGTGGCAGACCGACGTGGGGCCGGTGATCACGGCGGCAGCGGCGGGCAGTCTCGCGGCGCACGTAGCGCGCATGCGCAGCGAGGGGCGCGTGCTCAAGGCCTGCGCGCTGGATGAGCGGCATGCGCACGGCAGCTTCTGTGCACCGCATCTGATCGAATTGACCCGCGCGGCGCAGCTCACGCGCGAGGAATTCGGCCCGCTGCTGCACGTGGTGAGATACCGCGCGCGCGACATCGAGGCGGTGCTCGCCGCCATCCGCGACAGCGGCTATGGCCTGACCCTGGGGGTGCAGACGCGGCTCGAGTCGTTCTGGCGTCAGGTGTTTGCCAACACCGGCGTGGGCAACACCTACGTCAACCGCAACATGATCGGCGCGGTGGTGGGGGTGCAGCCCTTCGGCGGCAGCGGCCTGTCGGGCACGGGACCCAAAGCCGGCGGACCGCATTACCTGCCGCGATTCGCCGATGAGCGCACCCTGACCGTCAACACCACCGCCACCGGCGGCAATACGTCGCTGCTGAATCTCGGCGGCTGACGCGGCCATGAATCCCGCCGACCCTCCCGCTGCCACCGACAGTCCGGCCGCCACCGACAATCCGGCCGCCAAGGACAGGGGCTCCTGGCCGCAAGTGTTGCTGGCGGGGCTGCAACTCGGCCTGTACAGCTTTGGCGGGCCGGTCGCGCATCTCGGCTATTTCGAACGCAGCTACGTGCAGCAGCGCCGCTGGCTCACGGGCCAGGAATTCGCGGGCATCGTAGCGCTGTGCCAGTTGCTGCCCGGACCCACCAGCAGCCAGGTGGGCTTTCTGATCGGCCGCCGGCGCGCGGGCTGGCGCGGGGGCCTGGCGGCATGGGTGGGGTTCACCCTGCCCTCGGCGCTGATCATGTTTGGCTGCGCGCTGCTGGCACCACGGCTGCACGGCGCCGCGGTGCAGGCGGTGCTGCACGGCTTGAAGCTGGCGGCGGTGTCGGTAGTGGCGCAGGCGGTGTGGAGCATGGCGAAATCCCTGGCTCCGGATCCGCGACGTGCGGCCATCGCCGCGCTCGGCGCCGCAGTCCTGCTGATCATGGGCAGCTCGCGCCTGCAGCTGTGGGTGCTCGCCGGGGGTGCGATCGCCGGCGTTTTGTGGTGCCGGAACCTGCCCGGGCCGCCGCTGCCGGCCGGCCCCGAGGGCGGCGCAGGCGGTGCAGGCAGCGCCGATGGGCGCGGCGCCGGAATCGCCCTCGGCCTTTTCCTGGCGCTGTTGCTGGGATTGCCGCTCGCGGCGGCATCGAGCACCCGGGGTCTGACCGCTCTGGCAAGCATTTTTTATCGCGCCGGTGCCTTGGTGTTCGGCGGCGGCCATGTGGTGCTGCCGCTGCTGCGAGATGCCCTGGTGCCGGCGGGCTGGCTGTCGGATGGCACCTTTCTGGCAGGCTATGGCGCGGCGCAGGCGCTGCCCGGCCCGTTATTCGCGTTCGCGGCCTATGCCGGTGCGGCGAGCGCACCGGGCATGTCGCTCGGTGCGGCGGGTGCCGCGGGGACGGGCGCGGTGTGGGGGGCGGTTGCGGTAATCGGCATCTTTACGCCGGGGCTGCTCGCGGCGGTGGCCGGAGCGTATTACTGGCGGCGCCTGGCGGTGCTGCCGGGCGCTCGTGCCGCGCTCGCCGGCATCAACGCCAGCGTGGTGGGGATCCTGGCCGCTGCGCTCGTCGATCCGGTGTGCGCGAGTGCGATCTCGCACCAGGCGCTGCGCGGCGCTCTTGACTCAGCCATCGCCCTCGGCGGGTTCCTGATGCTGCGGCGCTGGGGGGCGCCGCCGCTCGGAATCGTGGTGTTCTGCGTGGCAGCTGCCTGGTTGCTGTCACGGGTTTGAAATCAGTTCAACATTAAGGTAGTAGGTTTCGTGGCAAGTACCCAGGAAAACGACCCGCATGCCGACCTTCGAGATCCTACGCCGTGAAACCGACATCCGCGAGTTCAAGTCCGGCGAGACGATTTTCCGCGACGGCGATGCCGGATCCTTCATGTTCGCCGTCATCGACGGCGCGGTCGACATCGTGTTGCGCGGTACCGTGATCGAGCGGGTCGAGTCCGGCGGGGTGTTCGGCGAGATGGCGCTGATCGACGGCCTGCCGCGCAGCGCCACGGCGATAGCCGCCGCCGACTGCCGCATCGCCGCCATCGATGAGAAGCGCTTTCTGCGGCTGGTGGAACATACGCCGCGCTTCGCGCTCAGCATCATGCAGGTGATTACGCAGCGTCTGCGGGCGCGCTAGACTAGGGGCGAGGAGATCGCCGCGATGATTGACGATCCGCATCAGCTCTCTCAAGCCGTGAGCCGCCGCCATTTTCTGCGGCTGGCGGCCGTCACCGGCGGCGGCTTGGCCCTGGCCGTCAGCCTGCCGTCGCTCGCGGCGCCTGCCGAGGGCGCGGCGCCCACGCCCGGTACGCCCCCGGCACCCGGCGTCGCCCCGGCCGGGCGCAGCATCCGGCCGCCCTCGGCCTTCTTGCAGATCGCCGAGAATGACGAGATCACGGTGATCACGCCGGCGGTTGAAATGGGCCAGGGAGGCCACACGGCCATGCCCATGATCATCCTCGAAGAGTTGGGCGGGGATTGGCGGCGGGTGACGGTCAAGGACGCCGCCGCCGCCGCCGTGTACAACAATCCCCTGAGCGGCACCCAGATGACGGTGGGCAGCTTTTCGGTACGCGGCTGGTATATGGATCTGCGCAAGGTGGGCGCCGCCGCGCGCGAGATGCTGGTGCAGGCGGCAGCGCTCGAGTGGCAGGTGCCGACGACTGAATGCTCGGCGGCGCAGAGCGTGATCACCCACCGGCCGAGCGGCCGCACCGTAAGCTATGGCCGCGTGGCAGCACGGGCCGCCACGCTCGACGTGCCGCAGCAGCCGGTGTTGAAGGAGACCGCAAGCTTCGCGCTCATCGGCGCCTCGCCGGCACGCCTGGATGTGCCGGCGAAAGTCGACGGCGGCGCGTGCTACGGCATCGACACGGTGCTGCCCGGCATGCTGTACGGCGCGGTCAAGACCTGCCCCAGCTTCGGCGGCAAGCTCAAATCCTTCGACGCGGCCGCAGCCGCCGGCGTGCGCGGCTACCACTCCACCGTGGCGCTGCCGGATGGCGTGATCACGCTGGCGGACAAATACTGGCAGGCAAGAAAGGCGCTCGACAAGGTCACCGTGGATTACGACCCGGGACCCCTGGCGGCGCTCGATTCGGCGCGGGTCTCGGCGCTGCTGCGCGCCGGCTTCGATGAGCCCGGGGTCGTGGCACGCCAGGACGGCGATGCCCGTGCCGCGCTCGCCGGCGCCGCGCGCGTGATCGAGGCGGTATATGAGGTGCCGTATCTCGCGCATGCCTGCATGGAACCCATGAATTGCACCGCCCGGGTGGATGCGCAGGGCGGCGAGGTGTGGTGCTCGACACAGGCGCCGCAGGCGGCGCAGAAGGCCGCCGCCGCGGTGCTCAATTGCCCGCCCGAGCGCGTGACCGTGCACAGCACCTATCTCGGCGGCGGTTTCGGCCGGCGCGGCGAAGCCGATTTCGTGACCCAGGCGGTCGCGGCGGCGCGCGCCGCCTCGCGGCCGGTGAAGCTGATCTGGAGCCGCGAAGAGGACATCCAGCACGACTTTTACCGGCCCGCGGCGGCGATCCGCTTTCGCGCAGGCCTGGACGCGCAGGGCAAGCTGACCGCGCTCGAGAGCAACATGGTCACGGCCTCGGCGCCGAATTTCGGCCCGCGGCCGGGCGCACCGCTCTACACCGTCGGCGTGGTCGATACCAATTACGCGCTGCCGAATTTTCTGGTGACCGGGGTCAACAAGGACATCGGCATCCGCTTCGGTTTCTGGCGCTCGGTGAGCCATTCGCACAATCCGTTCATGCTCGAGAGCTTCATCGACGAAGTCGCCCACGGCGTCGGCCAGGATCCCTACCGCTTCCGCCGCGCGCTGCTCCAGCATCCGCGCGGCGCCCGCCAGCTGAAGGTGCTGGATCTGGTGGCGGAAAAGGCCGGCTGGGAGCGGCCGCCGCCGGGGCGCCATCTGGGCATCTCGGCGTTCGAAGCCTACGGCAGTTTCATCGGCACCGTGGTCGAACTATCGGCCGTGAACAAGGCCATCACCGTGCACCGGGTGGTGACGGCGGTCGACTGCGGCGTGGCCGTCCATCCGGACAACATCACGGCGCAGCTCGAGGGCGGCATGGTGTACGGCCTGACGGCGGCACTGCGCGGCGAAATCACCATCGACAAGGGCGCCGTGATGCAGAGCAATTTCAACAACTATCCGATGCTCAAGCTCGCCGAGATGCCGCGCTTCGAATGCCACGTGGTGCCGAGCGCGCAGGCGCCCGGCGGCATCGGCGAACCGGGAACCGCGCCCATCGCCCCGGCGCTCGCCAATGCCATCTTTGCGGCCACCGGCACGCGGGCGCGTACGCTGCCCCTGTCGAAGCTCGATTTCACCTATGCGGCAGTGAGAACCTCATGATCTCGATCCGGGTCAACGGCAAACAACACGAGGTCGACGCCGAGGCGGACACGCCGCTGCTGTGGGTGCTGCGCGATGAGCTGAATCTCACGGGAACGAAGTTCGGCTGTGGTATTGGACTGTGCGGCGCCTGCACGGTGCTCCTCGACGGCGCGCCGATGCGCACGTGCGTGCTGACCGCGGCGGCCGCCGCCGGCAAGTCCATCACCACCATCGAGGGGCTGTCGAAGGATCGCAGCCACCCGGTGCAGCAGGCCTGGATCGCCGAAAGCGTTCCGCAGTGCGGATATTGCCAGTCGGGAATGATCCTCACGGCGGTGGCGCTGCTCGAGAAAACACCGCATCCGAGCGACGCCGACATCGACGCGGCCATGACCAACATCTGCCGCTGCGGCACCTACAACCGGATCCGCAAGGCGATTCATCGCGCCGCGCGCGCCTGAAAGGGGCATTCCGATGCAGCCGATCACACTGTACCACTCGCCGCAGACGCGCTCTGCGGGCACCCTGATCCTGCTCGAAGAGCTGCAGGCGCCTTACTCGCTGCAGGTGGTCAATATCAAGTCCGGGCTGCAGCGCCAGAGCGCCTATCTTGCGGTCAACCCCATGGGCAAGGTGCCGTCGATCCGGCATGGCGATGCGCTCATCACCGAACAGGTGGCCATCGGCATCTACCTTGCGGATCTGTTCCCGCAAGCCGGCATCACGCCGGCGATCGGCGATGCGCTGCGCGGACCGTATTTGCGCTGGTACGTGTTCTACGCGGCCAGCTTCGAGCCGGCCATGATCGACAAGGCCCTGAAGCGCGAGCCGGGACCGGTGGCCATGATGCCCTACGGGGATCTGGAAACGACGGTGGCCACGCTGGTCGCCCAGCTGAGCAGGGGGCCCTGGCTGTTGGGTGATTCCTTCACCGCCGTCGATGTGTTGTGGGGCACCGCGCTCACCTGGATGACGGGATTCAAGCTGCTCGAGGCCGTGCCGCCCATCCGCCATTACATCGATCGCTGGAATGCACGGCCATCGGTGAAAAAGGCGGCCGACATCGACGCCGAATTGCTCAAGTCGTTGAACGGCTAGAGAGCGGTTCCTGTTCGCGAATTGAGACGCGTCTCAAGGGCCGCGGGCGGCACTCATGCTATACGTGGCCGATGGTGCACACCGACGCGGGACTCTGGCCGAGCGCCGAGCAGAGTCTGGTGCTGGCCGCGGCACTCGGCGAACGGCATGAATCGATTGCGGCGTTCGCGACCTGGCGCGACAGCCTGGACGAATCGCAAACCTTCGACACCGAGATCGCCGGGCTGCTGCCGCTGCTCTATGAGAATCTGCAGAGCTGGGCCTGCACCGATCCGCTGATGGATCGGCTCAAGGGTGCCTATCGGATGAATTGGGTCAGGATCCAGACGCTGTTCGTGGATCTGCGCCCGGTGCTGGCGCAGGTCGCCGCCGCGGGCATCGACGTCGTTCTGCTGCGGGGTATTCCGCTGGCGGCCGCCTACTATCGGCGGCCGGCGCTGCGTCCGGTGGTGGATATCGACTTCGCGGTGCCCGCTGCGCAGATCGAGGGCTGTCTGGCCTTGCTCTCCGGTCGGGGTTGGCGGTCCGATCAGCACGCCGATCCCGATGTGCTGCGACTGCGCCATGCGCTGTCCATCCACGGACCCGGGGGCCAGGAATTCAAGCTGCACTGGCGGGTGCTGCCGGAGTTCGCGGATCCGCGCGCCGACGCCGAATTTCGCCGCCATAGCGTGCCCTTGGAATTTCTCGGGCAGCAGCTGCGGATGCCCGACGCGACCCGCATGCTTTTGCAGACGGTGATCCAAGGCGTGCGCTGGAACGAGCAGCGGACGGTGCGCTGGATCGCGGACGCCACCATGATTCTGCGCAGCCGCGGCGCCCACATCGACTGGACGTGGCTCGTGGATTTCGCCGGCCGCTGGCGCCTGTCGCACCGCCTGGGTCTGGGGCTTGGCTATCTCACCGATCATTTCCATGCGGCCGTACCGCCGCCGGTACTCGAGTCGCTCGGCGCACGCCGCCCGAGTTGGGTGGAGCGCATCGAGTCGCGCACGCTGCTTCGCGACGGCCGCCAGGTGCACGCGGCGCCGCTGGGTTCGTTGGCGCTGCCGTTCGGCGGCTACGTGCGCCATGCCGCGCGCGCCAACCCCCTGAAGGCTGCCTGGGATTTCCTGGCGTTCCTGCGGATCCACTGGGGACTCAAGGGGCGGCGGCAGATCGCCGGCCGCGTGGTGCGGGGCGTGCACAGCCGCCTGAGGCGGGTGCTGCACCCACGAAGCGGGCGGCGCGGCTGACGGCGGCCCTTGCCGACGCGGCCCGGCCGCGGCTCAGCGGCCGCCGGCGACGTCGATCAGGGCGCCGGTGGTGTAGGACGCCGCATCGCTGAGCAGCCAGAGAATGGCCTCGGCCACCTCATCGGCGCGGCCGGCGCGCCCGAGCGGCGTGGTGGCGCCGATGCGATGCGCGCGATCGGGCTGACCGCCGCTCGCGTGAATGTCGGTGTCGATCAGCCCGGGGCGCACCGCATTGACTCGCACCGCCTCCTTGCCGAGTTCCTTGGCCAAACCGATGGTCAGGGTGTCGAGCGCGCCCTTGGAGCCGGCATAATCGACGTATTCGCCGGGTCCGCCGAGGCGCGCGGCCGCCGACGATACGATCACGATCGAGCCGCCGCGGCCGCCGCGGCTGCGCGCCAGGCGGCGGGCGGCCTCGCGCGCGCACAGGTACGCGCCCACGGTATTGACGTCGAACATCTGCCGGATGCGCGCGGCGCTCATGTCGGCGAGCGGCTGCGGCGCCGCCACGATGCCGGCGTTGATCACCACGCCGTCCAGGGGGCCGAGCTGATTGACCGCGGCATCGAACACCTCGATGACGTCCGCTTCCACGGCGACATCGCCGCGCAGCGTGGCCGTGCGACCGCCGGCCGACCGCACGGCGTGGGCCGTGGCATCGGCGGACTCGGGGTCGCGCACGAAATTGATACCGACGGACCAGCCGGCGGCGCCGGCGAGCAGCGCCGTCGCACGGCCGATGCCGCGGCCCGCACCGGTGATCAGAATGGTTTTCATGAGCGTCTCCTCAGTCGATGAGCGGGTGTATGCGCGCCTGCACGGCGTGCGGCGAGACGGTGATCTCCCCGACCGTCACGGGCAGCTTGAAGCGCCGCGGTCCGCAGCTGCCGGGGTTGACGTACAGGATGCCGGCGCGGTCCTCGATGCTGGGCCGGTGCGAATGGCCAAAGACCACGATGCGCACGCCGGCCGCGGCGGGTTCGATGTCGAGTTCGTCGATATCGTGGACGACGTACAGAAAGACGTTGCCGACGCGGATCAGCTCCGTCGACCGCAGGCGCGCCGCCCAGGGCCCGGTGTCGTTGTTGCCCCGGACCGCGATCACCGGCGCCAGGGCCGCCAGTTCCTCGAGTACGGCGGCCGCCCCCACATCGCCGCCGTGCACGATGGTGTCGCAGCCGAGGAGGAAGGCGCGCGCCTCGGGCCGCAGAAGACCGTGGGTGTCGGAGACCAAACCCACCCGCACACTGCCTGGGCTGCTCATGGGTCGCCTACGTTAGCGCACTTCGCAACGATTGTGAGGCGCCGGCGATTGTGAGGCGCCGGATTCTGGAATAACCTGATCGAGCGTGCCATTCCCACTCGAACCGCGGCCTATCGAACCCCGGCGTTGCGCGGCGATCGCGCTGTTCGGCTTGTTGGCCGCCGGCGCGGCCGGCGCGGCCGGCGCGGGTTCGCCGGTGGAGAAATCCGCCGATGGCATCGTGGTGTCGCTGGACGGCCATTTCCTGAAGGTCGAGGTGCGCGCCGACGACATCATCCGCGTGGCCTATGCCAAGGATCGCGCTTTCTTCGAGCGTGCCAGCATTGCTGTGTTGCCGCCGGCTGCATCGTCGGCTGCGCCGCCGGCCTGGAAACTCACCACCGGCCCGGGCACGCCGCCGCGCACGGCCACGGTGTCGACCGCGAAGCTTGCGGCGCGCGTGGATCTGTCCACCGGTGCCGTCACCTTTCTGAACGCGGCCGGCCGGCCGATCCTCGCCGAGAAGGCGCGCTCGCTCGAGCCGGCGACGGTGCTGGGGGAGAGCACCTCGCACGTGCGCCAGCAGTGGCTGGGCCACGCCGATGAATCGCTGCACGGGCTGGGTCAGCTGCAGCTCGGCGTGGTCGACCTTTCAGGCTACGACATCGATCTGTGGCAGCGCAATACCGTCATCGTCGTGCCCTGCTTGGTGTCGAGCCGCGGTTACGGCCTGCTGTGGGACAACACCTCGTTCACGCGCTTCGGCGATCTTGGGGATTTCACACCCATTCCCGGCTTCGGCTTCGAGGCGCCGCAGGGCGGTGGCGGCAGCGTGGCGGAATACGGCCTGCATCCGCCGAGCCGCACGGCGGGAAAGATCACGGCGCCCGTGAGCGGCGAGTACCAGCTGCGGGCGTATTACAACGGCGGCCTCAAGGTGTGGCTCGACGGACAGCCGATCTTCGACCATTGGCGCCAGGATTGGCTGCCGGAAACCGACCAGATCAAGTTGCGGCTGACGGCGGGCAGCCATGCGCTGGTCGCCGAGACCGACGGGGAGCGCTCCAATGTCATGCGCCTGTCGTGGAAGCCGCCGCACTCCCCGGCCGGGACGCCGCCCGATCTGTCGCTGTGGTCGAACGTGGGCGACGGCATCGACTATTATTTCGTGCAGGGACCCGAGCTGGATGCGGTGGTGGCGGGTTTTCGCACGCTCACCGGCCGCGCCGCGATGCTGCCGCGCTGGGCCTTCGGCCTGTGGCAGTCGCGCGATCGTTATCAGAACCAGGCGCAGCTGCTGGACGCGCTGGACGGCTTTCGACGCCGCCACATCCCGCTCGACAACATGGTGCAGGATTGGCAGTACTGGGTGACCGAGCCGGTCAACGAGTGGGGTTCGCATGGCTTCGACCCCGCGCGCTATCCGGACCCGGTCGCCATGGTCGACGCGGTGCATCGGGCGCATGCGCACCTGATGATTTCCATCTGGGGCAAGTTCTACGAGGGCACCGCGCATTTCGACGCATTGAACCGGGCCGGGTATCTGTTCCAACCCACCCTCGAGGAGGGGCTGCTGCGCGACGGCCGCCGCTACGCTTACGTGGATCCGTTTCAAAGCGGGGCACGCGCGATGTTCTGGGATCAGGTGCGCGACTCGCTGTTCAGCAAGGGCATCGATGCGTGGTGGATGGATGCCACCGAGCCGGAACTGGTGTCGCCGCCGGGACAGGAGAGCTATGCCGGACACATGAACCCCACCGGCATGGGCTCCGGTGCGCGCATGCAGAACGGCTATGCGCTGATGATGGCGCGTACGCTGTACGAGGGGCAGCGCGCGGCGGCGCCGCAGCAGCGCGTATTCACGCTGACGCGCTCGGGCTTCATCGGCGAGCAGCGCTATGGCGCGCTGTCCTGGTCGGGAGATGTCACCTCGACGTGGAGCGCGCTGCGCAAGCAGATCGCCGCGGGCATCAGCTTTTCGATCGCCGGACTGCCCTACTGGACCACGGACACGGGCGGCTATCTCATGCAGAAGCGCTATGCGGTGGACCCGACGCCCGCGGATTTGGCGAGCTGGCTCGAGCTCAACAGCCGCTGGTTCCAGTTCAGCACCTTCTGCCCGCTGCTGCGGGTCCATGGGCAGCAGCGCTTTCGCGAAATGTACAACTTGGGCGACGAACACAGCGCGATCTACCAGTCGGAGCTCAAGTTCGACCGGCTGCGCTACGCGCTGCTGCCGTACATCTATTCACTGGCCGGTGCGGTGACCCAGGACGGGGCCACGGTGATGCGGCCGCTGGTGATGGATTTTCCGGGCGACCGCCGCGGGCGCGGCTTGACGGATGAATACCTGTTCGGGCCGGCCTTGCTGGTCGCCCCGGTGACGAGCTTCGGCGCGCGCAGCCGCCGCGTGTATCTGCCGGCCGGCGCCCGCTGGTATGACTTTTGGACGGGCGTGCGCGTGGCGGGCGGTGACCTCACCGCGCCGGCGCCGTTCGATTCATTGCCGGTGTACGTGAGGGCCGGCTCGATCGTGCCGTTGGGACCTGCTCTCGAGTACACCGACGAGAAGCCCGCGGATCCCATCACCCTGCGGGTGTACACCGGCGCCGACGGCCGATTTGAGCTGTACGAGGATGACGGCCTGGGCTACGGCTACGAGCGTGGGGAGTTCGCGCGTATTCCGCTGCGCTGGGACGAGGCGCGCCACACCCTGACCATCGGCGCCCGGCAGGGCGCCTATGCGGGCATGCCCCTGCAGCGCACCTTCAACATCGTGCTGATCTCGCCGTCGCGGCCCGCGGGCATCTACGCAGATGCGGCGCGGCCCGCGGCCTTCCGCGTGCGCTACAGCGGCGCGCCGCTGGAATTCAAAGCGGCAGCGACCAGGTCTGGCCCATGAGGTCGCGACCGAACGAGCGGTGCTGTTGCTGACCCATCAGTTGAAAGCCCGCGGCTTCGTACAGGCGGCGCGCCGCCACCAGCACGTCATGCGTCCATAGCGTCAGGCGCTGGTAGCCGGCGCTGCGGGCGCGCTCGATGCAGGCCGCCACCAGCGCCTTGCCGATGCCGAGACCGCGGGCTCCCGGCTCGACGTACAGCAGCCGCAGTCTGCCGGTCTGCGGCTCGTCGCCGCGCATCAGGAATATCGATCCGGCAACCATGTCGTTGTGATCGGCGATCCACGCCTGCTCCTTCGCGGCATCGAACCTGGCGACGAATTGCGCCACGATGCCCAGGGTCAGGGTCTCGTAGCCACTGTCCCAGCCGAATTCCTGGTGATACAGGCGCGACTGGCGGTGGATCACCCAACCGAGCTCGCCGGCGGCGGGGGCGCGCAGGGTGAAGGCATTGGCCGGCGCCGTGCGCTGTGAGTCGCTCAACACGGTTTGGATCTGCCGCATCGCGGCGCGCAGCCGCACGGTGGCGGCGTGATCGAGGGGCGCGAGCAGCCGGGCCATCTGGCTGATGGTGAGGCGCTCGAGCTCGGCGAAGGCGTTGCGTCCGGCATCGGTGAGCGACAGCAGCCGGCGCTTGGCATGTTCGGGGCTGGGCTGAACGGCCACCAGTCCTTGGGAATGCAGGCGCGACAGAATCCGCGACAGATGGGACTTGTCCATCCCCAGGGTGCGCGACAGGTCGGCGGCGGTTTCGATCTGCCCCGTCGCCAGTTCATAGATCACCCGCGCCTCGGGCAGCGAGAAGGGGCTGTTCGAGAGGGTTTCGTCCAGCAGACCGATCTGGCGCGTATAGAAACGGTTGAAGCGGCGCAGGTCGTCAATAGCGCTCATGCGGTCCTCGAGGGCATGCGCCAGTGTTGCATGAGTCAACATTGCTCGCAACCAATTGATCGGTATGATGGCGATCAATCGGCCCGATCACTCTGTCAGGGCGGCCTGCAACAGCTGCTCGATCTGCGCGCCGAGCGGCGCGGCGGCGATCGCCTCAAAGGTCGGAACCCGCGCCTCGCGCACATAGGCGGCCTGGGCGATTTCCAGCTGCACCGCCTCGATTCGGGCCGCGGGCCGGCCATAGTGGCGGGTGATATGGCCGCCCTTGAAGCGGCCGTCCAGCACGAAGCTGAAGCGGGATTGTGCGGCCAGCACGGCGGCGAGCCGCGCCCGCAGGGCGGGGCTGCAGCTGACGCCGCCGGCCGTGCCCACGTTGAGGTCGGGCAGCCGGCCGGCGAACAGACCGGGCACCTGCGAGCGGATCGAGTGTGCATCCCAGATCAGGCAGCGGCCGTGGCGCAAGGCGAGGGCCGCGGCGGTGGCGGCGAGCTGCTCGTGATACGGCTGCCAGTAGGTGCGCAGCCGCTGCGCAATTTCCGCCGGACCGGGTTCGGCGCCCGGCCGGTACAGGCGCTCGCCATCGAAGGCCTCCAGCGGGCAGACCGCGGTCTCGCGCTGCCCGGGGTACAGCGGCGTGCCGTCGGGCGGGCGGTTGAGGTCGACCACATAACGGGAATGCGAGGCGCGCAGCAGCGTGGCGCCGAGCCCGCGGGCAAAATCATAGAGCTCGGGCACGAACCAATCGGTGTCGGGCAGATCGAGCGCCCGCGGCTCGAGCCGTGCGGCCAGGTCGGCGGGCACATGCGTGCCGGAATGCGGAAAGCTGATGAGCAGCGGCACGCTGCCGGGGATGAGCTCGTACAGCGCCGGGTTCGCCGCCATCGCGCTCACCACCAGCCGCGGCGCTTGAACCAGATCACGGGCAGCAGGACGCTGAGCGCCATCAATCCGATCACATAGGGGTAGCCGTAGCGCCAGCCGTATTCCGGCATGCCGTGGAAATTCATGCCGTACCAGCTGGCGATCAGCGTCGGCGGAATGCCCACCACCGAGACGATGGTGAGCACGCGGAAGATGTCGTTCTGTTCGGTGTTGATGAAGCCGAGGATGGCGTCGAGCAGGAACTGGGTCTTGCCGGACAGATGCGATTCGAAATCCACCAGCGAGCCCAAGTCCTGGCGCGCGCTGGCCAGCCGGGGTTTCAATTCCGGCGCCAGCCATTGTGCGGTGTCGAGCACGAAGCCGATGATGCGCTGCATGCCGAGCAGGCTTTGGCGCAGGCGCGACAACTGATCGCCGGCGATGCCCACGGCCGAGAGGCTGCGCCGCAGGGCACGGGCGCCGGGCGCCGTGTGCTGCGCCTGCCCGCCATCGGCGCCGAAGGTGTGCGTGGACACGGTGGCCAGGTCATGGCCGAGTTTTTCGAGCACGTCCGCGGCGTAGTCCACCATGGCGTCGAGGATCACCGCGAAGGTGGTCGCGCTGCTGCTGCAATGGCCCCGCCGGGCGCGCGCCTCGACGGCCTCGAAGGCCTGCATTTGCGAAAATCTCACGGTGACCAGGAGCTTCGGCGAGAGGATGAATCCCAGCGGCAGGGCGGCGAGCCCGACCGCGTGCACCCCGAGCGGCATGCTGACGTACAGCACCTCGCCCTCGGCGCGCAGGCGGCTGGAGGTTTCGATCTCCTCCAGGGAGGCGCGCGACGGCACCGCGATGCCGAAGTCGGCCGCCATGCGCGCGATCTCCTCAGGGGTCGGCTCGAACAGGTCGATCCACACGGGTGCGGCGTCCGGCGCGTCCGCCGGGGGATGGGAGTTCAGCATGCTTCAAGCCTACACCACCCCGTCGAGGATGTTGCGCAGGTAGGCGACGTGCTGCATCAGCGCCTGGCGTCCCTCGCGCGGGATCGCGATGCGCGTGCGCGGCTTTTTCTCGAGGAAATCCTCGTCGATCCGTACGTAGCGGGCATTCTCGAGCGTCGCCAGATGGGCACCTAGGGTGGGGCTCAGCCGGGCGCGCGCGAGGGCAGCAGGGTGTCCACGCTGTGGGCGAAGCGCCCGGATCTCACCCAGCCCTGGGCCGCTTCGATGTCCGGCGCGAAGTAACGGTCCGCCGCATAGAAGGGCACCTCGGCGCGGATGTCGGCGTGCACCTGCTCGAGGATGGGCGAGGAGCGCGCGGGGCGGTGAAAATCGATGCCCTGGGCCGCGGCCAACAGTTCGATGCCGACGATGCCCGCGGCGTTGTCGACCATGCGTCCGAGGCGGCGCGCGGCATGCGTGGCCATGCTGACGTGATCTTCCTGATTGGCCGAGGTGGGGATGGAGTCGACGCTGCACGGGGCCGCGAGCGTCTTGTTCTCGGCCACCAGCGCCGCGGCGGTGACCTGGGCGATCATGAAGCCGGAATTCAAGCCGCTGTTCTCGACCAGAAACGGCGGCAGCCCGCTCATCTTGGGGTCCACCAGCACGGCCATGCGCCGCTCCGACAGGCTGCCGATCTCGGCGATGGCGAGCGCCAGCACATCGGCGGTGAAGGCCACCGGTTCGCCGTGAAAATTACCCCCCGAGATCACCTCGGCCGAGTCGACGAACAGCAGCGGATTGTCGGTGACCGCGTTGGCCTCGATGGCGAGGGTGGCGGCGGCATTGCGGATGAGATCGAGGCAGGCGCCCATCACCTGTGGCTGGCAGCGAAACGAATAGGGATCCTGGACGCGGCTGCAGTCCAGGTGCGAGGCGCGGATGGCGCTGCCGCCGATCAGCCGCAGGATTTCGCGCGCCACCGCGATCTGACCGGGCTGGCCGCGCGCCAGCTGGATGCGCGCATCGAAGGGCGAATCGCTGCCCTTCAAGGCGTCGACCGACATGGCGCCGGCGACCAGTGCGGCGGAGAACAGGTCCTCGGCGCCGAACAGGCCGGCGAGGGCAAGCGCGGTGGACACCTGGGTGCCGTTGATCAGCGCCAGGCCCTCCTTGGCGCGCAGCCGGAACACCGTCAGTCCGGCGCGTGCCAGGCCGTCGGCGGCGGGCAGCCGTTCACCGCCGATGCGAACCTGGCCGATGCCGAGCAGTACGGCGCCCAGATGCGCGAGCGGCGCCAGGTCGCCGGAGGCGCCGACCGAGCCCTGCGCGGGGATCAGCGGATAGACCTCGTGCTCCAGCAGCGCCAGCAGGCCGTCGATGAGCGCGGCACTGATGCCCGAATGGCCGCGCGCCAGCGCATTGATCTTGAGCGCGAGAATCAGCCGCACCACCGCGTCGGGCAGCGCTTCGCCGACGCCGGCCGCGTGCGACAGCAGCAGATTGCGCTGCAGCTGCTCGAGCTGCTCGGTGGGTATGCGGGTCTGCGCCAACAGACCGAAGCCGGTGTTGATGCCGTAGGCGGCGTCGCCCTGTTCCACGATGCGATCGACCAGCGCGCTCGAGGCGTCGATGCGCGCGCGGTCCCCGGCGTCGAGGCGGATTGCGACCGGGCGCTCATAGATGCGCCGCAGCCGGGCGAGTGGGCAGTGGCCGGCACGCAGATTGAAGATGTCGCCCATCGGCGGCACGGTATGTCAAAGCCGCGGATCAATCCAGGGCTTTTCTACAGCCAGCGCGCTCAGAAGTCCTTCCACTCCTCGTCGGCCGTGGGCTCGGCCTTGCGGGCGAGCGCGGAACGCGGCGCGGCGGCCGTCGCGGTCCTCTTGGCGCCGCTCAGCGGCCGGTTCGGCGCACGGCGCTCCGTCGCGACCGGCGCCGGCTGCGACCGCATCGAATGGGCCGGCGCGACCGCCGCGGCCTTGGCGGCCGGGTTGCCGCCCACCTTGTAGCGCGAGATCAGCTGCGTGAGATTGGAGGCCTGCTCGGTGAGCGCCTGCGCGGCCGCGGACGCCTGCTCGACCAGGGCGGCATTCTGCTGGGTGACGTCGTCCATCATGGTGATGGCCTTGTTGACCTGCTCGATTCCCGAAGCCTGCTCGCGGCTCGAGCTGGCGATCTCGGCCATCACGTCCGTGACCTTCTTGACGCGCACCACGATTTCCGCGAGCACCTTGCCGGATTCATCGACGAGTTTGGTGCCCTCGGTGACCTTGCCCACCGAGTCGTTGATCAGCGCCTTGATCTCCTTGGCCGCCTGTGCGCTGCGCGATGCGAGGTTCCTGACCTCGGCGGCGACCACCGCGAAGCCGCGGCCCTGTTCGCCGGCGCGTGCGGCCTCCACCGCCGCGTTCAGCGCGAGCAGATTCGTCTGGAAGGCGATTTCATCGATGACGCTGATGATGTCGGCGATGCGTTTGGAGGAGGCGTTGATCTCGCTCATGGCGGTGACGGCCGCCCCGACCACCGAGCCGCCGCGTTCGGCCTGTTCGCGGGCGGCGCTGGCGAGCTGGTTGGCCTGCGCGGCATTGTCGGCGTTGTTCTTGACCGTCGACGTCATCTGCTCCATGGAGGAGGCGGTTTCCTCGAGGCTGGAGGCCTGCTCTTCGGTGCGCTGGCTCAAATCCGTGTTACCGCGTGAGATCTCCTCGGAACCGGTGCGCACCTCCGCGGCGGCCTGGCCCATGGTGCGGATCACGTCGGCCATGTTCTCGAGCAGGCGGTTCACCCCGACGGCGAGCGACTTGAAGAACGGCGCCTTGCCTTCCTCGACGATGCGCACCGTGAGGTCGCCGTCGATGGCCCCGGCGACCATGTTCTGAACCTCTTCCTCGGTGGACACTTCCTCGGTGCGATCCAGCCATTGCACCACCGTGCCGAGCCGCTTGTCGCCCTCGATCACGGGGTTGGCGATGATGCGCAGCGCCGCGCCGCCGAGCCTGAGGTCCAAGGTGTGGGTGCCGTTCAGGGTGGCGAGCATGTTGCGCTGGTGCGAGGGCACCTTGTGGAACTGATCGAAGGAGTAGCCGACGATGCGCTCCGGGTCGAATTGGGTCAGGGACTTGCGGATCTCGCCCGCCTGCTTGCGGAAAATCGCGGTCGCGCAGTCGTTGGCGAAAGTGATCTTGCCGTCGGTGTCGGCCACCATGACGCCCACCGACACGCGCTCCAGGGCGATGCGGATCCGGCCGTTTTCCACGGCCATCGCGTGTTCCTTTTCGGTGCGCTCGCGCAGCGCGGTCTGCATGAGTTCGAGCCCCTGCAGCGTGCGGCCGATTTCGTCGTTCGCATGCTTGGGGATGACGCTGGTGTAGTTGCCCTTGCCGATCTCGCCGAGCACTATGGCCGCTGCGTCCAAGGGCCGCTTGATGACGCGGGTGAGCAGCACGGCGAGCAGGCAGGCCACCGCGACGGCGATCACCGACAGGCTGAGCAGCAACAGCTGAATGCGCCGATAGGAGGCATCGAGCAGGGTGGCGCGCTCATGGATTCGGGTCCTCTGGTAGTCGCCGAGCTTTGCCAGGGCGCCGATCAGCGCCAGCTGCGCCGGCCGCGAACGCGTGAGTAGCGTCTCCTTGGCAGCCTTGAAGTCGCCGGCCTGCACATGCGAAATGAATTCCTGGTCGAGCGGCAGAAGGTTCGTGCGTGAGTCGAGCGCCGCCTGCAGCAGCGCCTTGCCGTCCTCGGATTGCACGCTCGCGGTCATCGCGCGGGCATACTCCGCGCCCTTGCCGGTGAGCGCGGCGATCTTTTCGGCCTCGCCCTGGATCTGGGACTTGTCGTCCATGATCAGCATGTTGCGGGCGTGGCGCATGGATTCGGAGAGTGCGGCCGACCAGGCAGTGGTGGTCTCCAGATTGGCGAGCTCCGCACCGGTGATCTCGCTGACGGCGGTGTTGAAGGCGGCCAGCCGCGCCAGGCCGAGGCCCACCGCGACGGCGAACACCAGAATGACGCCGGCAAAGGCGATTGCCAGCCGGGCGCCGACGGAATTGCGGTAACTCATTACGCTCTCTCCATGAGGTTTATCGACCCGAATGTTTACGCGGACAGCACCGTCATGACGCCGCCGCCGTATTTCGGCAGCTGCACCTGGAACTCGCGCCGTCCCTGCGAGGCGTTCAGCAGCGCGCTGGCCGTCGCGGGCAGGGAGGCGGCCGGGTACACCTGGTCGAGCTTCAGATGCGGCGATCCGCCGTCCAGCACCAGGCGCGTGCAGATGTTCATGGTCTCGCGCAGGTTCTCCACCATCACTGCGGAGAGTTCATGCGACTTCGCCGCTTCCTTGGCCATTGCCGGGGGCAGCATGCTGAGCGCGGCGCCGAAGCTCGCAGCCAGATGGGTGTCCGCGCCGCACATCGCGGCGGTCTCGCCGGTATCGCGCACGTAGATGCCGTACCAGGAGCCGCCGGCGGGCGTCTGGTCGAATTTGCCGCCCGGTTTCACGTCGAGGCCGTCGAACAGCAGGCCCAGAAGGTCCGCGATCTTGTGGGCGTCGGGCAGCGGACAGGCGGTGGACATCGGAATGGCCTTCGGGGACAGCCGCGCCTCAGCGCAGGTGGGGTCCCAGGTGTTCCTTGAACGAATCCGCGCTGAAGGGTTTCGAAATCAGGAATTTGGCGCCGGCGCTCGTGGCCTTGGCGCGCATGTCCGGGGTCGCCTCGGTGGTCACGAATCCGAAGGCGACCTTCACGCCCTCGCTCCTGAGCGCTTCGAGCAGTTGCATGCCGCTCATGTTCGGCATGTTCCAGTCGGACAGCACGAGATCGGGCATCGAGGCCTTGATCGCGGTCAGTGCCTTGGCGCCATCGTCGGCCTCGCTGATGTCATGGCCGTCGAATCCCGCCTGGCGCAGGGTCTTCTTTACGATCATGCGCATGGCGGTTGAATCGTCGACGATCATGATTTTCATACTTACGGTGCATCGGCGGCGGCGGGGATTTCTTGAATTGCCGCGCCGGCATCAAACCGACATGCTGCGTCGCAATAGTTCCGCCGGAGCCTTGATCAGGCTGAGAATCCGCTCGGCGATCTGCGGCAGCGGAGATTGCCACTGCACCGCCCCCAATTCGCACGCCGCGCCCGGCATGCCCCACACCACGCTGGTGCTTTCGTCCTGGGCGATGGTGGCGGCGCCCGCATCGCGCATCTCCTTCATGCCCTCGGCTCCGTCGCGGCCCATGCCGGTGAGCATCACGCCGATCGAGCTCGACCCCGCGGTCTGGGCCACGGAGCGAAACAACACGTCCACCGAGGGCCGGTGCCGGTTGACCAGGGCGCCCGAGCTCAGCTTGCATTGATAGCGGGATCCGACCCGGGCCACCAGCAGGTGCTGGTCGCCGGGCGCGATGTACACATGTCCGGCCAGAATGGCCTGGCCGTCTTCGGCCTCGCAGACGGCCAGTTCGCACAGCGCGTTCATGCGCTGCGCAAACGGGCCGCTGAAGGCCTTGGGTATGTGTTGGGTGATCACGATGCCCGGCACGTCGGCGGGCAGCCGGGTGAGGACCTCTTTGATGGCTTCCGTACCGCCGGTGGAGGCGCCGATGGCGATGATGCGCTCGCCCACCGGATGCCTGGGGGCATCGCGCTTCGGCAGCACCACGCCGGCGTCGTGACTGTCCTCGACGTGCATCTGCACGGGTTCCACGATCGCCCGGATGTGGGCGTGCGCCGCCACCTTGACCTTGGCAATCAGCTCCTGCGCCACGTCGCGGATGTCGCCGCGGCCGCCGACCGCCGGCTTGGCGACGAAATCCACCGCACCCAAGGCGAGCGCATCGAGGGCGACGTTGACGCCGTTCTGGGTGGGCGAGGCGCACATCACCACGGGCATGGGCCGCAGCCGCATGAGATTGCGCAGGAAGGCAAGGCCGTCCATGCGCGGCATCTCGACGTCGAGAGTGAGCACATCGGGATTGAGCAATTTGATCTTCTCGCGCGCGCGGAAGGCATCCATCGCCGTGCCGACGACCTCGATCGCCGGGTCGGAATTCAATAATTCGGTCAGCAGCTGGCGCATCACCGCGGAATCGTCGATCACCAGCACGCGAATCTTTTCGTTCATTGTTGCCATGGCCGTCAGAAGAGTTCCACGGAGCCGGATTCGACCTGGGCCTTGGTGGGTGCGGATTGCTTCTCGCGCTCGAATATGGTCCGGTTCAGGGTCGCGGTGAGCCGCTTGACGCGCGCCTTGCCGGTCAACGGGCTGTAATACACCTTGCGCGCGAAGCTCTCGCCGAGATCCTCCACGGTGATGGTGAAGCCTTCGGTGCGCAGATAATCGCGGACGAAGGCGGCGTTGAGCGCGCCCACATCCATGGAGGTGTCGAGGACCTTGCCGCCGCCGACCACCTTGAACTCGAGATTCTCGCGCCGGCCCCCGAGGTTCAGGATGTCATTGATGAGCCGCTCCATCGCGACGTTGCCGTAGCGCGTCGCGGAGCTGAACTGATTCTCGGACCAGGCGCTGGTGCCGCCGGACCGGTCGAGCGGCAGCATGAAGTGATTCATGCCGCCGATCCCGAGCTTGCGCTCGCGCACGCAGGCCGAAACACAGGAGCCGAGAACCGTGAATATGACCTCATCGTGGCTGGTCACGTAGTATTCGCCGGGCAGCAGCTTGGCGAGCGGCCGTCCGAGGTCCGCGTCCCAGGTGCGCCGGATGTGTGCGAACTGCGGCAGCGCGGGCGGCAGGTCCGGCGGCGCGGCGGACAGGGCTTTGAGGCCGGCCTGCGTCATTCGGTCCTCCGGTACACCGTGCGTCCGACCAGCTTGTAGCGGCGCGTCACATTGAACAGGTTCTCCGAATGGCCGATGAACAGCCAGCCGCCCACCTGCTGCGTTTCGGCCATGCGTTCGAACAGCCTACGCTGGGTGTCCTTGTCGAAATAGATGACGACGTTGCGGCAGAAGATGATGTCGAAGGGACCCTTCATCGGCCAGGGGTCGAGCAGGTTCAGCTTCTTGAACGTGATCAGGGACTTGAGCTCGGTGGCGGCCGAATAGGTGTCGGGACCCGCCGCATCGCGGGTGAACCAGCGCGTCCGGCGCTCCACCGACATGCCCTTCAGCCTCTCGGCATCGTAGACGCCCGCCGCCGCCGTCTGCACCACCTTGGAATCGATGTCCGTGGCGAGCAGCTTCACATCCCAGTTCTGCAGGCGCGCGAACGCCTCGCGCAGCACGATGGCGATGGAATACGGCTCCTCGCCGGTCGAGCAGCCCGCCGACCACAGGCGCACGCGGCGGGTGGCCGCACGCTGATTCTGCGCCTGCGGCAGCGCCTCGGCGGCCAGCTGATCGAAATGATATTGTTCGCGGAAGAACGACGTGAGATTCGTGGTGATGGCATTGGTCAGCTCCTGCATTTCCTCCGCGCCGCCGGCTTCCACCGTGCTGCAGTATTCGCCGAAGGTGGTCAGGTTGAGCTTGCGCAGCCGCCGCGCGAGGCGGCTGTACACGAGCTGACGTTTGGCATCCGACAGGGCGATGCCGGTATGTGCGTAAACCAGGTCACGCAGGCGGTTGAAGTCCGAGTCGGTGAACTCGAATTCCTGGCCGCCGGCCGATGCGTTCATGACTCGAACAGCTCGACGTCGCCGGGGAGCACCGCATCCGCCAGCTCGGGCGCTGGCGATTCATCGGCGAAGATGCGGGCGAACAGCGCCCGCTCCTCGGTCATGCTGAACCTGCGCCACTGATTCTCGCGCAACTGGCGCCAGTGCTCGGCCGAGGCGCGGCGTTCGACGTCCGCCATGTGACGGTGCAGTGCGCGCAGCGACTCCACCACGTGTTGCAGCTGCTGCATGATGCGGTCATGGGCCTGGACCGCCACCACGACGGCGCTGATCTCGGCGGCGAGGGTGGCCTCGCTGCGGTCGGCGCTCATGAACCTCTCGAAGGAGGCGAGCAGCCGGCTGTTCGCCGCGCCGTCGACGGTGAGGCAGGCTTCGATCTGTGCGGCGGACCATTCGAGCCAGCGGCGGCATTGCTGCACGGCGCCCGGCGGTTCCTGCTGTTCCGGCGGTTCTTTCAGGTCAGGCGGAAGCATCACGCAGGTCCAGTACCCCGGCCAGCCCGATGAGGTCGGCGGTCTTGCGCAGCGTGCCCGAAGGATTGTGCCAGGTGCAGCCGAGACCGCGCTCACGGGCGCTGCGCCACAGACCGGCGAGCAGCTGCAGGATGGCCGTGTCGATCTCCTCCACGCGGCTGCCGTCGATCACCAGCGGGCCGCCGGCGCCGAGCCGGGTCACGAGCGTGCGGTGCAGCTCGGCGGCGTGCACGATCGACAGCTGCGCCGGCAGTTCGATGCTGCCGCTCTGCGCTGCGCGCACGGGCTTCTTCCGGCTCACGCCGCGGCCGCCCCGGACAGCGGCTCTTCGATGATGCTGTTGTCGATGAGCCGGTCGATGTCGAGCAGGATGACCAGCTTGTCGGCGATGGTCGCGAGCGCCTTGACGAACACCGTGTCGATGCTGCCGCAGACGTCGGGCGGCGGCTTGCTGGCGCCGACGGGGACGTTGTAGACGTCGGACACCGCGTCGACGACCATTCCGACCGTGCGCTCGCCGCGCCGGCCGGCCACCTTGACCACGATGATCACGGTGGTCGGCCCGAAGACGATCTTATCCAGGCCGAAGCGGCTGCGCAGGTCGAGGATCGGGACCACCGAACCGCGCAGATTGATCACGCCGAGAACATACTCGGGCGTGCGCGGGATGCGGGTCACCTTGTCCCACCCCTTGATCTCCTGCACGCGCAGGATGTCGACGCCGTACTCCTCGCCGGCGAGCATGAACGTGAGGTATTGTTCGCTGTCGGTCGCGGCACCGTTGTCCGCCGCCTTGCTCTCATTAGCCATTGCGCTGTCTCCTTGTCACGCTGCGCGCCGTCATGCCGCGCGCACCGAATTCGTCCGTCGACCCGAGGCCACCGAGCGGATGAGGTCGGGTACGTCGATGATGAGGGCCACCTTGCCGTCGCCCAGGATGGTTGCGCCGGCGATTCCGAGCACCGGCTTGAAATTCGATTCCAGACTCTTGATGACCACCTGCTGCTGCGAGAGCAGGTCATCCACCAGCACTCCGACCCGCTTGCCGTCGGCCTCCACGACCACCAGCAGCCCCTCCGCGACGCTGGTGCTATCGGGCTCGATGCCGAAATGTTCGTACAGCTTGACCACCGGCAGGAACTCGTTGCGCAGCCGGAACACCTCGGTGCGTCCGGCCAGGGTGTTGACGCGGTCGGCCGCGACCTGGATGGTCTCGACGATGGCGAGCAGCGATATGATGTAGATCTCCCGCCCGACCCGCACCAGCTGCCCGTCGAGGATTGCAAGGGTGAGGGGCAGCCGGATGCGCACGGTGCTGCCCTGGCCCTCGCGCGACATGATCTGCACCGCGCCCCCCAGGTCGTGGATGTTCCGGCGAACCACGTCCATGCCGACGCCGCGGCCGGACACGTCGCTGACCTGCTCCGCGGTGGAGAAGCCCGGCATGAAAATGAGGTTGTCGATCTGCTCGTCCGTCAAATCCTGGTCCTCGGCGATGAGTCCGCGCTCGCGCGCCTTGCGCAGTATCCGCGGCTTGTTGAGCCCGGCGCCGTCGTCGCGCACCTCGATGATGATGTTGCCGCCCTCATGGAATGCGGCCAGCTCGAGTGTGCCGGTGTCGGACTTGCCCGCCGCGACGCGCTGTTCCGGGCTCTCCAGGCCGTGATCCAGCGAATTTCGCACCAGGTGCACCAGCGGATCGCTGATCTTCTCGAGCACGGTCTTGTCGAGCTCGGTGTTCTCGCCCACCAGCTTGATCTCGACTTTCTTGCCGAGTTTTCGCGACAGATCGTGCACCAGGCGCGGAAAGCGGTTGAAGGCGAAGCTGATCGGCAGCATGCGGATGCGCATGACGCTTTCCTGCAGCTCGCGGGTGTTGCGCGCCAGCTGCTGCAGTCCCTTGCGCAGCAGGTCGGGTTCACCCGGGCCGGTGCCTTCGGCGAAGCCCGAGAGCATCGACTGGGTGATCAGCAGCTCGCCGACCAGGTTGATGATGCTGTCGAGCTTCTGCGTGGCGACGCGGATGGAGCCGGCCTCCGCGGGTTTGGGAACCGCGTCGGCGCGCGCGGCGCCGCGCAGCGTGTCCGCGGCGGGAGCGGGTGCGGCGGCCGGCGACTGCGTGGGGATGGTGAGCACGGGGCTCGCCGCCGCGGCCGGCGTCGCCGGCACGGGTTCGCCCAACGCAACGATTTCGAGCCGGCAGCCCGGATCGACCCAGTCGAATATCTCCTCGATCTTTTTGCGCGGGATCTGGCCCAGCAGATTGATATCCCATTTGAGATAGCAGACCTCCGGGTCCAGCGCCTCGAGCGGCGGCAGCCGCGAGACGTCGGCGCACGCCGCCAATGAACCGAGCAGCGCCAGCTCATGAAACATGCGCGTCGGCTCGTTGCGCAGCCGTAGCAGATCCGGCACCGGATCGAACACGATGCGCCATCCAGCGGCCGGGGCGGCCGGGGCGGCCGGCGCGACGGGTGCCGGAGCCTGAACCGCCTCGGGCGGATCGCCAAGGATTTGACGGATGTCGGCATTGAGCAGCCCGATGCGGGTCTGATCGAGCGGCTGTTCGGCTTCGGTCGCTGCGATCATGTCCCGCATGCAGTCGCAGGCCTGCAGCAGGGTTTGAATCGCCTCGGCGGTGACCGGCCGGATGCCGTTGCGCATCTCGTCGAGCAGGGTCTCCACGCCGTGGGTGAAGGCGGCGACCTCGGCGAATCCGAAGGTGGCCGCGCCGCCCTTGATCGAGTGGGCGGCACGAAAAATGGTGTTGATGCTTTCGGCATCGGCGGTGGCGCCGAGGCTCAGGAGACCTGACTCCATGGCATCGAGCCCTTCGCGGCTCTCCTGGAAAAACACCTTGGCGATTTCCGCCATTTCGATGTCGAGTGTCATGCGCTTTGCCGAGGCAGGTCTAGATGACCCGCGCGACGGTGGCGAGCAATTGCGGCGGATTGAATGGCTTGACGATCCAGCCGGTAGCACCCGCGCGCTTGCCCTCCATCTTCCGTTCCTGGCTCGATTCGGTGGTGAGGATCAGCATCGGCACGTACTTGTACAGCGGCAGGTTGCGCAGCTCGCGCACCAGGGTGATGCCGTCCATGCGCGGCATATGCACGTCGGTGAGCACCAGGTCGACGCCGCCGGCGCGTGCCAGCTCGAGCGCCTCGACGCCGTCGCAGGCCTGCAACACGGTGTAACCGGCACCTTGCAGGGTGAGCAGCACCATCTGCCGCATTGACGCGGAGTCATCCACCGCCAGGATACTTTTTGCCATTCGCGTCAGTCTCCGCTGCCCAGTCTATTTGCACGCCGTCCATGTGTACGCTCGACTACACGGATATCGTCAAATTGGGCGGAAACTGTAACGGCCGGGTGGCGATCCGCATCACGCCGCCACCAGCAGCGGCAGCAGCTCCTCGGCCGACTCCCGTGTCTGCAGGATGAGGTTCGTCAGGTTCCCGGCATCCAGCCGGCAGATGTTCAGGGCGCTCGCCGCCATGGGCGCCGCGTCAAGAGGATCCCGGCTGTCGATCTCGGCCAGCACGGCGATGCTGTTGGCGACATGTACGGTTGCCACCTCGGACTGGAAGGCCTGCGCGCGGTCGGGTTCGTGGTGCATGCCGATGCAGGCCTGCAGCGACGGCGGCAGCCCCCAGTTGCGCGCCAGCGCCCAGCCGACCGCGGCGTGATCGAAACCCAGCACCCGCTGCTCGCACTGGTACAAAGCGAGATCATCGGAGGCGTCGATCGACATCAGCAGCGCCTCGCGCTCCTCATTCTGCGCGCGGCTGAAGAGCACCAGCTGTCCGATGTCGTGCAGCAAGCCGGCGACGAATGCGCTCTCGCCCGGCTCGGCGCCGCGGTGGGCGGCGATATGGGCTGCGGCCACGGCGCACAGCAGGCTGTGGCGCCAGAAGGATTCCATGGTGACCAGTTCGTTCGAAATGCCGTCGAATGCCCGCACCGCCGTCAGTCCGACGGTCAGATCGCGCACCTGGCGCACGCCGAGCACGGTGATGGCGCGGCTCACGGTGGCGATTTTGCCGTACTGGCCGAAGCTCGGGCTGTTGGCGATCCGCAGCAGACGCGCGGTGAGGGCGGCGTCCCGGCCTATCTCGCGGCCGATGTCGGAGGCGGAGGCGGTGGGGTCGTTGACCATGCGGGCGATGCGCATGGCCACATCCGGCAGGGTGACGAGGTCCTTGACGCCCGCCACCAAGCTCTCCGCAGTCAACTCTGGGGCGGTCAACTCAAGCTCATCCGCGCGCGGCCAGGCGCGATTGCACGAATCCGAAGGCGAATTCCACCGCAGCTTTCACGGCCGCTTCGCGGCGCCGCCGTTCGTCGGCGCTCATGTAGAAGTCCATGTCGACCTTGTGGCGTATGTAGCGCGGCGGCAGGCGGTTGAGCGCGACGCACGCCACGTCGGCGAGCAATTCCGGATCGCCGGCAAGCTTGGGGTAGCCGGGCGCGGCATCGAGAACCTTGCCGAAAATGGCCTCTTCGTTGGAGTTATGCACCGATTCGAATTGAGTGAACATAATCTGGAAATAGGCTTCGGGTTGACCCGTTGGATATCGGTCGTGCAGCAGCCGACTTGAATCCTTTCGCGAAACGCACGCCGCCTGACCTACGGCCGGCCGATCATGGGCAGGTTGAGCCCCTGGCTGCGGGAACATTCGATGGCCGTCGCGTAGCCGGCGTCGGCGTGGCGCATCACCCCGGTGGCGGGGTCGTTCCAGAGCACGCGTGCAATGCGCCGGGCCGCAGCCTCGCTGCCGTCGCAAACGATGACCACGCCGGCATGCTGCGAGTAGCCCATGCCCACCCCGCCGCCGTGGTGGATGGACACCCAGGTTGCGCCGCTCGCGGTGTTGAGCAGCGCGTTCAGCAAGGGCCAGTCCGAGACCGCGTCGGAGCCGTCGAGCATCGCCTCGGTCTCGCGGTTCGGACTGGCCACGGATCCGGAATCCAGGTGGTCGCGGCCGATGACGATGGGCGCGGACAACTCGCCGCTCGCCACCATGTCGTTGAAGGCGAGGCCCAGCCGATCCCGCTGGCCGAGGCCCACCCAGCAGATGCGTGCAGGCAGGCCCTGGAAGTGAATCCGTGAGCGCGCCATGTCGAGCCAGTTGTGCAGATTGGGATCGTCCGGAATCAGCTCCTTGACCTTGGCGTCGGTCTTGTAGATGTCTTCCGGGTCGCCGGACAGCGCCACCCAGCGAAACGGGCCGATGCCGCGGCAGAACAGCGGCCTGATGTACTCGGGCACGAACCCCGGCACATCGAAGGCGTGCGCCACGCCCTCATCGCGCGCCACCTGGCGAATGTTGTTGCCGTAGTCGAACACCGGCAGCCCCATGGCCTTGAACCGCAGCAGATAGCCGACATGCTTGGCCATGGAGCGGCGGGCCGCGGCGCTGGTACCGGCCGGATCGCTCGCTCGCCGCTCGTCCCATTGTTCGACGCTCCAGCCCTGCGGCAGGTAGCCGTTGACCGGATCATGCGCCGAGGTTTGATCGGTGAGCGCATCGGGCTTGATGCCGCGCGCGAGCATCTGCTCGAGCACGTCGACCACGTTGCCGAGCAAGGCGACCGAAACGGCCCTGCCGGCGGCGGCGGCCGTCTGCAGCTGCCCGAGGGCCTCATCGAGGGAATGCGCCTGCATATCGACGTAGCCGGTCTCGAGCCGCTTGGCGATGCGGCTTTGCCGGCACTCCACCGCGAGCATGCTGGCGCCGGCCATGGTGGCCGCGAGCGGCTGCGCGCCGCCCATGCCGCCCAATCCCGCCGTCAGGATCCATTTGCCGGCGAGATTGCCGCCGAAGTGGCGTCGGCCCATCTCGGCGAAGGTCTCGTAGGTGCCCTGCACGATTCCCTGGCTGCCGATGTAAATCCAGGAACCAGCCGTCATCTGGCCATACATGGCGAGGCCGAGCCGGTCGAGCTCGTGGAAATGCTCCCAGGTCGCCCAGTGCGGCACCAGATTCGAATTGGCGATGAGTACGCGCGGTGCATCGGCGTGGGTCTGGAACACGCCCACCGGCTTGCCGGATTGAACCAACAGGGTCTCCTCAAGCCTGAGCGTCTTCAGGGTCTCGACGATGCGATCGAAGCAATTCCAATCGCGTGCGGCGCGGCCGATGCCGCCGTACACCACGAGTTCGGCGGGATTCTCGGCGACCTCGGGGTCGAGGTTGTTCATGAGCATGCGCAGCGGCGCCTCGGTGGTCCAATGCCGGGCCGTCAGCGTCTTGCCGCGTGCCGCACGGATGACGCGGGGTTTCACGGTGGCGAGCATGATTAATTCTCCGGGGTGACTTGGGGGTGCATGGGAGCCTGGGGGTGAAGAATACGGCTCATCAAATTCGCGAACTTTTCACCGAGTGCCGCCTCGGCGTCGTGATGCCGGTGGCGCACCACCCAGCGTCCCGCCACCATGACATCGCGGATGGCAGCATGCCCGCCGGCGAACAGCAGATGGTCCAGGGCCGCATCGGCCGCTGCGCCGGCGAGGGACGGATGATGGGGATCGAGCACCAGCCAGTCGGCACGGCGGCCCGCCGCGATGGCGCCCACCGGCTGGCCGATGGCTTGTGCGCCGTGGATCGCCGCATCGCGCCACAACCGCGTACCGACGTGCGGCTCTGTGTCGGTGGCAAGTACGGCGCGGCGCTTGCGCCGCAGCCGCTGCTGATACTCCATCCAGCGCAGCTCCTCGGCGGGATTCACGGTGACCTGGCTGTCCGAGCCGATGCACAGATGGCCCTGCATGTCGAGAAAGCGCGCGGCATCGAAGGCGCCGTCGCCGAGATTCGCCTCGGTGCTCACCGATACGCACACCGTGGCGCCGGCCGCGGCGATGCCCTGCAACTCCTTGACGGTGGAATGGGTGGCATGCACCAGGCACCAATGCGCGTTGATCAGTCCGGTCTTGAGCAGCAGCTCGATCGGCCGTTTGCCGTTGGCGCGCCGGCAGGCATTGACCTCGCGCAGCTGCTCGGCGACGTGGATGTGCACCGGCAGGGCGGGATTGATGCCGGCGAGTTCCTTGGCGACCGCCGCCAGGGTGCTGATCGGCACCGCGCGAAGACTGTGAAAGGCGGCGCCGGTACGCTGGGTGCCGGAGCCGCGGCGGCGATCGGCCTGCACCCGCTCGCCGATCAGGCGCACGAAGTCCTCGGCCTCCAGGGCAAAGCGCGCCTGGTCCTTTTTCAGCGGCTTGTCACCGAAGTCGCCGGTCTGGTAAAGGGTCGGCAGGAAGGTCAGGCCGATGCCGGCAATGCTCGCGGCCTCGCCGATCGCCTCCCACAACGCGTTGTTGCCGGCGTAGGGTGCGCCGTTCGCCTGACGGTGCAGATAGTGGAATTCGGCCACTGAGGTATACCCGGCCTTGAGCATTTCCACGAACAGCTGCGTCGCCACCACCAGCAGCTCCTCGGGCTGGATGCGGTTGGCGAGCCCGTACATCGCCTCGCGCCAGGACCAGAAGCTGTCCTGTTTGGACTGGCGGTATTCGGCGGCGCCGACCATGGCACGCTGAAAGGCGTGGCTGTGTGCGTTCGGCATGCCGGGTACGACGTAGCCACCGATGCGCTCCGCGCCGGGCGGCGGTACCGCCACCAGCGGTGGCGGCGCGATTTCGATGCGCGCGATGCGCCCGGCCTCCGACACGGTCACCACCGCGCCTCGCGCCCAGCCCTGCGGCAGCAGCACGGCATCCAGATAATATTGTCGATTCATCAGGGTTTTGCTGTTCCGACTCATGGGTATCCGTCTTGACGGGCTGTGTGCGGGTAGCCTAGCTTGCCGCGTCAACCGTTCAACAGCAATTCGCCGGCGGTGCTCGTGCCGAAATCCTCTCAAGAACCGCAATCATCCGATGGCCGGTCGAACGGCTGGGACCGGGTGTGGGTGGGTGCGCAGCTCGCCACCATGGCCGCGAGCGGCGAAGCCTACGGCGCGATGCACGACGCCGCCATCGCCGTCAAGGACGGGCGCATCGCCTGGCTCGGCAGCAGCGCGGAGGCCGAGCGGCGCGCCGCCGCTCAGGCCGTGCCGGTGATCGATGCGGCCGGCGTTTGGATCACGCCGGGGCTCATCGATTGTCACACCCACCTGGTATACGGCGGCAATCGCGTGGCCGAGTTCGAGCAACGGCTCGGCGGCGCCTCGTACGAGGACATCGCGCGCGCCGGCGGTGGCATCGAGTCGACGGTGCGCGCCAGCCGCGCCGCCACGCGCGAATCGCTGTTCGCGGTGGCGGTGACGCGGGTGCGGCGCCTGATGGCGGAGGGGGTCACCACCCTCGAGATCAAATCCGGCTACGGCCTGGATCTGGAATCGGAGCGCCGGCTGCTCGAGGTGGCACGCGCACTGGCCGGCGATTTGGCGGTGTCGGTGCAGACCACCTACCTTGGCCTGCATGCGCTTCCCGAGGAGTTTCGTGGCGACCGCAACGGCTACCTCGACGCGGTCTGCGGGACCTGGCTCGAGGACATCGCGGCGCGCGGTCTCGCCGATGCGGTCGATGCCTTCTGCGAAACGATCGCCTTCACGCCGGCGGAGACCGAACGGTTTCTTGCGGCCGCGGGCCGGCTGCATCTGCCCATACACGTGCACGCGGGGCAGTTGAACGACATCGGCGCCGCGGAGCTGGCCGCGCGCCACGGCGCTCTGTCGGCGGATCATCTTGAATTTGTGAGCCCGGCGGGCGTGCGCGCGCTCGCCGCCGCGGGCTGCGTCGCCGTGCTGCTGCCGGGCGCTTATTTCACCCTGCGCCAAACGCACCCGCCGCCGGTGGCGCAACTGCGCGAGGCCGGGGTGCCGATGGCGGTGGCCACCGACTGCAATCCCGGCACCTCGCCTTGCACCTCGCTGCTGCTGGCGCTCAACATGGCCTGCAATCTGTTCGGACTGACCCCGCAGGAGGCGCTAGCCGGCGCCACCCGAGAGGCCGCGCGCGCCCTCGGCCTGCTGGCCGACCGCGGCACCTTGGAGGTGGGCAAGCGGGCCGACTTTGCGCTCTGGCGCATCGACCGGCCGGCGGAACTGGCCTATGCTCTCGGCGCCAACCCCTGTGCGGGCGTGGTGTATCGCGGTCAGGCGCGCGGCGCCTGACCGCAAATCCGAAGCGCTTCAGAACTTGAAGCGCACGCCGACGGTGGGATTGATATTGGTTCTGTTGAACGCATAGCCGTTGGCCAGACCGTTCTGCACTTCGCTCCACATCGCGCCGGCGTACACGTCGAAGCGCTTGGTGAGGATGTAGTCGGCCGTGACAGAGGCCGCCTGCAGGGTGCCGCTGCAGGTGCCGGATGCCGTGGTGGTGCAGCCGGCCACGGCACCGGTGCCGTAGGCGTTCTGGTGCACGTAGTAATACGCCGCAGACAGATCCAGATTCGGGATGACGGTGTAGCGAACGCCTGCCCAGAACACGTTGTAGATCTTGTCGTTGACGTAGGCGTCGTTGTTGACGAAGGCCTCCACGTAGCCGCCGATGTCGATGAAGCCGGCGGGCAGCGGCGTCTTCGGATTCGCAAACTGGATGTGCTCGTAGCTCAGGAAGAACTTGAACGGATCGAGTTTGTACAGGCCCATGATCGAATAGGAGGTGTTGTCCGAGACGGTGGCCGCCAGGGAATTGGTCGGCGAGAACCCCAAGCCCGGCAGTTCCGCCACCTGCGCGGCGCTCAAGGAGGCGTTGGAAATGGCGCTGTAGAACTTCGAAGCGAACGCGTCGACCGACAGGCCCGCGGCTTCCACGCCGATGACACCCTGGTAGCCGGTGTTGGCGCTGCCGCTGGCACCGTTGAACTTGCCGAGCAGACCGACGTGGAACAGGCCGGCGAATTTGGCCTCGTACTTCAAGGCCGAATCGATGCGCTTGTCCTCGGTATCACCCGCGCCGGCGTAGCCGCCGGACATCCCGATCAGCGAGAACGCCTGTGAGCCGTAGTTCGGGTCGTACTTGTTGACACCGTCCGCCACCAGGGTCAATTGCCGTCCGAAGGTAAGCGTGCCGAAGGTCTTCGAGGTCACGCCCGCGTACGCACTCTCGAAAGCCTGGCCCGCCACGCTGGAATTGAGGTTGGTGCCGGAGGTGGCCGCGGTCTTGCCGTTGTTCTGGGCGATGGACTTCTGGGCGTCGCTGATCTCGCCGGATTGCGGGTTGAAGAAGGTCTCGATCTTGAACACCGCGGACCAATCACCGGCCAAGGGCTCGAGACCCTGCAGACCGACGCGCGACTGGCCCATGTTGCTCGGCGTGGCGCCGAGTACGGAGCTGCGGCTGTTCTTCTGCACGATGTTGGCGCTGCCCGCCGGATGATAGTCGCTGAACGGCGCACCATGCGATTCGTACTGCAGGCCGATGTCGACGACGCCATAGAGCGTGACGCCGTGGAATGTCAGGCTGTCGTCTTGAGCGATATCCGGGCCGGTCTTGTTTTGCGCATGCGCAACACCCGCCATGGCCAACAGGGCGACCGTCAGAACATGTCGTGACTTTTTAGTGTTCATCGTCAGGGTTCCTTCACCAAGGGCAATAAACAGAAATTGGAGTTATCCGGCGTTAGCGTTATATATGGCCAAATATAACACTATGCGCCGTCACGTGGCGCCATCGTTGCATCTGCGCAACAAAAAATTCATATTTGATTGGGGCGTTTGGATTACGGCGTCGCCGCGCCGTCAGGACATCTACGATTGGCGGCGCGCCGAGTGCCGCGCCAGGGGTCGGTGCGGCCGTGCGGCGGCAGACTTTTTGCGCGGCGCCGCCGCGGCCGTGAGGCTACGCAGGCGGCCCGGAGCGAGCGCCGCAATGTCGCGTTCGAGTGCACGATAGCAGGCGATCAATCCCTCACCGAATTCGGTCAGCATCACGCCGCCCCCGCCCTTGCCGCCGGTGGTGGCGACGGTGACGGGTTTGCGGAATGCCACTCTCAAGCTGTCGATCAGCAGCCAGGCACGCCGATAGCTCATGCCCAGATTGCGCGCCGCCTGCGACAGCGAGCCGCAGCGGCCAATGGCCTCAAGCAGCGCGATCTTGCCGGGCCCGACAAAGGAATCATTGGCGAAATCGATGCGGAACCGGATCACGGGGCTCGGCATGGGTGTTCTCCGCGAGTCTAGGGCTAGAATCCCGAATTTTAGACCCTCGAGGAGATCCCCATGAAATTGAGCGCACGCAATGTCCTCGGCCACCGTCAAGCAGGTGACACCGGGAGCGGTTGACACCGAGGTGCTAGTCGCATTGGCGCTACGGATTTGGCGGCTGGCGCAGGATCCAGCCGTTGCCGTCCGGGTCATTGAACGTGGCATAGCGTCCCCAGGGCTGCTGCTGGATGGCCGACAGCTCGAGGCCACGGGCGGACAATTCGCGGTGATCGCGCTCGATGTCGGTGACATTGAGCATGACGCCCTGCAGGGCGCCGGCGGGCATGCGCTCGAACCAGGTCACCAGCGCTATGGTGGTGGCGCATCCCTTGGGGGCGAGCTGGATCCATTTCATGGCGGGGCCCATCGGCTCCTCGCGCAGCAGCTCGAATCCCAGGGTGTCGCGATAAAAGTGCTTGGCGCGCTCCGGGTCTGACACGGGCACGGATACAATTTCAAATGAGCTGATGGGCATTGCTTGCTCCGGGACCTGCAGAACCCTCGCCGCGAATTCTAAAGCCGCCGCGTCTCGCCGAGCGCGGGCCGCCAGATCATATAACGCCGCTCGATGAAACTCACCATGCCGTCCAGCAGCAGCGCGAACACGGTGAGCACGATGATGCCGGCGAACACGCCGTTCACGTCGAAGGTGCCCTCGGCCTGCAGGATGAGGTAACCGATGCCGCGCGCCGAGCCGAGATACTCGCCCACCACGGCGCCGACGAAGGCGAGGCCGACGGCGTTGTGCAGGCTGGAGAACAACCAGGACAGCGCCGAGGGCAGATAGACGGTGTGCAGCAACTGGCGGCGGCTGGCGCCCATGACGCGGCTGCTGGCGAGGATGCCGGGATCCACCTCCTTCACGCCCTGGTAGACGTTGAAGAACACCACGAAGAACACCAGCGTGATGGCGAGCGCCACCTTCGACCAGATGCCGAGGCCGAACCAGGTGGCGAAGATCGGCGCGAGAATCACCCGCGGCATGGAGTTGGCCGCCTTGACGTAGGGGTGCAGCACGACCCCGGTGCGCGGTGCCAACGCCAGCCACAGGCCGGCGGCCGTGCCGAGGGCGGCGCCGATGACGAAGGCGATGACGGTCTCCGACAGGGTCACGATCAGATGCGGATAGATCTCGGCGGGTAAGTGCAGAGTGAACCAGCCGGCGCGGCCCGGGCCGATCTGCAGGCTGCCGTCGCCACGGGTGAACCATGTCCAGATGCGGCGAAAGACCACCAGAGGCTCGCCGAAAAAGAAGGCCACATCGGGATTGCGCGTGACCCAATGCCAGAGCGCCAGCATCGCGGCGAGCAGCGACCACTGCAGTGCGCGCAGCTCAACCATGGGGCGCCCTGCGCAGCTCAACCATGGGGCGCCCTGCGCAGCTCAACCATGGGCCGCCGCGCGCTGCTGTGCGTAACTCTTGAGCACCTCGTCCCGCAGGCATGACCAAATGCGGGCGTGCAAATCGACGAAGCGGGCGCTTGCGCGGATGTCGGCCACGTCGCGCGGCCGCGCCAGGTCGATGTCGAATTCGCCGACCGCATGGCTCGCGGGTCCCGCGGAGAGCACGATCACTCGATCGCTCAAGGCGATGGCTTCATCGAGATCATGGGTGATGAACAGCACGGCCTTGCGCCTGGCCTGCCACAGGGCGAGCAACTCGTTCTCCATCAATTGACGCGTCTGCACGTCGAGTGCGGAGAACGGCTCGTCCATCAGAATAATGTCCGGCTCGAGCGCCAGGGTCTGTGCCAGCGCGACGCGCTTGCGCATGCCGCCGGAAAGCTGGTGGGGATAGCGGTCGCCGAAGCCGGCGAGGCCGACGCGGGCCAGCCATTCGCGTCCCTGGGCCGCGATCTGCTGCTTGGGCAGGCCGCGATATTCCAGGCCGACGACGGTGTTCTGCAGCGCGGTGCGCCACGGCATGAGGGTGTCGGATTGCAACAGGTAACCGGCGCGCGCGTTGATGCCGTGCAGAGGGCTGCCGAATACCTGCACGCTGCCGGCGGATGGACGCAGCAGACCGGCCGCGAGATTCAGCAGGGTGGACTTGCCGCAACCGGTGGGGCCGACCACCGAAACGAATTCGCCGGGCTGCACTGCCAGGCTGATGCCGGCGACGGCGGTGTAGGCGGGCTTGCCGGCGGCGGCGAAGCGGCAGGCGACGTCGATCAGCGCGAGGGCGGCGGCATCGGCGCGGCCAGGGGTCGCGGCGCCGACAGGGGTCGCGGTGCCGCTCATCGCTGCCGCCGGGCGAAATCGAGCGCGAAGCGATCGGTGTAGGTAGCCGGCAGGTCGATGGCCGCGGCACGAATCCGCGGATCAAAAGCGGCGAGCGCCCGCAGGGTGTTGGCGGCGCCGTCGGGCAGGAAGCGGCCGTCCGCCGAAAAGCCATCGCGCACCTTCTCGAAGGCCTCGATGTAGATGAGCGTGTCGTTCTCGTGGAAGGACTCGGGCACCACGCGCGCCACCTCGGCGGCGGCGGCGCGGGCGATCCAGCGGTCGGCGCGGATAATGGCGTCGGTGAGCGCCTGGATGGTGCGTGGATTGGCGCGCACGAAGCCGGCTTCGGCATACAGCACCGAGGTGGGAACGGCGCCGCCGAACACCTGCAGGGTGCCGGCGGCGGTACGCGCGTCGACCAGCACACGGATCAGGCCCTTGTGCTGCATGAGCGTGACGGCGGGTTCGGGAGTGCAGATGGCATCGATCTGCCCGCTTGCCACGGCCGAGACCGCGGAGGCGCCGATGCCGACGCCGATGATGGACACGTCGTGCGAATCGAGATGCGCGCCGGCGAGCACGCGGTCGACCATGAGATGCGTGGTCGATCCGGGCGCCGATACGCCGATACGGGCGCCCTTGAGGTCGGCGACCTGGCGGATGCGCCCGGCTTGCGGCGCGGCGACGGCGAGGGCGAGCTGCATGGAATTGGCCATCACCACGAAGGCCTCGAGATGGCGACCGGCCGACTGCATCCGCAAGGTGTGTTCATACACGCCCGCCACCACATCGGCGCTGCCGCCGACGAGCGCCTGCAGGGCCTTGCTGCCGCCATTAAAATCGCTGATCTCCACTTTGAGGCCGGCGTCGGTGAAATAGCCGAGGCGCGCGGCGACGGTGAGCGGCAGGTAGATCAGCGCGGATTGGCCGCCCACCGCCAAGTTGAGATTCGGCGTTTCGGGCGCGGCCACCGGCGTCATGGCGGTGGCGCGTGCGGGCACGGCGGCGCCCAACACGACGCCGACGCTCAGGACGACGGCGCTCAGGACGCCGGTGCGCGGGGCACGCGGGGCGGTCCTCATGTCTCGAGCGCCCGCAGGATGGCGTCGCCCATATCGCGCGTGCCCACGATCCGCGAGCCGGGGGAGGCGATGTCGGGGGTGCGCAGGCCGCCGGCGATGACGCGCTCGACGGCTTGCTCGAGCCGGACGGCGTCGGCCTCGCGCCGGGCGGTGTGGCGCAGGCAGAGCGCGAAACTTAAGATGGCGCCGCAGGGATTGGCGATGCCGCGGCCGGCGATGTCGGGTGCGCTGCCGTGAATGGGTTCGTACAGCGCGCGGCGTGTGCCGGCGGCATCGACGGGCCCGAACGAGGCGGAGGGCAGCATGCCGAGCGAGCCGGCCACCATGGCGGCGCAGTCCGAAAGTATGTCGCCGAACAGATTCTCGGTGAGGATGACGTCGAATTGGGCGGGCCGGTGCACGAGCTGCATGGCGCAATTGTCCACGTACTGATGACTCAATTCGACATCTGCGTATTCGCGCCGGTGCAGGCTCACCACCGTGTCGCGCCAGAACCGGAAGGTCTCGAGCACATTGCTCTTGTCGACGTTGCAGACGCGGCCGCGACGGGTGCGGGCGGCCTCGAAGGCTGTGCGCGCGATGCGTTCGATCTCGCGGGTGGTATACACCAGCGTGTTGAAGGCGCGGCCGGTGCCGTCGGCGGCGATTTCGATGCCGCGGGGCTCGCCGAAATACAGCCCGCCGGCGAGCTCGCGCACCAGCAGCAGGTCGGTGCCGCGCAGTACCTCGGGGCGCAGGCTGGAGGCATCCTCGAGCGCCGGCAGAGCGCGCACCGGGCGCAGATTGGCGTACAGATCCAGCTCGCGGCGCATCTTGAGCAGCAGGTCCTCGGTCTTCGCGGCGGCGGGTATGGCCTCGTATTCCGGCGAGCCGATGGCGCCGAACAGGATGGCGTCGGCGGCGCGGATCTTGGCCCAGCTGGACGGCAGCATGAGGGTGCCGTGCCGCTTCCAGGAGGCGATGCCGAACGGTTCTTCGTCGAGCTCGGCGGGCAGGCCGCGGGCGATGAACCAGGCGGCGATCCGGGCCACCTCCTGCATGATCTCCGCACCGATGCCGTCGCCGGCGAGAATGAGCAGTTTGAGCATTCAGCCGCCGCCGGCACTTTGGGCCCAGGGCCGCGTGGCGAGATCGCGCCGTATGAAGGTGCGGATGTCTGCCAGTGACTTCAGGGTGAGGCCGATGTCATCGAGCCCCTCGAGCAGTGCGGTGCGCCGCTCGGGATCGATGACGAAGGGGATGCTGCGGCCGGCGGCGAGCAGTCGCGAGTGCTGCAGATCGACGCCGAGCAGGGGCGGACGCCGCGCGCCGGCCCACGTGGTGAGCCAGGCGAGGGTGGCGGCATCCAGGGTGACGGGCAGCAGCCCGTTTTGAAAGCAATTGGCGCGGAAGATATCGCCGAAACTCTCGGCGATCACGCAGCGAATGCCGAGGTCCCACAGCGCCCACACCGCCGCCTCACGGGAACTGCCACAGCCAAAATTCGCCCCGCCGAGCAGGATGCGCGCGCCCGCGTAGCGCGGCTCATTCAGCGCGAATTGCGGGTCGGGCGAGCCGTCGGGAAGATAGCGCCAGGGCTCGAAGCAAAACGGGCCGAGTGTGCCGCGGCGGTGTGAGATCAGGCGGCCGATGGGAATGATGACCTCGGTGTCGACGTTGGCCCGGGGGAGCGGCGCGAGGATCGCGGTGAGCGGCCGAAAGGGCTGCGCCATCAACGTACCTGCGCGGGCGGCAGCTTGCGCACGTCGGCGATGGCGCCGGCGATGGCGGCCGCGGCGGCGGTGGCGGGGCTGGCGATGTGGGTGCGGGCCCCCGGGCCCTGGCGGCCGACGAAATTGCGATTGGTGGTGGATACCGAGCGCTGGCCGGGGGGGATGAGTTCGCCGTTGGCGCCGAGGCAGAGCGAGCAGCCGGGCTCGCGCCATTGAAACCCGGCCTCGAGGAAGATCTTGTCGAGACCTTCGGCCCGGGCGGCGCGGCGCACGTTCTCCGAGCCCGGCACCACCCAGGCATTGACCCGCGCGGCCACGCGCCGGCCGCGCACCACGGCGGCGGCCTCGCGCAGATCCGAGAGCCGGCCGTTGGTGCAGGAGCCGATGAACACCCAATCGATGGGCGTGCCTTCGAGGCGCTGGCCAGGGGAGAGCCCCATGTAGTCGAGCGCGGCACGCCGGCTGCGGCGCAGGGCGGGATCGCCGACGGCGTCGGGATCGGGGACCACGGCGTCGATGCCAACCACATCCTGCGGACTGGTGCCCCAGGTGATCTGCGGCGCCACGGCGGCGGCATCGACGCACAACTCGCGATCGAAGACCGCATCCGCATCGCTGGCGAGGGCGCTCCAGGCGGCTACGGCGGGCTCCCACTGCGCACCCTTGGGGGCATAGTGTCTGCCGGCAATGTACTCGAAAACGGTGCTATCGGGCGCGATCATGCCGATCTTAGCGCCCATTTCAATGGAAAGATTGCAGAGCGTGAGGCGTGCCTCGACGTCCAGGGCAACCACCGCCGCGCCGGCATATTCGATGGCATGGCCGCGGGCCGCAGCGGTGCCAAAGCGGCCGATGGCATAGAGCATGAGGTCCTTGGCGCCGACGCCGGGCGCGCGGCGTCCGTCGATGCGCAGGCGCAGGGTGGCGGGCCGGCTTTGACGCAGGCTTTGGGTGGCGAGCACGTGCTCGACCTCGCTGGAACCAATGCCGAAGGCGAGGGCGCCCAGGCCGCCGTGGGTGCAGGTGTGGCTGTCGCCGCAGACGATGAGCAGACCCGGCAGGCTGAGGCCGAGTTCGGGTCCGATGACGTGCACGATACCCTGGCCGGGTTCGCCCAGATCGAAGAGCTTGATGCCGGCGGCGGCGGTGCGGCGGCGCATGTCGGCGAGCAGGCTGCCGGCGCTGGTGGTGCCGTCGGCCGCGGCGGCCGTCGCGGCGGTGGCCCGGCCGGGGGTGGTCACGACCGCATGATCGGGCGTGGCGAAGGTCAGATCCGGCCGCAGCACCGGCAGGCCGCGTGCCGCAAGCGCCGCGAGACGCGGGCCGGCCTCCAGATCGTGTACGAGATGCCGGTCGACGAACAGCAGATCCACCCCGCCGCCCAGCGGCTTGATCCGGTGCAGGTTCCAGATGCGCCCAAACAGCGTCTCTCCACCCATGCGCGCCGCGATTAGAGTGAGTGCCGCGGTCAGGTGAGCGCTGCGGCCTTGGTCTTCTCGGCGATGATCTCGTCGGCGACCTGGCGCGGCACGGGATCGTAGTGCGAGAACTCCATGGTGTAGGAGGCGCGGCCGCTGGTCATACCGCGCAGCTGGCCGATGTAGCCGAACATCTCCGACAGCGGCACCGTGGCGACCACGGCGATGTTGGTGCCGCGCTCGAGCTGATCGAGGATCTGGCCGCGGCGGCGGTTGATATCGCCGATCACGTCGCCCAGGTAGTCATCCGGCGTGACGGTCTCGACCTTCATGACGGGCTCGAGCAGGATGGGCGCGGCCTTGCGGATGCCCTCGCGGAACGCGGCCTTGGAGGCGATCTCGAAGGTCAGCGCATTGGAATCGACGTCGTGGTAGCTGCCGTCGATGAGGGTGGCGCGAAAATCCACGGTGGGATAATGCGCGAGCACGCCGTCTTCCTTCTGGATCTTCAGGCCCTTCTCCACCGCGGGCACGAACTCGCGGGGCACCGAGCCGCCGACGGTTTCGTCGACGAACTCGAAGCCGGCGCTGCGCTCCAGCGGTTCGAACACGATCCACACCTCGGCGAACTGGCCGGAGCCGCCGGTCTGCTTCTTGTGGATGTATTGCTCGGTGATCTTCTTGGTGAAGGTCTCGCGGTAGGCCACCTGCGGCTCGCCCATGATGCCTTCCACGCCGAATTCGGTGCGCATGCGGTCGAGGGTGACCTCCAGATGCAGTTCTCCCATGCCGCGCAGGATGGTCTGGCCGGTTTCGCGATCGGTCTCGAGGTGCAGCGATGGATCGGCGCGCACCATCTTGCCGAGGGCCGTGCCGAATTTCTCCTGTTCCGACTTGTTCTTGGCCTTGACCGAGACGCTGATGACGGGGTCGGGAAAGCGCATGCGCTCGAGCACCACCGGGTGGTCGTCGTCGCACAGGGTGTCGCCGGTCTCGGTGTCCGAGAGCGAGACCAGCGCGATGATGTCGCCGGCGCGGGCCTCCTCGACCGGATTGGCCTCCTTGGCGAACATCTCGACCATGCGGCCGATCTTCTCGCGCTTGCCGCGGGTGGAGTTCTGCACCGAGGCACCCTTGGTGAGCACGCCGGAATACACGCGGATGAAGGTCAAGGCGCCATAGGCGTCATTGATCACCTTGAAGGCGAGCGCCGAAAACGGCTCGTCGTCCGAGCACTTGCGCTCGCCGGTGGGGTGGCCGTCGGCATCGACCGTCTTGATGGATTCGACATCCGTGGGGGCCGGCAGATAGTCGACCACGGCGTCGAGCACCTGCTGCACGCCCTTGTTCTTGTAGGAGCTGCCGCACAGTACGGGGGTGAACGCCGAATTCAGGGTGCCCTTGCGCAAGCAGGCACGCAGGATGTCGCCCGAGGGCATGGTGCCGTGGGTGAGGAAGGCGTCCATGGCGGCGTCATCCTGTTCGAGGCAGGTGTCCACCAGTTCGGTGCGGTATTTGGCGACGTCGGCCAGGATCTTGCGGTCGGCCGGTATGGTGATGTGCAGTGTGTCGGCCAGATCCGGCGTGACTTCCAGCACCCGCCACTGCGCGTCCTTGTCGTCCGAGTCCCACACCAGGGCCTTCATCTCGACCAGGTCCACCATGCCCTTGAAGTTGTCCTCCGAGCCGATGGGCAGCTGTACCGGCAGCGGGCGGGCGCCCAGGCGCTTCTTGATCATGTCCACGCAGCGCAGGAAGTTGGCACCGCTGCGGTCCATCTTGTTGACATAACAAATGCGCGGCACGCCGTAGTTGTCGGCGAGGCGCCAGTTGGTCTCCGACTGCGGCTCCACGCCGGCGACGCCGTCGAACACCACCACGGCGCCGTCGAGCACGCGCAGCGAGCGGTTGACCTCGATGGTGAAGTCGACGTGGCCGGGGGTGTCGATGAGGTTGATCTTCTTGTCGCGCCAGAACGCCGACACCGCGGCGCTCTGGATGGTGATGCCGCGCTTTTGCTCCTGTTCCAGGTAATCGGTGGTGGTCGAGGTCTTGAGGTCCTTGGTGTCATGGATGTCGATGATGGTGTGCTTGCGCCCCGTGTAATACAGGATGCGTTCCGTCGTCGTCGTCTTGCCGGCGTCGACGTGGGCAATGATGCCGATATTGCGGATATCGGCCAGGGGCGTTTGGCGGGGCATAGCGGAAGTCCATGCAAAAAGGGGCGCAAAGTCTGCCACGCAATGCGCTCCGTGTCAGCAAACGCTTGTGCCCAAGGGGCCCATCGCACAAAATCGCGCGCATGAGCACCCAACCGGTCATTGCGCAAGCCGCTCCCGCAATTCCCCGCCTCGGCCACTTCATCGGCGGACGGCAGGTGGTGCCGGCCGCGGGGCGCAATTCGGACATATTCAACCCGGCCAGCGGCACGGTGATCGCCACCCTGGCCCTGGCGGCGCCCGCGGAGGTGGATGCGGCGGTGCGCGCGGCGGCGGCGGCCTACCCGGCCTGGGCCGCGACGCCGGTGTTGCGGCGCGCCCGCATCCTCGCGCGCTTCAAGGAATTGGTGGAATCGAATGCCGACGCGCTGGCGCGCCTGCTGTCGCGCGAGCACGGCAAGACCGTGAGCGATGCGCGCGGCGAGGTGACCCGCGGTCTGGAAGTGGTCGAGTTCGCCTGCGGCGCGCCGCATCTGCTCAAGGGGGATTACAGCGAGAGCGTAGGTACGGGTGTGGACGCATTCTGTTTGCGCCAGCCCCTGGGCGTCGCCGCCGGCATCACGCCCTTCAATTTCCCCGTCATGGTGCCGATGTGGATGTTCCCGTTGGCGCTCGCCTGCGGCAACACCTTCGTGCTCAAGCCCTCCGAGCGCGACCCGTCGGCGCCGCTGCGCCTGGCGGAACTGCTGCAGGAGGCGGGGCTGCCGGACGGGGTGTTCAACGTGGTCAATGGCGACAAGGCCGCGGTGGACGCGCTGTTGGAACATCCGGGCATCGCGGCCATCAGTTTCGTGGGCTCCACTCCGGTGGCCGAGCGCGTGTTTCTGGACGGCAGCCGCCACGGCAAGCGGGTGCAGGCCTTGGGCGGCGCCAAGAACCACCTGGTGATCATGCCGGATGCGGATCTGGACCAGACGGTGGAGGCGCTGGTGGGCGCGGCCTACGGCTCCGCCGGCGAGCGCTGCATGGCGATTTCCGTGGCCGTGGCCGTGGGCGAGGAGCTCGCGGCGCGCCTGCATCAGAAGCTGACGGCGCGCATCGCCACCTTGAAGGTGGGCGCGCCGGATGATCCGGCCACCGAAATCGGTCCGCTGGTGTCGGCGGCGCATCGCGAGCGGGTCGCCGGCTACATCGAGATCGGGGTGCGCGAAGGCGCGCGGCTGGTGGTGGACGGCCGCGGCGAGCGTGGCGGGGAGCCGGGATTCTTCCTGGGGCCGACGCTGTTCGAGGACGTCAGGCCCGAGATGCGCATCTACCGCGAGGAGATCTTCGGGCCGGTGCTGTGTGTGATGACGGTGGCGACGCTGGCGGCGGCCATCGAGCTGATCAACCGCCACGCCTTTGCCAACGGGGTGGCGCTGTTCACCCGCAGCGGCGAGGCGGCGCGCGCTTTCACCGCGCAGGTGGAGGTGGGCATGGTGGGGGTGAACGTGGCCATTCCGGTGCCCATGGCCTATTACAGCTTCGGCGGCTGGCGCCGCTCGCTGTTCGGCGACCACCACATCTATGGCATGGAGGGGGTGCGCTTCTACACGCGCATGAAGAGCGTCACGCAGCGCTGGCCGGCGCCGGCGCCGGGCGATGGTTCGTTCGTGATGCCGACGATGCGCTGAGGTTTTCGCCTGTTGCGGCGCCGCATCTCCTTGACACTCGCGGCCCCGGTTCCTACAATCGCCGGCCTTTGTCGCGGGGCATAGTCCCCCTGTGCGTGGGCGTAACGCGTTCGGCACCCAGCGGCTCTCTTTAATAAAGGTCATTATGGCGACGACGACTCAATTGATCCGCACGGGCCGCAACGAGCCCGCGTGGAAGTCCAAGGTTCCGGCGCTCGCCGCCTCCCCGCAGAAGCGCGGGGTGTGCACGCGTGTGTACACCACCACACCGAAGAAGCCGAACTCGGCGCTGCGCAAGGTGTGCCGCGTACGCCTGACCAACGGCTACGAGGTGTCGAGCTACATCGGCGGTGAGGGCCACAACCTGCAGGAGCACTCGGTGGTGCTGATCCGCGGCGGCCGCGTCAAGGATCTGCCGGGCGTGCGCTACCACACGGTGCGCGGCGCGCTCGATTGCGCCGGCGTCGGCGACCGGCGCCAGGGGCGCTCCAAATACGGCGCCAAGCGCCCCAAGAAGTAAGGTCAAGCCATGTCTCGCAGAGCAGCAGCCCCGCATCGCACCATCCTGCCGGATCCGAAATTCGGAAACGACATGCTGGCCAAGTTCATCAACATGGTGATGGAGCGCGGCAAGAAGTCCGCCGCCGAGAAGATCGTCTACGGCGCCATCGACCGCATCGGCGACAAGACCGGCCGTGCCGGCGGCGAGGCGATCGCGGTGCTGCAGACCGCCCTCGACAACGTCAAGCCCGTGGTCGAGGTCAAGTCGCGCCGCGTCGGCGGCGCCACCTATCAGGTGCCGGTCGAAGTGCGCGCCAACCGCCGCCAGACGCTCGCGATGCGCTGGGTCATCGAAGCCGCGACCGACCGCAGCGAAAAATCCATGGCGCACCGCCTCGCCGCGGAACTGATGGAAGCCGCCGAGAACCGCGGCGCCGCCGTCCGCAAGCGCGAGGACACCCATCGCATGGCCGAGGCCAACAAGGCGTTCGCGCATTATCGTTGGTAGGGCGGGCCGATCGTGGCACGCACAACGCCCATCGAGCGCTACCGGAACATCGGTATCTCCGCCCATATCGATGCCGGCAAGACCACCGCCACCGAGCGCATCCTGTTCTATACCGGCGTGTCGCACAAGATCGGCGAGGTGCACGACGGCGCGGCCGTGATGGACTACATGGAGCAGGAGCAGGAGCGCGGCATCACCATCACCGCCGCGGCCACCACCTGCTTCTGGAAGGGGATGGACAAGGGGTTCCCCGAACACCGCATCAACATCATCGACACCCCGGGCCACGTGGATTTCACCATCGAGGTGGAGCGCAGCCTGCGGGTGCTGGACTCGGCGGTGGCGGTGTATTGCGCCGTCTCGGGCGTACAGCCGCAGTCCGAGACCGTGTGGCGCCAGATGAACAAGTACCATGTGCCGCGCGTCGCCTTCGTCAACAAGATGGACCGCGCCGGCGCGGATTTCGTGCGCTGCGTGGACCAGATCCGCAGCCGCCTGCGCGGCAATCCGGTGCCGATCCAACTGCCGGTGGGGGCGGAGGACGGCTTCGTCGCCGTGGTCGACCTGGTCAAGATGAAGTCGATCTGGTGGGACGAGGAAACTCAGGGCATGAAATTCGAGTACCGCGACATTCCAGAGGGCATGCTCGAGGAATGCCGGGTGTGGCGTGCCAAGATGATCGAGGCCGCCGCGGAGGGCGACGAGCAGTTGCTCAACAAGTACCTGGAGACCGGCGAGCTCGATGACGCCGAGATCAAGCGGGGCCTGCGCAGCCGCGCCCTGAAGAACGAGGTGTGCCTGGTGACCTGCGGCTCGGCCTTCAAGAACAAGGGCGTGCAGGCGCTGCTCGATGCCATCGTCGAGTACATGCCCTCGCCCGCGGAAGTGCCGGCGGTCAAGGGCCAGAGCGAGCACGGCGAGCCGCTGACGCGAAATCCGGTGGACACCGAGCCGTTTGCGGCGCTCGCCTTCAAGATATTGAACGACCCGTTCGTCGGCAACCTCACTTTCTTCCGGGTGTATTCCGGCACGCTGAACTCGGGCGACCAGGTGTATGTGCCGAACAAGAACCGCAACGAACGCATCGGCCGGATCCTGCAGATGCACGCGAGCGAACGCTCCGAGATCAAGGAGGTCCGCGCCGGCGACATCGCCGCCGCCGTGGGCCTGAAGGACGTGACCACCGGCGACACGCTGTGCGACCCGGCCAAGGTCATCATCCTGGAGAAGATGGAATTCCCCGAGCCGGTGATCTCGGTGGCGGTGGAGCCGCGCACCAAGGTGGATCAGGAGAAGATGGGCTTCGCGCTGCAGCGCCTGGCCAAGGAGGATCCGTCGTTCCGCGTGCACACCGATCAGGAATCCGGCCAGACCATCATTTCCGGCATGGGCGAGCTGCATCTCGAGATCATCGTCGACCGCATGAAGCGCGAATTCAAGGTCGAGGCCAACGTGGGCAAGCCGCAGGTGGCCTACCGCGAGACCATCCGCTCCACCGTCGAGTCCGAGGGCAAGTTCGTGCGCCAGTCGGGCGGACGCGGCCAGTACGGGCACGTGTGGCTGAAGATCGAGCCGCTGCCCGTGGGCAAGGGCTATGAATTCGTCAACGGCATCGTCGGCGGCGTCGTGCCGCGCGAGTTCATTCCCGCCGTGGACAAGGGCATCCAGGAAGCCGTGCAGACCGGCGTCATCGCCGGCTATCCGGTGGTCGACATCAAGGTGACCCTGTTCGACGGCTCGTACCACGACGTCGACTCGAACGAGATGGCGTTCAAGATCGCGGGCTCGATGGGCTTCAAGGAGGGCTTTCGCAAGGCCAAGCCCGTGCTGCTCGAGCCCATCATGAAGGTCGAGGTGGTGACGCCGGAGGACTATTACGGCGACATCGTCGGCGACCTGAACCGGCGCCGCGGACAGATCATCGGCATGGAGGATTCGGCCTCCGGCAAGGTGGTCACCGCCGAGGTGCCGCTCGCCGAGATGTTCCAGTATTCGACCGCGATGCGCTCCATGAGCCAGGGACGTGCGAATTACACCATGGAATTCGCCAAGTACATGGAAGTGCCGAGCAACGTGGCCGACGTGGTCATGAAGAAAGCGTCCTGATCCGCGAGATTGCAGAAACGTCTTTTACATTCGGGAGGTACTTGCCGTGTCGAAGGGGAAGTTTGAACGAACGAAGCCGCACGTGAACGTGGGGACGATTGGGCATGTGGATCATGGCAAGACGACCTTGACGGCGGCGCTGACGAAGGTGATGGCGGAGA
>Ga0302157_10000021_pt1 | contig 200381 bp, 185 predicted proteins | sample I_Bog_N3_3_FD_193502 | JGI IMG/M metagenome (GOLD analysis project Ga0302157, IMG submission 193502) | Peat permafrost microbial communities from Stordalen Mire near Abisko, Sweden - I_Bog_N3_3 | ecosystem: Environmental > Terrestrial > Soil > Wetlands > Peat | place: Sweden: Abisko... | reverse complement strand
CCCGGGCCCCGCCCGCTGGCGCCGGAAGCCGAGTAGACGCTGGTCTGCGCCATCGGACGCGGGATCAGGATCTCGAGGTTCTTTTCGACGCGCGACGTCGCGCGAAACAAGGCTTCGCGTTGCGCGGCGATCTGGCCGTTGGCGATCGCGAAGCGGGTGCGCAGGGCCACGGGCATCGCGCCGCGGCGTGCCAGCTGGGCGAACTGGTTCATGGCCGTGCGCATCGCTTCGTGCAGCGCGGCGGACGCGGCCTCGATGGCCGTGATGTCGGTTTGGGCCAGGGTCTGGCCGAGGGTGGCGATCGCCAGCTCGACCGCCGCCAGCGACACGTCCAGTTCGGAGGTGCCGGGCGGCAGGGCGTTGTCGGCTGGCGCGGGCTTGCGCGAAGCGGAAGAGGAGGTCGTCACCGCAGGGGCCCGATCGGAATCGAATCAGGAAGGGCTGGGGATCAGTGCTGCGGCTGCGAACGGCCGAGCACTTCCTGCGCGTTGGACAGCAGCTTGTCGGCGATGGCGCCCGGGTCGATGCTGAAGCTGCCGTCGCGGATGGCCTGGGCGATGCGTTCCACCTTGGCCTGGTCGAAGGACGGATCCTGGCTGGCGTGGGAAAGCATGGTGGCCTCCGGGGACAGTTCGACCTGGGTGCTCGAGTCGTCGTCCAACGCCGTGGTGACGGAGGACGTGGTGCTCTGCTCGCGCGCGGTGCGTCGATCGTTGTCGATCGCGGTCGTCGCAACGGTGCTGGTGATGGTGCCGATTTTCATGATGCTCTCCTGACGGCGGGTATGAATGCCCTCATGCCCGTTCGGTGTGAGACTGTTTCGACAGTCCCGAGACTAACTTTAGCGATTTTTTTCAAGAACTTGCAGGCGATCACAGCGCCACCTCCACCTGGCGGTCGCCCGTGGGGCGCGCGTTGAGGAGACGGCCGCCCTCCGTGCGCACGTGCACCGTCTGGCCCTCGATGCCGGCGCCCACCGCCTGGCCCTCGGTGACCACCTGCCAGCCCGGCCCCACCGCGGTGACGCGCACGGTCTCGCCGGCGGCGAAGAATTGCCGCGCCTTCAGGTCGTTCTGGCGCAAGGTGCTGCCGGCGGCCAGGCTGCGGCCCAGCGTCCGGCCGACGGCCAGCAGCGGGTCGCCAACGGCCGCGCCGGGCGCCGCCGCGATGTCCACCTCGGCCTGGCCGAGCTGGCCGGCGTCCAGCACGGTGCCGGCCGCCAGGGCGGTCTTCAGGATGGTGGCCTGCTCGTAGACGCTCACCTGGAGCGGGATGGACACGTTCCACAGCTTGGGCCCCTGCGTGCAGCGCAGGCCCATGCGGGTGGCTCCCCACACTGGCAGGCCCGGCGGGAGATAGGGTTCGATGTGCTGGCAGGGGGCGAGCTTCAGGCGCGGGTCGAGCTTGCCTACCTTCACTTCCACGCGCACGCCCTGGGCCTGCTCGGCGGTGGCGGCCGCGGCGCCGTTGCGCGCCATGCTCTCCACCTGTCGAAGCAGCGTGTCGTCGGGGGTGTAGCCCGGCTCGTCCTGTCCGAACGCTGGCGCGCAGGCCGCGAGCACGGCCAGCGCCACGCCGGCAAGGCGGGGGGCTGGCAGGGCGGTGACGGGGTCGAGACGGTTGGACAAGGGATGGGGCCTGGGATTGGGGGTTGTGGTCACTTTAGACAACCCGACACGCGCCGGTGGCTCGAATTGACCGCCGATCCCCTGTCTTTTCGGCCTTCAGTTTCCAGGCTTGACTTTCACAATCGCTCTCAAAGGCCGTCGAACCGTGCCGGATCTGCATTCCCAGGAATCCGGTGCACGACGCCAGGAACACCTCAGGTGACCCGATGAACCGCATGACCAACTCGCTCGACTTCCAGGCCCAGGCGCTCACGCTGCGGGCGGAGCGTCAGCGCATCATCGCGGGCAACATCGCCAACGCCGACACGCCGGGCTACGTCGCCCGCGACATGGATTTCGCCTCCGCCCTGCGCGAGGCCACCGGCAGCCAGGCGGCCGGCTCCACGATGACCGGCGAGACCGCCACGGCGCGCGGCCACATCCCCATCGGCACCGGCTCCACCAGCGAGCTGGGCCTGAAGTACGCCGCGCCTTCGCAGACCAGCCTGGACAGCAACACCGTCGACATGGACCGTGAACGGGCCAGCTTCGTCGACAACTCGGTGAAGTACGAGGCCACGCTGCGCTTCATCAACACGGACGTCCGCACCATGCTCGACGCCATGAAGAGCCCCAGCCAGGGCTGATCGGGAGCTGAACCATGAGCATGATGAAGATCTTCGACATTTCGGGCTCGGCCGTCTCTTCGCAGAGCCAGCGCCTGAACGTCGTCGCCTCCAACCTGGCCAACGTCGACACCGTCGCGGGCCCGGACGGCAAGCCCTACAAGGCGCGCGAGGTCACGTTCCAGACCGTGCTGATGAACACGCCCGACGGCGCCCCGGGCGCGGGCGTGCGGGTCTCGGGCGTCACCGAGGACGATTCCCCCGGCCGCAAGGTGCACGACCCGGCCAACCCGAGCGCCGACGCCGACGGCTACGTCACCTATTCCAACGTGAACGCGGTCGACGAGATGGTCAACATGATCTCGGCCTCGCGCTCTTACCAGAACAACATCGAAGTGATGAACACCGCCAAGACGCTGCTGATGAAGACGCTGCAGATGGGCCAGGGCTAAAGGAACACCGACATGTCCATCTCCTCCACCTCCGCAAGCAACCCGGCGCTCAACGCCCTCGGCGGCTTCGGCGCCTCGGCGGCCACGCCCGGCGCGAAGGGCAAGGCCGCCAAGACCGGCGCCGACGCGTCCAACCTCGGTGCCACCCAATCGGCCCAGGACCAGTCCGACCGCTTCCTGAAGCTGCTCGTGGCGCAGATGTCCAACCAGGATCCGCTCAACCCGATGGATTCGGCGCAGGTCACCAGCCAGATGGCGCAGATCAGCACCGTGCAGGGCGTGCAGACCCTCAACAAGACGGTCAGCGGCCTGGACAACCAGTTCACGCAGCTGCAGACGATGCAGGGCGCGGCCCTCGTCGGCCACGACGTGGCCACCGACGGCAACTCGCTGCGCGTCGACGCCGACACGAACAAGGGCGCGGGCGGCTTCGAGATCGACAGCCCGGCCACCAGCGTCAGCGTCGACATCCTCGGCCCGTCCGGCGCCACCGTGGGCACCGTCAAGCTGGGCCCGCAGGGCGCCGGCAGCCACGCCTTCGACTTCGACGTGCCGCCCAAGGCGCAGGGCCAGGCGCTGACCTTCCGCGTCAGCGCGCTCAACAACGAGGCCCCGCTCGACTCGAAGCCGTTCGCCTTCAACAGCATCGAGGCGGTCAGCAGCGCCAACGGCAAGCTCGCCGTCGAGCTCGACGATGGACGCCGCGTCGACTACGCCGACGTCCGCGCCTTCTACTAATCTTCTCCAGGAGACATCAAATGGGCTTCCAACAGGGCTTGTCGGGCTTGACCGCCGCTTCGAAGAACCTCGAGGTGATCGGCAACAACGTCGCCAACTCCAACACCTACGGCGAGAAGTCGTCGCGCACGGAGTTCGCCGACATGTACGCCGCCGCGATGACGGGCTCGGCCTCGGGCAACATCCAGGCCGGCATCGGCGTGCAGATCGCCACGGTGGCCCAGCAGTTCACCCAGGGCAACATCACGCCGACGGGCAATCCGCTGGACCTGGCGATCAACGGCAACGGCTTCTTCCAGGTGCAGGATCCGAGCAACCAGATCCAGTACTCGCGCAACGGCCAGTTCAAGGTCAACACCACCGGCAACATCGTCAACGACCAGGGCAACAAGCTGCTGGGCTATCCGGCCGACTCGACGGGCACCATCGTCCAGGGCGCGGCCCAGGCGCTGCAGCTGCCCACCGGCGGCATCGACCCGCAGGTCACCACCACGAGCACGATGGAGTTCAACCTCGACTCGCGCGGCGCCGTCACGGTGCCGGTGACCGGGCCCGCCATCGACTTCACGAACCAGGCCACGTACAACAACGCCACCTCGGTGACGATGTTCGACCCCAAGGGCCAGCCGGTGGACGTCAGCTACTACTTCCAGAAGGCCAGCACCGACCCGGTCAACGGCGACACCTTCAACGTGTACGCCACGGCCAACGGCGTCACCGTCGGCGGCGCCACCGGCGCGCCCACCCCGATCACCACGCTGCAATTCTCGGCCGACGGCAGCACGCTGGTGTCGCCCGTCGGCGGCGCGGTCACGTTCGACATCACGAACCCGGGCGCCAGCGCCGACGGCGTCCAGCCGCTGCCGATCACCGGCATCTCGCTGAACGTGGGCAGCGCCACCGAGTTCGGCTCGAACTTCGGCGTCACCAACATGGTCCAGAACGGCTACACCGCGGGACAGCTCACCGGCGTCTCGGTGGACAACACCGGCACGCTGATCGCCCAGTACTCGAACGGCGAGACCAAGGCCGCGGGCCAACTGGAACTGGCCAACTTCCGCAACGTGCAGGGCCTGACCCCGCTGGGCGGCAACGCCTGGAAGCAGACCACCGCGTCGGGCGGCCCCACCGTCGGCGTCGCCGGCGACGGCAGCCTGGGCACGCTCAACTCGGGCTCGCTGGAGGAATCCAACGTCGACCTGACGGCCGAGCTGGTGTCGATGATCACCGCCCAGCGCGACTACCAGGCCAACGCCCAGACCATCAAGACGATGGACCAGGCGATGCAGACCCTGGTCAACCTCCGCTAACTGAACGCGTAGGGAGCGACGACCATGGACCGCATGATCTACCTGTCGATGTCGGGCGCCAAGGCCGCCCTGCAGCGCCAGGACTCGCTCGCCAACAACCTCGCCAACGTCACCACCAACGGCTTCCGCGCCGAGCTCACCGCGTTCCGCGCCGTGCCCGTGCGCGGCGACGGCGCCTCCACGCGGGTGTTCTCGCTGGAGACCACGCCCGGCTACAACGACGAGCAGGGCCCGATCAACGCCACCGGCCGCAACCTCGACGTGGCGATGACCGGCAAGTCGTGGCTGGCCGTGCAGTCGCTCGACGGCACCGAGGCCTACACCCGGGCCGGCGCGCTGGAGGTCAACTCCGAAGGCGTGCTGGTCACGCAGAGCGGCCTGCAGGTCAATGGCGACGGCGGCCCGATCACGGTGCCGGCCAACGCCCAGGTCGACGTCGCCGACGACGGCACGATCACGGCCAAGGTGGGCAACCAGAAGCCGCAGCAGATCGGCAAGCTGAAGCTGGTCACGCCCGATGTGCCGATGAACCGTGGCACCGACGGGCTGTTCCGCGGAGAGTCCGGCGACCTGAGCGCCGACCCGACCGCCCGCGTGCAGTCGGGCGCGCTGGAAGGCTCCAACGTGAGCCCGGTGGCGACGATGGTGGGCATGATCGCCGCCGCGCGCCAGTTCGAGCACCAGATGAAGATGCTCGAGAACGCCGAGAAGCAGGACCAGACCGCCTCGAAGCTGCTCAGCGAGAACTGATCCGGCGGGGGTGGATCCTGCGACTGCGCGCAGGATGACGGGCCACGGACATCCCGCGCGCAGTGGCAGGAGCCACGCACGCGACCCGGCCTCTCCGGTCGGCGTCCGCCCAGTCGGGATAAGCCGCCCCTAAGCCGCCCTTATCCGGCGCATCCCACCCTCAAGTTTTCGGGAAGATGGCGTATCACTCGAACGAAAGTTCAACGTCATGCTTCGCTCACTGTGGATCTCGAAGACCGGCATGGAAGCCCAGCAGCTCCAGCTGGACAACATCTCGCACAACCTCGCCAACGTGGCCACCAACGGCTACAAGAAGAGCCACGCCCAGTTCGAGGACCTGATCTACCAGAACCTGCGCCAGTCGGGCTCGGCGACGTCCGACCAGACGCAGCTGCCCACCGGCCTGCAGGTGGGCCTGGGCGTGCGGCCGGTGGCCACCGCGCGCGACTTCTCGCAGGGCTCGCTGCAGCAGACCGGCAACTCGCTGGACGTGGCCATCAGCGGCAACGGCTTCCTGCAGGTGACCATGCCCGACGGCACCACCGGCTACACCCGCGACGGCGCGCTCAAGCTGGACTCGCAGGGCCAGGTCGTCAACAACGAAGGCTACGTCGTGCAGCCGGGCATCACGATTCCCCCGCAGGCGCAGAGCATCTCGATCGGCGCCGACGGCACCGTCTCCGTCACGCTGCCCGGCACCCCCACGCCCAGCACGCTGGGCCAGCTGCAACTCGCCGGCTTCGCGAACCCCCAGGGGCTCGAGCCGCTCGGCGGCAACCTCTACGCGGAGACGGCCGCTTCGGGCTCGCCGAGTGCCGCCGCGCCGGGCACCAACGGCCTGGGCCGCATCCAGCAGGCCTTCATCGAGACCAGCAACGTCAACGTGGTCGAGGAGCTCGTGTCGATGATCTCCACGCAGCGCGCCTACGAGCTCAACTCGAAGGCGATCCAGACCTCCGACCAGATGCTGCAACGCCTGGGGCAACTCTGATGTTCGACGCCTCCTCGGAAACCCGCCACCTGCGCCATCGCAGCGTGCACTCGCGCCATCCCGTGTCGGACCGCACCGCGCTGCGCATCGGCATCGTGGCGATCGTGCTGGTCATCATCTCCGCGCTGTTCGCCACGCCGGCGCACGCCACGCGCATCAAGGAAGTGGCCGCCGTCCAGGGCGTCCGGAGCAATCAGCTGATCGGCTACGGCCTGGTGATCGGCCTCGACGGCACGGGCGACCAGACCACGCAGGCACCGTTCACCACGCAAGGCCTGCAGTCGATGCTGCAGCAGCTGGGCGTGACGCTGCCCGCGGGCACCACGATGCAGCTGAAGAACGTGGCGGCGGTGATCGTCACCGCCTCGCTGCCCGCCTTCGCGCAACCGGGCCAGCAGATCGACATCGACGTCTCGTCCATCGCCAATGCCAAGAGCCTGCGCGGTGGCACCCTCGTGGCCACGCCGCTGAAGGGCGCCGACGGCCTGGTCTATGCCATCGCTCAGGGCAACATGATCGTCGGCGGCGCGGGCGCTGCCGCCGGCGGCTCCAAGGTGACCATCAACCACCTCAGCGCCGGTCGCATCCCGGAAGGCGCGACGGTGGAAAAGTCGGTGCCCACGCCGCTGTCGCAGGGCGACGTGCTGGAGCTGGACCTCAACTCCGCCGACTACGCCACCGCCCGCGCGGTGGCCAACGCGATCAACGCCAGCAAGGGCGTCGGCACCGCGCGCGCGGTCGACGGCCGCGTCATCAAGGTGCGGGCGCCGCCGGATGCCGACCAGCGCGTCGGCTTCCTGGCCGACCTCGAGAACCTGGACATCAGCCTGTCCGTGCCGGCCGCCAAGATCGTGATGAACGCCCGCACCGGCTCCATCGTGATGAACCAGGCCGTGACGCTGGCACCGTGCGCCGTGGCCCACGGCAGCCTGTCGGTGACGATCAATTCCAACCCGCAGGTGAGCCAGCCGGCGCCGAACTCCGGCGGCCAGACCACGGTCACCGACAAGACCGACATCTCGATCTCGTCGCAGGCCGGAGGTCTGGTGAACATGCCCGCGGGCACCCGTCTCGCCGACGTGGTCAAGGCGCTCAACGCGCTGGGCGCGACGCCGCAGGACCTGCTCGCGATCCTGCAGGCCATGAAGTCGGCCGGTGCGATCACCGCCGACATCGAGGTGATCTGACCATGGCCGGCAACGCCATCACGTCTTCCGCCGGCAACGCGCCGTCGCCGGCATCGCTGAACCTGGCCGGCGGCCTGGAGAACCTGCGCATGAAGGCGCAGCAGGATCCCAAGAGCGCGGTGCGCGAGGCCGCCAAGCAGTTCGAGACGATGTTCACGCAGCAGCTCCTCAAGAGCATGCGCGACTCCACCATGAACGCCGACATGATGGACAACGAAGGCACGAAGATGGGCACCGAGATGCTCGATTCGCAATGGGCCTCCAAGATCGCCGGCCAGCCGGGCGGCCTGTCCGACGTCATCGCCAAGCAGCTCGAGCGCCAGATGGGCATCACCCAGGGCGTCACCGCCAAGCCCGCGACGGCCAACCCGACGCCGATCGATCCGCTGCACCCGGACGCGCCCATCACGCTGCCGCAGAAGGCCGCCGCCAACTTCATCCAGGCCCACACCGACGCCGCGGCCGCCGCCGAGAAGGCCACGGGCATCCCGGCGCGGTTCATGATCGCGCAGGCCGCGCACGAGACGGGCTGGGGCCGCAAGGAAATCAGGAACTCCGACGGCACGACGTCGTTCAACCTGTTCGGCATCAAGGCCGGTGCGAACTGGAAGGGCGCGACCACCGACATCACGACCACCGAGGTCATCGGCGGCAGGGCCCACAAGGTCACGCAGACCTTCCGGGCCTACGCGAGCTACGCGGAGTCGTTCGCCGACTACGCCAACACGATGAAGAACAGCCCGCGCTACGCGTCGGTGGTGGCCGCCGGCAACGATGCCAACGGCTTCGCCAGGGGCCTGCAGAAGGCCGGCTACGCCACCGATCCGGCGTACGCCACGAAGCTGGCCAAGATGATCCACATGACCGAGCGCGTCCAGCAGACGCTCGCCTGAAGCATTCACGCACACACACCGGCCTCATCGTGATTTCGACCGAATTCTTCCGAACTGAAAGGAGCGCGCCATGAGCTCGTCGGCATTGATGTCGATCGGCGTGCGCGCCATGTTCGCGAACTATGCGTCGATGCAGACCACGGGTCACAACATCGCCAACGCGCAGACGCCGGGCTACTCGCGCCAGACGGTGCAGCTGGCGAGTTCCGGCGGCCAGAACACCGGCGACGGCTTCTTCGGCAAGGGCGTGGACGTCGTCACCGTCAAGCGCGCGAGCGACGACTTCCTCGAGGCGCAGTCCCAGACGGCCAGCTCGATGGCGGCGATGGACGACGCGCGCTCGTCCAACCTGGAGCAGCTCGAGACGGTGTTCCCGCCCGGAGACACCGGCGTCGGCGCGGCCGTCGGCAACTTCATGAACGCGTTCGTCGACCTGGCCAACAGCCCGGCGGACTCGTCGGCGCGCCAGGTGATCCTGTCCGACGCCGCCGAGGTGGCCGACCGCTTTTCCACGGCCGGCGGACAGCTCGACCGGCTGCAGAACGGGGTGTCGTCCGACCTGCGCAACTCGGTGGCCCAGCTCAACCAGATGGCGAGCCAGGTGGCCACGCTCAACTCGGACATCGCGGCGCTGCGCGGCAGCTCGGCGGTGCCCAACGACCTGCTGGACCAGCGCGACGAGCTGATCAAGCAGATCGGCAACCTCGTCAAGGTGAGCACCATCGCCTCCAGCGACGGCACGATGGGCGTGTTCATCGCCGGCGGCCAGCGCCTGGTGCTGGGCGCCGAGTCGCAGCAGCTGGCGGTCACGCCCGACCCCACCAACTCGTCGCGCTCGGTGATCTCGATCAGCGACAGCGGCATCCTGCACGAGTTGCCCGGCAGCCTGCTGGTGGGCGGCACCATCAGCGGGCTGCTCCAGTACCAGAACGAGGATCTCGTCTCGGCGCGCAACCAGCTGGGCCAGATGGCCGCGGCGGTCTCGGGGCGCGTCAACCAGATCCAGGCTTTCGGCATCGACCTGGGCTCGCCCCCGGGGGCCGGCAACCCCGTCTTCGCGGTGGGCGGCCCCGTGGCCACGCCCAACGCGCACAACCTGCGCGACGCCGCCGGCGGCTTCGCGAGCAGCGTCTCGCTGACCGTCACCGACGCCACTCAGCTCAAGGCGAGCGACTACACGCTGACGCCCGATCCCGCCACCAGCGGCAACTACATCGTCACCCGGCAAACCGACGGCGTGCAGTTCTCGATGGCGCCCAACGGGGGCAGCTATGCCTTCACGCGCCTGTCCGATGGCGCGGCCATGGGCGACAGCATGGACGGCATGCAGATCACCATCAACGGCACGCTCGACCCCAACGATTCGTTCGAGCTGCAGCCGGTGGGCCGCGCCGCGGTGAGCATGGCCCGCGTGCTGGACAACCCGGCCGGCATCGCCGCCGCCGCGCCGATCACGGCCGTGACGGGCGTGGCCAACACGGGCACGGCCACGGTCGCCTCGCTGGCCGTGGTCAGCACCAGCAACGACCCGACGATCAGCACCGCGATCAATTTCACCGACGCCAGCGGCGACTATTCGTACACGCTGACCGACGCCAGCGGCAACGTCACCTCGTCGGGCAACGGCACCTGGACGGCCGGCCAGCCGATCGCGCTCAACGGCTTCGAGCTGAACCTCAACGGCGTGCCCGCCTCGGGCGACACGATCAGCGTCGTGAAGACCGCGCACCCGGAGAGCAACAACGGCAACGCGCTGGCGATGGTGGGCCTGCGCGACGAGACCCTCGTTGGCCAGGACATGCAGATCGACGGCACGCTGCAGGATGGCGAAACGGCCACCGACGCGTACGCGAGCGTGCTCGCCAACGTGGGCGTGCGGGTGCAGAGCGCGAAGACCTCGTCGACGCTCTCGACGGCCGCGTCGCAGCAGGCCGACGCCGCGGTCGCCGACAAGAGCGGCGTGAACCTCGACGAGGAGGCGGGCCGGCTGATCCAGTTCCAGCAAGGCTACCAGGCCGCGGCCAAGGTGTTGCAGGTGGCCCAGGCCATCTTCGACACGTTGCTGCAGATGGCCTCGCACTGATAGGAGCACGGGATGACCGTCGACCGCATCTCCACCTCGTTCGCCTATGACAGCGCGTTGAACAACCTCATGTCGCGCCAGGACAACCTGACGCAGACGCAGGAGCAGATGACCAGCGGCAAGCGCGTCGTCAAGGCGAGCGACGACCCGGCCGCGGCCGCGCGCGCGGAACGCGCCCGCGCGCTGGAGGACCGCACCACCGCCAGCCAGAAAGCCGTCGACGCGAGCAACAACGCGATGACGCTCACCGAAAGCGCGCTCGGCGACGCCAGCGAACTGCTGCAGCAGGCGCGCGAACTGATGGTGAGCGCCGGCGACGCGAGCTACTCCGACGACGAGCGCGCGTCCAAGGCCACCGCCATCAAGGCGATCCGCGACCAGTTGCTCTCCGTGGCGAACCGGCCCGACGGCCAGGGCGGCTACGTGTTCTCGGGCCAGGGCTCCGGCGGCGCGCCCTTCGTCGACCAGCCGGGGGGCGTGGCGTACCAGGGCGTGGGCGGCTCCATCAACGTGGCCACCGACGAGCCGCTGCCGCTCACGCTGGACGGCGGCAACGTGTGGTTGTCGGCCAATACCGGCAACGGCGTGTTCGTGACGAACAACGTCAATTCCGGCAACGCCTGGATCGACTCGGGCCGCGTGACCTCGCCGGACCTGATCACCAACTCCAGCTACGACATCCAGTTCAGCACCGCGGGCGGCGACACCACCTACTCGGTGCTCAAGGACGGCAACACCGTCTCCAGCGGCAACCCGTTCACCAGCGGCCAGGAGATCAGCGTCGACGGCATGTCGTTCACCATTTCCGGCGCGCCGGCCGACGGCGACGACTTCCAGACGACGCCGTCGACGAAGTCGCTGTCGGTGTTCGACGCGCTGGACAGCGCCGTGGCGCAGCTGTCCAAGCCGGACCAGGGCGGCTCGAGAGTGCAACAGGCCGTGGAGGACAGCCTGCGCAACATCGACCAGTGCAACAGCCAGATCTCCTCGGCACGCAGCTTCGCCGGCACCACCCTGCAGCGCCTGGACGGCGTCAAGGGCCGCCTCGACGCCACCGAGCTTTCGGCTCAAACTTCGCGCTCGAGTGCCGAAGACCTCGACATGGTGAAGGCCCTGTCCAGCTTCAACCAGCAGCAGACGGGCTACCAGGCGGCGCTGCAGAGCTATGCCACGATCCAGAAGCTGTCGCTGTTCAACTACCTCAACGCTTAGTCGGGGCAGGGGGCAGGCGCTCGCCATTCCAATAAATAATTCCCGAGGTAGCAAGAATGTCCCTAGACCACCCCGTCCTCGACCAGGTCGTGCTCGGCGCGACCTCGCTGTTCGACGGCAAGCGTGCCCCCATCGCCGCCCACATGACGGTGTACCCGCAACGTCCGGACGCGGCCATCGACGCCGCCGGCCTGTTGCAGGTCGTGGACGTGATCGCGCCGCCCGAGGCCGGCCCGCTGTTGCTCAGCGTGGCCAACGAGATCGGCCTGCGCGCACTGCTGGCGCATCCCACGGCGCCGCACCTGATGATCGAGGTGCCGGGCTTCATGCTGTCCGACCCCGAGCTGGCCGTGCTGCTGCACGAGCGCGTGGCGCAGGGGCTCTCGCTGGTGCTGGGTGGCCGCGTGCCCGACGCCGCGCCGCAGGGCCTGTGGCAGCTGTTCCAGGCCGTCACCGTGGATCGCGCCCACATCCGCGACCCGCTGCCCCCCGGCCTGGGCGGCAAGCCGCTGCAACGCTTCTTCGTCGGCGCCGACGGCCCGGCGATGTCGGCCGGCGCGCTCAGGGCCGGCTTCACCGCCGTCGTGGGCTGGGCCGTGGGCGATGCCCCGGGCGCCGACTCCAAGGCCAAGCCGATCCCGGCGGGCGTGACGACCGTGGTCGACCTGATGCAGCGCGTCGACCGCCAGGAGCCGGCCGAGAAGCTGGAAGCGGTGGTCCGCAACGATCCGACGCTGGCGTTCCGCCTGATGCGCTACCTGAACTCGCCCGGCTTCGGCCTGTCGGTGGAGATCTCGTCGTTCCGCCATGCGCTGATGATCCTGGGCTACCAACGCCTGAAGCGCTGGCTCGCGCTGCTGGTCACGAGCGCCATCGACGACCCCGACCTGAAGCCGCTGATGCAGCTCGCGGTGCGCCGCGGCCTGCTGATGGAGGAAATCGCACGCCCCAGCGGCGACGACGCCCTGCGCAACGAGCTGTTCATCTGCGGCGTGTTCTCGACGCTGGATCGCATGATCGGCCAGCCCTTCGAGCAGTTGCTCAAGACCATTCCCGTGCAGCAGAGCGTGGCCGACGCCCTGGCCCACGACAGCGGCCCGTGCGCGCCGTTCCTGGCCATCGCCCGCGCGGTGGAGGCCGAATCGTCCTACGACATCCGCGAGGCGGCCGGCGCGCTGATGCTGTCCGTCGGCGACGTGAACCGGGCCCTGGCGAAGTCGCTGGTGCACGCGCACGCCCTGACCAAGGGATGAAGACGCACCGGCGTATCTGAAGTCGGGCCGTTTCCCGGCTGCCGCCGGATTGCGTCGACTCGGAAATATTTCGCGGTTCCGGAGGGGACGGCTCATCAGTGGGCGCTGTCGCGTGGAAAATCGCCGGCTGGCGCGCGTCGTCGTCGCGGGAGCTCATTTCAGATGGTTTGGTCAACTTGGATTGCCGCCGGCGCGGCGTCGCTGGCGCTGGCACAGGTCGGTAGCGTGCAGGCGCAGGCCGTTCACAAGTGCATCGTCAACGGCGCGGCCGTCTACCAGGCCGCCGCGTGTCCGGCGGCCAACGACGAGAAGTCGCTGGTCATTCCCAGGGCACCGAGCCAGCAGGAGCTCCTTGACGCGACCGCCAACGGGCGCCTGCAGACCGTGCAGCCGAATACCGACGTGCCGCCGCAGTCCGGCTCGCGCCGCTACGTCGTCAGCCGGCCGATCATCGTGCAGCTGTCGCCCTCGCAAGTCGGCTCGCAGGCGCCTGACAGTGGTTGCACGCTGTTGAACCAGCAGTACCAGGACGCGAAGTACCGGCACGACGAGCTGTCCGCACCAGGCACGGTCGCGACGCGTAGCGCGGCGCTCCAGCGTGCCAACGAGGACATGCAACGGGCCCAGGAACAGGCGGCGAATTCGCGCTGCCGCATTCGCTGACAGGCATCACGCTGCGGCCGATGCGCGCCCCGATGCGCGCACGAGCCGGACGGCACCAAGGGGAGGGAAGATGATGAACGTGAGCGGAGCTCGCATGGCCGGCGCTGCGCTGGCGGCCTTGTTCGCCGCGGCAACTGCGCAGGCGCAGGAGGTGCACAAGTGCACGGTCAATGGCGCCGTGACCTACCAGCCGACGCCCTGCCCGCAGGGCGACGTGATGCTGCAGACGCCGCCGACGCCCAGCGACCAGGAGATCCGTCAGGCGCGCGTCGACCAGTCGCGCCAGCGTTACCAGGCCGCGACGGGCTGGATCATGCGCCCGACCCACGTCGCGCCGCCCCCGGCCCCGCCGCCGCCGCCGCCCATCGTGACGACGACGATCGTCTTTTTCCCGAACGACCTCTATCCCGCGCTGATCGTCCGCCAGCAACGAGCCGCAGCCGCGCGCTCGTCCAGGCCGCTGACCAACTGCGAGCAGCTCAACATCGACAACGAGAACGCGCTCGAGCGCCGCGATCTGCTGCGCCTGCCCGATGAGCGCGCCGCGCATCCGGACCTGCTGAAGGACGCCGAAGCCGATGTCGCCCGGGTCGCGCAGCTGGCCAAGGCCGGCTATTGCCGCCTGAACCACCCCTGACGAACTCGCGCTGACTCGCGCGTAAACTGCGAAGGGGTATGTCCAGCATCCCTCCCACGCCTCCGAAGGCCGCGCGCTCGCCGGTGCTTCCGCGCCAGCCCCTGATCGCGCCCGGCACCGCCGCCGGGCCGGCCGCGGCCATCGACGACCTGCGCGGCGAGCTGCAGGGCTGGTTCGAGATGTCGCCGCTGGGGCAGATCGTCTTCGACGAGGGCGGCACCGTCCTGCGCCACAACGCCGCGCTGGTACAGATGCTGGGCGTCGTGCCCGGCCAGCTGCGCGACACCGCGCCCGAATTCCGGCTGCTGCTGGGCTGGCCCGGCGAGCTGCCCGCCGTGGCGGCCACGCGCACGCAGGACGGGTGGCTGGCCAGTGCCGCGGGCGAACCGATGCGGGTGCGCCTGCGCGTGCGCGGGGTGCCGTCCGGCGGCGGCGGCCGGCTGCCGGGCAGCGCCGCCATGCGCTGGATCGGGATGCTGGAGGACCGCGACCTCGAGGACGAGCGCGACATCGCCCGGGTGGAGATCCAGGCGCTGATGGGCACCGCCGGCGTCGGCGTGGCCACCTGGGACGCCGCGCGCGGCTGGGTCGGCTCGGTGCAGCGCGGGGCGCGCGTCGCCGGGCCCGAGGGCGCGCCGGCCCCGGCCGAGGCGCAGCGTGGCGGCAGCCTGATGGCCGTGGGCCGCGACCTGGTCGAGCCCGGGTCGATGGCCGACTACGAGCGGCTGCAGACCGCCCTGCGCACCCGCTCGCGCATCGAGGTGCGCTACGCCGTGCGCCACCACGAGAGCGGCCTGCGCTGGCTGATGACGCGGGTGGAGCCGGCCGAGCTGGGCCCGCAGCGCGGCGCGTTCTCGGTGGTGACGGTGGACGTCACCGAGGAGGAGACCGCGCGCCGTCGCAACCAGGACCTGCTCACCGAGCTCACCACCATCCTCGACGTGAGCCCCGCGGGCATCGCCTACCTGCGCGGCGAGGAGCTCGTGCGCTGCAACCACCAGTTCGAGAGCCTGCTGGGCGGCGGCGACTACCCGGCCGGAAAGCCCTTCGACGCCATCCTGGCCAGCGCCGGCGTGCCCGCCGAGACCGTGGCCGCGCTGATCGAGGCGGTGCGCGACGTGGGCACGCTGGAGACCGAGCTGCTGCTGCCGGCCGGCACGCACCGCAAGTCGGCCGTCTGGTGCACGCTGGCGCTGCGCCGCACGCACGAGAACGGGCCGGGCGCGGTGGGCATGGTGGTGGTGCTGGCCGACGCCACGCGCATGAAGTCGCAGCAGAGCGAGCTGGAGGCGCTGGCGCGCGAGCGCGAGTTGACCTTCAACCTGTCGGACGTGGGCATCGTCTACCAGCGCGACGGCCAGATCGCGCGCGCCAACCAGGCCATGGCCGACCTCGTGGGCTACGCGCCCGAGGCGCTCACGGGCTCGCCGATCTCGCGCCTGTACGAGAGCGAGGGCGCCTGGCAGCACTACGAGCACCTGGAGCGCCGCGACATGGCCATGCTGGGCCGCTCGCACGGCGAGCGCCAGGTGCGCCGGCGCGACGGCAACCTGTTCTGGGCCCAGGTGAGCCAGCGGCCGGTGGACATCGCCAAGCCGTCGGCGGGCACCATCATGTCGTTCGTCAACATCGACGATCGCCAGCGCGCGCGCGAGTCGCTGGTGCAGCAGGCCGACCGCACGCGCGCCATCCTCGACTCGGTGCTGGTGGGCATCGTCACCGTGGGCGACACCGGCATCGACTGGATGAACCGCTCCGCGCGCCGCATGTTCGGCGGCGAGCTGGGCGACTTCGTCGGTGCGCCGATCTCCGTGGTGGCCGGCGACGAGCTGGATCATCCGCTGCGCCGCACCGACTACGGCGAGACGCTGGAGGAGGGCCAGGCCGAGACCTTCGAATGCCGGCTGCGCGCCCGCGACGGGCGCCATTTCTGGGTGGTGGGCAACGTGGTCGTCACCGGCCAGGACACCGCCAACCGCCAGCTCACCTACGCGCTGCTGGACATCGAGCGCCGCCGCCAGGCCGAGGTGAGCATCGTGCAGGCGCGCGCCAGCCTGCAGCGCATCATCGAGACCGCACCGCTGGCCATCGCGCTGTTCGACGCGGCCAGCCAGCAGGTGCTGCAGTTGAACCAGATGGCCGCCACCTTCGCGGGCCGGCCGATGAAGGAGATCCTGGGGCGCCTGCCCTCGCAGTGGTTGCCCGGCCCCGAGGGCGCGAAGCTCTCCGCCGACCTGCACCGTGCGCTGGCCACGCCCGGCAGCGTGCAGCGCGAGCTGCGCCGCTCCGCGCAGGGACGCGAGGAGGGCGACGGCGCGCAGCTGGTGTGGGACATCCGCATCGTGTCGCTGCGCTCGGCCGCCGACGCGCCCGACCAGCTGCTGATGGTGGCCAGCGACGTCACCGCGCAGCGCGCCGCCGACGAGGCCCGCCTGGCCGCGGCCATCGCGCAGCGCGAGATGCTGATCAAGGAAGTGCACCATCGCATCAAGAACAACCTGCAGGGCGTGGCGGGGCTGCTGCAGCAGAGCGCATCGCGCCACCCCGAGGCCGCCGGCGCCATCGCCGAGGCCGTGAGCCAGGTGCACGCCATCGCGCAGGTGCACGGGCTGCAGGTGGGCGTGACCGGGCCCATGCGCGTGCGCGACGTCGTCGAGGCCATCGCGGCCTCGGTGCAGCGCATGTTCGGCCGCACCATCCACGTGGAGGTGCACGGCCTGGCGCCGCAGCGCTTCGCGCTCACCGAGGCCGACTCGATCCCGATCGCGCTCACCGTCAACGAGCTGTTCACCAACGCCATCAAGCACAGCACGCCGGCCGCCGGCGAGCCGGCCACCGACATCCGCTGCCGCATCGACTGCGGCGAGGCGACGGTGCTGATCGCCATCGCCAACCAGGGCCGGCTGGTGCCGGGCTTCTCGCTGGCGGGCATCCCCGCGGGCGTGTCGGGGCTGGGGCTGGTGCGCTCTCTGTTGCCGCGCAAGGGCGCGAAGATGGCGATCGAGGCGCAGGGCACCGCGGTGGTGGCGCGGCTGGAGCTGGCGCCGCCGGCGGTGGCGTTGATCGATCCGGCGTGAGTCGCGGCTTCGCGGCGGGTCGTCCAGCTTCGCAAGATCGATCAGGCGCCGTGCCGGTGCGCGCTGGCACCATGCGGGCGGCGACGGACAGCAGTCGCCCTCCTTTTCCGGGAATGATGGCCATCTTGCCCACCATGCGTCTTGCAGCTTCGTGTCTTGCCATTCCGGGCATTGCAGCGGGACTGCTCGCGGGCTGCGGCGGGGGCGGGGGTGGCGCGACGACGAGCCCGGCGCCTGCGGGACCGCCGTCCATCGTGGTCGACGCGACGTCGAGCGGGCCGACCATCCTCGCCAACCAGTTCGGCGGCAACTTCTCGTCGTACGCGAGCGTCGACATCACCGACGCGTCCCACCTGCAGGATGCGCAGGCGCTGGGCGTGCACCTCGTCCGCTGGCCGGGCGGCTCGGTCTCCGACAACTACCACTGGCAGGGCGACACGTCGTGCACCGGAGATGCCGGGGCCCGCAATACCTTCGCCAATTTCCTGGATGCCATCGTCGCGCCGGGCAATCTGGACTTCGCGATCACCGTCAACTACGGCACCGACGAGACCTGCGACGGCCCCGGCGATCCCGCGGAGGCGGCCGCCTGGGTGGCGGCGGCCAGGACGGCGGGGTACGCCGGCAGGCACTGGACGGTGGGCAACGAGGTCTATGGCAGCTGGGAAACCGACCTGCATGCGAAGCCGCACGACGCGGCCACCTACGTGGCGGCGATCGACGCGGCCGACGGCTACTACGCCGCGATGAAGGCCGCCGATCCCGACGCGCAGGTCGGCGCCGTCGTCTCCGGCTTCGACACCGCGTGGGACACCGCCGTGATCGCGAATGCGCGATACGACTTCCTGGAGGTGCGCTACTACGCGGAAAACGGCACCGAATCGGACACGGGCCTGCTGGCGGCGGCGTCGGACACCGGCAGCGGGCTGGCGTCGTATTTCAGGAACATCCGCGCCATCCTCGCGGCGCAGGGCAAGCCGGCGAGCACGCCGATCTTCCTGGGCGAGATCAACAGCGAGTCGGACTACACGAAGCTCACGACCCAGTCGACGTCGATCGTGAACGGCCTGTTCACCGGCCTGGCCCTGGCGGAGGTGATGTCGGCGGACGTTCCGATGGCGACGTGGTGGTCCATCGACACGGAGGGCCAGCACGCGAGCGCGGCCACCGGCGTCTACGGCTTCCAGGACTACGGCACCTATTCGGAGATCGCCGACGGCATCGTCTATCCGTCGGGCCGGGCCTACCAGCTGGCGGCGCAGTTCGCGGTGCCCGGCAACCACCTGCTCGCCACGTCGGTCGACGCGTCGGCGCCGAACGTGCGGGCCTATGCCGCGACGCAGGGGACCGGCTACGCGTTGTTCCTCTTCAATGTGGGCCAGACCGACATCGCGAACCTGGGCGTCGAGATCGACCATTCGCCGCGCAGCGCCTACGGCGCCTCGTTGCTGACCTACGGAAAGGCGCAGTACGACGACTCGCGCAACGGCGTCTGGACCGCGCCCGTGAACCAGTCGCTCGGCAGCGTGGGCACCACCGTCCAGGTGAGCCTGCCCGCGTGGAGCGTGACAGTGCTCAAGCTCCAGTAGCCCGCGCTCGGGGGGTTGGCCAAACCTCCAGGGGAGTGGCTTGACAAGGAGTTCTCTGTTCAATAGAGTACTCTTCATCAACCAGCGGCCGCGCCGCACGGAGCCTTCCATGGAACTCAGCCCTGAACAAGCCGGCAGCGCCTTGCGCGACATCGCGCGGGCCCAGCGCCGGCTCGGCATCTTTTCCGGCTACCGGTACGCCGCGCCCCACCTCTGGATGTGGGGACTCATCTGGATCGCGGGCTATGGCGCCACCGACCTGATGCCGCAGGTCGCCGGATGGATCTGGCTGGTGCTCAACGTCGGCGGCATGGCCATCGGCATCGCGATCGGCCGCCATCAGATGCGCACGGAGGCGCGGATGCGCGGGGAACCCGATGGCGACGTCACCTCGATGCGCATGATCGGCATCTCCGTGGCCATCGTGATCTTCATCTTCGCCACCTTCGACATGCTGCGCCCGCAGACGCCCGCGCAGTTCGGCGCCTTTCCGGTGCTCCTGATGGGCCTGTTGTATGCGCTGGCAGGCCTCTGGGCGGGCCTGCGCTGGTCGATCGTCGGGCTTGTCCTGAGCGCGGTGAGCATGCTCGGCTACCATTTCATCGTGCAGCACTACATGCTCTGGCTGGGGGCCGCCGGCGGCGGCACGCTGATCCTCAGCGGCTTCTGGATGCGGGTGCGCTGAAGATGGGCGCGCAAGCCAACGATCTGATCCACCAGCCGCTGCGCCTGCGTCTGATGGCCATGCTGAACGCCTTGCCGTCGCGCGAGAAGATCGAGTTCACGCGCCTGCGCGCCCTCCTGGAGGCCAGCGACGGCAACCTGGGTGCGCACCTGGGCACCCTGGAGAGGGCGGGCTACATCAGCGTGGAAAAGGATTTCGTCGAGCGCAAGCCGCGCACGCGGGTGGCCATCACCCGTCCCGGCCGCACCGCGTTCGAGCAGCACGTGGCCTATCTGCGCGAGATCCTGGAGGCCGGCGCGCCTTGAGCTTCGACGGCATTGCAACCCTGCCCCGTCATCCTGCGACTGCGCGCAGGATGACGGGAATGGAAGGTCACGCTGGCGCATCGATTGCCTACAGCAACCCGCCAACCGGCCGAATAAGTCAAAATGGCCCCAGATGACCTCCACCAGCTCCCCCCGTACAGCCCCGTCCGGCCCCCGGTCGTCGCGGAGCCGAGTGCGATGAGCAAGGGCAAGATCCTCGTCGTCGACGACGACCGCCTGGTGCTGGCCACCGTCACGCATGGCCTGGCCAAGGCCGGCTACGACATCATCGATGCCGACAACGGCGACGACGCCATCCTGCTGGCGCGCCAGCACCGGCCCGACCTGGCGCTGCTGGACATCCGCATGGAAGGCATGAGCGGCTTCGACGTGGCCGCCTACCTGCGCGAGTCGCTGCAGACGCCGTTCATGTTCCTGTCCGCGTTCGCCGACGACGACACGGTGGCGAAGGTGAAGGCGCTGGGCGCCGTCGCCTACCTCGTCAAGCCGCTGGACATCGCCCAGATCGTCCCCACGGTCGAGGCCGCGCTGGTCACGGCCCGCGCGCGCAAGGCCGCGGCGCCGGCCGGCCCGGCGCCCGCGCCGCACGAGCACGTGCGCCCCGACCCGTTCGCGCCCACCTCGGGCTTCGGCGCGCTGCACGAGCCGGCGGCCTCGCCGGTGACGGCCGCCAACAACACGCCCGATCCCCTGGTCGACGCCGTCGCCATCGCGGTGGGCGTGCTGATGCACCGCTACTCGCTGTCGCGCCGCGAGGCGCTGGAGCGCCTGCACCGCATGGCGTCCAGCGACGGCCTGCTGGTGAAGGCGGAGGCGGAGCGGCTGCTCGACGCGGTCGAACTCCTGGCGCGACCCAACCTGTAGGGGTCGCGGCGCCCACACAGCGCGACGGCGTTCGCCCGGGCATGTGCCTTGGCCATCGGGGCTCACCTCCGTACGCTCGGTTCCATTCCCATGGAGCCCGAGCCGATGACCCAGCTGCTGCCGATGATGATGTATTGTTTCGTGATGTCGATCACCCCTGGCCCGAACAACCTGATGCTGACGGCGTCCGGTGCCAACTTCGGCTATCGGCTGACGCTGCCGCAGGTGCTGGGCTGCGTGATGGGCAACGTCGCGCTGACGCTCGTCGCCTGCAACGGCCTCGGCCAGCTGTTCGTCGCCTTTCCCGTCGCGCAGGTCGTGCTGCGTACCGCCGGGTCCGTGTACCTCGTCTGGCTGGCGTGGAAGCTTGCCCGGTCGCGCATGGGCGACGCGCAGGCGCTGCGGCCGATCACCTTCCTCGAGGGCGTGATGTTCCAGGCCTTCAACCCGAAGAGCTGGATCCGCGCGATCACGCTGGCGTCGGTCTTCATGCCGGCGGGCGCCAACCCGCTCACGGCCGGGCTGGCCATCAGCGGCATCGGCGCGGTCGTCGGCTTTCCCTGCATCTCGATGTGGGCGCTGTTCGGCGTGGCGATGCGTGGCGTCCTGTCCGATCCGCGCAGGCAGCGCGTGTTCAACCTCGTGATGGCCGTGGCGCTGGTCGTGCTGGCGATCGACATCCTCCATTGAAGCGATGTTCACGCTCGACCGCCATTCCGCCGTCTCTCTCACCGACCAGATCGAGGCCCGCCTGCGCGAGCTCGTGGCGCGCGGGCAACTGCCCGCGGGCGCGCGCCTGACGTCCATCCGCCAGCTGGCCGCCGAACTGGCCGTGAGCCCCAACACGGTCATCACCGCCTACGACCGCCTGGTGGCCGCCGGCGTGATCGATGCGCGCGGCACCGCCGGCTACTTCGTCAACGCGCGCCAGGGCGCGATGCCGGAGGAGGTGGCGCTGGAGGCCGGCGAGGAGCAGGAGCCGGTGTGGCTGGCGCAACAGGCCAACGACCAGCGCGCCGGCGTGCTGCTGGCCAGCAGCGGCGCGCTGCCGCCCGCGTGGCTGGAAGACGCCGTGCCCGCGGCCGCGGTGCAGCGCGCGCTGTCGCGCAGCGTGGCGGGCATGGCCTCGCGCTGCCCGCCGCAAGGCATGCCCGAACTGCGCGAGCGCATCGCGATGATGCTGCGCGGCGTGGGCATCCCCGTGGACGCCGGCCGCATCCTCACCACCTATGGCGGCACGCACGCGATCGACATGATCTGCCGCAGCTTCCTCAAGCCCGGCGACGCGGTGCTGGTGGAGGATCCGGGCTACTTCCTGATGTTCGGCCGCCTGCAGCAGGAGGGCATCCGCGTGCTGCCCATCGCGCGCCGCCACGACGGCGTCGACCTGGGCCTGATGGAGGCCGCGTGCCGCGAGCACAAGCCGCGTCTGGCCTTCCTGCAGACCACGCTGCACAACCCCACCGGCTGGAGCAGCAGCCCGGCCAACCTGCACAAGCTGCTGGTGCTGGCGCAGCAGTACGGCTTCCTCATCGCCGAGGACGACGTGCAGGGCCACTTCCACCCGGGCCAGCCCACGCGGCTCGCGGCGCTGTCGGGGCTGGATCGCGTCATCTACTACTCGAGCTTCTGCAAGGCGCTCAGCCCGGCGCTGCGCATGGGCTACATCGCGGCGGACCCGGCGCTGCTGAAGGTGCTGCTGCGCCAGAAGATCTACTCGGTGCTCACCACGCCGGCGCTCAACGAGCTGGTGATGCTGGAGGTGCTGGCCGCCGGCCGCTGGCGCAAGCACCTCGACCGCTTGCAGCGCCGCCTCGCGAGCGCGCGTCACGCGAGCGAGAAGCAGCTCGCCTGCGCCGGCATCCGCTTCGACCACCCCGGCGAGGGCGGCCTGTTCCTGTGGGGCGAGGTGCCCGAGGGCGTGGACATCGACCTGCTGGTGCAGGACGCGATGCGCAACAAGATCCTGCTGGTGCGCGGCGCCGCCTTCATGGCCGACGGCGCGTCCGACCCGCACATCCGCTTCAACGTGGCGATGTGCCAGGCGCCGGCGGTGGCGGACTACCTCCGGGAGCGCCTGGGCGCAGTCGCCGGCGTCCGCCAGGCGATCATGGCGCGCTGACCAACCCCGTCATCCTGCGCGCAGTCGCAGGATCCACGAACCGCGAAGACCTCGGCCGGGGTGGATCCTGCGACTGCGCGCAGGATGACGGCCGCATGCTTGTCGCCGCTTGTCATGGCGCGCCGACTCATCCTGTCATCCTGCGACTGGGCGCAGGATGACGGCTCCATGCTTGTCGCCGCTTGTCATGGCGCGCCGACTCACCCTGTCATCCTGCGCGGAGCGAAGCGCAGTCGCAGGATCCACGAACGGCGAAGACCTCGGCCGGGGTGGATCCTGCGACTGCGCGCAGGATGACACCTGCTCCCGTCGCCGCTTGGTCAGGGAAGCGTGAAGTAGAAGCGGGCCCCCTTGCCCACTTCCGACTCGGCCCAGATGTCGCCGCCGTGCCGCCGGATGATGCGGCGCACCGAGGCCAGGCCGATGCCCGTGCCCTGGAAGTCCTTGGCGCTGTGCAGCCGCTGGAACACGCCGAACAGGCGGTCGGCGAAGCGCATGTCGAAGCCGGCGCCGGCGTCGGCGATCACGAAGGTGGGCAGGCCGGCCAGGGTCTCGCGGCGCAGCTCGATGCGCGTGGTCGGGCTCTGGCTGCTGTACTTCCAGGCGTTGCCCACCAGGTTCTCGATGGCGATGCGCATCAACGTCGGATCGCCCTGGATCACCAGGCCCGGCTCGATGTGGATGTCGGCCTCGCGTTCGGGCTCGTTGCTGCGCAGGTCTTCCAGCACGTAGCGGGTGAGCTGCGACAGGTCCACCGGCTGGCGCTTGATCGGCTGCGACTGCAGGCGCGATAGCGCCAGCAGCGAGTCGATCATGCTGTTCATGCGTGCGGCGGCGGCCAGGATCCGGTCGGTGTGGTCGTTGCCGATGCGGTCGAGGAAGCGGCCGTAGTCTTCCTTGAGGATGCGCGCGAAGCCCTCCACCACGCGGATCGGCGCGCGCAGGTCGTGCGACACCGAGTAGATGAAGGATTCGTGGTCGGCGCCCTCGGCCGACGCTGCCGCGGCTTCGACGTCGGTCACGGCGGTCGCGACCGGTGCCGCGGGCTGCTGCGCCGGGGTCGGGGCGGCCGCATGCAGCAGCACCAGCCGCCCGGCCAGCGGGTCGTCGCCGCTGGGCACGTAGCTCCAGCCCACGCGCCACTCGCCCACCGCGCGCGTCTCGCCCGCGGGCATCTGCGCCAGTGCGCGCTCGATGTCGGCGGGCAGCCGGGCACACACGGCGGCCCAGTCGGGCGCGCCGGTGAAGCCGTCCTCGGGCGACAGCGACATGCCGAACAGCGCGCGCGTGCCCACGCCCTGGGCCTGCAGGCGCCACGGCGTGCCTTCGTCCAGGCGGCGGAACACCAGCACGCCGGCGTCGGGCTGGGCCAGCAGGGCGGCCAGCGCGGCCTGGCCGAATTCGGCGGCATCGCTTTCGCCCACCGGACGCGCGGTGCCCACGTGGCCCAGGAAGAAGCCCTCGCCGTCGTGGCGCGGCTCGCCGCGCAGCGTCCACAGCTCGACGGTGTCGCCCATCTGCAGCAGCGCGCGCTGCTCCGTGATGGGGGCGTGCGCGGCGAGCTGGCGCGACAGCGGCCAGCTGGCGGCCGAACCGCTCGTCCCAGCGGACACGCCCTCGGCGCCCGGCAGGGGTGCGGCCAGGCTGGTGAGCCCGGTGCCCAGCGGCGGGTTGATCTTCCAGCCGGCGGGGCGGCGCGCCGGCGGCCGCCACGTGGTGAGGCGGTGCGCGGCGTCGGTCTCCCAGACCCAGGCGTCGGCCAGCGCCAGCATGCGGGCGCGATCCTCGGTGGCCTGGCGCACGGCGCCCGCGTTGCGCGCCTTCATCCACAGCGCGCCCGCCACGGCGCCGATCGCGCCGAAGGCGGTCAGGGCCAGGATCGCCAGCACTGCCAGCGTCGGGGTCATCGGGTCTCAGCGCGCCACATGCGGCCGATTGTAAGGAGCAAAACCAGGACGGCCATGTGTTGTCATTCCACCTCGTCCCCGGGGGTCGCCCGAGACTCCCTGCATCGGGCCGCGCAATCGATTGCGCCGGGCTTCCCGATTGCTGATCGGCGCGCCGGCGAGGCGCAGGGCGATCAAAGGCCGCTCGCATGCGGAGTATTTCGCCATTGACGCCCGTCTACGGCGCGGACATGCTTACATTAGAGGGCGAGAATGCTCGAGTGTTCTTGAATCAGGGTGCGATGGTCGAATTGAACAATTCCGGAATCGAGGGCATGGCGACCAGGCCGGTGCTGGACGCCGCCTGCATGGCCGAGTTGCGCGCGCTGGATCCGGACGGCAAGGCCCAGTTGGTCAAGCGCGTGCTGACCACCTACCTGGCCTCGCTGGCCAAGCTCGTCGAGCAGTTGCGCGTGGCTCGCGCCGAGGGCGCCTGGGAGCAGGTCTCCCGCGTGGCCCACACCCTGAAGTCGTCCTCGGCCAGCATCGGCGCGTTGGCGCTGTCGGCCCTGTGCGCCGACATCGAGCGATTGCTGCGCGCCGGTGACGTCGCCGGCGCCAGCGCCCTGATCGACCCGTTCCATGCCGAGGTGAGCCGCGTCGACGCGGCGGTCAGCCAGACCCTGCAACACCTCGAAGCGGCGGCCTCATGACGTTGCACCACGGCGTGAGCCTGGAAGCGACCGACCGTCGTCCGACGGTGCTGCTCGTCGACGACGACGAGGTCAACCTGCTGATGACCGCCGCGGCGTTGCGCGATCGCGGCTTCGACATCACCTCCACCACCGGCGGCGAGGAAGCGCTCACCCGCCTGGCCAGCTGGACGCCCGACGTGGTGGTGCTCGACGCCATCATGCCGGGCCTCGACGGCTTCGAGACCTGCGTGGCGCTGCGCAACATGCCCGGCTTCGACCACGTGCCGGTGCTCATGCTCACGGGCCTCGACGACGAGGCGTCCATCAACCGCGCCTACCAGGTGGGCGCGACCGACTTCTTCGTCAAGGCCACGCAGTGGAGCCTGCTGGCCGGCCGCCTGCGCTACCTGCTGCGGGCATCGCGCACGCGCCAGGAGCTCGAGCGCAGCAAGGCCAAGCTGGCGCGCGCGCAAGACCTCGCCCGCATGGGCAGCTTCGACTGGTGGCAGGAGGAAGGCCGCAGCTTCGTCAACGGCCTCGAGCTGTCGGAAGAGGGCCTGCGCGTGTTCGGCTACGGTCCCGACGACCGCGTGAACCTGCGCGACATGCTGCGCATGATCGCCCCGACCGACCGCGAGCCGCTGGTGCGGCTGGCGCGCCAGATCCTGTACCAGGTCTCCGTCATCGCCACCGACGTGCCGATGACGCTGCCCGACGGCCGCTTCCGCATCATCCACGTGGAGGCCGAGCCCGAGTTCGACGAGCACGGCCACTGCTGCGCCTACACGGGCATCGTCCAGGACGTCACCGACCGCCGCATCGCGGAAGACCGCATCCGCCACCTGGCCAACTACGACGCGCTCACCAACCTGCCCAACCGCCGCCAACTGATCTGGCGCGCCGAGCGGGCGCTCGAGTTCGGCCGCCGGCTGGGCCACCAGGTGGCGCTGCTGCTGATCGACCTCGACCGCTTCAAGGTCATCAACGACACGCTGGGCCACGCCGCCGGCGACGAGCTGCTGATGGAGGTGGCGTTCCGCCTGCGCGGCTGCGTGCGCCACTGCGAGCAGTTGTTCGAGGGCGTGATCGAGACCGCGGGCTCGCGCTCGCACCGCACGCTGGAGGCCGTGGGCCGCCTGGGCGGCGACGAGTTCGTGGCGCTGCTGCCCGAGGTGGCCGACGAGGCCGACGCCCAGCGCGTGGCCACCCGCATCCTGGAGGCGCTGCGCGAGCCGGTGGTGGTGGCGGGGCAGGATTGCTTTGCCACGGCCTCGGTGGGCATCGCGCTGTTCCCGCGCGACGGCAACACCGTGGCCGACCTGCTGCGCAACTCCGACGTGGCGATGTATGCCGTCAAGAGCCAGGGCCGCAATGACGCGCTGGTCTACACGCCGCGCCTGGCGGGCCGCGGCCGCGAGAAGCTGGCGCTGGAGAGCGCGCTGCACAAGGCCATCGAGCGCGACGAGCTGGTGCTGTATTACCAGCCCAAGATCGACGTGGCCAACGGCAAGATGGTGGGCGTGGAGGCCCTGATGCGCTGGCGCCGCGGCGACCTGCTGATCCAGCCGGCCGACTTCATCCCCGTGGCCGAGGAAACCGGCCTGATCGTGCCCATGAGCGAATGGGCGCTGCGCCAGGCCGCCAAGCAGGCGCGCATCTGGGCCGACGCGTTCGGCTTCTCCGACTCCATCGCCGTCAACATGCCCAACCGCATGTTCGAGCGCACCGACCTGATCGAGCAGATCTCGGCGGCCGTGCGCGACGAAGGCATCCCGCACAGCATGATCCAGCTGGAGATCACCGAGACGGGCCTGATGAAGGACCTGCAACGCGTGATCCCCTCGCTGCACCGGCTCACGGAGATCGGCGTGCAGATCGCCGTGGACGATTTCGGCACCGGTTATTCGTCGCTGGCCTACCTCACGTCGCTGCCGATCGCCGAGGTCAAGATCGACCGCAGCTTCGTGCGCGACCTGGGCGTGCTGCCACAGAGTCTTGCGGTTGTTACCGCGATCATCGCGCTGGCGAAGTCGCTGGACCTCAAGGTGGTGGCCGAAGGTGTCGAAAACACACGACAGCAGGACGTGTTGTACGGAGAAGGCTGCACGCTGATGCAGGGATTCCTGTTCAGCAAGCCGCTGCCTCCGGAGGATATCCAGGCGTGGATGGAGCAGGTGGTACTGCCCCGGAAGGCGCCGTGGATGCCTCCCGTCCCCAAGGCGCGGACCGGCACCGAGACAATCGTCGACGGCGGTCGGCGCTCGTAGAAACCAGGCGGCCGCCGCGCGGCCGCAACCGTTCATCGTCGTCCATGCCCAAACCGTCCGCCGCCGAGACTGCCAAGGCCGCGTTGCGCCGCCTCGCCCTGTCCAAGCTGGAGCCCACGCCGGAAAACTATGCCCGCGCCTGGGCCGAGGAGGGCGGTGCCCCGCCCGTGGCGGCCCCGTCGGCGCCCGCGGCGACGTCCGCGGCGGCCAGCGCCAAGTCCAAGAACATCCATGACCGCATCGCGGCGCGCCTGATCGAGGATGGCACGCAGCGCGAGGAGTTCTCCCAGGCGATGCAGCGCGCCGACTGGGAGGCCGCCCGCGGCCACGTGGAGCGCGCGGCCGAGTCGCAGCTGGCGCTCGCCCAGGGCTGGGCGCAGACCATCGAGAAGCTCGCGCGCGGGCTCGAGCGCGGCGGCCGCCAGTGGACCGCGGCGCGCAAGAAGGACAGCCTCCAGCGCGTGCTGGAGGCCAACCGCAGCGACATCGCTCGCCTGCACCAGCGCGTGAAGCAGCTCGTCGCGTCGTGGGACGGCGATGTCACCGACGACACGATCGCCGTCGACGACGCCGCCGCCGACGAGGCGTCGCCGCCAGGCAAGGGCGTGGAGGTGCTGGACTCGGGCAGCGGCCCGGTGTCGCAGCCCGTGGAGGTGCGCGGCGGCGTTGATCGCCCGTCCTTCGCGCGCGCTTCTGCCGAATCCCATGGCGACTGGTCGCCCGTGCTGGGCCAGTACGACACCACGCTTCGCATGGCCCTGCCGCCTGGCGAGGAGCGCGCCGCGGGCCTCGCGCTGGAGTTGAGCGAGCTGCAGGCCGGCCTGCTGCGCGACGGCGCCACCGCCCCGTTGCGGCTGCAGGCCGAACAGGTGTGCGAGCGCGTGCGGCGGCTGCTGGCGCATCGCCACCACCTGGTCGACGAACTGCATCGCCTGACGCTGGAGATGGGTGCCGGCCTGGCCGAGGTGGCCGAGGACGGCAGCTGGGTCAAGGGCCAGACCGAGAGCCTGCAGCTGAGCCTGGGCGACGCGCCCAGCGTGCGCTCGGTGCGCTCGGCCAGCGAGATGCTGGCGCAGGCGCGTGCGCGCCAGCAGCGCGTGCGCGCGGAACGCGACAGCGCGCGCGTGGCGCTGAAGGACGCGATCTCGCAGATGCTCACCGAGCTCGACGCCCTCGGCGACCACACCGGCGGCTTCGCCGACAGCGTGGCACGCTACGTGGACACCATCGCCAACGCCGAGTCGCTGGAGAGCCTGGCGGGCGTCGTGCGCCAGATGGTGGCGGAGAGCCGCGCGGTGCACGGCCTCGTCAGCGAGACGCAGCAACGCCTGCACGAAGGCCGCCAGCGCGCGACCGAGCTCGAGACCCAGGTGCGCACGCTGGAGGGCGAGCTGCGGCGGCTGTCGGAGGAGGTGTCCACCGACGTGCTCACCGAGGTTGCCAACCGGCGCGGCCTGATGCAGGCCTTCGATGTCGAGACCGCGCGGCTGGAACGCCAGGGCGGCGAGCTGGCCATCGGCCTGCTGGACATCGACAACTTCAAGAAGCTCAACGACACGCTGGGCCACTCGGTGGGCGACACGGCGCTGAAGACGCTGGCCGGCCACGTGCAGGCGCAGCTGCGCGCCGTCGACATCGTCGCGCGCTTCGGCGGCGAGGAGTTCGTGGTGCTGCTGCCGGGCGTGGCGGTCGACGAGGCCCAGGTCACGCTCACGCGCCTGCAACGCACTCTGACGGCCAGCCTGTTCATGCACGATGGCCGCGAGGTGTTCGTCACCTTCTCGGCGGGCGTCACGCGGTTCCGCCAGGGCGAGCCGCTGGAGTCGGCCCTGGAGCGTGCCGACGAGGCGCTCTACGAGGCCAAGCGCACGGGCAAGAATCGCACGTGCATCGGTTGACGACCCCACAGGATGCGCCGAATCGCACCATCGGCGCGTCGTTTGCCAGAGGCGGTATCGTCCAGTCGAGAAACACGCCCCGATGACTCTTCAAGCCGCCGACACCCTGGCCCTCGCCGACGCCGTCCGCGCGCTGGAGCGCCCCAGCGTCGGCGCGCGCATCGCCAACGTGGTGGGCTCGCCGATCGAGCGACTCGTCGGGATGCTGCCGGCGCGCGCGTCGTCGGTGATCGCCGCGGCCGCGCGCAAGGCGATCCATGGCGCGTTGAACCTGTCGCTGCGCACGCTGGCCACCCATGGCCCGCTGGCCCGCGGCGCGCCGCCGCCGGCCTCCAACGGCTGGCACAAGGCGGCGAGCGCCGCCAGCGGCGCCATCGGCGGTGCTTTCGGCCTGGCCGCGCTGGGCATCGAGCTGCCGGTGTCCACCACGATCATGATGCGCTCCATCGCCGACGTGGCGCGCAGCGAGGGCGCGGACCTCGCCGACCGCCAGGTGCAGCTGGAATGCGTGATGGTGCTGGGGCTGGGCGGCAGCAACGCGAACGACGACGCCGCCGAGGTGGGCTATTTCGCGGTGCGCGAGGCGATGACGCGCGCGGTCTCCAGCGCTGCCTCGCACCTGGCGCGCCATGGCCTGGCCAAGGAAGGCGCGCCGGCGCTGCTGCGGCTCATCACGATCATCGCGGAGCACTACTCCGTCAACGTCACCGAGAAGGCGGCGGCGCAGCTGGTGCCGCTGATCGGCGCGGTGGGCGGCGCGACCATCAACACGATCTTCATCGACCACTTCCAGTCGGTGGCCCGCGGCCACTTCGTGGTGCGCCGGCTGGAGCGCCAGCACGGCGTGGCGGCGGTGCGCGAGAAGTACCAGGAGCTCCTCGCGCAGCTTCAGTGAACCTCGGATAGCGGAGCCGGAGCGCGGACCGGGCCCCTGCTGCGGCGGCGTCGCAGTCGTCGCGCACCGGACCCCGTATATTGCGGTCTGGTTCCGCTCCGGATTTCCCATGAAGCTCCCGCGCGCTCTCTTGCCGGTACTCCTGTGGCTGCTTGCCGCCAGCGCTGCCCAGGCCGCGCCCGTGCGCGCCGCATGCACGCTGCATCCCGCCGGCGACGTGGGCTCGCAGTCGTCCGACGCACTGTCCGTGAGCGTCGACGCCGCGCATCCCGCCGCGCTGGCCAACTGGGACGTGCGCTGGTGGCAGCGGCACCGCGTCTGGATCACCCTGGTGGCCGACAACCGCTCCGACGCGACGGCGCACGTGCTGCCGCAGATGCTCGTCGACGCGCGCGCCGACGGCGGCGCGGGCACCGTCCTGACGGGGCTGCCGCTGACGCTGGAGCCGCATGCGAAGGCCACCGGCCGCCTGTCCGTCTACGTGCCCGACGACGCCAGGACCCTGGGCGTGCGGCTGCTGGGCGCCACGCTGGCGGGCAGGGTCGCCGCCGCGTTCTCGTTCGAATGCTCGGACGCGCGCTTCGACATCGGCGAGCGCTCGCTGGCCATCGCCCCGTTGATGGACGAGGCGCTGCGAACCTGGTTCAGCGGCTTCGTCGACCCGCTCGACGATCCGCGGGCGAGCTACGACGAGGCGCGCAAGCTCAGCAGCGGTGCGCAGGATGCCGACGACGTGGCGTGGACGCTGCGCGGCGTGATGCAGGCGGTGCACGACACCCACGGCTACGTCGTCGTCCCGGGCGAGACGCCGCCGGCACGCCGCGCGCTGGTCACGCGCGCGCCCGAGTTCGAGCTGGGTTCGGACGGCACCGCCACCGTGCGCCTGCATGCGCTCGATGCGCACGTGGACGCGGACGCGCTGGCGTGGGCGAGCGCGCTGCACGACGGCGTCGCGGGGCTCGCCAGGCACCATCCGCTCGCCTGGATCGTCGACCTGCGCGAGCACGACGCCGACACCCCGTGGCCGGCGTTCGCCGCGCTGTCGACGCTGCTGGACGGCCCGGCGATCGGCGGCTGGGTGAGCCGCCACGAGACGCAGGACTGGATCGCCGACCGGGGCGTCTCGCGCGTGGCCGGCGGGCCTGCGATCGTGGACCTGCAGGCCGCGCCCGAGCCGACGTTCCGTGGGCCGATCGCGGTGCTGATCGGCCCCGGCACGCGCAACGCGGGCGAGGATCTCGCCGTCGCGTTCCGCGGCCGGCCCCATACGCGCTTCTTCGGCACGCCCACGGCCGGCTTTCCAACCGAGGGCGTGGTGGTGCACCGGCTGTCCGACGGCAGCCAGATGGGCGTGCTCGAGACGCGCGCCGCCGATCGCAAGGGCGCGGTCCAGCGCGTCCCCATCGAGCCTGACATGGTGCTCAACGACGAGAGCGTGCCCTTGTTGCAGCAGGCGCGCGAATGGCTCGCGCAGGAGCGCGATCGGCCGAACTGAGCCCGCGCAGGTGGCGGTGCTCCGGCCCGCCGGTGTGCAGCGCGTCACGCTCGCGCTGACGCTCAAGAAGACGCGGCTCGCCAAGGTGCGGCGCAACAGCCGGCGGCAGGGGCGGTTCGGGGAGGCCTGATGCGCATGAAGGAATGCCGACCGCCTCGATGGCCGTGTCGACTCCGCGTCCACCCGCGGCACGATCGGCGCGGTACGTGTTCTTGCAGGTCCGTGCCGTGGCCGGCGCGTGCTGGAGCTGCGCGGTGCTCAAGCGTTCGAAGCTCTTGACCAGCTTGCCGGTGTTCGGGTTGACGCCTTGGCAGGACAGGTGGAGTTCCTCGACTTGAAGACGGTGGCCACCGCGAAGGAGGGCGGCGGACGGACCCCGCTGTGCGCCGGCCTGCAGCGCGAGTCTGCGGCTTGGCAAACGCAGCACGTGTCGAAGTGAGAAGCGCGCAGACGGCGCGTTGTGTGCGCTGGCGCACGGAACACTTCCAGGCACCATGGCTCAATGCATCCTGCTCACTCTGAAGGATGCACATGGCGCAACGAATCGCGGTCGATCCCGTCGTCGTCGGGTCGGAAGACCGAGGCGCACGCGGCATGCGGGAGTCGGCGCTGCCGCTGGCCGCCGACGCGGTGACGTTCTACGGCGTTTCGCGGGTTCGCCTGGATCGCCACCAACGCGTCAGCGAGGTCGTCTGGGGCCAGGTGGACACGGCGAGCAACCGTTGGTCGACCGACGAGACGCGCGCGCCGGTGGCCGACGTGGTGGACGCGATCCACAACGGCGATCCCGTGTTCGCGCTGTTTCGCGGCGAGGACGGCCATGCGCCGCAGCGGCGATTCGTCGCGATCGAGCACGAAGACGGGAAAGAGTCCATCGTGCTCGAAGGCGCCATTGGTGCGATTCCCACCCTGGACTCGATGGACCGCATCGCCGACTAGGTGGCCGCCGGCTCAGCCCCGGACGGCTTTTCCACGTGCCCGCCGAACTCGTGGCGCAGCGCGGACGGCACCCGTTCGTTGAACCCCGAGTACGTCAGCGCGCAGACGTGCGGCGCTCGGCCGATCACGCTGCGGGCACTCCAGGAGATTTGCCATGCTCGATCGCGTCCACCATCTCGACAAGTCCACCGTCACCGCGGCGGACGGCGTCATCGGCCATGTGCAGGACGTCTTCTTCGACGACATCCGCTGGACGATTCGCTACCTGGTGGTGGACACCGGCCACTGGCTGTCCGGCCGCCAGGTGCTGATCTCGCCCTACTCGGTCAAGCCGCTGGTCGAGGCGGCGAGGAACATCGACGTGCGGTTGACCCGTCAGCAGGTCGCCGACAGTCCCGACGTCGATACCCACATGCCGGTCTCGCGGCAGCACGAAAGCGAAGTGGTGGCCTATTACGGCTATCCGAACTACTGGGGCGCCGGCGGCTTGTGGGAGATGGGCGGCTACCCGTACTTCCCGGTGGCGCTCCCCACCGAAGAGGCGCTGGCCGTGGACAAGGCGGCACGCGAGGCTGCCGCCGCGTCGAACGACGGCGCGCTGCGCAGCGCCGCGCACGTCAAGGGCTACGCCATCCATGCGATCGACGGCAGCATCGGCCATGTCTCCGACTTCATGTTCGACAACGAGACGTGGGCGATCCGCTACTTCGTGGTCGACACGCGCAACTGGTGGCCGGGTGGCAAGAGCGTGCTGATCGGGGTGCACTGGGTCGACGTGATCGACTGGGCGGAGGAGTGCGTGCGAGTGAAGATCACGCTGGCCCAGGTCAGGACCAGTCCCGTCTATGATGAGAGCTCGCCCGTGCATCGCGACGACGAAGTCCGGCTGCACTCCGCCTACGAGCGTACCGGCTACTGGGACTGAAGCGCGCGAGCTGGTGGAGGCCCATGGCGGCACGATCGTCGCCTCCAGCCCGGGGTGGGGACTGGGCAGCGATTGCGTGATCGCCTTGCCTGTCCTGCTCGACGGTTCATGTGACTCGTGGGCGCCTGCTATGTTCGGTATCGAACAGAACACTCGGTCTGTGGAGAGTAGAGTCGAACGCTGCGACCGCTCGTATATTTCCTGCTCCGGGAGTCGGGTGCGCTGGAGCCCAGCCCTTCCCATGCCGAACCCGAAGAAGAACCACCTGCTCGAATCTCTGCCCGCGGCGGAGTGGCAGCGTTGGGAACCCTTGCTCGAGAGCGTGGACTTGCCGCTCGGTTTGGTCCTCCACGAATCCGGCAGCGCGCTCAGCCATGTCTATTTCCCCACCACGGCAATCGTGTCGCTGCTGTACGTGATGGAAAACGGTGCGTCCGCGGAGATCGCGGTCGTCGGCAACGAAGGCATCGTGGGGGTGTCGCTGTTCATGGGCGGCGAAACGACGCCGAGCCGCGCTGTCGTCCAGAGCTCGGGCAAGGGCTATCGGCTCAGCGCCGCGCGCATGAAGGCGGAGTTCAACCTCGCCAGTCCGGTGGTGCACCTGCTGCTGCGCTACACCCAGGCGCTGCTGACGCAGATGGCGCAGACCGCGGTCTGCAATCGTCATCATTCCCTCGACCAGCAGCTGTGCCGCTGGCTTCTCCTGAGCCTCGATCGCCTGCATGGCAACGAGCTCGTGATGACGCAAGAACTCATCGCCAACATGCTGGGGGTGCGGCGCGAGGGCGTCACCGAAGGTGCGCTGAAACTGCAGCGCGCGGGCCTGATCCGCTACAGCCGCGGCCACATCACGGTTCTGGATCGCGCCGGCCTCGAGAGCCGCAGCTGCGAGTGCTACGCGGTGGTGAAGAAGGAATACGACCGCCTGCTGCCCGCGACCATTGCGCGCTAGTGTGGCCGGCGGCTTCGGTCGATGCGAGATGCCGTTCTTTTCGCCCGCATCAGTGGAGGGGCGCGGCGCCACGGAGTCGTCCTTGCCCAATTCGTCCAACTATCGTTCTTCGCGCGCCAGGGCGAGACGGTCGCCACGCCGCGCCTTCCCTGAGAGCTGTCAGGCTGCCCAGCAGGTTCGACATCGTCTCGTCCGGGCCGAAGATGCGCAAGTTGCGCTGGCTTTCGTTCGTCTTGACGATGTCGCGCAGGAACGGTCCGAACACCATGGTGTCCTGCGCCCGGGTAGCGCCCGGCGCGGTCACCCTCGCCGATCACGCAGGCGACGACCAGCCCGGGGTTGTCGAAGGTCGCGCCGAATGCATGGCTGGGCGAATGGCCGAGCTCGCCGCCTTCGTTGATGGAGCCGGGTGTCGACGGTGCGACATGGCTGAGATTCCTCCGGGAAACGAAAACTGCTTGAACAGCTTCTTCATCCCCGGACTGAGGCATCCGAGAAGGTCAACATACGTATTGCGCGAGCCCGTATCCGTGCGTCGGCGCGCGTATCTTTCGCGGACGGCTAGAACGCGTGCGGCAGTGCGCACAAGAGGCGCCAGCTCAGGTGCGCATCCAGCTGCGAACAGCCGCCAGGGCGTCATCCAGAGCGGGGACTACCGCCAGAACGACCAGGAGCAACGCGAGAGGAACGGTGGAGATGTAGCCGAGATGAGCGAAGCCAAGCGCCCCCGCGACGCCGCCGGCGAAGAAGCAGGTCACCAACGCCGACAGGAAGTACAGCTTGACCCGGTTGCCGACGACCCTGTCAGCGGGCGGGGTTCCTTGCGCGTTGTTGTAGAGCATCCTGCCCAGTTCGATGCCGATGTCCGTCACGATGCCCGTGACGTGCGTCGTGCGGATCGCCGAGTTCGACAGCTTGCTGATCACCGCGTTCTGCAACCCCATGATGAAGCACAGAAGCATGATCGTGGCTGGCGCGGAGAGCTTCTCTGTCGAAGCCAGGTGCGAGCCGAGGATGCCGAAGCAGAGCAGCAGCGCCGCCTCGAGCAGAAGCGGAAATGCGTAGACGCTGTTCAGGCGCCGCTGCCGTGCGAAGTTGACCAGTGCGGATGAACAGGCCGCGCCCATGACGAAGGACGCCAGTGCACCAAAGCCTTCCCAAAGAAGGCCGTAGGTGCCCAGCGCCAAGTGGTCTGCCATCGCCGAGACGATCCCGGTCATGTGCGAGGTGTACTGCGCGACGGCGAGGAAGCCGCCCGCGTTGATTGCACCCGCCACGAACGCGAGGGCCAGGCCAAGCTGCCGGTCGGCTTGTGCCGTTCGCACCCCGCCGGTCAGTCTGCGTGCGTAGTTGATGGGCATCTTGGCGACCAGTATGAAGGCAGACTCGATCGCCGTCGACCGCCAGACGGGCTGCTATGTGCGCTGACGCACGGCACCGGCGCTCGTGGTCGGCTACGTTGGAGACGTCGTGCCCGGTCCTCCCGGCTGGCCGACGCTCTCAACGGAGGTTTCATGAAGCACGAATCCAGGGATCGGCCCCCCCAGCCGGCCCATCTGCCCAAACCGGAGGCCAAGGATCCGGACGCACCGAAGGAAAGGGCCGAGGCCGCCGAAGTGGCCGGCAGGCACAAGAACAGCGGGCAGAAGGATCACAAGGGCGCGCGCTGAAACGCGGCCGATCGCCATGCGACCCGCTCTGCCGGGTTCGCGTCGCCGCAATGGAGGTGCTGGCGCGTCAACGGCAGTGCCGCCAGGCCCGCCGCACGCCTGCTCGCCAGCAACTGGTACACACCGATCTCCCCGGACTCGAACTCCAGCGCGCAGGCCGCAACCTCATCGCGTAGTGCGAACGCAGGGATTCCACATCGGTGATCTCGAAGCCGCCGCGCTCCATTGCTCGGAGGATGTTGCTGACGGCGTCCAGCTGGCCGTCCGGTGATGAACTCGGTCGACAACGTGGTGTACCAACCCTCGATGTCGACGTCTCCGCGGAAGTGGGCCTCCGCGAACTGCAGCCTGTCGAATCCCGGCACCATCGCGGCGATGGCGCCGGGACACGAGCGTGAACGGCGAAGCGCCGTCGATCGATCCCGAGCGGCCCAACCGCAGGAGGTCTCCGTCTGCTGGAGGCCAGCGTGCCGATGCAGCTGCGCGATCCTGTCGCGACCACCCATGCCGTGGCCGCCCCTGACACGACAAGAGAGAGTCATCGCCATGGCGCCCGAGCGACGTGCTCGGCGTTTCGACCGGAGAACGACATGCTGCGCAGCACCCAGGATCTTGAGCACTACGCGATCGGCGCGACCGATGGCGACATCGGTCATGTGAAGGACTTCTATTTCGACGATGACGCGTGGGTGGTCCGCTACCTGGTCGTCGACACGGGATCGTGGCTCCTCGGCCGGACGGTCCTGATCTCGCCGATCTCCGTCCGCGTGCCGAACTGGCTCAAGCGCACACTGCCGGCGTCGGTCACGATGGAGCAGGTCAGGAACAGCCCGGATATCGAGACGCACAAGCCCGTGTCGCGCCAGGGCGAGAGCCTGTACCTCGACTACTACGGCTATACGAACTACTGGGGTGGCGCCAGCATGTGGGGCAATGGCCTGTTCCCGTATCGGTTCGCTGGGATCTCAACTCTGAGACGATGGCGGCGTCCCACGATTGCGGCGGCATCTCGTCCGGCCCACCGGCCCGGGCCGCAGTACGGACAAACGAGGCTCGCTGGTTCCCGGGCGCGCGACGCGCGCCGTTCAGTCGAGCAACAGCAGGTTGCCCTGTTCCGCGGCGGTCTTGAAGTCTTCCACCGGCAGTACCGCCGAACGTTGGCCGTTGGTGCCCCAGATGATGTCGATCAGCCGGGCGTCAAGTTGCTCGACCAGGCAGGGGCCGAGCGGGATGTTGTGCGACTTGCCGTCCTCCGCCATGTAGCGAATGGGGCCTGTGATGCGTGCGTTCAGGATCGTCATGGTCGTTGCGGCATGTCGGAACATCGGAGCCTAGGCGTTCGCGATCAGCGTTCGGCCGGGCAGGTCGAGCCCGTTCGGCGTCACGACCGCTTCCTTCAAGGCGAGCGCGGCCAGCGCGCCCGCGGGATTGAGACTCTCCACCATGGAACTCGGCATCAGGATCGTTGCGCCACGCTCCTTCGTCGTCTCGTAGATGATGTTCATCGCCCGCAATTGGAGCGCAATGGGGTGGCCGGCATAGATCTCGGATGCCTCGACGAACTTGCCGGCGATCGCCGCCTCGGCGGAGCCGAGGATCACGCGCGCCTGCTTTTCACGTTCGGCCTGGGCCTGGCGCGACATCGCGTCCTGCAATGCCACGGGGATGGCGACGTCGCGGATCTCGACCGAGCTGATGGAGATGCCCCACGGCGCCGTCTTGAGCGCGATCTCGTTCTTCAGCTGCTCGTCGGCATCCTTGCGGTCCGAGAGCAGGGCGGCCAGCATCGACGAGCCGATCATCTCGCGCAGCGAGGTCTGCGCGACACGATCGATGGCTTCGCGATAGTTGGTGATGGCGAGCGCGGCCTTCTCGGCGTCCTCCACGTGCCAGAAGATGATGGCGTCGACGTTGACGGGCACGGTGTCGCGCGTCAGCGCCTGCTCCGCGTTGAAGGCGGTCGTCTGGATGCGGCCGTCGATCACCGCGATCACGCTGTCGATCACCGGGACGATGAAGAACAGGCCGGCGCCCTTGACGCCCTGGAGCTTGCCCAGCCGCAACACGACGAACTTTTCCCACACGTTCGCCATCTTGAGCGACATGGCAATGAGGGCAGCCAGCAGGAAGAAGGGCACCGGCGCGAAGGGGCTCAGCCAGTATCCGGACGCAAGGGCTGCGAGGACGCACACGGCGACGAGGAACGATGCGATGGCATTCATGGCGGGGCTTTCCGGTGCGAAGCGGCATGGATTGCCGCTCGTCGGAACATATCGGGTCGGCCCGGTTCGGGTCTGTGCGTCAGCGCACCGAATGGAATCGCGCACGACGCGGGCTGGCCTGCCGGGTTGCCTGGAGCCGGCCCGACGGCCTGAGCAGGTCAGTACGGGCCAGCGTTCGAGACCTGGTTCGTCAAGCAGGACCTGGGTACGCGCTTCCTGTTCCGGCTCGCCGAGGAGAACCGTTCAGGGAGACCGAGGTCTGGAGGCGCAGTGTCGCGGCCTTGGTCTCGCAGATCGTCGAAAGTCCGGGCTTGTGGGCTGGCCGGAACGTCGGTGTCGACAAGCCGGGATCGGAAGGCAACAAGCCTAGTTTTCTTGACTGCCGAGCCGCTCGATTGGCTGCTGGACCTGTCTCGAGAAATCTGTTCCCTCCAACGGATTCGGCCGCTCAAGCCTCGCAGTATCGATCTCGCATCGATTGAATCGTATTCCGAAAATACGCATATTTCGCTGTAAATCAGTGATACAACTCAACTATTGTTTTTTCAAAAACAGCGTACGATATGTAAACACTCGACACATGCCAAAAGCTGTAATGGACTACCCCATACGCACCCCGGATCAGCTGACAACTCTGCTCCAAGCCTTCCGCAAGGAAGCAGGCATGACGCAGACGGAAGCCGCCCGACGTCTGGGCGTGAAGCAGCAGACGATTTCAGCCCTCGAGCGCAATGCAGAGACGGTCAGCGCCGAGCGCTTGCTGCGCCTACTCAATGTCCTGGGGGTAGAGCTCGTGATGCGCAAGGCCGATCCGGGAAGCGTCGACCAGGGCGGCAAGTCCCAGCCTGCTTGGTAAGCCATGGGTCGTCGTTCGCACACTCGAGAGCTCGGACTGTGGATGAACGGGGTCGAGGTCGGAACATGGAGCATCTCCCCCGCCGCCGGGGACACCCTCCGGTACGCGGACGCGTGGACGCGATCCGAACAGGGCCGCCCGCTATCGCTATCGCTGCCCTTCACGCCAGGCAACGCTCCGCACCGCGGCGCGCAGGTTGCGGCGTACTTCGAGAATCTGCTGCCTGACAGCAAGGCCATCCGTCAACGCGTCGCCCGGCGATTTCATACGGGTTCGGTCGAGCCCTTCGACCTGCTGGCCCAGGTTGGCCGCGATTGCGTGGGCGCGCTCCAGATTCTGCCAAGAGGCGATGCGCCGCAGGGCGTGACAACGCTCGAGTCAGAGCCGCTGACCGACGCGCAGGTCGCACAGGTGCTGCGGGGCGCCATCGCACCGGGGCCGTTGGGGTTGGGCCACGATGAGGATGACTTCCGCATCTCGATAGCGGGCGCTCAGGAGAAGACGGCACTGCTGCGCGTCGACGGCCAGTGGTGCATGCCGCACGGAACCACGCCCACCACGCACATCCTCAAGCTGCCCCTGGGACTGGCGGGCGGCATGCGGCTCGACCTCAGCGAATCGGTGGAGAACGAGTGGCTCTGCTCGTTGATCCTGAAGGCCTACGGCCTACCGGCAGCGACTTGCGAGTGCGTGCAGTTCGACGGCATGAAAGCCCTCGCGGTCGAACGCTTCGACCGTACTTGGTGGCGTAGCGACGCCGGTGACAGCTGGATCGTCCGGCTGCCGCAAGAGGACATGTGCCAAGTCAAGGGTCTGCCGCCTCAGGCCAAGTACGAGGCGGACGGCGGCCCGGGCATCGACAGCATCCTGGAATCGCTGGAAGGCTCGATCGCGCGAGACGCAGACCGGCGTACGTTCTTTCAGGCCCAAGTCATCTTCTGGTTGCTTTGCGCACCCGATGGGCACGCGAAGAACTTCAGTGTGTTCCTGCGCCAGGGCGGCCGCTATCAGCTCACGCCTCTTTATGACGTGCTGTCGGCGTATCCGGTGTTGGGGGACGGGCCAGGCAAGCTATCTCCGTTCAAGGTCAAGCTAGCCATGGCGGTTCGCTCGAAGCATGCGCACTGGCGGATGCGCGACATCCTGCGCAGGCACTGGGTGGCCATTGGCGAACGCCACGGCATCGTCTCGGCCGATGGCCGCGGCGCACCATCCGTCATCGACGATCTGGTCGCACGCACGCCAGGTGTCGTCGAGACCGTGCGCAAGGCACTTCCACGCGACTTTCCGAATCAGCTGGCTGACTCCATTCTCACGGGCCTCCAGGCAGCTGCGAACGAGCTCGCTCCGTGATCCGGCTTGCTTGATTGGGCCTTCTGGCGGAAGCGGTGAGATTCGAACTCACGGGCCCTTGCGGGCCGACGGTTTTCAAGACCGTTGCAATCGACCACTCTGCCACGCTTCCTTCAGTCGTCCGGCGATTGTAGCGACCGCGTCGCCCGTGTCGCGTCCCCAGGCCGCCCCCCTCGCAACGCCGTCATCCTGCGCGCAGTCGCAGGATCCACGCGGGCGAATGCCGTCGCTCAGCCCGGCTTGCGCGCCTGCGCACACGCCACCTGGATCACCTCGCGGTGCCCGTCGTCCACCCGCACCGCGGTGAGCGCGCCGCCCCACACGCAGCCGGTGTCGGTGGACAGCAGCAGCGGGCTGTCGATCAGGCCCAACTGCGACCAGTGGCCGAAGGCGATCGGCGTGTCCTTGGTGAGGCGGTGCGGGTGCTCGAACCAGGGCAGCATGCCCGGCGGGGCCTGGCCCGGGGCGTCCTTCTTGAGTTCGTGCTCGCCGTCGGCGCTGCACAGGCGCATGCGCGTGAGCGTGTTGACGATGAAGCGCCAGCGGTCGGGGCCCTGCAGGGCGGCGTCCCAGCGGCGCGGCTCGTTGCCGTACATCACCGGCAGGAACGTGGCGATGTCGGGCGAGCGCAGCAGGGTCTCGATCTCCCCCGCGTATGCGAGGGTCTGCCCGGCGCTCCATTGCGGGACGACGCCCGCGTGCACCATCAGCCAGCCGCAGGCCTGGGCGGCAAGGCGGCGGTGGCGCAGCCAGTCGAGCAGGGCGTCGCGCTGCGGGTCGGCGAGGATCTCGGCCAGCGTGTCGCCCTTGCCCGGCTGGCGCACGCCGTGGGCGACGGCCAGCAGGTGCAGGTCGTGGTTGCCCAGCAGGCACCGGGCGGCGTCGCCGAGCGCGGCCAGGCGGCGCAGCACGGGCAGCGATTGCGGCCCCCGGTTGACGAGGTCACCCAGCAGGTGCAGGCGGTCGCGCGACGGGGAGAAGTCGATCTTGGCCAGCAGCTCGTCCAGGGGGTCGCAGCAGCCCTGGAGGTCGCCTATCAGATAATCCATCGTCCGATTCTGCTACGCTCGCGGGCTTTGGCCCTGCCGCGGCCCTTATTCCCCTCGGAACGCCGCCTCGGCGCGTTCGCCGTTCCGCGTCCCTGGCCGCGGAATCTCATCCCCTACGCGCTTCTCGATGGACGTCGCCCTTCTATTCTTCCTGATCGTGCTGAACGCCGCGTTCGCCATGTCGGAGATGGCGTTGACGGCGAGCCGCAAGGCGCGGCTGCAGGTGATGCTGGAGGCCGGCGAACGCGGCGCCGAGGCCGCGATCGACCTGCACGACCATCCCACCAAGTTCCTGTCCACGGTGCAGGTGGGCATCACGTCGATCAGCGTGCTCAACGGCATCGTGGGCGACGCCGCGTTCTCCGAGCCGCTGGGCGAATGGCTGCACGCCACGTTCAACCTCAGCCTGCATCCGGCCCACATCACGGCCACGGCGCTGGTGGTGCTGATCATCACCGTGCTCACCATCATCTTCGGCGAGCTGGTGCCCAAGCGCATCGGCCAGATGTTCCCGGAGACGACCGCGAGCATCCTGGCGCCGCCGATGCAGTTCCTGTCCGCGGCCGCGCGTCCGCTGGTGGTGCTGCTGTCCAAGACCACCGAGGCCATCCTGCGCCTGCTGGGCATCCACGGCAACGCGAGCCGGGCCGTGACGGAAGAAGAGATCGCGGCCAGCCTGGAAGAGGGCCTGGACGCCGGCGTGATCGAGGCGCACGAGCACCAGATGGTGCGCAACGTGTTCCGCCTGGACGATCGCCAGATCGGCTCGATGATGATCCCGCGCGCGGAAATCCTCTGGCTGGATGCCAACGCGCCGATCGCCGACGTGCTCAAGGCCGTCGTGGAGGATCCGCACGCCCGCTACCCGGTTTGCCGCGGCGGCCTGGACGACGTCATCGGCGTCGTCACCGCCCAGGGCCTGCTCAAGCCGTTGGCCGAAGGTCGCACGCCGGTCCTCACCGAGGAGCTGCAGCCGCCGGTCTTCGTGCCCGAGACGCTGTCGGGCATGGAGCTGCTGGATCATTTCCGCTCCCACGTGGCGCAGCTCGTGTTCGTCGTCGACGAGTACGGCGCGGTGCAGGGCGTCATCACCCTGCGCGACGTGCTGGAGGCGATCACGGGCGAATTCAGCCCCGAATCCGGCGATGATGCGTGGGCCGTGCGCCGCGAGGACGGCAGCTGGCTGATGGACGGCCTGATCCCGGTGCCCGAGATCAAGGACCGCCTCGAGATCAAGGACCTGCCCGAGGAAGACCGCGGGCGCTACAACACCCTGGCCGGCATGATCATGCTGTTGCTGGGACGCCTGCCCCGGACGACCGACGCGGTCGAATGGGGCGATTGGCGATTCGAGGTCGTCGACCTCGACGGCAAGCGAGTCGACAAGGTACTCGTGAGCCGGAATACTTCCCCTGGAGAACAACCATGATCGTCACGAACCTGCACAAAGAGCCGATAGCGCTCGACACCGTCCTTCACCGCGACCTGCGCCTGAAGAATGAACTGAACGCGATCCCGCGGCTCGCCCCGTTCACCTCGTTCATGGTGTCGGTGAGCGAATTCGCCGATGCAGCGCTCAGCTTCCCCATCCTGTTCGTGCGCGCCGCGCCCGACGCTCTCGGCAAGGACACCGTCGCGCCGGTGGCCGTGTTCGGCATGAAGCCGGGCGAGAACCTGTTCGTCACGGCCGACGACAAGTGGGACGCCGGCTACGTGCCCGCGATGCTGCGCGCCTACCCGTTCACGATGGCCCGCATCGAAGGCTCCGACCGCTGGGCCATCGTGTTCGACAACACCTGGGAAGGCATGTCGCGCACCGAGGGCGTGCCGCTGTTCAACGAGCAGGGCGAGGCCACCGAGCTGCTCAACGGCATCCACAAGTTCGTGCAGGACCTGGAGACCGACCTCGAGCGCACCCGCCAGGCCTGCGCCGCGCTGCTGGAGATGAAGCTGCTCAAGCCGATGCGCTTCGACGCGACGCTGGCCAGCGGCGAGTCGCTGTCGGTGGACGGCTTCATGACCGTCGACGAAGAGGCGCTCGCCAAGCTGCCCGACGCCCAGATCGCGCAGATGTACCGCAACGGCCTGCTGGGCCTGCTGCAGATCCACATGCTGTCGCTGAACAACATGCGCCGCCTGCTGGATCGCCGCCTCGCCCAGCGCAACACCGCCCGCACGGCCTGACGGCCGACCTGCGGCGCGGGATGCGCCGCGCGCCGTCCTCCGCAAGACCGCTCACAAGGGCGGCTTCCACCCCAATCGCGTCGACAGCTGCGCCGCGGCCGGCTTCAGCCGCGCCGCGACCACGCCGTCCACCGCCGAGTCGAAGGTGGCGCTCGGCCCGATCGCGGTCAGGCTCAGCACCAGCTGGCCGCGCGCGTCGAACACCGGCACCGAGATCGCGCTGACGCCCGGCAGCGCCACGCCGTCGATGCCGGCGATGCCGTCGGCCCGCACCCGCTCGACCTCGCGGTCGAAGGCCGTGCCCAGCCCGAAACGACCGCCTCGCGGGCGAGCGGGACGCGCGGGCTCGAGGCGCGCCTCGTTGTCCAGTGCCTCGCGCACCGCCTCCAGCGGTCCGAAGGCGGCGAACAGGCGGCCCGAGGCGGTGCCGGAGATGCTCATCACCGTGCCATGGCGCATCGACACGTGCACCGGCGAAGGCGCCTCGGCGATGCGCACCAGCGTGGGCCCGCGATGGCCCCATACCGCGATCGCCACGGTGTGGCCGGTGGCGCGCGCCAGCTCGTCGATGCGCTCGGTGGCCAGCCGCACCGGGTCGTATTGCTGCAGGCCGATCAGGCCCATCTGCAGCGCCAGCGGACCCAGGCCGTAGCGGCCGCCCTCGGTCTCGCGCTCCACCAGGCCCAGCCTGATGAAGCTCACCAGGTAGGGATGCGCCTTGCCGGCGCTCATGTCGGCGGCCGCGGCCAGGTCCTTCAGCGCCAGCGGCTGGCCGTGGTGAGCCAGCGCCAGCAGCAGGCGGCCGCCCACCTCGATGCTCTGGATGCCGCGCGAGTCGGAGTCGCGGGCCGGTTTCGGCGGTCTGGTGGACGAGGGCACGGCGGTGGGGTGATTGGACAGGGCGGGTTGCCGGGCCTATCATAGCGCCAGATTCAGCATCGGTGAATCGATTCAGTAAAGGTGAAATTCGATGACGGGCACCCCCCAAGCCGCACAGGGCCGGCTCAGCGGCTTCGGCAACCATTTCTCCAGCGAGGCCGTACCCGGCGCGTTGCCGCAGGGGCGCAACAGCCCGCAGCGCGCGCCCTTCGGCCTCTACGCCGAGCTGCTGTCGGGCAGCGCCTTCACCGCGCCACGCCACGCCAACCAGCGCGCCTGGCTCTACCGCCGCCAACCGTCCGTGCGCAGCGGCCCGTACGCCGCGCTGCCGCCTTCGCTGCTCAAGACCGGCGCCCGCGACGGCGTCGACATCCCGCCCGACCCGCTGCGCTGGCACCCGATCCCGCTGGCCGCCGAGCCGCTCGACTTCGTGGACGGCCTGCGCACGATGGTGCTCAACGGCGATCCCGACGCGCAGGTGGGCGTGGCCGTGCACCTGTACGGCGCGAGCCGGCCCATGGGCAACCGGGCCTTCGTCGACGTCGACGGCGAGCTGCTGCTGATCCCGCAGGAGGGCGCGCTGCGCGTCACCACCGAGCTGGGCGTGCTGCACGCGGCCCCCGGCGAGATCGTGCTGCTGCCGCGCGGCATGCTGTTCAAGGTCGACCCGGCCGTCGCCGGCGAACCGGTGCGCGGCTACGTCTGCGAGAACTACGGCGCCGCGTTCCGCCTGCCCGAGCTGGGCCCGATCGGCTCCAACGGCCTGGCCAACACGCGCGACTTCATCGCGCCGGACGCCGCGTTCGACGACGGCCCGGCGCAGCCCTGGGAACTGGTGCGCAAGTTCGGCGGGGCGCTGTGGCGCGCGCCGGCCGCGGCCTCGCCGTTCAACGTCGTCGCCTGGCACGGCAACCTGGTCCCGTACGTGTACGACACGCGCCGCTTCAACACCCTCGGCTCGATCAGCTTCGACCATCCCGATCCGTCCATCTTCACGGTGCTCACCTCGCCGTCCGACACGCCGGGCTGGGCCAACTGCGACTTCGTCATCTTCCCGCCGCGCTGGCTGGTGGCCGAGGACACCTTCCGCCCGCCCTGGTACCACCGCAACGTGATGAGCGAATGCATGGGCCTGGTGCATGGCCAGTACGACGCCAAGGAGGAGGGCTTCCGCCCGGGCGGCCTCTCGCTGCACAACAGCATGGTGCCGCACGGCCCCGACGCCGACGCGTTCGACAAGGCCAGCGCCGCCGACCTGGCGCCGCGCAAGCTCGACAACACGCTGGCCTTCATGGTGGAAAGCCGCTGGCGCCTGCGGCCCACCGAATACGCGCTGAGCGGCGGTCACCTCGACACGTCGTACGCCGATTGCTGGGCCCCGCTGCAAGACAACTTCAAGGTCTGACATGCTCGATTTCACGCACGACGCCGCTGCCAGCAGCTGGGTCGAGTCCGCCAATGCGCGCGACACCGACTTCCCCGTCCAGAACCTCCCGTTCGGCCGCTTCCGCCGCGCCGGCACCCGGGACGCGCTGCGCATCGGCGTGGCCATCGGCGGCCAGGTGCTCGACCTCGCGGCGCTGGGGCAGCTCGATACGCAGGTGGTGCCGCTGCTGGGCCCGCTGGCCCACGGCGACCTGAACGGCTTCATGGCGCACGGCCGCGCCGCGCGCATCGCGCTGCGCCATGCGCTGTTCACAGGGCTGTCTGCGCAGCCCTCGGGCACCGCGTCGCCGTGGCACGCGAAGGCCGAGGCGCTGCTGGTGCCGCAGGACGAGGTCGAGATGGCGCTGCCGTGCCACATCGGCGACTACACCGACTTCTACGCGGGCATCCACCACGCCACGACGGTGGGCCGGCTGTTCCGCCCCGACGAGCCGCTGCTGCCGAACTACAAGTGGCTGCCCATCGGCTACCACGGCCGCAGCTCGTCGATCGGCGTCAGCGGCCAGCGCTTTCCGCGGCCCTGGGGCCAGCGAAGGAGCGAGAGCGGCACGCCGGTGTTCGCGCCCACGCGCCGCCTCGACTACGAACTGGAGCTGGGCCTGTTCGTCGGGCCGCCCAACGCGCCCGGCATGCCGCTGGACATGGCGCAGGCCGAGGCCTCGCTGTTCGGCGCCACGCTGCTCAACGACTGGTCGGCGCGCGACGTGCAGGCCTGGGAGTACCAGCCGCTGGGCCCGTTCCTGGCCAAGAACTTCGCTACCACGATCTCACCGTGGATCGTCACGATGGAGGCGCTGGCGCCCTTCCGCACGCCGTTCGAGCGCGACGCGGCCGACCCGCAGCCGTTGCCCTACCTCGACTCCGCGGCCAACCGCGAGCGCGGCGGCATCGCCATCGCCCTCGAGGTGTGGATCCAGACGTCCGGGATGCGCGCGCAGGGCGGGTCGGCCGTGCGCGTGTCGGCGAGCTCCTTCGCCGACGCGTACTGGACGCCCGCGCAACTGCTGGCCCACCACGCCAGCAACGGCTGCAACCTGCAGGCGGGCGATCTCATGGGCAGCGGCACGCAGAGCGGCCCGAACCCGGAGCAGGGCGGCTCGCTGCTGGAGCTGAGCCAGGGCGGCAAGCTGCCGTTCACGCTGTCCAACGGCGAGACGCGCACGTTCCTGGAGGACGGCGATTGCGTGATCCTGCGCGGCCATTGCCAGGCCGAGGGCGCGCGGCGCATCGGCTTCGGCGATTGCGCGGGGACGGTGTTGCCGCCGGTCGAGCGCGCTTAGGCGTCCGCGAGGACCGGGAGCGCCGCCCTGCGCCGCGTGCCACCGAACACGAGGGCGAACACCACGATGCCCGCCACGCCGCACGCGGCGTCCGTCCACAGCATGCCCTTGGTGCCCAGGTGGCTCTGCGCGTAGCCGTCGACGAAGGTCATCAGCATGATGGGCGCGTTCGACACGGCCGACAGGAAGCTGAACTTGGTGGCGGCGGCGGTGTTGCCGATGGCCTCCAGCACCACGGCGCAGTAGGCGGCGTAGCTCAGGCCCACGGCGAAGGCGTAGACGGACGTCCAGAAGATGTACTGGTCGGACGTGCGCGGGCACAGCGCCATGCCGGCGGCCGCGAGCACCAGCAGGAAACCGAACACGCAGTAGGCCGTCTTGCGATCGATGCGGTCGCACAGCCAGCCGCCGGCCAGGCAGCCGAGCGCCGAGATCAGGCCGCTCATCGCGCCGGTGACGAACGCGACGACGTTGGCCGACGCGTGCCATTCTTCCGCGATGGGCGACCACAGGTTCTGCGCCGCGCCGCTGCCGATGGGCAGCAGGCAGATCAACAGCGCCAGGATGCCGATGCGCGAACGCAGCAGGCCCCACAGGTCGCTGCCGATCGCCTTCACGCTGCCGGCCAGGCCGAGATGACCGGCCGCCTCCACATGGCCTTGGACCTTCAGCAGCGGGCGCGAGTCGTCCACCCACAGCAGCGCCAGGCAGCACAGCACGCACAGCGCGCCGAGGGCGGCGCCGGAGGCCGCGTCGCTCAGGCCGTAGTTCTGGATCAGCCACAGGCTCAGGCCGCCGCCCAGGCCCTGGCCACCGAGGTTGCCGGCCTGCGACCAGCCGCCCGCCTGGCCGCGCAGGGCGTCCGGAACGGTGGCCGCCATCAGGCTCTCGACGGCCATCGCCAGCAGCGTGGCGGTGAAGTTGCTGATGGTCAGCGCGACGCTGATCATCGTCAGCGACGGGTGGTCGCCCATCGCCGCCCGGCCCGCCAGCCACAGGCCCATGGCGCACACCACCGTCGAGCCGACGTACCAGATCTTGCGCGTGAGCAGGGTGTCGACCAGCGGCGCCCATAGCCACTTGAAGATGAGCGAGATGTAGCTCAGGCCCACCACGATGGCGATGTCGGAGGTGCCGATGCCCTTCTTGCTGAGGTCGTAGGCGAGCGCCACCGTGAGGAAGCCCGGCACCGCGCCGAAGGGGATGAAGAGGACGAGGAACAGGAACGGATGCGTGGAGGCGGTTCGCGCGCCGGCTGGCGGGGACTTGGCGGCTGGGCCCATGGTGGCTTTCGAGCTGGCGACAAGTCCATTGTCCGTGCTGGGCCTGACGCCAAGCCTCCGGGATAGCGAGTGGAGGCCGCGGCGACAATGCGGGCATGACCGGCCCCCAACGCATCGTCTGCCTCACCGAGGAAACCACCGAGTGGCTGTACCTGCTCGGCGAGGAACACCGCATCGTCGGCATCTCCGGCTACACCGTGCGGCCGCGTCGCGCGCGCGACGAGAAGCCGCGCGTGTCGGCGTTCCTCGACGGCAAGATCGACAAGATCGTGGCGCTGCGGCCAGACCTGGTGATCGGGTTCTCCGACATGCAGGCCGCGCTGGCCGACAAGCTGATCCGCGCCGGCCTCAACGTGTTCATCACCAACCAGCGCAGCGTGGCCGAGATCTTCGCCACGCTGCGGCTGGTGGCCGGGCTCGTGCAGGCGAGCGACCGCGCCGAGGCGTGGATCGCCGCCTGCCAGGCGCGCCACGCCGAGATCGCCGCGGCGTCGACCGCCTGGCCGCGCCGGCCGCGCGTCTACTTCGAGGAGTGGGACGATCCGATGATCAGCGCGATCCGCTGGGTCTCGGAACTCGTGGCCGTCGCCGGGGGCATCGACGTCTTCGCGGAACTGGGCCTGCACGCCGGCGGCAAGGACCGCATCGTGCACGACCTGGCCGAGCCACCGCGCCGCGCGCCCGACCTGATCGTGGGCAGCTGGTGCGGCAAGAAGTTTCGCGGCGCCAACGTGGCCGCGCGCGTCGGCTGGCAGGACGTGCCGGCCGTGGCGCACGGCGAGCTGCACGAGATCAAGTCCTGCGACATCCTGCAGCCCGGGCCGGCGGCGCTCACCGATGGGTTGGAGCAGTTGCATCGCATCTGCGCCGGATGGGCGGCGCAGCAAGGCTAGAACCTCACTCGGACGACGTGGACGTTGCGCCGGTTGACGGCAGCGTCATGATTATCTTAAGATATGTCTTACGACATTATCGAAAGACACATCCATGAACCCGTTCCACGCATTCCTCGGCGCTCATCGCGACCGCCATCACGGTCGTCACGGCGACCGTTCGCACCACCATCCGCATCCCGACCGCCACTGCATGCACCGCAGCGACGCCGGCGGCTTCGGCCGTGCCCACGGTGAGCGCTTCGGGGGCGAGCACGGCCTGGATGGCTTCGAACGCGGCCGCAAGTTCGGCTCCGCCGAGCTGCAACTGCTGATTCTTGCGCTGCTGGCCGAGCGCGCGCGCCACGGCTACGAACTCATCAAGGAGATCGAGCAGCGGTCGGGCGGCTGGTACGTGCCGAGTCCGGGCATGGTCTACCCGGCGCTGAGCTTCCTGGAAGACGCGGGCTACGCCAGCGTCGAGGCCGCGGGCGCGAAGAAGCTCTACACGATCAGCGTGGCGGGTCTGGCGTGGCTCGACGAGCATCGCGCGCAGGTGGAGGCGCTGTGGACGCAGCTCGCCCGCTTCGCCGAGCGCATCGGCCAGGCGCGCGAAGAGGCGCGTTTCGCACGCGACGTCGGCGCGGGGCGTTCGGAGCTGCACGCCGCGATGCACGAACTGCGCGATGCGCTGCGTTCGCAGCACGGCAGCGCGCCGGAAGCGATCGCCCGGGTCGTCGACATCGTGCGTCGCGCCGCGGCGCAGGTGCGGGGCGAGGCGTGACGCGACCCGCCTCCGCGACCGCTCCGGCGTTCGCGGCGCTGCGCATCCGCGGCTATCGCGCGCACTTCACGACCTACCTGCTGGCGATGATGGCCGACAACATCGAGCACGTCATCAGCTACTGGATGTGCTGGCAGAAATTCCATTCGCCGGCGCTGGGCGGCTTCGCCGTGGTGTCGCACTGGCTGCCGTACCTGCTGTTCGCCGTGCCTGCCGGCGCCCTGGCCGACCGCTTCGACCCGAGGCGCATGATCCAGATCGGCATGGCGCTGTTCGTCGCGGCCTCGCTGGGGTGGGGCCTGTTCTTCCTGACCGACACGCTGCAGATGTGGCATGCGATGCTGCTGCTGGTGCTGCACGGCTGCGCCGGCGTGCTGTGGCAGACCTCCAGCCAGATGCTGCTGCACGACATCGTGCCCAAGGACACCCTGCAGAGCGCCGTGCGGCTGAACGCCACGGCGCGCAGCCTGGGCGTGCTGGTCGGTCCGGCCGTCGGCGGCGTGTTGCTGCTGCTGCTGGGCCCGACGCGCGGCATCTTCGTCAACGCCGCGTTCTACCTGCCGCTGGTGCTGTGGCTGGTCAACGCGCCCTACGGGCCGCGCTTTCGTCCGGATCATCGGCCCAGCCCGCGCGCGGTGCGTGGCTTGGCCGACATCACGCAGACGCTGCGCGACATCGCCCCTAGCCGCCTGCTCACGAGCATGCTGGCGCTGGCGGGCGCTGCGTCGTTCTTCATCGGCAACAGCTACCAGGCGCAGATGCCCGCATTCGCGCACGACCTCGGCCACGGCGACCCGGGCGTGTCCTACAGCGCGCTGCTGGCCGCCGATGCCGCCGGGGCGTTGCTGGCGGGCGTGCTGCTGGAGAGCGTCGGCCGGCTCAAGCCGGCGCCGCGCGTGGCGATGATGATCGCGGCGGCCTGGGCCCTCGCTCTCGCGGCCTTCTCCCAGGCCCATGTCTACGGGCTGGCGCTGCCGTTGCTCTTCGCGGCGGGCTTTCTCGAGCTGTCGTTCAGCAGCATGGTGCAGACGCTGGTGCAGCTGAACGCCCCGGCCGAGATCCGCGGTCGCGTGCTCGGGCTGTTCAACATGGCCTCGCTGGGCATGCGAACCTTCAGTGGCGTGATCGTGGGCATCCTGGGCAGCGCCGTCGGCGTTCATGTCTCGATGCTGGCGGCGGCCCTCCTGATGTGCGCCGCGGCGTTGACGCTGCGCCTGCGCACGGCGGCGCCGGCAATCGCCTGAGAACGACGGCGTCGCCGCCTCAGGCGAGAACGTCCTCAGGGCTTCCAGCCCCGGGTCTTCGCGGCGTTCTCCGCCGCCGCGTCCAGCGTGTCCCCCGCGCGCATCGCGTCGATGGCGGCCAGCAGCGCCGGGCTGAGCGGGCTCGCGGCCGTGCGGTAGCCGCCGGCCTCGCCCTCCCGGGCGTTGGTGCCGTGTTCCAGCTGCGCCACCACCCAGCCTTCCGACTGCTTGCAGGCGATGCCCGACGACGCGCTGTCCAGCGCGAAGGTGCGGCAGTACTGCCCCGCGTGGTTGCGGAAGGTGAGGCCCACGCCGACCTTGGCGTTCGGGTCGGTCACGGTACCGCCCACGGTCTGCTCGAGGGCGTCGCGCAGGCCGCCCTGCGCGGTGATCGCGCCGTCGCCGCCCACGTTCAGCGCGAGCGCGTCGCCGCCGGTCGCGGCTTGCGGCACGAGCAGGCGCGCACCGAAGACCACGCCCAGCGCCAGGCTGGCGGCCATCGCGCCCCAGGTGGGCCAGCGCCAGCGGCGGTCGTGCGGCAACGCGGCGCGGTAGGCGTCGTTGGAGCCGGCGGGCTGCGGGTCGTTGGCGGCGGCAGGCGCCGGCATCGCCAGCAGGTCGAGCAGGCCGGCGGGCACCGGCTCGTCCAGCACCGGCGCGTAGGCCGATCGCAGGCTCGCGCGCAGCGTGCGCTCGCGCGCCACCACGCTTGCGAGCGCCGGTTCCAGCACCAGGCGGGCGTCGAACGCTGCGACGTCCTGCGGCGGCAGTTCGCCGTCGACATAGGCCATCGCCAGGAGGCGGTCGTCTTCGGTCAGGGCATTCATGGCGTCAGGTCTCCGTCGCCCAGCATGGCTTGCAATGCGTCGCGGCCGCGGGCGAGGCGGCTGGTGAGCGTGCCGATGGGGATGTCCAGCACCTCCGCGGCTTCCTTGTAGGGCAGGCCTTCCACCAGCACCAGGCTCACTGCCATGCGCTGGTCCTCGGGCAGTCGCGCCATCGCCTTTTCGATGGACAGCCGGATGTCGCGGCTGCCCGTCTCCGAAAAGCCGACGTGCTCGCCGGCCTCCTCGGGCGCGAGCACCTCGTCGCGGCGTCCGCGCGCACGTACTTCGTCGATCCACGCGTTCTTCATGATTCGAAACAGCCAGCTGTCCAGTCGGGTTCCATCCTGCCAATGGTCGAGGTGCTTCAGCGCACGCTCGACCGCGATCTGCACGAGGTCGTCCGCGTCCTCCCGGTGCCGGGTGACGGATCGGGCGAAACGGCGCAGCCGCGGCAACAGGGCCGCGATCTCCGCGCGCAACGCAAGGGGCGACAGGCTCATGACATGATGGGAGAACGTCGGGGTGATGGATTTTCTTCCATGTGTCGGACGTTATCTCCAACATGAGACCGAGAACTTGCCGAATCCTTGCGCTGGCGCTGCTTCTTTGCGCCGACGCCCACGCCCAGTTGCGCCTGCCTTCGCTGGGCACGACGCTGTCGCCGCTCACGCGCTCGCCGCTGCTGCAGCGCGTGGAACCGTTGGTGGACACGGTGCTGGCTCCGGTCGACCTGGCCGCTGCGCGCCTGGACGAGGTGACCGAGCGCGCGCGCGAGCACCGGCACGAGCTCGACCGCGATCCGAGCGGCGAGCTGATCGTGCGCGCCGAGCTGCTGGCGCAGCCGTCGTCGCCCGCGGCGCGCGACGCGCTGCTGGCTGCCGGCTTCAAGCCCTTGCGCGAGGACGCGCTGGCCGCGCTGGACGAGGCCTTTCTGGTGCTGAAGGCGCCGTCCGGCCTGGGGCTCGCGGACGCGCTCGCGCGGGCGCGGGCGATCGACCCGGACGGGGCCTACGACTACCACCACGTCTACGGCAGCAGCGGCGGCGTGGGCACGGACGCGGCGCCCGCATCGTCGGCGGGGCCGCCGGTCGGTGCGCGCGGCGCCGACGTGAACGACGGCATGCTGCAGCTGGGCCTCATCGACAGCGGCGTCGACGTGCGCCATCCGGCCTTGCGCCGCGCCGTCGTGCGCACGCACGGCTGCGCGGACGGCAGCCATCCCGCCGCGCACGGCACGGCGGTGGCCTCGCTGATGGTGGGCGAGGCCGAAGCCTTCCGCTCGGCCTTGCCGCGCGCCACGCTCTATGCCGGCGACGCGTATTGCGACGAGGCCACCGGCGGCTCGGTGGAGGCCATCGCACGCGAGCTGGCCTGGATGGCGCAGATGCGCGTGGCCGTGGTCAACATCAGCCTGGTCGGCCCGCCTAACCAGATATTGCAGCGTCTGGTGGCGCGCGCGATCGCGCAAGGCATGCTGATCGTCGCGGCCGTGGGCAACGACGGGCCGGCCGCGCCGCCGCTCTATCCGGCCTCGTGGCCCGGGGTCGTCGGCGTGGGCGCGGTGGACGGCCAGCTGCGTCTGCTGCCCGAGGGCGCGCGCGGGCCGCAGGTGATGTTCGTGGCACCGGGCGCCGACATGGCGGCCGCGGCCGCCGGCACGCGCGCGTTCGTGCCGGTGCGCGGCACCTCGTTCGCGGCACCGCTGGTGGCCGGCCTGCTGGCCACGGGCTACCAGCAGCCGCGGCCCGACGGCGGCGGCGCGGCCATCGCGAGCCTGGCGAAAGTGGCGCACGAGCTGCCCAGGCCCGCGCCGCCCGACGGCATCGGCCGCGGCCTGGTGGCGGAAGACCTGCGCACCGCGCCGGACACGGTCAACCTGGCGCGCGAGCGGTAGTTTCAATTCGTTGCATGTGTGCCGGAAGAAACCCGGCACGGGCGGCGTTCTCCCTTTGCAGGCTGCGAATCGTTCGCGAGCCACTCAGTCAAAGGTGAACAACATGATCCGCAAGCAAACCACTCTCCACACCGTCGCCGTGATGGCCCTGTCGACCCTGTGCGTCGCGATCTCTCCCGCGGCCAACGCCGGCGGCCTGCTGGGCGGCGGCGGCATGCACGGCGGCGGCCTGGGCAGCATCGGCGGCCTCGGCAGTGGCACGGGCAGCCTGGGCAGCGGCGGCCTCACCGGCAGCCTCACCGGCAGCGGCCAGGTCACCGGCACGCTGCCCGCGATCAGCGGCACGCCGGTCAAGGATGCGGCTGGCAACATCGTCGACGCCACCAAGACCGACGCGAGCGGCGTGGTCGGCGCAACCAAGTCCGCCGCCGGCGATGCGGTGGCCAACACCAAGGCCGTCGTGGCCAGCGGCCAGGCCACCGCCGCGAGCGCGGTATCCGGCGGCAAGGCCGTGGCCGGTGCCGGCGTGCAGGCGGTGCGTGACGCCAAGGACCAGGTCGGCACGCAGGCCGGCAGCGCCGTCTCCGGCGTGCGCTCCGCGGCGGGCAGCGTGGCCGGCAGTGCCAACGGCAGCCTCGGCGCCACGGCGGGCTCCGCCACCGGCAGCGCCGGCGGCGCGCTGGACGGCGGCGTCTCGCAGGGTGCGCTGTCGGCGGCGGGCAATGCGACGGGGTCGGTGTCGCGCACTGCGTCCACGTCGACGACGCCGTCGACCACGACGCCGGCCGCCACGAAGTCCAAGGCGGCCACGACGCCCGCCAAGTCCGGCAAGACGACCACCGCGTCCTCGCGTTCGGCCACCGGCTCCGCCAACGGCGCGTTGCAAGGGTCGGCCTCGCGCCAGGACGGCATCGACGTGAGCGTCAGCGGCTCGGGCATCGGCTCGGTGCAGCGCGGCCAGCAGGCGCAGAGCGCCAACTGAGGTCGGCCCTTCGTCGAAGGGGGCGCGGCGCGGGCCGCGCCCTTGTCGCTGGCAGGTTCAAGCGCATCGACTGTGCGCCTGCCTCGGCCGATGCGTTCCTCTCGAGGTGCGCACAGGCTCCGGCTTGCGCACCGCTACTGCGCCGCTCTACCGAACGAGAACACCAGGCCCACCGAGTACATGTCGACGTTGCCGTGATCGCCCATGGCGTCGTCGACACGGTAGCGCTCGGCCTCGCCGCGCAGCACCAGGCCGGGCGTGAAGGCATATTGCAGCCCGGCGCCGAACTTCACGTTCGTCTTCGAGATCGATGGGTTCGCCGACAACACCTTCACGTAGCCGCTGCCGTCGAACGAGTCGCTCGTGCGGGCACGCTGCGCGCCGACGCGGGCGATCGCGGAGAAGCGCTCGGACAGTGGCAGCGTGCCCACCAGGTCGAGGGCTATGCCCCGTAGCTTGATACGGCCGTCCAGCGCGCCGGCCGGAACGGTGTTGGACGTGAAGGCGAAGTGACCCAGGCTGAAATAGCTGCCCTCGATGCCGACGTAGCGATCGAACTGGTAGCCGGCGAACGCCTTCCAGGCCGGCGCCTGTTCGTCGTTCGTCATGCTCGAGGTCGCGAACCCGGCCGACTGCAGGTCGGCGGTGATGACCGCGTCGTCGATCTTCGAGCGCGACTGTCCGATCGAGGCGCCGCCGTAGAAGTCGCCGGGAACCGGCTCGGCGAATGCCGGCGCGGCGACCAGGGATGCCAGGGCGGCCAGGCCGGCAAGGCGCATGAGGGAGATGGGATGCATGAAGTTCTTTCTGGCGGATCGGGGATGCGGGCAGGGTTGTGGGGAGGCGTGGCGCATCACGGCGCGACGATCGTCGTGTTGACCGGCGTCACCGAGGCCGTCGAGCCGATCGCGCGGCCGGCCCGGATCGGCTCGGGCAGGCTTTCGCGATCACCCGGCGTATCGAGGGGTCCCGACATGGGGGACGAGGCGGATGTGCTTGGCAAGCAAGGGAAGTGGCACCTGCGCAAATGAGCCGAGGACGGCGTGTGTGTCGATGCCGCAACTCGAACGCTGGCCGCGCCGATGTTGAGGGTTTGACTGCGATGTCGACGTATGGCAACAGGCGTGCCGTCGATCGACGGTGGCGATCCGCGACCTGCTGGACGATGTAACGAACCTCCCCGGAACAGGGGCTCCTGGACAGCCGGTGTTGACGCCCGGCAACATTTGGATACGATGAAATCGGATCTGACACAGGTCTCACGTCGAGCCCTGGATCCGGGAGGAATCCGCGCATGAGCACTCCGGCATCGTCATCCATGGCGGCCCTGACGGCCGCCGAACGCGCGCAGATCCAGCGCGCCAACGTCTCCGGCCTGCACCCCGTGGTGTTCGTCCACGGGCTGTGGCTGCTGCCAAGCAGCTGGGAGCGCTGGGCCGAGGCCTTCGAGGAGGCGGGCTACATCGCGCTCACGCCCGACTGGCCCGGCGACCCCGCCACCGTGGCCGAGGCCAACGCCAATCCCGGCGCGATGGCCAACAAGACGGTGGGCCAGGTGGCCGATCATTTCTCAGCGGTCATCGCTCAGCTCGAACGCAAGCCGGCCGTCGTCGGCCATTCGTTCGGCGGCCTGCTGGCGCAGATCCTCGCCGGCCGCGGCCAGTCGGCCGTCACCGTGGCCATATCCCCGGCGCCGTTCCGCGGCGTGCTGCCGCTGCCGTTCTCGGCGCTCAAGGCGTCGTGGCCGGTGCTGGGCAACCCGGCCAACCGCAACCGTGCGGTGCCGCTCAGCTACGAGCAGTTCCGCTACGCCTTCGCCAACGCCGTGAGCGAGGACGAGGCCCGCGAGCTGTACCGCACCTACGCCGTGCCGGCGTCCGGCGCGCCGCTGTTCCAGGCGGCCGCGGCCAACCTGAACCCGTGGACGGAGGCGCAGGTGGACACGCTCAACCACGAGCGCGGCCCGCTGCTGGTCGTCTCCGGCCAGAAGGATCACACGGCGCCGTGGGCGATCGCCAATGCGTCGTTCCGCCAGCAGCAGGCCAACCCGGGCCACACCGAGATCGTGGAGATGCCCGACCGCGGCCACTCGCTGGTCATCGACAGCGGCTGGCGCGAGGTGGCCGACACCGCGCTGGCGTTCGTGCGCCGCTTCGCGGTGGCCGACACCTTCGAGTCGGCCTACCTCTTCAGCGAGGAAGTGGATCGCCGGGTCGCCGCCTGACTTCAGGCCTCCACGCTGCCCTTGGCGATGCGCGCCGCCAGCTTCAGCAGCGTGGGCACGCGCTTCCTGCCGTGCATCGTGCGCACGCGTGCCTTGGCGGCGCCGAGGTCGATGCCCGCGCAGGTGATGACCAGCGGCGCCGTCTCCTCCTCGCGGTGCACCTCGAACTGCTCGGGCGTGTCCTTGAAGCCGCTTTTCGAGACGCCGATGACGGCGGTGCGGCCGCCCAGCGTGTCGTGCAGGCGGCGGCCGAGGCCGGGCGTCTCCTGGGCGTCGAGGTGGACGAAGCCGTCGAGCACGATGACCTCCGGCTGCAGTCGGTTGGCGTCCAGCAGCTGCACCAGCCAGGGCAGGGCGCGCAGGTCGAGCTCGCCCTTGGCGGGCTTCTCCACGTGCTCGATGCGCAGCGCGTAGTTCTTGGTGCCCTCGAAGGCGGCCCAGTCGTCGAATGCCACCGCGGCGACGCGGGCGCTGTCGCCCTGGATCTGGAAGTCCATGACCAGTTTCATGGACGCGCGCGACCCTTGGGCCAGCGGCCTTCGGCCTGCAGAGGGGCCACGGCGGCGGCGAAGGTCTCGCCCACGTCGATGACCAGGTGCAGGATCGCGCTCGAATCCGGGCTGGTCTTCAGCGCGGCGCGGGCGTCGGCGATGCGGGTGCGCAGGCTGGCGAGCTGGACGGGGATGGCCACCGGCGGCGACACGGCGCGCAGGGCCGGCAGCTTGCCGATCAGCGTCAGCATGTCCTCGCGCGCATCGAGCAGGCGCGAGATCGCCACGGCCGTCGGCTGCTCGTAGCGCGCCTGCTCGACGAGCTCGACCAGGTCCTTCGCGCTCGCGCCGAACTCGTCCACCACCGCCTCGAACTCCCGCTGATCCATCGTTGCTCCCTGGCTGAATGCAATGCGATTGTGCCGGCAACGGAGGATGCGCCAAGCGCGCGCAACCGACAAGGGTTCGTTCGCGGGTTCTCAGTCGTGCGCGCGCCTCGTCGCGACCAGCGGTTGCACCGTGCCCACATCCAGGCGCTTGCGATCCGGCTCCTCGGCGGCGAGCGGCTCGCATTCCTTCATCGTCGCCCGGCAGCGCTCGGTCAGCCGCTGGTAGGTGGCGGTGCCCTCGCGCTTCCACGCCAGCTCCTGGTCGGTGAGCTCGCGCAGGATCTTCGCAGGCACGCCCGCGGCCAGCGAGCGCGCGGGCACCTTCAGGCCGGCGCGCACGAAGGCGCTGGCGGCCACGAAGGCGCCGGGGCCGATCTCGGCCTCGTCCATCACGACCGCGTTCATGCCCACCAGCGCGCCGGCGCGGATCACGCAGCCGTGCAGCACGGCGCCGTGGCCGATGTGGGCGTTGTCCTCGAGCAGCGTGTCCGAGGCGGGGAAGCCGTGGATGACGCAGGTGTCCTGCACGTTGCAGCCGCTCTCGAGCACGATGCGGCCGAAGTCGCCGCGCAGGCTGGCGCAGGGCCCGACGTAGGCGCCGGGCCCGATCACCACGTCGCCGATCAGCACGGCCGTGGGGTGGACGTAGGCGCTCGGGTCGACCACGGGACGCAGGCCGTCGATCTCGTAGCTGGGCATTCGGGTTTTCCTCAGGTAATGGGGGACTGGACCGCGTGGACTTGCGTTGGATCAAGCGCGAGTCTAAGATTAACCGACCGGTCGGTCAAAGAATAGACCCGTCCAACCCCAACTCCTTCTTGCCAGGCCCCAGCCCATGTCCGAAGCCATCCTCCTGTCCTCGCCCGACGCGCTGGTTCTGGTCGCGCAGCGCGGCGCGGTGCGCACGCTCACGCTCAACCGGCCGGCGGCGCTCAACAGCTTCACGCAGGACATGCACGCCGAACTGCGCGCCGCGCTCGACGGCGCCGCCGCCGATCCGGCCGTGCGCGCCGTGCTGATCACCGGTGCCGGGCGCGGTTTCTGCGCCGGCCAGGACCTGAACGATCCCGGCATGGCCCCCGGCGCGGACGGCAAGCCCGACATCGGCGCCGTCATCGAGGCCCACTACCGGCCGCTCGTGATGCGCCTGCAGGCGATGCCGGTGCCCGTGGTCTGCGCGGTCAACGGCGTGGCCGCCGGCGCCGGCGCCAACTTCGCGCTCTGCTGCGACATCGTGCTGGCCGCGCGCTCGGCCAGCTTCATCCAGGCGTTCTCCAGGATCGGCCTGATCCCCGACTGCGGGGGCACCTGGCTGCTGCCGCGCCTGGTGGGCCGCGCGCGCGCGCTGGCGCTGGCGCTCACGGGCGACAAGCTGTCGGCCGCCGACGCGGAGCGCCTGGGCATGATCTGGCAGGTGGTCGACGACGCGGACCTGCCGGCCCAGGCGCTCGCGCTGGCCGACAAGCTGGCCGCGATGCCGTCCAAGGCGCTGGTGGCCACGCGCCACGCGCTGGACGCGTCGCAATCGCTCGCCTTGGACGAGGCGCTCGCGCTCGAGGCGCAGGTGCAGGGCGACCTGGGTCGCGCGCACGACTTCGCCGAGGGCGTGGCGGCGTTCCAGCAGAAGCGCCCGGCCGTCTTCAAGGATCGCCGATGAGCGACGCCCGGCCGTCCGAAGTCGCTCGCCCCGCAGCCGCCAGGCGGAGGGACATGCCATGTTGACGCCGCAACGCATCGCCGAACGCGTCCGCGACCACATGTGGGCGACGGATCGCGCGTCGCAAGGCCTGGGCATGCAGGTCGCGGCCATCGGGCCGGGCACCTGCACGATGACCATGACCGTGCGCGAGGACATGCTCAATGGCTACGGCACCTGCCAGGGCGGCCTGCTCGCCGCGCTGGCCGACTCGTGCTTCGCGTTCGCCTGCAATGCGTACAACGAGATCACGGTGGCCTCGGGCTTCAACGTGGAGATCGTCGCGCCGGGCCGGCTCGGCGACGTGCTCACCGCCACCGCCGTGGAGATCAGCAAGTCAGGCCGCATGGGAGTCTACGACGTCGACGTGCGCAACCAGCGCGACGAACGCGTGGTCGCCTTCCGGGGGCGCTCGTACACCATGAAGGGCAAGCCCGTGCTGGCCCCGAACTGACATGACTATCCATCCCCTGCGTCCCACCGAACTCGATCCCGTCGAGCGCGCCAGCCGCGACGAGATCACCGCGCTGCAGCTCACGCGCCTGCGCGAGACGCTTGCGCACGTGTACGCGAACGTGCCGCACTACAGGCGCGCGTTCGACGAGAAGGGCGTGCACCCGTCGGACCTGAGGACGCTGGCCGACCTCGCGAAGTTTCCGTTCACCGGCAAGGCCGACCTGCGCGCCAACTATCCGTTCGGCATGTTCGCCGTGCCGCGCGAGCAGGTGGTGCGCGTGCACGCGTCCTCGGGCACCACCGGCAAGCCCACGGTGGTGGGCTACACGCAATCCGACATCGACCACTGGGCCGACCTGGTCGCGCGTTCGCTGCGCGCCGCCGGCGTGCGCCGCGGCGACATGGTGCACGTGGCCTACGGCTACGGCCTGTTCACCGGTGGCCTGGGCGCGCACTACGGCGCCGAGCGCCTGGGCTGCACGGTGGTGCCGATGTCCGGTGGCCAGACCGAGAAGCAGGTGCAGCTGATCACCGACTTCAAGCCCGACGCGATCATGGTGACGCCGTCGTACATGCAGGTGATCTGCGAGGAGTTCCGCCGCCAGGGCCGGGATCCGCGCGAGATGAGCGTGCGCGTGGGCATCTTCGGCGCCGAGCCGTGGACGGAGGCGATGCGGCGCGACATCCAGCAGACGGCTCACATCGACGCGGTGGACATCTACGGCCTGTCCGAGGTGATGGGCCCCGGCGTGGCGAGCGAGTGCGTGGAGACGCAGGACGGCCCGGTGATCTGGGAAGACCATTTCTATCCCGAGATCATCGATCCCGAGACCGGCGCGGTGCTGCCCGACGGCGAGGAGGGCGAGCTCGTGTTCACCACGCTCACCAAGAAGGCCTTCCCGGTGATCCGGTATCGCACGCGCGACCTCACGCGCCTGCTGCCGCCCACCGCGCGCAGCATGCGCCGCATGGGCAAGATCGTCGGCCGCTCCGACGACATGCTGATCATCCGCGGCGTGAACCTGTTCCCCACGCAGATCGAGGAGATCGTGCTGGCCCACGGCGCGCTCGGCGGCCAGTACCAGCTCGTCGTCACGCGCGACGGGCTGCTGGACAAGGTCGAGGTGCTGTGCGAGCTGCTGCCCACGCATGTCGGCAGCGATCCGGGCGCGGTGGGCCGCGACCTGCAGGAACGCATCAAGACGCTGACCGGCGTGAGCACCGCGGTGCGCGTCGGACTGCCCGATTCGATCGAGCGCACGCTCGTGGGCAAGGCCCGCCGCGTCGTCGACCAACGCACGAAATAAGGAGCCCGCGATGTATACGCAAGCCATGGACACCGCGCCGAAGGAAGAACGCGCCGCCATCCGCAACGCCGACGAGGTCGTCGCCGAGCAGGCCTTCGAGGCCGCGCTCGACAACGAGGGCTTCATCGAGGCCAAGGACTGGATGCCCGACCACTACCGCAAGACGCTGGTGCGCCAGATCAGCCAGCACGCGCATTCCGAGATCGTGGGCATGCTGCCCGAGGGCAACTGGATCACGCGCGCGCCCACGTTGAAGCGCAAGGCCATCCTGCTGGCCAAGGTGCAGGACGAGGCGGGGCACGGCCTGTACCTGTACGCCGCCGGCGAGACGCTGGGCACCTCGCGCGACCAGATGCTGGACGCGCTGCACACCGGCAAGGCCAAGTACTCGTCGATCTTCAACTACCCGACGCTCACCTGGGCCGACGTCGGCGTGGTGGGCTGGCTGGTGGACGGCGCGGCGATCATGAACCAGATCCCGTTGTGCCGCTGCTCGTACGCGCCGTACGCACGCGCGATGGTGCGCGTGTGCCGCGAGGAGTCGTTCCACCAGCGCCAGGGCTACGACGCGCTGCTGACGATGATGCAGAAGGGCACCGACGCGCAACGCGCGATGGTGCAGGACGCCACCGACCGCTGGTGGTGGCCCAGCCTGATGATGTTCGGGCCGCCGGACGACCAGTCGCCCAACACCGCGCAGTCGATGCGCTGGGGCATCAAGCGCATCACCAACGACCAGCTGCGCCAGAAGTTCGTCAACGCCGCCGTGGAGCAGGCGAAGATCCTCGGCGTCACCTTGCCCGACCCCGACCTGAAGTGGAACGAGGCGCGCGGCGAGTATGACTTCGGCGCGATCGACTGGAGCGAGTTCTGGCAGGTCGTCAACGGCGACGGCCCGTGCAACAAGGAGCGACTGGCCGAGCGCGTGGACGCGTGGAACGACGGCGAGTGGGTGCGCGAGGCCGCCCTTGCGCACGCTCGCAGGACCGCTGCCCGCGCCGAGAAGCAAGCCGCCTGAACAGGAAGACATAGCCATGACCGCATCCAGGACCGACCTCGCCAACGCCCGGGCCCAGGCCCACGAATGGCCGCTGTGGGAGGTGTTCGTGCGCCCGAAGGCGGGCCTCGACCACAAGCACTGCGGCAGCCTGCACGCCGCCGATTCGAAGATGGCGTTGCAGCTGGCGCGCGAGGTCTACACGCGGCGCCAGGAAGGCGTCAGCGTGTGGATCGTGCGCTCCGACCAGATCGTCGCGTCCGACCCCGCCGACAAGGCGATGCTGTTCGACCCGATGGAGGACAAGGTCTACCGTCATCCCACCTTCTACGAACTGCCGCCGGAAGTGGGGCATATGTGAACAAGGACATGAGCACCGCCCACGCCCCGCTGCCGACCACGGCGAGCAACTCCGCCGCGGTCCCGTCGACCACCACCGAGTCCATCGTGTTCCAGCCGACGGCGCAGCAGGCGTACCTGATGCGCCTCGGCGATACCTGCCTGATCCACGCGCAGCGCCTGGCCGAATGGAGCGGCCACGCGCCCGTCCTCGAGGAAGACATCGCGCTGACCAACCTCGCGCTGGATCTGGTGGGCCAGGCGCGCGCGCTGCTCACGCACGTCGGCGCGCAGGCCGGCTTCGATGAAGACCAGCTCGCGTTCCTGCGCAACGAGCGTGACTTCCGCAACATGACGCTCGCGGAGCTGCCGGGCCGCAAGGCCGGGCGCGACTTCGCCGACGCGGTCGTGCGCAACCTCCTGCTGGCCGCCTGGATGAACGTGCTGTGGGCGAAGCTGGAGTCGTCCAGCGACGCCGAGACTGCCGCCATCGCCGGCAAGGCCGTCAAGGAGTCGCGCTACCACGTGGCCCACGCGGCCGACTGGGTGGTGCGCCTGGGCGACGGCACCGACGAATCCACGCGCCGCATGCGCCAGGCCGTGGCCCGCCTGTGGCCGTACACCGCGGAGCTGTTCGAGACCGACGCCATCGACGCCGCCGCCGCCGAGAGCGGCCTGGGCCCGCTGCGCGTGGCGCTGCAGGCCGAATGGCTGGCCATCGTGGAGCCGGTGTTCGCCGAGGCCGGCCTCGAGATCCCGGCCGCGAGCGCGTTCCGCTCCACCGGCTCCAGGGGCGCGCACAGCGAGCACATGGGCTACCTGCTGGCCGAGATGCAGACGCTGCAGCGCAGCTTCCCGGGTGGCGTGTGGTGAGTGCTCTGATCGCACCATCGCCGCGCGTCGCGCACGCCTGGCGCGTGCTGCACGAGGTGCTCGACCCCGAGGTGCCGGCGATCTCGGTGACCGACCTCGGCATCGTGCGCGACGTGATCGAACACGACGACGCGCTGGAGGTGGTGGTGACGCCGACGTACTCCGGCTGCCCGGCCACCGAGGTCATCGAGCAGGCCATCTCGGAGGCGATCGTCGCCGCCGGCCTCGGGCCCGCGCGCGTGACGCGGCGGCGTGCGCCCGCGTGGACCACCGACTGGATCACGCCCGAAGGCCGCGAGAAGCTGCGCGCCTACGGCATCGCGCCGCCGGGCTCGTGCGCGAGCGAGGCGACCGCGTCCAACGTGCAGCCCATCCGCCTGATGGCGCGCGACGTCGCGTGCCCGCGCTGCGGCAGCGCGCAGACCGAGCGGCTGTCCGCGTTCGGTTCCACCGCCTGCAAGTCGCTGTACCGCTGCATCGCGTGCCGCGAGCCCTTCGAACATTTCAAGGCCCTATGACCGACACCCATTTCCACCCGCTGAAGGTGCGCAGCGTGCGCCCCGAGACCGACGAGGCGATGGTCGTCTCGTTCGACATGCCCGACGAGCTCGGCGAGCGCTTCAGGTTCACGCAGGGCCAGTACCTGACGCTGCGCCAGCGCATCGCCGGCGAGGAGGTGCGCCGCTCGTACTCGATCTGCGCGGGCATCGACGACGGCGAGCTGCGCGTGGGCGTGCGCCGCGTGCGCGGCGGCCGCTTCTCGAACTGGCTGGCCGAGAACCTGCGCGCGGGCGACACCATCGACGTGATGCCGCCGCAGGGCCGCTTCTTCGTGCCGGTGGATCCGACCGCGGCCCGCAACTACCTGTGCGTGGCGGGCGGCAGCGGCATCACGCCGATGATCTCCATCATGAAGACGGTACTCGCCAACGAGCCGGGCAGCCGCGTGACGCTGGTCTACGGCAATCGACGCGCGGCCTCGACGATGTTCAAGGAGGAGCTGGAAGACCTCAAGAACCGCTACGTGACGCGCGTGTCGCTGCACCACGTGTTCTCGGAGGAGCGCGTGGACTCCCCGCTGAACCAGGGCGTGCTCGATCGCGCCAAGCTGGGCGAGTTCCTGAAGCACCTCATCACGGCCGACCACATCGACCACGCGTTCATCTGCGGCCCGTTCATGATGAACGACGAGGCCGAGGCCGCGCTGCTGGACGCGGGCGTGGCCGCGGAGCGCATCCACGTGGAACGCTTCGGCGTGCCCATCCCCGCCGACACCGGCATGGGCGTGCAGGCCGCGCCGGTGCCTTCGCCGGCACCCGGCGACGCGGCCGACTGCGCCCTCACCGTGGTGCGCGACGGCGTCACGCACCAGGTGGCGTATCGCGAGAGCGACGTCAACCTGCTGGACGCCTGCGCCAGCGCGGGCCTGGACGTGCCGTACTCGTGCAAGTCGGGCGTGTGCGGCACCTGCCGCGCGCACCTCGATTCGGGCCAGGTGAGAATGACGCGAAACTATGCGCTCGAGAAGCGCGACCTCGACGCCGGCTTCATCCTCACGTGCCAGGCGCATCCGACCACCGCCGAAGTGCGCATCTCGTTCGATCATCGCTGAACGACTCATGGCCCGCACTCGCTCCGCCACCTACGACGACCAGCGCGACACGATCCTCGCGCGGGCCGCGGAGCTGTTCGCCGACCACGGCTACACGGCCACGTCGATGAACGACATCGCCGCGGCCTGCGGCACCTCGAAGGCCGGCCTCTACCACTACTACCGCGACAAGCGCGAGTTGCTGTTCCAGATCACCGTGGGCCACGTGGCGCGGCTGGAGCAGTTCGTGCTCGAGGTGCTGCGCGAGACCGCCGACGCCGATGCCGACGTGCGGCTGCGCGCGCTGATCCTGCGCTTCGTGCGCGAGTACGCCGACGCGCAGAACGAGCACCGCGTGCTGACCGAGGACGTGCGCTTCCTCGAGGAACACGAGCGCCTCCAGGTGCAGGAGCCGCAGCGCCGCGTGGTGGCCGCCTTCGCCGACGCGATCGCCGCGGTGCGTCCGAACCTGGCGCGCAACGAGCTCGACCGGCCGCTGGCGATGCTGTTGTTCGGCATGATCAACTGGATGTTCACGTGGCTGCGCCCGGACGGCAGCCTCACCCACGAACAGATGGCGCCCGTGGTGGCCGACCTGTTCTTCGGCGGCCTGGAGGCCGTGCGCAAGCCGCGTGCGGCGGCCCGCCAGGGCGTGCCGCTTCCGACCCTGACCGATTGAAACGACTGCATTGACGGAGACGACCGAGATGAACAAGACGACCCGCTTCCCCTTCCGGGCCCTGGTATCCGCCGTGCTGGCGCTGGCCGCCGGCGCCGCCATGGCAGACATCAACGTCGGCGTGACGCTGTCGGCCACCGGCCCCGCCGCGTCGCTGGGCATCCCCGAGAAGAACACCATCGCGCTGCTGCCGCAGACCATCGCCGGCCAGAAGGTGAACTACATCGTGCTGGACGACGGCACCGACACGACCAAGGCGGTGAGCAACACGCGCAAGCTGATCACCGAGGACAAGGTCGACATCATCCTGGGCTCCACCGTGACGCCCAACTCGCTGGCCATGATCGACGTGGTGAGCGAGGCGCAGGTGCCGATGATCTCGATGGCCGCGTCGGCCAAGATCGTCGAGCCGATGGACGCCAAGCGCAAATGGGTGTTCAAGACGCCGCAGAACGACATCCAGATGTCGCTGGCCATCGCATCGCACATGCGGGACCACGGCGTCAAGACCGTGGGCTTCATCGGATTCGCCGACGCCTACGGCGAAGGCTGGTACGGCGAGTTCAGCAAGGCGGCGGCGCTCAAGGGCATCACCGTCGTGGGCAACGAGCGCTTCGCGCGCAACGATTCGTCGGTCACCGCCCAGGTGCTCAAGCTGCAGGCCGCCCGGCCCGACGCGATCCTGATCGCGGGCTCGGGCACGCCCGCGGCGCTGCCGCAGATCACGCTGAAGGAACGCGGCTACACGGGCCTGATCTACCAGACCCACGGCGTGGCCAACGCCGACTTCCTGCGCGTGGGCGGCAAGAACGTCGAGGGCACGTACCTGCCCGCCGGCCCGGTGCTGGTGGCGCGCCAGCTGCCGGTGGGCAACCCGGTGCGCACCTCGGCCATCGCCTACGTGACGGCCTATGAGGCGAAGTACGGCAAGGACAGCGTGTCCACCTTCGGCGGCCACGCCTGGGACGCCGGCCAGCTGATGGCCGCGGCCGTGCCGGTGGCGCTGAAGAAGGCGCAGCCGGGCACGCCCGCGTTCCGCGCCGCGCTGCGCGACGCGCTGGAGGCCACGAAGAACCTGGCCGGCGCGCACGGCATCTTCAACATGAGCCCCACCGACCACCTGGGCCTCGACCAGCGCGCCCGCGTGATGGTCAAGATCGAGAACGGCACGTGGAAGGTGCAACCGTGAGCATGAATCCTGTCCAGCTCCAGAGCTACATCGCCGGCCGCTTCGTGGGCGCGCGCGCCGGCGCGGCGCTCGCGAGCGCGGTCGACGGGCGCGTGGTGGCGCATGCGCACGCGGACGAGCTCGACTTCGGCGAGGCCGTCGACCACGCGCGGCGCGTGGGCTTGCCCGCGCTGCTCGCGCTGGACTTCCAGCAACGCGCCGCGCGGCTGAAGGCGCTGGCCAGGTTCCTGATGGAGCGCAAGGAGTCGCTCTACGCGATCTCCGCGCACACCGGCGCCACGCGCGCCGACAGCTGGATCGACGTCGAGGGCGGCGCCGGCACCCTGTTCGCGTACGCCAGCATGGGCAGCAACGAGCTGCCCTCCGGCAACCTGGTGCACGAAGGCCCGGCGATGGCGCTCGGCAAGAAGGGCCAGTTCGCCGGCACGCACGTGCTGGTGCCGCGGCGCGGCGTGGCGGTGCACATCAACGCGTTCAACTTCCCCATCTGGGGCGCGCTGGAGAAGTTCGCGCCCAGCTTCCTCGCGGGCATGCCCTGCATCGTGAAGCCGGCCACGTCCACCAGCTACCTCACCGAGGCGATGGTGCGGCTGGTCGTCGAATCTGGGCTGCTGCCCGAAGGCGCGCTGCAGCTGGTGGTGGGCTCCACGGGCGACCTCCTCGATCGCGTCGACGGTCGCGACGTCGTCACCTTCACCGGCTCGGCCGACACCGCCGCGAAGCTGCGCGTGCGCCCCAACCTCATCGCCAACAGCGTGCCGTTCAACGCCGAGGCCGATTCGCTGAACTGCGCGGTGCTCGCCGACGACGTGACGCCCGGCGACGTGGAGTTCGATCTCTTCGTCAAGGAGGTGGCGCGCGAGATGACGACCAAGGCGGGGCAGAAGTGCACCGCGATCCGGCGCGCGATCGTGCCGCGCCGCCATCTCGAGGCCGTCACCGAGCGCCTGAGGGAGCGGCTGGCGAAGGTGGTGGTGGGCGATCCGTCGCTCGAAGGCGTGACCATGGGCGCGCTCGCGTCGCACGAGCAGCAGCGCGACGTGGCCGAACGCGTGGCGCTGCTCGCGCGCGGCAACACGGTGGTCTTCGGCAACGACGCGGACTTCGCGCCGCGCGGCCCCGACACCGACCAGGGTGCGTTCTTCGCACCGACGCTGCTGCTTTGCGAGCTTCCCGACATGCACTCCGCGGCCCACGACGTCGAGGCCTTCGGCCCCGTGAGCACGCTGATGCCCTACGACGACTTCGACCAGGCGCTGGCGCTGGCCGAGCGCGGACGCGGCAGCCTGGTGGGCACGCTGGTCACGCGCGACCCGCATCTCGCCGCGCAGGCCGTGAGCCGCCTCGCGGCGCTGCACGGCCGCATCCTGGTGCTCGATCGCGACGCCGCACCCGAGTCCACCGGACACGGCTCGCCGCTGCCGTCGCTCAAGCACGGCGGGCCGGGCCGGGCCGGCGGCGGCGAGGAACTGGGCGGCATCCGCGCCGTCAAGCACTACCTGCAGCGCGCGGCGGTGCAGGGCTCGCCGACGATGCTGGCGGCGGTCACCGGCGAGCACGTGAAGGGCGCCGCGGTGCACGAGTCGCCGATCCATCCGTTCCGCCATGCGTTCGAGGACCTGACCGTCGGCGACTCGCTGCTGACGCACCGGCGCACCGTGACCGACGCCGACATCGTCGCCTTCGGCGGCATCTCGGGCGACTTCTTTTACATGCACTTCGACGAGATTGCGGCAAAGGCGTCGCCGTTCGGCAAGCGCATCGCGCATGGCTACTTCGTGCTGTCCGCGGCGGCCGGCCTGTTCGTGTCGCCGGCCGAGGGCCCGGTGCTGGCCAACTACGGCCTGGACACGCTGCGCTTCGTCAAGCCGGTGGGCATCGGCGACACGATACGCGCGCGTCTCACGTGCAAGCGCAAGATCGACCGCAACAAGGTGGGCGCCGACGGAAGAGGGCAGGGCGTGGTCGCGTGGGACGTGGAGGTGACGAACCAGGACGGCGAGGTCGTGGCCAGCTACGACATCCTCACCCTGGTGGCCAAGCGCGCGGAGCCGGCTCCCGTTGCATGAAACCCCGCCGGGTATTTCCGGCCTGTCGAGCGCGCCTTGTCGCGATTTGGCACGGGCCTTGCTCGACAGGGGAGTCCCTGCGCCATCCCGCTGAGGGAATATACAGTACGTCTGGTACAATGGTGGATGGCGCGAGGAAGGACGTGCGGCTCTCCGGCCAAGCGTACGCGCCCTGTTCCTATCCCGGAAGGATCATCACTCGATGTCGAAGCAAGAAGTCAAGACCACCCTCGGCGCCGATGGCCTGCGCTATCGTTCCAAGGCCGCGGGATCCCCGTTCGCAGCCACCGGCGCTTTCGGCGCCGCCACGATGTCGTGCTTCCTGTGCGGCAAGCACCGCCCTCGTGCCCAGTTGAAGACTCGCAAGCTGCTGGGCCGCGCCCAGTCTGTGTGCGCGCCCAACTGCAAGGAAGCGGATACCCAACCGGCCGCCTGACGGCTTTGACGGAGCGTCTCGCACGCTCCGCCTGCTTTGCAAACGCACGCCTCGGCGTGCGTTTTCTTTTTGTGCGGAGCACTCGCCCATGCCAGACGATCTCGATCCCTCCTGCAAGCACCCCGCAGGCCGCGTCGCGCCCGTCATCGACCCGAACCGCTGCGAAGGCAAGTCCGCCTGCGTCTCCGAATGCCCGTACGACGTCTTCGTCGTGCGCCGCCGCGAGCGCAGCGAACTGCCCGGGCTCGGGATGCTGGGCACGCTCAAGTGGTGGGCGCACGGCGGGCTGCAGGCCGAGGCCGTGAACGCCGACCGGTGCCATGGCTGCGGCCTGTGCGTCGCGGCCTGCCCGGAGAGTGCCATCACGCTGCGGCGTGTAGAGTGACGCGGCTTCCGGTCTCTCCGTCCGTGGCTCCCGCATCGCCTCCCTCTCTCCCGCCATGACCGGATCCTCCGCCTTCGAGTCCGACGCCGCACGCGTCGACACCCTTTCCGTGCGCCGCGGCCAGCTGGCCGTCGCCTCCCTCTTCGGCGCGCTGGGCTTCAGCTACGGCACCTGGACGTCGCGCCTGCCGGCCATCAAGGGCAACCTGGGGCTGAGCACCTCGCAGGTGAGCGTGGTGCTGCTGTTCGCCGCGCTCGGCGCGATCTTCTCGTTCCCGGTCACGGCGGCCGCGCTGCACAAGCTGGGATCGCGCGGCGCCAGCCTGCTGGCGGGCGGCCTGCTGGGCGTGGGCCTCGTCGTGTTCGGGCTCGCACCGAACTGGACATCGGCCTGCGCGATCATGTGCGTCTACGGCGTGCTCGCCAGCACGATGGACGTGGCGATGAACGCGCAGGGCGTGGAGGTGGAGCGCGCCACGGCGCAGCCGGTGATGTCGCGGCTGCACGGGGTGTTCAGCCTCGGCACGATGGCGGGCGCGTTCTTCGCTTCCGGCATCACCATGGTGACGACATCGGTGCCGCTGCATTTCGTCGTCGCCGCGCTGATCGTGCTGGCCGCGGTGTTCCTGCCGCGCGGCGGCCTGGTCGCCGACGCCAGGCCGATCGATGGCGGCACGCGCTCGTTCGCGTTGCCGCGCGGTGCCGCGCTGCTGATCGGCGCGATGGCGTTCCTGGGCATGATCGTCGAGGGCTCGATGGTGGACTGGTCGACGCTGTACCTGAAGGAGCGCGCCGGCGCCTCGCAGCAGGTGGCGCCGCTGGGCATCGCCAGCCTGCAGGGCGCGATGCTGGTGACGCGCTGGTTCGGCGATCGCGCGCGCGTGCGCTGGGGCGCGCGCAGGCTCCTGTTCGGCGGCTCGCTGATGGCGGGCGTGAGCCTCGCCGCGGCGCTGCTGATCGGCGGGGTGGCGCCTGCGCTGGTGGGCTTCGCGCTGTTCGGAATCGGCGTGGCCACCGTGTCGCCGTGTGTGTACGCGGCGGGCGCGCGCGAGGGCGGCGTGGCGCTGGCCGCGGTGATGACGCTGGGCTCGCTGGGCTTCCTCGTGGGGCCCCTGGTGATCGGCGCGGTGGCGCAGGCCACCAACCTGTCGTGGGGCATGGCCGTGGTGGCGGCCGCGGCGATCGCGCTGGCGGCGTTGTCGCGTCGCGTGCGCTGGGACTAGCGTTCGAAAAGGAAGACGCGCCAGCGTGTATCGGTCGAGGGCGTCGCGATATCGTTGACTTCCTTGAGCCCTAAACCCAGCGCCCGCATCTCGGCCTGCAGGCGCTCGGGCAAGTGGTTGGCGAACTGCCGTCCATCGGGGTCGTGGCCGTCGAGGAGCAACGCGGCATGCATCTCCGGCACCGCCATCAACACGCGTGCCCGCGGCGCGAGCACGGCGGCCAGTGCCGCCAGCGAATCGGGCAGCGCGTCGGGCGCCACGTGCATCAGCACCGCGCTGCAGACCACCGCGTCGAAGCCACCGCCAAAGGGCTGACCGAGCGCCGGCAACGACGCCGCGGCGATGCGACCGGGCATGCGGAGGTCCCTCGCGAGCGCTCGCGCCCGCATGGCGTCGTTCGGCTCGACGCCGTACGCGTCGAAGCCCATGTCCAGCAGCGCGACGACGTCGCGCCCCTTGCCGCATCCGACGTCCAGCACGCGCGCGCCCGGCGCGAACGCGGCCTCGAAGCGGCGCGACAGGGCGCTGCGTGGCGACTCCGCGCCGTTGGCGGCCCAGTCGTCGTAGAACGCCTGCGTGCCGCGGCGCGAAAGCGTGGAAGGACGGTGTGGCGTGTCGGTCATCGGATGACGGGTGAGGCTGTGACGCGAGCTTACCTGCAGCGGCGCGCAGTGGCATCGCGCCGACGGCGGGCACGCCGGGCAGGATCCCGCGAGAATGCGGGCATGAGATTCCGTTTCCTCGCCCTGGCCGCGCTCGCGCTGGCATCGCTCGGCGCCTTCGCGGCCGACACCAAGCCCTCGTCGCCGTTGATCGATCCCGACGACTTCGTGTTCGACCATCCCCAGGCGGAGTGGGCGGAGTCCTACCTCCAATGGATCGCCGCCTTCCCGCGCGGCAGCAGCCCGGTCTCCGACACCACCGGCGCGTTGTGCGGCGCGAAGCAGGACGGCGACGTGTGGTTCCTGGCGGCCTCCGACGGCACCGTGCCGGTGGAGCGCAAGTGTGTCGTGCCCTCCGGCAAGACCCTGTTCGTGCCGATCGCCCTCACGGTGGAACGCTCCGGCAACAAGGATCCGGAATGCGGCGCCCTGGCGCGCATCGCCGCGGAACACCTCATGCGCGTGAGCGATCTGGCGATGACCCTCGACGGCCAGGTCGTCTACAACCTCGAGCGTTTTCGCCAGGCCACCGGCGGCTGCTTCGCGCCGGGATTGCGCCAGGTGCCGCGCTCCGCAGCGAAGACCTCCGTGGCCGACGGCTGGTACGTGATGCTGCAGCCGCTGCCGGCCGGCGCGCACACGATCGCCATCCTGGCGCGCTTCGACGCGACCGTGTTCTCGACGACCTATCGCCTCGACGTCCGGTAGCCCTGTCGTTGCGCGCGCGGGGTGACGGGTGAGGCAGGCCTCAGCCGAGATCCTTGCGGTTCTCGATGATGCGCGAGATCAGCCCGTACTCGATGGCCTCCTGCGGGCCCATCCAGTTGTCGCGCTCGATGTCGACCAGCACCTTCTCCAGCTTCTGGCCCGTCTCGCGCGCGATGACGCTCGCGATGCGCTCGCGCGCCTTGATGATCTCGCGCGCCATGATCGCGATGTCGGTGGCCTGGCCGCCGGCGCCGCCGCTGGGCTGGTGGATCAGGAAGCGCGTCTGCGGCAGGCAGAAGCGGCGCTCCTTGGGCACCGACAGGAACAGGTGGGTGGCGGCGCTGCCCACCCAGCCGGTGCCGATCATGCGCACCGGCGCGGAGATGAAGCGGATGACGTCGTGCACCGTGTCGCCGGACTCGAGGTGGCCGCCGGGCGACGACACCAGCATGTCGATCGGCTCGTGGGGCGCGTCGGCATCGAGCGCGATGAGGCGACGCACGGTGTCGGCCGCGGACTGGTCGTTGATCGCGCCGAACACCAGCACCGTGCGCGACTTGAACGCCTTTTCCTCGAGGAACGAGCTGCGCGGCTCGCCAGTGGAGGCCGGCGGCGGCGGGGTTTCCATATGCATTTGAAGAGCTCCGGGGTTTGTCTCAAGCGCTAGGTTACAGCGAACCGCGGCGCGACCGCGGCGTGGGTGTAAAAACGGCGCATGCGTCGCGCCGTGCCGCCCCCTCACCCGACAGGATTCCGATGACCACTTCCACCACCACCCTCACCGCCGCCGACGGCTTCCGGTCGTCGGCCTACGTTTGCGAACCGCCGCATGCGCCCAAGGGCGCCGTCGTGGTGCTGCAGGAAATCTTCGGCGTCAACTCGCACATCCGCGACGTCGCCGACCGCTTCGCCCTGGCGGGCTACCTCGCGATCGCGCCGGCGACCTTCGACCGCGTCGAGCGCGGGGTGCAACTGGGCTATGCGCCGGAGGACATGAAGCGCGGCGTCGAGCTGAAGGCGGCGGTGCAGGCGCTGCCCGCCCCGGGCGTGCTGCAGGACATCCAGGCGGCCGTCGCCTTCGGCGCTCGCGCGGGCAAGGTGGGCATCGTCGGCTATTGCTGGGGCGGACTGCTCGTGTGGCGCTCGGCCGAACAGCTGACGGGGCTGGCGGCCGCGGTGTCGTACTACGGCGGCGGCATGACGGTGGGCGACGAGCTCGCGCGCCGCTCGCGCGTGCCGACGATGGCGCACTTCGGCGACCAGGACACCCACATCACGCTCGACACCGTGAAGGCCTTCGAGCAGGCGCAGCCCGAGGTGGAGGTGCACCTGTACGCCGCCAACCACGGGTTCAACTGCGACCAGCGCGGCGCGTACAACCCGGGCGCCGCGGCGGCCGCGCTGGAGCGCACGCTGTACCACTTCGGCAAGCACCTGGGCTGACCCGCCGCGTCGTCCTGCGACTGCGCACGGGACGACGCCTCAATCCTCCAGCGCGATCAGCTCGGCCACCGTCTGCCGACGCCGGATCACGCGCGCCGTGGCGCCGTCCACCAGCACCTCCGCCGCCAGCGGCCGGGTGTTGTAGTTGGAGCTCATCGATGAACCGTAGGCGCCGGCGTCGTGGAACACCAGCAGGTCGCCCACCTCGGCCGGCGCCAGCGCGCGGGCCTCGACGACGCCGCCGGCGTCCTGGGTGAATACGTCGCCCGACTCGCACAGCGGCCCGGCCACCACCGTCGGGCGGCGCTCGTCGGCGAGCCCGAGGTCGCCGCGCACGGCCGCGTTGGTGCGCGCCAGCACGCTGATCGCGTGGTGGCCGCCGTACATCGCGGGGCGCACCAGGTCGTTGAAGCCGGCGTCGCACAGCACGAAGTGGTTGCTGCCCATGTCCTTGACCGCGCGCACCTCGGCCAGCAGCGCGCCCGCTTCGGCCACCAGGAAGCGGCCCGGCTCGATCTCCAGGTGCAGCGGGTGGCCCAGTTCGTCGGCCAGGCGCCGGCGCGCGGCGTCCCACAGGCTGAAGTAGTGCGCCGTGTCGACGCTGGCGTCGCCCGTGCGGTAGGGAATGGACAGGCCTCCGCCGGCGGAGATGCCCGTCACGTCGTGGCCCAGCGCGACCACCTCGCGCACGTGGCGCACCATCGCGTCGCAGACGTTCTCCAGATGTCCGTAGTCCACGCCCGAGCCGATGTGCATGTGCAGGCCCACCAGGCGCAGGCCGTGGCGGGCGATGGCCTCCAGCGCGGCCGGCACGTCGGACGGCCAGATGCCGTGCTTGCTGTGCTCGCCGCCCGTGTTGGTCTTGCGGCTGTGGCCGTGGCCGAAGCCGGGGTTGATGCGCAGCCAGACACGGTGACCACGCGCCTGGTCGCCGAGATGGCGGCCCAGCTGGTCCAGCATGTCCACCGAGCCGGCGTTGACGGGGATGCCGTGCTCGGCCACCAGGGCCAGCGTGGCGGGGTCGATCTCGTCGGCGGTGAACACGATGCCGCTGTGCTCCTCGCGCGCGTCGTAGCCCGCGTGCAGCGCGCGCGCGATCTCGCCAGCCGAGACGGCATCCACCTGCACGCCCAGGCCGCGCAGCAGGCGCAGCACGTGGGTGTTGGAGCACGCCTTCTGCGCGAAGCGCACGGTGTCGAACTGGCGCAGGCGCGCGACGCGGGCGCGGATGGTGTCGGCGTCGTAGACCCAGAGCGGCGTGGCATGCGCGGCGGCCAGCGATTGCAGGCGGTCGGCGGTGAAGGCGGCGGGGGCGGGGTGCTGGAGCGTGGTCATGGCGTTCATGATGGCGCCGCGACTCATATCAGTCCAATGCTTTGATTTGTGTATAGCTTTCACATTTGATATGGTTGGCCGATGTCCGAGCTCACCCATCGCCACGTCGAGGTGTTTCGCGCCGTGATGACCGCCGGCAGCGTCACCGGCGCCGCCGAGGCGCTGTTCACGTCGCAGCCCACGATCAGCCGCGAGCTCTCGCGCATGGAGTCGCTGCTGCGGCTGGCTCTGTTCGAACGCGTGCGCGGCCGGCTGCAGCCCACGGCGCAGGCCTACGCGCTGTTCGAGGAGGTGCAGCGTTCCTACGCCGGCCTGGAGCGCGTGGCCGACACCGCGTTGCGGCTGCGCCAGTTCAGCGAGGGCCAGCTGTCGCTCGCCTGCCTGCCCGCGTTCTCGCACGCGCTGCTGCCGGGCGCCTGCGCGCGGTTCCAGGCGGCGCATCCGGGCGTCAGCGTGTCGGTGAACCCCTGCGAGTCGCCGCAGCTGGAGGAGCGCCTGGTCGCACAGGCCCACGACCTGGGCCTGACCGAGCACGACGGCGCGCTGGCCGGCGCTGGCGCCCGGCTGCTGCTTGAACTCGACGAGGTGGCCGTGCTGCCGGCCGGCCACCCGCTGCTGGCCCGGCCGCGGCTTGCCCCGGCCGACTTCGCGGGCCACGCTTTCGTCAGCTTCCACCCGCGTGACCGCTACCGGCAGATCGTCGACAAGGCCTTCGCCGACGCAGGCGTCGATCGCCAGCTGGCGGTGGAGACCGACAGCGCGGTGGCGGTCTGCGCGATGGTCCAGCACGGCCTGGGGCTGGCGATCGTCAACCCGCTGACGGCGCTGGCGCTGTCCGCGAACGGATCGGGCATCGTCGTGCGGCCGCTCACGTTCTCCATCCCGTTCCGCGTCTTCGCGGTGCGGCCCGCCCACCGGCCGGGCAATCCGCTGGTGGCGCGGTTCGAGGCCGCGCTGCAGGCCGAGTGCGAGGCCTTGCGCGGCGCGGTGGCGCGCGCGTGGAAGGGGCCGCGGTCACCGAGAACCCGCGACGAGGCGAGGGCCGGCTCAAGGCCCTAGAGTGCCCCATCCACCATCGAAAGTTCGCTCATGACCGCCAAGCTCGATCCCGCCCTGCTGCCGGGCCTGTTGTCCCAGCTGCCGGCCTGGTCGCTGGATCCGGCCGCCTCGGCCATCTCGCGCCACCTGGAGTTCGCCGACTTCAACGAGGCCTTCGCGTTCATGACGCGCGTGGCGCTGGTGGCCGAGCGACGCGACCATCATCCGGACTGGTCGAATTCCTACAACGTGGTGGACGTGACGCTGAGCACGCACGACGCGCGCGGCCTGACGATGAAGGACATCGAGCTGGCGCGCTTCATCGACCGCGTGGCGGCGAGCGCGGGTCTTTAGTCGCGTTGGCGCGACGTGCCGGTGATGACGTCGACCATGCTCACCTCCGGCGCGCCACCCAGCAACGCCAGGCCGGTCAGGCCCAGCTCGCGCGGGATCTGGCCGGTGAGGTGGGCGAAGCGGGCGCCGTTGTCGGCGAACACCGCGAAGGTGCCGAACTGGCCCTCGCCGTACGCGTTGGCGAACCAGGCCAGCGTGCCGGCCTCCTTGTCCACCAGCGGCTGGCAGTCGCGCAGCATCTTGGCCACCTCGGCCTCCTTGCCGGGCTTGGCCTTGAAGCGCAGCACCAGGCCCTTGGTGACGCCCTCGAGCACCTTGGGCAGCTTGCTGGCCAGGACCTCGATCTTCGTGGTGACGGGCTCGGACGTCATCAGGCGGCGCTGGGCGCCGAAGAAATTGGCGGCGGCGGTGCCCGCCAGGTGGGCCTCGCGAGCGGCCTCGTCGTCGAACGACGAGACCACGCCGAACTCGCCGCGCATGTAGCGGATGCCGAACCACGCCTGCGTGGACTTCTCCCAGGAAACCTCCGTGGCGAGATCCTCGAGGAACGTGTCCATCGTGTCTTCGTCGGTCTGCGATTCGAAGCGGAACAGCAGGGCTTTGGTGATCATCAGCGTCCTTTCAGGTGTCTCCGGATGCCGCCTCCGGGCGGCTCCGCACGTGCTCGTCTTGTTCCTATCCTACCCAGGAACGGCAGGGGCTGCGCTGGTGTTGTCCCTTTGCGGCCACAGGACGTCAACCGAGGCGCAGCGCGTGCACGCCGAGGATGCCGATCAGGCCGACGGCGATCAGGTAGAACGCGATGATGTAGTTGAGCAGCTTGGGCATCACGAGGATGAGCAGGCCGGCGATGATCGAGATGAGGGGCGTCAGCCCGAGATGGATGTTCAAGAGGAGTCCTTGGATCTGGGGCGCACCGCGAGCCGGCGCGCGTCTTCGTGCCGGCATGGTAGCCGGCGCGGCGCATGCGCGATTTCAGGAATTCGAAACCGTCAGTGACTCCGCCGGCTCGATCAGCTCGCCGATGGGCGCCGGCTCGTGCAGCAGGTGGCCCTGGGCGAAGTCCACGTCCAGCGCGAGCAGGCGCTCGAGCACGGCGGGCTTGTCGACGAACTCGGCCACGGTGGTCAGGCCCATCACCTTGGCCACGTCGGCGAAGCAGCGCACGGCCACCTCGTCGAGCGGGTCGTCCACCAGGTCGCGCACGAACTGGCCGTCGATCTTGAGCGTGTCCACGCGCAGCGTCTTCAGGTAGCCGAACGACGCGGCGCCGGCGCCGAAGTCGTCCAGCGCCACCTTGACGCCGAAGGCGCGCACCTGGTCGATGAACGCCGCCGCGTCGACGATGTTGGTGATGGCGGCGGTCTCGGTGATCTCCAGGCACAGGGCGCCGCACAGTGCCGGGCCGGCCTTGGCGAGCACGTCGAGCGCCCAGCGGTGGAACGACCTGTCGCCCACCGACTGGCCCGACAGGTTCACGCTCAGCAGCGCGATGCAGGGCGGATCGTCGAGCGCGGCCATCCAGTCGACGACATGGCGCAGCACCCAGCGGTCGATGCGCGAGGCGAGGTGGAAGCGCTCGGCGGCCGGCAGGAAGGCGCCGGGCGCCACCAGCGGGCCCGCGTCCTGGCGCATGCGCAGCAGCACCTCGGCGTGCACGCCGCGCGGCATGCCCGGCCGGGGCTTGAGCGGCATCAGGCGCTGCGCGTGGAGCACGAAGCCGTCCTCGTCGAGCGCCTGCTCGATGCGCGTGACCCACTGCGTCTCGAACTGCCGCTCGCGCATCGCCAGGTCGGTATCGAACCACGTGTGCACGCGGTTGCGGCCGGCCTCCTTGGCCGCGTAGCACGAGGTGTCGGCGGCCTGCTGCAGCGCCGCGGTGGTCTGCCAGCGGCGATCCAGCGGCACCAGGCCGATGCTCATGCCGATGCGAAAGCGCCGGCCCTCGTGCACGAAGCGGAAGTCGTCCATGCGGTCGCACAGCTTCTGCGCCACGCGCTGCGCCTGGGGCGTGGCGCAACGCTCCATCAGGATCGCGAACTCGTCGCCGCCCAGCCGCGCCACCGTGTCGCGGGCGCGCACGCTGTCGGTGAGCATGCGCGCCATCTGCTGCAGCAACTGGTCGCCCACCGCGTGGCCGCAGGCGTCGTTGACCAGCTTGAACTGGTCCAGGTCGATGTAGAGCAGGGCGTGCTCGCCGCCGTCCTGCGATGCCTGCAGCAGGCGGCCGAGCCGGGCCTCGAACTCGCTGCGGTTGACCAGGGCCGTGAGTTCGTCGTGCGTCGCGCGCCAGCGCATCTCGCCGCTGAGGCGACGCTGTTCGCTCACGTCGTGGAACACGAGCACCGTGCCCAGCACCGTGCCGTCCTCGCGCCGGATCGGGGCGATGGATTCGCGGATGCCGAACTCCTCGCCGGTGCGCGAGAGCAGCAGCGTGTGGGCGGAGCCTGCCACGCGCCGCCCCTGTTCGAGGCACTCGGTGACCGGATCGGGCGAGGGCTCGCGGGTGCGCTCGTCGACGACGTGGAACACCTGCGTCAGCGCGCGCCCGATCGCCTCCAGCGAGGTCCAGCCGGTCAGGCGTTCGGCCACCGGGTTCAGCCAGGTGATCCCGCCTTGCGCGTCGGTGGTGATGACGGCGTCGCCGATGGACTCCAGCGTCACGCTCAGCAGCGAGCGATCCTCGGCCAGGCTCGCGGCCAGCTCGCGCAGCTCGGTGATGTCCCAGGCGGTGCCGATCAGGCGGGTCGGCTGGCCCTCGCCGTCGCGCATCGCGCGCGCGGTGCCGCGCAGGTGGCGCGTGCGGCCGTCGTCCAGCACGACGCGGTAGTCGCGATCGAGCAGGCGGTCGCCGAGCGTGGCCTGGCGTATGGCCTCGCGCAGGCCCGGCAGGTCGTCCGGATGCACCCGCTGGTTCCACACCAGCGCCGGCGAGGCGCGGCCGCCGCTGGCGTCGCCGAACAGCTGGTACATGCGCGCGTCCCAGATCAGTTCGCCCGTGTCGACGTCGAGCTCCCAGATCCCGATGCCGCCGCTCTCGGTGGCCAGCGCCACGCGGTCGTTGACCACCTTCATGGCCAGGCGTTGCGCGATCTTGTCGCTGATGTCCTGGAACGCGCCGACCAGCCGGATCGGCACGCCGCTCGCGAATTCCGCCGAGCCCACGGCCCGCACCCACAGCCGGCGCCCGTCGGCGCGGATGAATGGCAGCTCGAGGTCCCACGGCGTGCCGTCGGCCATCGCGTGCTGCATCGCCTGCTCGATCGTCGCGCGCGCCTCGCCGGTGTAGAACTGGATGGCGGTGTGGAGCTCCGGCGCGTAGTCCGCGTCGACGCCGTGGATGCGCCGCGTCTCCTGCGACCAGACCACCTTGCCCGTGACGAGGTCCACCTCCCAGCCGCCGATGCCCGCCATGCGCCCGGTGCGGTCGAGGAACAGCTCGCTCTTGCGCAGGGCTTCCTCCTGCAGCTTGCGTTCGGTGATGTCGAAGGTCACCGACAGGTAGCCGACGATGCGACCGTCGGCGTCGACGTCGGGAATGATGCTCTGCTGCACCCATTGCTGGCGGCCGTTGACGCGCGCCGGCACCTCGAAGCGGCGCAGCTCGCCCTGCAGCGCGGCCTCCACGTTCGGGCCGATGACGGCCCACTCCTCCTCGCCGCGGAAGGCCCGGTGCGACATGCCCACCAGCAGCGCCGGATCGATGCCGTAGACGCGGCGCATCTGCTCGTTGGCGTAGCTGCACACCCCGTTCGTGTCCATGCGAACGATGGTGGCGGGCAGGTTGTCGGTGATCGTGCGCAGGCGCCGTTCGCTGTTGGCCAGTTCCGTCTCGGCCTTCTTGCGCGCCGTGATGTCCAGCGACATCACGTAGAAGCCGTCGACGCCGCCGTTCGCGTCGATGTCGGGCACGTAGCTGACGACGAAGGTGGCGTCGGCCTGCAGCGCCATGCCCTGGCGCTCGAAGTGCATCTCGCGGCCGGCCAGCGCGCCCTCCACATAGGGCGCCAGCTCGTCGCGCGTGCGCCGGCCCATCATCTCCGTCATCGTGCGCCCGATGAAGGCCTCGTGCGGCACGCCGAACAGGCTGGTGAATGCCGCGTTGGTGAAGCGGTAGGTCTCCGTCTTGTCGACGTAGGCGATGTAGGCCGGCATGTTGTCGGCGATGGCGCGCAGCCGGCGCTCGCCGAGCTCCAGGCGGCTGCGGCTTTCCAGCAGCGCGCGGGTCATGCCGGCCCGCAGCTTGAGCTCGCGCAGGATGAAGAGGGCGGCGGCGGCCATCATTGCCACCAGCAGCATCAGCGTGGTGCCGGCCCAGGTTTCGGCGGCGTGCCGCGCCCTGCGGCCGACGGCGATGCGTTCGTCGAAGCGGCGGCCCTCGGTGGCGATCATCGCGTTCGCGGTGTCTTCGATGTCGTGCCGCAGTTGCACGCCCTGGCCGTCGAGCAGGAGTGCGCGGGCCTGGTCCGGATGATCCGGCGTCAGGGCAACGGCCCGGTCGAGCCGGTCGAAGTGCGCGGCGACGACCGCGCGCAGCCGTGCCAGCAGCGCCAGTTGCCCGGGATCGTCGCGCACCGCGTGCGCCAGGGTGTCGAGGTTGCGCATCGCGCCGGCCTCGGCCGCCCGGTAGCGGGGCAGCCCGTCGGGCGTCCCGAGCAGGTGGCCGAGCTCGCCCGATTCGGCGTCGAGCACCGCCAGCGCCACGGCCTGCACGGCCGCCACGCTGGCACGCGTGCGGTCGGCCCAGCCGGCCGTCTCGTCGAGCCGGACGGATTGTTCACGGGTCGTCCAGGCGATGCCGCCCAGCACGACGACCCCGATGGCGACGACGAGTGCAAACGCGCGACGCAGGCGCGCGGAAGATCGATTCATGCTCGCAGTAGCCTGGAAGTGCCCGAGCCGGTCTCCGCCGGTCTGCGCGCACGCCATCCCTGGCCGCAGTCTACGGCGGCATGGGGCCTGCGGCGCATCGCTGGCCCCCTGGTTGACCCGGGGTCGGCGGGCCGATTTGGCAGGTTGCGAAGGGTTTTGACGCGTCCGCGCCACGAATCGGGCCGCCGCGCGCCTGCCCTACACTGGGAAATGCCTGTCTTCGAGATCAAGCCCGTCTTCATCGACGGCACCGACGCCGCCGCCGAGTGGGTCGACAACGAACATTCCGCCTGGAACGAACCGCTGCTGCGCACCACGGCGCCGCTGGCCGAGCGCTGGGCGGTGCCGGCGCTGGAGCTCTACCGTTCCGAGAGCATCGCCACGGCGGTGCTGTTCCACCCCACGGCCCACGTCGTGTCGCAGGGCGTGCGCGACGAGCTGTCGCACTTCGCGGAGCTGGAGTTCCTGCCGGTGGACGTGGCCGGCTACGGGCAGTTCTACGCGATGCACGTGCTCACCAGCTGCGAGCTGCCGCCGGGCAGCCAGGCCGACACCGGCCCGGGCACCGACATCGCGCTGATTCGCGCGTTCCCGAAGGCGTTCGAGGCGCCGGCGCCGTTCTTCCGCATCCGCCATCCCGGCACGCTGACGGCCGGCGGCATGGCGGTGTGCGTGCCCGACATCTACGCGAGCGAGGCCGCCGCCACGGCGGTGATGCGCGTGGCGGGCAAGTTCCTGCGGGCGGTGCGGGTGCCTACCAGCTAGCCAACGCCGTCATCCTGCGACTGCGCGCAGGATGACCGCTGCCGCACTCACGTGCGATAGCTCGCGTCCATCCGATCGAGCTTGCGCAGCAGCGCCGGCCACACGAACGCGCCGCCCTGGCTGGCGGTCTGCACCCGCATCGATTCGGCCACGCCGGCCACGATCTGCGGGTGCACCTGCGTGAGCGGGCCGCCGGCCTGCGCGGCGAGCTGGATCTGGCAGGTGGTCTCGAACATGTACATCGCCAGGAACGCGTCGGCGATGGACGGGCCCACGGTCAGCAGGCCGTGGTTGCGCAGCATCAGGTAGTTGGCGTTGCCGAGGTCGGCCTGCAGACGCGGCTTCTCCTCGTCGCGCAGGGCCACGCCCTCGTAGTCGTGGTACGCGAGCGAGGCCAGCACGAAGGTGGACTGCTGCGAGATCGGCAGCACCCCGCCGGCCTGCGCGCTCACGGCCACGCCCGCGCGGGTGTGCGTGTGCAGCACGCAATGCGCGTCGTCGCGCACCGCGTGGATGGAGCTGTGGATCACGAACCCGGCGCGATTGACGGGGAACGACGAGTCGCCGCGCTTGTTGCCCTCCTGGTCGATCAGCACCAGCGACGACGCGGTGATCTCTTCGAACATCAGGCCGTACGGGTTGATCAGGAAGCTGTGGTCGTGGCCGGGCACGCGCGCGCTGATGTGCGTGAACACGAGGTCGCTCCAGCCGTAGGCGGCCACGAGCCGGTAGCAGGCGGCGAGGTCGCAGCGCAGCTGCCATTCCTCGTTGCTGACCTTGTCCTTCAGGGACGGGATGTGCATGACGGTCTCCTTCGTTGGCGGCGGCCGCGTCGGCGCAGGCCTGCATGCCGCAGCATAGACCTTCGTGGCCGGCCGCGCTGACGCGCGTGGGACAGGAGCCAGGCTATGCGCTGGCCCAGGCCAGGCGGCTCGCGCGCCGCCGGGCGATGGCGTCGGCGACCTGGCGCAGCAGCAGGGCGTCGGCGGGCGTCCAGGCGCGTGCCGAGTCGATCTGCTCGCAGCCCACGAAGCCGCTGACGTGGTCGTCCGAGACGATGGCGGCCTGCAGCAAGGCGCCCACGCGCTGCGGCTCGAGGTAGGCGTCGCGCTGGGCGTGGAGCCGGCGATCGGCCGCGACGTCCGCGCTGGCGTACGCGCCCTGGCCCACCAACTCGCCCAGCCAGGCCGACGGCGCCTCGATCTGCAGCGTCACGATGTCGGTCAGCGGCCTGCCGACGCGCGCGTCGTGGCCGCCGATGCGCGTGAGGGTCGCGCGCCCGGGCACGTCGGTGATCGTCCATACCGCCACGCGCGAGCAGTACAGCCGGCGGGCGAGGTGCGCGCCGAGGTAGTGCGCGGCGACCCGCTGGTCGATGAGGCCGCGGGCCAGCCCGTCGTCGATGCGGGCGAGCAGGCGTCGGAAGTCCTTCACGACACCTTGAACGTGGCGACCGACTGCGCGAGATGCTCGGCCTGGCTGCGCATGCTGTCGGCGGCCGCGGCGGATTCCTCGACGAGCGCGGCGTTCTGCTGCGTGACCTGGTCCAGCTGCGCCACGGCCTGGCCCACCTGCTCGATACCGCGCGTCTGCTCGGTGCTGGCGGCGCTGATCTCGCTGACGAGGTCGTTGACGCGCTGCACCTGCGTGACGATGCGCTGCATGGTCTCGCCGGCCTCGGCCACCTGGCGCGCGCCGTCGTCCACCTGGCCCACGCTCTGCGAGATCAGGTCCTTGATCTCGCGTGCGGCCTGGGCGCTGCGTTGCGCCAGCGCGCGCACCTCGCCGGCCACCACGGCGAAGCCGCGGCCCTGTTCGCCGGCGCGCGCCGCTTCCACGGCGGCGTTGAGCGCCAGCAGGTTGGTCTGGAACGCGATGCCGTCGATCACGCCGACGATGTCGGCGATGCGGCGCGAGCTCTGCGTGATGTTGTCCATCGTGGCGACGACGTTGCCGACCACGCGGCCGCCGCGCACCGCGACGTCGCGCGCCGAGGCCGCGAGCTGCGCCGCGGCGCCGGCGTTGTCGGCGTTCTGGCGCACGGTGGACGTGATCTGTTCCATCGAGGCGGCCGTCTGCTGCAGGTTGGCCGCCTGTTCCTCGGTGCGCTGGCTGAGGTCGATGTTGCCGGTGGCGATCTGCGCCGATGCGGTGCCCACCGATTCGACGCCGCTGCGCACGTCGGAGACGATCACGCGCAGGTTGGCCACCATCTTGCCGAGCGCACGCTTGAGTTGCGCCGTCTCGTCGCGTCCGCGGGAATCGATGTCGCGCGTCAGGTCGCCGCCGGCCACGGCTTCGGCCACCTGCACGGCCTCGCGCAACGGCACGGTGATCGCGCGGGCGATGGCCACGCCCAGCGCGGCCGCCAGCGCCACGGCCGCGGCCAGCATCGCGATGACCTGGTGGCGGCTGCTCTCGTAGAGCTCGCGTGCCGACCGCGCATCGGCGCTGGCGCCCGCGTCGTTGAACGCTGTGAGCTTGCGCATCGAGGCGATCGCGGCGTCGAAGGGCTTGACCGCGCCCGTCACCGCCGCCAGCACCTGGTCGGGCTGGCCGCCGTGCGCCAGTGCGGCCGCCTGGTCGCTGAGCGCGACGTAGTCCCGCCAGTCCCGCATGGCCTGTTCGTAGAGCGCCTTTTCCTGCGCGTCGAGCACGAACTGCGCGTACTTCGCGCGCGCGGCCTCGAATTCGTCCAGCGCCTGCTGGCGGCTGGCCAGCACCGGCGCGATGTCCTCTGCCGGGGTGACGCCCATGCGGTAGTCGCGCACGCGCAGGCGCGTGGCGGCTTCGACCATGTGCGAGCTGTCACGCACGCCCGAGACGCGGAAAGTGAGGATCTGGTCGGTCACGCCGTAGATGCGCGCGAGCTTGAGGGCGGCCATGCCGCCGAGCCCGAACATCAGCAGCAGCACGCTGCCGAAGGCGAGCGCGAGCTTGCCGCGGACGGTGAGGGAGTCGAGAACGCGCATGGCGGGGCCTTGTGACTGTGGTCGATACGCTTCTATCGGCCAACCGGCGCGCTTCGAGAGCGAAATTTACACGTAAATATACATGTCGCTTTACGCGTACGCTTTGGAGGTAGCATGTCACCATGCCATCAAGAATGTCTTCCAGCACGCCGCCCGTCCCTGCGCGCCCTCGTGTGCGGCGCGGCAGCGAGGCCGATGCCGAGCGGCTGCGCGACGAACTGCTCGCCGCCGCGCTCGCCCTGTTCATCGAAGGCGGCCTCGAAAAGGTGACCATGCGGGCCGTGGCCACCCGGGTAGGCGTGTCGGCCATGACCCCGTACCGCTACTTCGAGGACAAGGGCCACCTGCTGCGCGGGATCTGGCAGCACGTGCTGGGCAACATGACCGACAGCGTGCGACGGGCATCGGAGGGGGTGGAGGACGCACGCGAACGGATCCGCGCCCAGGTCAACGCGTTCATCGACTATTGGGAGGCGCACCCGCAGCACTACCGGCTGGTCTACATGACGGAGCAGACCACCCGGCGCGACGAGCGGGGCGAGTTCACCCGGTTGCCCATCTACGCGGGGGCGCTCGACATCTCGCTGGACGCCAGCCGCCGCCTCGCGCTGCAGGTGGGCGGCGACCCTGCGCACGCGAAGCTGGCCAGCGACGTCCGCTTCATGATGATCAGCGGCTACCTGCATGCGCGCCTGGTCAACCGGCGCTATCCGTGGAGTGCCGAGGACCTGCTGCGGCCGGCCTTCGTCGAGCTGATCCTCGTGGCGGTGGAGAACTGCTTGCGCAACGGCCCGCAGGTGGCGCCGGCGCCCGCATCCGCGAAGAAACGAAGTCGGGCCAGAGCCTGAGGGAGGGCTCAGCCGGGCCGCTGGTCGGTGGAAGGCTTCTGCCAGAGGTTGATGCCGCCCTCGACCGCGTGCTGGTCGATTGCCGCGAGCTCCTCGGGCGTGAAATCCAGGCGCGCCATCGCGCCGGCCAGGTCGACGATCTGCTCGGGGCGGCTGGCGCCGATCAGCGCCGAGGTGACGCGCGCGTCGCGCAGCACCCAGGCCGTGGCCATCTGCGCCAGCGTCTGGCCGCGCGACTTCGCCATCTCATTGAGCGCGCGGACATGCGCGAGGTTGGCGGCGCTCAGGTACTCGGGCTTGAACGAGCCGCCACCGGGCCGGTTGATGCGCGCGTCGTCCGGCACGCCGGCGAGGTACTTGTCGGTGAGCAGGCCCTGCGCCAGCGCGCTGAAGGCGATGCAGCCGGCGCCTGTGTCTTCCAGCGCGTCCAGCAGGTCTTGCTCGATCCAGCGGTTGAGCAGGCTGTAGGAGGGCTGGTGGATCAGCAGCGGCACCCCCAGCGACTGCAGGATGGCCGCGGCCTCGCGCGTCCTGGCCGCCGAATGGCTGCTGATGCCCACGTACAGCGCCTTGCCCTGGCGCACGGCCGTCGCGAGCGCACCCATGGTCTCCTCCAGCGGCGTGTCGGGATCGAAGCGGTGCGAGTAGAAGATGTCGACGTAGTCCAGGCCCATGCGCTTCAGGCTCTGGTCCAGGCTGGCCAGCATGTACTTGCGCGAGCCGCCGCCCTGGCCGTAGGGGCCGGGCCACATGTCGTAGCCGGCCTTGCTCGAGATGAGCAACTCGTCCCGGTAGGGGCGGAAGTCGCGCCGCAGGTGCTCGCCGAAGTTGGTCTCGGCGCTGCCGTAGGGCGGGCCGTAGTTGTTGGCGAGGTCGAAGTGCGTGATGCCGAGGTCGAACGCCGTGCGCAACATGCGGCGCTGGGTCTCGAAGGGCGTTGCGTCGCCGAAGTTGTGCCACAGGCCCAGCGAGATGGCGGGCAGCTTCAAGCCGCTGCGGCCGCAGGTCCGGTAGGGCATGCGGCCGTCGTAGCGTCCGGGTTCGGCAGAGTAGGTCATCGCGGCTGGCTGCAGTGAAAACAGCGGCGATTCTTACTCACTCCGGGCAATGGCAGTTCTCACGATTCGAGCGCCTGCCATGCCGGAACGGATATCAATAGTCGATGCGCGTCACCTTGGTGCCTTGCAGCGTCGCGCCCGCCATGATGCCGGCGTTGGTCAGCACGAAGGCCACCGTGGGCGCCTGCGCCGCGTTGGCGTCGATGGCACCGTTGGCGCCGGCGGTCAGCACCGCGACGGAGGCGTCGACGCCGCCCGACCAGCCGTGGCTCGCCTTGAAGCGCTGCAGCGCGTCCTCGGTCAGGAACAGGAAGACCAGCGCACGCGACTGCGCGCCGATCTGCCAGCCCACCGAGCCGGTGGTGGTGCGGTAGTAGCCTTCCACGATGCCGTGCTCGCGCAACTGGCCCTCGCCGTAGGCGCCGCCCACCACGAGGCCGGCCGAGATCACGCGCGGAAAGACGAGCACGCCGCGCGCCTTGGCCACCAGCTCACGCGAGCCGGGGTTGCTGGCATACAGGCGATCGAGGGTCTCCTGGTAGCTGGAATCGACGGCGTGGCGCGACTCGGCGGTGCTGGGGCTGCTGCCTTCCGAGGGCGTCGTGACGCTGGCGGTGGTCGAGCAGCCGGCGAGCGCGGCGGCGGCGACGAGCGCGACGAGGGGGAGGAGGCGGGTGGTCTTCATGATGAGCGAGTCCTTGTAGGGTGAGGCGGCCGGTCGGCGACCGGCGCGGTGGAGCGACTCAACCCCCATGGCAAACGTGATGCCAGGGGCTGTCCGGATGCGGCCCGCGTGACCCGCGCAACCTGCCGACGCGCCTGCATGCCTAGTCCGCAGCGACTCGCACCTCGACGAGATGGCTTTCGCCGTCGTCGACCAGCGCGACAAGCGTGCCGTTCACCGGCACACCGTCCAGCGTGATCCCGCCGGGAGTCCCGTCGTCCGACACTCGCCTGACTTCGATCCGGTAGAGAGTGTCGTTGCGTCGATACGTGACGTCGAACGACGTCCAATCGGATGGGATGCACGGCCGCACCCTCAGGTTGCCTCCGTCGATGCCGAGCCCGAGCAGCGATTCGGTGATGCATCGATAGAGCCAACCCGCTGCTCCCGTGTACCAGGTCCACCCGCCGCGGCCGACGTGGCCAGTCGTCGAATAGATGTCGGAAGCGACGACATAGGGTTCGGTCCTGTAGGTTGCCACATCGGCCGCCGTCTCGGCGTGGCGGATCGGATTGAGGATGTCGAACAGATCCCAGGCGCGCTGTGCATCGCCCAGTTCGGCGAACGCCATGGCAGCCCACACGGCCGCGTGCGTGTACTGGCCGCCGTTCTCGCGCACGCCCTGGACGTACCCCTGGATATATCCAGGACTCGGATTCGAGTGGTCGAACGGCGGTGCGAGCAGCTTGATCAGCTTGTCCTGGCGGCTCACGAGCTGGTCGTCGAGGGCGTTCATCGCGGCTGCGGATCGATTCCTGTCGCCCGCGCCTGACAGCACGGCCCAGCTTTGGGCGATCGAGTCGATCCGGCACTCGGCGTTGGCCGACGTGCCCAGCGGCGAGCCGTCATCGAACCAACCCCGGCGATACCACGCGCCGTCCCAGGCACTTGCCTGGATGGCATCGCGCAAGCGCGCGGCCTCGGTGGCGCAGCGATCGGCGAAGGCCTGGTCGTTGCGCGATGCCGCGATTTCGGCAAATCGCGTCATCACGTGGCTCAGGAAGAAGGCCAGCCACACGCTCTCGCCCTTGCCCTGCGCGCCGACGGCATTCATCCCGTCGTTCCAGTCGCCGGTGCCCATCAGGGGAAGGCCGTGGGCGCCGAACCTCAGGCCGTGGAGGATGGCGCGCCGGCAGTGCTCGTAGAGCGACCCGATTTCGGCGGATTCTGCCGCCAGGTCGTAGTTCGACTCCTCGCCGTCCTTGAGCAGCCGACCCTCGAGGAAGTGCACGGACTCGTCCAGCACGCCCGCGTCACCGGTCGCCTGCACGTAGCGCCAGGTGGCGAGCGGCAGCCACAGGTAGTCGTCCGACACCCTCGTGCGCACGCCGCGCCCCGACGGCGGATGCCACCAGTGCTGCACGTCGCCCTCCGGAAACTGGCGCGATGCGGCGAGAAGCAGATGCGTCCGCACCTGCGCGGGCACGGCATGCACCAGGGCCATCACGTCCTGCAACTGGTCGCGGAAGCCAAACGCCCCGCTGGCTTGGTAGAAGGCCGTGCGCGCCCAGACGCGGCAGGCGAGCACCTGGTAGACGAGCCAGCCGTTGACGAGCAGATTCAGCGCCATGTCGGGGGTGCGCACCTGCAGCACGCCGAGCGTGCGCTGCCAGTGCTGCTCGACCGCGCCCAGCGATTCGGCGGCGGCCGGCGCTCCGCGCCAGCGTGCGACGAGACGGGAGGCCTCCTCGGCCGTCGTGCCGGCGCCAAGGCGGAACACGACCTGGCGCGACTCGCCGGCGGCGAGTTCCAGCGGCACCCGGATCGCGGCGCAGGGATCGAGCGCCGCACCGACGACACCGTCGAGTCGGGGCTGCGTCATCGCGGCAGGCCTGTCGATCGATCCGTTCGCGCCGAGGAAGGTCGCCCGATCGCCCGTGAACGTGACCTCACCCGCGTCGCCGGACGCGGCCGTGCCTGCCGGGTCGGTGTCGAAGAAGGCCGTGCGTCCCGCGAAATCGGTGTTGTACGGATTGACGGCCAGCAGCGCGCCGGTGCGCGGGTCGACGCTCGTGGACACGTGCAAACGCGTCGCCTCGGCCTGGCCGCCGAGCACGCAGTCGACGTAGCCCGTCACCGACAGTCGGCGCGTTCCCGGTGACCGATTGCGCAGCACGAGCGTGGAGAACTTTACCGGCGCGTCGATGGCCACATGGAGCGTCAGCTCGGACTCGATGCCGTCGTGCTGGTGTTCGAATACGCTGTAGCCGAATCCATGGCGCGTCACCACCGGCCCGTCGCCTGCGCAAGGCAACAACGTCGGCGACCAGAAGCGGCCGCTGTCTTCGTCGCGGATGAAGATCGCTTCGGCGCTGGTGTCCGCTATCGGATCGTTCGACCACGACGTCAGCCGGAACAGCTGCGCGTTCTCGCTCCACGTGCTCGCGCTGCCGCTCTCCGAGACGATCGTGCCGAACGCCGGATTGGCGAGCACGTTGATCCATGGCATCGGCGTCATGGCTTCGCGCGAGGCGGTGATGACGTATTCGCGACCGTCGGCGGAGAAGCCTCCGAGTCCGTTGTCGAATTGGCGTGGGCCGCGCCCGAGCGCGCTGGCGGCTCCGACTTCGCTCGGGGCGAGCGGCGACACCGGCTCGTTGCCCGACTTCACGAAGGAAGTCGTCGGCACCGACGCATCCATCCGCGTGTCGAGCAGCTCGGCCAGCGTGCCGTCGCCGCCGACCAGCGCGATGCGCGCGACCGTCTGCAGCAGGACGCGTTCCGCCTCCGTGATGGACGCGCCCGCCAGCAAGAACACCTGCCCCTTCTTGTCCTCTCCGGTGCCCGCCTCGGCCACCAGGTCGGCCAGCCTTCGATGCAGATCGCCCTGGCGCTCGTCTCCGTCATCGACGATCACCAGATCGGTGACCACGCCGTGCGCCTTCCAGTACGTGTGCGCCTTGAGGAGTGTCGCCGCCATGTCGACGCAGGCCATGTCGGCGACGCTGACGAACGCGATCGGCAGGTCGCCGGAGATCGCGTGCGCCCACAGCCCCGACTGACCGAGGCGATTGCGCAGCAGCACGGCGGCATCGGCGCGCAACGAGCCGTTGGCGTAGAGCATGCTGGCCGCGAGTCGGTCGTAGACACGCGCGTCAGCGGCAGTCAGCCCGGCCTCCATCAGTCTCTCGCGGGCGTGCACCGCGGCGGCCTCGATCGCGGCGTCAACGGCTTCGAGGTCGCGATATTTCCGTGCCAGCGCCAAGCACGCCTCGCGCGAATCGGCCACGCCGGTGACGAGCGCGACGGAACTCATGGCTCCCGGCTGAACGTGCACGGCTCGGCGCGCGGCGACCACAGGATCGAGCACCGCACCGGCCGTGCCGGACAGCGGCTCGTCGCTGTCGAGCGCGGCCGGGCGGCGCGTGCTGCGGCCCCGCCCGATGAAGCGGGCGCGATCCGTCTCGAACGACGTCGAACCCGGTTCGTCGTCGGCGGCTACCAGCGCGTGAAACATCCACGTGCGTGGCTCCTTGGGAGTCTGCGGGCGGCGCGTGCACAGCAGCGTCTGCGTGGCGGGATCGATCTCGGTCTGAACGAACAGTTTCTGGAAGGCCGGGTGGTCGGCGTCGCCCGCCGCAGATCCGAGCACGATCTCGGCATAGCTGGTCAGGATCAATGCCGACGACGATGGCGCGTCGGTCCTGATCCGGATGCGACGCAGCTCGACGTCGTCGACCGGCGAGACGGCGACCACCGTCTCGATCGTCACGTCGCCATCGCGGCGGACCACGGTCGTCCGGCCGGGCGCGAAGTCGACGTCGTACGCATCGGCACGCAGCACGGTTGGCTGGAAGGTGGTCGACCAGACGCGGCCGGACACGCTGTCGCGAACGTAGCAGAACGTGCCGCATGCATCGCGCGCCGCGTCGTCCCGCCAACGGTTGACGGCCACATCGCCGCGGCGGCTGCTGCTTCCGCCCGCGCTCGACACCATCGCGCCGAGACGGCCGTTGCTGAGCAGATGGATGTCCGGCATCGCGGGCGACTGGACATTCTTGGCATGGGTCATCGATAAGCCTCAGGGGGTGACCGGCCACCTTACATCGCAAGCCTGTCGCGCGGTTTTCGGGCCGAATTGCCCGCTGGCTGCAATCGGCGTGCCGCCCCCTTGCACCAGGGCAGTTCAACTGCCGTGCCGTCACTCGATCCGCGGCCTCTTTGCCAGCTGGACGTCCTGGCGGCGAATCCTCGCAAATGGCGAGGATCACCTGGTCCGCAACCCGAGCCGCTCCTGCAATGCCGCCCGATACCGCCGGCTCGTGGGCAGACGCTGTCCATCGTGCAGCAAGACCTCGGCTTCGCCGTCGGGGCCGCCCTCGAGTGCGCGCACATGGGACAGGTTGACGATGGCGGTCCGATGCACGCGGCAGAAGCCTGCGGGCTCGAGCTCGGCTTCGATCGAGGCCATGCTGCGCCGCAAGGAATGCGTGCGTTCGGCGACGTGCAGGTCGACGCAGTAGTCGGCCGACTCGACCCAGGCGACATCCGCGAGCGCCACGAAGTGCACCGGCCGGCCGCTGCGCACGGCCAGGCGCGTGGGCGCGGCCGCGGCGCCGCGTGCGGCGCGGGCCTGCGCGACCTGTTCCTCGGCGCGCGCCAGCGCCAGGCCGAAGCGCGCATCGGCATAGGGCTTGATCTGTTGGCGCAATGCGTCGAGCTGCGCCTGGGCAAGCTGGCGCGCGAGGTCCGCAGAGGCGGTGCGCTGTGCGGCAAGCCGCTCGCCGGCCTCCAGCATGCGGCCTGCCACCACGATGCAGTAGTAGACGAACAGCGAAGCGAGAAGCCACGTGTAGGCCTGAACCTGGAACAGCTCCAGGACAGGCCGCGGCGGTGCGTTCGGATTCCACGGGTTGAGCAGGTGTTCCGTGAGCCCGACCCACAGCGACGCGATCGTGGACAACACGATCCAGCCCGCGCCGTGCGCTCCCCACGCGCGCAACGCCGTGGCGGTGTCAATGCGCCCGTTCTGCCAGCGCACGCTTGGCGGTGCGCGCACGCTCAGCCGCATCACCGCGGGCGTGGCCAGCGCCCCATGGCAGCCAGCCCAACAGCTGGAACACGAACAGCTCGACCCAGGCATGGTGCATCCCCATGGCCTTCATCGACACCACCGTCTGGGTGGCATCGACCAGGCCGATACCACCCCAGATGGCGGCGATGGAACGCCAGCGCGGTCCGGGAACGAAGCGGTCTTCGGAAGTCATGGCGAAATGGTACGCGCTCGTGCGTCTGCGGCGCGGCCGTTGCAGCGAATCGACGCCCGCGTGCAGCCGACGTACTCGCCCGCAACGGCGTCCCTGCGCATCATCGCGGCATGATGAAAATTCCTTTCGCTCTCGCCGCCGCGGCGCTCGTTGCGAGCCTGCCCATCGCCGCATCCCCTTCGGCGTCCTACGACGATCAGGCCTTGACGATGCGGGCCCCCGCTCCCGCGGAGGTCGCCCCGGCGCCACTCGCCTGCGACGGCGACAAGCTGCACGCGCCGCCCGACTACCGCGAATGGATCTATGTCACGACCGGCATCGACATGAGCTACAGCCGCGTCAACCTGCCCGGCCACCACATGTTTGACAGCGTGTTCGTGAATCCCGCTGCATGGCAGGCCTTCAGCCGCACCGGCACATGGCCGGACAAGACGGTCATGGTGCTCGAGGCGCGCGGCGCGAACACGAAGGACCGGCGGGCCTGGCCGACAGCCGCTCCGAGGATTCAGGGTACGAGAGAGAAGGTGACGTAACCGGAGCCTGCCTCGGCAAGCTGCTTGATTCCCGCCGTGCCCGCACTGATCGCGACGAATTTGAGGCTCCGCTGGGTGTCCTTCGCATGCTTCGCGAGCTCCAGGGCCGCGGTCAACCTGTCGCTGGCATGAGGCGCCAGATCGTTGTACGGAAGTTCGAGATTCGCTCCGGCAGTCATGAGCGAATTGAGATACGGGGCTTTGAACGTGGTGTTGATCAAGTGATGTCTCCGTCGTTTTCGGGAAGCATAGTCCTGGATCGACTTCTTGTCTGGCCGCGCGAGGCGGTCGCGATCGCCGAGGATCGGATGGCGGTTCTTTTCTCTACGGCTTCGGCAAGTTGCCCGGCGCATAGGGGGCGACCGGGCCATCGCCTCGATGCTCCACGTTTTCCGGCGCGTGTCCATCATCCTGCATGCGCTGATGGACGGAGTCGTCGGCGATCAGTCCCTGGCGGAACACGCGGTCGGCGAGGCCGAGTGCGTCCCATACGGGGCTCTCGACCCATGCGCAGTGGCGCAGGTCGGACGGATCCGGCTTGACGGTGCACGCCGGATGCGGGTCGAGGCGAACGCCGACGTCGGATTGCCGGAGCCGATTGACGAACCAGTCGAGCGGCGTGTCCGAGAGGCCATGCTCCGGGAAGCCGCCGCCGACGTCGCAGTGGCCGCCGGGAAACAGTGCCTGGGTGACGCGCGAATCGTCGTCCCACAGCGTCGGAACGAAGGTCTCGCGGCGCTCGTCCAGTGCGACGGCATGGACACCCAGCGCAATGTTCTGGTTCAGCGTCGTGTCGCAGAAGCGGAACAGGTCGGCCACGCCGGCGCCCCGGTAGGCGGGAATGCCCAGGGCCCCGACCGTGTCCCACACGACGACCGCGGCGATCTTCACCGGAACGAAGGAATCCGCCGAAAGCGTCCTGGCCTTGGCGAACGCCTTGCGCCATTCGATGAGTTCCACACCGAAGTCGAGAATCTTCTGGAACAGGTCGTCATGGCCGTAGCGCCAGCGGAACCACGCGGCGGCCGCGGTGTCGAAGCGGCTGTTGTCGTCGCACGCGGCCAGTTCGGGCTTCAGGAGTCCGGCGCCGGCGATCAGTCCGGCCAACGCGCGCGCCGTGTACGCGCCGCGACTGAAGCCGACGATGACGATGCGATCGCCTTGCACATAGTTGCGCGAGATGAAGGTATAGCCGCGGGCGATCCGGGCCGTGACGCCCACGCCGAACGCGCCGCCCGCGATTCGATCGGGCAGCTTCGAGGAGTCGCCGACGCCGTGGACGTATTTCGCGATCTGCACGCTCTGCCCCGTCACCGGATCGACGGTCGACTTCTCCATCTCCAGCCCGCCCCACGACGTGCCCCTGGGCTGCAGGTCGCCCGAGAGCCATGCGAACAGCTTGCAGACGTTCGTGAGCTGCGGCTCGCAGCCGCTGTCGTTGGTCGGCGCGTGCCCGTCGTGCGCCAGATCATCCTGGTCAGGGCCGTTCCAGGTGCCGTCGGCACAGAAAACAATCGTCTTTGGCATCGCTCATCTCTGGCCGCAACCGTGCGGGCCCGTGATGTTCCAGCCGGGCAAGGTCGGCGTCAAACGGGTCGGGGCCGAAAACATGGGGGGCTTCCTGGTCCGTCGGCGCGGTACCCCGACTTCCCGAATGGCGGGCCCTCAGCCTTCCCCGGCTTTGCGAAGCTGACGCCAGGCCACCATCATCGTCACGGCGAACGCGAGGTTGAGGAAGGCCGGGGGCAGCAACGCCACCCATCCGAACGGCGTCAGCGAGGGCACGGCCGCGATGTAGGACAGGTCGGTGAACAGGTCGGAGCTGCGCGCGCCGGCCACGATCACCAGCCACAGCGGCTGGGTGCGCCAGCGCAGCAGCGCGATCGCCTGCACCAGCGCGAACGCGGCCCATTGCCCGCCCGCACGCCGCAGCAGCGCGACGTCGAAGCCGAGCGGACCGGCGTGGTGGAACAGATGGAACCAGAGATCGGGCTGCCACCACGACATCACGCACAGCGCGGTGTCCTCGAACAGGGCACCGCCGAGGAACAGCAGCATCAGCGCCTTGACCGGCGGCGTGATCATCCTGCGACCCGGTCGGGCGCCGCGGCGGGCGCGGCCTGGCCCTCGGACAGCACCGAGGCCTCCACGGGCGCCACCTGCGTCGGCGCGCCCGCCGTCGCGTCCAGCGTGACCGGTGGCCCGAGATCGGCCGGGACGTCGACCTGCCCGAGCGGCCGCGCGTGCACGAGCCAGTCGATCATCCAGGCCACGGTGGTCTGGTCGCGCTCGAGGTAGTGCGTGTGCGCCCCCAGGCCCAGGCACACCTCCACCTCGCGCGCCGCGTGCAGCCCGGCTTGCGCGGGCGGCGTCGGGTTGAAGCCCGTGTAGGCGTCGACGCGTCCGAACGGGTCGTGGCCCACCGTGTTGACCGTCGGGTGCGCGAGCACCGGCTGGTGCGTCGCGTTGCTCCAGAGCCAGCGGCCCACGTAGTCGCCGCTGCAGAACGCGTTCATCCAGCGCTGCACGCCGATGTCGCTGGCGCGCGGGCCGAACACGTTGCCGTTGCGGGCGGTCACCCACGCGTAGAGGCCCGGGAAGCGCGCGCTGTAGAGCTGGCGCAGCGGGCATCCGAGGGTCAGCAGGCTCACCGGCGGCAGCGGCTTGCCATCCAGCAACGGCGCGTCGTCGGGCGTGGGCGCGAGCTGCGCGCGGCTGGCGAGAAAGCGCAGCATCTCCGCGCTGATCACCGTGCCCTGGCTGTGCGCCACCACCACCACGCGGTCGTAGCCCTGCGACTGCACGTGGCGCAGCAGCGCGGCGTAGCGCGAGAAGATGTGGGCGCGCGGGATGTTGGTGCGCGGGAACTCGCGGAAGTGGTTGTCCACGTCGAGCGCCACGTCCAGCGGTCCGCGCAGCGACGGGATGCGGCGCGACAGCTGCCCGCCCAGCACCGACAGCGCCGCGCCGACGCCGGCCGCGCTGAAGACGAGCGCCTGCAGCGGATCGAACAGCGTGCGGGTGATGCCGGACACGCCCGCCTCGGCGGCGTCCAGCAGCGCGACCAGGGCGGTCAGGCCCATGCGGTCGAGCTGGTTCGTCACCATGCCTTGCTCGAACACGGTGGTGAGGAACAGCAGCGCGAGCCCCAAGCTCAGCGTGACGCCCAGCAGGCTGATGATGGCCACGACGAGGTCGAGCCAGCGATAGCCCGTCGTCAGCCAGCGACCCAGCGCCCGCGCGTGCTGCGTGCGCTGGCGCAGGGTGGCGGCGGCATGCCTGGGGCGCAGCCGGTCCAGCGCCTGCTGGTGCGCGTCGCGCCGAGCATCGGCGATCAGCTTGAGCTCGGCGGCCACGCTGGGCGTGAACATCGTCAGCAGCCAGGCCACCAGCGCCAGCAGCAGCGTGGCCAGCAGCGAGAACGCGCTGGTGCTCTTGACGTAGCGGTCGTCCAGCACCGCGTGCGCGCTGGGCAGCGCCTGCGCGGCGGCGGCCGTCGTGGCGTTCCTGCTGGTCCACATGCACACGTTGGTGCCGGCCGACGGCGCCGGCTTCGGCGCGGCGGCGGCCGGCTCGAACGCGAAGATGCAGGGACGGTAGCCGGCACCCTCCACGGAGGCGTCGAGCACGTTGTTGACCAGCGCCCAGAGGGTCATGGTCACCACCAGGAACATGCCGAACGATACGGTGATGCCCAGGCGCCCCGTAGCGATGCTCGCGCGTGACGCGTAGCCCGATTCATGACCGGCCACGACGCCGGCGAAGAACCACACGACCAGCAGCGGCCCGGCGACGATCCACCACCACTTGATCGCCAGCAGCACGGCCTCGGTGGCGAACAGCGCCGCGTGCACCCACACGTCGCGCCAGGCCGGCGCGGCCAGCACCTGCGTCTCGTGCACGGCGCTGCCCAGCATCAGCAGCGTCGCCGCCGCCCACATCCAGCGGCCCGCCACGTGCACCAGCGGGAAGCGGTCGTCGGCCACGCGCAGGGCCGCCTCGTTGACCATCGTGAGCAGGGTGAGGAACGTGACGGCGGTGATCCATTGCAGCGCCGACGGCACCACGAACAGCGCGCCCAGCGCCGCGACGGCCAGCGCGGCCGGCAGCAGCGCCTGCAGCCACTTCCCGTCGCCCCAGCGGTATCCCAGCCGCAGCAGCGACAGCAGCACCACGGCGCCGGCCACGCCGCGGTGCAGCCACAGCTCGCGCGCCGCGGAGACGGCGCCGGCGGCCGGATCGGCGGCGACCTGCGGCGCGACGCCCGATGTGAAGCCCAGGCCCACCACCAGGATGCCCAGCAACGCAAGCTGCGTGAACAGCAGCGCCAGGACGTTGACGAACAGCCAGTCGAGCCCGATCTGCAGCCAGGCGACCACGCTCCACGCGCGCCGGAACACGCCCGCGCCGCGCGCCTTCGGATCGCGCGAGCGGGCGAGCTGGCCCCACATCTCGTCGACGGTCTCGCGGCCCAGCTTGGACAGCCGGAAGACCAGCGTGAACAGCTCCGAGACGATGCGCGGCATCGAGCCGGACAGGCGCGACAGGTCGGCCCAGTACATCTCGTGGACGTCGACACGCGCGGTCGTCGCGCCGGCGTCGCCATGGAGCTTGTCGGGGCCGACGTCGTGGCGATCCAGCGTGACGCAGGTGGTCTCGTACGTCTGCGGGCGCGCGCCGTTGCGCACGTGCTTGGACAGCAGGTAGTTGGTGACGGCGATGCCGCGATCCTCGCCGCTCGGCGGCGTGGCCCGCTGCTGGGTGTGGAAGTCGGAGCGCGTGGACTGCAGGAACGACTTCATCAGCGGCCGGTCCTCGCCCCGGGGCGTGGCCGGCGACGCGTGGGCCGCGTGCGGCTGGGCGTGCGGCTGCAGCGGCGGCACGCGCAGCGTCAGGTCTTCGGTGGCCGAGGACGTGTAGCAGGTGCCGTCGGGCGCCGAGGACACCAGCAGGTCGACGACGGCCCGCGCGGTCTCGCCGGGCTGGTGGTCCGCCACGCCGTGGACGGCGATGATGGCGACGCGGGAGGTGGGCAAGTCGGGTCTCCTGGCTGCGCGGCAACCGGGCGGCGACGCGGCCCGAGGCGTCGCGCCACCATAGAGACCCACCGGGGCAGCGTCAAGGCGACGCGGCCCATGGACAGGGGGGTGGAGAACCTCCGAGGTTCCTCAGGCCGCGTTGGTCGCCGCGCTCGCCCCGATGGCGCCCAGTTCGCCCGACTCGCGCGCCTTGCGGCCGTACACGAGCTCGAACAGCGGGCTCGCCATCATCGTGGTGACGATGGCCATCAGCACCAGCATCGAGAACAGCGCCGGGCCGATGATGCCTTTCTGCAGGCCGATGTTGATGATGATCAGCTCCATCAGGCCGCGCGAGTTCATCAACGCGCCGATGCCCAGCGCGGTGCGGTTGTCCTCGCCGGCCAGGCGCGCCGCCAGGTAGCAGGCGCCGCCCTTGGCCACCACGGAGGCCGCCAGGATGCCCAGCGCGATGAGGATCAGCGAGCCCGAGTTGACCATGTCCATGCGCGTGTTCAGCCCGGAGTAGGTGAAGAACATCGGCAGCAGCAGGATCACGGCCAGGGGCTCCACCTTCTTCTTCAGCTCGGCTGCGAACAGGCCGCGCGGCATCACGGCGCCCAGGATGAAGCCGCCGAAGATCGCGTGGATGCCGATGGCGTCCATCAGGAACGCGGAGAAGCAGAACAGCGCCAGCGTGATGCCCAGCACGGTGACGCTCATCTCGCCGTCGCGCTCGACGATGCGGCCCAGCGGCGCCAGCAGGCGGCGGCCGAACAGGATGATGAACGTGGCGTAGAGGACGGCGCCGCCGATGGCCAGGATCGCGACGCCGGGGCCGGCGCCGAAGGTGGCCAGCACGATGGCCAGCACGCACCACGAGCAGGCGTCGTCGAACGCGCCGGCGGTGAGCGACAGCGTGCCCAGCGCCGTGTTGGCCAGGCCGCGCTCGTTGATGATGCGGGCCAGCATCGGGAAGGCGGTCAGCGCGATGCAGGCGCCCATGAACAGCGTGGCGTTCGTCTGCGAGATGCCCGCGGCGAACAGTCCCGGCACGGTCAGCAGCATCGGCGTGATCAGGAAGGCGATGAAGAACGGGGCCGCGATGCCGGCCAGCGACACGCCCATCGCGCTGCGCGCCTTGGACTGGAAGTGGTTCAGCTGCAGCGTGGTTCCCACCAGGAACATGTACAGGCCCACGCCCAGCTGCGCGCCGGTGTAGAGCACGTTGCGCGTCTCCTTCGGAAAGATCGCGCCCTGCAGGTCGGGGAAGACGAGGCCCAGCAGCGACGGGCCGAGGAACACCCCGGCGATCATCTCGCCCACCACCTGCGGCTGCGCCAGGAACTTGCGCCCGAGCCAGCCGACCACGCGGCAGGCCAGCAGGATCATGCCGAGCTGGAGGAAGAAGTGGATGCTGAAGTCGCCCGGCGAGTACGTCTTGCCGACCGCGGCGGCGGCGGGGCCATGCTTGGCGAACACGTCGCCCGCGATGTCCAGGATTCCGCCCAACAGGTCTTTCGCCATCTCTTCTCCGTCTGTAGTTCTGCAACAGGTCTCGTTCCCGTCGAGGCGGACTGTGCCATTGCCTATGGCGTTGTCGAGACGGGGTCACCGACTTGAACCGACTTACCTACATGCCTTGCGGTACCATGTAGGCACGTAGGTACATCGAGAGGTCGAGGATGAAGCTCATCACGAGCCGCGAATTCAACCGCGACGTGAGCCAGGCCAAGCGCGAGGCACGCATCGAGCCGGTGCTCATCACCGATCGCGGCCAGCCCACGCACGTGCTGATGAGCATCGCCGACTTCCGCCGTTTCACCGGCGAGAGCGAGAACATCCTGGAGATCCTGGCGCTGCCCGAGCCGGTGGCCCTCGACGAGGACGACCTGTCCGAAGGCGCCTGGGACCACCGCGAAAGCTTGGCCTGATGTTCCTCCTTGACACCGGCGTCGTGCTCGAACTGCGCAAGGCGAAGTCCGGCCATTCCGACCCCGGCCTGGCCGCCTGGGCCGCCACCGTCGCGCGCCAGAAGCTGTTCATCTCGGCGCTGAACCTGCTGGAGATCGAGAACGCCGCGGCGCGCCTCGCGCGCAAGGATCGCTCGGCCGGCCTGGTGGTGCGCGAATGGATCGACAACCACGTGAACCCAGCGTTCGAGGGTCGCGTGCTGCCCGTCGACGCCGCGATCGTGCGCCGCCGCGCGCAACTGCCTTACGCGAACACGCGCGACGGCCTGCTGGCCGCCACGGCGCTGGAGCACGGCCTCACGTTCGTCACTCGCAAGGTCACCGCCTTCCGCGCCGGCCGCGTGAAGCTGCTGAATCCGTCCGGCTACATTGCGCAACCCGGTGCGCAACCCGCCACGGACGAGGACGAGGACTGGGGCCAGGGCGCCCAGACCGGCCACCTCTGGCTGAAGAACCTGTACGTGCGAGCATGACGGCACCCACCCACAAGCGCAGGATCCTGATCGTCGGCGGCGGCACCGCCGGCTGGCTGACGGCCGCCTACCTGGCCAAGCACCTGGCGCTGTCCGAGCGCAGCCACCTCGAGGTGACGGTGCTCGAGTCGCCCGACATCGGCGTCATCGGCGTGGGCGAGGGCACGTTTCCCACGATCCGCACCACGCTGCAGTTCCTGGGCATCGACGAACGCCGCTTCATCCGCGAGACCTGCGCCACCTTCAAGCAGGGCATCCGCTTCGTCGACTGGGCGCACGCGCCGGCCGGCGGCCAGCGCCACCAGTTCCTGCACCCCTTCGAGGCGCCGTTCTACACCGAAGGCGCCAGCCTCGTGCCGTACTGGCTGCTGCAGGACGAGGCCACGCGCCCGCCGTTCGCGCAGGCGGTGACGCTGCAGCAGCGCGTGGCCGAGGCCCGGCGCGCGCCCAAGCGCGCGCACGAGGCCGCGTACGCGGGGCCGCTGAACTACGCCTACCACTTCGACGCGGTGCGCCTGGCCAAGGTGCTGGCCGAGCGCGCGCAGGAGCTCGGCGTGCAGCACGTCGAGGCCACGCTGGGCCGCGTGGTGCACGACGCCGCCGGCGCGATCGACCACGTCGAGACGCTGCAGCACGGCGTCTTCAAGGCCGACCTCTACGTCGACTGCTCGGGCTTTCGCGCCGAGATGATCGGACAGGCCCCGGGCGCCGCGTTCAAGTCGGTGCGCCACCACCTGTTCGCCGACCGCGCGCTCACCTGCAAGCTGCCGTGCGACGATCCGGACGCGCCGATGGAGAGCTGCACCATCGCCACCGCCCACGAGGCCGGCTGGACCTGGGAGATCGGCCTCAACGGCGCGCGCGGCATTGGCTGCGTCTACTCCAGCGACCACATGACGGACGAACGCGCCGCCGAGATCCTGCGCGGCTACCTGGGCCCGGGACACGACGACCTGGCCACGCGCCGCATCCCGTTCGCGGCCGGCTGGCGCGAGAAGCAGTGGGTGAAGAACTGCGTGGCCGTGGGCCTGTCGGCCGGCTTCCTCGAGCCGCTGGAGTCGACGGGGCTGGTGCTGATCGAGGCGGCCGTGGGCATGATCGCCGAGATGTTCCCGCACAGCGGCCCCATCGAGGCGCCGGCACGCCGCTTCAACGAGCTGATGAACGCGCGCTTCGAGAACATCGTCAACTTCCTCAAGCTGCACTACTGCGTGAGCCGGCGCGACGAGCCGTTCTGGCGCGACAACGCCGACCTGTCCTCCCTGCCCGAGCGCCTGGCCGAGTTCCTCGAGCAGTGGAAGCACCGTCCGCCCGGCCGCTTCGACTTCATGCTCGACACCGAGACCTTCGCCTTCTTCAACTACCAGTACATCCTGTACGGCATGGGGTACCGGACCGACATGAGCGCCGCGCGCGCCGACTTCACGCAGGGGGCGGAGGCCGAGAAGATCTTCGCCAAGATCCGGCGCTTCGGCGACCGCGCGCTGGTGGACCTGCCGACGCATCGTTCGCTGATCCAGCAGATCAATGCGCAGCAGGCTCGCGTGGCGGCGCCGCACGCGTGAAGCCGCCTCGCAAACTCGGCCACTCGTAGCCTTGTCATTCCGCGCGCAGTCGCGGAATCCACCCTTGCCGCAGCGTCATTCGCCGGCGTGGATCCTGCGGCTTCGCGCAGGATGACCTCGTTGGCACGCTGCCAGCGCTCAAGCCTCGGCCGGCGCCGGCTCGAACGGCGTCAAGGTGCCCGCCGCCAGCAAGGCCTGGCGGCGTTGCACCTCGAGGGCCATCAGCTGCACCTGAAGTCCGATGCGCTGCGCCTCGGCCTGCTCGCGTTCCAGCCGGATGCGATCGGCCAGTTCGAGCTCGGGATCCTGCGCGCAGCAGTGCGCCAGCTCCGGGTCGTAGACCACGCCGTCGGTGGGTACGGTGACCAGCGTGGCGTGCGGCGTCGCCTCGCCGACCGGAGGCAGGCCCTTGAGGACGGTTTCGACCGCGGGCCGCAGTGCCGCGGGGATCTGCGCGATCTCCGCCGGCGTGAGCACGGGCGAGACATAGTTGCCTTCGCTCACCTGGAAGGTGATGGCCACCACCCGCGTGGCGCTCTGGTAGACGTCGACCACCTTGCGCACGAAATACGTCACCGCGTAGCAGCGGTTGTTGTTGACCAGCGTGCGCTGCGTGGTGGAGACGGTCTCGGCGTCCTCGTAGCTGCTGACGGTGATCGAGCGCTGCAGGTCGGTGTACTGCGCGGCCTGCTGCGCCACCGACACGAACTGGCTCGAGCTGGTCTGCGTCGCGAGGCTGTCGAGGGAGCTCGAGCTCGACGACGAGCTCGAACCGCCGCTGCCGCCCAGGCTGAACAGCCCCAGGTTGATGCCGCCGCTCGCGCCGGCGTTGGAGCTCGAGGTCTGGCTGTTGAGCACTTGCTGAAGGGCGCTCGAATCCTTGCTGTTCTGCTGCTGGTAGACGGCCGAGACGAACTGGGCGAAGGTGGTCTGCACCGAGAAGCGCTCCGTCTCCGACGTGGTGCGGCGATAGCGGTCGCTCTGGTACAGGTTCATCTTCTCGCCCGGCAGCAGCGTGAGCGTGTACGCGAGGCCGCCGTGTTGCTTGCCGACCAGGCACAGCGTGTGCGCGTAGGTGACGTTGACGACGATGTGCCCGCGCGCGAACGTGGCCACGGTGTCCGCGTTGCCCAGGGGCAGGGTCGCGGTGCGCGTCTCGTTGAACGTGACGCAGGTGGACTTGGTGCGCCACGCGGGGTCGCACGGGCTCTGGCAGCACGCATCCTGAGTCGGCAGGGTCACCGGCGTGCTGCCGACGGTGGGATCGAGCGGGGTGTTGTTGTCGGGCATGGCGGGCTCCTTGGAATCGAGATTGCCGGGAGCCCAGTGTTCGCGAGTCCGTCGCCCGGATGAATCCCTAGCGTTTCGGAGTTATTGCAGGACAGGACACTGGCGGGCAATTCAAACGCGGGGGTTCTCAGACCACCGAGTCCCACGGCGCCGACAGGCGCAGCGCGCCGTGGATGATGCCCACCATCGAGTACGTCTGCGGGAAGTTGCCCCACAGCTCGCCGGTGACCGGGTTCATGTCCTCGCTGAGGATGCCGGCCGGATTGCGGCGCGCGAGCAGCGCCTCGAAGGCCTCGCGCGCCTCGTCGCGGCGGCCGATGCGCGCGAGCGCGTCCACGCGCCAGAACGAGCAGATGTTGAAGGTGGTCTCGGGCCGGCCGAAGTCGTCCGCGGCCTCGTAGCGGCGCATGAACGGGCCGTCGCACAAGGTCTTTTCCATGGCCTCGACGGTGCTGATGAAGCGCGGGTCGTTGGGCGGCACGAAGCCCACCTCGCCCATCAGCAGCACGCTGGCGTCGAGCTCGCTGCCGCCGAAGCTCTCGGCGTAGGCCTGGCGCTTCTCGCTCCAGGCGAACTGCAGGATCTTGCTGCGGATCACGTCGGCGCGGTCGCGCCAGAAGCGCGCGCGATCGGGCAGCGCCACGCGCACCGCGATGTGCGCGAGGCGGTCGCACGCGGCCCAGCACATCAGCGAAGACGAGGTGTGGATGCGGGCGCGCGTGCGCAACTCCCAGATGCCGGCGTCGGGCTGGTCGTGCAGGCGCCAGGCCTGCTCGCCCATGGTCTCCAGCGCCGTGAAGTCGGCCGCGTCGCCGCGCCGGAACAGGCGGTGGTCGTGGAACGACTGCGCCGCGGCGAGGATGATGTTGCCGTAGGTGTCGTGCTGGAAATGCTCGTGGGCCTGGTTGCCGATGCGCACGGGCCCCATGCCGCGATAGCCCTGGGCCTGCGTCACGAAGGACTCGGTGAGTTCGCGCTCCAGCCCGATGCCGTACAGCGGCTGCACGTGGCCGGTGCCGGCCTCCTTGTGCAGCACGTTGGTGAGCCAGCCGAGGTACTTCTCCATCGTGCCGACCTCGGACAGGCCGTTGAGCGCGCGCACCACGAAGAACGCGTCGCGCAGCCAGCAGAAGCGGTAGTCCCAGTTGCGGCCGCTGTTCGGGGCCTCGGGCAGGCTGGTGGTCATCGCCGCCACGATGGCGCCGGTCTCCTCGTACTGGCACAGCTTGAGCGTGATCGCGGCGCGGATCACGGCGTCCTGGTACTCCAGGGGCAGTGCGAGACGGTTGACCCAGTGGCGCCACATCAGCGAGGTCTGGTCCTCGAACTCGCGTGCGGTCTCGTCGATGCCGCCGGTCATGGTCTCGTCCGCACCCAGGAACAGGCTCATGTCGCGATCGAGCGCGAACCAGGTGCCATCCATCAGGTACGTGATGGGCACGCTGGTGTTCAGGCGCAGGGTGATCTCGGGCATCACGAAGCGCACGTGGTGGCTGCCGCGGGTGACCTGGGGCTGGTCGGCGCCCCAGCCCCCGTGCGGACGCACCGTGACGCGGATGCGGGGGCGCCCGGATAACGCCCGGATGCGTCGCACCAGTTGCGCGGGGCGAAACACCCTGTCGCGAGTGACGAAGCGCGGCGCGAAGTCGACCACCTCCACGCACTGTCCCTGTGCATCCCACAGACGGGTGCGCAGGATCGCGGTGCCATCGTCGTAGGACTGCTCGTGGCGAACCATGTCCTCGATGTCCAGCGCCATCGCGCCGGACTCGGGAACACCGTTTGCCGACTGCAGCAGTGCGTCGAAGACGGGCGTGCTGTCGAAGCGCGGCATGCAACACCACACGACGTGGGCCGTGGCATCGACCAATGCACTGATGGCGCAATTGCCGATCATCGCCAGATCCAGCGATGCGGCAGGCGTGTTCGATTTGATCGGGGAAACGCTCATTTTCGGGGCAGGCCTCGGGTAGCTGAAAGCGGATCTTCCATTGAACAAAGACAGAAATCCGGGAACGATCGTTCCGGCGGCAAAGTTCGGGCCCGCCTTCCTGAGATGGCCGATCGTACAGACGATCCGGCTGCAACTTCGCTTCCTGCTGCCGCTGATCGCGGTGGTGATCGCCACTGCCTGGCTCGTGCTGCCCGTGGTGGACGGCGTGACTCTGCGCTGGTTTTCGCGCGATCTGGATAGCCGCGGCGCCGTCGTGGCCAATGCCTTGTCCGACTCGGTGGTGGAGGCGCTGCGGGCGAACCGGCCGCACCAGCTGGAAAAGCTGTTCGACCGCGCGGTCAACGACGAGCGCCTGTTCGCCATCGGCCTGTGCAGCCCGGACGGGCAGATGCTGGTGCGCACGCCCGCGTTTCCGACCGATCTGAACTGCTTCGACGCCTTGCAGATCAGCTCGCGGCGCGATCCGCGCATGCTGTTGTCCGGCGGCCCGGTGCACGTGGCGATGCACGACGTGATCGATCAGCCGCATGCCGCGAGCGACGGGGCGGGTGCGGCGTCCGCGGCCGGCGGCGCGTCCGCTGCTGACGACGGCGTGGCCGACGCCGCCGCCGCGGCGGCCTCGGAGGCGGCCGCGCAGGCCGCGCCGGTCACCGTCGGCCGCCTCGTGCTGCTGCACGACCTGAGCTTCATCGAGAAGCGCAGCCAGGACACGCGCCACTACCTCGTCGGCCTGATCGCGCTGCTGGGCCTGGTGATGGCGCTGATCACGATGGTGGTGGCGCAGCTGAGCTGGCGCGGCTGGGTGGCGGGCGTGCAGGCGGTGCTGCGAGGCGAGGGCATCATCAGCCCGCTCACCGGCGCGTCGGCGGCCGCGGCGCCGGAGATGCAGCCCTTCGCCGCCGACCTGCGCGAGCGCCTGCGCGACCTGGAGGACGAGTACCGCCGCATGCAGGGCCCCGAGGCCGACTGGAGCGCCGAGCGCCTCCAGGCGCTGCTGATGACGCAGCTGCGCGGCGACCAGGTGATCGTGGTGTCCAACCGCGAGCCCTACATCCACGAGCATGCCAAGGACGGGAGCGTGATCGTCAAGCGCCCCGCCAGCGGCCTCGTGACGGCCGTCGAGCCCGTGATGCGCGCCTGCTCGGGCACGTGGATCGCGCACGGCAGCGGCGACGCCGACCGCGAGGTGGTGGACGCCCACGACCGCGTGGCCGTGCCGCCGGGCCACGCCGACTACCAGCTGCGCCGCCTGTGGCTCACGGTCGAGGAGGAGCAGGGCTACTACTTCGGCTTCGCCAACGAGGGGCTGTGGCCGCTGTGCCACGTGGCCCACGTGCGGCCGGTGTTCCGCGAATCAGACTGGGAGGCCTACAAGGCCGTCAACCAGCGCTTCGCCGACGCCGTGGTGGCCGAGGCGCGCAGCGACGACCCCATCGTGCTGGTGCAGGACTACCACTTCGCGCTGTTGCCCGCGATGGTGCGCGAGAAGCTGCCCAACGCCACCATCCTCACGTTCTGGCACATCCCCTGGCCCAACCCCGAGTCGTTCGGCATCTGCCCTTGGCGGCGCGAGATCCTGCAGGGCATGCTGGGCAGCACCATCCTGGGCTTCCACACGCGCTTCCACTGCAAGAACTTCATCGAGACGGTGGATCGCTACCTCGAGGCGCGAATCGAGCACGAGCACTCCACGATCTCGTTCCAGGAAGACGAGACGCTGGTGGAGGCCTACCCGATCTCGATCGAGTGGCCCAGCGACGGGACCATCGCCGGCTGGTCGTCGGTGCCCGAGGCGCGCCGCCTCGTGCGCGAGCGCCTGGGCCTGCCCCAGGAGGTGAAGCTGGCGGTGGGCGTCGACCGCTTCGACTACACCAAGGGCATCCTCGAGCGCCTCAACGCGGTGGAGCGGCTGCTGGAAAAGCATCCCGAATGGATCGAGCGATTCGTGTTCGTGCAGGTGGCCGCGCCCACGCGCAGCGCGCTGGAGGAATACCGCACGTTCCAGGAGCGCGTGGAGCGCCTGACGCTGCGCATCAACGAACGCTTCGGGCGCCCGGGCTACGAACCGGTGGTGCTGCTGGCCCAGCACCACGACAGCAACGCCGTCAACGAGCTGTTCCGTGCGGCCGACATGTGCATCGTCACCAGCCTGCACGACGGCATGAACCTGGTCAGCAAGGAGTTCGTGGCCGCGCGCGACGACGAGCAGGGCGTGCTGATCCTCAGCCGCTTCGCGGGCGCCGCGCGCGAGATGACGGAGGCCTTGATCGTCAACCCGTACCACGTGGAGGAGACGGCCGACGCGCTGCACCGCGCGGCGACGATGCCGGCGGCCGAGCAGCGCGCCCGCATGACCAGCCTGCGCGCGACGGTGCGCGAATTCAACGTGTTCCGCTGGGCCGGACGCATGCTCACCGATGCCGGCCGCTGGCGCCTGAAGGCGCGCGTCGACGCGCGCGTGGCGCGCTACGGCCACGGCAACGCCAGGGGGCTGTGATGGGCGTTTCGACCCCGCCGAAGCTGCGTTCGCTGCTGGGCCCGCAAGGCCTGGCGGCGTTGGAGACGCTGGCGCGCGAACCCGCGCTGTTCGCGTTCGACTTCGACGGCACGCTCGCGCCCATCCGCCCGCGGCCCGACGACGTGCAGGTGTCCGCGACGATCGCGCTGCGGCTGGACAAGCTCGCACGCGTGCGTCCCGTGGCCATCGTCACCGGCCGTCGCATCGCCGACGTGCGCGAGCGCCTGGGCTTCACGCCGTCGTGGATCATCGGCAACCACGGCGCGGAGGACGAGGGCGACCCCGACGCGGCCGCGCACGCGCTCCACGCGCTCGACGCGCTGCGCGAGCGCCTGCGCGCCCGCGAGGACGGCCTCGCCGGCGCCGGCGTGGTGGTGGAGGACAAGGGCCAGTCGCTGGCGCTGCACTTCCGCACCGCACCCGACCGCGACGCGGCCAGCGCGATGATCGAGGATGTGCTGGCGGGCTTCACGGACTCGCTGCACGTGTTCGGCGGCAAGCTGGTCTGGAACGCCGTGGCCGCCGACGCGCCCGACAAGGCCGTGGCCGTGCAGCGCCTGATCGCGCGCGCCGGCGTGCAGGCCGCGTTCTTCGCTGGCGACGACGTGAACGACGAGCCGGTGTTCGCGGCCGCACAGCGGCAGTGGGTGACCGTGCGCATCGGATGCGAACGGCGCGCGTCGGCGGCGCGGTTCTGCATTGCCGGGCCGCACGAGATGGCGGGCGTGCTGGACCGGATCCTGGCGTTGCTGGGTTGACCAGTCGTTCCGCGCGAAGTCGCGGAATCCATGCCTTGCGGCGGCGTCAACCGCCAGCGTGGATGCTGCGACTTCGCCCAGGACGACGATGTTCGCAGCGGCGCGCGAGGGGCCGGGCCCCGGCGGCGCCTCACTCGCAGTGGACCGGCTGAACATTCAGGTGCCTTCCCGACTTGAGTACATCGTGCGTCGCCACGCAGCGCCTGGCCGTGTCGGGCACGCGCTGCAGCAGCAAGGCGGACGTGCTGGCGTAGCTGCAGGCCACCCAGTAGACGCTGCCGTCGCCGGGTGAGAGCGTCCAGGTGGCGCTCTCCTCGTGGCCGGACTGCGTGGTGGCGTCGGGCGGCACGCCGTCGCGCTCGCTGCCGCGCGAGACGTGGATGGCGGCGTCGGACAAGGCGCGCCGGCCGGCACGAACGTCCACCTCCCAGCCCGCGAGCAGGCTGTTGACGATGGGCGTCTCCACCAATGCCGGCGGGCAGGTGATGGTGACGGCGGCCCGTGCCGGCGCGCAGGCAAGCAGTGCCAGCGAGGCAGCGCAGGCCGCGAGCGGCGGCGATGCTTTCATGAAGATCTCCAGGAACGGGTGAATCGGTGGAAGACGATTCTGGTTCGCCCGTTCGGAGGGAGCCCTTGGCGGATGCAGCGCTTTCTCGGCGTTTGCGCCGGGGCGTGGCGAACGCGGCGGAAACGCTGCCCTTTGGCTTGCCCTACTTCGGCGTGAGCCGATACAAGCCGCCCGCCTGGTCGTCCTCGATCAACCACAGTGCGCCGTCCGGCGCCTGTTCGACGTCGCGGACACGGAAGCCGACCGTCCAGTGCTCGGCCGGTGTGGCGGTCGCGCCATGAACCTCGATCCGGTGCAGGGCACGGCTGACGAGGCCGGTGGCGAACGCCGAGCCGTCCCACTTCGGAAACATCGCGCCGCTGTAGAACATCAGGTTGCCGGGCGCGAGCACCGGCGTCCAGTAGATCACCGGCTTGGCGAGATCCGGGCGCGTGTCAGGGCTTGCAATGGGCACGCCGTTGTAGTTCACCGCGTAGGAAACGAGCGGCCAGCCGTAGTTCTTGCCCGGCTCGATCAGGTTGAGCTCGTCGCCGCCGCGCGGCCCATGCTCGAGCTCCCACAGGCGGCCATCCGGCGCGAACGCGAGACCGTAGGGCGTGCGATGCCCCGAGGTCCATGTCTCGGACGGCGTGAGATTGGGGCCGTCGAAAACATAGGTGCGCACGACCGGCGCGGTCTTGGCGGCCTCCGTATCGCTCGACGGATCGATCACCTGGACCGACGCTGCGCCGGTCCGGCCCTCCATCGGATTGCCGGGTGCGGGTTTGCCGTCCAGGGTCAGTCGCAGGATCTTGCCGGCCGGTTGGTTCGGATCCTGGGCCGGAGTGAAGCGCTGGCGATCGCCGGCCGTGAGGAAGAGAAACCTGTGGTCCGGCGAAAAGGCCACGGCGGCGCCGACCTGGCCTCCCTTGCCCTTGATCGGGTCGTGCCAGATGACCTTCAGGTCCTGCAGCGAGGCGGTAGCGGTACCGGTGTCGATCGTGAGCGTCGCGCGGGCGAGCGCCAGGCTCGAGGTGCGCGGGATCGGTCCGGGCTCGGAATAGGTCAGGTAGATCGCCCCGTCGTTCGAATAGGACGGCGCCAGGTAGACGCCGAGCAGGCCGTTCTGTCCCTCGAACAGCACCGGTGGCACGCCGGTGACTTCGAGCTTCCGCCCGGATTGGGTCGCAAGAAAGAGCTTGCCGACCTTCTCGGTGATCAGCATGCGTCCGTCCGGCAGGAAGGCGATGCGCCATGGAAACTCGAACTGCGCGACCTTCGTGAGCTTGAACGGCGGCGATGCGGTGGCGGGCAGGGCTCCGGCGTTGATCTGCGCGAGCACGGGCGTTGCACCGAGGAGCAGCCAGGGCAGGAGTGCAGATGTCGGGATTTGCATGCTTCGCTCGTCAGCAGGTCGGTCAATGAGTTGACCCATGAGTATCCGGCGACCGTCAAAGCAGTGCCGGGCTCCGGGCCATCGGTGCGGCCCCGCTGTTCCACCCCCGGATGCTCGGAGAGTGGCTCGGGCCGGCGACCATGATGTCTAGCGGTAGTCCTCTTGCCGCTGTGCGCGCGCCGCCAGTAGCAGCACCGGATCGTCCCGGATGTCGAACAGCACGACAAAGCCGGTCTGCCCGAATGGAACGATGAGCTCGCGCCATCGGGGCGCAGCCTCGCATCGCCTGCAGGTGTGCGGAGCGAAGGCAAGGATCGCGAGGCCGCGATCCACTGCTGCGATGAAGCGGGCAGGAACCGACTCGTCAGGAAACTCCGACCTGAGCTCGTGCTCGACGAGGAAGTCCTCCAGCCGCTCCAGGTTTCGTTCGTATCCCGCCGTGGGGACTAGCTGAAGGTGCTCAAGCGGTCCGCGCGCGAGAAGCGACCGCGGCGCGAATGCGCTCGGCAGCCTGGGTCGCGCGCTGCTGCATGCGAGCCTGGACGTCTGCCAGCGCGGGGCCTCCGTGTTCCTCGTGCTCCTGGAGCGCCGCCTGGGCTCGTGCGACGAACGCCGACTGCGCGGCTCGCCATTCGACTTCCTTGCGCACGGCATCCTCGATGAACTGCGTCAGGCTCTCGCCTTCGCGCAGCACGGCCTCGACTTCTGCCCGAACCTCGGGCTCGACGCGGATGGCGGAAAGGCCGCGGAACGCATCTCACGAATGTATAGCAAACGCGATACGTCTGCAATCCGACGCAGGGTGGATCTCATCGACATTGCACCTCCAGGGTTTCGGACGGATCGCCGAGCGACGTCAGCCGCAGGACGGTGGTGCATCGATGCAGCCCGGCCGGCAACGGCCGCGCGACGACGGCCGTGGCATCGCGATAGAGGCAGCCGAGCCAGATGCGCGCGGAGTCGCCGTCCGCGAACGACCAGGTCGACGTTTCGATGAAGCCGCTGCGGCGCGTCGAGTCGGGGGCGAGCGTAGCCAGGCCGACGGGATCGCCTTCGTAGAACGCGGCACGTCGCAGCGGCAGTTCGACGGGGGGGCCGTGGACGACCCATCCCGGGGGAAGTCCGTCGGCCACCGGTTGCTGCACGAGGCTGGCAGGACAGTGGAAGCGGGTGGCGAGCGTCGTCGGGTCGGCGGGCGCGGCGGCATGGGCTCCAGGCGACGTGAACGGGGCGAGCATGGCCGCGATCGCCATCGCGAACTCGAACGCCAGCGCGAGGAGGGCAGGGACGTGGGCCATGCGCCCATTCTCAAGCCACCCCCGCGGCGCCGCCCCGCGCCGAATCCTCGATAAGAAGCGCTTTCGGCGCTGCGCGGAACGTCAGAACCGGCGCTGCGGCAACGCCAGCGTCTTCAACGCGAAGCGCCCGTCGTTCTGGAACAGCCACACCTCGACGAAGCCCTCGCGATGCAACTGCTCGGACATCCCCGTCGACACCGGCAGCGTCGCAGCCAGGTGCTCGACGCTCGCGAGTGCCTTGCGCGTGAGGCCCGGCTCGACGTCGTTCTCACGCATGACCTCCGCCCGCCAATGGTCGTGGTCGTCCAGGCGCACGCGCAGCACCACCACGGCGCGCAGCATGGACTGCGGCGCCTCGAGGTTGATGTCGGCGCGCGAGTCCTCGTAGACCATCTGCGCGAAGCCGCGCCGTACCTGGTCGACGCTTTCGGCGCGTGCGCCCGACGCGGACATGAGGGCTGCGATGGCGCAGAGCGAGGCGACGACATGGCGCATGGCGATTCCTTCGAAGGCGAGCGCGGTGCGCACTCGCCATGCCTCGCTCATCGACATCGCGTCGCTGCGGTGGAGCCCCGCGCCACGTAAAGTTCCGCGGCCTCCCGGGGCGCGGTGACCAGTCGTCACAAACGTTCCAATCGCACACTCCCGCGCGCGCCCGGTTAGCCTTGCGACATGGATTCCCTGATCGCCGCCTCCGCCCGCGCGCTCGCCGCCGGCGACGCCCTCGGGGCGCTCAAGCGCGTCGCGCTGCGCGACGACCCGCCGGCGCTGGCGCTGCGCGGCATCGCGATGGCGCAGCTGGGCGACTACCCACGCGCCCGCGACCTGCTCAAGCGCGCTGCGCGCGCGTTCGGCGCGCACGAGGAGCTGGCGCGCGCACGCTGCGTCGTCGCCGAGGCCGAGGTGGCGCTCGCGATGCGCGACTTCGCCGGCTCGCCGCGCACGCTGGCCGCGGCGGCGGCCACGCTGCAGGCGCATGCCGATGCCGGCAACGCGATGCAGGCGCGCCTGATCGCGCTGCGCAGGCTGCTGCTGCTGGGCCGGCTGGCCGACGCCGGCGATGCGCTGGCGGCCATCGACGTGGGCACGCTGTCGCCTTCGCTGGCGGCCGTGGCCGAGTTGAGCGCGGTGGAGCTGCACCTGCGCTTCCTGCGCGTCGCACCGGCGCACGCTGCACTGGCGCGTGCACAGGCGGCCGCGTCCCGCGCGCGGGTACCCGCGCTGGCGGCGGAGGTGGCGCGCGCCCGCGAGGCCTTCGATCGTCCGGCCGCGCGTCGCATCGCCCGCGTCGGCGAGCAGGCGCTGCGCCTGTCGGACGTGGCCGAGCTGCTGGCCTCGGGCGACGTCGTGGTCGACGCCTGCCGGCGCGGCATCGGTGCCGGCCAGGCGTGGTGCCCGCTGGCCCGCCGCCCGGTGCTGTTCGCGCTGGCGCGCGCGTTGGCGCAGGCGTGGCCGGGCGACGTCGATCGCGTGGCCTTGATCGCCGACGCGTTCGGCTTCCGCGATCCCGACGAGACGCACCGCGCGCGGCTGCGCGTGGAGATCGGTCGGCTGCGCGCGCTCGTCGAGCCGTTGGCCGGCGTGGAGGCCACGCCGCGCGGATTCGCGCTGCGTCCGCACGACGGACGCGCGGTGGCGCTGCTGGCCCCGCCCATCGAGGGCGAGCAGGGGTCGCTGGTGGCCCTGCTGTGCGACGGCGCGCCGTGGTCGACGTCCGCCCTGGCGCTCGCGCTCGGCGCCAGCCAGCGCACCGTGCAGCGCGCGCTGGCCGAGCTGGAGGCCGACGGCCGCGTGCGGGCGATCGGCCATGCGCGCGCCCGGCGCTGGCTGGCGCCGCCGCTGGCCGGATTCACGACGATCTTGTTACTCCCCGCCGCGCTGCCGTCTGAGTAGAGTCAGTTCCATGGCGCCACCCCTTGGCGCGGCGAAGGACTCGACGATGACCAGCAACAAGACTCGCGCCGCGAAGCGCCCCGCCGACGTCGTGCGCGAATACGGCCCGTTCGAGGGCGTGCAGCGCATCCACGGCGTCACCCACGACGGCCACCGGCTGTGGGCAGCCACCGGCAGCGCGCTGGTGGCCATCGACACCGCCAGCGGCCAACCCGTGCGGCGCATCGAGCAGGGCAGCGACGCCGGCACCGCGTTCGATGGCAAGCACTTCTGGCAGATCACCGAGCAGCGCATCGACAAGATCGACGCCGCCAGCGGCCGCGTGCTGGGCTCGATCCCGGCGCCGGGCGGCGGCGGCGACTCGGGCCTGACGTGGGCCGAGGGCAGCCTGTGGGTGGGCCAGTACCGCGACCGCCGCATCCACCAGGTCGACCCGGCCAGCGGCGCCATCGTGCGCACCATCGAGTCCGACCGCTTCGTCACCGGCGTCACCTGGGTCGACGGCGAGCTGTGGCACGGCACCTGGGAAGGCGACGAGAGCGAGCTGCGCCACATCGATCCGGCCGACGGCACGGTGCTGGAGCGCCTGGAGATGCCCGCGGGCACCGGCGTCAGCGGCGTCGAGTCGGACGGCGCCGAGCTGTTCTATTGCGGTGGAGGCGGCAGCGGCAAGGTGCGCGCCGTCCGCCGTCCGCGCCCGCAGACCGCCTGAACCTTCAACCCGAGGAGATCCCATGAACACCGCCACGATCGCAACCAACCGCCTGAACCACCCGGTCGCCTCGCGCGACGCCTGGCTCGTCCGTCGACAGGCGCTGCTGGCTCGCGAGAAGGAACTCACGCACCTGGGCGACCGGATCGCGCGCGAGCGCCGCGAACTGCCGTGGGTGAGGCTTGACAAGGACTACACCTTCGACACGTCCGATGGCGCGCGCACGCTGGCCCAGCTCTTCGACGGCCGCAGCCAGCTGATGGTGCAGCACTTCATGCTCGCGCCGGGATGGGAGCAGGGCTGCAAGAGCTGCTCGTTCATGGCCGACCACCTCGAGGGCGCCAGGATCCACCTGGAGCACCGCGACCTCACGCTGCTGCTCGTCTCGCGCGCGCCGCTGGCCGAGATCGAGCGCTTTCGCACTCGCATGGGCTGGCCGTTCAAGTGGGTGTCCGCGGAGCGCGGCGACTTCAACCGCGACTTCGCGGTGAGCTTCCCGGCCGAGTCGCGCGTCGACGGCGAGGTCTACTACAACTACGGCATGACGGCCTTCCCGCAGGACGAGGCGCCGGGCATCAGCTTCTTCTTCCAGGACGACGCGGGCGACGTGTTCCATACCTACTCCACGTATGGCCGCGGCGTCGAGGCGATGATGATGGCCTACGAACTGCTGGACATGTCGCCCAAGGGCCGCGACGAGGACGGCATGGGCTACGGCATGGAGTGGGTGCGCCATCACGACCGCTACGACGCGGCGCCTGCGCCCGCGCCGGCCGCGACCTGCTGCGCCGCGCGCGCCTGAGGCCGAGATGGCCGGCGCGGGGCCGTGGCTGGCGCTGGCGGGCGTCGGCGCGCTGCATGGCCTGAATCCCGCCACGGGCTGGGTGGTCGTGGCCGCGTGGCGCCTGCGCGGCGGCGAACGCGCGCAGGCGTGGCGCGCGCTCGCGCCGATCGCCGTCGGCCATGCGGTGGCCATCGCGCTGGTCGCGCTGGTCGCGCTGCTGGCCACCGTCGGCGCCATCGGCGCGCGCGGGCTGCTGCCCTGGCTGGCCGGGGGGCTGGCGTTCTTCGTGGCCGCGATGCACGTGTCGGGGCACCTGCCCTGCGGCCTGCGCCGGAGCGCCGCCGATGCCGGGCTGGCGCTGTGGTCGTTCGCGATGGCCTGCGCGCAGGGCGCCGGCATGATGCTGGTGCCGGCGCTGATCCCGTTGTGCCTGTCCGGCTCGCCGGCGCGCGAGATCACGGCGTCGGGGTCGATGGCGCTCGCGCTCGCGGCCGCCGCGCTTCACATGGCGGCGATGCTGGGAGTGACGACGGCTGTGGCGTGGCTGGCCTGCCGGGGATGGTGGCAGGTGGTTGGCTTCGAGCTGGCCCGGCCTCGCCCCGCCGCCGGCGCCTGGCCGGCAGCACGCTGACCTCGCCCTCGATCCTGCGACGGGTCTGCGCGCTGCAGCCGTCGGAACAGCGGCTGCGCAGGCAGGCCGCAACCCCTTCGCCCGATGCGATGCGGGACAATCCGGCTTTCGTCATCCGGGTTCCCATGACCGACGCTCAAGCCTTTTTCCAGCGCCTCAACCACGACTATCTGGCCGTCCACAAGGCCAAGGAGGAGTTGTTCTGGGCGACCTATATGGGCACCAGCGACGACCAGGTCGGTTTCACCGCCGCCGAGTCGGCCTACAGGGATTTCATCTCGGATGCCGGTCGACTGGCCGCAACCCGCGTGCACCTGACCGCAGTCGAAGGCCAGCCCGCCAGTGCCGAACGGGACGCACTGATCCACGGGTTGCACGGCTGGCTCGGCCTGTTCGAGGCCAACATCATCGACAACGAGCAGGGTCGGGCCTTGATGCGCGAACTGATTGAAGCCGAAGCGGTTCTGTTTGCGGCCAGGAAGGAGTTCAAGCCCGAGCACATCAACGAAGCCGGCGAGCGGGAATCGGCCTCGTTGACGATGCTGTCCACCAACGCGGCGACCAACCCTGACGAGCAGTCTCGCCGCAGCTCCTACGAGGCCTTCCAGGCGATCGAACGCTGGGTGCTGGAGAACGGCTTTCTCGACATCGTCCGCCTGCGCAACCGTTTCGCCCTTGCGCTTGGTTTCGACAACTATTTCGAGTTCAAGCTGCACAAGAACGAACGCATGTCCAGCGGGCAGCTGTTCACCATCCTCGATGACTTCCTCGAGCGTACAGACGCTGCCAACCGGCGCGCCTTGCAAGCGCTGAGCGGCAAGCGTGGCATCGCCGCCATGGAGCCTTGGAACCTGCGGTACCACAGCAGCGGCGACGTCGTGCGCCGCATGGACCCCTACATGCCCTTCGGCCCGGCGTTGCGGCGCTGGATCGAGACCTTCCGGCGCCTGGGCATCCAGTATCGTGGCGCGACGCTGCAGCTCGACCTGCTTGAGCGTCCGGGAAAATTCGAGAATGGTTTCTGCCACGGACCGCTCCCGGCGTGGTTCGATGAGCGCGGCCAATGGGTGCCGGGCCAGATCAACTTCACCGCCCAGGCCAAGCCGGACCAGGTCGGCAGCGGCCTGCGCGCGATCACCACGCTGTTCCATGAGGGCGGCCATGCCGCGCATTTCGCCAATGTGACCCAGAACTCGCCCTGCTTCTCGCAGGAGTTCGCGCCAACCTCGATGGCCTATGCCGAGACGCAGTCGATGTTCTGCGACAGCCTCTTGAGCGACGCTGATTGGCTGAAGCGTTATGCCCTCGATGCTGCCGGAGAGGTCATGCCCGACGAGCTGATCCATGCCCGCATCGCCAGCACCCAGCCGATGCGTGCGTTCGACGAGCGGGCGATCGCCGTCGTGCCGTATTTCGAGGCTGCGCTCTACAAGCTCGGTGACGCCGATTTGCATGCGCAGGGCGTACTTGCTCTGGCGCGCGCAACCGAACGACGTGTGCAGGGCGTTACCCGTGCACCGCGCCCCTTGCTCGCGATTCCCCATCTGCTGAACCAGGAATCCGCGGCGGCCTACCAGGGCTACCTGCTGGCCCACATGGCGGTCTACCAGACGCGCGCCTACTTCGTGCGAAAGGACGGGTACCTGACTGACAACCCGGCCATTGGACCCGCGCTGGCCAAGCACTATTGGGGCCCGGGCAACAGCATCGGCCACGACGCGACGCTGCGCAGCCTGACCGGCGAGGGTTTCTCGGCCCGCTATCTGGCCGATGCATGCAATCAGTCGGTGGAGGAGGCCTGGGCCGATGGCCAGGCTTCCATGGTCGCGGCCGCTGAGCGCGGCGAGCCTGTCAACGCGAATGCGCAGTTGGACGCCACTGTCCGCGTGGTTCACGGCACCGACGTGCTGACCGACAGCAGCGCGGGCGAGGCAGCCATGTGCGATCAATTCGAAGCATGGGTGAACAAGACGTACTTCGGCGCTTCGGCGTGAAGGCTCCACTGCTGCAGCCGGGACCCGGCGTCCGCTCGACAGTGGCGCGGCGAGCCCGGCCTCAGGTGGCCGCGACCGGCCGCGCGAACAGCGTGGCCGGTCGGAACCCCGTCACCAGCACCGTCCCGACGATCACGATCGCCGCGCCGACCAGGGTGTTCCAGCCCAACGGCTCGCCCAGGACCAGGTGGCCCCACAGCACGCCGAAGACCGGCACCAGGAAGGTGACGGTCAGAGCCGAGGCGGCGCCGATGTCGGCGATCAGGCGGAAGTACAGCAGGTAGGCGATGCCGCTGCAGACCACGCCCAGGGCCAGCACCGACAGCGCGATGCGCAGGTCGGGCATCGCGGGTGGCGGGACGAACGGCAGCAGCGGCACGACCAGCAGCGTCGCGGCCCACATGCTGCCGTGGGCGTTGGCGAAGGGCTCCACCTTCTTGGCCGACTTCGCGTAGTGGGTGGCGATGCCGTACGAGAACGAAGCGGCCAGGGCCAGCGCGATCGCCAGCGGCGCGCCGGCGCGCAGGCTGGACGGATCGAACCCCACCAGCAGCGCGACGCCGCCCACGCCGAGCGCCAGGCCCAGCAGCGAGCGGGCGGACAGCGCCGTGCGCGTCCACACGGCGCCGATGACCGCGCCCCAGATCGGCGCGGTGGCGTTGAGGATGGCCATCAGCGAGGCGGACAGCGTGCGCGCGGCGAACGCGAACAGCAGGAAGGGCAGGGCGGAGTTGAACAGGCCCAGCACCAGGTAGTGCAGCGCGTTGCGGCGCGCGTCCAGCGGCTTGCGCAGCGCCGCGCCCACGATCGCGAGGAACAGCGCCGCGAAGAACACGCGGCCGGCGATCAGCGCGGTCGGCCCCAGCACCGGCGCGCCCATGCGCATGAACAGGAACGACGCCCCCCAGATGGCAGACAGCGCGAGGAGGCGGACGAGGCTGGGAAGAGACATGGTGGAAACGCTGTCGCAGTCGGGATGGTGAGTTCATTGTCCGCAAGAGCGGCGGGCGCATCCCGCCATTTTCGGACCTGGAAATGGCCACCCTTCCAATGCGCGGGGGTTTGCGCGACGACGAATGCGCGACGTCGTGCCTGCCCCTATCCTCGCCGTCTTCCCAAGGAGAAACGCAATGGAACAACGACGACTCGGTGCCTCCGGCTTCCAGGTGCCCGCCCTCAGCCTGGGCACCGGCACCTTCGGCGGCGGCAACGAATTCTTCGCGGCCTGGGGCTCGACCGACGCCGACGGCGCGCGCCGCCTGGTCGACATCTGCCTCGAGTCCGGCCTCAACCTGTTCGACACCGCCGACATCTACTCGCGCGGCCAGGCCGAGCAGGTGCTGGGCCAGGCCATCGCCGGTCGGCGCGACAAGGTGCTCGTCTCGACCAAGGCCACGTTCCGCATGGGCGACGGCCCGAACGACGTCGGCTCGTCGCGCCATCACCTGCGCGCCTCGGTGGAGGGCTCGCTCAAGCGCCTGGGCACCGACTACATCGACCTGTTCCAGCTGCACGGCTTCGACGCGAAGACGCCCATCGAGGAGACGCTGTACACGCTCGACGGGCTGGTGCGCGAGGGCAAGATCCGCTACCTGGGCGTGTCCAACTTCTCGGGCTGGCACCTGATGAAGTCGCTCGCGCTGTCGGAGAAGCATTCGTTGCAGCGCTACGTGGCGCACCAGGCCTACTACTCGCTGGTGGGGCGCGACTACGAATGGGAGCTGATGCCGCTGGGCCTCGACCAGGGCGTTTCCGCCGTCGTGTGGAGCCCGCTGGGCTGGGGCCGCCTCACCGGCAAGATCCGCCGCGGCACGGGCATCCCGGCGCAGAGCCGGCTGCACACCACGGCCGACATGGGGCCGCCGGTGGACAACGAGTACCTGTACAAGGTGGTGGACGCGCTCGTGGCCGTCGGCGAGGAAGTGGGCAAGTCGGTGCCGCAGGTGGCGCTGAACTGGCTGCTGCAACGTCCGACGGTGGCCTCGGTGATCGTGGGCGCGCGCGACGAGAAGCAGCTGCGCGAGAACCTGGGCGCGATCGGCTGGAACCTCACGGCCGAACAGGTGAGGAAGCTCGACGACGCCAGCGCGGTGACGCTGCCCTATCCGTATTGGCACCAGAACGGATTCAGGGAGCGCAATCCGGCGCCGGTGTGAGCTAACATCGCAGGATGACCTCGAACTTCGCCATCGCCACGTCGCACGCGCCCTCGCGCGCGGCGCGCGCGTGCGCGGGTTCGGTCAAAGCGAAAAAGCCGTTGCTCGTCTGACCGGGGCTGCGGTTCCGTCGTCCAGATGAGCGACGGAACCAGGTAGCCCGGAAGAAAGACTCACGAACTTCGCCTGCGTTGCGCGCTCCTCTCACGACGGTCTTGTCCGGTCGTTGCTGAAAGGAAAGCTGCGTGAGCCGCATCGTCGATTTTTCCGGGGTCTGGATCCCCATCGTCACCCCGTTCCGCGACCACCGCGTCGACCACGGCGCGTTGGCCGCGCTGGTGCGCCGACTCGCCGGGGACGGCGTCGCGGGCTTCGTGGTCTGCGCGACCACCGGCGAGGCGCCGCTTCTGTCCGACGCCGAGCGCAGCGACGTGCTCGCCACGATCAAGGCGAGCACTTCGCTGCCGCTGATCATGGGCGCGTCGGCCACGACGGCCGACGAGGTGCTGCGCCGCGTCGCCGCCGCGGCGGCCCACGCGCCGACCGCCTTCCTCGTGACGCCACCGCCCTACCTGCGCCCTTCGCAGGACGCGTTGAAGACCTTCTTCACGACGATCGCCGACGCCTCGCCCGCGCCGCTGGTGGTCTACGACATCCCGGCGCGCACCGGCGTGCGGCTGGAGCTGGCCACGCAGCTGGCGCTCGCCGCGCATCCGAACATCGCCGCCCTGAAGGACTGCGGCGGCCGCATCTATCAGACCGAGGCGCTGATCGCCGACGGCCGCCTGCAGGTGCTTTGCGGCAACGACAACGAGTGGTTCTCCACGCGCTGCCTCGGCGGCGCGGGCGCCATCGCGGCCAGCGCGCATCTGTGCACGCGGCTGTTCGTGGCTTTCGACGCGGCGCTCGCGCGCGGTGATCTCGCCACCGGACGCGCGCTGTGGCGCCGACTCAAGCCCTTGGCCGTGGGTCTGTTCGAGGAGCCGAGCCCGGGGCCGGTGAAGGCGGTGCTGGCGGCGCAGGGGGAGTGCGCGAACGAGTTGCGGGCGCCGATGACGGTGGCGTCGCCGGGCCTGGTCGACAGGCTGATGTCGCTGGTCGAGGCACTGCCAGAGACGTGATTCCCGTCATTCTGCGCGGAGCGATTCGGAGTCGCAGAATCCACGCACGCCGGGGTCGCGCCCTGGCTCGCGTGGATCCCGCGACTGCGCGCAGGATGACATCCGTTCTCGGGCTCAGCCCTGCGAGTCGAGGTGGTACTGCGTCGCGCGCTCCACCTCGTTCTTCGAGCCCAGGAACACGGCCACGCGTTCGTGCAGCTTCGTCGGCTGCAGGTCCATGATGCGCTGCTTGCCGTTGGTGGCGGCGCCGCCCGCCTGTTCGACGAGGAAGCTCATCGGGTTGGCCTCGTACAGCAGGCGCAGCTTGCCGGCCTTCTCGGGCTCGCGCTTGTCCCACGGGTACAGGAACACGCCGCCGCGGCTGAGGATGCGGTGCACGTCGGCCACCATCGAGGCCACCCAGCGCATGTTGAAGTCCTTGCCGCGCGGGCCGTCCTTGCCCAGCAGGCACTCGTCGATGTAGCGCGTGACGGGCGGCGCCCAATGGCGCTGGTTGGACATGTTGATCGCGAATTCCTTCGTGTCCTCGGGGATCTGCACGTTCTCGGCGGTGAGCACCCAGGAGCCCATCTCGCGGTCGAGCGTGAACATCGCCACGCCGTCGCCCACGGTCAGCACCAGCATGGTCTGGGAGCCGTAGATGCAGTAGCCGGCGACCGCCTGGTTCTTGCCCGCCTGCAGGAAGTCTTCCTCCGCCACGCCGTGGTGGTGGCCCACCTTGCGCAGCACCGAGAAGATGGTGCCGATGGACACGTTCACGTCGATGTTGGACGAGCCGTCGAGCGGATCGAACAGCAGCAGGTACTCGCCCTGCGGATAGCGGTTGGGCACGACGTGGATCGTGTCCATCTCCTCCGACGCCATCGCGGCCAGGTGGCCGCCCCATTCGTTGGCCTCGATCAGCACCTCGTTGGAGATGATGTCGAGCTTCTTCTGCACCTCGCCCTGCACGTTCTCGGAGCCGGCCGTGCCCATCACGTCGCCCAGCGCGCCCTTGTTGACGGCGATGGCGATGTGCTTGCAGGCGCGCGCGACCACCTCGATCAGCAGGCGCAGCTGCGACGGGATGCGTCCGTGCTCGCGCTGCTGCTCGACGAGGTACTGGGTGAGGCTGACTTTCTTGTTGGCCATGGCGACTCAGTCCTTCAACGCGCGGTCGACCACCTCGCGCACGTCCGGGCTCAGGTCGGGCTTGGCGGCCACGCGCACGATGGCCTCGCGGGCGGCGCTGCGGTACGGCTCCGCGAGCAGGCGCCAGCGGTCGAGCGCGCGCGCGAGGCGCGAGGCCACCTGCGGGTTGATCGCGTCGATCTCGATCACCTTCTCGGCCCAGAACACGTAGCCCTTCGCGTCGGTGCGGTGGAACGCGGCCGGATTGCCGTTGCACAGCGCCAGCACCACGCTGCGCAGCCGGTTCGGGTTGTTCATCGAGAAGTCGGGATGCTGCAGCAGCGCCTTCGCGTTGGCGAACACGCGGCCGTCCTTCTCCGGCGCGCGCGCCTGCAGGCCGAACCACTTGTCGACGACCAGGGCCTCGTGGCGGAACAGCTCGTGGAAACGCGCCAGCGCGGGCGCGGCCAGCTCGGAATGCGCGGCCACGAGCGCGCCCAGCGCGCCCAGGCGGTCGGTCATGTTGCCGGCGTCCTTGAAGCGCTGGAAGGCCTTGCCCGGCCACACCGTGTCGCCCGTGCGACCGGCGTTGCGCACCAGCATCGCGAGCGCCATGTTGGCCAGCGCGCGACGTGCGCTCTGGACGCCGTCCGGGCTGTAGCCCTCGACGACCTGGTGGGCCTGCCATGCGGCCGCCCAGTCGTCGGCCAGGCGCGTGGCCAGCTCGTCCTGCATGGCCTGGCAGACCGCATGCACGCGCTGCGGGTCGACCGGCACCGTCAGCTGCTCGGAGACGTAGGCCTCCGACGGCGGCGTCAGCACCAGTTCCTTGAAGGCCGGGTCGAGCGCGGGATCGCGCAGCACTCGGCGCATCGCGTCGACGTAGGCGTCGTTGAGCGTGAGCTTGCCGTCGCCGGCGATGGCGGCGAGCAGCTGCGACAGCGCCAGGCGCTGGCCGGATTCCCAGCGGTTGACCGGGTCGGTGTCGTGGGCCAGCAGCACCAGGCGGTCGGCGTCGGCGAGGCCGTCGTCGAGCACCACGGGCGCGGAGAAGTCGCGCAGCAGCGAGGGCACGGCGTCGGCGGGCACGTCGAGGAAGCGGTAGGAAGCCTGCGCCTCGGACAGCACCAGCACGCGCTCCAGCGGCGCGGCCTCGGCCGGGGTTTCAGCATCACCTTCGAGACGCAGCGGCAACGCGCGGCCGTCGCGCGCGAACAGGGCGAAGCGCACCGGGATCACGAACGGCTGGCGCTCCACCGGCGAGCTCACGCCGTGCGGCGCGCTGAAGTCCTGCGCCAGCGTCAGCGTGACGCCGCCATCGACCGCGACCAGGCGCGCCGTCACCTTGGGCGTGCCCGACTGCGCGTACCAGCGCTTGAACGCGTCGAGCTGCACGTTGAGCGGGCTTGCCGGGTTGACGTCGGCGATGGACTGCGCGAACGCGTCGCAGGTGACGGCCTGGCCGTCGTGGCGGCGGAAGTACTCGGTGATGCCGCGCTCGAAGCCGGCGCGGCCCACCAGCGTCTGCATCATGCGCACCACCTCCGAGCCCTTCTCGTAGACGGTGGCGGTGTAGAAGTTGTCGATGGCCACGTAGCTGTCCGGGCGCACCGGGTGCGACATCGGCCCCGCGTCCTCGGGGAACTGGATCTGGCGCAGCACGCGCACGTCGTCGATGCGCTTGACGCCGCGCGCCGACGGCGAGCCGGCCATGTCCTGCGAGAACTCCTGGTCGCGGAAGACGGTGAGGCCTTCCTTGAGCGACAGCTGGAACCAGTCGCGGCAGGTGATGCGATTGCCGGTCCAGTTGTGGAAGTACTCGTGGCCGACCACGCTCTCGATCAGCGAGTAGTCGGTGTCGGTGGCGGTGGCGGGGCTGGCCAGCACGAACTTGGTGTTGAACAGGTTCAGGCCCTTGTTCTCCATCGCGCCCATGTTGAAGTCCTCGACGGCCACGATCATGAAGCGCTCGAGGTCCAGCGGCAGGCCGAAGCGCGCCTCGTCCCACACCAGCGAGGCCACGAGCGAGTTCATCGCGTGCTCGGTCTTGTCCAGGTCGCCGCGGCGCACGAACACCTGCAGCAGGTGCTCCTTGCCGGCGCGGCTGGTGACGCGCTGCTCGCGCGCCACGAGGTCGGCGGCCACCAGCGCGAACAGGTAGCAGGGCTTCGGGAACGGATCGTTCCAGCGCGCGAAGTGGCGGCCGTTGTCGAGCGCGCCCTGTTCCTGCAGGTTGCCGTTGGACAGCAGTACCGGGTACTTCGCCTTGTCGGCGCGCAGCGTGACGGTGTAGATCGCCATCACGTCGGGGCGATCGAAGAAGTAGGTGATGCGGCGGAAGCCCTGCGCCTCGCACTGCGTGAAGAAGCCGCCGTTGGAGGTGTACAGGCCCGACAGCTCGGTGTTCTTCTCGGGGCTGACCGTGTTGCGGATCTCGAGGGTGAACGAATCGGCGGCCGGCGCGTCGATCACCAGCTGGTCGTGCTCGTGGCGGAACGAGACGCTCTGGCCGTCCACCAGCACGCGCAGCAGGTTCAGGCCTTCGCCGTCCAGGCGCAGCGGCTCGGCCGGGCGCCCGGTGTTTCGCTCGATCGCCAGCTTGCTCGAGACGATGGTCTTGGCGGGGTCGAGGTCGAACGTGAGGTCGACGGTGCGAACCCACCAGGCGGGCGCCGTGTAGTCTTCACGACGGATGAGTTGCGGAGAGCCTTCGCGCATTTGGGTGTCTCTTTGCTAGTTTTTTGAGCGGATCAGGGCGCCTCTGACCCTGGGGGCTGGTGCAAGCGCTCGCCCGTCCGTGAGGCGACAGTCCGTCCACTGGACGGCCTGACGTCCACACGCACTCCCCTGGGGGGCAGCGACCAGCGGGAGCGTGGGGGCCAACATCTACAGCCCTTGTTTCAGGCTGGCGGCGATGAACTGGTCGAGGTCGCCGTCGAGCACCTTCTGCGTGGCCGAGGTCTCGACGTTGGTGCGCAGGTCCTTGATGCGGCTCTGGTCCAGAACGTACGAACGGATCTGGTGGCCCCAGCCCACGTCCGTCTTGGTGGCCTCGAGGGCCTGCTGCGCTTCCATGCGCTTGCGCATCTCGTGCTCGTACATGCGCGAGCGCAGCATCTGCCAGGCCTCGTCGCGGTTGCGGTGCTGCGAACGGTCGTTCTGGCACTGCACCACGATGCCGGTGGGGATGTGCGTGAGGCGCACGGCCGAGTCGGTCTTGTTGATGTGCTGGCCGCCGGCGCCGGACGCGCGGTAGGTGTCCACGCGCACGTCGGCCGGGTTGATGTCGATCTCGATGGAGTCGTCCACTTCCGGGTAGACGAACACCGACGCGAACGACGTGTGGCGGCCGCCCGAGGAGTCGAACGGGCTCTTGCGCACCAGGCGGTGCACGCCCGTTTCGGTGCGCAGGTTGCCGAACGCGTACTCGCCCTCGATCTTGATGGTGGCGCTCTTGATGCCGGCCACGTCGCCCTCGGACTCTTCCATCACCTCGGGCCTGAAGCCCTTGCGCTCGCAGTACTTGAGGTACTGGCGCAGCAGCATCGAGGCCCAGTCGCAGGCCTCGGTGCCGCCGGCGCCGGCCTGGATGTCCAGGAAGCAGTTGAGCGGGTCGGCCGGGTTGGAGAACATGCGGCGGAACTCGAGGCCCTCGACGATCGCGCCCAGCTTGGCGGCGTCGGCCTCGATGGCGGCGAGGCCGTCCATGTCGCCGTCTTCCTTGGTCATCTCGAACAACTCGGTGTTGTCCGACAGGTTGCTCGTGAGGTGGTCGATCGTGTTGACCACATCCTCCAGGGACCGCTTCTCGCGGCCGAGCTCCTGGGCCCGCTTCGGATCGTTCCAGATGGCCGGGTTCTCCATCGTGGCGTTGACTTCCGTCAGCCGATGCGACTTGCGGTCGTAGTCAAAGATACCCCCTGAGCGCGATGGTGCGCTCGCTGAGGTCGGCAATGTGGTTGCCGATGGCGTTGATGCGTTCGATGTCCATGGTCGGGATCTTGGTCCTGGCGCGGCCGCGGGAGACGGCGGCGCAATGTGGGAATCCGCGCGCAGGCTGTGCGCGAAAGGCGTGATTTTCGCATGGACGCGGGTCTACCGGCTGTCGGGAGGCTGGGCGTCGAACTGCGCGCGCAACTGCATCAGGTAGGGCCGGTTGGCGCCGTGCAGCAGCGACCCCACGCAGACGGCCACCAGCCCGGCCGCCAGGGCGTAGCGCGCCAGCGTGGCGCGTGCGTCGACGGCCTGCGGCACGCAGGCCATCACGATGCCCACCGCCACGCCGCCGAGGAGGCCGCCCACGTGCGCCGCGTTGTCCACGCCCGCGATGAGAAAGCCCATGCCGATGTTGATCGCCACCGCCTGGATGAGGCTCTTGTTGATGCCGGGTCGCCGGGACTTGGGCAGGTGGGCGAAGCGCGGGGTGGGCAGCACCAGCCCGGCCAGCAGCGACCCGAACAGCGCCATCACGGCGCCGGAGGCCCCCACGCCCACGGTCAGCAGCCCGATCGGGTTCTCGGGCGGTGAGCGCATCTCGCCCCAGAACACGCTGGCGCAGCTGGCCAGCAGCCCGCCCGCGAAGTAGATGCCCAGCATGCGGCCGGTGCCGAACTCGTATTCCACCTGGGGCGCCGTGAACGCGAGCACGTACATGTTGAGCGCCAGGTGGACGATGCCCACGTGCAGGAACATGCCCGTCAGCAGGCGCCAGGTGTCGCCGGTCAGCGTGTACAGCGGGATGTCGCCGCCCCAGGCGATGAGCGTCTGCGACGAGGGATTGGCCGGCGAGACGCCGTTGGCGAGCTGCAGCAGCCAGACGCCGACGTTGATCGCGACCAGGAGGCCGGTGGCGACCGGCAGGCGGTGTCGCGGTGCCGGTGGCGGGAGGGGAGCGCTGTTCATGGGGCGATTCTTCCATGGCGTGGCGGCCGCCACGCCCGGGCCGTCGGGTTCGCCCGCTTGGGCGGGCGGGCGCGCACGGGCATGATGCATCCCGATGCCCCTGTCCGACCCCGCCGCTGCGCCCGAACCCCTGCGTGACGCCCGCGCCCGCCACTGGCGGCGCACGCGAACCCTCACCGCCGCGCTGCTGGGGGTGTGGTTCGTGGTCGGCTTCGTCGTCACGTGGTTCGCCCGCGATCTCGACTTCCCGTTCTTCGGCTGGCCGTTCAGCTTCTGGGTGGCGGCCCAGGGCGGCATGGTGGCCTTCGTCGTCCTCCTCGCGATCTACGCCCGGCGCATGGCGCGCCTCGACCGCGAGCTCGCCGACGCCGCCGGCGCTCCCCGATGAGCATCCGCACGCAGACGTTCGCGCCCGCGCGCAGCCGGCGCCTGCCGCGCGGCGCGGCGTTCAGCCGTCGGCTGCACTGGATCTACCTGGCCTTCGGCCTCGCCTTCCTGCTGTTCGTGGGCGTGATGGCGCTGCTGGAACACCTGGGTCTGCCGCGACGCTGGATCGGCTTCCTGTTCCTGGTCGGGCCCATCGTGTTCTACGCCGGCATCGGCATCCTCAGCCGTACCACCGACCCGGCCGAGTACTACGTGGCCGGGCGCCGCGTGCCGGCGCTGTACAACGGCATGGCCACCGGGGCCGACTGGATGTCGGCGGCATCGTTCATCGGCATGGCCGGCACGCTGTACCTGAGCGGCTACGGCGGCCTGGCCTACATCCTGGGCTGGACCGGCGGCTTCTGCCTGGTGGCGCTGCTGATCGCGCCCTACCTGCGCAAGTTCGGCGGCTACACGATCCCCGACTTCCTTGCCGCCCGCTACGACGGCAACCTCACGCGGGTGATCGGCGTGGTGGCGGCCATCGCGTGCTCGTTCCTCTACGTGGTGGCGCAGATCTACGGCGTGGGGCTGATCACCAGCCGCATCACCGGGGTCGAGTTCGAGGTGGGCGTGTTCCTGGGCCTGGGCGGCATCCTCGTGTGCTCGTTCCTGGGCGGCATGCGCGCCGTCACCTGGACGCAGGTGGCGCAGTACATCGTGCTGCTGGTTGCCTACGTGGTGCCGGTGGCGTGGCTGTCGTTCAACCAGCACGCCAGCGTCGTGCCGCAGGCCACCTACGGCTACCAGTTGCGCAAGGTCATCGCGTCGGAGAAGAAGATCCAGGCCGACCCGGCCGAGCAGCAGGTGATCGCGATCTTCAAGGCGCGCGCCGCGGAGTTCGACGCGCGACTGGTGGACATCCCCGCGGCGCTGGCCGTGGAGCGGCGCACCGCGGCGGGCCGCATCGCCGAGCTGAAGGCGGCGAACGCCCCGCAGGGCGACATCCAGGCGGCCGAGCGCGTGCTCGCGCGCGTGCCGCGCGACGCGCAGGAGGCGCGCGACGCGTGGACGCGTGCCCGCGACGCCGACCTCGAGCGCGCGAAGCCGCTGGCCGGCATGCCGCCGCATGCGCAGCAGTTCGCGGGCGACCCGCACGGCGACGCCGCCGCGCGCAAGGCCTTCGACGACTCGCGCCACAACTTCATCGCGCTCGTGTTCTGCTTGATGGTGGGCACCGCGTCGCTGCCCCACGTGCTCACGCGCTTCTACACCACGCCGTCGGTGGCGGAGACGCGCCGCTCGGTGACCTGGTCGCTGCTCTTCATCGTGCTGCTGTACCTCACGGCGCCGGCGCTCGCGGTGCTCGTCAAGGTGGAGGTGTTCGACTCGCTGGTGGGCACGCGCTTCGACCAGTTGCCGGCGTGGATCAACAACTGGGCCCACGTGGACAGCTCGCTGCTGCAGGTGGCCGACGTCAACGGCGACGGCATCCTGCAGCTCGGCGAGATCAAGATCGGCGGCGACATCGTGGTGCTGGCCACGCCCGAGATCGCGGGCCTGCCCTACGTCATCTCGGGGCTGGTGGCGGCCGGCGGCCTGGCCGCGGCGCTGTCCACCGCCGACGGCCTGCTGCTGACGATCGCCAACGCGCTGTCGCACGACCTGTGGTTCTCCATCGTCGACCCCGACGCGTCGGCCACGCGGCGCGTGACGGTGTCCAAGGTGCTGCTGCTGATGGTGGCGCTCGGCGCGGCCTACGTCACCGCGCAGAAGCCCGGCGACATCCTGCTGCTGGTGTCGGCCGCCTTCTCCATCGCGGCGTCGGCATTCTTCCCGGCGCTGGTGTTGGGCGTGTTCTGGCGTCGCGCCAATCGCTGGGGCGCGGCCGCGGGCATGGTGAGCGGCCTCCTGCTCACGCTGTACTACGTGCTGGTGAACCAGCCCGGCGTGCGCGAGACCTTCGGCATCACCCGCCCGATCCAGCTGTGGGGCGGCATCCAGCCGATCGCCGCCGGCCTGTTCGGCGTGCCGGTGGGCTTCGCGGTGCTGGTGGCCGTGAGCCTGCTCACGCCGCCGCCGAGCCGGGCGGCGCTGGCGATGGTGGACGACATCCGGCTGCCCTGAGAGCGTCCCAGGCCCCCAATCGGCGCCCGGCGTTCGCCAAGAAACGCGGAGTGCCAGCCTGTCATCCTGCGACTGCGCGCAGGACGACCCCGGTTTTCTAGGCGCCGAAGCGCTCGAGCAGGAAGTCGATCGCGCTGCGCAGCTTGGCGCTCGGCTTGCGATCGGGCGCGTAGACCAGATGCACCGGCGTCGGCCGGAACGACCATGCCGCAAGCACCGGCACGAGCCGGCCTGCGGCGAGGTCGCCGGCCAGCGCGTCCTCCGGCTGGAGCACGATGCCCGCGCCCGCGGCCGCCGCGCGGCGCAGCGCGCCCCCCTCGTTGGCGGTGAAGCGGCCCGCGACGGGCACCACGCAGGTCTCGGCGTCCGGACCGACCAGGTGCCACCGGTCGTGGTGCTTCCAGTAGCGCAAGCCCAGGCAGGCATGACGTCCCAGCTCGCCCGGATGCGCGGGCGTGCCGTGCGCCGCGAGGTAGGCCGGCGCCGCGGCCAGGACGCGGCGATACGGCCGCAGCGTGCGTGCGACGAGGGATGCGTCGCGGACGTCGCCGATCACGACGCCGAGCTCGTGGCCCGCGGCGATCAGCGACTCGGGCTTGTCGTCCAGCGTCAGGTCGACGCCGACGTCGGGGTGCGCCGCCAGCCAGTCGGCCAGCGCCGGGGCCAGCGAGCGGCTGCCGAAGCCGACGGGCGCGACCAGTCGCAGCTGGCCGCGAGGCGTCTTCTGCAGCTCCGTGGCGCTCGCCTCGGCGTGTGCGACGCCCGCGAGCGCGGTGCGGCAACGCTCGAGGTAGAGCTGCCCGACCTCCGTCAGCTGGTGACGCCGTGTCGTGCGATGCAGCAGCCGGGCACCCAGGCGCTTCTCGATCGCCTGCACCTGTTTGGCGACCATCGTGGCCGACACGCCGTTGGCCTCGGCCGCCGCCGCGAAGCTGCCGCCCTCGACCACGCGGATGAAGGTTTCCATGCCGGCCAGCATGTCCATGATTCGCAACCTCCGGGTTTGGAATGTCGCGGATCCTCGCATGTTTCTCGCGCCGGCGCATTGGCCGAGACTGGCGTCACGCCTGGCACCTCGCCGGGCCTTCACGGAGAACCACCATGCCCATCCTGCGATTGGAAATGCATCCCGGCCGCACGCCGGAACAGAAGCGCGAGTTCGTGCGCGAGGCGACCCGCGCCGCGGTCGAGATCCTCAAGTGCCCGCCCGAGAGCGTGGACATCCTGATCCAGGAGATTGCCCGCGATCAGTGGGCGAAGGGTGGCGAGCTGCTGGCGGACGGCTGAGAACCTCTGAGGCCGCCATCGGCGACCCGCGCGCGGATCTTCAGGCCAACCGGTCGTCGGCCGAGCGCGCGTTCTGCCACGCGTCGTAGGCCGCCAGCCGCGCGCGCGTCCATTCCATGCTGGAGGGGCCGCGTGCCTCGTTCCAGCCGCGCGCCATCTCGCCTTCGACGTCCTCGAAACTGGCGGCGACGTTGCGGTTGTAGTGCGCCACGCCGTACGCGTAGGCCGGGCCCCAGTCGTCTTCGGGGTCGCGCGGGGTGGCGTAGGCGCGCGAGGCGTAGTTGGCGCGCCAGTAGGCGTCTTCGGCGGTCGGGTCGATGGCCTCGGCGACGCCCTTGCCGGCGAGGCCGCCGGCCACGGCGCCCACCACGGCGCCGACCACCGTGCCGATGGGGCCTGCGACGGTGCCAGCGGCGGCGCCGAAGGCCATGCCCGCGGCGGCGGCGCCGAGGCCCACGCCGATCGGATGCGAGCCGACCTCGCCCGACAGTGGATCGCGGTGGGCGCCGGTATCGGCTTCGGCCGGCGGTGCCGGAACGGGATCGAGGGGAACGATTTTCGCCATGGGGAACTCCTGCGGGGCAGGCCGGGTGGCCGCATCGCCGGGACGAGGCAACCCGCGTACCCGTTCAGGCCAGGAACGTGCGCAGGCGCGCGGCGACGGCTTCGGGCTGGTCGTGGTGCAGCATGTGCCCGCAGTCCGCCAGCAGCAGGCGCTCGACGTTGGGCACCTGGGCCAGGCGCGCCTCGAACTCCGCGCGCGGATAGCGATTGCCCCAGAACTTCGAGAGGTTGGTGTCCGCGCCTTCCAGCCACAGCACCGGCGCGGCGATGCGGCGCCAGGCCGCCACGATCTCGGCGGCGCGATACGGCACGGGGTTCGTCAGCTTGTGGGCGGGGTCGGCCAGGATGTGCCAGAGGCCGTCCGCGCGCAGTGAAGACCAGTGCGGCGCGAGCCAGGCGGCCCTGTCGGCCGCGAGCCGGGGATTGTTGGCGCGCAGGCGCCCGGCCACCTCGTCGACGCTGGCGTAGGCGCGCAGCGAGGGCGCCTGCTTGAGCTCGTCCAGCCACTTCGCGAGGCGGTCGGGTGCCTGTTCGGGCACCGTGTCGGGCAGTCCGAAGCCCTCCAGGTTGACGAGGCGTCGCACGCGCGCAGGACGCACGCCCGCGTAGTTCATCACCACGTTGCCGCCCATGCTGTGGCCGGCCAGGTCCACCGGCACGCCGGGCGACAGCGCGTCGAGTGCGGCGTCGAGGTCGCCCACGTAGTCGTGGAACCAGTACGCGTCGACGCCGGCGCCGGTGCTGCCGCCGAAGCCGCGCCAGTCGAGCGCGACCACGTGGCGCGTGGCGCCCTCCAGGCGGAACAGCGCGTCGACGATGAACTGGAACGACGCGCCCACGTCCATCCAGCCGTGCGTGAGCACCAGCAGCGGACGCTCGGTCGTCGCGAGCGAGGCGTCGCCCCATTCGCGCACCTGGTAGCGCAGGTTGCGCACGGCGATGTGGTGGGTGCGGGCCGGGCGTGCTTCGGCATACGGATCGAATGGCATGCGCGGCACTGTAGGGGAGATCGGCGCCGCGCGCTGCCTCCGGCGCGACAATGAGCGCATGAGCACCCCGACCGCCACCATCCGCTTCGCCACGCGCGAGGACGCACCTGTCATCGTCGACCTGATCCGCGAGCTCGCCGTCTACGAGCACCTCGAGCACCTGGCCACGGCGACCCCGGCCCGCCTGGAAGCGGAGCTGTTCGGCGACCGCCCCACCTGCGAATGCCTGATCGGCGAGCAGGCCGGCGAGGCCGTGGGCTTCGCGCTGTTCTTCCACAACTTCTCCACCTTCCTGTGCCGCAAGGGCCTGTACCTGGAAGACCTGTTCGTGCGCCCGTCGGCGCGCGGCACGGGCATGGGCAAGGCGTTGCTGCAGCGGCTCGCGCAGATCGCCGTGGAGCGCGAATGCGGCCGCTTCGAGTGGTCGGTGCTCGACTGGAACGTCGACGCGCAGGCCTTCTACCAGCGCATGGGTGCGACGCTGCTGCCCGACTGGCGCATCTGCCGCGTCACCGGCGAGGCGCTGCAGGCGCTGGCAGCGTAAGCTGGGCGGATGAGCAGCGACGACCCCTACGCCCGACTCCACGGCGACTTCGCCTGGAACGTTCCCGAACGATTCAACATCGCCGCGATGTGCCTGCAACGCTGGGCGCGAGACACGCCGCACGCGGTGGCGATCCTCGACGATGCGGGCAGCGGCGCGGCAACGGCGTTCACCTACGCCGCCCTGCAGGCCGACGCGAACAGGCTGTCCAATGCGCTCGGATCGCTGGGCGTGACGCGCGGCGATCGCGTTGCGGTGGCCATGCCGCAGCGCCCGCAGACCGTCGTCGCGCTGATGGCGCTGTTCCAGATGGGCGCGATCGCGGTGCCGCTGTCCACGCTGTTCGGTGCCGAGGCGCTGCAGTCGCGTCTCAACGACAGCGGCGCGAAGCTGGCCATCGTCGACGAAGGTTCGGTCGACACGATCGCCGCCTTGCGCGAGGCTTGTCCTGCCCTGGCTCGCGTGCTGGGCGTGGCGGGCGCCGACAGCCGCGGCGACGTCTCCTGGAGCGGCTCGCTGGCCGCCGCACGCGCCACGTTCGAGCCCACGGCCACGCGCGCCGACGACCCCGCGCTGCTGATCTACACCAGCGGCACCACCGGCCCGGCCAAGGGCGCCGTGATCCCGCACCGCGCGCTCATCGGCAACCTGAGCGGCTTCGTGGCGAGCCAGAACTGGTTCCTGGGCACGGGCCCGTTCTGGAGCCCGGCCGACTGGACCTGGACCGGCGGCCTGTGGGACGCGCTGCTGCCCACGCTGTACTTCGGCCGCACGATCGTGGCGTCGCGCGTGCGCTTCGACGCCGACCTCGCGCTCAAGCTCATGGAGCGCCACCAGGTCACGCACACCTTCCTGTTCCCGACGGCGCTGAAGGCGATGATGCGCGTCGCCCCCGAGCCGCGCGCGAGCCATCCGCGGCTCGCGCTGCAGTCCATCATGAGCGCGGGCGAGGCGGTGGGCGAGGGCGTGTTCGCATACTGCCGCGACAAGCTGGGCGTGGTCGTCAACGAGATGTTCGGACAGACCGAGATGAACTACGTGGTGGGCAACTGCGGCCAGTACCGCACGCGCTCGGGTCGCATGGCGCCGGGCTGGCCGCCTCGCGCGGGCAGCATGGGCCGACCCTATCCGGGCCATCGCATCGCCGTGATCGACGACGACGGCAACGTGTGCGCGCCGGGCATTCCGGGCGACATCGCGGTGCATGCGCGCGACGTGCACGGCCAGCGCGATCCGATCTTCTTCCTCGGCTACTGGAACAACGAGCGCGCCACGCACGCGAAGTTCACCGGCGCGCCGTTCGAGTCGTGGTGCCGCACCGGCGACCGCGCGGTGATGGATGCCGACGGCTACCTCTGGTACCACGGGCGCAGCGACGACCAGTTCAAGTCCTCGGGCTACCGCATCGGGCCCACCGAGATCGAGGACTGCCTCGCACGCCATCCGGCCGTCGCGCAGGTGGCCGTGGTGCCCAAGCCCGACGCCGAGCGCGGCGCCGTCGTCAAGGCCTTCATCATCCCGGCCCTGGGCATCGTCGCCGACGCCGCGCTGGTGGAGGAACTGCAGCAACTGGTGCGCAGCCGGCTCGCGCCCTACGAGACGCCCAAGGACATCGAGTTCGTGGCCTCGCTGCCGATGACCACCACGGGCAAGCTGCAGCGCAACGTGTTGCGGCAGCTGGAGATCGACCGGGCGGCGGGGCGTTAGCGGTCGTCCTGCGCGCAGTCGCAGGTTCCACCTCGGCGATGACGTTGCCACGACGCGTCGATCCTGCGGTTGCGCGCAGGATTCCGGCACCTGCGGGCCCTACAGCTTGTGCGCGCAGTTGCCCAGCGCCTCGTTCGCGAGCAGGAACGGCGCGCTGAGCAGCCCCATGCCGGCGCCCAGGTAGTCGCCCTTCATGCAGTCGCCCTTGTGCGCGGCCGCCATGCCTTGGGCGAGTGCCACGGCGGGAGGCGGCGGCGCCAGGTTCCGCTGCATGCCCTGGTGCGAACCGTCGGCGGCTACCAGCTCGCTGCCGGAGTCCTCGCGCGTCAGCGCGTTGCCGTGGCTGGAAAGCGTGTCGCCGCGCGCGACGGCGCGGATGGCCTGGCGCGTGGCGGCGCTGTTCAGGAACGCCAGGTCGGACGGGGACGAGGCCGGCGGCGTCGCCGCGGCCACGGCGGGGGCGGGTTCGGCCGGTGGCGGCGCGGGCAGCGTGATGGCCCGGGCCGCCTGCTCGACCGGACGCGCGGCCAGCGCGCGTGTCGCGGGCGCGTTCGCCCGCGCCAGCGGCAAGGGATGCGCCGGCACTGGCGTCGGATGCAGGACGACGTCGACCAGCGTTGTCGCCCTGTCGACGCCGTGGCGCGGCAGCTCAACCCGGTCGATGGCCAGGATCAGGGCGACAAGGAGCGCGGCGTGGAGGGCAAGCGCCGCGGCGCTGCGCCAGGCACTCCAGTGGCGTCGGCGCGCGCCGGCCCAGTCGGATACGAAAACGCTGGCGTCATGCATCGCCGATCTCCTCGTCGAAACATGATCGCACAAAGGCAGGCTTGCAGCAGCGGGCGAGAGACCGCCAGGATACCCATCGCATTACCCGATCCGGGCCACGCCGGCGACCCGCGCGACAATCCCGCCATGGCCCGCAAGAACCACGTCAGCGAGACCCCTGCCACGCAATGGCTGCGTGCGCAGGGCGTCGTCTTTTCCGAACACGTCTACGACTACGTCGAGCACGGTGGCACCGGCGAGTCGTCGGTGCAACTGGGCGTGCCCGAGCACGAGGTCGTCAAGACGCTCGTCATGCAGGACGAGGCGGCGCGTCCGCTGGTGGTGCTGATGCATGGCGACAGGCAGGTGTCGACCAAGAACCTGGCGCGCGCCATCGGGTGCAAGTCGGTGGAGCCCTGCAAGCCCGAGGTGGCGCAACGCCACAGCGGCTACCAGGTGGGCGGCACTTCGCCGTTCGGATTTCGCAAGGATGTGCCGGTCTACGTGCAGGAAACCATCCTGCCGTTGCAACGCATCCTGATCAACGGCGGACGCCGCGGCTACCTCGTCGGGATCGTTCCGTCGGTGCTGGTCGAAAAGCTGCACGCCAAAGCTGTGCAGTGCGCCAACTGATGGTGCGTTGACGGCGGAATTTGGTGCGGATCTGCTGTCGGGAGACAGCTTGTCTAGTCAATCGGCGCGGCGAAAAACAGACAGCAGGGTTTTCGCGAGGAATGTTCGATGTTGCGGTGCACACAATCGCGCCACAGTGCAACCGAACTGCCATGTTTCTTCACAATTGGAAACTAACGCAATGGTGCACCGGACAAGAAACATCTCCCCAACCCACGAGGAAGGAACTCCATGTTCACCCGCACCAAGATCTGTTCCGCCCTGATCCTAGCCGCCACTGCCAACGCGTGGGCCCAGGACACCGCCCCGCAGCGCGTCGAGATCACCGGCTCCTCGATCCGCCGCATCGAAGCCGAAGGCGCGCTGCCCGTCACCGTCATCTCGCGTGACGCCATCGACAAGACCGGCGCTGCTTCGGTCACCGAACTGATCCAGAAGCTGCCGGCGATGACCGGCGGCAACTTCCAGGCCTCCTCGAGTTCGGTCAACGGGAACGGCAACGGCACCAGCACGGCGGCCATCCACGCCCTCGACCAGAAGTACACGCTGGTGCTGCTCAATGGCCGGCGCGTCGCCCCCTTCGGCGGCTTCGGCGCCTCGGGGGCGGATGGTTCCGTCAACCTCCAGAGCCTTCCGCTCGATGCGATCGAGCGGGTGGAAGTTCTGACCGACGGTGCGTCGGCACTCTACGGCTCCGACGCCATTGCCGGCGTGGTGAACTTCATCACCAAGAAGAACATGACGGACGCCGCTGTGTTCTTCAATGGCAGCCGCCCGACGCAGGCCGGTGGCAGCAAGTGGAGCACGGGCATCAGCAAGGGCTTCGGTGACCTGGACAAGGACAACAACAACCTGCTGCTGTCTTACAGCCACGACGTGCAGAACAAGTTGATGGCCAGCCAGCGCGCCGTCTCTCGACGCGGTGGCCTGATCGACTTCACGATCGACGGGCAGCCGGTGGTCTATGACCAGACTTCCAGCAATTCGCTGCCGGGCAACATCTACCTCGACAGCGGCGCGTCGTTCAACCCGTACTTCAACCTGAACGGCAATTGCGGCACGAATCCCGCCGTGTTCGTTTCCGGATCCAAGTGCCGCACCAACTACGCGGCGACGGTGCAGGACATCCCGGGCTCCAAGCGGGACAGCGTGTTCGTGAGCGACCATTTCAAGCTCGACGCGAACAACGCGCTGTTCGCAGAGGCGATGTGGTCGAAGTACGACATGACGGCCGCGTTCGCGCCGTCGGCGCAGCCCATGGGTCTGGGTTCGGATGACCTGCCGGGCCAGCCGCTCAACATCCTGTGGCAAAAGTATGTCGTTCCCTACGAGGCCGCCAACGACGACACCAGCGCCGGCGGCCAGATGCGCTACCGCTCCATGGAGGCCGGAGGCCGCACGGACGAGTGGGAGACGGTGGCCCATCATTTCGTGGTCGGCGCCGAAGGTACCGCGATGGACTGGGACTACAACGCCAGCCTGACGTTTTCCTCGAACCAGGACCAGGACAAGCTCGCCGGCGGCTATCTCGACTTCAACAAGTTCGTGGACCTGATCTCGAGCGGCGCCTACGACCCCCTCGTGCCGATCGCCGGCCAGACCCTGGCTCCGTCGGTGCTGCACGGCACCTTCCTGAAGACCAAGGTCGCGCAGAATGTCCTCAGCCTGCACGCGTCGAAGGATCTGTTCGAACTGCCCGGCGGCAAATCATCGCTGGGCCTGGGGGTCGACTACACGGACCAGAGCCTCAAGCAGGACACGAGCACCCTGGCGCAGTTCGGCAACGGTACCGCGGCCGAGGTCGGCGCGACCGACTATGCCGTCGGCGGCTTCTACGGCTACGTCCCGATGGAAGCCACCCGCCGGAACTACGGCGCGTTCGCCGAACTGCTGATGCCAGTGGCGAAAAAAGCGGAGGTCACCGCCTCCGTTCGCTTCGACCGCTACGACCGCGTCCACAACGAGATGCCCTTCACGCAGGTCGCGAACGACCTGACGCCGCTGCCCGCGGCGGATGAGGGCAACAGCTTCAGCCGCCCGACGTTCAAGCTGAGCTTCCGCGCCGAGCCGGTGGACACCTTCCTGCTGCGCGGATCCGTGGGCACCGGATTCAAGGCGCCGTCGGTCAACCAGGTGGCCGCGCCGCTGGCCTTCAGCACCAACACGTCGGGCTCCTACGTCTGTCCCTTCCCGGGCACCCCCGTCTGCGTGGCGAACGGTACGGGCACCCAGCAGTGGGACCTGATTTCGGCCGGCAATCCGGCAACGGGCGCCGGAGGCCTGAAGGCCGAGTCGTCGCAGCAATGGACCTTCGGCGGACGCTGGGAGCCTGCCAAGACGGTCTCGGTCGGCCTCGACTACTGGGGCGTGAAGCTCAAGAACCAGATCCTGGCGGGCATGCCCGAGAACTATGCGTTCGCCAACGCCAGTTCGCTGACCAACCTGTTCGTGAGTCCCTACCAGGATCCCGCCGGGTATCAGACGGTGGCCCTCATCCAGCAGCCGTTCAATGCCGGCAAGGCCAACTACCAGGGGCTCGACTGGGAAATCAACCTGAGTACCAACACCTCGTTCGGCAAGCTCTCGGCCGACCTGAGCGGCACGCACATGCTCAAGGCCGACTACAACCTTCCCGGCGGCAAGCAGACCGACCTCGGGCAGTTCGGCGGCGACAACAACGTCGTGTTCCGCGACATCGTGCGCCTGATGCTCGGCCTGCAGTACGGTGACTTCACGCACACGTTCGCCATCAACTACAAGTCGGGCTATGCCGACCAGGCGTTCACGGCAGACTCGGGCAACGTGTCGCAGCTGCTGCCCGACGGATCGGAAGGCGATGGCGTGGCCTACAACGGCCGCGTTCCGTCGTACACCGTCGCCGATTGGCAGACGCGCTGGCAGTACTCGAAGAACTTCCGCCTCACGTTCGGCATCAGCAACATCTTCAACACGAAGCCGCCGCTGTCGCTCAAGGTCGTGGGCGGCAACCAGGAAGGGTACGACGGTCGCTACGCCGACCCGACGGGACGCGCCATCGCCGTCGGCGCGAGCTATCGCTTCTGATGTCCTGACGGTCGCGGCCGGCGGCCGCAGACAACGACGCCCCGGTTGCCTTGCGCTCCCGGGGCGTTTTTCATGGGGCCTGGCCCCGATCGAACGTGATCGCAGACAGGCTCAGGTGCCCAGCGCCTTCAGCAGATTGGCCCCGTCGGGCGATCCCCACCCCGTGCACGGATCCCATCCGGTCTGTGCGCTGTAGCTCCCGTTGTTGCCGCTCGTGATGTCGTTCGTCACGCCCTTGCCCTGCAGCGAGCCGTACAGCATCGGATTCAGGAAGCCCACCGGATGTCCCAGCTTCTGGTTCATCAGCGCCACCAGGCCGGCCCACAGCGGCGCCACGGCGCTGGTACCGCCGATCACGAGGCTCTGGCCGTCCACGCGCACGTCGTAGCCGGTGGCCGGGTCGGCGTCGCCGGCGACGTCGGGCACGCCTCGGCCCGGCTTGCCGCCGGTGCCTGCGCTGACGGGCACGCCGGCCGCGGACTGGTACGACGGCAGCGCGAAGAAGCCGCTGACGCCGCCGCCGGTGGCGCTGGTGGTGGCGCCTTCGTTCCACACCGTCTCGGACGCGATGGTGGTGGCGCTGCTGGCCAGCAGCTTGGTGCCGCCGCAGGCGAGCACGTTGGGGCTGGAGGCCGGGAAGTCGACGTGCGGCTGGCCATCGGCCACGCCGTCGGACGAGCCGTTGTCGCCCGCCGCCACGCAGATCGTGACACCCATCGCGGCCGCGGCCTGGAACGCCTGGTCGAACTGCGTCATCGCCTGGGCCGTCCAGTTCAGTTCGGCCGAGCCCCAGCTGATGGAGATCACCGACGGCTTGTTGGTGCTGTCGTGGACGGCCGTGGTGATGGCGTCGAGGAAGCCCTGCGTGGTGTTGGGCGTGAAGTAGACGACGATGGACGCCTTCGGCGCGATGGCGCCGGCCACCTCGATGTCCAGCAGCACCTCGCCGTCGGCGCTGTTGGCGTTGGTCGGATGGTTCTTCGCATGGTCCACCAGCACCGCCTTCACGGACGGCGCGGCGATGCCCAGCGACTTGAAATACGCCGCGAGGTCGGCCGGCTTGTAGCCGCCACCCAGCTCGATGATGCCGATGCACTGGCCGCTGCCGTCGGCACCGGCGGGGAAGTCGTACAGCTTGGCCAGCGCAGGCGGCGTGAACGACGTCGCGGCGATCGCGTGCAGGCCCAGCGCCGGCACGTAGTGCTGGAAGTGCGGGTCGGCGGCGGGGCGGTCGTCCAGCCCGAACACGCCTTCGACGACCCCGGCCAGGTCGCCCGGCACGCTGATGGTGCCGACGCGGCCGCGGTAGGTGCCGCCGGCGTGCTCGTACTGCTGCAGGCTGACGCCGAAGGCGGCGTTGAGCGACTGCGTGGTGCCCGAGAGCACGACGCTGCGGCGGGCCGCGTCGGATTCGACCACCGCCAGCCCTTGTGCCTTGGCGAAGGCCGCGACGGCCGACAGGTCGGTGGCGTCGGTGCCGTGGCTGGCCGCGAATTCCTCGCGGCTCAGGTACCTGCGCTGGCCGGGGTGGGTGTCGTTGCCGGCGCCGTTGGCGGCGAATGCTTGCGCGATCGGCGTGCGCGGGCGAAGTCGCAGGGTGACCTCGATGCGTTCGTCGGGCCGTGCCGGGCCGATCGCCCTGGCGCCTTCCAGCGGCTGGCGTTCGCTGCCCGGGAGGGTATGTCTGCTGGCCATGGTGCTTCCTTTGCGATGAGTTGCGTTCCCGCATCGTGTGCCTGCATTCGCCTGGAGTCCACCCCCTAGCGAGGTAAAAATGGGTATCGCTCCCGCGGGCTTGCGGCTTGCCGCGCCGTCTGGAATCGCACCATGCGAAATGTCGTACGGAACCTCTTGATGGCCTGGCGGGTCGACCTCATATGTCTTGTCGAGGAAGTGCCGGCTCCGAGAGAGCATGATGCCGGTGGCCCTCCCGTCTGAAAGGACACGAAGATGAAACGCAAGATGCTGATGGTGGCCTGTGCCGCCGCCCTCTGGTCCGCAGCCGCGATGGCGGTGCCGACCGTCGACGACGTGACCGCGGCCGACCGCGCCGGGGACTATCCCAAGGCCGAGTCGCTGGTGCGCGAGGTGATCGCCGCCAAGCCGCAGAGCGCGAAGGCGCACTACATCCTGGCGGAGATCCTGTCCAAGGAGCACAAGTTCGCCGACGCCTCCGCCGAGGCGCACCAGGCGCGCGACATCGATCCGACGCTGAAGTTCGCGGGCGACCCGCAGAGGTTCCGTACCTTCGAAGGCGAGCTCGCGCGCGAGCAGGCGCGTCCCGCGGCCGCCGTGACGCCCATGCGTGTCGACGCGCCGCAGATGGCGCCGGCCGTGCCCGTCCAGGCTGCCGGCAGCGGCATCCCGGGCTGGGTCTGGGTGGGCGGTATCGCGCTCGTGCTGTTCCTGATCTTCCGCTCCGTGTCGCGACGCGCCGTGGCCAACAACCTGGCCGGCGGGGGCGGCTATGCCCCCCAGGGCGGCTTCGGCGCGCAGCCGGGCATGCCGCAGCCCGGGTACGGCCCGGCGAACGGTGGCAGCTACGGCCCCGGCTACGGCCAGGCGCCCGGCGGCGGACTGCTGCGCACGGGCCTGGCGGCGGCCGGTGGCGTGGCCGGCGGCATGCTGCTGGAGCGCATGCTGGAAGGCAATCGCCACGACGAGAACTACGGCAACACCAGCCTCGGCTCCCAGGGCGCCAACTACAGCGACGCAGACCAGGCCACGCGCGATCTCGACAATCGCCCGATCGACTACGGCAGCGGCGGCAACGACTGGGGCGGCGACTCGTCCGGCGGTGGCGGCGACAACTTCACGCCCTCCGGCGGCGGTGACGACAGCGGCGGCGGCTGGTAGGGACGAACGGGGCCGTGGCCCCGTTTTTCATTCCCGTGTCAGGTCTTGAATCTTGCACGCCGATGCAAGATTCAAGACCTGACACCGCCTGTGGCGTCACCACCCCTCGCTGCCCGCCTCGCCCTTGAACGGCCCCACCAGTTCCGGCGTGATCCAGCCGCCGTAGAAGCCGCCCGGCTGGGGCGTGACGGGCACGCCGCCGACGCTGCAGTCCAGCGCGTGGCAGTAGAACGCGACGCCGTCGCCCAGCAGCTCGGACCCCGGCAGCGGGTGCGGATAGCTCCACGCCACCTTGGCGAGGTGTCGCTCTCCGTCGACGAGCGACCAGTAACGCGCGGGCCCCTTCCATTCGCACAGCGAGGAGCCCTCGGCCGGCACCAGCAAGCCCGGCGCGATGTCGTCCAGCGGAACGTAGAAGCTGGGCGGATGCGCGGTCTCGAGCGCACGGATCGCGCGCGCGGTGCGCGCGACCTCGAGCCCGGCCCAGCGGATCACGACCTCGCGCGGATCGATCTCCAGGCGCGGCGGGCGCGGATAGTCCCACACGGATTCCTGGCCGGGCCGCGGCGGTGCCGCGAAGGTCGGGCGCGCCTGGCCGCGCCAGTGCCAGTGACTGCGGGCGGCGTCCAGCTCGCCCGCCAGGATCGAATCGGGTTTCATGGCCGCGAGGGTAGCAAGGAGTCCATGCCGTTGCTCGCGCGGGGTCGGTGTTGCGATGCAGCATGGCCTGACCGTGCCGAACGTGGGACGGGCCGGCGCGCAACCGGCACAAAGGCACAAAATGTCTCAACGGTCGCGCGCGTGGGGGCCGATGTAGGAAGACGTGCCGCCTCACTCGGCGCATGCTTGCCTTCCCGCGCCTCGCGCGCGCTCCGCCCTTCAACTTGTCCAGGCACATGACGCCAGCGCAACCGGTCGTCGCACTCGCCCGCCGCTTCGCCGACCGTTTCCTGGGCTCGGGGATGATGGCCGTCTATCGCGCCGGCGACCGCGACTCCGCGCAGATCCGGGCCGCGCACCTGAATTCGGTGATGCGGCTGACGCCGTACACGATGGGGGCCAACGTCGGCAACGGTGCGCTGGTGATCTGGGCCTGGCGCGACGGCGTGGGACCGGGAATGCTCGCCTGGCTGGCGCTGCTGTACACGCTGTGCGCCTTTGCGTTCGTAGGCTGGTGGCGCGGGCGCCACCGGGTGCGCACGATGGCCTCGCCGGCCGCGATCCGTCACGCCAACGTGCATGCCAACCTGCTCGCGCTGGTGTGGGCCGCGCTGCCCATCCTGTGGTTCGCGCACGCCAGCTCGCAGCAGCAGCTGCTGGTGACGGCGCTGGTCACCGGCATGCTGGCCGCCGGCGCGTTCGTGCTGAGCCCGCTGCCGGTGGCGGCCGTGTGGTTCGTGATCATCTTCGCCTCGTCGGGCGTCATCGCCTGCTGGCGCACGGGCGACAGCATCTTCGTGGCCGTGGGCGTGCTGCAGACCATCTACGCGCTGATCGTGATCCTGGGCGCGCTGGCCATGTCGCGCAAGGCCACGGCGCTGCTGCAGTCGCAGGCCGAGGCGAAGCGCCAGGAACGCATGATGGCCGTGCTGCTGCACGACTTCGAGCAGAACGCCGCCGAGGCGCTGTGGGAGACGCGGCTCGACGGCTGCATCGCGCACCACTCGCCGCGGCTGGCGACGTTGCTGGGTGTCGCCGACGAGGCGCTGCGATCGCAGACCTTCCTGGACCTGCTTGCTCGGATCGGGGCGGACGTCGCGCCGCTGCGCGAGGCGATGTCCACCGAGCGGCCGTTCAAGGAGCTGCGGCTGTCGGCGGCCGCCCAGCACGGCCCGCGCCATTGGGCCATCAACGGCAAGCGACTGGTCGACGAGAAGGGCCGCACGACGGGTTGGCGCGGCGTCATCGCCGACGTCACCGAGCAGGTGATGGCGCAGGAACGCCTGCGCCACCTGGCCCATACCGATTCGCTCACCGGCCTGGCCAACCGCTTCACGCTGAACGACGCGTTGCGGGCCGCGCTGGCGCAGCGCCGGCTGGTGGCGCTGCTGGCGCTCGATCTCGACCACTTCAAGCTCGTCAACGACACGCTCGGCCACGCCGCCGGCGACAAGCTGCTGCAGACGGTGGCCGCGCGGCTGCTCGCCTGCCGGCGCCCGAACGACCTGGTGGCGCGCCTGGGCGGTGACGAGTTCGCGCTGCTGGTGCTGGACGACCTCGACGGCACGCTGGACGTCGACGCGCTGTCGCAGCGGCTGATCGACGTGCTGGAGGAGCCTGTGGAGATCGATGGCCGCTCGCTGCGCACGTCGGCCAGCATCGGCGTGGCGCGCTGCGACCCGCACCCTGCCAGCGCGGACGACCTGCTGGTGCATGCCGACATCGCGCTGTACGCCGCCAAGAAGGCCGGCCGCAGCCGCTTCGAGGCCTATTCGTCCGACCTCGGCGACCGCAACCGGCGCAGCGTGGTCATCGAGCAGGAGCTGCGCCACGCCATCGAGCGCGACGAATTCCAGCTGCACTGGCAGCCCAAGGTGGACATCGAATCGTCGCGCGTCGTCGGCGCCGAGGTGCTGCTGCGCTGGCGCCATCCGCAGATGGGCCTGGTCGCGCCGGTCGAGTTCATTCCGCTGGCCGAGAAGTCGGGCGTGATCCGCGAGATCGGGATGTGGGTGCTGCGCGAGGCCTGCAAGGTGGCCGCCGCGTCGCTGCCGGGCCTGACGATCTCGGTCAACGTGTCGCCCTCGCAGCTGCGCGACGATGCCTTCATCGCGTGCGTGCGCGACGCGCTGCGCGCGAGCGCGCTCGACGCGTCCCGGCTCGAGCTGGAGATCACCGAGTCGGTGTTCATCGACGACGTCGACGGCGCGCTGCAGCGCCTGCACGCCTTGCGCGCGCTGGGCCTGCGCGTGGCGCTCGACGACTTCGGCACCGGCTACTCGTCGCTCGCCTACCTGCGCCGCTTCCCGTTCGACACGCTCAAGATCGACCGTGCGTTCGTCAACGAGCTGATGACCAGCCTCGACACGCGCGCCATCGTGCAGATGATCACGCAGCTCGCGCTGACGTTGAACATGCGCACCGTGGCCGAAGGCGTGGAGTCGGCGTCGCAGCTGAGCGCCGTGAGCTCGGTGGGCTGCGACGAGATCCAGGGCTGGCTCGTCTCGCCGGCATGTCCCATCGACCAGTTCCTGGTGTTCTGGAAGGCGTGGGTGCACAGGCCGCTGGCGCTGGTCGAGCAGGTGCGGGCGCTGGACGCGAGCTGAAAGCAGGCCGGCACCGAATACACTTCCGGTCGTCGATTCCAACGAAGGTCCGGTGGTGGAGAGCGTGCTGATGGTGTGTCTGGGCGTGGCCGTGCTGGCGTACCTGCTGGGGTCGCTGAGCTTTGCGGTGATCGTCTCGAAGGCGATGCGCCTGGACGATCCGCGCTCGTACGGCTCGGGCAACCCCGGCGCCACCAACGTGCTGCGCAGCGGCAACAAGGCGGCCGCCATCCTCACGCTGCTGCTGGACGCGCTCAAGGGCGTCGTCGCGGTGCTGGTGGCGCGCGATCTCTCCGGCCGCTTCGGCTTCGGCGAGACCCTCATCGCGCTGGCCGGCCTCGCCGCGTTCCTGGGCCATCTCTGGCCGGTGTTCTTCCGCTTCGAGGGCGGCAAGGGCGTGGCCACCGCGGCCGGCGTGCTGCTGGCGCTGAACGGCTGGGTGGGTCTGGCCTGCCTGGGCACGTGGCTGGTCATCGCGTTCGCCACGCGCTACTCGTCGCTCGCCGCGCTGGTGACCGCGCTGCTGGCGCCCGTCTACACGTATTTCCTGATCGGCGATCCCCAGGTCGTCGTGCTGGTGGCCGTCATGAGCGTGCTGCTGGTCTGGCGCCACAGTGCCAATATCGCGAAGCTGCTGAACGGCACCGAATCCAGGCTGGGCGGCAAGGCGAACAAGCCTGCCGACGCCAGCTGATCCTCCCCAACCCTGCAAGGAATTCCATGAGCGAACTCCAACGATTCGACGTCGGCCCCCGCATGTCCGAGATGGCCGTGCACAACGGCGTGGCCTACCTCGCCGGCCAGGTGGCCTCCGATTCCTCCCTCGACGCCGCGGGCCAGACCGCCAACGTGCTGGCGCAGGTGGACGCGCTGCTCGAGCGTGCCGGCACCGACAAGTCGCGCATCCTGATGGCGCAGATCTTCCTGGCCGACGTAGCCGATTTCCCGGCAATGAACGCCGCGTGGGACGCCTGGGTCGCCGGCGGCAGCACGCCCCCGCGCGCCACCGTCGAGGCGAAGCTGGCGAAGCCGGAGTGGAAGGTGGAGATCGTCGTGAAGGCGGCGGTCTAGGCCGTCATTCCGCGCGCAGTCGCGGAATCCACGCCTGCGGAAGCGTCGTTCGTTCGCGTGGATCCTGCGACTTCGCGCAGGATGACCGTGTTTCTTCAGAGCCCGAGCAGGGCCGCGTCCCCGCGGCCCTCGCGCACCAGCACCGGCTCGTCGCCGCTCAGGTCGACGACGGTCGTCGGCTCCATCGGGCAGGCGCCCGCGCAGACGATGGCCTGGATGCTCTTCTCGAAGCGCGCGCGGATCTCGTCGGTGTCGTTCAGCGGCTGCGTCTCGCCCGGCGGGATCAGCGTGGTGGCCAGCAGCGGCTGGCCCAGTTCCTCCAGCAGGCACTGCAGCACCTTGTGATCGGGCACGCGCAGGCCGATGGTGCGGCGCGACGGGTGCGACACGCGCCGCGGCACTTCCTTGGTGGCGTCGAGGATGAACGTGAACGGGCCCGGCGTGGCCACCTTCAGCATGCGGTATTGGCGGTTGTCCACGCGTGCGTAGTTGGCCAGCTCCGACAGGTCGCGGCACAGCAGCGTGAGGTGGTGCTTGTCGTCGACACCGCGCACGCGGCGCAGCTTCTCCACGGCGTCCTTGTCGTCGAGGTGGCATACGAAGGCATAGCTCGAGTCGGTGGGCACCGCGGCCAGGCCGCCGTCGTGCAGGATCTGCGCGGCCTGGCGCAGCAGGCGGATCTGCGGGTTGTCGGGGTGGACGTCGAAGAACTGGGACATGGCCTCATTGTCTCAGCGCAGGGGCGTCCCCGGCGTGACAACGCCTATTCGGGCAGCACGTCCACCGCCGCGGTGGGCGTGGATGCGCCGGGGCGGCGCATGTTCAGGCCGGCCGAGCTCGCGCCGCAGACCGCGATCACGGCCATGCCGACCCAGGCCCAGCGGTCGGGCACGTGGTCGAACGCGACCCAGCCGATCAGCGTGGCGAACGCGATCTGCGCGTACAGGAAGGGCATCAGGGTGGCCGTGCGCGCCTTGCCGAGCGCGAGGATCAGGAACAGGTGGCCCACGGTGGCGAGCAGCCCGCAGGCCACCATGGCGAGCCACGCGACGGGCGAGAGGCGCTGCGCGATCGCGAGGCTGTCGCCGAGCCCGTGTGACGCGGCGGCGACGCCCAGCACGGGCCACAGCACCGCGGTGCCGACCAGGCCGGTCCAGAAGTGCGTGGTCAACGGGCTGTCGGCGCCCGCCAGCCGGCTCGTGAGCACCTGGAAGCTGGCATAGGTGGCCGCGGCCAGCAACGGCAGCACCACGACCCAGCCGAAGGCGCCCGAACCCGGGCGGATGACGATCAGCGCGCCCACGAAGCCGCCGCCCACGAGCAACCAGCGCAGCGCCGACACCTTCTCGTGCAGCAGGCCGGCCGCGAGCACGGTCACCAGCAGCGGCGTCAGCATGTTGATGGCCGTGTATTCGGGCACCGGCATGAGGCTCACCGCGAAGAACGAGAAGAAGCTGGTGGCCAGCAGCAGCAGCCCGCGCAGCCACTGGAACTTCGGATGCACGGACAGGAAGGCGACCCGTCCGCGCGGCGCCAGCGCGACGGCCATCACGACGGCCTGCACGGTGTAGCGCACGGTCATGATCAGCAGCACCGGCACGCCCCAGCCCGGGCCGGGCTGGCTGATGCCGCGCGCGCTGGAATCGAGCGAGGCGAAGAAGGCGGCGGCCAGCAGGATCAGCAGCACGCCCTGCAGCGGATGGGCGTGCGTCGGGCCCCGGGTCACGAGGCGACCGGCTCGGCGCGCAGTTCGTCGGCCGTCCAGCGCGTCCACACGGGCGTGAGTCGCGGCGACAACGCCAGCTGGCCCGGCACCAGGCCGAGGTCGAGGCGGCTCTCCTGCGGATCGTGGAAGTCGCTGCCGCGCGAGGCCAGCAGGCCGAATTCGAGCGCCATCTCGGTGTACTTGGCGACGTCGCCGGCATGGTGGCTGCCGGTGACCACCTCCACGCCTTCGCCGCCGTGGGCCTGGAACTCGGAGAACAGCGCGAACTCCTCGGTGGGCGTGAACTTGTAGCGGCCCGGATGGGCGATCACGGCCACGCCGCCCGCGCCGCGGATCCAGCGCACGGCGTCGGCCAGGCGCGCCCAGCGGTGCTCGACGTAGCCCGGCTTGCCCTCGGTGAGGTAGCGGCGGAAGACGGCGTGCATGTCGGGCGCCACGCCGCTCGCGATCAGGAAGCGGCCGAAGTGCGTGCGCGAGACCAGGTGCGGGTTCGGCGCGAGCTTGATGGCGCCTTCGTAGGCGCCCTCGATGCCCACCATCGCGAGCCCGTCGCCCATCTGCTTCGCGCGCAGTTCGCGTCCCGCGCGCACCTGCGCGATGCCGGCCTTCAGCTCGTCGTTGCCGGGGTCGAACCCCAAGCCGACGATGTGCACGGTGGTGCCCGCGAACGTGACGGAGATCTCGATGCCATCGACGAAGGGCAGCCCGACGGCGGCGGCCGCCGCGCGGGCGACGGGCAGGCCGACCAGTTCGTCGTGGTCGGTGAGGGCCCACAGCTCGACGCCGTTGGCCTTCGCGCGGGCCGCGAGCGCGTCGGCGCTCAACGTGCCGTCGGAGGCGGTGGAGTGGCTGTGGAGATCGGCGTTCAGGTTGTGCACTGGACCGATTTTAACGAGCGCTCGTCGCCCGTGCCGTGGGAGATCCCGAGCGATGCCCTACCATGGCGGCGGCACGACCCCATCACGACACGAGAAGATGCACGGACTCCACCTGATCGCCGACCTGCACGACTGCCACGGCGAATCACCCCTCGACGATGCCGACGCCTTGCGCGCGCTGTGCCTGGACGCGATCGCGCGCACGGGCCTGCGTGCGGTGGGCAGCGTGTTCCATCCCTTCGTGGACGCCGATGGCCGGGCGCAGGGCGTCACGGGCGTGGTGCTGCTGGTGGAGTCGCACCTGGCGGTGCACACCTGGCCCGAACTGCGCAGCGTGACGGCCGACGTCTATGTCTGCAACGTGGGCGCCGACAACTCCGCGCGCGCCGAGGCGGTGATGGCGGAACTCGTGTCCGCCTTCGGGCCGCGCGAGCCGCGGGTGCAACGCGTGCAGCGCGGCTGAAATCGTCAGACCGCGCGCTTCTTCAGCAACAGCACCGCGACGGCGCCCAGCACCAGGAACCCGGCCAGCATGTGCAGGCCGAGGTCGGTGGAGTGCGTGGCGTCCTTGATCACGCCCATCAGCCACGGAATGGCGAAGCCCGCGAGGTTGCCCACCGAGTTGATGAACGCGATGCCCATGGCCGCGGCCGTGCCGCCCAGCAGAGCCGTGGGATTGCTCCAGAAGATCGGCAGCGCGCACATGATGCCCATCGCGCCGATGGTGAGGCCCGCCATGGCCAGCAGGACGTCGTTGTGGAAGGCCACGCTGATCACCAGGCCCGCGGCGGCGACCACGCAGGAGACGGCGGTGTGCCAGCGGTACTCCTGGCGCGCGTCGGCGCTGCGCGCGGCGAAGAACATCGCGACGATGCCGAAGGCCCAGGGCACTGCGCCGATCAGTCCCACCTGAAGCGGGTCGGCCACGCCCAGTCCCTTGATGATGGTGGGCAGCCAGAACGTGACGCCGTACAGCCCCGAGACGATGGAAAAGTACACCAGGGCGAGCAGCCAGACCTTGCCGTCGGCCAGCACGCGCCCGAGGCTGCCGTCGACTTTCGTCGCTTCCTCGGCGGCGATGTCGCGCGCGACCAGTTCGCGCTCCTGCGGCGTGAGCCACTTCGCATTCTTCACGCGGTCCTCGAGCCAGAACCAGGCCAGCACGCCCAGCACCAGCGAGGGCACGGCCTCCAGCAGGAACAGCCACTGCCAGCCCTGCCAGCCGTTGACGCCGTTCAACGAGTGCAGGATCCAGCCCGAGACCGGATTGCCCACCAGGCCGGCCACCGCGATGGCGGCCAGGAACAGCGAGGTCGCGCGGCCGCGGCGCGCGGCGGGAAACCAGTAGGTGAGGTACAGGATGATGCCGGGAAAGAAGCCGGCCTCGGCCACGCCCAGCAGGAAGCGCACGACGTAGAAGCTGATCGCCGAATTCACGAACATCATGCCGGCCGACAGCACGGCCCACGAGACCATGATGCGGGCGATCCACCGGCCCGCGCCCACGCGATGAAGCATCACGTTGCTGGGAATCTCGAAGATGAAATACCCGATGAAGAAGATGCCCGCGCCGAAGCCGTAGACGGAGTCGGAGAACTGCAGGGCCTGCTGCATCTGCAGCTTCGCGAAGCCGACGTTGACGCGATCGAGGTAGGCGGCGATGTAGCACAGGAACAGCAACGGGATCAGACGCGCCGCCACCTTGCGGTACACGGCGTCGGCGATCGCGCCGGGCTGGCCGAGCGAGTCGGCGGTGAGCGTGGTCATCGGGGGTCTCCAGTTCGTGTTGTGCTTGTGCCGCGATCGTGCGACCTCGCGCGCCGCGCTTGCAGCGGGGAAACACCCATGCCCCTGGCGGCACAGGTCCCGTCATCCTGCGACTTCGCTTCGCTGCGCGCAGGATGACGCCGCGTCGCCGCCAACGCAAAAGGCCCGCCGAGGCGGGCCTTTTCACGCGCTGCGTGCGATCAGTTCACTTGCTTCGTGAACGTCACCGGTTCGATCTCGACGCGGCGGTTCGGCTCCAGGCACTTGATCAGCGCCGGACGCTTCTTCTCGTCCTTGCACTCGACCACCGGATCGGCCTCGCCCTTGCCGACCGCGGTCAGGCGGCTGGAGGAGATGCCCTTGCCTTCCAGGTAGGCCTTGACGGAATTGGCGCGCTCTTCCGACAGCTTCTGGTTGTAGGCATTGCTGCCGATGCGGTCGGTGTAGCCGACGATGGTCACGCTGGCGATGTCGGAGTTGGCGTTCATCGTCGACGCCACTTCATCCAGCTTGGGCTGGTTGGGGCCCAGCTTGGCGCTGTTGAACGCGAAGAGTTCGCTCGCCGACAGCGTGTACTTCTTCATCACCGGGGCCGGCGGCGGGGGCGGCGGCGCGATGACCGGCGCCGGCGCCGGGGTCGTGGCGACGGTGGTCTCCTCCGTGCGCGTCGTGGTCACGATCGGCATGGGCGGGGGAGCCGGCGGGCCGCCGAAGGCCCAGGTCAGTCCCACGTTGACGTAGGTGTTGGTGGCGTTCTTCATGCCGTCGATCGTGTCGCGATGGCGGTAGAAGGAGTCGGTCTCGCGGATGTCGGCCTGGAAGCCGAGCTGCGGCGTGAACTTGTACTGGAAGCCCAGTCCGGCGTTCACGTACGGCGACGTGTGGCGCCAGGAGCCCACGCCTGCATCGTCGACGCTGTCGCGCGAACCGCCCGCGCCCACCAGCACGAACGGGCGGAAGCCGGCCGGCGTGAAGAGGTACAGCGCGTCGACGCCGCCGAGGTACTCGCGAACCTTGCTGCCGTTGTCCTTGGATTGCGCGTAGTTCCCGCCGATCTGCAGGTCCCAGCTGGGCGACAGCGGGACGCCGATCTTGACGCCGCCGCCGTAGCCCGTCTTGTCCTCGGGGAACTTCGAATCCGGCTTCATCACGCTGCCATTGAGCAGGATGTAGGCATTCGGGTTGTAGGTGTTCTCTTGTGCAGAGGCGGTGCCGATGCAGGCGAGCGTGGCGGCAGCTGCCAGCACGTTGATCGCGAGCGATTTGTTTCGAGTCATTGACTCACTCCTGATGAAGTTTTTTGGAAGGGGTGTCACGGATTCCAACGAGATCCCGTGCGCTGGGCGTGCTCGTCGGGAGGCGCGACCATACTTCGCCCGATTCCTTCGTTGCCGAATTCCTGCTGTCCCGTGCGGAAGAGTTCCTCCGTTTGGGGCGGCATCGCAACAATGGCTCGGGCATGGTGTGGCTTTTGGCAATCAGCGTTCCTACGGCCTGTCTCCACACCGTGTCACGACTTGTGTCTGCGCGCGCCGGGATCGCCGGCGCGCCTGATTCAGGGTCGTTCCATGGAGAACGACGGCGTCTCCACGCTTCTTCCCTGGCGCGATGTAACGAGGTGTTCGCGCTTTGCCTGTACACAACGAGGCAGCAACTTCGGCAATTCACGCCGACAGTGTTGCTCCACCGTAAAGGCGATCGGGCGCCTCAGGTCACAACCGGATGGCCCAGCGCGCGCGCCGCACGTCGGGCCGCAGCGTCGCCGCGCGTGAAGGCTTCCTCGAACACCGAGTACGCCGACAGGTCGGCGTGCGCGAAGCTCACGCGCGCGGCGCTGTCGGGGATCGCCGCGAGCGCCGCGCTGGAGCGCAGTCCCGGCGTGGGGATGGCCATCGCATGGCCGTGGCGCACGATGTCCACCTGTTGCAGGCGTTCGGACAGGTCGGGGTGCACGTGGCGCAGGTCGTCGAGGATCAGCTGCGTCGCGTCCTGCCAGCGCATCTCCAGCAGGCGCTTGCGGTCGCTGTCGGGGAAGGCCCAGTACGCGGTGATCAGGCGCTGGCCGACGACGCGGCCCAGGCTCTGGTGCTGCGCGTCGACGTAGCCCAGCGACGGGCTGCCGTGGATCACGTTGTCCCAGGAGAGCGGCGCGCCGACGCGATCGAGCGGCAGGTCGTCGAGCCGCAGGTTGGCGACCATCCACGGCGCGCGCCGTTGTTGGCGCGCGGCCGCCAAGAGCGGCGCGGGCGGTGCGTGGAGCACGTGCGCGGCGATGAACAGCGGCGTCGCGACGATGGCATGCCGCGCGGTCCAGCGCTCCACCTCGGCGCCGGCGAAGGCCCACGCGGTGACGTCGCCGAGCCCTTCGTCGATGCGGAACGCGGCGCGTCCCGTGAACACGCGGTCGGCGAACGGGCGGCGCAGCGCGTCGGCCAACGGCGCGTTGCCGTCGGGCCAGGTGAGCACCGGGTCGCGGTCGTTGGTGTCGTCACCGGGCGCTCCGAAGCCGTGCCGGCTGGCGAAGTAGTGCGCCAGCGCCCAGGCCGACACGGTGGCCGAGCCGGCGCCGTAGTCGTCGCGGCAGCAGTAGTCGAGGTAGGTGAGCAGCAGCGCATCGGTGATGCCCTGGTCGCGCAGCCATTGCGCCGCGGTGACGCCGTCGAGGGCCGCGTGCGCAGGCGTCCACGGCGCGCGCGCCGTGGGTAGCGCAAAGCCCAGCTTGCCGGTGTCGGCGATCAGCCGCGCGAAGCGCTGGTACTGCGCCTGCGTGGGCGACGCGCGGGCCACGTCGGGCAGCAGCCCGTCCTGCCAACGTCCGGCTATGAACAGGCGTTCCTGCGGGCTGTGGCACAGGTGGCGCTCGTCCCACTGCAGGCCGGCGGCCGTCTGCTTCGCGAGTCCGATCTCCACCAGCCAGGCCTGGATGTCGGGCGCGGCGGGCCCGGGCAGCGGCAGGTAGTGCGCGCCGAGCGGGCAGCGCAACGCGTTCATCGAATGGCCGCGGCTGTTGCCGCCCGCGTCGTCCTCCAGCTCGAGCACCGCGAAGTCGGTGATGCCCGCGTTGTGCAAGGTGCGCGCCGCCGACAGTCCGGCGATGCCGCTGCCCACCACCAGGACGTCGCAGCGCCGCTCGCGCGCGCCCGGGGGCGGGTTCGCGGCTGCGTCGCGCACGCGATGTCCAAGCGTGGCGTTGTCGCCGATCCAGCGGCCGTCGACGCGCGTGCGCCAGTCGTCAGGCTGCGCACAGCCCGTGAGGATCGCCGGCGCGGCCAGCGCGGCGCCGAGGAATTCGCGCCGCGTGGCGCCGTCAGTCATGGACTTTTCCCCACTCCTCCTCGAACGTGCGGACGAGCGTCTGGTTCGAGAGGCGGTTGGGCTCGGCCGGCACGCGCGACATGTCGGGCGGGAAATCGAGCAGCGCCTGCATGCCGGGCAGCGTGAGGAAGCGCATGCCCGCCGGGAGCGTGCGCGGCATCACCCACGGCCGGTGGCTGGCGATGATGAAGCCCCATTCGCCGAAGCTGGGCACGTGCACGTGGTACGGCACGATGTGCAGGCCCACGGTCTCGAGCGTGGTGGCCACCGTCCAGAAGCTGCGGCGCGCCACCAGCGGCGAGGTGGTCTGCACCACGGCGTAGCCGCTGGCCGCCAGGTGCAGGTCGACGAGTTGGTAGAAGCTGGTGGAGTAGAGCTTGCCGAGCGCGTAGTTGCTCGGGTCGGGGAAGTCCACCACGATCACGTCGTACTGGTCGTCGTGCTGCTCCAGCCAGGTGAAGGCGTCTGCGTTGACGACGTGCACCCTGGGCGAGGCGAGTGCGTGCGCGTTGAGCGCGGCCATCGCCGGGTCGTCGGTGAACAGCCGCGTCATCGCGGGGTCGAGCTCGATCTGCGTGACCTGTTCCACCGACGGGTACTTGAGGATCTCGCGGATGGCCAGGCCATCGCCGCCGCCCAGCACCAGCACGCGCCGCGGCGCGCCGTAGCCCGACATCGCCGGGTGCACCAGCGCCTCGTGGTAGCGGTACTCGTCCTTCGAGTTGAACTGCAGGTTGCCGTTGAGGAACAGGCGCAGCGTGCCGCCCTGCGAGGTGACGACGATGCGCTGGTAGGGCGTGTTCTCGTGCAGCACCACGCCGGGGCCGTAGAACTTGTCCTCCGACCAGGTGGTGAGCAGGTCGCCCGCGGCCATGGCGGCCACGAGCAGCGCGAAGATGGCACCGCACTGCGCGAGCAGCGAGCGCCAGCGCGGGATGTCGCCGCGGAACAGCCACAGCGACCAGATCGCCACGAGCGTGTTGAGCAGGCCGAAGAAGATGCCCGAGCGCACGATGCCCAGGTGCGGCACCAGCAGCAGCGGGAACGCCACCGAGACCACCAGCGAGCCGAGGTAGTCGAACGTGAGCACCTGCGAGACCAGCTGGGACAGGCTGTCGCGGCCCTTCAGGTGCCGGTCCAGCAGGCGCAGCACGATGGGGATCTCGAGGCCCACGCCGATGCCCACGATCGTGACCAGGCCGTACAGCAGCACCTTGAACGAGACCAGGCTGGCCGCAGGCAGCGTGGCGTGCGCGGCGAACAGCGCGGCGGGCATCAGGCCGCCGACGACGCCCACGATCAGCTCCACGCGCACGAACATCGTGGCCAGGTGGTCGCGCACGTGGCGCGAGGCCCAGGAGCCCAGGCCCATCGCGAACAGGTAGGTGCCGATGACCGTGGAGAACTGCAGCACCGAGTCGCCCAGCAGGTAGCTGGCGAGCGCGCCGGCGCACAGCTCGTAGACCAGGCCGCACGCGGCGACGACGAAGACCGAGGCGAGCAGGGCCAGCTCGCCGGGCCCGACGCGCGGCGCGTGCCTGGAATCCACCCCCATCAACCGTGGATCGCGGCGGCGATGATCATGCCGAGAGCGATGAACAGGGCCCCGACGACGATCGCCAGCGCCACGTTCTTCTCCTCGACGAGCTGGTGCCACAGGTGGTACGGCGTGAGCTTGTCGATGAGGATGAAGGCGATCCACAGCACCACCACGCCGATCACGGCGTAGAGGATGGTGCCGAAGATGAGGTCGGGCCTGAGCCATTCGGGTATGTTCATCGTGCGCTCCTTCAGGTGAATGTGGACATCGTCGCCGATGCCGCTATTTGTGCCCGCCGCCGCCGGACGAATAGGCGCCCCAGCTGCCACCGGTGCCGTAGTACGCGCCCGTTCCTGCGGCCGAGCGGGCCTTGCACTGCTGGTACTCCTGGCTGTAGGCGCCGAACACCCGCCGCTCGTCGCGGCAGGGGTCGTGGCTGCACCAGGCCAGCAACAGGATGACCACGATCAGCAGCACCAGCAGCCTCGGCCAGGTGATCAGGCTGCCGGCGCCGAACAGCGCGCCCATGGACGGCGGCCCGGAGCGCTCCAGCTGCTGCGCCTGCTGCGGCGCGAGCCCGAAGGTGCTGGCCACCATCGCGGCCGGGATCGATTCGCCGGCCGACCACGTGGTCTCGCTGGGCGTGGACTCGCGGCTGAGGAACGCGCGGTGGCCGCTGGCGTTGCCTTCGTAGTCCTGGTGCTGCGTCTGCTGGCCGGCCTCCACCTTCCAGTAGAACTCGCCCAGCACGTAGGTGTTCTGCGAGGTGTAGGTCCAGCGCCGCTGGTACGTGGTGCCGTACCACCTGGCCGAGTCGCCGCCGGCCTCGGGCGCGCCGGTGAGCACGCGCACCACGCTCCAGCCCTCGTTGGTGTCGACGAGGAAGGCGAAGCCCTCGGTGCGGTTGTAGAGCAGGTACTCGCGCCAGGCTTCTGCCTCGTCGGAGGCGCCGGACATCAGCTCCATGCGCTCCATGTAGCCGACCACCTGCCACGGCAGCGCCGCGGCGCCGCTTGGAATCGGCAGCGTGCCGGTGCGCCCCAGCGGGATGCCCGGCTCGCCGCGGTTGGCCTGCGCGTAGTGCGCCATGTCGGGGCCGATGCCCTGGGACAGGTCCACCACCGACTTGCAGCTGTCGCACACCACCGATTGCGTGGTGGCCAGCGTGATCTTCAGCGGCGCGCCGCAGTTGGGGCATGGCGGCGACTGGGCCTTGAGCGTCTTCTCGCTGCCGCCGCCACCCCCGCCACCGATGCCGTCCTCGCGCAGGCCCGACATCTTGAGGTCGGCCAGGCGCACCGGCTTGCCGACGGACCACACGAGCGAGGCCGCGTCGACGGCCTGGAGCGTGGCCACCTCGTCGGCGCTGTTGCGCAGGTCGGAGATGACGATGGCGCGATCGGCCGGCGGCGGCGCCACCAGCTCGCCCTGCGCGGCCAGCAGTTTCGCCTGGACGACGGAGGCGACGCTCCAGGGCCGGCCGTCGACCGTGACGCGCGCGCCGGCCTGCAGGCGCTCGGGGCGCGGCGCGTCGGCGGGCGTGGCCGCGTCGAACGCGAACACGTAGCGGCCGTTGTCCTCCGACAGCCAGCCGCTGCGACCGTTGTCGAACAGCGCGTGCCACTCGTTCCACGGGCCCTCGTCGGTGCCGAACTGCAGCCGGCCCACCAGCATGAAGCTCGCGCCCTGGTAGCTGCCGCTGGCGCCGATGGCGAGCGGCGTGAAGTCATCGAAGATCTCGGCGCTGGTGCCGATCTTGCGCAGCGACTCGCCGTCGCGCACCAGCGTGCTGCGGCAGAAGCTGCAGACGGCGCTGGCCGACGCAGCCGACAGGAACTCGACCGGCGCACCGCAGTTGGGACAGGCGGCACGCCAGGCGCGTTGCGGCGCGGTGGCCATCAGCGGGCCACCTGGTCAGCGGGCGCGCGCGTCACAGCTTCTTCAGCAGCTCGGTCTTCTTGGCGGCGAATTCCTCCTCGGTGAGGATGCCCTTGGCCTTGAGCTCGCCCAGCTTCTCCAGCAGCGCCATCACGTCCTGCACTGGCGGCGGCTCGCCGCTGGCCGCCGCGGCGGTGGCGATGCCCGTGCCCAGGCCGCCGGCGATGTTGCCGGCCAGCACCTGGCCGAGCGCCACGCCCGCGCCGAGTCCCATCGCGCCGCCGGCGATCCCGCCGCCGCCCTGGCCCGCGGCCTCGGCCAGCTTGGGGATGGACTGCGCGGTCTGGTACTGCATGAATGCGCCCATGTTCTGGCCGACCATGCCCATGCCGATCTTCTGGTCGAGGATCTTCTGCAGCTCGTCGGGCAGCGACACGTTCTGCACCGTCACCGCGTCGAGCGCGAGGCCCAGGGCGGCGAAGGCCGGCGCGACGGCCGCCTTGATCTGCGTGGCGAACTCGACCTGGTTGGCGGCGAGGTCGAGGAACGGGATGCCGCTCTGGGCGACAGCGTCTGACAGGTGCTGCAGCATCAGCCCGCGCAACTGGCCGTCGATTTCCTCGACGGTGTAGGTGCCACGAGTGCCGGAGATCTGCTGCTGGAACAGCTTGGGATCGGCGACGCGCCACGAGTAGTTGCCGAACGCGCGGATGCGGATCGCGCCGAAGTCCTTGTCGCGCAGCGTGACGGGCTGCGGCGTGCCCCAGCGCTGGTCGACCTGCAGGCGCGTGGAGAAGAAGTAGACGTCGCTCTTGAACGGGGACTGAAACAGCTTGTCCCAGTTCATCAGGTTGGTGAGCACCGGCAGCGTGTGCGTGTTGAGCGTGTACAGGCCCGGCGGGAACGCGTCGGCGGCCCGGCCCTCGTTGACGAACAGCGCGGCCTGGGACTCGCGCACCGTCAGGCGGCCGCCGTTCTGGATTTCGTTGTCCTGCATCGGAAAACGCCACGCCAGGATGCCGTCGCCCGGCTCCTGCCACTCGATGACGTCGATGAACTGCTTCTTGATGAAACCCATCAATGACATGCTGCCTCCGCTGGCTGCTGGTTGCATTCAGGGCGGATCATAGACGCATGGAGGCGGCGCGAATGCGCCTGCGGCCCGGCGATCTCGACGGGGCGTCGAATCGACGTTTTCGGGGGGCCAACAACGAGGGATTGCTTTGCGGGAACAAAAAAGGGTCGGCCCGCGCGTGGCGAGTCGACCCCTGGTCGCTGCGCCCGCGAAACGGGCGAGCGTGCAAGAAATCAGCGGTTGGCCATGTCGGCCTGGGCCACGACGCGCACTTCCACGCTGGCGACGTGGTGCTGGCGCACGGTCGCGACCGGCGCATCCACCGCGGTGCCGTCGATCGAGGCGACGATCGCGTCGGTATCGGCGTTGCCGGGAGCCAGCGCGCGCGCGCCCACCACCTCGAGGGCGATGGCGAGGGCGAGCAGCAGCGTCGACGGACGCAGCAGCGCGGGCGTGGACGATGCGCGGGTCTTGAGCGTGGTGGCAGTCATTGGATTCCCTCCGGTCGATGTGGCCGACGGTGCGATGCCGCGGCTTGCGGTGCGCCGTGCTTCCGACGGAAGTCATTTGATCCAGCGCGACTCGATCGTAGGGCGGGACGTGCCCGTACGGATCAGTTGGCGGCTCGTAACGGGATCGTGCGATGCGCAAAAGATCACGGTTACAAGACGTTTCCCGGGCTTGGTTCGCCTTCAGCGGTTCGCGCGGATGCCGATAAGCACCTCGAGTGCCCCGGCAACAGGCCGGCGGAGCCCTGTCAGGCGGCGTAGCGCGCCGCCGTGAGGCCGTCGAAGTCGATCTCCGGCTTCTTTCGGCTCAGCAGGTCGGCGATCGCCCGGCCGGTGCCGGTGGCCATGGTCCAGCCCAGCGTGCCGTGGCCGGTGGCCAGCGTCAGGTTCTCCAGCTTCGTGCCGCCCATCACAGGGGTGCCGTCGGGCGTCATCGGGCGCAGGCCGGTCCAGAACGTCGTGCGGGCCAGGTCACCGGCGTCCGGGAACAGGTCGGTCAGCACGAATTCCAGCGTCTTGCGGCGGCGCTCGTCGAGCGCGAGGTCGTAGCCCGACAGCTGCGCCATGCCACCCACGCGGATGCGGTCGCCCAGGCGCGTGACGGCCACCTTGTGCGTCTCGTCCATGATGGTGGACTCCGGTGCGGCGGCCGCGTCCCGGATGGGCACCGTGATCGAGAACCCCTTGACGGGATAGACGGGGATGTCGATCCCGAGCGGCGCCAGCCACTTCGGCGAGAAGCTGCCGAGAGCCAGCACCACCTGGTCGGCCACCAGGCGCCCGGCGCTGGTGTCGACGCCCGTGACCCGCTTGCCGTCGCTCGCGATGCCCGAGACCTCGACCCCGAAGCGGAACTTCGCGCCGAGCGCCTCGGCCATCTTCGCCAGCCGCTGGGTGAACAGGAAGCAGTCGCCCGTCTCGTCGCCGGGCAGGCGCAGCGCGCCCACGAACTTGTGCTTCACGCCGGCGAGCGCCGGCTCGTATTCCAGGTAGCCCGCGGTGTCGAGCACCTGGTAGGGCACGCCGTACTGGTCGAGGATCTCGGTGTCCTTGTGCACGCCGTCCAGCTGCTTTTGCGTTCGAAAGAGCTGCAGCGTGCCCTGCGCGCGATCGTCGTAGGCGATGCCCGTCTCGGCGCGCAGTTCCTTCAGGCAGTCGCGGCTGTATTCGGCCACGCGCACCATGCGCGCCTTGTTGACGCGGTAGCGCGCCTCGGTGCAGTTGCGCAGCATCGCGAAGCCCCAGCGCCACATCGACGCCTCCAGCATCGGCTTGATGATCAGCGGGCTGTGGTTCATCAGCAGCCACTTGATCGCCTTGACCGGCACGCCCGGGCCGGCCCAGGGCGACGCGTACCCCGGCGAGACCTCGCCCGCGTTGGCGAAGCTGGTCTCCAGCGCCGGGCCGGCCTGGCGGTCGACGACGGTGACGTCGTGGCCCGCGCGGGCAAGGTAGTAGGCGACCGAGGTGCCGATCACGCCGCTGCCGAGGACGAGGATGGTCATGGTGGGGCGCTCGCTGGACTCTGGTGGGGTCGACTATCGCATGCCATACCCATCGGATGAGTCGGACGGAACCTTCCGGCTCGTCCAGGCTCGGAGGGATTCCGCCGCCAAGGCATGCCAAGATGCGCCCGATGCAAAAGAACCTGACCCATCGCCTGCTGGCGCTCACCGCCGCCGTCGCCGCCGCCACCTCCGCGCTCGCGGCACCCGCGTTGCCCGTGCAGGTGCGCGAGGTCGAAGGCGTGCACGAATACCGGCTGCCGAACGGTCTCCAGGTGCTGCTGATCCCCGACGCCTCCAAGCCCACGGTCACCGTCAACGTCACCTACCGCGTGGGCAGCCGCATGGAGGGCTACGGCGAGACGGGCATGGCCCACCTGCTCGAGCACCTGATGTTCAAGAGCACGAAGAACATCCCGCAGGTCAGCACCGAGTTGTCAAAGCGCGGCATGCAGTTCAATGGCACGACGTCGGAGGACCGCACCAACTACTTCGAGACCTTCCCGTCGGACGCGGCACAGCTGTCCTGGGCCTTGCAGACCGAGGCGGAGCGCATGGTGCACGCCAACGTCATCAAGAAGGATCTCGATTCCGAGATGACGGTGGTGCGCAACGAGATGGAGATGAACGAGAACAATCCGTTCCGCATCCTCATGGAGAAGACCAACGCCGCGGCGTTCGAGTGGCACGCCTACGGCAAGGACACGATCGGCGCGCGCTCGGACGTCGAGAACGTGAGCATCCCGCACCTGCAGGCCTTCTACCGGAAGTACTACCAGCCCGACAACGCCACGCTGATCGTCGCCGGCAAGTTCGACGCCGCGGTGGTGTTGGCCGAGATCGCGCACGACTTCCGTGCGATCCCCAGGCCCACGCGCGTGCTCGAGCCCTCGTACACCGTCGAGCCGGTGCAGGACGGCGAGCGCGAGGTGACGTTGCGGCGCGTCGGCGGCGAGCAGGACCTGTTCGCCGTCTATCACACGCCGTCGATCGCCAGCCCCGACTCGCCCGCGTTCAGCGTCATCGCCAACGCGCTCGGCGACACGCCCACCGGCCGCCTGCACAAGCGCCTGGTCGAGACGGGCAAGGCGACCCAGGCCTTCGCCTTCCCGACGCGCCACACCGATCCGGGCACGCTCGACGTCGGCCTCGTGCTGAAGAAGGACGACGACCTCGCCGCGGCGCAGAAGACCTTCCTCGACACCATCGAGGGCCTGAAGTCGGAGCCGATCACGGCCGACGAGCTCAAGCGCGCCCAGCTCGAGATCGACAAGAACTTCGACCAGGTCCTGGCCAGCCCGCAAAGCCTGTGCCTGTCGCTGTCCGACTACATCGCCGGCGGCGACTGGCGCCTGTTCTTCCTCCAGCGCGACCGCATCGCCGCGCTGACGCTGGACCGGGTCAACGCGGTCGCGGCCACTTGGATCAAGCCGTCCAACCGCACGCTGGGGCGCTTCATCCCCACCGACGCGCCCGACCGTGCGCCCTACGCGACCCGCACCGATCCCCAGGAGCAGCTCAAGGACTTCAAGCCGCGCGCGACCGTCGCGGCCGGCGAGGCCTTCGATTCCTCTGCGCAAGGCATCGACAGGCGCACCCAGGTCGTCACGCTGCCCAACGGGCTGAAGCTGGCGCTGCTGCCCAAGAAGAGCAAGGGCAGCACCGTCGAGATGCGCTTCGACCTGCATTTCGGCAGCCTCGAGACGCTGCGCGGCAAGCGGGCCGCGGCCGCGGCGGCGGGCATCATCATCGGCACGGGCACCGAGACGAAGACGCGCGCACAGCTGAGCGACGCGTTCTCGGCGCTCAAGACCGATTGGGAACTCAATGGCGGCACGGGCTGGGGCCACGCCTCGCTCAAGACGAAGCGCGACAACCTGATCCCGGCGCTCGAACTGCTCGCCGAGGCGATGCGCAAGCCATCGTTCTCGCCCGCCGAGTACGCTCAGGGCGTGCGCCAGGCCGTGCAGGGCCTGGAACAGGCCGGCGACGACCCGGGCGCGCAGGCGGGCCTGGCGCTGTCGCGCGCCCAGGAGCACTTCGCGGTCGATGATCCGCGCTACACGCCCACCTTCGCCGAGACGATCGCCGAGACCGAGGCCGCCACGCTCGCCGACGCGACCGCCTTCTACCGCACGTACTGGGGCGCCGACCACGCCGACATGGCCATCGTCGGCGACTTCGACGCGCAGCAGGTCCAGGCCGCGGTGACGACACTGTTCGGCGACTGGAAGTCGTCGGTGCCGTTCGTGCGCATCGCCAACACGCTGCCCGACGCCGCCGGCCTGCGCCTGGTGACCCCGCTCGCCGACAAGGCCAACGCCGTGCTGGTCGCATCGCTGCCGCTGGCGCTGAGCGATACAGACCCCGACTACCCGGCGCTGACGCTGGCCATCCATGTCCTCGGAGGGGGCGAGTTCGGCTCACGCCTGAATGCCCGCATCCGCCAGAAGGACGGCCTGTCGTACGGCGTCGGCGCCGGACTGCAGGCGTCGTCGTTCGAGCCGGTCGGCGCCATCAGTTTCGACGCCATCTTCGCGCCGCAGAATCGCGCCCGGGTCGAGGCCGGCTTCGACGAGGAGCTGGCGCGCTTCGTCAAGGACGGCATCACGCCGGCCGAGCTGGCCGAGGCCAAGCAGGCCATCCTCGCCCAGCGCAACACCTCGCGCAGCAGCGACGCCTCGGTCGCGAGCAACTGGACCTTCAAGCTCGACCAGGGCCGCACCTTCGCCTGGAGCGCCGACCAGGACGCGAAACTCGCGGCGCTGACGCTGGACCAGGTCGACGCGGCGATCCGCAAGTGGATCGCGCCGGCCAGGATCGACTGGTCGGTGGCCGGCACGTTCGGCGCGACGAAGAAGTGACGGGCGACGACCTGCCGCCGCTGCCTCCGGCCGAGCCCGGCCGCTACCGCCACTACAAGGGTGGCGAGTACGAGCTCGTCGGCGTCGCGCGCCACAGCGAGACGCTGGAGCCGCTGGTGATCTACCGGCCGCTGTACAACGCCACCGGCCTGTGGGCGCGGCCGCACGCGATGTTCTTCGGCGAGCTGGAGGTCGACGGGCGGATGCAGCGGCGTTTCACCCGCATCTGAGAACCTGACAGCCCGGGCGGACCCTTCGTCGAATGGCGACGGGGCAGCGTCGATTCAGGCCCGAAAATCGACGGTCGGTCGCTCCGACCCGTCGGAGGCCGGCGACTGCCGATATGCTTGCGCTTTTCCGGGCCCGTCGTCCAGGCCCGTCGAACCGCACACATAGAAAAATCCGAGGAGTCCGCCAGATATGCTGTCCCGCCGCTTCGCCACCCCCCGTTCGACCTCGATCGTCGCCGCCGGGGCCCTGCTCCTTGCGGCCGGCATGCTGGCAGGCTGCCAGAAGCCGGACGGCGCTGCCGGGGCGGCCGGAGCCGCCTCGGCACCGTCGGTGACCCTGCAGATCGCGCCCGAGGATACGCTGTCCGTGGGCCTGCAGGCGCATGCCGCCGGCCCGGTGATCACCGGATCGGTGCAGCCCGAGCGCCGTGCCGACCTGCGGGCCGAGCTGTCGGCCGTGGTGCTGCAGGTGCTCAAGGAGAACGGCGAGGTCGTGCACAAGGGCGACCTGCTGGTGCGCCTGGACGACACCTCCATCCGCGACAGCCTGCAGTCGGCGGAGGAATCCAGCCGCGCGGCCGCCCAGGCGCTCGACCAGGCGCAGCGCACGTACACCCGCTTGAAGACGCTGCAGGGCGAGGGCATGGTCTCGCAGCAGGCGCTCGACGACGCCGAGGTGCGGCGCAACACGGCCCAGAGCGACCGCGTGGCCGCCGATTCGCGCACGGTGGCGGCGCGCCAGCAACTCGCCCGCACAGAGGTGCGCGCGCCGTTCGACGGCGTGGTCAGCGACCGCAAGGCCTCGGCCGGCGACACCGCCGCCGTCGGCAAGGAACTGGTCAAGGTGATCGACCCGTCCAGCATGCGCTTCGAAGGCCTCGTCTCGGCCGACCGCATCGGCGAGATCTCGGTGGGGCAGCCGGTGCAGTTCCGCGTCAACGGCTTCGAGCACACCGACTTCATCGGCAAGGTGCGCCACGTCGACGCCTCGGCCGACGAAGTCACGCGCCAGGTCTCGATCATCGTCGACTTCGCGCCGGGCACCGCACCCAGGACGTCCAACCTCTACGCCGAGGGCCACGTCGCCACCGGCATCGCGCAGGCCCTGGTGTTGCCCGAGGCCGCCATCGCGCGCGAGGGCGACAAGGCGTTCGTCTGGCGCGTTGCCGGCGGCCAGTTGCACAAGGTGCCCGTGAGCCTGGGCGAGCGCGACACGCGCCGCGGCGAGTTCGTGATCACCAGCGGCATCGCCGCCGGCGACCAGTTGCTGCGCGCGCCGGGCTCCACGCTCGTCGACGGCCAGCGCGTGGCACAGCAGAAGGTGCCCGCGGGCGCCGCGTCGGCCACCGCCGGCGCCTGAAACGGGGAGCCCGCCATGTTCCTGTCCGACTTCTCCGTCAAGCGGCCCGTCGCCGCCATCGTCATCATCATCGCGCTGATGGGCCTGGGCGTCATCGCCCTGACCAAGCTGCGCGTCAACCAGAACCCCGACGTCCAGTTCCCGCTGATCGTCGTGGGCATCACCTACCCGGGCGCGTCGCCCGACACGGTCGAGCGCGAGATCGTCAACCGCATCGAGCGTACCTTCCAGGGCATCGAGGGCGTCGACCAGGCGCGCTCGCAGGCCAGCGCGCAGGAGGGCTACGCCCAGTTCCTGCTGTTCTTCGATTTCCACAAGGACATGACGCAGGCGTCCGACGAGATCCGCAACGCGATCGGCACGGTGCGCTACAAGCTGCCGGTGGAGATGCGCGAGCCCGTGCTCACGCGCGTCGACCCGTCGTCCGATCCCGTGATGTCGCTGGCGCTGTCGTCGAAGACGTTGAGCCACGCCGAGATCTCGCACATGGCCGAAGACCAGTTCGCCGACCGCTTCCGCGGGATCGCGGGCGTATCCACGGTGGACGTCACCGGCGCGCGCACGCGTGAACTGTCGGTGCTGCTGCATTCGCAGAAGCTGCGCGAGTACGGCGTGTCGGTGACCGACGTCGTTTCCGCGCTGCGCGCGCAGAACGCCACCGCCCCGGTGGGCAAGATCCGCGGCCAGCTCGAGGACCAGAGCATCCGCCTCGTCGGCCGCATCGAGTCGCCGGGCGAGTTCAACCAGATCCCGGTCAAGCGCACCGGCGACACGCTGATCCGCCTCGGCCAGGTGGCCACGGTGGAGGACGGCTTCGCCGAGGACACCAGCCTCAGCCAGCGCGACGCGCGTGCCAACGTGGGCCTCTACGTGTCGCGCACGCGCGACGCGAGCACGGTCAGCGTGGCCAAGGCCGTGCGCGAGCTGGTCGAGACCATCAACAAGGAGCAGGCCGGCAAGGTGGAGCTGGAGGTGACGCGCGACGGCGGCAACGAGGCGCAGGACAGCCTCGACAACGTCGTGCACTCGCTGTTCTTCGGCGCCTTCCTCACGGTGGCCGTGGTGTTCGTGTTCCTGAACTCGTGGCGCTCGACGCTGATCACGGCGCTGTCGCTGCCCACCTCGGTGCTCACCGCGTTCATCGCCGTGTGGCTGTGCGGCTTCACGCTGAACTTCATGAGCCTGCTGGGGCTGTCGCTGGCCATCGGCGTGCTGATCGACGACGCGATCGTGGTGCGCGAGAACATCGTGCGCCACATGCAGCGCGGCGAGGATCGGCGCACCGCGGCGCTCAACGGCACGGCCGAGATCGGCATGGCCGTGGCGGCCACCACGTTCTCCATCGTGTCGGTGTTCGCGCCGGTGGCGTTCATCCCCGGCATCGCCGGCGAGTGGTTCCGCCCGTTCGGGCTCACCGTGGTCGCCTCGGTGATCGTGAGCCTGCTGATCTCGTTCACGCTCGACCCGATGCTGTCGGCCTACTGGGGCGACCCGGTCGACCTGCACGACGCGCCGCGCAAGGGCATCGGCGGCGTGCTCAAGCGCTTCAACGACTGGTTCGACCAGCAGGCCGACCGCTACGCCCGCGTGATCTCGTGGGCCCTGAAGCATCGCTGGACGATGGGCTGGGTCGCGTTCCTGAGCCTGGTGGCGGCGATCGCGCTGCAGTACTTCGCCGGCGGCACCGAGTTCTTCCCCAAGTCCGACGTGGGCACGATCGCCGTCACCGCGCGCATGCCGCCCAGCAGCAGCCTCGAATACGCCCGCATGAAGGCCGATGCCATCACCGCGATCGCGCGCCAGTTGCCCGAGTACGAGCACGCGAGCACGCGCATCTCGCCCGACAACGTGCGCGTCTACGTCGACATCGGCAAGAGCACCAAGCGCAAGCGCAGCGCCACCGAGATCGCCACCGACCTGCGCGGCCGCGTGGCGAGCCTGGTCGGCGCCGAGTATGTGGTGCTCGACAACCTGAACAACGGCACCGACAAGCCCGTGCAGGTGCGCTTCTACGGCACCGACGCGCGCCGCCTGCTCGCGATCACCACCGACTTCATGGCCAAGCTGCGGCAGGTGCCGGGCGCGGTCGACGTCGGGCTGTCGCAGCAGGATCCGCAGCAGGAACTTCGCATCGACCTGGATCGCGGCCTGGCCAACTCGATGGGCGTGTCCATCAACGACGCGGCGCAGACGCTTCGGGTGGCCTTCGCCGGCGTCGAGTCGGGCGACTGGGTCGACCCCACCGGCGAGACGCGCGACGTCTCGGTGCGGCTCGCGCCCGAGGATCGCGTCGACGCGACCAACATCGAGCACCTGCCGATCGCCATCGCCGGCACCGACCGCGTGGTGCCGCTCGAGCAGATCGCCAACGTGACGATGGGCAAGGCGCCATCGGCCATCCAGCACGCCAACGGCAAGCGCATGATGGTGGTGGCGGCCAACGCGCAGGGCCGCTCGTCCGGCGAGGTCACCGGCGCGGCGCTGAAGATCGTCAACACGATCCAGTTCCCTCCGGGCTTCGGCGTCGAGCTCGCCGGCGATTCGCACGACCAGCAGGAGGTGTTCAGCGCGCTGGGAACGGCCCTGCTGTCCGGCATCGCGCTGATGTTCCTCGTGCTGGTGATCCAGTTCGGCTCGTTCACGGCGCCGATTCCCGTGATGATCTCGTTGCCGCTGAGCCTGATCGGGGTGGTGATCGCGCTGGTGTCCACGCACGCCACGCTCAACATGATGAGCATCATCGGCGTGATCATGCTGATGGGCCTGGTGGCCAAGAACGCCATCCTGCTGCTCGACGCGGCGCGGGCGGAGGAGCGCCTGGGCACGGATCGCGAAGAGGCGCTGATGCACGCCGGGCGCAAGCGCCTGCGCCCGATCCTGATGACCACGTTCGCGCTGATCGCCGGCATGATGCCGGTGGCCATCGGTCTGGGCGAGGGCGGCGAGTTCTACCGCCCGATGGCCGTCACCATCATCGGCGGCACGATCACGGCGACGCTGCTGACGCTGCTGGTGATCCCGTGCTTCTACGACTCTATCGAGATGATGGCCGTGCGCTGCGGCGTCAAGTTCCATCGGCGCTCGGAACGCTTCACGGTGGTGGGCGGCGTCCTGATCACGCTGCTCGAGTTCCTGGCCTTCCTCACGACGCTGCGCTTCTTCTATCGCGCGGGCCGTCGCGCGTTCGGCCTGCCCACCGGTGGCCTGTGGCGCGACGAGGCAAGCGACATCGGGCACCTGCCGCGCGTGCCGGTGGCGGTGGCCAACTCCTGATGGATGGCGTGGCACTGTTCGCCGCCGCCACGCGGGGCGCGGACGAGCTGCACGCCGCCTTCGCCGGCGCGTTCGCCGACTACGTGGCAGGCCCGCCCCAGCCCACGTTGGAGCAATGGCCCTCGCTGCAGCGCCGCCAGGGCGTGGACGACGCGCTCAGCCGGGTCGTCGTGCTCGACGGCGCCGTCGTCGCGTTCGCGTTCACCTGTCCGCGGCCGGAGACGGATCGCTGGCGCCTGGCCGCGATGGGCGCGCTCCCCGCGGCACGCGGCAGCGGCGCGGCGCAGGCGTTGCTCGACGACTTCGTCGCTCGCGCGACGGCCGCGGGCCTGGCCTGGGCCGAGCTCGAATGCCTCGCCGCCAACGAGCGCGCGCTGCGCCTGTACTCGAGCCGCGGCTTCGAGGTGGTGCGTCCGCTCAACGGCTGGAAGGCCAGCGGTGCGCTCGCGCCCGCGCAAGCGCCCGCGCGGGACGTGCGCGCGGTCGACCGTGCGACCGCGTTCGCGTGGCTGTCCGAGGCCAGCCGACGCCTCGCCGACCTGCCGTTCCAGAACACCGACCGTTCGCTCTCGGCCCAGTCGCGGCCGCTCGGGTTCTGGCAGTGCGGCAGCGCGCAACTGGTCTTCAGCGTGGTCGAGGGCACGCCCACGATCGTCCACAGCCTGGTCGACCTCGACCCTGAGTTGCGCGACGCCGCGACCCTCGCTCACGCCTTGCGTGCCGCGTATCCCGACATCGCCGCGCCGCCGCTATTGCGGGACGACCTCGGCGGCGCCGCGCTCGGGCGCGTCGGGTTCGAACGGCAGCCGTTGGGGCAGGTGTTGATGAAGCGCGCACTCCGGTAGTCGGCTGATTCGCTGCCGCTGCACTGTTGCGTGCCGGCCTGGTCCGAGCTGGGGGCCGGTGGGCAAGTCTGACTGGCGAGGTCGGGGAACTCGAGTCAGCCTGAAACCATCGCCTGCAACTTCTCCACGGTCGCCCAGTTCCGTGCCGTGCCACGCTCCTTGAGCAGCTTGCCCGCCGCCTTCGAGACCCGACTCTCGATGACGCCGTCGGCGCACCACAGCCAGGCCGCGTGCCGGCCCACGGCGAACGCCTCCGGCGCCCAGGCCAGCGCTTCGAGCGGCTTCAATTCGGCCAGTACCGAGGCCTCCTGCGTGAACATCACCAGCATGCGGGCGTCGTCGTTCGCGTGCGAGCGCAGCGGATGTTCGGCGATCGCGGCGGCCAGGTCGGCGGCGGTCTTGACGACCACCTCGCAGTCGACGCCCAACGTGGCGAGGATCGCGGCGTGCAGCCGCTTCGCGTGCGCGGCCGCGCTGCCGCTGTTCGCGTCGAAGACCGCGTTGCCGCTGTTGAGCAGCGTGCGAACGTTCGCGAATCCGAGCGCCTCCATCAGCGAGCGCAGGTCGGCCATCGCCACGCGCCTGGCCTTGCCGACGTTGATGCCGCGGAGCAGGGCGATGTGGCGTTTCATGCCGCGTATTCTCCCCGAATGGCGGGTCGGTACACTTCGTCGCCCATGCGCCGCACAGACCGGCGAACGCGGTATCACCACCAGCGCCACCAAGGAGATTTCATGATCGTGCGCATCGACATCGACAAGGAGGGCGGCAGCTTCGGCTACCGCGTGAGCTACGAGTCCGAGGAGATGTACGCCGACGATGGCCTCGGCTCCATCGTCGAATGCCTGGTCGCCGCCGTGGAGGGGCTGCCGCCCGAGGCGGTGGCGACCGAACTCTGGTACGACCGCGTCGTCTCCGGCACCTACCCGTTGTCGGTGATCGGCATGAGCATCGAGCAGGTGGCGCAGCACGCCGTGAACACCACTGCGATGATCGACGACGTGATGCCGGATCGCTGAGGAGCGGCCTTGCGCCTCCGCCCGATCCGGTCGAATGGTGCAGCGCGGCGAAACCGTTGGCGGCGGGGCGAGGCGACTGATTCATCGGTTCGCCGTGCCGGTTCATTGCGATTTGCGGGATAGGCGGCATCCGGCGCCCCGCTCAAGATCGTCCATGCAGGGTTCCACGTCCGGGAGTGGCGCGATGTCGGTGATGACGCACGATACGAAGTGGCGGTTGCTCGTGGGCGCCGCACCGGTCATCGGCGTCGCCTTCTTCGTGTGGGCCGTCGCCCAGGGCGAGGCCGACGTGGCGCGTTCGCCCACCGCCCGCGCCATCCTCGCCGTCGTCGCGGCGCTGGGCACCGCGGTGACCTGGTGGACGGCGCGACAGTTGCGCTCCGCGCCCAGCGTGCCGGTGGCCCGGGCGATGGCGCTGGCGCATGCCGGCCAGCTCGCGGGCCTCGTCGCGCTGCGCGGACGTGCGCGGGCGCTGCCCGACGCGGTGCCGCTGATCTCGCCCGACGGCGAGTTGTGCCTGTGGTTCCAGCACGCCGGGCCATTCGAGGAGCAGGTGAGCGCGCGTGACAGCGTGCGCCCATTCCTGCTGGTGGACGACAGCGGCGAGTGCGTCGTGCTGCCCGCCGGGGCGCAGGTCACGGGCGAGGGTGCCGTGCCGATCGCGGCGGCGAACTCGGGCCTGCCCGGCCAGGCCGACGTGGCCGGCATTCACGACGCGCAGCCGGGCGAACGGCTGCTGCGCAACGGCGATCGCATCCAGGTGGTGGGGCGCTTCGTGGCGGCCTCGGCGGAGGCCCTCGCCCTGCAGGCCGAGACGGCCACGCTCGCAGCGCGCTCCGAAGCGTCGCAGGCCGTCATCCGCAATGGCGACCCGCTCCCTTTTCGCGACCTGCGCTCGGCGGCCCTGGCCGGCGGGAACTATGTCGCCGCAGCCCCGCGGGTGCTCGGGGGCCTGGCGTTGCCCGTGATCGCGGCGCCCGGCGCCAGCCAGCCGTTCAGCATCCGCATCGGCATCGACGAGGGCGAGGGCGCGCTGTACGGCATGCTGGCCGTGGTCGATTGCCTGGTGCTGGTCGTCTCGTCGTCCCTGGCGGCGTGGTCGATGCTGGTGCCGGGGTGAGCCGCCGCGGCACCTGAGCCCGCGGCCGCGGCTGCGCGGCGGTGCCGGCGGCACGTTGCCGCGCAGGTTGCGACTACGATGGCGGTGAGCGCTCGTCCGTCCGCGGTCGAGCTCACGCCCGACCTCCCGCAGGAATCTTCCCGCTTGCTCCGACCCGTTCGCCTCGTCCTCGCCAGGGCACTCGCCCGGAAACGCCCGCCGGTGCCCCCCGTCGGGCTCGCGCTGCGTGGCTCGGCGTTCAATGGCGACGCCGGCCTGCCCTGGCCGCAGCCGGGCGTGGCCCAGCCCAGCCTCGAGCGCTGCGTGGTGCTGGCGCTGCTGCTGCACATCCTGCTGTTCATCGTGGTGGGCACCGCGCCCGGCGGCGACTCGCCTGCGGGCAGCCGCAAGGCCGGCGCGATGGTGGTCTACCTGCCCGACGCCGAGCCGTCGCGCGACGCGGAAAACCGGGCCGCGGCGCCGGCGACGGCGGACGAGACGCCGGCCGGGCAGGCCGCCGCCGCGCCGTCGCCGGCCGACGTCGCGTCCGCCGCGGCGAACCGGGTGGTGGCCGATGCGGCGGAGGCGACGGCCGTCGTCGAGCCGTCCATCGTCATTCGCGACAACGCGGCGCCGCCGGCGCCCGCGCCCACCGAGGCGCCGGCCACGGCGTTGCCGCTGCTGCTGGCGCGCAAGGCACCGATCGCTGCGGGCCAGGCCTCGTCGCCGCTGCCGTCGCCGCCGATGACGCTCCCGGCGGCCGTGCCTGCCTCTGCGCCGACGCCTGCACCCGCGCCTGCGCCTGCACCCGTGCCGGCCGCCGCGCCGGCGCCCGCGCCGCCGGCCTCGGAGCCGCCGACCGTGTCGCCGCTGTTGCCCGCGCCCGTGCCGATGCCGGCACCGGTGCTCGCGCCGCTGCCGGCGCCGGTCGCGCTGCCCAAGCCGGCGTTCGCGCCGTTGCCGGTACCGGTCACGCCACCGCCGCCCGCGCCGCCGATCCCGGCGCCGACGCCGATGCCCGCGCCCCTGAACCCGATCCAGCCGACAGCGGTGCCCCTGGCGAAGCCGACGTTCACGCCACTGCCGGTCCCGGTCGCCAAGCCTGCCCCGGGGCCTGCACCCGCCCCGGCGCCCTTGCCCGTTCCGGCGCCGACCCCGATGCCCGCGCCCTTGTCGGCGCCGCCCGTCCCGACCGCGGCGCTGCCCAAGCCGACGTTCACGCCGCTGGCTGTTCCGGTGGCGCGGCCTGCACCCGTGGCGGCACCGGCGGCTGCTCCGGTGCCCGCGCCGGCGCCAGTCGCCGCGCCATCGCCGACACCCGCACCGGCACCCGCCCCGCACCCGACGATCGTCGAAGCGCATCCGCAAGCGACGGGCGGCGCGCCGGCGGTGGCACCGCAATCGCAGTCGGTGCGCCCGGTCGACAATCCCGCCGAGCACGGCGGTGCGGGCGGCACGGCGGCGCCGTCGACGAACAACAGCGGCAAGCTCAACCTCGACGGCTCCACGAGCGGCGGCGGCAACGGTTCCGTGCAACTGCCGCCCACCGGCGCCAGCGCGCCGCTGAACCTCGACCTGCACGGCGGCGGCGCCGGCCCCAGCCTGGGACGCACGCGCAGCGGCCTCGTGCCCGCGCTGCCGGCGCCGGCCGAGAAGAAGACGCAGTTGGAGACCGAGCTGGAAAAGGCGGCGCGGGCCAAGTGCTCCGATGCCTACTCGGGGACGGGCCTGCTGGCCGTGATCCCGCTGGCCAAGGACGCCGTCACGGGCAAGGGCTGCAAGTGGTAGGCGCCTCGAACGGCGTCACACCAGTTCGCGCAGCTTCTCGTAGCCGCTGCGGCTGATCGGCACGCGCTTGCCGCTGCGCAGGCGCGCGGCGTGGCGGTCGGGGCCGGGACGCTCGATCGCCTGCAGGTAGGCCAGGCTGATGATGAACGAGCGGTGCACGCGCAGGAAGCGGGTGGCGTCGAGCTGTTCCTCGATCTCCGAGATGCGTTGCGGCTTCAGGTGGCACTTGCCGCCCGCGTGGATGGCCAGATAGTCGCCCTGGGCCTCGATGCACTCCACCTCGTCGATGGCGATCACGTGCACCTGCTCGCGGTCGCGGATGAGGATGCGCTCCAGCGGCGCGGTGCGGCGCGCCACCAGCGCGTCGAGCGCGGGGGCCTGAGCCACGCTCGCTACCGCGGGGGCATGCAGCGTGCGGGCGCGCGCCAGGGCGTCGTCGAAACGCGCCTTCGAGAACGGCTTGAGCAGGTAGTCCACCGCGTGCAGGTCGAAGGCCTTGATGGCGTGCTCGTCGTAGGCCGTGGTGAAGATCACGCCAGTGCGGCGGCCCGTCAGCTCCAGCACCTCGAGGCCGGTCAGGCGCGGCATCTGGATGTCCAGGAACACGAGGTCGGGCGAGAGCGCGCCGATCTGCCTGACGGCGTCCAGGCCGTTGTCGCATTCGCCGACGATCTCGATGTCCGCATGCCCTCTCAGGTATTCGCGGATCAGGTGTCGGGCCAGGTCCTCGTCGTCGACGATCAGGGCGCGCAAGGGCGTGAGTGGGGTCATGCTGTTTCCGCGGGCAGGTTGATCTCGATGGCGAACTGCGTCTCGCTGCGTTGCCACGCGATGCGGGCGCGCGCGCCGTACAGCACGGCCAGGCGCTCGCGGATGTTCTTCAGGCCCACCCCGTGGTCGCTGGCCGGCGCGGCGTCGGGGCCCACGGGGTTCACGACCGAGATGTGCAGCCAGCCGTCGCGCACCAGGGCGTCGACCGCGATCGTACCGCCGCCGTCCACCTGGCGAATGCCGTGCTTGATCGCATTCTCCAGCAGCGGCTGCAGCGTCATCGGCGGCAGCAGGCATTGCGCCGCGTCGGCCGAGATGCGCAGCTCCGCCTGCAGCCTGGCGCCGAAGCGGCGCTTCTCGATGGCCAGGAAGTGTTCGCTGAGCACCACCTCCTCGCCGAGTGCGATGCGTTCGCGCTCGGCCAGCGCCAGCGTGCGGCGGAAGAACTGTGCAAGGTCCACCGTCATCTCGCGCGCGGCGGCCGGATCGAACCCTGTGAGCGCGCTGATGGAGTTGAGGCTGTTGAACAGGAAGTGCGGGTTGATCTGCGTGCGCAGCATCTGCAGCTCGGCGTCGCGCGCGAGCACGCGTGACTCGGCCTCGCGCCGCGCGGCGACCTGCACGGTCTCGAATGCCACCAGCACGTCGTGGGCCAGCAGCGACAGCAGGTACAGCGCGAAGCCGGCGGCGAAGTACATCACCCAGCCGGCCGAGGTCATGGCCACGAGGGGCCTGTCGTGCACCACCAGCCTGCCCAGCGAGTTCCAGGCCTCGCCCAGCCCCAGCCAGGCCAGCGCCGACAGCAGCGACGCGCCGCCGAACAGCCCGAGCGCCACCGACCAGCGGCGCTGCGAATACGGCAGGCTGCGGCAGACGTAGTACGAGGACAGCGTCACGAAGGACCACACGAGGCAGATGGGCAGCGCGAATTCCAGCGCCCCTGTCCACTCGGCCTGCTCGGTCAGGCGCAGCAGCGCGGCGATGCCCACGCCGGCGAGCAGCCACGCCGCCACGTACCAGAGGAGCTTGCGGGCGTCCGCAATGATGGGGTGCACGGCGTCAGTTGGTGATCTCGACCCGACCCATGAGCACGGAGCCCTCGATGACCAGGCGCTTGCCGGGCGACATCGGCGGCACCGTCTTGTCTTCCATGCCGCCCATCAGCGGGGAGCCGTTGACGACGATCGACCACTCGCGCGGCACCTTGATCTCGACGCCCCCCATGACGATGGACAGGTGCAGCACGGCCTCGGTGGCGATGGCGGCGCCGCGCAGGTCGAGCTCGACCGCGCCCATCACCGCGTTGATCTCGCCCCCGGTGAATTCCTGCGAGTCGTTCTTCAGCACGATGCCGCTCATCGTGGCCGACGCGTCCACGCGCGAGGCGTGCTCGACGCGTTCCTCGCGCTGGCCCGGCACAGCACGGTTCGTCACGTCGCCGCGCACGACGATCCCCTTGGTGATCACGCTCAGCCCCACCCAGATCAGCGCCAGCGGCCACATCTGGCGCCACTCGAAGTGGAACAGTCCCAGGTTCTGCAGCGTCATGCCCGCGCCGACGGCGATCAGCGCGCTGCCCACGAAGATGCTGCCGGGCCGGCGCGCGTTGGAGATCTTGAGCGCGCCGAGCGCCACGAACACCAGCGGCCAGTAGGGCTGCACGAGGTGGCTGTCGAACAGGTGCAGGTTGTCCAGCAGCGCGAACAGGCCGACGACGACGATGAACGCGCCGAAGACGACGCGGCTGCGCTGCCGGTGCAGGGGATCCCGGCTCACCAGTTGGGCTCCTCGCGCGTGCGGTGGTTGTAGAGCGCGTGCACGATCTGGCCCGCGCCCAGCGCGATCAGCAGCACGGGCCAGGTGGACGCCAACGTCCAGCCGCCGAGGTGCTCGATCACCACCACGAGGTAGGCCGCGATGGCGAAGCGCAGCGTGGCGCGCAGCACGCTGCCCGCGCCGGGCCGCAGGACCAGCCGCACGACGCCGGACAGCGCGATCACCAGCGGGGCGACGAGCCACAGGTCGGCCGTGCTGATCAGCCCCTGGCCGCGCAGCAGGTAGCCCACGCCCAGCAGGATGAGCGCCGTGCCCGCCACGATGCGGCGCACGGCACGGTAGCCGCGCAGCGTCAGAACGTGGACGAAGGGGTGCGGGTGGGAATGGTGGAACATGGGGCGGATCCTGGACGGCGTCTCGATGGTTCGAAGCATCGCAGATGCTGCGCGCCACGGCAGCCGGGAATCGACCAACCGCCCGGAAAGGTCGACGAAATGGGGCCCGGGAGTCTCCTAGCCCGGGGTCGTCTCGATCCGGAACGTGCACGCCGTCCCGCCCGCGTCACACGACAGCCGGGCGCGCAGCACGCCCTTGACGTACGCGCCGGTGCCCGGCCGGTCGGCCTGCCAGCCGCGCGTGGCCAAGGCCGGGCGCAGGGATTCCAGCTGGGTCGCGCTGACCGGGCACTGGTAGAAGAACGTCTGCCCCACGACGAACTTTTGCAGGGTCTCGCAGCCGTGCCGGTCCACCGGGACGCTCGCGCTCGTCTCGATGGCCTCGAACTGCTCGCGCATCTGCTTCGCGGCCGGCGAGGGATCCTTGAAACTGTCGCCCCAGCGCGCGTTGACGCCGATGCCGACGACCAGGAGGGCGGCAAGGCCGAGGGCGAATTTTCCGAATTGTTGCATCGAGAAGAGGGCGAGTGCGAGCAGCCACCAGTTTACGGCCGGGCATCCCGATTGCTGGCAGGCGGCGCTTCCCCAGACATTGCGACAGAACAACAACATGTGCGCCCTTCACGAAAACAACGACCTCGCGTCCGAACAGGCCCTTCCCAGGATCCGCAACGTGCTGGTCGTCGACGACAACGTCGATGCCGCCGACTCCCTGTGCGGCCTGCTCACGGCATGGGGCTACCACGTGACCGTCGCCCACGACGGCCCGGCGGCGCTGGCCGCGCTGCAGGACACCTTGCCCGATATCGCGCTGCTGGACATCGGCATGCCGGCGATGGATGGCTACGAGCTCGCGGCCCACCTGCGCTTCCAGCCCGGTTGCCAGGACCTGCCCATCGTCGCCATCACCGGCGCCAGCGGCCCGGAGGAAGCGCGGCGTTCACGCGCGATGGGCTTCTCCGCCCACCTGGTCAAGCCGGTGTCGGCGGCGAGCCTGCGCATGCTGCTGCAGTAGCGCCGGGATTCCCCTCAAAGGGTTCTTCCTGCGTCGGTGTCGCGACGGGGTCGGGCGAACGCGGATAGGCTACGCATCCTCTGCGTCCAGAAGGAATCCGTGATGTCCGCACGTCCCCTGCCTCTCGCCGCGATCGCGGCCGCCGCGAGCTTCGCGCTGCTTCCCCTTTCCGCCTCCGCCGCGCACGCGCCGCGCACGGTGCCCCTGAAGCTCGACTTCCAGCTGACGCCCGCGCAGATCGATGCGTCCTGCAAGACGGAACTCGCCAACGCCGGCAAGCGCATCGACGCGATCCTGCATGCGCGGTCGGCGCGCACGTTCAAGACCGTGGCGGAGCCGCTGGAGAACGTCCTGTCCGACATCACCGACGACCTGGCGGCGCAGACGATGCTGTTCCAGGTGTCGACCGACAAGGCCGTGCGCGATGCCTCGCAGAAGTGCACCGACGCGGTGAGTGCGTTCAACGCCGAGCTGTTCGGGCGCGGCGATCTCTATGCGGCCCTCAGCGCCACCGCGAAGAGCCGCACGGCCCACGGTGCGGCGCAGAACAAGCTGCTCGAACTGCACCTCGTGGCCGCACGGCGCGCGGGCGCCGGCCTGCCGCCGGTGCAACGCCAGCGCTTCGTCGACCTCGCCAAGCAGATCGCCGAGCTGGAGACCCGGTTCGAGGCCAACCTCGGCAACACCCCGGCCGTGATCACCCTCACGAAGGAGCAGACCGACGGCCTGCAGCCCGACCTGGTGGCGAGCCTGAAGACCGACACCGACGGCAGGCTGGTGGTGCCCACCAACGAGAGCACATACAACCAGTTCATGTCGAACGCCACCGACGCGGCGGCCCGCAAGGCGTTCTACATCTCGTTCAACCAGCGCGGCGGCATCGCCAACGTCGCCTTGCTGGAGCAGGCGATCGCGTTGCGCGACGAGTCGGCCAAGCTGCTGGGCTACGCCAACTGGGCCGAATACGCGCTGGCCGACCGCATGGCCGGCACGCCACAGCGGGTCGATTCCTTCCTGATCCGCATCGACACCGCGCTGAAGCCGCTGGCAGCCGAACAGCGCGCGAAGCTCTCGGCGCTGAAGGGCTCGCGCCTGGAGGAGTGGGACCGTCCGTACTACACCAAGAAGGCGAGGCAACAGCAGTTCGACCTCGACCCCGAGGTCGTGCGCCAGTACTTCCCGGCGCAGCACACCATCGATGCCGTCCTGGCGATCTACAGCGACATGCTGGGCCTCACGTTCACCCGGTCCGACGACCTGCCCACCTGGCATCCCGACGTGGTGGGCTACCGCGTCATGGATACGGCCAGCGGCGCCGACCGCGGCGTGTTCTATCTCGACCTGTATCCGCGTCCCGGCAAGTACGGCCACTTCGCCAACATCGGTCCGACCTCGCGCCGCGCGCTGCCGGACGGCATGATCCGCCCGGCGGTCAACGCCATCGTCGGCAACTGGCCGGTGCCCGCGCCCGGCAAGCCGTCGCTGCTGTCGCACGACGACGTGATCACCTTCTTCCACGAGTTCGGCCACAATGTGGCGGCCCTGTGCGGCGACTCGCCCTACGAGACGCTCAACAACGGCTACCGGCTCGATTTCGTCGAGGCGCCGTCGCAGATGCTGGAGAACTTCGTCTGGGACCCGGTCATCCTGAAGAAGATCTCGGCCAACGCCGCCGGCGAGCCGCTGCCCGATGCGCTGATCGCGAAGATGAACGCCGCGCGCCACTTCGACGAGGCGTGGCTCGAGGTGGGCACCACCATCTTCTATTCGCTGGTCGACCAGCGCATCCACAGCGCCAGGCCGCCGGTGGACACGTCGGCCATCTGGCGCGAAGGCAAGGCCGCCTGGACGGTCGACGACTTCGTGGAAGGCACCTATCGCCAGGCGGGCATCGACCACTTCATGGGCGGCTACGAGGGCGGGATCTATGCCTACCCCTGGGCCAAGGTCTACGCGATGGACATGTTCACCGCGTTCCAGAAGGAGGGCCTGCAGAACAGGGAGGTGGGCATGCGCTATCGCAAGGAGATCCTCGCGCCGGCGCGCACCGTCGAGCCCGACGTGCTGGTGCAGCGCTTCCTGGGCCGGCCGATGAAGCCCGATGCGTTCTATGCCGACCTGGGCATGAGGGTCGACGCGAAATGAGCTGACGCGCCGTCGCCCGGGCCGGCCAGGAACGCGGCAATGGCGCGTTGCGCGCCGGCGGACCGCGGAAGCGACCGGTGGGAGGTGCCGGCGATCACATGGACGTCGGCCGCGCGTGGCAGCCGCGCGACGAGACGCCGGCTCTGCTCGTGCGGGATCGACGCATCGTGCTCCGCCAGCAGCACCAGCGTCGCGCCGGCGTGCGCGACCGCGAGATCGGCGCAATCGAAGCGTTGGGTGACCAGGGCCGCCGCGACGTGGCCGAGCGGGCGCGCGCGCAGCACTGCCGGCACGCTCTCGAACGGTGATATCAGGACCAGCTGCGAGGGCCGTGCCTCGCGCGCGAGCCACAGCGCGATCGCCGTGCCCAGGCTGCGGCCGATGATCGTCAACGGCTTGCCGGCCGCGACGAAGCGGAGCAGGGCCAGCGCGTCGGCCTTGGCGTGCCGCTCGCAAGGCCGGCCCGTGGAGGCGCCGAAGCCTCGATAGTTGAACGCGTGGACGGCCTGGCGCGGATTGAACGACGCCATGTCCGGAACCCACGCCACGTTCTCGTTGCGGCCGCCGAAGTAGAGGATGGCGCCCTCTGCGGGAGCGTCGATCGGCGTCGCCGACCAGCCTTCGAGGACGGCGCCGTCGGGGCGCTGGTGGCGGTGCGGCGTCGTTTGCCAGGCGTGTGGATGCGGGCCCGTCTCGATGCGCCTGATTCGCGTGGCGCGACCGAAGATCAGGCGGCCCTGGACGGATTCGATCACGCGAAGGGCGGTGGCTGCGGGCTGTATCACGCCGGGATTCTGACGGGTGTCCGAGACACGGCGATGACGTGCCGATCTTCCTTCGGATCGCCTGCGCGCCTCGTGGAAAACCCCGTGCGGCGAGCGCGTGGCTCGCGCCCTTTCGCACCAGGGTTCACGGCAGAATCGCCTGGCCCCGTTGCCGGGGCGCATATCAATGTCCGAAGACAGGGAGAGAGGAATGAAGATGAAGTTCAAGTGGCGCCGATGGGCGCTGGGCGTGGTCGCGCTCGTGGCCGCCGCGGCGATGACTGGGTGCGTCAGCATGAAGCCCTACGTGGGCGCCAACGTGCGCGAGGTACCGGCCAGCGAGTTCGTGAAGCCCGATCCGTCGCATGCGGTCCAGGTGCTGTTCGACTTCCAGAGCAAGGGGGTCGACAACGCCCGCGCCACGGCCAGCCTGAAGGCGCGCGTCGTCGACCAGATCGCGGCCAGCAAGCTGTTCGACTCGGTGAGCGACTCGCCCGTCGCCGGCGGCGCGCTGCTGATCGTGACGGTCAACAACGTGCCGCTCAACGACCACGAGTTCGCCAAGGGCTTCGCCACGGGCCTGACGCTGGGCCTGGCCGGCACCGTGGCCGGCGACGGCTACATCGCGACGGCCAGGTACACGCCGCCCGCGTCGGCGCCGGTCATCGCCAAGGAAGTGCGCCATGCGATCTACACGACGATCGGCAACCACGCGCCGCCGCCCGACGCCACGCCGGCCGCTACGGTCGCCGAGGCGGTGTCCACGATGCTGCACCAGGCGATCAGCAACCTGCTCAACGACGTGTCGCATGACCCGTCGTTCAAGTGATCCAGTCCAACGATATCCAGGGAGAACCGAGATGAGCATCCGATCGAAGCTGTCCACCACCGTCCGCCTGGCCTGCGTGGCCGTCGTCAGCCTCGCGCTGTTCGGCTGCGCCACGGTGAAGATGCCGGTACCCACCACGGCGAGCGCCGACAGCCTGAGCACGCTGCGCGGCGCCAACCTCGCGCCTGCAAGGACCGGCGCCTTCGTGCTGGCGCCTGGCAAGCCCGCCTCGCTCGACACGACGCTCGACGGCCTGCGCGGCTCGTCGGTCGAGCCGGCCAACGGCTCGTTCGCCAAGACGCTGCGCGAGCAACTCGTCGTCGAACTCAAGGCCGCGGGCCTCTACGACGAGGCCTCGAACACGGTGATCACGGGCGAACTCACCGACAGCCAGGTCGACGCGGCCATCGGCACGGGCACTGCCAGGCTCGGCGCCCACTTCGTCGTCACGCGCGACGGCAAGCCGGTCTACGACAAGGCGATCGTCGTCGACGCCAAGTGGGACTCGTCCTTCGTCGGCGCGATCGCGCTGCCGGCGGCGATCAACCAGTACACCGCGCTGTACAAGACGCTGGCGGGCAAGCTGTTCGCGGATCCGGACTTCCAGAAGGCGCTGGCCAAGTAAGGCCGCCGCGGCGGGGGCCGGGCTCCCGAAAAGCACAAGGGCCGCACTCGTGCGGCCCTTTTCCGTGGCGTGCGCGCTCAGATGTGCAGCGCGTGCCCCAGCGCCCGCAGCGCCGCCTCCTGCACCGCCTCGCCCAGCGTCGGATGCGCGTGGATCGTGTGCCCCACGTCCTCCAGCCGCGCGCCCATCTCGATGGACTGCGAGAACGCGGCCGCGAGCTCGGACACGCCCTTGCCCACGGCCTGCCAGCCCAGGATCAGGTGGTTGTCCTTGCGGGCGACCACGCGCACGAAGCCGTCGGTGGACTCGAGCGTCATCGCGCGGCCGTTCGCCGCGAACGGGAACAGCGCGACGATCGCCTCTTGGCCCGCGGCCGCGGCCTCGGCGGCGTTCAGGCCCACGACCACGATCTCCGGATCGGTGAAGCACACCGCGGGGATCGCGGCTGGCGTGAAATGCCGGGTCTTGCCCGAGATGATCTCGGCCACCATCTCGCCCTGTGCCATCGCGCGGTGGGCCAGCATCGGCTCGCCGGTCAGGTCGCCGATCGCCCAGACGTTGCGCATCGACGTGCGGCACTGGGTGTCGACCTTCACCGCGCGGCCGTTCATGTCCAGCAGCAGAGATTCCAGGCCCCAGCCGGCGGTGTGCGGCTTGCGGCCCACCGCCACGAGGATCTTGTCGGCGGGCAGGTGCACCGACTCGCCGGCGGCGTTCTTCACGTGCAGCGTGTCGCCGAGGTCGTTGAGGCCGTGCACGGCGTGCCCGAGGTGCAGCTTGATACCGAGCTTGTTGATCGCGGCCAGCACCGGCTTCGTGAGCTCCTCGTCGTAGGCCGGCAGGATCCGGTCCTGCGCCTCGACGACGAACACCTCCGCGCCCAGCTTGCGGTACGCCATGCCCAGCTCGAGCCCGATGTAGCCGCCGCCGACCACCGCCAGCGTCTTCGGCACCTCGGTGAGCGCGAGCGCGTCGGTCGACGAGATCACGCGGCCGCCGAACTTCATCATCGGCAGTTCGACCGCGTCGGAGCCGGCCGCCAGCAGCAGATGCTCGCAGGTGACGCGGATCGTCGGCTCGCTCGCACCGGTGGGCGTGATGTCGACGGTCTTGCCGTCGACGAGCGTGGCCCGGCCCATGATGACTTGCACGCCGTTCTTCTTCAGCAGCGCGCCGACGCCGCCGGTGAGCCTGCCCACGATGCCGTCCTTCCACTTCATCGTCTGAGCGAGATCGATGGAAGGTGAGTTCACCTTGATGCCGATCTTCGAGTCGCCGGCCCAGTGCGTGGCCTCCTCGAAGGCCGTGGCCGCGTGGATGATCGCCTTCGACGGGATGCAGCCGACGTTCAGGCAGGTGCCGCCCAGGCTCTCGCCTTCGATGAGCACCGTGGGGATGCCCAGCTGGCCGGCGCGGATGGCGGCGACGTAGCCGCCCGGGCCCCCGCCGACGACGATGAGGGTCGTGCTTCGGATGTCCATGCCGTTACTCCACGAACAGGGTTGCGGGGGTTTCGAGATAGCCACGAATGACTTGCACGAACTCCGCTGCATGGATGCCGTCGACCACGCGATGGTCGAACGACGACGACAGGTTCATCATCTTGCGCGCGACCACGAGGCCGTCACGGATCATCGGCCGTTCCACGACGCGGTTGACGCCGACGATGGCCACCTCGGGCGAGTTGATGACCGGCGTCGTGACGATGCCGCCCAGCGCGCCCAGGCTGGTGATGGTGATGGTGGAGCCGGTGAGCTCCTCGCGCGCGGACTTGCCCGTGCGCGCGCCCGCGGCCAGGCGCGAGACCTCGGCGGCCGTGGCCCACAGGTCCAGCGTCTCTGAGTGCTGCAGCACCGGCACCATCAGCCCGGCCTCGGTCTGCGTGGCCATGCCGAGGTGGACGGCGCTGAAGCGCGTGACCACGCCGGCCTCGTCGTCGAAGCGCGCGTTCATCTGGGGAAACTCGCGCACCGCGAGCACCACCGCGCGCATGATGAACGGCAGCAGCGTGAGCTTGCCGCGCGCGGCGCCATGCTTCTGGTTGAGCTTGCCGCGCAGCGTCTCCAGCTCGGTGACGTCGATCTCCTCCACGTAGGTGAAGTGCGGGATGCGGCGCTTGGCGTCCTGCATCTTCTGCGCGATCTTGCGGCGCAGGCCGATGACGGGGATCTGCTCCTCGTCCGCACGCTGGGCGTAGCGCGGGTCGCCGCCCGTGGCGCCGGAGCCGCCGATGGTGCCCTGCCTCGCGTAGGCCTCGATGTCCTCGTGCGTGATGCGACCGGCCGTGCCGGTGCCCATGACGTGCTGCAGGTCGATGCCCAGGTCCCACGCGTGGTTGCGCACGGCGGGCGAGGCGATCGGCTTGTCGCCGACGGCGCGCGTGATCTTCTGCGCGCCGGCGGCCGCGCGCGCGAGTGCGGCCGCGGGCGCGGGAACGGGTGACGCGCTCACGGGCGCAGGCGCGGCCGCGACGACCGGAGCAGGAGCCGGAGCCGCCTTCGGCGCCGGGGCGGTTGCCGGTGCGGGCGCCGCGGCACCGTCCTTGACGTTGCCCGCGCCTTCGACCTCGATGCGGATCAGCTCGGAGCCGACGGCCATGACGTCGCCCACCTTGCCGCCGAGGGCCAGCACCTTGCCGTGCACCGGCGACGGGATCTCGACCGTGGCCTTGTCGGTCATGACGTCGGCGAGGTTCATGTCCTCGACGATGGTGTCGCCCACCTGGACGTTCCAGGCGACCAGTTCGACTTCCGCGATGCCTTCGCCGATGTCCGGCATCTTGATGACGTGGATACCCATGATTTCCTATTTCTCCATCGCACGCTTGAACGCGGCGCCGACACGGTCGGGCCCCGGGAAATACGCCCACTCCTGCGCATGCGGGTAGGGGGTATCCCAGCCGGCGACGCGTTCGATGGGCGCTTCCAGCTGGTAGAAGCAGTGCTCCTGGACCAGTGCGGTGAGTTCAGCGCCGAAGCCGCTCGTCTTCGTGGCCTCGTGCACCACCACGCAACGCCCCGTCTTCCTGACGGAGTTGACGATGGTGTCCAGATCCAGCGGCCAGATGCTGCGCAGGTCGATGATCTCGGCGTCGACGCCCGTCAGCGCGGCCGCGGCCTCGCTCACGTAGACCATCGTGCCGTAGGTGAGCACGGTCAGCTGCGAGCCTTCGCGGTAGACCGACGCCGAGTCCAGCGGCACCGTGTAGTAGCCCTCGGGCACCTCGCCCAGCTTGTGCTTGGACCACGGCACCACCGGCTTGTCGTGGTGGCCGTCGAACGGGCCGTTGTACAGGCGCTTGGGCTCCAGGAAGATCACCGGGTCGTCGTTCTCGATGCACGAGATCAGCAGGCCCTTGGCGTCGTACGGGTTGGACGGCATCACCGTGCGCAGGCCGCACACGTGCGTGAACATCGCCTCGGGCGACTGGCTGTGGGTCTGGCCGCCGTAGATGCCGCCGCCGCAGGGCATGCGGATCGTCATCGGGGCCGTGAAGTCGCCGGCCGAGCGGTAGCGCAGGCGCGCCGCCTCGGACACGATCTGGTCGGAGGCCGGGTAGAAGTAGTCGGCGAACTGGATCTCGACGACGGGGCGCAGCCCGTACGCGCCCATGCCCACGGCCGCGCCCACGATGCCGCCCTCCGAAATTGGCGCATCGAACACGCGGGACTTGCCGTACTTCTTCTGCAGGCCTTCGGTGCAACGGAACACGCCGCCGAAGTAGCCCACGTCCTGGCCGAACACCACCACGTTCGGGTCGCGTTCCAGCATCACGTCCATGGCCGAGCGCAGCGCCTGGATCATCGTCATCGGCGCGGTCGGGCCGGAGGGCTCCACGGCCAGCTGCTTCTTGTCTTGCATTTCCATGATGATCAGACCCCCAGCTCTTGGCGTTGGCGACGCAGGTGTTCCGGCATCTCCTTGTAGACGTCCTCGAACATCGACGCGGCACTCGGGATGCGCCCATCGTTGAGCGTGCCGTAGGACTCGGCTTCCTTCTGGGCGCCGGCCACCTCGGCCTCCAGCGCCTTCTGGGTCTCGTCGTGCTCGGCGTCGGACCAGCAACCCAGCTTGATCAGGTGCTGCTTCAGGCGCGCGATGGGGTCGCCCAGCGGGAAGCGCGTGGCGTCGTCGGCGGGGCGGTACTTGCTCGGGTCGTCCGACGTGGAATGCGGGCCGGCCCGGTAGGTGACCCATTCGACGAGCGTGGGCCCCAGGTTGCGGCGCGCGCGTTCGGCGGCCCATTGCGAGGCCGCGTACACCGCGAGGAAATCGTTGCCGTCCACGCGCAGCGAGGCGATGCCCGAGCCCACGCCGCGCGCGGCGAAGGTGGTGTGCTCGCCACCGGCGATGGCCTGGAAGGTGGAGATCGCCCACTGGTTGTTCACCACGTTGAGGATCACCGGCGCGTTGTAGACGTGCGCGAAAGTGAGTGCGGTGTTGAAGTCGGACTCGGCGGTGGCGCCGTCGCCGATCCACGCGGACGCGATCTTCGTGTCGCCCTTGATGGCGGAGGCCATGGCCCAGCCGACGGCCTGGATGTATTGCGTGGCCAGGTTGCCCGAGATCGAGAAGAAGCCCTTGGCCTTGACCGAGTACATCACCGGCAGTTGCCGCCCCTTGAGCGGGTCGCGTTCGTTGGACAGCAACTGGCAGATCATGTCCACCAGCGGGTAGTCGCGCACGATCAGCAGGCTTTGCTGGCGGTACGTGGGAAAGCACATGTCGCCGTCGAGCAGCGCGAGGCCGTGGGCGGAACCGATGGCTTCCTCGCCCAGGCTCTGCATGTAGAACGACATCTTCTTCTGGCGCTGGCCGATGAGCATGCGCGAGTCGAACACGCGCGTCTTCATCATGGCCTTCATGCCGGCGCGCAGCAGCTCGACGGAGACCTCCGGAGCCCAGGGGCCGACTGCGTTGCCATCGGCGTCCAGGACGCGTATGAGCGAGAACGCCAGGTCGTTGGTGGATCTCGGGTCCGTGTCCACCGGGGGGCGGCGGACCGCGCCGGCCGGCGAGACGTGGAGGTACGAGAAGTCGGTATCGCAGCCAGGTCGCCCCGAGGGCTCCGGGACGTGCAGACTCAGGGGGTCGTGCGGGGTCATCGGCAAAGCTCCGCGCCCACGGTGGCGGGCGGAAAGAAAAGCTGCGAAACGGCCGGTCGTGCGGTGGGTGTGCCGCGGACAGGCCGGAATATCGCGAGCAGGGCGGGGTCACCGTCCTGCATCGCGTCCGACAGCGTAACTTATTTCGGCACGGCTTCCGGTGAGGGAGGCCAAGATTCCCTGACCGATCGGAACCGCGCTTGTCATCCTGCGACTCCGCGCCGGATGACCAAGTGGTCAGCGCGCGCAGGTGAGCGTGACGGCCTGCAGCGGCTTGCCGTACGGCCCGTCGGTGGCCACGGCCACCCAATGGCGTATCGCACCCGGCTCCGGCGCCGAGCCGGCGGGAAAGCGCAGCGTCGCCGGCTGCGCCCCGGCCAGGTTCCACGGCAGCAGTTCGCGCACGATGGCGTCCTCGCGCAGCGTGGCGCCGCGGTTCTCGCCGGCGCCCACCCGGGTCTGCAGGCCGTCGTCCACCGCCGCGACGTAGCCCGACAGCTGCGCCGGCGCGCCGGCGCCGGGCGACACCGTCAGCGCCAGCCCGGCGGCGTCATGGGCCAGTTGCAGTGCCACTGTGGCCGTCGCCTTGCCGTGCAGCGCGGCGGGTGTCAGCGCCGACCAGTCGCGCTGGTCGCGACCGTCGAGAAGCACTTGCGGCGTGTACGCGAAGCGCGCGCCGCTGGTGCGCTGCGTGGCGTTCTGGCGTTGCGTGAACTGCGCTTGCGCGAAGCGATCCTTCCAGCCGAGGCCGTCCCAGTAGTCGACGTGGAAGGCGAGGGCGATCACGCCGTCGCGTCCTTTCAGCGCGCTCAGCCAGCTCTCGGCGGGCGGACAGGAACTGCAGCCTTCGGAGGTGTAGAGCTCGACCACGGCCGGGATCGTGGCACCCGATTGCGCGCTGCAGGCGGACGCCGCTGCGGCGTCCCGGGGCGCGGCAATCGCGAGGGCGGTCGCGATGCCGAAGGCAATCAGGGCGAGCAGGCGTGAGGGCGTCGGCGGGAAAGGCTGGGTCATGGCTTGGACGGGTAGGTGAAGACGTCCGCGTGGAGAAAATACTGGTGCGGGTGGTACTTCGTCGCGCGCCCGCGGGATTCCTTACAGCGTACGGCGGCGTCGATTGTGTCGATTTCGACGCATCGTCAAGCGATGTCTCGTCGCGGTCAAGTCCCGCTAACGAGCGCGGCGCCGACGCCGCGGCGCCCGGTCTTCCTACGGGCCATGCATCGCTGCGCCTACGCCGCGCGTGGGGCGACGCGGCGATGATGGTTGCACACATCCCCGAACAAGGAACTCTCATGAATCAGCTCAAGACCCTGGCCGGCCTGCTCGTCGCCGCCGCCCTGGCCGCGCCGGCCCTGTCGATGGCGCAGGATCGCGACGATCACCGCGCCGATCAGAAGCAGGCCGAACCCGCGCGTGGCGCCGGTCCCGACCACAACTGGCACAAGGGCGACCGCATCCCGGCCAGCTACCGCGACAAGCGCTACGAGGTCACCGACTGGAAGGCGCACAACCTGCGCCAGCCGCCCAATGGCTACCACTGGGTGCAGGTCAACGGCGACTACGTCCTCGCGGCCGTGGCCACGGGCGTGATCGCGGACCTGTTGCTGGGCAACTGATCCTTCCTGCAGGTGTGCGCCGGCGGCGGCGCCGCGTTCAGCCCGCCGCCTCCACCACCATCTGCAGCCGCTGCTGGCCCTGGAACTCGTCGATGCTCAGGCGGTAGGCGAGCCGCACGCGCTCGGGCACCGGCTCCGCGTGCCCGAACCAGATCGCGTCGCGCAGTTGCCCGCCATGGCGCACGCGCAGCTTCAGGTGCTTCTCGCCCACCAGGCGCTGCTGCACCACGTCCACCTCGTCGCAGAAGGTGGGCGCCTCGAAGCCCTGGCCCCACACCTGCGCGTCGAGCGCGGCGACGGTGGCCGTGTTGAACCATTCGAGCGCCAGCGGGCCATCGGTGGCCAGCGTGCGCGACAGCGCCGCGGGGCTGAGCCATTCGCCGGCGACCGCGGAGAAGGCCTGCGAGAACATGTCGAAGTCCTCGCGCGCGATCGTGCAGCCCGCGGCCATCGAGTGGCCGCCGAACTTGCGCAGCACGCCCGGATGGCGCTTGGTGACCAGGTCCAGCGCGTCGCGCAGGTGGAAGCCCGCGATCGAGCGGCCCGAGCCCTTGAGATAGCCGTCGGCGCCGACGGCGAACACGAAGGTGGGTCGGTGCAGCCGGTCCTTCATGCGGCCGGCCACGATGCCCACCACGCCCTCGTGGAAGTCTTCGTGGAACAGCGCCAGCGCCGCGGGCGGGGCGCCCGTGGGCATGATCCGCTCCATCAGCACCTCTGCCTGCTCGCGCATGCCGGCCTCCACGTCGCGGCGCGCGCGGTTGATGCGATCGAGTTCCGCGGCGAGCTCGGCCGCACGGGTCGGGTCGTCGGTGAGCAGGCACTCGATGCCCAGCGTCATGTCGGCGAGCCGGCCCGCGGCGTTCAGGCGCGGGCCCAGCGCGAAGCCGAAGTCGAACGCGCTGGCGCGCTCGTGCCTGCGCGCGGCGACGTGGAACAGCGCCGCGATGCCCGGCTGCATGCGGCCGGCGCGAATGCGCTTCAGGCCTTGCGCGACGAGGCGGCGGTTGTTGGCGTCGAGCTTCACGACGTCGGCCACGGTGCCGAGTGCCACGAGGTCCAGCAGCGCATCGAGCCGCGGCTGCGACGCGGCATCGAAGCGTCCGCGCGCGCGCAGCTCCGCGCGCGTGGCCAGCAGGGTGTAGAACATCACGCCCACGCCGGCCAGCGCCTTGCTCTCGAACGTGCAGTCCGGCTGGTTCGGGTTGACGATGACGTTGGCGTCGGGTAGCACCACGCGGTCATCGACGAGCGCGGGCAGGTGGTGGTCGGTGACCAGCACATCGATGCCGCGCGCTCGCGCATGCGCCACGCCCGCGAGGCTCGCGATGCCGTTGTCCACGGTCACGAGCAGGTCGGGCCGGGGCACGCGCGCGGCGTCGAACGGGCGTGTGTCGCCGGGGCCGCCGTCGCCGCTTTCGCCGCAGGCCAGGTCGACAATGACGGGCGTCAGGCCGTAGCCGTGCAACTGGCGGTCGGGCACCACGTACGACAGCCGCGCGTTGTTGGCGCCCAGCATCTGCAGGCCGCGCAGCGCGACGGCGCAGGCGGTGGCGCCGTCGCAGTCGTAGTCGGCCACGACGACGATGCGCCGGTTGCCGTCGATGGCGTCGGCCAGCAGGCGCGCGGCCTCGGCGCTGCCGCGCAGCGTGGACGGCGGCAGCAGTTGAGCCATCGTGTCGTCGAGCTCCTCGGCGCTGCGCACGCCGCGGGCGGCGAACAGGCGCGCGAGCAACGGGTGCACGCCGGCCTGCTCCAGCGCGAAGGCCGTGCGCGGCGGCACGTCGCGCGTCTGGATGCGGGGCCCGGTGCTCATGGGGCGACCCTCCGCCAGACGGCTGCGGTGCGAGCCCCTTCGGGCGGCCGTGCGGCGCTCATAGCGCCTCCAGCACCGCGTGCGACTGCGCGCCGCGGCCGCCCAGCAGGCGCTTCCACCACGGTTGTTCGGCGGGTTGCCATGTGCGCGCATGGCGTTCGCCGGCCAGCGTCAGGCGCGACGCGGCGGGGGCGTCGGCCAGCTCGCGCAACGGGCCGGCGTCGAGCGCGTGCCAGGCCTCGGCCCAGGTGCTCCAGTCGTCGCCCATCAGCGGCGCGCGCAGGCGCTCGTCGACCACCACGTCGGCGGGCAGCGCGCGTTCGGCCGGCTGCGTGGGGCCGGTGCCGCTGAGCCAGAACGAGTTCACGCTCATCGCGCCGCGCGCCTCGCGAGCGTCGTTGAGCGGATGCACGTACAGCAGCATCTGCACCTCGCTCTGCAGGCGCCGCACCTGCATCACGCCGGGGTGGTCGTTGAGCCAGAGATCGACGTTGCGGCCGATCACGCGGTCGATCGACGCCGTGGGCAGGTCGACCAGCGACGGATGGCTCACGTACCAGCGCGTCGGGCCGGCCCAATGCCAGGCCCAGCCGAGATCCTCGAACAGCGGCGCGAGCGTGGCGTGCAGCGTGCGCGCCTCGGGCTCGTCGAGTTCCAGCGTGGCGGGGTCGACGAGGTTGACCTGGTCGCGGCCCACGTGCCAGTGCGCCGGCGTGAGCAGGCCCCAGCCGCTGCCCGTCGCGGGCGCGAAGCCGGCGCCGCGCGCGGCCTCGGCGGCGAATGGCAGCAGCCCGTCCTGCACCGGCCAGCCGCGCAGGCGCGCGAGCACGCGCTCGTGGGGCAGCGACAGCGCGTACTCGTCGGCATCGGAAAGATCCGCGGTGCTCGCATCCTCGACCGGCGCCCAGCGGGCGAGCAGGCGGTCCAGGTTGGGCAGGCTCAGGGTGCCGAGGGCCTGCACGGCGGCATCGGACAGCGCCGATGCGGAGGGGATCACGAGATGCATCCCGTGATTATCCCTGTCGCAGGCTCGCGTCAGCGCGTGCACACCACGCGCGTGCGCGAGGCCTTGTCATGGAAGCCCGTGGCGCCGAAGAAGGTGAACGGCTCGAACGGGACGCAGCGGGCCAGCGTGCGCTTGAGGATGGCGACGAACGTGGGCGGCTGGCCCTTCAGGTCGGTGACAACCGTGCCCAGGACCAGCCTGCCGGGCGTGCGCGCCAAGATGCCTTCGAAGAACAAGTGGTAGCCGAAGTAGAGCACGAAGCCGAAGAGGTAGGCGTTCGCGCCCTTGAGCATGAGCAGCGCACTGCTTCCGAGCAGGATGCTCATCACGATGCCCGCGACCAGGGCCAGGATGTAGTAGCCGACGCAGTCGATCAGCAGGGTGACGAAGCGCCGTCCCTTGCCGGCCTGCGGCCGACCTTCGGCGGCGTCCGGCAAGAGGTCGACGTCCGCGGTGGGGGGGGGGGACGGTATGGATGCGTGTCGGCGCTCATGGGGGCTCCCTGGCCCGGCTGCTGTCGAGCCGTTTGCGCTCCATTCTGGCGGGTGGTACGGCCGTCACGGGCCCGGGTTTGCGCTCAGTCGCGCGCCCGCGCGTCGCGGTGTTCCACCATCGCGTCCATCGCCCGGTCGAAGGTGTCGAACAGGCCGCTGCTGCGGTTGCGCATGGCCATGCCGAGCGCGGCCGACAGCTCGGCGCCCTGGACGCCTTGCTCCAGCCGGCGCAGCAGCGCCATGGCCTCGGCGGTGGTGCATTCCACGCCCAGCACGACGAAGCGGTCGTCGTCGAGGCGGGCCAGCGTGTCGGGCTTGCGCACCGTCTGGCGCAACGCCTGCGCGGCGCGCACCAGCACGGCGTCGTAGGCGTCGCGCGCCGCCAGCGACACACCCGGCGCCCCCAAGCCGTCGAGCTCCACGGCGACGATGCAGGCGGTGGCGCCGTAGCGGCGGCAGCGCTCTTCTTCCGCGGCCAGCGCCACTTCCCAGCCGCGGCGGTTGGCCAGGCCGGTGAGGGCGTCGGTGAGCGCCTCCGAACGCGCCGTCTCGGCCTCGCGGGCCATGGCCGTGTTGTGGAGTTCGGCGCTGAGCAGGCCGCTGAGCATGTCGGCGAACACCTCCACCATGGGCTGTTCGTCGGCGATCGCGGCGGGCATCGGCTTCGGGTTGATGCCGCACAGCGTGCCGAACAACTCGCCCCTGGCGTCCACCAGAGGCACCCCGACGTAGGCGCCGATGGGCAGCTGGCTGGCCAGGGGCATGGCGGCGTAGGCGGGCACGTCGGCCGTGCTGGGCGCCACCCGCGGTCCGTCGCCGCGCACCATTCGCGAGCAGAACGTGTCGGCCCAGCGGAACACGTCGCCGTCCTTGACGCCGTAGCCGTGGTCCACGGCCGTCAGCACGACCCAGTCCTCGTTGTCCGCGCGGCTGACCATCCAGAGGTCCATGCCGATGCGTTGATGCAGGAAGGAGAGCACCTCCCTGGAGGCGTCGGCGAAATCGGGTGCTTTCATTGATCCATTCTCGCAGGCGCTCAATCTGCGCCCGTTGTCCAGTTGCCATCTTAGAGCCTGTTCACGCAAAATGCGTGCCCCTCTATCGGGGAGGCATCGGGGGCGTCCCGGGTCGCGTGGTCGTCCGACGCGGACCGCCACAGCGGCCGCCTAGAATGAGCCATGGCCGGCGTGACTCCACGCGGGCGAGGAAAACGAGTGCCCTTTGAGTGGTTGATTGGCTGGCGCTACACGCGCGCCGGCCGCGCCGGGCGGCGCAACGCGTTCATTTCGTTCATCTCCCTGGTGTCGATGCTGGGCATCGGGCTGGGCGTCGCGGCGCTGATCATCGTGCTGTCGGTGATGAACGGCTTCCAGAAGGAGGTGAGCGACCGCATGCTCAAGGCCATCGCCCACGTGCAGCTGATGGACGAGAACGGCGATGCCTTGCCCGACTGGGCCGCGCTGGCGAAGAAGGCTGAAGTGATCGAGCCGTCGATCCGCGCGGCCGCGCCCTACACCGAGACGCAGTCGCTGCTGGCGCACGGCGACGGCATGCGCGGCGCGGTGGTGCGCGGCGTGGAGCCGGCCGAGGAGGCGGGCATCAACGACCTGGCCGCCGATCTCAAGAACAACGGCGTGCTGGACAAGCTCACCCCCGGCAGCTGGAACATCGTGCTGGGTGCCGAGCTGGCGCGTGCGCTGGGCGTGAGCGTCGGCGACCAGGTGACCGTGATCGCGCCGGGCGCGCAGGTGACGCCCGCGGGCGCGCTGCCGCGCCTGAAGTCGTTCAACGTGGTGGGCCTGTTCTCGGTGGGCCACTACGAGTACGACAGCGGGCTGGCGCTGGCCGCGCTGGACGACACCGCCAAGCTGTACCGCACCGGCGGCCCCACCGGCGTGCAGCTGCGCCTGGCCGACGTGCACGACGCCCGCGCGGCCGCCAACCGCCTGGCCGCGGGCCTGGGCGAGCACGTGCGCGTGCAGGACTGGACGCGCACCAACGCCGCCTGGTACGACGCGGTGCAGATCGAGAAGACGATGATGTTCATCATCCTCACGCTGATCGTGGCCGTGGCCGCGTTCAACCTCGTGTCCACGCTGGTGATGACCGTCACCGACAAGCAGGCCGACATCGCCATCCTGCGCACGCTCGGCGCGAGCCCGCGCTCGATCATGCTCATCTTCATGGTGCAGGGCGCGTCGTCGGGCATCGCCGGCACGCTGGGCGGCGTGGCGTTCGGGTTGCTGGTGGCCTACAACATCCCGTCCATCGTGCCCGCGATCGAGCAGCTGCTGCACACCACGTTCCTGCCGGCCAGCGTGTACCTGATCGACCGCATGCCCAGCGATCCGCACCTGGTGGAGGTGCTGCACATCTCGTTCTGGTCGCTGCTGTTCGCCTTCGTGGCCACCGTCTATCCGAGCTGGCGCGCCAGCCGCGTGCGTCCTGCGGAGGCCCTGCGCTATGAATGACAAGAAGGCACCCGACGGCGTCGTGCTGCAGGCCACCGGCCTGGGCCGCCGCTTCAGCGAGGGCGGCCTCGACGTGCAGGTGCTGCACGACGTCGACCTGCAGGTGCGCACCGGCGAGACGCTGGCCGTCGTCGGCGCCTCCGGTTCCGGCAAGAGCACGCTGCTGCACCTGCTGGGCGGGCTCGACGCGCCCACCACCGGCCGCGTCACGCTGATGGGGCAGGACCTCAATGCGATGGGGCTAGCGCAGCAAGGGCTGTTCCGCAACGAGCACCTGGGCTTCGTCTACCAGTTCCACCACCTGCTGCCCGAGTTCTCGGCGCTCGACAACGTGGCGATGCCGCTGCTGATCCGCCGCACGAAGACGGCCGAGGCGCACCGGCAGGCGCAGGCCATGCTGGAGTCGGTGGGCCTGGGGCCGCGCGCGCAGCACCGGCCCGGCGAGCTCTCGGGCGGCGAGCGCCAGCGCGTGGCCGTCGCGCGCGCGCTCGTCACGCGCCCCGCGTGCGTGCTCGCGGACGAGCCCACCGGCAACCTCGATCGCGACACCGCCAACGGCGTGTTCGAGCTGATGCTGCAGCTCGCGCGCGAGCGCGGCACCGCGTTCGTGCTGGTGACGCACGACGGCCGCATCGCCGCGCGCTGCCAGCGCCAGCTGCGGCTGGAGCGCGGCGTGCTGGTGCCACCCCTGGCGGCCGAGGACGCGTAGGCGCGCGCGCGGCGCATGACCACCGGCTCCGCCCCGCTGCAGTGGATCGACACCCACTGCCACCTCGATGCCCGCGAGTTCGATGCGGATCGTCCTGCCGTGGTCGAGCGTGCCAACGCGGCGGGCGTCACGCTGCAGGTGATCCCGGCCGTGGGCGTCTTCAACTTCGACAGCGTGCGCGCGCTGGCGCACGAGCACGGCCAGGCCTACGCGCTGGGCATCCACCCGCTGTGCGTGGGCGCTGCCGCCGCCGACGACCTCGACAGGCTGGAGCAGGCGCTGCGCGACCACCGCGACGACCCGCGCCTGGTGGCCGTCGGCGAGATCGGCGTCGACCTGTTCGTGCCCGGGCTCGCGGCCATCCGCCCGCGCCAGGAACACTTCTACCGCGAGCAGCTGAAGATCGCGCGCCGCGCCGGCCTGCCGGTGCTCGTGCACGTGCGGCGCTCGTCCGACGCGGTGCTGGCCGGCCTGCGCCGCATCGAGGTGCCCGGCGGCATCGCGCACGCGTTCAACGGCAGCGACCAGCAGGCCGCGCACTTCGTGGAACGCGGCTTCCGGCTGGGCTTCGGCGGCGCGGTCACCTTCGAGTCGGCCCTGCAGATCCGCCGCATCGCCGCTGCGGTGCCGGAATCGGCCCTGGTGCTGGAGACAGACTCGCCGGACATCCCGCCGCACTGGCTCTATCGAACGGCCGCCGAGCGCGAGGCGCAGTCGCCCGCGCTGGCGCAGGCGCGCAACGAGCCGGCCGAGGTGGCGCGCATCGCGCAGAGCCTGGCGGCGTTGCGCGGCTTGTCGCTCGCGGACCTGGCGGCGCTCACGCGGGCCAACGCGCTGGCGGTGATGCCCGGGCTGGCGGGGCTGCTGTCGTTGCCATGAACCTCGACACGCTGCGCATGGGGAAAAGCCGAGGCGCGCTGCTCGACGGTGACACTACACTCGGCCGTCGCAGGAAATCCGTTTTCACAGGGAGTGTCGCCATGTTCCATCTCATCTGGATGTTCATCGTCGGTATCGTCGTCGGCGCGATTGCCCGATTCCTCATGCCGGGCGCCGAGCACATGGGCCTCCTGATGACGGGTCTCGTGGGCATCGCCGGCTCGTTCATCGGCGGCTTCATCGCGCGCCTGTTCAGCAAGCCGGCCGACGGCGCGATCGTGCATCCCGCGGGCATCCTCCTCTCGGTGATCGGCGCTCTCATCCTGCTGTACGTGATCCAGCGCACCGGCATCTGACCATCGATCAGAATGCAGGGCCATGGTCTATGTCTTCATCAAGAAACATCCACTCGTCGCGCACTTCTTCGAAGGCCTGGAGCTCGAGGGCGGCATCCGGGTCATCAGCTATCCCTTCGCCAGGCACGGCCGGCTGAACAGCCTGCTGCGCAGCGTCGAGGCCTACCTGCTCTGGTGGCTGCCGCGCTCCTGGTGCTATGACGAGGCCTGGCTGGCGCAACTCCGGAGCATCCAGCCGGACGACGCGGTGCTGTACTTCTCGATGGAGAACCGCAAGACGCTGCAGATCATCCGGAAGTTCGTTCGCGCCCGCAAGCAGAGCGCCTGGCTCTGGGACCCGATCCGCAGCTACCGCAAGAGCCCGCTCAGCCGCTGGGTCTACAAGCTGTGGCTGAACCATTCCGGGCTCAAGGCCTACACCTTCGATCCGCGCGACGCCAGGGAGTTCGGCATCGAGCTGACCGAGCAGGTCTTCCGCCATGACCCGCTGCCGGCGGACGCCGCCACGCCCAAGGACCTCGACCTCTACTTCATCGGCACCGACAAGGGCCGCCTGCCCGAACTGGTTCGATGGAAGGACCGGTTCGAGCAACAAGGCCTGCGCACGCACTTCCACATCGTCGCCGACAGGCGCACGACCTACGGCCCGCAGGACCGGGCGCTGGTGACGGATGCGTGCATACCGTACGCGAGCAACCTCGAGTTGGTGCGGCGGTCCAGATGCCTGCTGGAACTGCTGCAGGGCACGCAGAGCGGCCCGACGATGCGCAGCGTCGAGGCCCTTTTCTTCGACTGCAAGCTGATCACGAACAACGCCGCCATCGTCGATTGCGAGTTCTACGACCCGAGCCGCATCTTCGTGATCGGCCGCGACCGGCTCGAGGATCTGCAAGCCTTTCTTCGGTCGCCTGCCAAGATCGCCTGCAGGGAACTCCTGTGCAAGCACGAGATCCGCTCCTGGATCCGCAAGTTCGAGTGATTCCAGACGCCGGTCGGGGCGGGCGTTCAGTTCCAATTGGCCGTTTGGGGGCCAAAAGCAAGGGTTTTCGCTTGATCGACGCCCTTGATCGGCGGGCCGGCCGGCCGAAAAAGAAGGGACGAAACTCCAGAAACCGCCGACATGTCGACCCTGTCCAACCAAGACACCACGTTCCGGAGCGCCAATCCGCACGCGCTGGCCGCCATCCTGGAGGCGAGCGAGACCAAGCGGATCATCGCGGCCACCGACATCTTCGACATCTCCGGCATCAAGCTGTGGGCCAGCAACCAGCCGGTGTCGGCCGCGTTGCAGCGAAAACTGCTCGATCGCCAGCTGCGCCAGCCGCTGGAGAGCTGCCTCGTGGCCCAGGACGGCGTCACCTCGATCACGCTGCTCGACTCGCTCAACGAGCTGCTGCAGAGCGACACCCCGCTCGCGCCCGTGCTGCGCCCGCATGGCGCGCGCCTCGCGCGCGAGGCCGCCTACCTGCCGCTGCATCCGGTGGTGCAACTGCTGCTGACGGCGGCCGAGACCTCGCGCCCGCAGGCCTACGACCACGCGATCGCCGCGATGGCGCTCAACGGCGCGCTGATGGCGGCCAGCGGAGGCGACGTCGCGTCGATCCGCCTGGCCATGTTGTGCGGCCTCGCGCACGACCTCGGCGAGATGTACATCGCCTCGGCGCACGGCGAGGCCGACGCGGACCGCGCGCTCGACTTCGTCAGCTACCAGCAACTGGTGGTGCACCCGCACGTGGGCTCGCTGCTGATCTCGCAGCTCACCAACTACCCGGCCTCGCTCGCGCGCGCCGTGGCCGAACACCATGAACGGCTCGACGGCTCGGGCTACCCGCACGCCATCGAGGCCGACCGCTTCTCGCCGCTGGGCCGCCTGCTGGCGGTGACCGAGGCCACGCTGAGCGCCGTGCGCAGCCCCTACGACACGCTGTTGCGCGCGAGCGTCGCGCTGCGCGCCGTGCCCGGCGAGTTCGACCAGCACTGGATGGGCCGCGTCGCGCAGGCCGCCAGCGCCCTGCCGCCGCAGAAGTCGGTGATGGAGCCGGCCGACGTCCATGCGCGCCTGGTGGCGCTGGACAACGTGCTGAGTGCCGCCGAGACCAACATCGCGGCCGTTGCCGGCCGTTCTAAGTTGCTGGCGATGAAGAAGGCGCTGGAGCTGGCGCGCGTGCTCATCTCGCGCCTTCGCACGGGCTGGAACGAGAGCGGCCTGTGGAGCAATCTCGACACGATGGCCGCTGCCGACGCCGCGGAAGTGGAGGCGCTCGAGGACGAGCTGTACTTCCGCCTGCGCGGCGTGCAGCGTGCCACGCTGCTGGCCGCGGGCAAGCTGCCGCCGGAAGAGGCGGCGGTGCTCGACGAGGTCTGCGACTCGCTCGCGATGGGCTGAGCGCCTGCTCGGGCCATCCGGGAGGATGGGCCCGCCGGCGGTCTTCACAAACCTTCACTCGCTCGAGTGAAGTCAAAGTCCGGGGTCCCGCGGAACTCGCGCTGTCGAGTTCGATCAACCCGGTTCCCCATGCCGGCAGCGCCCGGCGCGGCAACCCGACGGCGGTCAAGTCAGCGGCGGTACAGGCATGTGCCGTCAACGGACGTGCTCGGCCGTGCGTTGGACAGGCTGCGCTTGTGTCGTGATCGAGAAATTCGTTGAACAGGTCGGGAGCGAAGAAGTAGCGGTGCCGAATCCTGTCCGGAACGGTTCCAGACTAGGCGCGCCCGCGACACGATGCTGGTGGCCTCGGGAGCGGGCGCAACGACGGATGGGGCCGTTCTGGGCAGGATTCTTCAACGAATTTCCCGATCACGACACTAGACAACAACCATGAGTCAAACCACCGGACGTCCGTCGAAGGCCACCGGCCGCCTGCACCGCGGCATGGCGGCGCTCGCCGTGGCGCTCGCCG